>Ga0207640_10000004_pt1 | contig 489403 bp, 491 predicted proteins | sample KBSCornC42_FD_184300 | JGI IMG/M metagenome (GOLD analysis project Ga0207640, IMG submission 184300) | Corn rhizosphere microbial communities from Kellogg Biological Station, Michigan, USA - KBS Corn C4-2 (SPAdes) (version 2) | ecosystem: Host-associated > Plants > Roots > Rhizosphere > Soil ... | reverse complement strand
GTGCCGCCCGCGTTCTTGCTACAGGTCCTCGCGCCGAGCGCGCAGCCCTACGATTTCTGGCTGCAGTTCCGCGGCGGGTCGACGGTCTATACGGTGCCCTTCCTCGTCTCCGCCTCGCCGTAATGCTCGTGCATGAATTCGTCGCCCGATTGATCCTCCGGCTCCGTCGGTAGTCCGTCGTCGTGGTCGGCGATCTCGCGCATCGCCGGCGTCGCGCCTTCGTTCTCGGTCAAGTCGTTTTCGAAGATCTCGCCGTCGCGATCGCGCCGTCTATGCTCGTTCATCGTCCGCACCCGCTTCGTTCGAACCGGCCTCATCCAACTCGTCTGCTCGTTCCATGGCGCAGATTTCCCCCGTTCGCCGGAGCGCCAAACGCCGCGCAGGCGCACCTTCCGCTCCGCCCGAACGCTCGCGCAATGCACGCCGCCGCGCTCGTCCTCGTCGCCGTCCTCTATGCGGGTTCGCTCGTCACGCCGATGGAAGGCCCGGTCAAAGCCGCGGCCGCGGCGCACGGGCTCGCGCTCGCGGGCGAGCCCGGCGGCAGCAAGAAGCTCGCCAACTTCATCCGCGACGGCCTGCGCACGCCCGACGTCTTCATCAGCGTCGATCCGGCGATCGTCCGCGGTCTCGGCGATCGCGTCGCGGCCAGCACCACGTTCGCGAGCACGAGCCTCGGCATCGGCTGGTCCGCGAACTCGCGCTTCGCGGCGCAGTTGCGCGCCGCCGCCGCCGGAAAGCGCCCCCTGCTCGCCGTCCTCGCGAGCCGCGGCATCGTCCTCGGCCGCACCGATCCGCAGACCGACCCCAAGGGCGTCTACACGATCCAAGCGATGCACCTGCTCGGCGCCGCCGCGCTGCTCGGCGGCGACGCGAACCCGGCCCAGATCTTCCCGGAGGAGGATCTGCTCGCGCGCATCGACACCGGCGAGATCGACGCCGGCTTCTTCTATAAGACCGAAGCCCTCGCGCGCGGCCTGCATTTCATCCCGCTGCCCGGCAAGGCCGCGATGAGCGACCGCATCGCCTACACGCTCGCGATCATGCGCGATGCGCCGCATCCGGCGGCGGCGCGGGCATTCGCCGCGTTCGTCCTCCACGGCGCCGGTCGGACGCTCCTCACCCAAGCTGGCCTCGTCTATCGCTAGCGCGGCAGGCATCGGAGCCCGTCGGGCGTATGCCTGCTTCCATGAGGAATATCACGCGACGGGACCTGATCATCGGCGGAGCGGCCACGACCGCGACGGCCGCGATCCTTGGAGCCGAAGGCTGTAACTTCGGCGGCAACGGCTTCGGCACGCCGGGCCTTCCGACGGGTCTGAACTCCTACACGGTCACCGCGCAATACGCGACGCACAGTTTCGCCGGCAAGACCGTCCGCTCGCGAACGTACGACGGCACCATCCCCGGTCCGACGCTCTATGTGGCACCCGGTCAGCCGTTCAACGTCACCGTCGTGAACAATCTCACGCCCGACGTACCGGCGACGCCGGCGCCGGGCATCGATCCCACCAACAACCCGCACCTCTTCAACACCACCAACCTGCACGTCCACGGCGTGCAGGTCGTCCCGCATCTCTTCGAACCGGTCGGCACGCACGACCCGACGGCCAGCATGGTCGCGATCGCCGCCGGCCAGTCGAAGACGTACAACTTCATGGTGCCGCCCGATCAGCCGAGCGGATTGTACTGGTATCACCCGCACCATCACGGCTCGACCGACGTCGAGGTCAGCGGCGGCATGGCCGGGCTGATCATCGTCGGCGGCCCCATCGATCAAGTCCCGGAGATCGCCGCGGCGCGCGACATCCCCATCGCCCTGCAGACGCTCCAGTTGAACTTCGATGCCACGGCCAATCAGTACAACACCGAATATCTCGCCTACCAGCCGCCGAATCCCGCGAACCTCGCGGCCGGCGGCTACAGCGCGCGTTCGAACTACATGATGCAACTGGTCAACGGCCAGCTGGTCAATCTGCTGACGTTCTCCAACCCCACGCCCGGGCACCCGAACGATTTCACCACCCAGCCGTTCGCGCCGCCGGCGCTGACGATGGCGCCGGGCGAAGTCGTGCGCCTGCGCATCCTCAACGGTTCCAACTCGCTCAACCTTCCGATCGCTCTGCCGGGCTTCGAGGTCTACGTCATCGGGCACGACGGCGTCAACCTGCTCGCACCGCAGCTGCTCGATCAATCCAACCCGGCGAACAACGTCTTCGCGACCACCGGCCATCGCGTCGAACTGCTCGTCCGCGCGCCGCAGACGACCGGCACGTACCATCTCCAGGCACAGGCCGTTCCGATGCCGGGCCCCGGCGGGCACGCCTGGCCGGTGATCACCATGATGGCCATCACCGTCGCCGGCCCGCCGGTCACCATGGGCATCCCGACCGTACTGCCGACGCCGACGCGCGAATATCCGCTCATCCCCGACGGCGACGTGATCGGCCAGCGCACCGTGTTCTTCCAGTCGAATCCGTCCGCCGCGATCCTGTTCGGCGACGCGATGCTCGTCAACGGCGCGATCTACAGCGAGAACACCGTCCCGCCGCAGTACGACAACATGAAGACGGGAACGGCCGAAGAGTGGACGATCAGCACGGACATGCCCGAGGGCCATCCGTTCCATCTCCACACCAACTCCTTCGAGGTCCGCAGCATCGGCGGCGTGCCGCAGGTGCCGCCGCAGATCTGCGATACCGTCTGGATTCCGCCCAACAACGTGCCCGTCGTCATCCGCGTGCGCTACAAGGAGTGGACCGGCAAGGATCTCTTCCACTGCCACAAGCTCACCCACGAAGATCAGGGCATGATGGCCAACACGATGCTCACGTGATCGTGCTTCCATCGGCCTTGACACCCCCGGGACGCTGTGGTAGCGTACCGTCCATGTCCCCGACGACGTCGCGAATGACCGGCTCGAGCTGTATGTGTCTGCATACCGCGCGCGAGGCTGTTTCGTAACGATTCGAACCCGGACTGGAACCGAATCGGAAACGCCCCGCCGCATAGCCGGCGAGGGCGTTTTTCTTTCCTCGCTTTCCCATCTTACAAGGAGGCACGAGGAGTGCAATCGACCGTAGGGATCGCCCTGCTCGGTTGCGGGACCGTCGGCGGAGGACTCGCCGAACGGCTCCTGCACGAGCAGGCATCCATCGAACGACGCAGCGGCGTCGGCTATTCGCTGCGCGGGATCGCCATCCGCGATCCGCACAAACCGCGCCCGCACGACGTGCCGGCGGCGCTCTTCACGCGCGACGCCCGCGCCCTCGTCGACGATCCGCACGTGGATCTCGTCGTCGAGTGCATCGGCGGCACCGGCATCGCCGCGGAACTCGTCGAACGCGCGCTCGACCGCGGCCGCCACGTCGTCACCGCCAACAAAGACCTCATCGCCACCCAAGGTCCGCGCCTGCGTGCGCTCGCGGCCCGGCGCGGCGTGAGCCTGCGCTACGAAGCGGCCGTCGCCGGCGCCGTGCCGATCGTCCGCGCGCTCGAGGAGTCGCTCGCGAGCGAACGGGTCTCCAGCGTCACCGGCATCGTCAACGGCACGTGCAACGCCATCCTCGGCGCCATCGAACGCGGCTCGTCCTACGAAGCCGCGCTCGCCGACGCACAGGCCAAGGGCTTCGCCGAAGCCGACCCGAGCAGCGACGTGCTCGGCACCGACGCCGCGCACAAACTCGCCATCCTCATCCAGGTCGCCTTCGGCCTGGCGGTCATCTCGCCGCGCATCCGCCGCCGCGGCATCGACGGCATCACCGCCGACGACGTCGCCGTCGCCGCGCGCGCCGGCTACCGCATCAAACTCCTCGCGCACGCCGAACGCACGCGCGGCGGCTGCGAAGCCGAAGTCGCGCCCGTCTGGGTCCGCGAAGCCGACCCGTTCGCCCGCATCTCCGGGCCGAACAACGCCGTACGCGTCGTCGCGCGCGAAGCGGGCGAACTCTTCTTCTCGGGTCAAGGCGCGGGCCGCGATCCCAGCGCATCGGCGGTGCTCGCCGACGTCGTCGTCGCGCTGCGCGGCGTCGGCGAACGTCACGACTACGTCCAACGCACGCACCTCCACGGCGCACCGGAGCCCGCCATCGACGTAACCCCCGCCTACGCCCACGCCGAACGCGCCCTCCGCTTCGCCTCGCTCTACGAAGCGATCGCCGCAGAACGCACCCTCCGCCTCCACGACATCGCCCACGACGCCCGCGCCACCCTCGCCGGCACCCCGGTCATACGCATCCACCCCAACGCCAGCCACTCGTCGGGAAGCATCGTCGCCACACTCGCCGCCGCTAACATCACCCCCGCCTCGATCTTCCCCATCTGGAACACCGCCCACCGTGTCACCCTGAGGAGCGAGCGAAGCGAGCGTCTCGAAGGGGCAACCGCCTCGCCCGCATGAACGAACTCACCATCCCCATCGGCGATCTCGAACTCGACGGCGGCGCCACGCTCCCCGCCGTCGAGCAGCGTGTCGCGATCTACGGCGACATCACCGACGGCCGCCCCATCGCGCTCGTCCCGCACGCGCTCACCGGCTCCGCCCGCGTCGCCGACTGGTGGGGCGATCTCCTCGCGCCGGGCGCGCCGCTCGATCTCGCGCGCTGGAACGTCGTCGGCATCAACGCCGTCGGCGGCTGCTACGGCTCGACCGGCCCGGCGCCGGGCCAACCGTTCCCGATCGTCACCGTCCGCGACATCGTCCGCGCCCAGCGCCGCGCCTGCGACGCGCTCGGCATCGACCGCTTCGACCTCGTCATCGGCGCCTCGCTCGGCGGCATGCAAGCCCTGCAATGGGCCCTCGACGCACCGACCCGCGTGAAACGCGCGACGATCATCGGCGCACACGACCACCAGACCGCGATGGGCATCGCCTTCAACGGCATCCAACGGGAAGCGATCGCCCTCCAACCCAAAGGCGGCCTACGCATCGCGCGCAAGCTCGCGATGCTCACCTACAAGAGCGAAGCGCTCTTCCGCGCCCGCCACGATCGCAGACCCGATCGCCTCGGCCGCCCCATCTATGACGTCGAAGGCTACCTCGAACGCCAAGCCGACCTCTTCGAAGCGCGCATGACCCCCGAATCCTACATCGCCCTCACCCACGCGATGGACTCCCAAGACGTCCGCGACCACCCCTCCGCCGACACGTCCCCCGCACTCCTCTTCATCGCCATCAGCAGCGACTGGCTCTTCCACCCCGCCGACGTCCGCGCCGCAGTCGAACGCCTCCAGACCCGCGGCTACACCGCGACCTACCGCGAACTCCAAAGCGATCACGGCCACGACGCCTTCCTCGCCGAACCCAAAGCGCTGGCCGCACTATTGTCATCCCGCGCGTAGCGAAGTTCGCCCTTCGTCAGACCGCCCGCCCCTACTGCATCAGCGCATCGAGCACCGGCGTGGTCAGCGCCGCGTTGTTCGTCTGCCCGAGATTCGTGAGCGTGGTCACCGCGATGTGCAGATCGGGGATCGTCGCGGTGAACGTCGAGAATCCGAACGTCCCGCCGTTCGCGCCGTAGATCGTGTGCCCGCCATCGGTCCACGTGCCGAATCCGCCGTAGCAATAGGCGGCGCGCACCTTCCCGGGATTCTCCGCGCCCACGTACGCCGGCGTCCCGTCGGCGAGGATGCCCTTGGCGAAATACCGCGCGCGCCACTTCCCGTGCAGCAGCTTGCCCGCGAGCAGCGCATCGCCCCACGCCTGCAGATCCGCCGCATCGCCGACGAGATACCCCGCGCCGGCGGCGGTGCGGATGTTCCACGGCATCGCGTTCACCAGCATCCCGAGCTTCCCGCCCTGCGACCCTTCCGGATCGAACGACGCGAGGTCCGCGTTCCAGATCATATAGCCGCGCGCCATGTTCGGGATCGGCGGCAGCATCTCGTACCCGCGCGTCACCCGCATCCCGGCGGGCCGCAGCACCTTGGAGATCAGGAACGCATCGAGCGATTCGCCACTCACCTTCTCGATGATGCGCCCGAGCATCGCATATCCGGTATTGCTGTATTGCGCCTTCGTCCCGACCGGAAAGTCGAGCGGCCGTTTCGCCGCCCACGCGATCCCCACATCGGGCGTCACGAACGGCAGCGGCGCAAGCGACGTCCCGAACGCGGGATCCGCGGTGAGGAAGTCCGGAATCCCCGAATCGTGGATCAGCAGGTTCGAGATCGTGATGCCGCGTCCGGCATAGGCCGGAAACCACGTCCCGACGTCGGCGTTCAGGTCGAGTTTGCCGTCTTGCGCCAGCAAGAAGATCGCCGCCGACGTGAACTGCTTGGTGAGCGACCCGTATTCGTACTTCGTATCCGCGTTCGCGGGCAGTCTATCCGCGACATCGCGCAACCCCCAAGCGTGCGTATAGGCCCGCTTCCCGTCCCGATCGACCGCGACGACGACCGACGGCACGTGCCTCTGCACGAGCGAAGCATCCGCCGCAGCGGCGATGGCATGTTCCTGCGCGGGCGTGAGTACTGCCAAAAGCAGCGCGAACATATGCAGCATCCCGCGACCTTTGCGGGCGAGCGGGCGCCTTCCCTCTCGCTACGCGTACAAGTCCCGTCGCGTAGCGGGCACGTCGAGCGATCCGTCCGCGCGCGCCTTGCCGAACAGCGATTGGAACAGCCCCAATCGTCCGACGCGGAACCCCTGCGCGCTGCCGGCCATGTAGAGCCGCCAGATGCGATACGTCTGTTCGTCCGTCACCGCGATCGCGGCTTCGCGATGCGCCTCGAGATTGCGCACCCAGCAGCGCAGCGTCCGCGCGTAGTGCTCGCGCAAGTTCTCCACGTCGCGCACCTCGAACCCGGCGCGTTCGCCCGGCGCGAGCGCCGCCGAGACCGGCACCAGTTCCCCGTCGGGAAAGACCATCCGGTCGATGAATCCGCCGATCTTCGCATGCGACGTGCGCCCCGACGTATCGGCGATCGCATGGTTGAGGAACAGCCCGCCCGGCTTGAGCAGCCGGTACGCCGTCGCGAAATATTCGTCGAACTTCTTCTGCCCGACGTGCTCGAACATGCCGACGCTCGCGATCGCATCGAAGCTCTCGGCACCCAGCTCGCGATAATCCCGCAGTTCCACCGAAGCCAGGTCTCGCAGCCCCTCCGCCGCGATGCGCCGCTGCGCCTCGGCGTGCTGCTCGACGCTCAACGTCACGCCGAGCGCGCGGATCCCGCGCCGCGCCGCCTCGATCACCAGCGCGCCCCAGCCGCAGCCGATGTCCAACAGCCGCTCCCCGGGCCGCACGCGCACCTTCCGCAGCACGTAGTCGAGCTTCGCCGCCTGCGCGTCGTCCAGCGACTCGACGCCGTCGTCGAAATACGCGCACGAATACACCAAGCGCCGGTCCAGGAACGACGCGTAGAACGCCACCGGGTTGTCGTAGTGGAAGCCGATCGCGGCACGATCGCGCGCGAGCGAATGTTCCCGCCCGCGCAAGTGCGCCTCGCGCAGTTCCGGCAGCCGCTCGTTCGGCAGACGCGAGAGCATCGCGAGCAAGCGCAGCGATTGCGCCCGGTCCAGCCGCACGCTCGCGGCGTAGAACGCGTCGACCGCCGCCTCCACGTCGCCGTCCACGTCCAGCACGCCCGCGGCGAACGCGCGGCCCGCGTTCACGTCCGGCGGCGGACGGAACGCCGTGCGCAGCGCGCCCGGCGTCTTGAGCAGAAACGTGAACGGGACGGCCGCCGGATCCCCGGCCACCGTCCCGTCCCAATACCGGACCGCGAACGCGCGCCCGAACGCCTCTCCGAAGAGCAGTCGCAGCGCCGCCTCGGCCCGTTCGATCACGCCGCTACCTGATCGCCGACGCGGAGATCACGGTCTGCGAGTTGAGCGCGCGCAGCACGTCGGCGTCGAGCGCCGAGAGGTGCGCGCGGGTCGTCAGATCGCTCTGCCGCCCGATCCCGCCGGCGATCGCCGCGTGGAGCCGCCCCAGTTCGTAGCGCGCGAGCGCCTGCGCGTCCGCCGGCGTTCCCGCCCGCGGCGTCACCGCCAAGCGCGAGAGCAGCGCGGCATAACTGCGCTGCAGGTTGCGCTGCACCAGCGGGATCGCTTTCCCGCTGCCGACGTTGGAGAACACCGCCGACTGCATCCACTCGTACAGGTCGGAGAGCCCCATCGTCGTGTTGCCGGGATATCTCATCGCCATGTCGTCCAGCCGCTGGAGCGTGGTCGGACCGAAGAAGCGATTGATGACCGACATCTGATACGCGAGCGCATAGTTCTCCACTGCGACATCGTGGCGATAGTTCCCGGCTCCCAGCCAGTCGTCGCCCCGATACTGCTGCACCATCTGGCGGAGCAGGGTCGGCGAGAAGTTCCACGCCTCGGGCGAGAATACGTTCTCGCGCAGGACCGCGAACGCGCGCTTCTCCGTGGCCAGCGGGATCGCCGTCATCGGCAAGGCCGCATGCGCGTCGCCGCGGCGCGCGCGCGAGACGTACTCGCCGCCGATGTAGCGGCCGATGATCGACCCGCACCGCCCGTACGCTCCGATCAACGTTCCGAACGCTTGCTGCAGCGTGACGAACGACTGCTCTTTCTGCGGGAACCGCTTGTCGACGCCGGCGATGAGGCCGTGCGCCATCTTCATCTGCGTCCGGCACCAGGCGATGTTATCGCCGGTGAGATCCCACTGCTGGTTGCGCGGGTCGACGCCTTCGCCCGTGGTCCACGAGACGTCCTCGTCGGACGACCAGCGGTACTTCGGATCGCTCCAGACGCCGGCCCAACGGCGCAGCGTCGGCACTTCCGCCTGCGGCGTGCTCGCGCCCGGGACCCTCGCGTAACCCCAATGGATGACGTAGTAGTCGTACGGTCCGAGCACCGTCTGGAACAGGTCGCCCTGATGCGTGCCCTTCGGCCAGATGTTCGTCGGCGCGTATTCCATCACCGAGGACGCCGTGCCGTTCACCGCGGTGAACGCCTTGCTCTGCAGGTCCTTCGCGCTGTACGCCTCGGAGCCGATGAAGTTGTGGCGCAAGCCGAAGTCGTGCCCCGATTCGTGCAGGACGACCGATTTCAGGAACTCGTCCGCGTACTTGGACGGCACATAGTAGCCGTCGCCGTAGAGCTGCAGCGCGGTCGCACCGTACGCGTAGTTCTGACGCGCGTTCTGCAGGAAGGCGGCGAAGTCGTAGCCGCCGTTATGGTTGTGGCGCGCCGCCTGCGGCTGCTCCGGCTGGACGATGGTGGGATACTCCCAATCGCCGCTGCGCATCAGGTCGGAGTCGATCACGACGCCGGACTTGATCATCTCGCCGTTGTACGGGTTGTAGAGCAGTTGCGCTTCGGCGAATCCGCCTTCGGTCTCCGCGAGCCAACGCACCACGTTGTAGCGGATGTCGTCGGCGTCGAAATCCGGATCGTTCGGCTGGTCTTTGACGACCACCGCGCCGGAGATGCCCATCTTCTCGAACGCCTTGTTCCATTCGAGCAGCGCCGACCGCACCACCGGCCGGTAGCGCTCCGGGATCGTATCGCTGAGGTAATAGACGACCGGCTTGACCGCCGGCGAGAGCTTCTTGCTCGGGTCCGAGGCCCGGATGTTGAAGCGGATGATGTAATCGAGGTCCTTCGAGACCGCATTGTCGTTCGTGAAGTCGGCATGGCCGTTCACGAAGTAGCCCACCCGATCGTCGTAGAGGCGCGGCATGTAACCGTCGTCCGCGGGCAGTTCGGCGATGTTGTACTGCACCTTGATCTGCACGTTGCGCGTGTCGGGGAAGGTCGAGAGCGCGTCGCTGGACGACTGCCGCGAACTCGAGAAGACCTGCGCCACGTCGAGGATGACGTTGTCGGGGAAGGCCTTGGTCTGCGTGAAGTACGACGAACGCGTGTCGATGCGATAGTTGCCGTACGGATTGCTGTCGCCGCCGTTGAGCTGGCTCAAGACCGTGCCGACGTCCGTCACGTCGTCCAGAAAGTCCGACGCGTCGAAGATGACGGCGCCCGTATCCTTGTTCTCGGCGAGGATCTTGGCGATGCCGACGACGCTCGGCGACGTGCCCATCGCGACCGCGCGCGCTTCGGGCGTCCCCGGCTTCGCGTAGAACCGCGTGCTCGGGAAGAGGATCGCGATCTTGTCGTCTTGCCGCACGAAGCGGATGATCTTCACCGGCGAGAGGTCGGTGATGCCGGAGAAGATGCCGAGCCCGACGCCGTCGATCGGCGTGCCCAGTTCGGCATAGTCCTTGTCCAGCTGGTCCTTCTGAAGTTCGATCCCGACGTTGCCGCCCAGACGCCAGATGGTGAACAGACCGCGCTGCGGTTTCGCAAGCGCGGTGAACTTATCGTAATCCGAGGGGACGTGCGCGGCGGCGGGTGGCGGCGTCGCCGGGGCCGCGGCGCGCGCGATCGCCGGAACGGCGAACGCGATCGACGCGCACGCGAGCAGTCGGAGCAGTTTCAAAAGGAACCCACCTCATCGAGAAATGCGATTGTCCCGCTCTATTCAATACGAACCGAGCAACTGCATCCTCGCACCGAAAGCGCCTTGCAGTGCCGCGATGGTGGCATCGTCGGGGCGGTCGAGTTCCAGATAGAACCGGTAGTGGAACGGTCGCCCCCGGGCCGGACGGGCGACCAGCGAGCGCAGATTCAATCCGCGCGACGCGGCCTCGCCGAGCGCGGCATGCAGCGCGCCCGCCTCGTGCGAGAGATCCAGCGCGATGCAGGCCCGCCCGATATCGCGCCGCGGCGCGGCATCGCGCGAGATCGCGAAGAACCGCGTGACGTTCTCCACGTCGTCCGTGACGTCGGGCACGAGCACCTTCGCGCCGTAACGCGCCGCCGCCGGCGCCGGCCCGATCGCCGCCGTACGCGCATCGCCGCGCGCCATCACCGCGCGCACCGCTCCCGCCGTATCGGGAACCGCCTCCACGACCAGATGCGGGTGCGCCGCCAGAAACGCGCGGCACTGCTCGAGCGCGACCGGATGCGAAGTGACCCGCTCGATCGTCGCCAGATCAGCATCCGGAGTCCCCATCAGCGTCTGCGTGATCCGAAACGTCGTCTCATCCACGATCCGCACGCCGTCATGCTGCGCGAGCAGATCGTACGTCCGCGCGATCGATCCATAGATCGTATTCTCACAAGGGATCAACCCGGCATCCACCTCACCCGAATCGACCGCCGCCACCAACGCATCGAAATCCACAAACCCGCGCGTCTCCGCCCCGCCGAACAATTCCAAAGCCGCCGCCTCCGAAAAAGCCCCAGCCTCCCCCTGAAACCCGACGGTCACTCCCTTGTCATCCCGAGCGAACCACCCTCCGCCCAGTCCCCCAGCGCCGCCGCCAACCCCTCGATCTCCGCGCGCAGTTCCACGCGATTCGCCGCGAAGATCTCGTCCCACAGCGCGCGGTCGCTCTGCGCGATGCGCAGCAACTCGCGCGCCACCGGCCCGCTCGCGCTCTCGCGCAACTCCCCCGGCAATTCCTCGATCCGCTCCGCCAGCACGTACGCCAGCATCTGCGGCAAGTGCGACGTCCGCGCCACCGCCGCATCGTGTTCCTCCGCGCCGCACGCGAACGGCCGCGCCCCCATCGCCTCGATGAACGCCCGCGCCCGCGCATCGAGCGCCGCATCGCCGCTCGGCACGTACATCCAGCCCTTGCCCGCGAACAACCCCGCCTCCGCGCCCGCGCGTCCGCCGCGCTCCTTCCCCGCCATCGGATGCGTCGCCACGAAGTTCGGCACGCCCGAAGCCGCCCGAACCACCGGCCCCTTCACTGAAGCCACGTCCACCACCAGCGCCGCATCCGTGCGCAACCCGTCGAGGATCGCAAGCGTCGCCATCGGCGGCGCCGCGACGACCAGCGTCTGCGCATGCGCGAGCACGTCCGCGACCGTCGCGCCGTCCGCATCCGCCGGATCGTGCGCGAGCACGTCCCATCCCAGTTCGCGACCGCGCAGCGCGATCGAACCGCCGATGAGCCCGTGCCCGAGGATGCCGAGCTTCACTCTTTCGCCGCGCTCAGATCCGGCCGCAGCGCCGCCGCGCCGTCGAGATACGCGTGCTCCACGTCCGCCTGCGAGAGCGTCGTGTTCACGTGCATGAGCACGCGGATGCAGCGCGGCAGAGCGCCGGGCACCGGGATCTCGGTGAAGTGCAGCATCGGCACCGAACTCCAGCCCATCTGCCGCGCTCCGAGCGCCGGAAACGCCGCGCGCAAGTCCCCGGTCAGGCTGAAGAGCACCGAGACGATCTCCTCGGTCTCGATGCCGTTGCGCTCGATCATCTCCGCCAACAGCCGCTTCGTCGCCGCGAGGATCTCGCCGGCCTCATCGGACTCGACCGTCACCGCGCCGCGCACGCCGCGGACCCGCACCTCGCTCATGCCGCCTCCAACTTCGCGAACGTCGCGAAGAACTCCGGATACGAGACGCTCGCGCAATCTGCGTCCTCGATCGTCGTCTCGCCGCTCGCCGCCAGCGCCGCGATCGCCGCCGCCATCGCGATGCGGTGATCGCCGTGCGTCCGCACCGCCCCGCCGCGCAGCGCCTGTCCGCCTTCGATCGCGAATCCATCCTCGAACTCTTCGATGCTGCCGCCGAGCGCGCGCACCATCTCCGCGACCGTCGCGATCCGATCGCTCTCCTTCACGCGCAGTTCCGCCGCGCCGCGCACCACGGTCCGCCCGGCGGCCTGCGTCGCCAGCACCGCCAGCAGCGGCAGTTCGTCCAGCAGATCCGGCACGTCGTCGGCGCCGATCGCGATCGCCCGCAGCGGCCCGCCGCTCGCGCGCAGCGTTCCGACCGGCTCGCCGCCGCCGTCGCTGCCCTCGATCGCGACGTTCGCGCCCATCCGCTGCAGCGCGCGCACGAAACCCAGCCGCGTCGGGTTGATCGAGACGTCGCGCACGGCCACGTCGCTCCCCGGCGCGATCGCCGCCCCCGCGAGCCAGAACGCCGCCGACGACGGATCGCCCGGAACCCGCACGAACGCTCCCCGCAGACGCTGCTCGCCGGGGACGACTATGTCGTCGCCGTCCCAGTCGATCCGCCCGCCGAAGAGCGGCAGCATCCGTTCCGTATGATCGCGCGACGCGAGCGCGCCGCGCAGGCGCGTCGGACCGCTCGCGTGCAGCGCCGCGAAGATGAGCGCCGTCTTCACCTGCGCGCTCGCGACCGCGACGTCCACCGTCGCGCCGCGCAGCGCCGATCCCGTCACGGCTATCGGCGCGCGCCCGCCCTCCGCGAGCGCGACCCTCGCGCCGAGCAGCGCCAGCGGCTCCGCGATGCGCCGCATCGGCCGCTTCTGCAGCGACGCATCGCCGGTCAGCACGAACGATCCGGCTCCGCCCGCGAGCAGCCCGGTCAGCAAGCGGATCGTCGTGCCCGAGTTGCCGCAATCGAGCGTCGCGCCGCGCGCGTCGAGCGCCGCCGGGCCGCGCCCCTGCACCACCGCGCCTTCGTCGTTGCGCGAGATGGCGACGCCCAGATCGCCGAGCACGCGGATCGTCGAGGCGACGTCCTCGCCGCGCGAGAGCCCGGCGACGCGCGTCCATCCGTGCGCGATCGCGCCGAACATCAACGCCCGATGCGCGATCGACTTATCGCCGGGGACGCGGACCTCCCCGCGCAACGCGGGGTTTCCGCCGATGCGGACGTTCACGCCTCCGACCGCGCGTGCATGCGCTCCGTCGGGATCGCATCGAGCTCCTCGACGATCGCCGCGAAGTCCGCGAACGTCAGCGCCTGCTCCTTATCGCTCTTGGCCTCCGGCGGATTCGGATGCACTTCCAGGATCAGCCCGTGCGCGCCGGCCGCCTTCGCCGCGCGCGCCATCGGCATGATCCAGCGGCGCACGCCGACGCCGTGGCTGGGATCGACGATCACCGGCAGATGCGTCCGTTCGCGCAGCACCGGCACCGCCGAAAGGTCCAGCGTATTGCGCGTCGCCGTCTCGAACGTGCGGATGCCGCGCTCGCACAGCACGACGTGCGGGTTGCCTTCGGAGAGGATGTACTCCGCCGCCGCCAGCAGTTCTTCGATGGTGGCCGAGAGGCCGCGCTTGAGCAGCACCGGGTGACCGGTCCGTCCGACGGCCTTGAGCAGGTCGAAGTTCTGCATGTTGCGCGCGCCGACTTGCAGCATGCTGATGTTGGCCGTCATGCGATCCACTTGATCGATCGTCATCACCTCGCTCACCGTCGGCATCCCGGCGGCGCGGCCGGCTTCCGCCAGCAGGTCGACGCCTTCCCAGCCGAGGCCCTGGAACGCGTACGGACTGGTGCGCGGTTTGAACGCGCCGCCGCGCATCATCACCGCTCCGGCCGCCTTCACGGCCTGCGCCGTCGCGACCATCTGCTCGCGCGATTCCACCGAGCACGGCCCCGCGATGATGGTGAACGTGCCGTCGCCGATGGTGACGTCGTCGACCTTCACCGAGGTGCCCTGCGGCCGCGACTGCCGGTCCACGCGCGGGAACGCGCTGTTCGTCTCGATGCGCGGCACGCGCGCCGACGTGACCCGCACGCGAGTGTCACCTTGAGGAGCGAGCGAAGCGAGCGTCTCGGAGGGCTTGTCGGTGCCCAGCGGCGCGCCTTCGTGCGCGTCGTACGATCCGAGCACGGTCACGCTGCGCGCGACGTCGCGGATGCCGGCAAGCGCCGCGGCCACGTTCGCATCGCGCACGTCGCCGTCGAGATCGGCATAGAACGTATGGTCGTTGCCCTGCCCGAGCAGCGGCTTCGATTCGAGCTTCGAGAGGTTCACCGCGTTCGTATCGAGATGCGCGAGCGCCCGGGCCAGCACGCCGGGAGCGTCCGGCAGCGCGAAGATGAGCGAGGACTTGCGCTTCTGCGCCGGAGCCGGCGCGTCGACCGTGTTGAGGCGCGAGCGCACGATGAGGAAGCGCGAGTACGTGCGCGGATCGTCGGCACAGTCGCGCGCCAGTTCGTCGAGATCGTAGATGCGCGCCGCCGAAGCCGGCGCCAGCGCGGCGATCGACGCGTTGCCGCCGCGCGCGACCTCGCGCGCCGCGATGCCGGTATCTTCGCACGGGATCGCCCGCGCGTGCGGCAGCGATGCCAGGAAGCGCCCGCATTCGGCGATCACCAGCGGATGCGCCAGCACCTCGCGCACGTCGTCGAGGGCGCCGCCGCGCACGCCGAGCAGCCGGTGGTCGGTCCGCAGCAGCACTTCGGCGATCGGTTCGAGGTCGAACTCCGCGAGCAGATCGTAGCCCTCGCGCACCGTCCCGACGATGGCGTTCTCGATCGGGATCGCGCCGACGTCGGCCCGCAAGCCGGCCAGCGCCGCCGCGACTTCGCGGTAGGTCGAGGCGCCGTGCGTCCGCACGTCCAGCCCGCGCGCTCCCGCCCAGCCCTGCAGCACCAGCTGCGAGTAGGCTCCGTCGACTCCTTGGTAGACCGCCGCGATTTCCATGATGCTCCTAAAAAACAAACCCTCGCCGTAGTCGGCGAGGGTTTGCGGTTCTTGCGTAGTGCCTTGTTCGACTATGCGATGCGCAAACGGCCTCAGACCGACCCGGTGGGGCGGCTAAAATACCAATACGCATACGAGGACATTGCGAACATTTCCAGGAGTTAACCACGGAGAAGCAACCGCTGTCAAGGGAGACCCCCGATGAACGCACTGCTGCCACGGATCCTCGCCCCGATCGCCTTGGTCGCGCTCTGCGGCGCCGGAACCGCCCCGCCGGCCGCTCCGGCCCTCGACTTTCCGGTCCCCGCCGCGGCCGGTGCCTGGAGCGTCGCCTTCAGCACTCCCGATCGCGCCCACACCTACGTCCTCGACTCGACCGGCAACGCGGCCACCGTCAAGGACTTCGGCGGCGCCCGCTCCCTCGCACCGGTCCACGTTTCGAGCGCCGCCGTCGCGCAGGTCGCCTGGGTCGTCGCTCGCGCCGACACCGCATCGTGGTACCGCGCCACCTATGCGGCCCCGCCGTACATGACGACGCCCGTCCAGCTCGATCCGCAAATCGACGTCCAGCAGGTCGCCGAATATCCGCCCTACGGCCAGTACGCGATCACGCTCGCGTGGCGCGCCGCCGACGGAACGGTCCATTACAGCCGGGCGCTCTGGTTCCGCGACGTGCCGAATGCCGAACCGAACGACGTGCTCGCCCTCGCTCACACCATGCGAGAAGCCTTCGGCATCGCGGACTAAGCGGCACCGCCAGGCCGGAGGCAAGGAAGCCTGGCTTCCGACCGAGCCGGACGTCAGCGTTCGTAGATCCAGCGCATGATCGCGCCGGCGACGACCTTCTGCTCCACCGGGCGCAGCCGGGTCGTCGCCGTTTCGATATCCGCATCCGCCGGCAGCTGCACCGGCTTGCGCACCAGGATGCGTCCGCGATCCGCCTCCCCGTCCACTTCGTGCGCGGTCGCGCCGAACCACGACGCCCGCGCCGCGATCGCATCGCGGATCGCATGCGCGCCGCGGAACGCCGCGCTCTCCTCGCCGTCCGGAAAGCGCACGCGGTCGCGCCGCTGATCGAGCGGCAGATAGGCCGGATGCAGGTTGATCGTCTTTCCGGAGAACGCCTCGACGAACGCGCCGTCGAGCAGATGCATCCAGCCGAGCAGCAGCACGAGATCGGGTTGCAACGCGCGCATCGCATCGAGCAGGCGCGCGTCGTACGCCGCGCGCGATTCCGCGGCGCGATCCCACGCGACGACCGCGGCCTCGATGCCGGCATCGCGCGCCCGCTGCAGCGCGAACGCTCCGCCGTCGTTGCAGACGAGCGTCGCGATATCGAGCGGCAGCCGCCCCTCCTGCGAAGCGTCGAGCACCGCTTGGAAGTTCGACCCGTTGCCCGACGCCATCACCACCGTGCGGAAGCGCTTCGCGACGAACGAGCGCTTCTCGAACGTCTCGACGACGCGCGCGCCCGCGTGGCGCGCGTAGTAGTCGACGAGTTTCTCTTCGCCGACGGCCGGGATCAGCGCGCGATCGTAGCGCAGGCGATGGAGTCCCGCGAGCGCCAGCGTCAGCAGATGCGGCCCGATCCCGCTCTTGCGATGGCTCGGCGCGACGCCGAACGGCCCGAAGATGCCGACGCCCGCTTCGGCGCCGATACCGCGCAGCCAGGAGAAGCGCAAGCCTTTCGGCGCGTACGATGCGAAGCCGCCGAACTCGCCCTCTTCCGCGCGCGCGAGCGCCGTCGTCCCCGCGAATGCTTCCGTGCTCCACGTCCCGCCGAAGACTTCGTCGATCCATGCGGGGATCGACGCCGCTTCGTCCGCATCCGCGCTCGTGGCGTAGCCGAGCGCTTCGATCGAACGTTTCGCCGCGGCCTCCGCCGCGGCGTCGAACCGCCCGTCGAGATCGACGAGCAGGTTCACCATCTCGTTCATCCCGCGTCGCGAGGCGGATGCACCACGACCTGCGGCTCGTCGCCGACGCGGTCCTCGATCCAGCCGACGACCGCGGCGCCGGGCACCGCGGCGATCGCCGCCGGCGCGTCGGCCAGCGGAACGACCAGCGTGTAGCCCACGCCCATGTTCAGCGTGCGGTAGCGTTCTTCGACCGTGAGTTCTCCGAGCCGCACGAGTTCGCGCATGATCGGCGGAACGGTCCAGCGCGACTGCTCGAATATCGCCTTCGCGAACGGCGGCAGCGTGCGCGGCATGTTCTCCAAAAGTCCGCCGCCGGTGATGTGCGACATCGTCTTGACGTTCGCGACCGCCTGGATCGCGCGCACCGCGGCGTAATACGACGGATGCTCGGCCAGCAGTTCGCCCCACCGCGCGCTCGGCAGCAGCGCGCGCGCGAGCGAGTAGCCGTTGGTGTGCAGGCCGACGGCGGGCAGCCCGACGATCGCATCGCCCGCTTCCACCGTCTCCGGCTTCGGCACGCGCTTCCGATCGACGATCCCGACGATCGTGCCGGCGAGGTCGAAGTGCCCCGGCGCGTAGACACCGGGCATCTCCGCCGTCTCGCCGCCGAGCAGCGCGCAATCGTGCGCGCGGCACGCCTCCGCGCAACCGCTCACGATCGCCGCGGCGATCTCCGGGTCCAACTTCCCGACGGCCAGATAGTCGAGGAAGAACAGCGGCGTCGCGTTCACGACCAGGATGTCGTTGACGCAGTGATTGACGAGGTCGCGGCCGACGCCGTCGTACCGTTCCAACTCCGCGGCGATGAGGATCTTCGTGCCGACGCCGTCGGTCGAGGCGACGAGTGCCTTTTCTCCGTCACCGGGCAGTTTGAACAGCCCGCCGAATCCGCCGATGGCGTCGAGCTGATCGGGGTGGCGCCAGGCCCCCAAGACGTCCTTATACCGGGCGACGGCGGCGTTGCCGGCGGCGATATCGACGCCCGCGCGGGAATAGGCGTCCGGCGCTGGAAATTGAGAGCTGTTTGGAGCCATGTCGGGCTCCTTCTTCACGCCCGCGAAAGGTTCATCATGCAAGTCCGTATCGCTCACGACGCGCCCGCATCGGCGCAAACCGGCGCGCTCGTCGTCCCCGTCTTCACCGACGGCACCCTGGACGCTGCGACAAAAGCCGCCGACGACGCCCTGGGCGGAGCGATAGCCGACATCCTCGCGAGCGGCGAGATCAAGGGCAAGCTCGCCGAGAGCGTGGTCGTCCACGCCAAGGGCAAGCCCTTCGGCCGGGTGCTCGTGATGGGCTTGGGCGAACGCGAGAAGTTCGAGCCGCACATGCTGGCCCGCGCCGCCGGCGCCGCCGTCCGCGTGCTCGGCCGCAAGAACGTCGCGGAGATCGCCTTCGTCCTCCCGCCACAGGCGAAGGGACGCGAAGCCGCCTGCGCCGCGTTCGCCGCCGAAGGCGCCATCACCGGATCGTTCGACATCACGCTCTATCAATCGAAACCGGAAAAGAAGATCGCCGTCACCGGCTTCACCATCCTCGACGACGGCTTCGACGCCGCTGCGGTCGCCGCGGGCGTCGCGCGCGGCACGATCGTCGGCGAGTCGGTGAACATCGCGCGCAGCATGGCCGCGACGCCCGCCAACGACATGACGCCCACGCACATGGCCGCACAGGCGACCAAAGTGGCCGGCGAAGCGGGCCTGGCGATCGACGTCCTCGACGAAGACCGCGCCAAAGCCGAAGGCATGGGCTCGTTCCTCTCCGTCTCGGCGGGCAGCACCCAGCCGGCCAAGATGATCGTGCTCACCTACAAAGGCGATCCCTCATCTAAAGAAGTGCTCGGCCTCGTCGGCAAGGGCATCACCTTCGACACGGGCGGCATCTCGATCAAACCCGCCGCGAACATGGAAGACATGAAGATGGACATGTCCGGCGGCGCCGGCACCATCGCCGCGATGTACGCGATCGGCAAGCTCAAACCGAAGCTCAACGTCATCGGCATCGTCCCCGCGACGGAGAACATGCCCGGCGGCAAGGCGACGAAACCCGGCGACATCGTCAAGGCGATGAACGGCACGACGATCGAAGTGATCAACACCGACGCCGAAGGCCGCCTCGTCCTCTGCGACGGCATCACCTACGCGCTCAAACTGGGCGCCACCAAGATCGTCGACGTCGCGACCCTGACCGGCGCCTGCGTCATCGCACTGGGCCACGCCGCAGCCGCGCTCGTCGGCAACGACGACGCGTTCATCGCACAGTTCGAAAAAGCCGCGAAGCCGACCGGCGAACGCTACTGGCACATGCCGCTCTACGAAGAATACACCGCCGCCATGAAGAGCGACATCGCCGATCTCAAGAACACCGGAGGCCGCGCCGCCGGCACGCTCACGGCCGCCGCATTCCTCCGCACCTTCGTCGGCGACACGCCCTGGCTCCATCTCGACATCGCCGGCACCGCCTACCTCGACAGCGAATCCGCCTGGCAAGCCAAAGGCCCCACCGGCCAACCCGTCCGAGCCTTCGTAGCCCTCGTCGACTCCATGGCCGGCTGACTCTTGTCGTCCCGAGCGTAGCGCAGCGGAGTCGAGGGACCGCCGCCGGGCCCGGGCGCCCCAGAGCATTGGCGGCCGCTCGGTATGGGTACTATCCCGGCATGAATGCAACATGCGAAATGCCCCGGCCGGATCCGGGCGGCATTCCCCAGCCGCCGGAGCCGGCGCCCGGCGAACCCGGTCTGCCGGAAAATCCTATCATCGACCCTCCCACAAAGCCTACGTAAAGCGAAAACCCCGGCGCTCCAAGCGCCGGGGTTGTTCGTTCTCATGGGCCCGGATCGAGGCCGGGCTCAGGTTCGGCTGCGGACCTCATGTTTGGCATGATCTATTCCGGCAGCCGCTCGTTCCTTGGTCTCGTTGGCGACAGAGGCCACTTTCTCGCGCGGCGTCATCATGTCACCGGCAAGATCGCGACGCGCGTGTTCCGCATCGGCACCGGAGCGGTGCATCGTCTCGTGGACTTCGTCCCGCGCGTTGTCGATCGTATCGTTGATGGTCTTCTTCACGTCTGTCATGCGGATACCGTACCCGCCCTACCTGATGATGAAGCGGTACCGAGCGCCGCCTAGCGCTCGGCCGGGGGTAGCCGCTCGGCTGTAGCGAAGGCCATCGGACCATGATCACGCCCGATCGCCCCCGCGCCTCCGAGTCTCCCGACGCCCGCCCGTATCAGCCGGCTCCGGGTCCGGCGAACGTCCGCCGCGTCACCGCCGGCTCGATCAAGCGGCGAAAGGGCAAGGTGCTCTTCCCGGTGATGACCGCCTACGACGCCTCGTTCGCGCGGTTCGTCGAAGAAGCGGGCATCGACGTCATCCTCGTCGGCGACAGCCTCGGCAACGTCGTGCTCGGCTACGACGAGACGACGCCCGTCACCATGGAAGAGATGATCCACCACGCCGGCGCCGTCACCCGCGCGACCGCGCGCGCGCACGTCATGGTCGACATGCCGTTCGGCTCCTACCACGTCAGCAACGAAGATGCCCTACGCAACGCGATCCGTCTCGTCAAAGAAGCCGGCGCATCGTCGGTGAAGCTCGAAGGCGGCGCGCACGAAGCCGAAGCGATCCGCGCCATCACGTCCGCCGGCATTCCGGTGGTCGGACACATCGGCGTCACGCCGCAGACCGCGAGCATGGGTCCCGGCTACAAACCGCGCACGCATCGCGATCGCCTGATGGCCGACGCGAAAGCCGTCGAAGCCGCCGGCGCGTACGCCATCGTGCTCGAGGTCGTCGACGCGGAGATCGCCGGCGAGATCACGCGCGAACTGACCATCCCCACCATCGGAATCGGCGCCGGGCCGCAATGCGACGCGCAGGTGCTCGTGCTCTACGATCTGCTCGGCATGTACAAACATTCGCCGTCGTTCGTCAAGCGCTACGCCGAAGTCGGCTCGATCACCGTCGACGCCCTACGCAACTTCTCCGAAGACGTCCGCACCCGCACCTTTCCCGAGTAGGGCGGTTTCCCGTCACATCCGGCGTCAGCCGAAGCGAGAGGTCGCCGATGCTTCGGCGGCTTCTTCTATTTCCGGGTGCTCGACGGCCCGATAGGCGCGAGCCGCGTTCGAGAACTTCGCGAGGCGCATCTTGAGCCAGCGGCGCGCCATGGAGAGGCGGACGATCATCATGCGGCTGCGCGTCGCCGCCGCGATCCACTCGCCGGCCACGACCGCTTCCGCGATCGCTTCGGCATCGGCGGCGAAAGCGCGGGCCCCGACGGAGATCGCTCCCTGCCGCAGGTGGTCGCACATGAACAGGGTCGCGGTCAGATCGCCGCTGCGCAGGCACTCCGCCAGGGCGTCGACGCTCTTGAAGGCATCCGGGAGCCAGGTGGCCTGCACGAAAGCATACGTCGGCTCGAGTTGGCCGTCGAAGTATTCGGAGACCCGGTGCACATCATGTGTCGCGAAAGGCGATCCCTGCCGGCGTAGTTGCCGCATCCGTCCGAGCATACGCCCTAGACCGTAAGAGAGCAAGGGAGGGGGGTAAGGGCAGCGTTAAGGATGGTCGAACTGGACCGGCGGCCCGAACTGGTGGACCGGCTCGTCCGTCCCCGCGAGGTCCGCCTCGGGCGCATCGTCCGGGACCGCCACGAAGACCCGGTCGAGGCCCGTCACCTCCAGGATCCGGCGGACCGTGGCGCTCGGATGGAGGAGTTGGATGGTCCCATCGGAGCCGGCCGCGCGCATGCGGTCGCGCAGGCGGATGAGACAGCCGAGCGCCGACGAGTCGAAGAAGGTCACGCCCGAGAAGTCCAGCGTGACGACCTGCGCGTCGTCCAACGATTGCAGGAGCGCGTCGAAGGCGGGCGCGGAAGAATAATCGATCTCACCCGCGAGTCGAAGAAGTCGAGTTGAAGTCATATGGTGCCGCCTTTACTGTAGTCCTCAAAGGGCGCTGACTTCAGTCTGAAACCGGACAGAGCCATCGATTGGCCCATGAAATTGAATAATGCTTCGGTGTAACGCAGGACCATACGCCGGAAGTTCGGTGCCGACGTGAATACTTCAAGGAACGCGTCCCGCATCCAGGTAGTACGCCTTGCCCGGCATCTGGCATCTATCCTTCCGCCCGAGGGAGCTCGAGCTAAGTATACCACCGGAAATCCGCCCGGTCGGTAGGAAACCGGACAGACGCGGGTCAGTTCGGGTAGGCCCCGGTCAGGCAGCCCAGACACGTCTCCGCCGCCTTGCGGCCGGTAGCGGCCACCAGCGCGTCCAAGGCCAGATATCCGAGCGAATCGGCCCCGGTTGCTTGCCGGATCTCCTCGATCGTATGGTTGGCGGCGATCAGTTCGTCGTACGTCGCCATGTCCACGCCGAGATAGCACGGATGGACGATCGGCGGCGAGGTGATGCGCAGGTGCACCTCGGTCGCGCCCGCGTCGCGCAGCAGCCGCACGATGCGCGGCGTCGTCGTCCCGCGCACGATCGAATCGTCGACGACGACCACGCGGCGGCCCCGCAGGTTCTCGACCACCGGATTGAACTTCAATTGCACGCCGCGGCTGCGCATCTTCTGATCCGGACTGATGAACGTCCGGCCGATGTAGCGGTTCTTGATCAGCCCCTCGACGTAGGGCAATCCGCTCTCCGCCGAATAGCCGATGCCGCCGGGAATCGCCGAATCCGGCACCGCCATCACCACGTCGGCTTCGACCGGATGCTCGCGCGCCAGCGCCTTGCCCATCTCGAACCGCGCCATGTAGATGGATCGACCGGAGAGCGTGGAGTCGGGGCGCGCGAAGTAGATGTATTCGAACATGCACAGCGCCGATTTCTCGTTCGGGACGTGGACCCGATGCGAGACGACGCCGCTCTCGTCGATGCGCAGGATCTCGCCCGGCTCGATCTCGCGCACGTACTCCGCGCCGACCGTCTGCAGCGCACACGACTCCGAGGCGACGACGTATCCGCCTTCGGCCAGTCTCCCCAGGCAGAGCGGCCGGACGCCCCACGGATCGCGGAACGCGTAGAGCGCGTCGTTCGTGCAGGCGACGACCGAGTACGCGCCGCGCGCCACGCCGATCACCGCTTCGATCCGTTCGACCATGGTGCCGCTTGCCGCGGCGATGGCCTTGCCGAGCAGTTCGGTATCGCTGCTGGTCGCGAGCGCCGTCGACGACGGCAGCGCGGCGGCCAATGCTTCGGTGTTGGTGAGATTGCCGTTATGCGAGAACGCGAACGGCACGTCGCCCGCGACTTCGAGCAGCGGCTGGGCGTTGACGACGGCCGACGAGCCGGTCGTCGAATAGCGCGTGTGGCCGACCGCGATCCCGCCGACTAGATCGGAGAGGACGTCTTCGTCGAAGATCGCGCCGAGCAGGCCCATCTTCTTGTGCGAGCGGATGGCGACGCCGTCGCTCGCCGCGATGCCCGCCGACTCCTGACCGCGGTGCTGCAGCGCGTAGAGCGCGAAGTACGTCAGCCTGGCCGCGTCGCGACCGGGTGCATAGATGCCCGCAATACCGCACATAGTGTTCTTCCGACGAGACTAATCCCGGCGGCGGCCTCCGAAGATCTGCAGCAGGGCGAGGAAGATGTTGATCGCGTCCAGGTAGATGTGCACCGCGATCTGCACCGGCGTGAACCCGTCGCCGCCCGCGCGGATGCGCGCGAAATCGACGAGCGTCAGCCCCGCGAAGATCGCCAGCGTCACCCACGAGTAGACCGTCGGGCTGACGAAGTGCACGAACATCGAGACGAGGCCGACGAGCACGAGACCGATCAGCGCGGCATAGAGCCAGCCGGCGAAGCGGCGCAAGTCCAGTCCGGTGACGTAGACCACGCCGGCCAAGACCGCCATGCCGAGCGCCGTCGTCAGCGCGGCGTCCACGACGACGTCGGGGCCGATCGCCGTCGCGTAGTTGTGGATCACCGGCGCGAGCCCGAGCCCTTCGAGCGCGGCGAAGAGATAGAAGAGCAGCAGCGAGAGCGTATCGTTCGCGCGCGTCGCGTTGATCGCGAAGAGGACGCCGAAGCCCACCAGCATCGCGATCAGCCCGACGCCGTAGGACGTGTTCGGCAGCAGGTAGGCGATCAGCCCCGTGATCGCCATGCCGAGCGCCACGATCCCGAGAACGCTTCCCAGCAGCGTCTGCGTCGCGATCGGCGTCGAGAGGCGGCTCGCGTGCGCGGGGATCTGAAAGGCCATGCTGGCGGATTCGCCTAAATCGCCCTTCCCCTTGCCGCCGGACGTAAGTTTTCTCGCGCACCCCTCCACGTTCGGCGCGCATGCGTTGCGGGGCGAATGGCAGGTCGCGCTCGCCGTCGTCCTCCTGGCCGGCCTCTCGCAGACGATCGGCCAGTGCGTGGTCCTCTTCGTCAATCGCGTCACGCCGGTGCGCTTCGCCGGGAGCCTGGTCGTCGGCGCGCTGCTCTCCGCGTTCGGCTACGCGTTCCTCGTGCTCGGGACGTGGGCCACCACCTTCCTTCCGCACGCGCAACACGTCGCGCTCCTCCCTCTTGCCATCGCGATGGCGTACGCGTACGTGCCGCTGCTCCTCGGCTTTCTCGCCGCCATGCCGTATCTCGGTTCGCCCGCGCTCTCCGCGCTGCGCGTCTGGCATCTCGCCGCGCTCGTGATCGCGTACGGTTCCCTCACCGGCTCCGGCGCGCTCGCGTCGCTCTGGCACGTCGGTCTCGGCTGGCTGCTCTTGCAGATCGTCGAACGCACCGTCGGCCAGCCGGTCTCCACGCTCGCGCGCGCGGTCGGCAACGCCGTCGCGGGCGTCTCGCTCGAAAGCGAAGGCGCGGCCGTCGTGCAGCGCACCTTGAAAGCGGTCAAGATCGCCGCTAAGACCGACGGTGCGGCGCTGGCGAAGCGACAGCGGCGCTGGACCGGTCTGCTCGCCGGCGTGGCCGGGCTCGCGGCGTTCACCTGGCTCGTGGGCTGGCTGCTCTCGCCGCTCGGCGCGACGATCTTCGGGCGCACCGTCGACGTCCCGGGATGGCTGCAGCCGATCGCGACCATCGCCTGGATCGCCGTCGTCGGCTTCGTCTCGGCATGCCTGCTCGCGCCGCTCGAAACGCTCGGCTGGTGGGCGGGCTGGTACGGCGACGGCATCGATACCGGCGACGAACTGCCCATCGCCTTCGCCGGCACGCTCGAGCGACGGGCCGACGCCGCCGGCGCTCCGTCGCACTGGGGCGTCTATCTCGACGGCATCGCGCAATCCAGTTCGACCTACACGCCCGACATCGAGACGTTTCTCGACGCGCTCGTCCCCGCGCTGCCGCGCCGCGCCGCACTCGTGCGCGGGCTGATGGTCTATTCGGTGATGAACCGGCCGCTGGACGAGAGCGCCGGCCTCGGCATGTTCTGGGCCTTTCTCGACGCCGTCCGCTTCAAGCATCCGCAGAGCATCGTCGGCATGATCGTGAACCTGCGCAACGTGCTCGTCGTCGCGGTCTCCGCCGACGCGCGCTACGGCCCGATGTACAATCGCGGCATCGCGCAGACCGTCTATGGAGCGCTCGTGGCGCACGGATACGACTGCGCTTCCGGAACGCCCGTGACGCTGATCGGTTACAGCGGCGGCGGACAGATGGCCGCCGCGATCGCGCCGCTGCTACGCGGCGTCGTGCGCGCGCCCGTCGACGTGGTCTCCTACGGAGGGGTCATGTCCGGCGACTGCGATTTTCTCGCATTCGATCATCTCTATCACTTCGTCGGCCGCAAGGACGGCGTGGAGCGGCTCGGCACGAAGATGTTCGCGAGCCGCTGGAAGATCGCGCCGCTCTCCAACTGGAATCGCGCCCTGCGGCTGGGCCGCATCAGCATCGTCGACGCCGGCCCCATCGGTCATCAAGTGCCCGGCGGCTACATGGATCCCGTCGCCGTCCTGCCCGACGGCCGCACCAATCTCGCGCAGAGCGTCGCCTACGCATCGCACGTCCTGCGCGGTCAGACCGCCTATCTCGCCCCGAAGCTGCCGCGCAAGGAGAGCAACTACGAGCGCTACCGCGCGGCGGAGACGAATCGCGAAGAGGCCTTCCCGATCATCGGCATCGACGATCTGCGCTTCCGCCCCGTCGCGCCGTGGACCGGGCGGCTGATCCTGCCCGAACGGACGGCGCGGATGGGCGGCGCGCTCTTCGAAGTCCGCCACGCGCCGCCGGAGCACGCCGCGCTCGTCGGCCGCATCGTGCCCCTGCGTTTCGTCGACGATGCGGACGTGCGCGCCTGGGTCGATGCAGTCACGCGCGACGTCGCGTTCACCGCGAACGCTTCGTACGCGAATCGGTACGGCGGCCTCGTACTCGGCGAACGTCTCGACGGTTGGCCGCAGGTCACGCCGCTCGAATCGCTCGCCGGGGCGCATCCGTACGACGACATCGTCGTCTCGCTCGACGACGATACCGCGCTCGACGCCGACGGCGGCCTGCGGACGCGGCGCGAGGCCGTGCAGATCACCGGATCGCACTACACCGTCCTGCAGTTCCTCGGTCCGGTCGGAAAGGCCGATCGCTATCGCGTGCGCTTCTTCGACGGAACGGAAGGGACGGTTCGCCTTCCGCAGATCGTCCCCGACGTCACCGGCATCTGCAACGCCACCGCGACCGGCATCGAAGCCTCGCCCGAGAACGCCGCCGGCTGGTACGCCTACGGCGACGCCGATGCGCAAGGCCGCTTCGTCGTCCGCGCGCTCGCGCCGCGCGCGCTGCTGAACGTCGTGCCGCAGCGCGCGCTCGCGCAACGCGACGCCTACCGGTATCTTCGCAAGACCGCATGGGCCGACGCCGTCGCGCAGAAGGGCCGCGTCGCGACCGCCGCCAGCGGCACGTGGAACGAAGGCGACGAAGCGCTCCTCGTCCACACCTACGGCGGCATCGGCGGCCCGCGCGGCGAGCCTGCGGCCAAGTCGCCGATCTACCTCGGGCACTTCTCCTACGGCCACGCGCGCGTCGTGCGCGATGCGCTTTCGGGCGATCTGCGGTTCGAGATCCGCTACCATCAGGTCTACACGCAGAATCCCGACGGCCTCACCGCGGGCGCGCTGCATTGGTCGCGCTACCTCGGCGACCGCCAATACGGCTGGCTCGGCGTGCGTCCCGTCTGCGACGTCCTGCTCAAACTGCCTTCGTTCGATGCGCTCCCCGTGATGATGCGCGAACTCGAAGCGATGACGGCCCGCTATCGGACCGGCGACGGCACCGGCGGCACGTACGTCGGCATCGCCAACAACTGCGCGCAAGATTCCAACCAGGCGCTCTTCGACGCGTTGAACGACAGCGGCGCCGGCACGCCCCTCGCACGCGATCTGCTCCGCGCCTTGGAACCGTTCGGCGCCCCGCGCGACGATTGGCGCGCGCGCACCGCGAATCTCGGCCGCACGATGGAAGATGTCCCGTGGGCGAATTTCCTCCAAGGCCTGGCGACCTGGCGCACGCTGATCCCCTGCCTAGCCGCCCATACGATTTCGCGCATCTTCCTCCGCAACGGCGCCGACGCATTCATCATGAGAATGACCCAAGTCGGCGGCGACCAAGAAGATATCGCCCCAGTAATCCCAAGCGGCATCTAGGGAGCACACCTTGCGCGGCGAATCCCAAAGCATGCGAGCGTTATCTGCGTTCTTTTTTATTGCAATTCTAGCGGCCTCTTCCGTCGGAGGCCGAGCGGCCGACAAGCCGGACCCGGCCTTGGACGCGCCGCCGGCGGGGCTCGTGCATTCCGACGGCAAGCTCTCCGCCATCCTCGCCAAGCACGAGGCCACGGTCGCCGCGCAGCCCAAGTCGTCGATCTCCGATTGGACGTTCGTCGACACCGGACTGCACGGAAGCGAGCATCTCGTCCGCTCCGGCACCGACTATCATTCGATCGTCAAGACCGACGCGGGCGTCGACGAATACGGACAGAACGCGACCGGCCGCTGGCATCGCGATGCATCCGGATTCTCGACGCCGACCACCTCGACCGACGAGCGCAGCTTCTACCAGATCCGCGTCGACGAAGAGGCGTCGGATCCGAAGAACGACGTCTCGCTCGCGGGCGAGACCGCCGGTCCGAATCCCGCCTACGTCGTCAAGGTGACGATCCAGAACGAGAAGCATCCGGAGTGGGTCTTCTTCGACAAGAGCACGTCGAACATCGTGCGCGTCGAGAAGGTGAATCGCGGCGCGACGCACCGCATGACCGAGACCTTCGACGACTTCCGCACGGCCGGCGGCATGGCTCAGGCCTGGCACGTCCACGACGCGTACTGGGAATCGGAACTGGACGACGACTACGTCCTCACGTCGTACAAGACGGTCGCGTCGGTGCCGGCGGCGGAGTTCGTCGCGCCGAAGAATCCGATCGCCGCCGGCGCCGCCGTGCGCGAGAAGCTTCCCGCGCAATTCGTCGACGGTTCGGTGATCGTCCGGATGACGGTCGGCGGACGCGGCCTCGACTTCGAGATCGATCCGAGCTACCGCCACAGTTACATCGACTACGACGTCGCGAGGGAACTGCACCTGTCGTCGTTCGGTAGGGCGATCTCGAGCGCGATATCCGGCAACGCCTTCCCGTACGAGACCGTCCTCCCCGATGCGTCCATCGGCCCGATCGTGCTGCACGATTTCCCGGTCTTCGCGACCGACGTCGCCTGGCAGCCGAACCAATCGACCAAGGTCGTCGGCACGCTCGGATACGACTTCCTCGCCGCCAACGTCATCCACGTCGACTATCTGCATCACCTGGTGGAAGTGCTGCCGACCTCGTCCCTGCCGCCCGAACCGGCCAAACCGATCGCCAACGCCCTCGACCTTCCGGTCGAGTTCGACGACGGCGCGGCGCTCGTGCCGATGGCCATCGGCGACGGCTTCACCGAACACGCCGTCTTCGATCCGGGGATGCCCTTCTCCATGGTCGTCGGCGAATTCGCCGCCAAACACGTCTCGGGCGACGCGACGAAGAAGACGAGCACGTTCGTGCCGTTCGCCGACGACAACTCCTACGGCAAGAGCGTCGACGTCTGGATCGCGAAGACGTCCGTGGTGGCGTTCGCCAACCTCAACATCACCAATCTGCCCATCCTCGCGACCGACCACACGTTCTGCACCTGCTTCGACGCGTTCCTCGGCTACGATTATCTCCAGTTCTACGACATCTACTTCGACTATCCGCACGACCGTCTGCTCGTCGTGCCGAACGACCGCTTCTACAAGATGACCGGAAAGCCGAAGCCGAGTGCGTAACGCCATCCTCGCCGCCGGCCTCGCGTTCGCGCTGCTCGGCATCACCGACACGCCCAAAGACGACGGCACCGCCGCGCCCGCCGGCATCGCGCCGACCTCGGTCACGCTCGCGGCCGTGATCGCCGCGCATCGCAAAGCCATCGGACGGCTCGCGCCCGGCGCGCTCAAGACCTCGGTCGAACGTTGGGCGATCAAGACCGAGGGGCTCGAAGGCACCGAATCCTATGTCGAACGCGACCGCGATTCGCGCGTGGATCGCACCCTCGGCCCGCTGCACACCGCTTACGGCATGCTCGCCGGCCGCGACTGGCACCAGAACGAGAACGGCGAAGTCGTCGTCGAACGCGGCCTGCACGTCATCGACGACGTCTCCGCGCACGCGCTCGCGACGCTGAGCAAAGACGTCACCCTGCTCGGAACGGTCGCGAAGCCCGTCTCCGCCTACGTCGTGAAGGTCGCGCCGAAAGGCGGCCGCCTCGAATATCTCTACTACGATCGCAGCACCTACATGATCGTCCGCACCGAACGGGCGCGCAACGGCCGCCGCATCGTCACCGCGCTCGACGACTTCCGCACCACCGCCGGCCTCACCGAAGCGTGGCACTATACCACGAGCGACGGCCGCCCCGAGAACGACGGCGACTACCGCATGACCTCGCTCGACATCGGCAAACCCGTCGATGCGGCGCTGGTGGCCATGCCCGCGGCGACCTCGCCGGTCGTCTTCGCAAAACCGCGGGTCTCCATCCCCATCCGGATGGCCGGCGATCGCATCATCGTGCCGACGAAGATCCAAGGCCACACCGTGGACTTCCAACTCGACAGCGGTGCGAGCGGCGTCGTGCTCGACAGCGCGGTCGTCGACGCGCTCGCCCTCAAGCTCTACGGAAGTTCGCTCGGCGACACCGCCGGCACGTACCGCCAAGGTTCGACGATCGTCCCGCTCATCTCCATCGGCGACATCTCGCTCCAGAACCTCGAGGTCCAGAGCGCGCCGTTCACCGAGTGGGTCGACGAGAAGACGCCGGTCGCCGGCCTGATGGGTTTCGACTTCATCGACGGCGCGGTGCTGCACATCGACTATCTCGACGGCACGCTCGAAGCGATCGATCCCGCCACCTTCGTCCCGCCGGCGGGCGCGAGAGCGCTCCCGATCGCGCTCGACGACGACGTCCCGCTGGTCGACGTCGGCATCGCCAAAGCGCTCGGCCATCTCTTCATCGTCGACACGGGCGCCGACAACAGCGCCATCTTCTCCAACTTCGTCGCCGCGCATCCGAACGACGTCACCGATCGCGGCCTCGGCGATCGCATGCTCGCCCAATTCCCCTTCGTCAGCGACTTCGCCGGCGTCGGCGGAACCGTCGACTACCGCCCGCTCCAAGTAGGCCCGCTCACCTTCGCCGGCTACACGTTCCCCAAATGGATGTTCAACGGCACGCACGACGCACCGTCGTTCGAAGGCGACGACTTCGAAGGCCTGATCGGCCAAGACATGCTGCGCAACTTCGACGTCTACCTCGACTACCGCCACGAAAAGATCTGGCTAGTCCCCAACGCCCGCTACAACGCCCGCTGGGGCTAACCCCCGCCCCCGTTTCGGCCCCGCCCGCTTGGCAAGCCGGCAAGGGAACTCCCGCCTGGCCTGCAACGTTCAATCGCCACAAGGAGATCCGATGAAACGCCTTCGAACCTCGCTGTTGCTGATCGTTTTCGCACTCGCACTGCCGGCCGCCGCTTCGGCCCTCAATCTCCACAACGGCTTCATCCAAGTGACGAACGACACGTCCTTTGAAGCCCGCGGCCTGATCCAGCACGTGTTCCTGGCAGCGCCGGTCGGCGGCGGCTACACGATCACCATCCCGCCGCACAGCACGCGCTACTTCAACAACTGCTGCATCGCGGCCGGCTCCGAATACGACATCACGCCCGATTGGATCGACGACCAGGTCGTCACGGGTGCGACCATAAAACCCGGCAGAGGTTCGATGAACCCTGCCCGCGTCCTAGCGCGCCTCTGCAACGTCAACGGTATCCCGTTCGGCTACGCGCACGTAAGGCTCGCGCTCGTGCCACACGCCGGCAGTCGCAACGGCCTGATGAAGGTCCTCCGCATCGACGAAGACTGCCCGAGATGATCCCCCGCTCGTCATCCCGAGCACGGCGATGCTACAAGCCGATATCCGTGCGGTACGTCAGTTCCGTCGTGCCGATCTTGCCGGCGATCGCTTTGACCGCGGCGTAGGCGTTCGCGCGCGCGGCGGCGAGATCGTCGCCCGTCGCGGTCACGGTCAGCACGCGGCCGCCGCTGGCCATCACCCGTCCGTTCGAGACGGCGCTGTTGCCCCAGAACGCCTGCCCGTGCGGAACGGCGACGTCCGGATCGAGCGCGCCGAGCGGCGTCGACGTGCGCGGATAATCCACGCTCGCGAGCACCACGCCCGCGCACGCGTGTGCCGAAAGCGTCGCCAGGCTCAGATCCATCGCGCCGTTCGCGACGCTGGCCAGCAGGCCCGCGAAATCGCCGGTCACGCGCGGCATCAGCACCTGCGTCTCGGGGTCGCCGAAGCGCACGTTGAACTCGATCACGTACGGGCCGTCGTCCGTCCACATCAGCCCGCAGTACAGCACGCCGACGTACGTCTCGCCTTCCGCGATCAATCCGCGCAGCACGGGCGCGAGGATGCGCTCGCGCACCACGTCGTCCGCGTCGTCGGGAAATCCGCGCGGCGGCGAGTACGCGCCCATCCCGCCCGTATTCGGGCCGGTGTCGCCGTCGCCGGCGCGCTTGTAATCGCACGCGGAAGCGAACGGCACGATCGCGCGCCCGTCGCAGAGCGCGAACACGCTGATCTCGCGGCCGACGAGCCGCTCTTCGAGCAGCACCTCGAGCCCGCCGCCGGGAACCTTGCCCGCGCCGTACCAATCGCGCAGCACCTCGAGCGCCGCCGCGGCATCGTCGCAGACCACGACACCCTTGCCCGCGGCCAGTCCGTCGGCTTTCACGACGACGCCGCCGCGCCGGCCGTCGAGCGCCTTGCGCGCCATCTCGAGCGAATGCACCACTTCGAAGTGCGCCGTCGGAACGCCGTGGCGCTGCATGAACCGTTTCGCGAAGACCTTGCTCGACTCGAGCCGTCCGCTCGACCTGCTCGGCCCGAAGACGCGCAGCCCGGCGTCGCGCAGTTTGTCGCAGACGCCCGCCGCGATCGCGACTTCCGGCCCGACCACCACGAGATCGACGCCCTCGGCCAACGCCCGTTCGCCGAGCGCCTTGCCGTCCGTCGGCGCGATGTCCCAGTTCGCACCGCGCGACGCGGTGCCGGCGTTGCCCGGTGCGGCGACGATCGCCTCGCACGAAGGCGACGCGGCGAGCCGCCAGGAGAGCGCGTCTTCGCGCGCGCCGTTACCGACCACCAGGATCTTCACGTCACTCCCATTCCACGGTAGCGGGGGGCTTCGAGGTGATATCGTAGGCGACCCGATTGACGCCGGCCACCTCGTTGACGATGCGCGTCGAGATGCGTTCGAGCAGATCGTGCGGCAGACGCGCCCAGTCGGCGGTCATGCCGTCCTCGCTCGTGATCGCGCGCACCGCGACCAGATTCGCATACGTGCGCCCGTCGCCCATCACGCCGACCGATTTCACCGGCGTCAGCACCGCGAAGTACTGCCACGGCTTGGGGTCGAGCGTCGCGCCGTCGATCTCTTCGCACACGATCGCATCGGCATTGCGCACCACCTCGAGGCGCTCTTCGGTGATGTCGCCGATGATGCGTACGGCCAGTCCCGGTCCCGGGAACGGCTGCCGCTGCACGATGCGCTCGGGCAGGCCCAGCACGCGCCCGAGCGCGCGGACCTCATCCTTGAAGAGCGCGCGCAGCGGTTCGATCAGCGCGAAGTCCATGTGTTCGGGCAGACCGCCGACGTTGTGGTGCGATTTGATCTTGTGCCCCGCCTTGCTGTCCGGCGTCTTGGATTCGATGACGTCGGGATAGAGCGTGCCCTGCACGAGATACTTCACGCCGGGGATCTTGGCGGCTTCCTCTTCGAAGAGCCGGATGAACTCGTGGCCGATGATGACCCGCTTCTTCTCCGGGTCGTCGACGCCGGCGAGCGCGTTCAGGAACCGCGCGCGCGCGTCGACCGCGACGACGTCCAGGTGCAGCACGTCGCGGAACGCGGCCACGACCGCTTCGGCCTCACCCTTGCGCAGCAGACCGTGATCGACGAAGACGCAGGTCAGCTGCGCGCCGATCGCGCGCGCGACCAGCGTCGCCGCGACCGCCGAATCGACGCCGCCGGAGAGCGCGCAGATGACCCGGTCGGTCCCCACCTTCGCGCGGATCTCGGCCGTCGCGGTCTCCACGAAGTTCTCCATCTTCCATCCGTCGCCGAGGCCGGCGATGCCGTGGAGGAAGTTGTCCAGCACCGCGCGCCCGATCTCCGAATGCACCACTTCGGGGTGGAACTGCACGCCGTACATCTTGCGCGCCGGATCGCCCATCGCCGCCACTTCGCAGCGGCTGGTCGAACCGATGTGCGCGAAGCCCTCGGGCAGACGGGTGACGGAATCGCCGTGCGACATCCACACCCGCGACGTCTTCGGCACGCCGGCGAAGAGCGGCGACGACGTGGTCGCGTGGAACGCCGCCGGCCCGTACTCCGCATGGTCGAGTTTGACGAGTTCGGCGCCCGTATGGCGGGCGATCAACTGCATGCCGTAGCAGATGCCGAGGATCGGCACGCCCGAGGCGAGCAGCGCCGGATCGACGTCCGGGGCGTCCGGGACGAGCGTCGACTCGGGACCGCCCGAGAGCACGATCGCACCCGGCGACTTCGCCGCGAGCGTCGCCCACGGCGTGTCGAACGGGACGATCTCGCAATAGACGCCCGCCTCGCGAATACGGCGCGCGATCAATTGCGAATACTGCGCCCCGAAGTCGAGGACGAACGCCGATTCGGGCACTACGCCGTCTTCGCGGCTGCAATGGTGGCGTCGTAGTCCGGTTCGTGCGTCACTTCCGGCACGATCTCGACGTACTTCACCGTCTTATCCTTGCCGATGAGGACGTTCGCGCGCGCGAGCAGGCCGATCTCCTTGATGCGCAGACCGTAGGCGGTGCCGAACTCGTGCGTCTTGTAGTCCGAGAGCGTCGCGACGGCGTCCACGCCTTCCGCGCCGCACCAGCGGGCCTGCGCCATCGGCAGATCCATGCTGACGACGTACGGTTTGACGTCGCCCAGTTCTCCGGCGCGACCGTTGAACGTCTTGGTCTCGGTCGAGCAGACGCTCGTATCGAGCGACGGCACGACGATCAAGAGCGCCGCATGCGCGCCGTTGCCGGTGACGTCGTCGAGGGTGACGGGTTTCATATCCTTGCCGGTGAGGGTGAACGCGGGCGCGGCGTCGCCCGCCTTGACGGTCGTGCCCACGAGGGTCATCGGATTGCCGCGCATCGTGATGACGCCGGTGACTTCTTCTGCCATGATCGCTCCTTACGTAAGTATCTCGCCCAGGCGATCGGCGTCGCGCGCGAACGCGACCTCCATCGCGATCCGTTCCCCGACGGAAACGTCACGGCCCCAGCGATAGGCCGAATACGGTGTATAACGCGTCCCCGGCGAGCCCGGGATGCGCAGCGACACGTCGTAGCAGACGAACGCCTTCGGCGGCCCCGCGACGATGACGCACTGCAGGGCGAACGGCCCGATGATGCCCGGCGCCTTCGCCGCCCGAGCGGCGGCGACGAAGCGCTCGCCCATCTCGAACGCCTTCTCGAGCGTGGACTCGGTCAGCGTCGTCGCGATGTGTCCGGCCTCTTCCAGCCGCATCGGCACGTCGCGCAAGCCGTCGATCGCCGACGGCGGCACGTTGCGGAAGCCTTCGAGGTTGGTCTGGCGGCGCGTGTCCGTGCCCATCAATTCGAGTTCGCCCAAGATCGGCGAATAGAAGAAATTCAGATTGACGGACGGCCCCAGCGCGTACTCCTCGATCACCGCCCCGCGCAGCCCGTCTTCGGTGACCATGCCCGCGGCGATCAGCTTCTCGGCCTGCTCGCGATAGCCGGCCGGCGACGAACACAGGAAGAACGCGCGCTCGAACGAGATCTTCGCGTGCGGCGCCTTCACCATCACCAGCCGATCGATCGCGTCCGGCGACGCGAACTGCTGCGGGTACCGGATACCGGCCGCTTCCATCAACGCGTACTGATTGTCCGCCTCGCCCCGCTCTTCCGCGCGCAGCAACGAGCGGCTCCCGAAGAACGGGAGCTGCATCTTCGCTTCGATCTCGTCGTACGAATACTGCTGGTGCAGGTAGACCTCGAACGACCGGTTCGCGACGAAGATCGCGTTCTGCGCGAAGAGCGCGCGCTGGACGTCGTCGTTCAAGATGTCCGCGAACCGCTCCAGCGGATACGTCGCATCGACGCACCCGCGCGCCGGCGCGGCGATGCTGCGGAGATAGTGCCGCGCGTACGTCTGTTCGCGGCCCTTCTCGGTCACGATCAGATTGCGCAGCCGCTGCTGCCGCGCACCGAACGCCACGTCCAGCGCCGAATGGCTCCCGATCGAACAGAGCGCTAGGCGCGACCGATCATAGGCGTCGAGCGCCCGGGAAACCGCAGAATGGGACACGCCCAGATGGTACGACGGCGGACCGAACGCCTCATTCCGCCTCCCCCTCGCAGGACCACCCTCGTCCCAGGTTCCGCGGAGGTGGGCCTCAAGGTCGGGCGGGCCGCGATCCTTCCGAATATCCGCTAAAGATGGAAACTCAAGGGATCGCGATAACGCATATGCTCTGACGGCATCGACTGTTTCGTCCTCAAAACCGAGCAATTCAATGCCTATGACATCGTCATTCTCATCGAGATCCACGGTGACGATGTCCTTTGTATATATATGTTTGCTATAGGCCCATTTTTCGAAGGTGTAATAGATGTAGGCGGCGCCAGCCCCAGCATCCAAGGTAACTTTGATTGGTTTCTTCAGAGCGGCCTCTGGCGGAGTGTCCATCGCGCCCGATTCTACCGGATCGTCGACGCGAGCGATGCGTCGTTCATCCCAGGCCCTCCGCGCCGCACCGTAACGCGCTCGGAAACTCAAGATCTCTCGAGGCAGCAAATGCCTTCGCGCTCGCCAGTACATCAAGGTCGAAACTCAAATACTCGATTCCGACGACCTGCCCGTCGGCGTCGAGATCGGCAGCGACTGCGCAATCGGCGCGGACGTCAATCGTCTCGACGATCGGCGCATCGATATAATGCACGTAACCGGCGTGACCATTATCTTCGATTCGGATCGGCTTTCTCATATTCGGCCTTTCTATGGTCTGCCCAGGCGACCGTCTCCACTATACCATTCGCGCACACCGTTACTCGAATCCTGAACCCGGAAATACCAATCCCCCAATAGTTGGTGGACCAACTATAGCCCGGTGCCCGTCTTTGCGGACGAGCCAATACCGCCGCAACATCGCTCGCAGAAATGCCTCGAACGATCATCCTCATCACCGCATGGCCCGAGAACCGCATCATCGCCTCCGCACCTCCATCCCTCGGAGGCGACAAAGAACAAGGGGGCGTGGACGCGAATCTCGCGCGGATGGCCACCCTGCTGATCCGCAACGCTGTCCGGATCGAGACGTTCGACGATGCCGATACCGCCTTTGATGGCGGGTCGATCTTCGTGCGCGACAACGTCATCGAGCAGATCGGGCCTTCGGCCGCGCTGCCGCAGACCGCGGACATGGTCGTGGACGCTGCGAATTGCATCGTGATCCCGGGCCTGGTGAACACGCACCATCATTTCTACCAGACCCTGACGCGCAACGTACCTGGCACGCAAGACGCGAAGCTCTTCGATTGGCTCGTGACGCTCTACCCGATCTGGGCGCGGATGGACGCGGAAGCCTATCGCGCTGCGACCGGCGTCGCGCTGGCCGAACTGCTCAAGTCCGGCTGCACGACGGCGTTCGATCACACGTACATGTGGCCCAACGGCGCCCGGATCGACGATCAGATCGACGTCGCGCGCGCGATGGGCATGCGCTTCCACGCTTCGCGCGGTTCGATGTCGGTCGGGCGCTCGAAGGGTGGACTGCCGCCCGACTCGTGCGTCGAAGACGAAGACGCGATCCTCGCCGACTGCGCGCGCGTCGTCGACGCGCACCACGACGCCTCGCGCTATGCGATGACGCGCATCGTGCTCGCGCCGTGCTCGCCGTTCTCGGTCTCACCGGACCTCATGAAAGAGAGCGCCGCGCTCGCGCGCCGCAAGGGCGTCCATCTGCACACGCATCTCGCCGAGACGCTCGACGAAGAGGCCTTCTGCCTCGAACGCTTCGGCCGTCGCCCGGTCGAACTCGCCGAAGATCTCGGCTGGGTCGGCGAGGATGTCTGGCACGCGCACATGGTGCATCCCTCCGCAGACGAATGCGCGCGCCTCGGCGCCACGCGCACCGGCGTCGCCCACTGCCCCAGTTCCAACATGCGCCTGGCTTCGGGCATCGCCCCCATCGGCGCCATGCAACGCGCAGGCGTGCGCGTCGGCCTCGCCGTCGACGGCAGCGCCTCGAACGATTCCTCACACTTGCTGATGGAAGCCCGACAAGCCATGCTGCTGCAGCGCGTCGGCACCCTCGACCCGGCCGCGATGACGGCACGCGAAGCCCTGCGATTGGCCACGCGCGGCGGCGCCGAAGTCCTCGGCCGCGACGACATCGGCCACCTCGCCCCCGGCATGGCCGCCGACATCGTCGGCTTCCGCCTCGACACCCTCGATCTCGCCGGCGGCGCCGTCCACGACCCCCTCGCCGCGCTCGTCTTCTGCAAACCGCCCGACGCCGATTTCGCCATCGTCAACGGCATCCCGAAACGCGAACGCGGCGCCTTCCTCGACATCGACATCGACCGCCTCATCGCCGACCAGAACCGCATCGCAAAAACGCTCGTCGCCCGCAACGCGATTGTCGAAGGCTAAACGTCGTCGATCGAGCAGGTCGTGCCGTTGTAATGGACGTGTACGACGATCATCGGTTTCCCGGTCGTATTCCCGAACGTCTTCATGACGTGGCAGATCGTCTGATCGGGATCGGTGTGCCGTACTTTCTTGACGTAGACGTGCACGTCGGTGAAGAAGCGCATATCGGGCATCTTCATCTGCAGGTCGATGGCTGCGTTCGGCGCCACCAGCCCGTGGTGCCGCAGCAATCCGTGATGTTCCCACGTGTCGACGTAGATGTAATACGCGGTCCCGTTGACCACCTCGATATGCGTATATTCCAGGGTCTCGGCCTTCGCGGCGACCGGGAGCATCGCGGCGAGGACCAGGCAGGCGAGTAGACGCTTCATACCCACGGAAACGTTACCGGGCAGGCAAGCGTTCCCTCCCGCCCGGTCAGGTCCGGGATGACATCCCCGTCTCGCTCTTGGCGGCGTTGATCGCCTTCAGCACGCGCTCCGGCGTCATCGGGAGTTGCGTGACCCAGGCGCCGGTGGCGTCGTGGATGGCGCTTGCGACCGCGGCCGCGAACGGCACCAGCGGCATCTCGCTCATCCCGCGCGCGCCGTACGGCCCTTGCGGGTCCGCGGTCTCGAGGATCACCGGATAGACCTCCGTCGGCATATCGAGCGTCGTCGGCAGCAGATAGTTGCTGAAGTGCGGCGTGAGCATCTTGCCGTCTTTGCAGATCATGTTCTCGGTGAGCGCGTAGCCGACCGCCTGCGCCAGACAGCCTTCGATCTGTCCCTCGACCTGCTGGGTGTTGATCGCCTTGCCGACGTCGTTGACGCTGACGATCTTCGTCACCGTCACCTGACCGGTGCGCGTGTCGACCTCCACTTCCACCGCCTGCGAGACGTAGCCGTAGCAGAAGTTCGGCGTGCCGGCGCCCGTCTGCGGATCCAGTGCCGTCGTCGGCGTCGGACGGAACTGCAAGGTCGCCTTCGCATCCGTGCCGGGGAACTTCGCGAGCGCCGCTTTGGCCGCGTCGTGCGTGGCGCGCCCGCCCATCAGCGTCATGCGCGACGCGGACGCGGAGCCGGCGTTGGGCGATTCGTCGCTGGCCTCGGCCACGATCTCGACGCGATCCATCCCACAGCCGAGCGCCTCGGCGCAGATCTGCCGCAGCACCAGATGCGAGCCCTGACCCACGTCGGCCGCGCCGATGCGCAGCACCGCGCGCGTGATCTCGCTGACGCCGTAGAGTTCCACCGTCGCCGTCGCCTGATCGGGATAGCCGAACGAATAGCCGACGTTCTTGATGCCGCTGGCGAAGCCGTGACCGCGCTTGACCGGGCCCTTCGGCGCCGCGCTCGCCTTGCCGTACCCCAGCCGCGTCTGCGCCTGCTCTTCGCACTTCTCCAAGCACGCCATCGCGCCGACGCCGGCGGGCAGCGTCGAACGCGTCGCCTCGACGTCGCCCTCGCGATAGATGTTGCGCCGCCGCAGTTCGACCGGATCGAGATCCAGCGCGTGCGCGAGCCGCGTCACCATCGACTCGGCGGCGAAATGCGCCTGCGGACAACCGAAGCCGCGGAACGCGCCGCTCGGCACGTTGTTCGTGTAGACCGCATAGCCGTCCGACCACACGTTGGCGATGCGATAGGAGCCGCTCGCGAAGAGCGTCGCGCCTTTCAGCACTTCGGCGCTCGTCGATTCGTAGGCACCGCCGTCGGCGACCAGTTCGGTCTGCGCGGCGACGATCGTGCCGTCGTTCTTCGCGCCCCACTTCGCGCGGATGAAGTACGGGTGCCGCTTGTGGTGGCCGATCATCGACTCCTCGCGGCTCCAGACGATCGCGCACGGCTTCTTCATCTTCCATGTCGCCAGCGCCACCAGCGGCTGCACGTTGAGATCTTCGCGACCGCCGAACGCGCCGCCGATCTTCGCGTAGCGCACCGAGACCTGGTCCGGCCGCAGCTGCAGCATCTCGCAGATCTGGCGCAGGTCTTCGTGCAGCCACTGTCCGGCCGTCTCGACGACCAGTTTCTCGCCTTCGTAATAGGCGATGCCGGCATCGGGCTGGAGGTAGGCGTGTTCTTGCCATCCGGTCTCGAACTCGCCTTCGAGCACGACGTCGCACTCCGCGAACGCCTTCTCGCAATCGCCGTGGCGGATGCGCACGTGTTCCAGCACGTTGCTCTCGCGCTCTTCGTGCACCAGCGGCGACTCCGGCGACATCGCGGCGCGCGCGTCCAGCACCGGCGGCAGATCTTCGTAGGCGACCTCGACGAGCGCCGCGCCTTCCGCGGCCGCGCGATCCGTATCGGCGACGACGAGCGCCACCCGGTCGCCGAAGAAGCGGACCTTATCCTCCGCCAAGAGCGGCTGATCCGAATGCACGAGGCCGTAGCGGTTGAACGGCACGTCGGCGTGCGTCAGCACGGCGACGACGCCCGGATGCCCGAGCGCCTTGCTCGTATCGATCTTCAGGATGCGCGCGTGCGCGCGATGTGCGAAGACGACCTTGACCCGCAGCATCTCTTCGCGCACGAGGTCGGCCGGATACTTCGCCGCGCCCGTGACTTTGCCGAGCGCGTCGTGACGCGGCTCCGATTTTCCGATCAGGCTCATGCTTTCGGCCGTCCCGCGCGCGCCGTCAGCGAAGGATGGTTGCACGAGATCATCGCGTCCAAGATCTTGCGATACCCCGTACAGCGGCACAGATTGCCGCTGATCGCCTGCTGGTGCTGTTCGAGCGTCGCGCTCGGGAACTCCGCGAGCCCCTTCGCGCCGGCCATCAGCATGCCGGGGATGCAGAATCCGCATTGCACGGCCGCATTATCGATGTACGCCTGCTGCAGCGGATGCAATTTCTCGCCGTCGGCCAGCCCCTCGATCGTGGTCACGCGCTTGCCGTGGATCTGCGGCGCCGGAACGAGGCACGACATCACCGCCTGTCCGTCGATCCAAACCGTGCACGCGCCGCATTCGCCTTCGGCGCAGCCCTCTTTGGAGCCGGTCAGCCCGGCGTTCTCGCGCAAGGCGTTGAGCAGCGTCTTCGTCTGCGCGCCGCGCAGCGTGCGCGCTTCGCCGTTGATGGTCGCTTCGATCGCGCCCGCGAACGCGGGCTCGCCCGGCGAGCGTTCGCCGGTGTCGAGCAGGACGAGTTCGCGCGGAAGCGCTTCCGCCTGCCGCCCGTCGCGCAGCCGCTGCAGCGCCTGTTCGACGTACGTCGTCACCGTCTCGACGCGATAGTCCGCCGAGCCGCGCACGTCGCCGATCGGGCGCACTTCGCCGGTGGCGATCCGCGCCGCTTCGGCGATGGTCGCATCGTCGAGCTTCTTGCCCGTCAGGTATGCTTCGGCTTTGACCGCGCGCACGATGGTCGGCGCGACGCACCCGAGCGCGATGCGCGCGCACTGCACGGCGCCGTTCTTCTCCAGCGCGACGCCCGCGGCGAGCGCGATCACGGAGATCGCCTGCGCGCGGCGCAAGCCCAGTTTGAGGAAGAGGGACCGTTCGTCGGCCTGCGTCGCGCGCACCCGGATCTGGGTCACCAGTTCGTCCGGCGCGGCGACCGTCGCGCGGAAGCCGGTGAAGAACGCCTCGATGTCGACCGTCCGTTCGCCCCGCACGCTCTTCAGCACGACCTTCGAGCCGAGCGCGTAGAGCGGCGCGATCGTATCGTTCGCGGGCGAGGCCGTGATCAGGTTGCCGGCGACGGTGCCGCGGTTGCGGATCTGCGGCGCTCCGACCTCGGCGCAGGCGGCGAAGAGCGAGAGCGCGTGCTCGCGGCAATCCTTCGAAGCCAGGACGTCGTTGTGCGTGGCCGTGCCGCCGATGACGATCTCGTCGCCTTCGCGGCGCACGTATTTCAGCGCGGTCAGCGCGGTGATATCGATGAGAGTTCCGGTCGGTTTGACGCCGCGCTGCAGCTCGACGAGGACGTCCGTGCCCCCGGAGACGATGCGCGCCCCTGCGCCGTGTTCGGCCAGAAGTGCAAGCGTTTCGGCCTCCGTAACGGGCCGAAAATAGGTGGAATACATCATGCGGGTTTCACCATTTCACCGTTGAACCCATGCGGGATGCTCGAACTGCTCGATACCGTGCGCGCTTGGCAGCGCGACGGCGACCGCGTCGCACTCGCGACCTTGGTCGCGGTCGAGCGCTCCGCGCCGCGCGATCCGGGCGCGGTCTTCGCGGTCGGAAGCGGCGGCCGGCTCGCCGGTTCGATCTCCGGCGGATGCGTCGAGGCGGCGCTCGTCGACGAAGCGAACGCGGCGATCGCCGCGGGCACCGCGCGGATCGTCTCCTACGGGCTCTCCGATGCGGACGCGCAAGCCGTCGGACTCACCTGCGGCGGCACGCTACGCGTGCTCGTCGAGCCGCTCGACCCGGCGTTCTGCGCATCCCTCGCCGGGCGCTCCGACATCCTGGCGCTCGCCACTCGGCTCGACGTCGCCGGCATCGGCCGCCGCATCGCCGTCTTCAAGGAAGGCGCCCTCGGCACGCTCGGCTCGCCCGCGCTCGATGCAGCCCTGACCGACGAGATCCGCGAGGGCCGAGCGATCATCGAGCCGCACCTGCGCACGCTCGGCGAGCACGGCGAGCCGCACGGCGACGTCGAGATCTTCATCGACCGGGTCGCGGCCCCGCCGCAGATGTACGTCTTCGGGGCGATCGATTTCGCCGAAGCGATGGTCCGGATGGGGCAGTTCCTCGGCTTCCGGGTCACCATCTGCGACGCGCGCCCCGCCTTCGCGACCGTCGCCCGCTTCCCGCAAGCCGACCGCGTCGTGGTCGCCTGGCCGCACGAGTTCCTGGCCGAAGCGCCCGTCGACGAACGCACCGCCATCGTCGCCCTCACCCACGACGAGAAGTTCGACATCCCGCTCCTCCAGGCGGCGCTCGAGACGCGCGCCGGCTACATCGGCGCGATGGGCAGCCGCAGCACCAACGCCCACCGCCTCGCCCAGCTCCGCAAAGCCGGCCTCGACGAACCCGCCCTCGCGCGCCTCTCCGCCCCGATCGGCCTCGACCTCGGCTCCCGCACCCCCGAAGAAACGGCAGTAGCCATCGCCGCCGAGATCATCGCCCAACGCCACAACCGCACCGGCGGCCGCCTAACCAACACCACCGGCCCCCTCCGAGGCGCTTCGAGACGACCTTCGGCCTCCTCAGCATGACACAACGCGCCGTCATCCTCGCCGCCGGAACCGCCTCCCGCTTCGGCGGGCAGAAACTGCTGGCACCGCTGAACGGCGCGCCCCTCATCGCGCACGCGCTCGCCGCGGTCGCACATCTCCCCACCGTGCTCGTCGCCTCCCCGGCGCTCGAACCGTTCCGCGGCACCGCACGCTTCGTCGCCAACGCCGAGCCGGAGCGCGGTATGACGCACTCCCTCCGTCTCGCCAACGCCGCGATCGACGCGGGCGATGCGCTCCTCGTCCTGCTCGCCGACATGCCGTGGATGACGCGCGGCATCGTCGACGCCGTCCTCGCGCAAGCCGGCGACGCCGACGTCTGCTACCCGACGCGCGACGGCATCGGCGGCCATCCCGTCTACTTCTCCCCCCGCGCCCGCGACCGCATCGCCGCACTCCCGGACGGCGACGCGCTCAAGAGCCTGCGCGACGATCCGCACCTCGTCCGGCGCACGATTGCCCTCGAGGCGGACGGCGCCTATCGCGACGTCGATCGGCCAGGCGATATCGGGGTATCTTGACGTGAAGGTACCAGGGAATCGCCGCGTTTGCCGGAGAATCTCGCCGGATGGAAGCACCCGCTGTCACCAAGACCGTGGGGCATTTTATCGCTGGCGAACTGACCGGTGCCGATAACAGTGCCCGCTACGGAGATATCTACGACCCCGCTCGAGGCGAGGTGCAGGCGCGCGTAGCGTTTGCCGATCGGAACACGATCGATACGGCCGTCGCCGCCGCGAAAAAAGCGTTCCCCGCATGGAGCCGGATGTCGCTCGGCAAGCGGGCCGAGGTCTTTTTTTCATTTAGAGCCCTAGTCAAAGAGCATTTCGGCGACTTCGCCCGCATCGTCTCGAGCGAGCACGGCAAGGTCGTCACCGACGCCGGCGGCGAGGTGACGCGCGCGCTCGAGGTCATCGACTTCGCGTGCAACCTCACGCACAACCTCAAGGGCGAGCTCTCCGAGAACGTCTCGACCGGCATCGACACCTATTCGATCCGTCAGCCGCTCGGCGTCTGCGCCGGCATCACGCCGTTCAACTTCCCGATGATGGTGCCGGTCTGGATGTATGCGCCGGCAATCGCCGCGGGCAATACGTTCGTCCTCAAGCCGTCCGAACGCGATCCCTCGGCGGCCCTGCTGATGGCGAAGCTCTTCAAAGAAGCGGGCCTCCCCGACGGCGTCTTCAACGTCGTCATGGGCGACAAGTTCGCGGTCGACGCGCTGATCGCGCATCCCGACGTCGCGGCCATCTCGTTCGTCGGCTCGACGCCGATCGCGAGCTACGTCTATCAGACGGCCGCGCAGCACGGCAAGCGCGTCCAGGCCCTCGGCGGCGCGAAGAACCACATGGTGATCATGCCCGACGCTGACATGGACGCCGCGGCCGACGCACTCGTCTCGGCGGCCTACGGTTCGGCCGGACAGCGCTGCATGGCCATCTCCGCCAGCGTCACCGTCGGCGAAGCCGGCGACGTGCTGATGCAGAAGGTCAAAGAACGCATCGCCACCCTGAAGATCGGCGCCGGCGACGACGCGTTGTCCGATATGGGCCCGGTCATCACCGGCCAGGCGCGCGACAAGATCAAAGGCTACATCGACGCCGGCGTGAAGGAAGGCGCCAAACTGCTCGCCGACGGACGCGACCTCAGCGTCGCCGGCAACGAGAACGGCTTCTTCGTCGGTCCGACCCTCTTCGACGACGTGAAGACCGAGATGTCGATCTACACCGACGAGATCTTCGGCCCCGTGCTCGTCAACCTGCGCGTCGGTTCGCTCGACGAAGCGCTGCAGCTCATGAACGCCAATCCCTACGGCAACGGCTGTTCGATCTTCACCCGCAGCGGAACGGCGGCGCGCCGCTTCCAGAGCGAGGTCGAAGTCGGCATGGTCGGCGTGAACGTGCCGATCCCCGTTCCGGTCGGCTACTACTCGTTTGGTGGATGGAAGGCGTCGCTCTTCGGCGACACCCACATCTACGGACCCGAAGGCTTCCGCTTCTACACGCGCGGCAAAGTCGTCACGAGCCGTTGGAACGAGGCCAACGCGGGCATGAACCTCGGTTTCCCAACGCACAAGTAAGGTTGACGATGGAAACACCATTCCCGGGAGCGGACATCCACAAGCCGCTCTCCAAGGCCGAAGTTTCGATCGAGTCCTCGCGATGTCTCTACTGCTACGACGCGCCGTGTATGAACGCGTGTCCGTCGCACATCGACATCCCCGGATTCATCTGGCAGATCGCCGACGGCAACGTGAAGGGCGCCGCCCGCACCATCCTCGAGTCCAACGCGATGGGCGCCTCGTGCGCGCGCGTCTGCCCGGTCTCGGAACTCTGCGAAGGCGCCTGCGTCTATCACCACGACGACACGCCCATCCGCATCGGCGATCTCCAGCGGTACGCGACGGACCACGTCCGCGAGACCGGCGAGCAGATCTTCGCCGCCGGACCGGAGACCGGGAAGAAGGTCGCCATCATCGGCGGCGGCCCCGCCGGCCTCTCCACCGCGCGCGACCTGCGCCGCTTCGGCCACGCCGTCACCATCTTCGACGCGCACGAAGAGCTCGGCGGCCTCAACACCTACGGCATCGTGCCCTTCCGCCTCGCGACCGACGTCGCGCTCTGGGAAGCCAAGCAAGTCACCGACATGGGCGTCACCGTGCTCGCGAACACGCGCGTCGGCACCGACGTGCGGATGGAAGATCTCGTCCGCGACTTCGATGCGGTCGTGATCGCCTGCGGCATGGGCGGCGTCCCGTCGCTGATGATCGAAGGCGAAGAACGCGCGTGGGACGCGCTCGACTTCATCGAACGCGCCAAGACCGGCAAGCCGCTCCAAGGCGAACTCGGCGATCACGTCGCCGTCATCGGCGCGGGCAACACCGCCATCGACGCGCTCACCTGCGCCAAACGCCTCGGCGTCGAACGCGTCACCTGCTACTATCGCCGCGGCGAAGAGTCGATGACCGCCTACGACTTCGAGTACGAGTTCGCCAAACAGGAAGGCATCGAGTTCCGCCTCTTCTGCGCGCCGGTGAAGATCGACGACGACGGCCTGCATCTGGTGAAGACCAAGCTCGAACACGGCCGCCTGCACACGATCCCCGGCACCGAGTTCGTCGAAAAGGTCAGCACCGTCATCAGCGCGATCGGCCAAGGCCGTCTGCTGGAGACGCTCGAGGGTCTCGGCGTCGCGGTCGACGACGGCGTCGTCCGCGTCGACGAGCACATGAATACCACGCGCAAGGGCGTCTTCGCCACCGGCGACGTCATCTACGCCAAGGGCCAACGCGAAGCGATGGTCGTCGAAGCGGCGCAGCAAGGGAAGATCGCAGCCAAAGCCATCGAGGCCTACCTCATGCCCGACCGCCAACCCGCCCCGCCGGCCCCGCTCCCCAAACTCACCCCCGCCGGCCACTCCCACGACCGCCGCACCATCACCAACGTCACTCCCTATCCCGTTTCCGCCGCGGGGCCCGGAGCGTAATCATGGCAGATCTGCAAGCGAACCTCGCGGGCATCAAGAGCCCCAATCCGTTCTGGCTGGCCTCCGCGCCGCCGACGAACAGCGGCTACCAAGTGCTGCGCGCGTTCGAAGCCGGCTGGGGCGGCGTCGTCTGGAAGACGCTCGGCACGCCCATCACCAACGTGACCTCGCGCTTCGCGTCGTTCACCTACAAGAACAACCGCATGGCCGGCATGAACAACATCGAGTTGATCACCGACCGTCCGCTCGAAGACAACCTGCGCGAGATCCGCGCCTGTAAGGAAGCCTTCCCGGATCGCGCCGTCGTCGCATCGCTGATGGAAGTCTGCGAGCGCGACGCCTGGCACGAACTCGTCAAGCGCGTCCAAGAAGAGAACATCGACGGCTTCGAGTTGAATTTCGGCTGCCCGCACGGCATGAGCGAGCGCGGCATGGGTTCGGCCGTCGGCCAGCACCCCGATCTGATCGAACAGGTCGCGTTCTGGGTGAAGGAAGTCGCCCGCGTTCCCGTCATCGTCAAGCTCACGCCGAACATCACCGACATCCGCTTCGGCGCGCGCGCCGCGAGCAAGGGCGGTGCCGACGCGATCTCGATGATCAACACCATCAACTCCATCATGGGCGTCGATCTGGATACGTTCAAGCCGGTCCCGCAAGTGGACGGCATGAGCAGCCACGGCGGCTACTGCGGCCCGACGGTCAAGCCGATCGCGCTCAACATGGTCAGCGACTGCGCCCGCGATCCGGAAGTGAACATCCCGATCTCCGGCATCGGCGGCGTCGAGACGTGGAAGGACGCGGTCGAGTTCCTCTTGCTCGGCGCGAGCAACGTGCAGGTCTGCACCGCGGCCATGCATCACGGCTTCGCCATCGTCAAGGAGATGATCGCCGGCCTCTCCGACTATCTGGATTCCAAGGGCATGGCCTCGCTCGATCCGCTCGTCGGCAAGAGCCGCGACACCATCACCACCTGGAACAACCTCAACCTCAACTACAAACTCGTCGCCGAAGTCGACCAGGACCGCTGCATCCATTGCAACAAGTGCTTCGTCGCCTGCGAAGACGCCGCGCACCAGTGCATCGACCAAGTGCTCCAGGAGAACGGCGTCAAGAACCTCGTCGTCGATCAAGAACACTGCGTCGGCTGCAACCTCTGCATGATGGTCTGCCCCGTCGACTGCATCGAGATGATCGAAGTCAACACCGGCAAGGCGCCGGAGTCCTGGAAACAACGCACCGCAGCTCTCGCTTAGGAGTTTCATGGGAACCATCATCCGCGGCGGCACGATCGTCACCGCCACCGATACCTACGAAGCCGAAGTCCTGATCGAAGGCGAGACGATCTCCGCGATCGCGGCCTCGTTCCCCGATGCCGGCCATACCGTCATCGACGCGAGCGGCGCGTACGTCTTCCCCGGCGGCATCGACCCCCACACGCACATGGACATGCCCTTCGGCGGCACCACCACCATCGACGACTTCGAATCCGGCACGCGCGGCGCGGCGATGGGCGGCACCACCACGATCATCGACTTCGCCCTGCACACCAAAGGCCGGCCGCTCAAGGAAGCCGTCGACACGTGGCACGGCAAGGCCGACGGCAAGGCGTGCATCGACTACGCCTTCCACCTCACGATCGCCGACGGCCGCGACGAGACGATGGCCGAGATCCCGAAGATGATCGAAGAGGAAGGCGTCAACTCGTTCAAGGTCTTCATGGCCTACAAGCACGTCCTCCAAGTCGACGACGAGACGATCTTCAAGACCCTGCAGACCTGCGCCAAGCATGGCGGCCTCGTCCAAGTGCACGCCGAGAACGGCGACGTCATCGAAGTCACCACGAAACAGGCGCTCGAGGCCGGCCACACCGAGCCGAAGTGGCACGCGCTCACCCGCCCGGTCGAGTGCGAGGGCGAGGCCACCAACCGCGCCATCCGCATGGCCGAGATCGCCGGCGCGCCGCTCTATGTCGTCCACGTCAGCAGCGCCATGGGCGCCGATATGATCAGCGACGGCCGCAAGCGCGGCCTCAACGTCTACGGCGAGACCTGCCCGCAATATCTCGTCTGCTCGTTCGAAGACTACGAGCGCCCCGACTTCCAGGGCGCCAAGTACGTCCTCTCGCCGCCGATCCGCGACAAGTGGAACCAGCAAGTGCTGCTCAAGAAGCTCAAGAACATGGAACTGCATTCGTTCGGCAGCGACCACTGCAGCTTCAACATGTGCGGCGACCACGGCAAGCAGCTCGGCCGAGACAACTTCTCCAAGATCCCCAACGGCGCGCCCACCGTGGAAGACCGCATCGCGATCCTCTACGAAGTGGGCGTGAACCAGGGCGTGCTCGGCCTCAACAACTTCGTCGCGCTGGGCTCGACGAATCCGGCCAAGTTCTTCGGCCTCTTCCCCAAGAAGGGCACGATCGCCGTCGGCTCCGATGCGGACATCCTCATCTGGGATCCGAAGAAGACGCGCGTCATCTCGCACGAGACGCACCACATGAACGCGGACAACAACGTCTTCGACGGCATGACCATCAAGGGCAGCCCGCGCTACGTCCTCTCGCGCGGCACGATCGTCAACGACAACGGCACCTTCACCGGCAAGAAGGGCGCCGGCAAGTTCGTCAAATCCAAGAAATTCTTCCCGGTCCAGCTCTAAGAAAGGTCACCGTGGATTCCAAAGTCACCATCGGCCTGATCCAGGCGCATCACGACACGCACGGCGACCAGCCCGTCGAAGTGCACAAGAAAGAAGCGATCGAGAAGCACGTCAAGCTGATCCGCGAAGCGGCGAGCAAGGGCGCGCAGATCGTCTGCCTGCAAGAGATCTTCTACGGCCCCTACTTCTGCACAGAACAGACCGTCAAGTGGTACGACTCGGTCGAGCAGATCCCGGACGGCCCGACGACCAAACTCATGCAGAAGCTCGCCAAAGAGCTGGACATCGTGCTGGTCGTGCCGATGTACGAAGAAGATCAGCCCGGCGTGTACTACAACACCGCCGCGGTCATCGACGCGGACGGCGAGTACCTCGGCAAGTACCGCAAGCATCACATCCCGCAAGTGCAGGCCGGCCCGCCGGGCAATGGCTTCTGGGAGAAGTACTACTTCCGCCCGGGCAACCTCGGCTTCCCCGTCTTCGATACGAAGTACGCGAAGGTCGGCGTCTACATCTGCTACGACCGCCACTTCCCCGAAGGCGCGCGCGCCCTCGGCCTCAACGGCGCCGAGATCGTCTTCAACCCGTCGGCCACCGTCGCGGGCTTGAGCGAGTACCTCTGGAAGCTCGAACAGCCGGCCCACGCCGCCGCCAACGGCTACTACCTCGGCGCGATCAACCGCGTCGGCCTCGAAGCGCCGTGGAACTTCGGCGAGTTCTACGGCCAGTCGTACCTCGTCGACCCGCGCGGCCAGATCGTCAGCGTCGGCAGCCGCGACAAAGACGAAGTCGTCATCGGCGTCATGGATCGCGACGTCATCCGCGAAACCCGCAACACCTGGCAGTTCTACCGGGACCGCCGCCCCGAAGCCTACGAAGACCTCGTCGAACTCTAAGCACCCGGCGCACGAGCCAAGCAAATGAGGAAGGGGGTCGCTACGCGCACCCCTTCTTCTTTTTATTCGCGACGCGCAAAGCCGTCTTATTCGCGAATCGCATAGCGCGAGTCGCCCCCCTCTTTTGTCATCCCGAGCGTAGCGGCGAAGCCGCGGAGTCGAGGGACCGTCGGCACGAAGCCGCTCGCGAACCCGCGGGCCGCCTTCTGCTTGCGCTCGACGTACGGCCGTAGCCGCGCCTCGTACGCCGCGAACGCGCGCGCGTGGTCGCCCCCCGCCGCGTGCAGTTCGCCGGCCAGCACGTACGCCTCGGCCATCGCCATCGCCGAACCTTCGCCCGCCAGCAGGCTCGGGCACGCGCACGCATCGCCGATCAACGCGACGCGGCCGCGGCTCCACTGCGGCACGGCGATCTGGCTGACGCGATCGAAATACAGATCCTCCGCCGCATCGAGCGCGCGCAGCACCGCATCCGTCTCCATCAGGCCCATCTTATCCGCGACGGTGTAGCCGAGCCCCCAGAAATCGATGACGTAACCGCCATCGCGCGGCCGCTCCGCCCGCTCCACGATGGTGACCTCGAACCCATAGCGCCGGAGCCACCAGCCCAGACAACAGCCCGCGATCCCCGCCCCCGAGATAAGCGCCTTGCCGCCCGTCACGTCCTAGGACGTTTCACGGACGGATGGCGAGGCATGTGAAGCCGAGATCTTCTGCGGCGGCTTGCTGACGGCGATCCAACGTGACGAAGCCGACCGGTTTCGCTCGTTCGTCGCGGAACAGCGCCGCCGATGCGCAATGAATGGCGTCGAGTGCGCGCAGCGCCTGACCACCGACCATCGCGCGCGCGCGCCGTAGAACGCTGGGCGTGATCGCGAGAAGGTCCCATGTGTCGCGGTCGGCGTCCAGTTCGGCCAACTGCGCTTGGAGATCCACTTGCGAGATGGCGCCGGCGCGGAAGGCCGCTTGAAGCGCCGACGCGATCTCCAATACCGCGAGTTCCGATGTGACGATCGCCAACGATTCCAGCGCGGCGATCGCCGCCGCCGAATCGGACTCCGCGAAGTAGCGCTTCACGAGCACGCTGGTATCGACATAGGCGATGGACCGCTCTACCATCCCGAGCGTTCCTCGGCCAGGAGTCGACTCGCGGTGCCTTCCGGCACGGCGACCGGCCGGGCGGGCCGCGATGCCCCGTACTCGCGAGCCGAGGTAAGGAAGCCCGATCGTTCCATCCTCTCGACCGCATCGTCTTCGCGGAGGGGGATCATCAGCGCGAACGGGCGTCCGCGATCCAAGATGAGCACCTCTTCGCCGCTCCGAATGGCGCGGGCCGCTGCCGAAAAGTCCTGATTGACATCGCGAAGGCCGACACGCATGGGCTGCTCCTTGTAGGTACATGATACTACAATGGGCTGGCAGCGGCAACGGTTTGGTGTGGGCACGAAAACGCCCCCGGCCATCAGGCCGGGGGCGTTGCCATGTGCGTCGTCGGGCTTATGAGGCCGGATAGAAGCAGTAGTTGTACGTTCCCGTTCCAAACGGTCCGCCGTTAGCGGCTTGGAGCGAGGGATCGCCGCTCGCGTCGTACGATCCGGCGACGCTGCACGGAGTCGCGGTGTACGTTCCCGGCGCCGGGACGAACGTCGCCGTCATCGTGTCCAGACCGCAGGCCGCCGTGCGATTCGTCTCCACGACCGAACCGTCCGACATGCTGGCGAACGTCGCCGAACAGCCGCTCGGGCCGAAGGCGATCGTGCTCGACGACGTCACCGTCGGCCCCGCCGGCGGCGGAGGCGGCGGCGCTGCCGTATAGTGGCACGCCGTGTACGTCATGCCGTTGGCGAAGACGACTGCGAGCTCGTCGTCGCCGATCGGCGCGGCGCCCGGGTAGAGCTGCACGGTCCAGTCGCCCTGGCTCACGAGCGCTCCCCATCCGTCGACGCTCGGGCACGGCTGGCCGGAACCCGGGATGAAGCGGATGTTGTTCGCCAGTTCGGGGCACTGGACGTCGTTGCTGCCGGTCGTGGTGCGGTTCGTCTCGTCGACGACGCCGCCCGCGTTCACGGAGAAGTTCGCGGTGCAATCCTGGCTGAAGTTGAGCGTCCCCGACGCGAACGGCGTCGGCGAAGCGTCGGGCTGCGGCGTCGGAGTCGGCACCGGCGTCGCGTGGCACGCGCCGTTACCGTAGCCGTTGTCGTGGCCGCCCTGGCCGTGACCGCTGTTATCGCCTGCGTTGCCGCAGCCGTTGCCCACGCCGTTACCGTTGGTGTTGGTCTTCGCGGCCGACGTCACGCCGGGATTGTGGATGGCGGACGACGCGCCGTTCGGTACGAACGACGAGCCCGCTCCGCCGCCCGAACACGCTGCGATCGACAGCGCCAGTGCGGGAACGAGATATTTGAAAGCTTTCAAAGCTGGAGTCTCCTCTGTGCCGGTCTGCCGCCGGCGTCGATATAGCCTCGTTCGGCAGTCCGGCCATCTCGAAGCGAGATCCGTGGACTTTGCGAGCCGGCCTCGCGGCCGGGGTGCGTTTTTCGGAGAGGAGCAACGGATATGCGCGAACCCGGAATCTTCCTAAGACGGAAGGCTCGCGAGTACCCTGCGGATATGCTCCCACGCGCCTGCTACAACCGCGTTACAGAATCGCGCGAGTCGTGCATTTGTGTGGAGAACCTGACCGGCGCTTAATCTTCCGCAGCGCAAGAACGCCCCCGGCCGTGCGGCCGAAGGCGTCTGCGTCCTCGCGGGTGGGGTTCTTAGACCGTTGGCGTCGCGGTCGGCGCCGGAGTCGGAGTGGCGTTGAGCAGCGGGCTCAGATCGACCGACGGCGCGCCGGTTCCCGGTGCGCTCGAATCGCTCAGCGTCGCGTTGCTGAAGCCGGCATCGGAGATGCCGACGAGCGTCTGCGCGCCGGACGTCGGGCTGGCCGGGCATTGCAGCTGTTCGTCGCCGGATCCGGCGGCGGTGATCGCGAGCGATCCCGTGAACTGGCCGTTGCTCACCGAAGGCGAGGTGTACGTCAGCGGGCCGAACGTCGCGCTCCGATGGAACGTGACGATCTTATGCACGTGGCTGTTGTCGATGAGACAGTCGATCGTGACGTGATAATCGGCACCGGCCGTGAACGCCATGAGGGCGCTCTTGCTGTTCTTCTTCAGGTAGGTCGCCAGGCCGGCTTCCTGCGCGGTGAGATCGATCTCACCGGGATTCGCGGACACCGAAAGGACGACGAAGTGCGCGTTGCCCTGGTCGACCGGAGCAGCAGCTCCCGTGACGCCCGGAAGCGCGCCGCCGGCGACGCCGCCGCTGCCGCCCGCGCAGCCCGCGATCAATAGCGCGATGACGGGTGCATAAAGCTTGAATGCCTTCAACGTGGTCTCTCCCCTTGCCGGCCTCACGCCGGCGTCATAGCCTCGTTCGGCGGCCCGGCCATCTCGAAGATCGAGACCCGTGGACTTTGCGAGCCGGCCTCGCGGCCGGGGTGCGTTTTTCGGAGAGGAGCAACGGTACGAAACGTACCTTGGTCAAGATTTTGCCACAGGCCCGTTACAAGGGCATAACAGGCGCTAGGTCGGTTCGAAGGCCGCGTTCACGTCGAAAGCAAGCCAGCCGAACGCCTCGGTGACGAAGCGATCGCCCGGCCCGAACAGGCGCGACCCTGCGGCGCCGAAGGCGCGCAGCGTCCGGGCGAGCGGATCCACCTCGACGACCAGCTGCGTACCGGCCTCGAGCATCCGCCCGACTTTGCGTCGCCGGAAGACCTCATCGTCGTGCGGGCCGCGCACCTCGAAGGCCAGGTCCGGGACCTCGCTCTCGCCTTCGAGGAAGATCACGTCGGGCGCGAGCACGGTGTCCGAATCGGGCCACCCCAGTCGCACCGTCGGGCCGATCACCACGGCGCCGTGTCCGGCGGCCAGCGGCGCCACCACGCGATAGACGAGCTGCCGCGCGCTCATACGCGCGTGATTGACCCGGTGGCGAGGGTAGAGTCGGCCGTCGAGCAATTCGAAGTCCGGCCCCTCTTGGACGAGCAGCACTTCCATCATCGTATCCGGCGCGATTACATTTCCGCTACGTCGATGAGCGAGAGCAGCGCCGGCGCGGGCCGCACGCCGAGCTGCTCCTGCAGGGCCGACTCGTAGGTGCGATAGGCGCGCTGCGCGTCGGCGTGCGTGCCCGAACGTTTGTAACTGCGCAGCAGCAGTTCCACCAGCGCTTCGTCGAGCGGATCGTGATCGAGCGCGTCGAGCGCGATGCGCACGCAGCGGTCGTCGGCGCCCCGCGCGAACGCGTCCCACGCCAGCGACGCGAACGCCTTGCGGCGGATCCGCTCGCGCCGGCGCAGCAGCGGGGCGGCCCATTCGGTGTCGACCACGGCATGGCTGATCCCGTCGCTGCCGTCCGCCGAGAACGCTTCCAGGAACCGCGTCTCGTCGGCGGAGAGCTGGCGGCCCGCATCGACTTTATTGCAGAGCGTCTCCGCATAGACCGATCCGAACGTGAGCCGTTCGGAGGCGCGATAGCCGCCGTCGGCCGAGACGATCACGTACTCCGGCAGTTTGGCGCGCAGGCGGCTGATCCAGACGCGCAGGGAGCGGACCGATTCGGTCGTCTCTTCGTCGGGGAAGACCATCTCCGCCAGGCGCGTCGCCTCCACCGATGCCGGCACCGACATCAGCGCCGCGAGCACCGTCACTTCGCGCTGCGTCAGCGAGATCTCGCGCGTGCCGTCGTAGACCTTGCGCAGCCCCATGATCAGGCGCGTGCGCGAACCGCCCTCGCCGAGGAACCGGTGCTGCAGCGCCGCCAGCGGCCCGGCACCGTCGAAGCGCAGCCGCTCGATCGCCGCCACCCACGTATCGCCGTGCAGTTGCGCGGCGGAGGAGAGCGCGTGCACATAGCCTTCGGCCGCGCGTTCGGGCACCGCGAGCGCGATCGTCAGCCACGCGAGCGTCAGCACCAGCGGCGAGCGATCCTCGCGCGCGGCGTCGAGCGCCGATTCGGCCATCATCCGCCGCACGCCGGGTTCGGCCGCGCGCGCCGCGCCGATGATCGAAGCGTAGGTGCGATGGTAGAGCAGTTCGTTGCGCCGCACCGCGAGCGCCGGATCGCGCCGGGCGCAGGCGACGAAGTACGACGTCCCCATCTCGGTGACCGGCGAGGAACGATCGTCGATCCGGTCCAGATAGGCCTGGTAGAGCGCGTCCTCGCCGTGCAGCCACGCGGCGAACGCGCCGTTGACCGCGGCGATGGCGCCGAAGGTCGCGGAGTTGGCGCGTTCGGCGATCTCGATGGCCTGCTCGATCTGCGCCCGCCCCGCATCGCGATCCATACGCATGTCGGCCAGGCGCGCCTCGATCTCGAGCCGGTAGATGATGCGCAGCGCCGCGACGTGATCGAAGACGGCGGCGACGCGCCGTTCCAAGGCGACCGTATCGACGTCGTGCCCGCAGCGTGCCGCGAGCGCTCCTTCGAGCACGGCGACGACGGCGTGCGGCACGGAATCCGGCGTCATCCCCGCGATCGCCGTCTTGATCTCGCCGAGCAGATGCTCGAGTTCGTCGACCCGGCCGAGCACGAAGAGATAGTTCGCATACGTGAACCCGATGCTGACGCGCAGTCCGAGGTCGGCGTCGCGCGGCAGCGCCCGCCAGACGCTGCGCGCTTCTTCCAGCATCCCGAACGAATCGTCGGCGAAGGCGCGCAAGGTGATGGTCGCGCTCCACGCGGCGGGGTGGCGCACCAGCACGTTCGTGCCGATCTCGCCGACCATCTCGGCGAGTTCGCCGGGCACGTCGCCGTGGAGAAATCCGGCGAGCGTCGTCCCGAGCAACTGTGCGGCCCGGTCCGGATCGCGCGCGGTCAGATAGAGCCGCGCCGCCAGCGTCGGGTTCGTCGCTTCGGCCGCGGCGCCCGCATCGGCGAGCCGCGCAATGCCGCGATCGCCCTGCACGAGCGCCGCGCGCGCGAGCGGATGGATGTAGAGCCGTTCGCCTTCGACGGCGAAGAACGGATGATTGCTCGTCGCGCGCGCGAGATCGAGCGCCGACGTGCCCAGCGCCGCGCATTCCAGCGCGCCGCACGGGCGTAGGCGCGCCGCCGCCGCGAGCAGGTCGAGCGTCCCCACGCCGATGCCTTCGAGCGCTTCGCCGAGCACGTAGGACCCGAGGTCGTCCTCGCGCGCCGCGCGCGCCAGGCCTTCGTCGAGCGTCCCGCTCGCAGCCGCCGCCGCGAAGAGCAGGGCCGCGACCGGCCAGCCTCCGATCAGCGGAAGCGCGCGCCGGATCTGTTCGTCGCGCGCGCCCGCGCGCGAGAGCAGTTCGACCGTCTCGTCGTCGGTGAACCGCAGGTCGCCGACGCCGACCCGCACGACGTCGCCCGGCGGCATGCGGCGGAACGTGAGGCTGGGAAAATCGGTGCGCGAGCAGAGGATGAGCGTCCGTCCGCCGAGCGCCGCGATCCGCGCGACGCGCGCGACCAGATCCGCATTGGCGACGAGCGACTCGGCGTTCTCCAATACGACCGCGTTCGGCGGCCCGTCGTGCGACCACGCCGCATCGAGCAGCAAACCCCACGTCTCGGTATGTTCGATGGCGTCGGGAAGGCTCGCGAGCGCTTGCGCGAGATCGTCGCGATCCTCGGCGCCGCCGGTCAGCAGTGCGGCGACGATGCGCCGGCAGAGTCCGGCATCCGAGATGACGTCGTGCACGTCGCAGACGGTGAGGCTCGGCACGCGCGCGGCGAGCGACCGCGCCAGGCGCGACTTGCCGTATCCGGCCGGAGCGACGATCGAAATGCAGCGCGCGGACGCGTCGAAGAGGCGCTCTTCTAAGCGCTCCCGACTGACGATCCACCCGGACGCTTGCCCGATCATTTCCTCGTAAGTGCGTTCGGGCGGTGGGAGCGTTGCCCTGCGATTCCGTGCGTTAAGAAGCGAACAAGTAAGAAGATAATAAGAACGAACGGCCTACTCGAAGAGCCGCTCGATGTCGCTCATCTCCAGGCGCAGCGGCGCGGCGGCGGTCTCGTCGAAGAGCGTCTCGGCGAGTTGGCCCTTGCGCTCTTGCAGTTCGAGGATGCGCTCCTCGACGGTACCCTCGGCGATGAACTTGTAGACGAAGACGTGCTGCGTCTGGCCGATGCGGTGCGCGCGATCCGTCGCCTGCCGCTCCACCGCCGGATTCCACCACGGATCGTAATGGATGACGGTATCGGCCGCGGTGAGGTTCAAGCCGGTGCCGCCGGCCTTGAGCGAGATGAGGAAGAGCGGCACGTCCTTCGCCTGGAAGCGGTTGACCGGCGTCTCGCGATCGCGCGTCTCGCCGCGCAGTTCCACGAACGGGATGTTGCGCGCGTGCAGTTCCGGCACGATCAGATCCAGCATCGAGGTGAACTGCGAGAAGAGCAGCACCCGCCGCCCGTCTTCGAGCAGCGATTCCAGCATCTCCAGCAGCGCTTCCAATTTCGCCGATTCGCGCACGCCGGCCGCGGCCTGCAGTTTGAGCAGGCGCGGATCGCAGCAGACCTGCCGCAGTTTCAGCAGCGCGTCGAGCACGACGATGCGGCTGCGCGCGAGCCCCCGCCGTCCGACCTCATCGCGCACGCGCTTGTGCATGGCCAATCGGATCGTCTCGTAGAGATCGCGCTGCTCGCCCGCGAGTTCCACGCGCTGCACGACTTCGGTCTTCTCCGGCAGTTCGCTCGCGACGCGTTCCTTCGTACGCCGCAGCAAGAACGGTCGGATGCGCGTGGCCAGCGCCTGACGCCGGACGACGTCGTCCTTCTTCTCGATCGGCGTGCGGAAGAGCCGCGCGAACCGCGAGCGTTCGGAAAGCAGCCCCGGCACCGCGAACGCATAGATGCTCCACAATTCCTCGAGGTGATTCTCGATCGGCGTGCCGGTGAGCGCGACGCACTGCTGGGCGCGCAGCGAACGCGACGCCATCGCCGCCTTCGCGCGAGGGTTCTTCACGTTCTGCGCTTCGTCCAAGACGGCGATGCTCCACATGCGCTCGAGCAGATGCTCCGCATCGCGCGGCAGCAGCGCGTAGGAGGTGAGCACGATGTCCGCTTCGTCCACGTCGGGCAGACGGTCCAGCCGGTCGCCGCCGGTGAGCGTGACCACGCGCATGTCCGGCGTGAAGCGCGCGATCTCCGCGCGCCAGTTCGGCACCACGCTCGTCGGCGCGACCACCAGCACCGGCGCGGTCAGCCGCCCCGCCGCCTTCTCGATGGAGATGTGCGCCAGCATCTGCACGGTCTTGCCCAGGCCCATGTCGTCGGCCAGCACGCCGCCGAAGCCGTGCTCGCGCAGCGCCTGCAGCCACGCGACGCCGTCGCGCTGATAGGGCCGCAGGATCGCGTGAAAGCCGGACGGCAGCTCGATCGGGCGCGTCTCGACGTGCTGCAGCGCTTCGAAGAGCGCGCGCAGAGGCCGCACTTCGCCCCAGCGGACGGCCAGCGTCTGTTCCAGCGCGGCAAGTTCCGCCGCGCGCACGTTGGGCACGCGCAACTTGCCGTCTTCGGAGAGCGCGTTCGGATCCTCGAAGAGATCGCCGAGCGTCGCGATCAAGCGCGCGATGCGATCGGCCGGCAGTGCGACGTGTCCGCCGCCCGGAATGCGCGCGACCACGAACGGCACGTCCGCCGCCGGCCCGCCCGCGGCAAGCACTTCGACCAGGATCGGCAGCAGCGGCACCCGCTTGCCCTGCACGTCGATGCCGAGGTCCAGTTCGAACCAGCGCGCTTCGGCGGAGGTGAGATCCGCATCCCACTCGTCGTCCGGCTCGAGCAAGATGTACGGGAACTCGGGATCTTCGTCGATGCGCCAGCCTTCGGCGACGAGTTTCGGCGACGCATCGGAGAGGAAGCCGATCCAGCGCGCTTCTTCTGGTTCCGGCATCCGGAAGAGCGTCTCCACCGTGCCGGTCAGCTGCAGCATGCCGATGGCCGCCAGGCGCTCCAACGCGGCGGTTTCGAACGGCCGGCGGCGCGCGCGCACGATCGTCTCGCCGTGCTGCACCGAGCGGAACTCGGCGGTGCCGTCGTTCGGCCCGATGGCGATATCGCCGTAGAGAAAGGTCAGTTCCGCGACCGGCACGCCGTCGCGCGTGGAGAGGAAGAGCATCGGCACCGGATCGGCATCGACGATGCGCGCGCCGACGTCGGCCTGCGGCCCCTCGGTGCCGGCGGCAGCGAAGATGGAACGCAGCGCCACCTGCGCGCGACGCGCCTGATCTGCCGTGAGCGAAGGCGCGGCGGCGATCGCCGCGGCGACGTCCGCATCCATATCGACGCCGGCCGGCCCCGCCGTGCCACGCGCTGGATCGACATACCAGAGCGGCGCGACCGGCAGCAGCACCGAGCGCGGATGGCCTTCGAGATGCGGCCGTTGGCGGCCGTCGTCGTCGATGCGCCAGGCGACGGAAGCGTTGGGCAGTGCTTCGCGGCGCAGGGCGGGCTCGTGCACCGTGCGCCAATGCAGACGCCCGGTCTGCATCAGCAGATCCATCAGCGTGCCGAGGATGGTCGGCGAGACGCCGTGCAAGCCGCCCAGCAGACCGCTCGCGGCCACCAGGCGCCCGATCACGCGATCGGCGGGGGTGAGGTGCTTGCCGGTGCTCTGCGCGAGCATCCGCAGTTCGAGCGCGCGCGCCGTTCCCGCATCGCCGCCCTTGAGCGCCGCGACGGCGAACGCATGCAGCCGGAACGCCGGCACGTAGAAATGCTCCCGCACGTCGATGGCATAGCGCACGTGATCGCGCGTAGGGCGCGAGACCGCGAGCCCATTCCGCCCGACCAGAGACTCAATCCAACTATCGACCGCACCATCGGCGGCATCACGCTTCGAGGCCAACCAGGCGCATTACGGCGGCGCCGGCCCACGCTCCTGCCCTCGCGGGGTTTCAAGCGGAACTAAGCAAGCGCTCCGGAACGTTGTCCGGACCATGAAGATGACCGCCGCATTGCTGCTCGCCGCCTTCGCCGCCGCGATGCTGCCCGGGGTCGCGCGAGCCGAACTCACGATCAACGCACCGACCGCGCTCAAGGTCGGCATGTCGACGCACTACGGCTTCATGACCACCGATCGCATACTGGTCCTCTCACACCAGTCGTGCTGGCCGCACCTCGCGACCATGTCCGGCTATCACGACGCGCCGATCCCGACGATGGCGCCGATCGAGCCTCCGCCGGGCTATCCGCGCCACATCGAGGTGAACAGCCCCTACCGCTACGGCATCGCGTTCGATCTACTGCCGACAGGCGTCGGCGAATGTTCGCTCACCCTCTTGGACAACGGCATCCAGAAGCACATCGAGATCACGATTCGGCGTTGACCGGCGGTCAGGCCACGCATTCACCTGATAGACGTTCCCCGCGGAATCTGCGCGGAGTTGCAAGACAGCCCATCGCGCCGGCGCCGCTTCGCCAAAACGGCTATCGTTCATAGGATCGATGCGGCCGGCGGCGCTACTCGGGCCAAATGCTCGCGAGCCGGCGCGCGATGACGGCGCGCTCCCACTGAGACCACACGCCGTAGCCGAAGACGACCGTCAAGCACCAGAACCCCATGCCGGCCCAGTGCGGCATCGGCAGCGTCGAGAGCCAGAACGCGATGACGGCGCGGACCAGGAACGCCCACCCCTTGCGCGCCGCCGCCTTCGAGTCCGCCAGGTTCGCGTCTTGGATGTCCAGCACGGATCGCATGAACGGCGAGAGCTTGGGCCGCATATCCGGGAGTTCGGGCAGAGCGCGGAGTAAGGTGCCCTAGGCGCTGAACCGGCGCTAAGGAGGATCTCGTGAACAAGACGCTACTTATCGCAGCGCTCGCACTCTCCATTACCTCGCCCGCGATCGCCAACAACTCCACGCCCCCCGGCACGTGCATCGTGAGCTACCCGCAGACGACGATCCCCGGCGACGCAGCCGAATCGGTCTACGGTGTGGACATGACGATCCGCGCCGGCCGCACCGGCAACTGGCACAAGCACGACGCCGTCGAGTACCTCACCGTCACCAGTGGTTCCGGCACGCTCGAGATCCTCGGCAAGAAGCCGGTGACGCTTGTGGTCGGCAAGACCGTCATGATCCCAGCCAATGTCGAGCACCGTATTCACGACGGCGGCGCGTCGAAGCCGATCGCGTGGGGCGGCATCTTCATCGGATCCGCCGCAAAATCGACCCGCGTCAAACTAACCGAAGGCGAGACCGCCTGGACCCCCGGCTGCCCGCACTGACCTAGGAGTCGCTGAAAAGATGAACGCTGCCCCCACCCAGGAGCAACACGGCGACATCGTCGTGCTCACGCCGGCCGCCGTGGCCGCCGCATCGCAGAACACGTCGATGTGGAACGAGGACCTGCGCCCGTGCACCCTCGCCGAACACTCTTGGACTGGGGGCAAGTTCGCCTCGCTGTGGATCGGAATGTGCCTGTGCCTGCCGACCTATTCGCTTGCCGCGTCGATGATCGCCCTCGGCATGAACTGGTGGGAAGCCGTGCTTACCATCCTCGCCGGCTGCGTGATCGTGATGGGCGCGATTCTGCTCGTCAGCCACGCCGGAACCAAGTTCGGGATCCCGTATCCGGTCTTCGCGCGCTTGTGGTTCGGTACGAAGGGCGCGCATCTGCCCGCGCTCGCACGAGCGGTGATCGGCGCCGGCTGGTTCGGCATCAATTCGTGGTTCGGCGGACAAGCGCTAAACGCGATTCTCGTCCATGTGTGGCCTGGCTGGAGTGGCGGCTCAGGTGATCTTGCGGTCGCATTCGGCATCTTCTGGGCACTGAACGTCGCAATCGCGATGCGCGGTCCACAAGCGATCGGCAAGCTCGCGCAGATCGCCGCACCGACGCTCACCATCGCGGCCATCGCCCTGCTCATCTGGGCCGTCGACAGTGCCGGCGGCTTCGGCCCGATGCTCGCAGCGCCGGCAAAGGTTCACGGCGGCCTGTTCTGGATCGACTTCTACGCATCGGTTATCAGCGTGATCGCCTTCTGGGCGACGATGGCGCTCAACATCCCTGACTACACGCGCTACGCAAAATCGCAGCGCGGACAGATCCTCGGACAGATATGGTCGATGCCGCTCGCAATGGCCGCCTTCTCGTTCATCGGCATCGCTGTGACCAGTGCGACCGTGCAGTTGTACGGAACCGCCCTCTGGAATCCGGTCGACCTGATCGCGAACTTCCCGCCGGTCGTCGTAGTGATCGGCGGCCTGATCGTGATTCTCTCGTCGGTAACGATCAACGTCGGCGCAAACGTGATGGCGCCGGCACGAGCGTTTCAAAATCTTTGGCCGTCGCGCATCACCTTCGCGATCGGCGCAATCATGACCGGGCTGCTCTCCCTCGGGATGCAGCCATGGTGGGTGCTCGCCAACTTCGGCAACTACATCTTCGGCTGGCTCGGCATCTATGGCGCTCTCCTCGGAGCCTTCGACGGCATCGCCATCGCCGACTATTGGATCGTCCGCAAGCGACGCCTTGATCTCGCTGAGCTGTACAAGCCAGGTGGTCTGTATTCGTACGACCGAGGCATCAACTACCGCGCGGTAATCGCGGTTGTCGTTGGATGGGTCATTGCCTTAGCTGGGCTTTGGGCAATGCCATTAGGCTTCCTTTGGTCCGGCGGCTGGTTCTTCAGTCTAGCAGGCGGTCTGCTCGCCTATGCGCTTCTCATGCACAGCTCCGCTAGATCCCTGGACACCTCCAGATACGAGGACATTACCGAGGTAATTCAAACAACAACGTCGCTTTGACAGATGGACCGCCGTTCCAAACCGCGGTCGGAACTAAGCCGCCCACTTATTGTGGAAGGATGAGCACAACCCCGACGGCAGTAAGGCCTATAGGATGAAATACCTTGGTATACGACAATATCGAGACACTAGCCGCCGATATCGGGATGACGCGGCAAGAGCGGGTAGTTCTAGCTAGGCTGGCCCGAGATACCGGCCGGGTAGTTCGACGCGAAGACTTACTGCACGAGTGCCCGGGCATTGCGCCGAGAACACTGGACACGCACATTAAGAACATCCGGCGCAAATTGCGTTCTGCTGGCTATTCTAGAGAAATTGTCGTAACCGAGTTCGGCGTCGGCTTTCTGTTCACGGGACTCGACTCGAAATAGCGATCAGGGACATTAAGCATGAAAGGTAACTGCATGACGGGGCCGAGCCCATTGGTAGCGCTCGCGTTACATCTGAAAGGCGTGATCGGCAGGCTTGATTCGGGGAATCCGGCTCGATAGAGGCGGTTCTTCCCGACAGGCGTCCGCATGCTATAGTCTGTAGACGCCGCGGATTGGTATCGCTACTCTCTATCGGAGTGAAGAAAAGCACGCTGCCGCTCGACGGCCTGGGGACCCAGTTTGGTGAAGTGATCCGCCAGCGCCGCGTTGCCCGCGCCCTCTCGCAGGAAAGCCTTGCCCATCTATGCGGGTTGCATAGGACCTATATCAGTGATCTTGAGCGGGGACGTAAGTCGGCCTCGCTTAACGCAATTGTTGCCTTGGCACGAGCCCTCAAGATCATGCCTTCGACATTGATCAGAGAAGCCGAGGACATGCAGAATGGCTAAAGGAAAACTGAGCCTCCTGTCCAGCGCCACTACCATGAAGCGTATCGCATCGCTGATCAGTCGCTATCATCAATTGCCGTTCACAGCGGCGGATAGTATTCCCGGCGCCGTAATGGAAGGCGTTCTCGAAATCGCGCGTGGTTCGTCGACAAGAGTTCTGCGAACGTATGACTTCGTCGACGTGGTCGATGAGCCGAACGGCTTCGGTTGGCAAGTCAAAAGCACAAAGCCCGGGACGCCCGTCACATGGAAGAGGGCTAAGCTGCCGGACGCAGCTCAGCGCCGCGCCTTCGCGCGCACTTCCAAAGCGGCTGCGCAGAAGGTTGGTGCCGAGCTCATCGAATTTTGCAACGAACATGCAGTGGAGAGCCTGCATAAATTTAATCTAGATGAAATCGGCTACTCGCGCTTGATTGTCCGCAATAACAACGTTGCCACCTATTTCGAGAGGCCTTTGATCTCGAAAGCCAGACCGACTCTTTTCAAGGCGAGCGACTTTACTTGGAGATGGACAGAGAGCAGAGCAAGTGCAACTCAACAATCGTCGCTCGCCGGATATGACAGCCGCGAACGACGCTGGTTCTCGTGGCACTCAGAAAACCAGCTGCACTTCAATAACGAAAGTGCATGGTGGCCGCAGATCGGCGATCCACATAGAATCGATTTTGCCCTACCGACAACAAAGCTTAGCATTGATACCGTCTTGGAGTGGCTGGAAAGTCTCGACTAACTAAACCGCTATCTCTCGCCTCAGATGCTCGCCGATCGCTTGGGCCAGCATAGGAGGAACGGCGTTACCTATTTGGTGAGCTTGCGAAATGTAAGTGCCCACAAAAGTAAAGTCGTCGAAGAATCCCTGGAGTCTTGCAGCCTCCCGCATGGTAATAGTTCTTATATCGACGGGATGACCGTAGCGTCCAGACCCGGGGTGAAAGACCCAGCGCGTAATTGTCGGTGCAACCATCTCTTTCGTCAATCGTCCGTATGCGCCGCTATATCCGCCTTTAGGCCGCAAATGGTCAGGCAGATGTTTAATCCCTTGTCCTGGAAGTATGGATGCCAATCGATCGAACTGGGTCGATTGAAGCTTGCGCGCCACATGGTTAACAATTACATCGCTTGACTGCCTTGCACGTAATTGGAATGCTGAGAAGGCACTCACACTGTACGGTCTATTTTCGTACGACTCGCCATGCCGAAGACTTGGTAAATCGCCAATGGCATCCCAGACCGAGACAAAAGGCGACACTGGAAATAGCGATGGCGCCTTCGCAGGGTCGCCGTGCGTTGGCAATGGGAAAGGTTGTTTAATCCCCGATCGCGTTGCAATGAAAAATGCGCGGCGACGACGTTGAGGTACGCCATACTCGTGGGCGGCAAGAACTGCATGGGCTACAGAGTATCCCAGGCCACCTAGCCTATCCTCAATTTCCTCGGTATAAGCCTGATCGAATCCGTTCTTGAATTCGGCGACATTCTCCATGAGCACAACGTGAGGCCGAAGCGCCTCCGCGTAGTCGAGGAATGAATTAACAAGTAGATTGCGAGGATCCTCAAGATACCGCTTACTCCGCGGAACGTTCTTCGAAAAGCCTTGGCAGGGCGGCCCACCTGCGAGCAGAAACAGTTCGCCTTTTCTCAACGAGACCGCACGCATAAACTCGCGCGGTTCAAGTGCCGCCACATCTGCTTCGATCGCTTTCGAATTCGGAAAATTCTTCGAATAAGTCTTGAGAGCATCTGACCAACAGTCAAGGCCCGCAACCATTTCAAAACCAGCGTGCACAAGCCCAGCGGATATTCCGCCGCATCCCGAAAACAGGTCGACCCCGGTAACAGGCCCCGTTCGTTTCATACCCATAGCCTCAAGTCAATGGTTGTCAGATCCGATGCAAACGCGTGTGGGGTTCTCCGCGTAATGATCGAACACTTGTTCGAGCATAACTACCCATCTCCTTCTGCCAGTTATCCCTGAGCTGGACTCCCGGCCGGGTTTGGCCTTCGTCGGAGCACCGTCGTCAACGCAGTAATGCTTCACTTGGCACCTTGTCGGAACCGGGTTAACTTGTCAGCAGGCCTCGTAGGCGAGCCACCGATCGGACCCACGCGCCACGCCGGCGACTGGCTCGAATATCGCATTCCCACACCAAACTGAATAGCCTCGACGCCGCAGCCTCCTTGCCACCGCCCGGTCACGCACGGCGTCCGCCGCGAGCTTCGGGGGCCAGTAGCGACATTTGATTTCGGCAGTGTTGGCACGCAAACAACTCCTATGCTGATACCAAAAGCAACGATTTACGAAAATTACTACGCCCCTACGACCAGGTCTGTCTCTCCGGTAACCGAGCGACGTTGCGCGACGGCCTGTATCCCAACTTTCGCAACATCCATGCAATCCATTGCTCCGGACCAGTATCCGACGAACGTACGCTTCTCATGACCTTGGAACGAGCTGGAGGTATCGACGCAGGTTTCTTCATAGGTTAAGTTGGCTAGCCTTCGAACCGCACACTCAGGCTGCTATATCGCCCGATTAGAGCCGGCCGTACTGCAACTCCTCCGCTAGCTGCCCTTCAGAAACTCCCGCCCCTGCGGCGTGTCGGGGTACTCCACGACCAGCAGCGTCTTGGCCTGAGTCGCCGCGTCGTGGGCGGCGGTCGTCCCGAAGCGCCCGAGCAGCGCATACACCTGCGCGAGCATCGAGGGCAGGTCGCGATCGCGCGGGTAGACCTTGTGCAGGTCGTCGATGGCGATCTCCAGGTTCACCGCGTCGCCGCTGATGCGGTCGCCCCAACCGAGGTCCAGCATCTTGTTCAGCCGGTCGAGCTGGTTGCGCATGCCGAGCACGCTCACGCCCAGCGGGCCGAAGTACTCGTCGGCCGGCGCGAGCGTCCCCATGATCGCGGCGTGCGTCTGGCCCTGCACGCTTGCGATCGTGCGCAGCGTCCCCAGCTTCTCCAACCTCGCGATGAACGTCGTGCCGTTGGCCTTCTCCGCCGCGCTATACCCGGCGACGCCGGCCTTCGCCGAACGCGCCGTCGTGATCAGGTCTTCGCCGAAGCTCCCGGGCAGATTCCCCGCCGGGAAGTAGGGCTGCGCCACCCGCTGTAGCGCGAGCGCGCGCCACTTCGGATCCTTCGTCAGCACCCACGCGCGCCAGTCCGCTTCCACCTGCGTGTTGAGCGCGTCGGTGTCGTGCGGATAGGCCCTCAGGGTGATGCTCGCGTCTTCGTCGGCATAGGCGGCCAGCTGTTGCGGCTCGTCGTAGGCGTTGGTGCGCGCGAGCAGTTGTTCCGCGTCGGCCAGCATCGCGGCGTCGGTGCTGTGCTTCTGCACGTAGGCCGCCGCTTCGCGCACCCACCAGGCCGCTCCGTCGTGGTTCGTCAGCGGATCGTAGCGCAGCGCCGCGCCGATCTGCACGGTCAGGTTCGCGAGGTCGGCGTACGCCGGGTCGTCGGGGTGCTGCAGGCTGTAGGCGCGCCCCGCGTTGAGGATCGTCGCGTAGTAGTAGAGCTGGTCGCGGTACGTCCAGTGATGCGCGCTGCCTTTGAGGTACGCGTCCTGCATCTGCGCGTAGAGTGTCGCCGGATCGGCCTGCAACGTCGCGCTCGCGGGAGCCAAGCACGCGAATGCGAGCGCGAGGGCCAGCGCCGCTCTAGAGGACGCTCGTATCATCCAGCACCGCGTGCAGGTTGTTGGTCAGCAGGGCGTTCTTGATCTCCCGCGCGATCCGCCGCCCGGTGGACATCGGTTCGCTGTAGTTGAGATACGAGTACGGGCTGCCGTCGATGAACAGGTTGGTTCCGGCCACGATTCTCGCGCTGATCTCCATGATGTAGAACTGCATGTCGGGCGTGATGATCGTCTCGATGCAGAACGCGCCGAAGAGCCCCTTCGGCCCGCAGATCTCCTTGCTCACCTTCACCACGTCTTCGCCCATCCGCAACGCTTCGGCCAGCATGCTCTCGCGCAGGCTGATCGGGCTGTTGCCCACCACCACGTAACTCGGGCTCACGTCCATGCCTTCTTGCGCGGCCGCCGGAATCCGGCCGAGCGAGTCCACGTTCGTTTCGTAGCGCCGGTCCATGCTCATGATCTCCAGGCGATCGTCCAGCGGCGAATAGAAGTAGTGGATGTAGAGCGGCACGCCGATGATGTATTCCTGGATCGTGTACGCCTCGTTCAGGTGAGCGGTCCGCTGCTCGAAGTCGCCGGCGTTGCGGATGAACATGTAGCCCTTGCCGCCCTGCGCGCCGTACAACTTCACGATCACCGGCCGGTCGATGTCCGCGCCGGTCTTGAACTGTTTGGGCATGCGGATGTCGGCGCGCGTCAGCCAGTCGCGCTGCAGTTCGCGGCTGGCCTCCCAATCCAGCACGGCCTTGTTGCCGAAGTACGGGATCGTCATGCGCTTGTGCTCTTCGAGCGAGAGATACGCCACGAACGATCCGTGCGGCACGATGATGCACTTGCGCTTCTCGAGTTCCGGCAGCAGGCCCGGGAAATCGGCGTACTTGTCGACGCCGATCACTTCGTCGATGAAGCGGAACGAGCGGTAGAGCTTCTCGGTGTCGCGATTGGCCACCGCGAGCGTCTTAAAGCCCTCGTCGTGCGCGCCCTTGAGGATCTGCAGGGCCGAATGCGAGCCGAGCGTCGCGATGGTGTAGGGGTTGTTCATCGGTGGAAGCGCGCTTTCTCGATGGCGGGGTTGCAGAGCAGCAGATCGGCGGCGGCCCGGACGGTCGCGGGCGGGGCGGGCGTCCCGTCGGCCAGCAGCAGCCGCCAGGCCACCGCTTCGCCCGGGAAATCGGCGTCCTCGATCCAGACTTCGCCCTCGCGCGGGTTCTCGTCGGCCAGCTCGCTCACCACATGCTTGTTGGGATTGAAATCGGGCTCTTGCCCCGGCTGCAGCCAGACCAGGTCCGCCCGTTCCAGCCGGTCCGCCTCCACGCCCAACCGCCGCAAGGCGGTCAGCGCCGTATAGGCTTCGTTATCCGGGATCTTCAGGCGGATGGCAACGAGGCGGAGCATATCGCGCATATACGCGCGCGGACCGAGGAAGCCCGCCTCTTTCATCCGACCTGCGCCTGAGGGATGGCAGGAGCGCTGGGGATGGTTTGGTGCGGCACAGGCCTGAGAGTCCTTGCGGGACCCCCGCGCCGCGTGCTAATCTCGGTTCGTCAGGCCTGCGTTAGCACCGAAGGAGCGCGTCGCGAATATGCGACGTGCTCCTCTGATTTATCCACGCGCTAGTGCTAGGGCTACCGCCCGGCGAAATGGACTGCATGGGACGTCGCATCCTCGTCACGATCGCTTTCGCGCTCCTGACGACGGCAATTGCGCCGTCGACCTATGCCCCGACCGCGATCACGGCCGCGCAGATCCTCCGGCGAGCTGCGGCCGCGGAAGGCGCCCTGGCCCCGGGCGCTTATCGGGTGGTGGTGCGGTCGACCGAGGGCGGCCTCGCGACCGTGCGCACCACCTATCTCGACGGCGACGACTACCTCTCGCGCTCCGTCGCCGGGCCGTTCGTCACCGCCGAAGGGCATTTCGCCGGACGCGATTGGGAGCAGGACGAGAACGGCATCGTCACCTCTCCGAGCGGCTTCCTCGACAGGGAGGATCCGAACGCAAAGGCGCTGGCCGATCCGAAGAATCCGCTCTACCGCGTGCGCGTGCTCGGCATCGCCGGCTCGCCGCGACAACTCGTGCTCTCGCTCGATCCGGCCGGCGGCGACCGCGAACTGCGCTTCTACGACGCTGCGACGTATCTCCTGACGCGTACCGAACGCATCGAGAACGACGGCCTCACCCACGTCGATACCTACGACGACTACCGCAACGTCTACGGCCTCAAGCACGCCTTCCACCGGACGTCGAGCGACGGCCGGCCGGAGAACGATTACGTCGCCGACGTCGTCTCCTACGAGCGCGTCGCCGCGCCGCCGGACATGCATCCGCCGGCGAACCGCTCGCTCTTCTCCTTCGCCTCGGACGCGCCGATCGTGTTGCCGGTGCGCCTCGTCGAAGGCCGGCTGGTCGTCCGCGCCACCATCGCCGGCCGCGGGCTGGACTTCGCGCTCGACAGCGGCTCGAGCGAGATGACCATCAATCCGGACGTCGCGCGCCAGCTGGGCCTCGTCGCCTACGATCACACGAGCGCCTCGCTCGGCGGCAGCTTCGGCGTCGCGCGGACGATCGTTCCCGCGATGGAGATCGGCGGCGCGCGACTCGCGAACGCCACCGTCTCCGAAGTCGCCGTCTCCGACTCGATGCCCGGCACGCAGATCGTCGGCCTGCTCGGCCACGACTTCTTCGCGAGCGGCGTCGTCTCGATCGACTTCGCCCGCGGGACGCTCACCCTCTATCCGCGCGGCAGAGCGCCGCTCGCCGATCCCGCGCTCGCGCGCGTCGCGGTCGAAACCGACGGCGGCCTGGTGCGCGTGCCGCTCACCATCGCGGGCGTCGCCGGGCACTTCTTGCTCGACACCGGCGCCGGCGACGTCGTCGCGTATCAGCGCTTCTACGACCGGCTACCGGCAAGCACGCTGCTACCGGGAACGTGGTCGATGGGCTTCGTCGGCGGCGTGGTCGACGCGAAGAAGTATCGCGTCGCGGATATGGCGTTCGGCGGCGTCACCTGGCCGAGTGCGGAGATCTTCGTCCCGCAGGCCGCGATCGGCGAGATCGAAGGCTACGACGGCCTCCTCGGCCGCACCGCCCTGCGCGACCTCGCGATCTACTTCGACTACGCCGACAACGCCATCTACGTCCGCCGGAGACTAGGGGCCGAGAAGAACGATGCGCTTGCGCATGGCGCCTTTGAGCTTGTTCGCAAAACGTCCATCGAAGGTCGCCAGGCGATCCGACTCCGACTCGGCCATCGCCAAATAGAGGCAGTCGTAGACCGGATGGTCGAGCGCAGCGGCCAGGTCCGATGCACGCCCTGCGTACGGCCGAGACGGAACGATGCGAATACGGTCGAGGAGCGCCAGAACGCGGACGACCGGCGCCGACTCGACGCCGGCCCGGCGTGCCTTCCAAAGCGCGTTCAGCGTCTCGGGTATGATCAGATCGGGCGCCGAGAGTCGATCTTCCTCGCCTAATCGCCGCGTAACGTCCGTGCGCCCGAGGGCTGCTATGACCGCGCTGGCATCGACGATCACCGCGCGCGATCCGCGCGTAAAGCCGCAAGAGCTTCCCGCACGTCGACGTGCACGGCACCGCTTGCGCGCATCGCGTCGACCTCGTCCGCGAACGCGCGCCCGGAGTACGGCTCCAAGGCGTCGATGGCCGCTAGCGCCTCGCCTTGCAGCGAGCGCCCGTTGCGTTTGGCCCGTTCTTTGATCTTTGCAAGCGTTTCCGCCGACACGCCGCGGATAAGGATGTCCGCCATGGTGCTATCATATCTGCTATCACCCCGACCGTCAAATCTCATCCGTAAAAGCATAGCGGGCGGATGCTACCGTTCGATTTCCTGGATGTTTCCGAATTCAGACGCTAAGTGCGGCTGCGAATCCCCGGAAGAACGTGCTGCCGCCGCTTGGAGCGAGCGGGTCGTCGCCTTCCGCGCGGGCGGGGTGGTTGAAGTTCCAACCGTCGCGCTCGGGATGGGGCATGATGGCGAGCACGTTGCCCGCTCGGTTGAGGAGCGCGGCGCAATCGAGCGCGGCGCCGTTGGGCGCCCCGCCTTCGTAGGTGAACGCGAGGTGCGCGCCTTCCACGATCTCGCGCAGGTGCGCGTCGCTTGCGGCAAGGCGGCCTTCGCCGTGCGAGGCCCACGCGGGGATGATCGCGCCGGGCTGCATATGCGCGGTGAACGGGCTGCGCTGCGGATCGACGGCCAGGCGTATCTCCACGTGCTTGCTGACGAAGTGGCGCTGCGCGTTGCGGGTGAAGGCGGCCGTCGGGCGGCGGACGGCGCCCGTGCCGGGGACGAGGCCCGCTTCCAGCAAGATCTGCGCGCCGTTGCAGATGCCGAGCACGAGTTTGCCGCGTTCCGCGCCCGCGATCACGTGATCCATCATCCGGTCGTGCGCGGGGATCGCGCCCGCGCGGATGCGGTCTTCGTAGGCGAAGCCGCCGGGCAGCACGTACGCGTCGTATTGCGGTAGCGTCTCGCCGCGACTCCAGTGCACGAGATCGGCATCGATGCCGACGGCACGAAGCATCCGCAGCGTCTCGTCTTCGCTGTTCGTGCCGGGAAAGATGAGGACGGCGGCTCTAGCGCTCATAGCGCACCGCGGCGATATCGTCGATCACGCCGACGCATGCGACGATGGGCGAAGGCGGGATCGCTTCGCCGGAGGCGCTCGCGTTGTAGAGGCTGACGTTGCCGCTCACGAACGGCAGCCCGAGTTCGCGCGCCGCATCGGCGAGCCCGTCGATCGCCTCGACGAGTTGGCCCAGATGCTGCGGGTTCGTCGGATCGCCGAAGTTGAGGCAGTCGGTCAGCGCGATCGGTCGCGCACCGACGCTGCGCACCTTACGCGCCGCTTCTTCCACCGCATGCCGGCCGGCCTGGTAGGCATCGGCGATGCTCGGATCGCCGGCGACCGCGAGCGCCACGCCGAGGCGCGAGCCCGCAATCGGCGCGAGCACGCCGGCCTCCGCCGCATCGCGCGGCAGCACGGTGCAACCACGAACGCTCGTGTCATATCGCTGCCAGTGCGCGCTTCGAGACGCTCTCCTCTGAGGAGCGCGAAGCGCGTCTGTGTCACCCTGAGGAGCGCGAAGCGCGTCTGTGTCACCCTGAGGAGCGCGAAGCGCGTCTCGAAGGGCGTACGGCAACTCGTCGTGGATCGTGCCGGTGAGGAAGTCGATGTCCACGTCCATGACGATCTCGCTGCCGTGGCGCAGCACGTAGCGCTTGTCGTTGCTCACGCAGCCGATCACGACGGCGCAGGCGTGGCGCGCGATCTGGGGGAGCGTGAACTCTTCGTTGTAGATGCGCAGTACGTCCGCGGTCACGTGCGGCGGCAGCACCCAGATGAGCCGCTCTTGCGTCTCGCCCACCGCGATCACTTCGGGCGGCATCCCCTCGACGGCCACGTTCACGTCGTCCAAGTCGATGATGGCGCCGTAGCCGCCCGCACTGCAGATCTCGGCGCTGCAGCCCATGATGCCGCCGGCGCCCAAGTCCTTGAAGCCCGCGGTGATGCCGTGCTCGCGCAGGTAGGCGAAGACGCGGTAACTCGCGCGCATGAGCACGTTCTTCAAGAACGGATCGGGCACTTGCACGGCGCCTTTGTTCGCCTCCGCGTCGTCCGCATCGAGCGCCACCGAACTGAACGACGCGCCGCCGAACCCGCTCGGATCCGTCGCCTTGCCCACGAGCACGATGTCCCACCCGGCGCTGCCGCGCGGCGCGCGCGAGTGGATGATCTCCGACTCCTTGACGATGCCCATGGCCACCACGTTCACCAGGCAGTTGTCGTCGAAGCCGGGGTCGTCGTAGCGGTCGCCGGCGATGTTCGGCACGCCGATCGCGTTGCCGTACGCGGCCACGCCTTCCACCACGCCTTCGGCGATCGCGGCCTGCAGACGATGCGGATCGCTCGTATCGCCGAACCGCAGGGCGTCGGCCAGACCGATCACTTCGGCGCCCATGCAAAGCACGTCGCGCACGATGCCGCCGACGCCGGTCGCGGCGCCTTCGAACGGCACCACCTGCGAGGGATGGTTGTGCGACTCGTGCGCGATGACGATGCCGTAGCGTTCGCCCTCGTGCGTGCCGAGATGGATAATCCCGGCGTCCTGGCCCACGCCCACCACCACGTCCGCGCCCTCGGTGGGCAAGCGCTTGAGAAACCGCCGGCTCGACTTATAGGAGCAATGCTCGCTCCACTGCGCGTCGAATGCGTGCAGTTCGACCGTGCTCGGTTCGCGGCCGAGCGTCGCGCGGATACGCGCGATTTCGTCGGGTCGGAGGTTCACGACTGCTGCTGGGCGTTCGCGTCCGCTTGCAGCACCGCCGAGCGCGTGTTGGCCTGCACCAGCAGCGTGCGCCCGAAGAGCACGGTATCTTCCGATCCGAGCACTTTCGCCGCGCGCAGGGCCAGCGACGGCGCGTCGTCGCCGGCGTGCACCACCGGCGCGGGGGTCGCGAACTCGAGCGTGCGATGGAGCAGTTCGTCGCGTCCGACGGCGACGAACACCAGCCGCGCGAACGTCGCCTCGATCTGCGCGACCAGTTGCAGCAGGAACGCGGGAGTGCGCGCCGCGCTGGCCACGTGGCAGACCGTCGGCAAGCCGAACGCGCCCAGTTCGTTGACGACCGCCTTCGCGTCGGCGAAGTTCTCCTGGCCGTCGGCGATCACGGCGATCATCCCCGGACGCATCACCGGGAATGCGCCGACGAGATCCGCGACCTGCTCGTAGGCGGCCTTCACGCGCGCCAACCCATCCGCGTCGACGGTCTCCAGGTTGCGGTAGAGCTGCTTGTCGAGCATGAGATCTTCGCGGCCCTGCGGCCAGATGCGCCACGAATCGTTGTCGATCACGTCGGCGATCACCAGCTGTCCGCTGTTCTCGCCGCCGGCCAAACGCCCGAACTCGATCTTCAGGTCGACCAGCAGCACGTCGCGCTTGCGCCAGGCGTGCGCCAGGATCTCGAAGACGAGGCGCGCGAGTTCCGACATCGCGGCCACTTCCGGCGGCGTCGCGATGTTCTGCGTGACGATGCCGTCGGGCGAGATCTGCGGGTCGTGGTTGGCGTCGTCCTTGACGAAGAACTCGACGACGCGCGGCACCAGCAACGTGCCCTTCTGCATGCCGGGGTTGCGCTTGGCGAACGATCCGGCGGCGACGCCGCGGACCACCACTTCGAGCGGGATCATGTTGGCGCGGCGGACGCGCATCTCGTTGTCGTCGTCGTCCTCGCCGCCGGTCACGTAGTGCGTCGGCAGGCCGCAGAGGTTGAGCAGGCGGAAGACGCGCGCGGTCGTCTGCGCCGCGAGCCGACCCTTGCCGGGGATGACGTCGCGCCGCGCGCCGTCGCCGGACGAGATCGCGTCGGTCGAATCGACGATGAGGAAGTCCGGCTGCCCCGGCGCTTCGTACAGCACCTTGGTCTTGCCGCGCGCGATCTCTCGGCCTTTGTTCATGCGATGCTCACTTCACGTTGGTGCGGGAACGACGGCAGGGCGTCGATCGAATCGGCGAGCGCGCGCGCCCGCTGCGGCGCGGTGCCGATGTGGCCGTTGGGTTCGAGCAGCCGGCGGATCTCCGCCGGATCGACCAGCGCGACCAGGTCTTTATCTTCGGTCAGCGTCCGCGCGAGCGGATTGTCGCGTCCGGCGGCGAGTTCGTCCCACGCCGTCATCGCCGCGGTGCGAATGGTCTCGTGCAGTGCCTGCCGATCGCCTCCGGCGCGCGCCGCTTCCATCATCACCGCCTCCGTGCCGGCGAACGGCCCGTACGTGCGCAGGTTCTGCGCGATGCGGTATTCGTGGATGCGCAGGCCGTCGAGCACCTTGCGCGTCAGATTCACGATCTCGTCGGCGCAGAGCAGCGCTTCGGGCAGGATCGTGCGGCGGTTGGCGCTGTCGTCGAGCGTGCGTTCGAGATAGTTCGTCGCCGCGTTCTGCCAGGCGACGTCCGCATAGCCCACCAGCAGGCGCGCGAGCGAGTCGATGCGTTCGCACAGGATCGGATTGCGCTTGAACGGCATCGCGCTGCTGCCGACCTGCGCCTTGCCGAACGGCTCGGAGAGTTCGCCGAAGCCGGGCGAGCTCAGGATGCGCACGTCCGCGGCGAAGCGCGAGAGCGACGCGCCCAGCCCCGCGAGGCCGGAGAGCAGCAGGTAATCGAGTTTGCGCGGATAGACCTGGGTCGCGATCGCGCGCGCGCGCAGGCCGAAGACGCCGAGCACGTGCGCTTCGAACGCGGCCGATTCGCCGGTGCCGTGCACGAGGTGTTCGTACGACGCGGCCGTGCCGACGGCGCCGCGCATGCCTTTCGTCGTCAGGTTCTCGAAGACGAAGCGCAGGTTGGCGTCGTCGACCATCAGGTCTTGCGCGTAGCCGGCCAGCCGGTAGCCCAGCGTCGTCGGTTCGGCCGGCTGCAAGTGCGTGAACGCCATGCAGACGAGGTCCGCGCGGTCGCGCACCTTGGCGGCGAACGCGGAGAGCAAGTGGCGCAGCGAATCGCCGACGGCGGCGAGCGCGAAGCGCAGGCGGTAGGTCTCGACGGTGTCTTCGATATCCATCGAGGTCGCGCCGAGGTGGAGTTTGCCGCCGCCGATCGTCGCCTGCGAGGCGAAGACCCGGATCTCGGCCATCAGATCGTGGTGGATCTCGCGTTCGATCGCGAGCGCCGCATCCAGGTCGACCTCGCCCGCGTGGGCGCGCAGATCGGCCACTTCTTCCGCCGTCACCAGCCCTTTGGCCGCTTGCGCTTCGGCAAGGGCCACCCAGACCTGCCGCCAGAGCCGGCGACGCGTCTGCTCCGAGAACAGCGAGCGCAATTCGGCTCGGCCGTATCTCCACGAGAACGGTGATGCGTACGTCGTATGATCCATGGGACGTGGGTTGGGTTCGCCTCGGGACCGGGGCGCTACTGCCGGCCTCGGCGGACCCGTCGGGCCTCGACGCCCAGGGCTCGCTGGGCGGCGACGATACAGGTCGCGACCGTGGTCCGGCCGAGGGCGAACCGCCGCAGCACGAACCCGTCGGCATCCACCAGTTCGAGGGAGCGCTCCGACGCGGCGCGGAGCACCACGCAGCGGCCCTCGCGGCGGTACGTGACCGACCCGTCGCCGTTACGCTCGGCTTTGAAGCCCTCAAGGCGATCGAGCGCGCCGATCTGCGATGCGAACGGCAGCAACGCGCCGGTCGACGCGAAATACGGCTTCAGCCGAAAGCGGCGGCAGTCACACGCGGTGGATAGGAGCAGCGCGGACACAGCCGTTCGTCCATGCCGCCAGCGTAGCGCACGCCTTCGCCGCACGCTTGGCGCTACTGATCGGGGTCGAACTCGCTCTCGGGGACGTCCGTCGGGAAGGCGATGTCGGTCAGGTCGTCCGCCACCATCTGGCGGCCGTTGCGCGCGTCGATGTGGGTGATCGCCCACGTCGCCGGGCCGCCGGTCCGGGCGAACTCGTAGTGGACCGGGCCGCGGTGGTTGTCGCCGAAATCCCATTCGTAGGTGAGGCGACGGATCTGGCTGTCCGCTTTGCCCACCCAGAGCTGGCGGAGCGGGTAGCGCTCCGGGTCGCCGAGCGGCTTGAGTTCGAGGCGATAGCAGTCGACGCCGCCGACCGTCTCGCTGCCGTCGAACGCGACGTCGTATGATCTCGCCTTCGCGCTCACCGCCGCGATCGTCTTGAACGGATCGGGCGCGAGATTCGCGGGCGGCAGCGGCGGCGCGGTCGCGGTGCCGACCTGCCGGAAGAATCCGAGCGGCGCGCCGCCCGGCCCGAAGATCAGTCCGCCGTTGAGCAGCGGCTTCACGGTCGTCTCGCCGTCCTTCGGCACGGTCTCCGCATACGCGCGCCCGTCGGCCATACGCACGGTGAAGCGCGCCCCATCGCCGGGATCGCAACGCGCCGAAAGCGCCGTATCCGCACACGGCAACGTGAACTGCACGTACGCCGGAACGGAACGCGCTTGCCAAGCGGCGGTCGCCGCCGCGAGGACCTGTGCTGCGATCATCAGTGCATCTTCCTTTTCGCTCCCATAACGCAACCCCCGCCCCAATCGTCGCACCCCGCGCCCTTGTCATCCCGAACTCTTCGACTGCGCTCGCCGCTACCGTTTCGAGGCGAGGGAGAGTTCGGCGCTGATGCGCTCGACCATGGTGCGGTGATCGTCGGGGTCGTTGCCGGCTTGGCCGGTGACGATCGCTTCGCAGCCGCGGACGGCGCGTTCGTAGGCGACGCGGGCGCGCTGCATGCCGATACGGCTCGCGAGCGGGCGTAGGACGCGTTCGCGCCATTTGGCGCGGGCGGGCAGTTCGCCGCCGGGGCGCGCCAGTTCCCAGATGAAGCCGAACTCCGTCGCAAGCGCGGACATGAGCGGAATCGCCGCGCCGCGCGGTTCGTTCGCGAAGAGTTCGTGCGCGATCGCCAGCGCTTCGGCGAGTCTGCCTTCGACGATGGCGCTCGCGTATTTGTACGCCTTCGGGTCTCCGATCGTCAGGCTCTCCTGCTCGAGATCGGCGAACGTGATCTTGCGTCCGAGCAGCGCGAGCTTCTCCAGATCGTTGCGCACGGCGGCAAGATCCGCTTCGCTGCCGGCCAGCGCGTCGATGGTGTGCGCGTCGGCGGTCGCGCCGAGTTCGGCGAGCTTCTCGCGCACGAACCGTACGCGCGCGTCGGCGGTCGCTCCGGTGTCGATGCGCAGCGCCGCGCGGCCGACCTGCGAGCCCAGCGGCTCGGGACGCTTCGAACGCGGCGAGACCAGATCGGTGATGACGAGCGTGTTGCCTTCGGGCACCGCGAGCGCGGCGGCCAGCAGATCGCGGCGCGGCTGGGCGCGCAACGTGTGCGCGTCGGTCACGATCACGACGCGGCGTTCGGCCAGGAACGGCATCGCCTGGATCGACTCGCGCAGACGGGCCGCATCGTTGAACTCGATGCCGGCTATGCGGTCCAGATTCAGATCGCGCACGTCCGGCGGCAGCAGCCGGTCGAGGATGGTCTCGAGCGCGCACTCCGCCAGCACGCGTTCCTCGCCTTCGATGATGACGAGTTTCGGGATCGCCGGCGCCTTGTCGACGAAATCGTAGAACTTCACCGCGCTAGCGGACCAGCACGCCGAAGTTGGGACGATGTTCGAGCGAGGGGATCTCGTCGGCGTACGGGGGCCGGACGACGCCGTACTCCGTGATGAAGGCGGTCACGAGATGCCCCGGCGTCACGTCGAAGGCGGGATTGTAGACGCCGATGCCCTCGGGCGCCGTACGGACGCCGCCGAACCCGGCGACTTCCTCCGGCCGGCGTTCCTCGATCGGGATCTCCGCGCCGCTCGCGATGCCGAAATCGAACGTCGAGCGCGGAGCGGCGACGTAGAACGGGATCTTATGATGCGCGGCGAGGATGGCGAGCGCGTAGGTGCCGATCTTGTTCGCCGTATCGCCGTTGCGCGCGATGCGGTCGGCGCCGACGATGACGAGGTCGATCGCCTTGCGCTGCATCGCGATCGCAGCCGCGCCGTCGGGCTGCAAGGTGACCGGAACGCCGGCCTGCAGGGCCTCGAACGTGGTGAGGCGCGCGCCTTGGAGCAACGGACGGGTCTCGTCCGCGAAGAGGTGCGGGTGCTTGCCCGCGCGCTGCGCCGCGATCACGACGCCGAGCGCGGTGCCGCCGCCGGCCGTCGCGATCGGACCGGTGTTGCAGTGCGTGAGGATCTTCGCGTTCTTCGGGATCAGTTCGAGCCCGGCTTGCGCGATGGCGGCGTCCATGGCGATTTGCTCGCGGTGGATGGCCTGCGCTTCGGCGAGCATGTCCGTGCTGCCGAGCACCCGGTCGACGGCCCAGGCGAGGTTGACGGCGGTCGGTCGCGCGTCGCGGATGCGCGCCGCGGCGGCGCGGAACGCGGCCTCGTCGGCGATGGTGGAGCGCAACAGCGCGATGCCGTACGCGCCGAAGATGCCGATGCACGGAGCTCCGCGCACGGCGAGGGTGACGATCGCATCTTCGATCTGATCGACCGACTGCGCGCGCTCGTGCCGCACTTCATGCGGGAGCGCGCGTTGGTCGAGATAGAGCACCGCATCGCCATCCCAGGAGACCGGCGTCACGTCATTCGCTGGCACCCTCGTTCAGTTCGCTCCGCCCTCAGGTGTCACCCTGAGAGCGAAGCCCCTCAGGTGTCACCCCGAGAGCGAAGCCCCTCAGGTGTCACCCTGAGGAGCGAAGCGTCTCGAAGGGCTAGCGGTAGGACGGGGCGGGCGCGTTGGCCGCGTAGCAGGTCCGGCAGTAGACCGGGCGATCGCCGCGCGGCTTGAACGGGACCGTGGTCGCCTGGCCGCACGCGGCGCAGACGGCATCGAAGCTGGGACGCTCGGCGCGGTCGTAGCCGCCACCGCCGCCGCCGCCCGAGGCCTTGCGCTGCTGGCGGCAGTCGCGGCAACGCTGGGGTTTGTTCGTGAAGCCCTTTTCGGCGAAGAACTCTTGCTCGCGAACGGTAAAAGTGAAATTCTGCGCGCAGTCTTTGCACTGCAGGGTCTGGTCTTCCACGGGGCCTCCACTAAACTCGAGAATGGTAAAACGAGACGAGCAATCTGCGACTTGAGTCGCAGAAACCCCTCCCTCGCTTGCCTCTAGAGCTGGACGAAGAGCGAATCGCCGTCGAGGACGACGGGATAAACCCCCAGCGGATCTTTGGCCGGCTCCCGCAGAACGGCCCCGGTCCGCGGGTCGAATTTGGAGCCATGGAGCGGACAGACGATGCAATCGCCGGCCATGTGGCCGTCGGCGAGGTCGGCATCGGCGTGGGTGCAATAGGCGTCGGTCGCCCAGAACGTGCCGTAGGCGTGGGCGATGACGAGGTCCTTGCCGGCGACGCTCACCCGGTGCGGCCGCTCGAGCGGAACGTCGGCGATCTTGCACGCGAACGTCGTGGCGTGCGGCGCGCCGGTGAAGCGGTCGGAGAGATCGGCGGCGGTCGCATCGACCACTTCGCGCAGCACGTCGACCGCGCTCTCGCGCGCGCCCTGCGCCTTCTGCGCCAGCGACTGATCGACGTCGACCTTCGATGCGGCCACGAGCACGTGATGCTCCGCCGCCTGCACTTCCATTTCGTGCAGCGCCTGCAGGGCGGCATAGACGTCGGGCGGCCAGGCCGAACCGTCGGATCCGTACGCGGCGAAGAGCGCCTCGACCGCGATCTCGCGCGCCTCTTTCAAGCGGCGGTAGTCGGCGTTCTGCGTGCCGGAGAACCCGCCGCGCGCGCCGGTCGCGACCATCGTCGGCCGCAGCGTGTCGCGATAGACCGGCAGCGGGAAGTCGCTCGCGTACCACTGCGCGGCCGCGATCGCGCGGCGCAGGACGGCGGCGTTGCGGAGGTGCGCGACGACGGCCGCATCGTCGGCGTCGTGGAGCGCGCGCTCGATCGCGAGCAGTTCGGCCCGCGCGGCGATCGCGAAGATCGCGAAGGTGTGATGGCCGCGCGTCCAGCGCTCCACGACGTTCATGCCGTCGCCTCGATGCCGAGCCAGGCGCACGTCGTGCAGATGCCGGCGAGCAAGGCGGCGATCTCGTCGCGCCCGAGCAGCGCTTCGGGCAGATCGGTGAGGACGTCGGCCCACGCGGCGAACGCGCTCGCCGCGAATGTCGACGGCGGCATCGCACCGGGCGCGCGTTCGACGCCGAAGTAGCGGTCGTAGATGCGGTCGTTGTCGTCGCTCGGCGAAGCGGGCATCGCGGCGACGGTTTCCGCGGGCGCGATCGCCTGCGCGGCTTCCGTCGCGAGCGCCGCGAGGCCGAGCAATCTGCCGCCGAGCGCGCTCGCGTCGAGCGGTTCGGTCTGCACCGCATCGCGCAGCGCGATCGCGCCGGCCACGAACCGGCCCCCCGCACCGGCGTCGGGCAACGCTCCGAGCGCCACGCCGTCGCCGCCGGGGAGGACGATCACAGGACGGCCAGGCTCGCCGCGGCGATCGCGGCCTCAAAGCCTTTATCGCCGCGTTTCGGGTCGGCGCGCTCTTCGGCTTGTTCGAAGTTCTCGACGGTGAGCACGCCGAAGCCGATCGGCGTTCCGGTGGCGAGCTGCACGTCCATGATGCCGCGCGCGCATTGCCCGGCGACGTACTCGAAGTGCGGCGTGTCGCCGCGGATCACCACGCCCAGCGCCACGATGCCGTCGTATTCGTGCTTCTCGATCAGGTTGAAGGCGGCCAGCGGCAGTTCGAAACAGCCGGGTACCTCGTACGCGTCGACGCTCTCGTCCGCGACGCCGCACGCCCGCAGGGCGCGCCGCGCGCCGTCGATGAGGTCGTCGGTCAGTTCGCGATAGAACCGCGCCGTCACGATGGCGAACCGCTTGCCGCGACAATCGGGCAGCGATGCCTTCTCCTGCTCGCGCTTCACTCCGCGGCGGTTTCGTGGTCGAACATGTGGCCCATTTTCTCGCGCTTGGTGGCGAGATACTGCCGGTTGTGGGAGGTCGGCTTCGTCTCCATCGGCACGCGGCCGACGATCTGCAGGCCGTAGCCCTCCAGCCCGAAGATCTTGCGCGGATTGTTGGTGATGATCCGCATCTCTTTGATGCCGAGATCGGCGAGGATCTGCGAGCCGATGCCGTAGTCGCGCTTGTCGGCGGGCAGTCCGAGCGCGAGGTTCGCCTCGACCGTATCGGCGCCGCGGTCCTGCAGTTCGTAGGCGCGCAGCTTGTTGGCGAGGCCGATGCCGCGGCCTTCCTGACGCAGATAGAGCAGCACGCCGCGGCCCTCTTCGGCGATGATGCGCATCGCGCCGTCGCGCTGCGCGGCGCAGTCGCAGCGGATCGAATGCAGCGCGTCGCCGGTGAGGCATTCCGAGTGCACGCGCACCAGCACGTCGCGTCCGTCCGAGATGTCGCCCATCACGAGCGCGACGTGCGTGTTGTCGTCGATGGTCGTCTCGTAGGCGATGCCCGTCCAATGGCCGATGTCCGAGGGCAGGTCGAACTGCGCGATGCGGTTGACGAGCTTCTCGTTCTGCATGCGATAGGCGATGAGGTCCTTGACGGTGATGAGTTTCAGGCCGTGCTTGTCGACGAAAGCGCGCAGGCCGTCCAGGCGTTCCATCGTCCCGTCCTCGGCCATGATCTCGCAGATCACGCCGGCGGGATAGAGCCCCGCAAGGCGTGCCAAGTCGATCGCCGCTTCCGTCTGGCCCGCACGGACCAGCACGCCGCCGTCGCGCGCGCGCAACGGAAACGTGTGCCCGGGCCGCAGGAAGTCGGCCGACTGCGCGTGCGGATCGACGAGCTTCTTGATCGTCGCCGCGCGGTCGTGCGCGGAGATGCCGGTGGTGGTGACCCCGCGCGCTTCGACCGAGATGGTGAACGCGGTCTCGTGAACGGCGGTGTTGTCGGCGACCATCTGGCGCAAGTGCAGGTCGTCCAACCGGCTGCCGAGCATCGGCACGCAGATCAGTCCGCCCGCTTCTTTGCGCATGAAGTTGATCGCTTCGGGCGTGATCATCTGCGCGGCCATGATGAGGTCGCCTTCGTTCTCGCGATCCTCGTCGTCGAGGACGACGACCATCTTGCCGGCGCGGATGTCGGCGATCGCGTCCTCGATCGAATCGAAGGGCGAAGGCGCCACCCCCGTCTGCGCCAGCCCGGGCAGCACGCCCGTCAGCCGCTGGAGGCTCCGGTAGGATGGCTCCCGCCGCCCCGAGCGCAGAAGCGAGATCGCCGACTCGGTCAGCCCGGTCTTCGCCGCCAACTCGGCCGCCGAAAGCCCGGCCCGGTCCATAGAGCTCTTCAAAGTCTCGCTAAAAGCCGTCACCCGGCCACCGTACCCCCGCCCTTGACAGATGTCAAGGCCGCTTGGTCGTCGCCGATCTTCTCGCTGCTAGGGTCAGCCCGCTAGCCGAACAAGGTCGGGTCGAACGTGATGATCGGCTTGGTGATCTCGGATTTCGCGAGCGCGGCATAGGCGGCGCCCGATTCTTCGAGCGGATAGAGCATCGCGCCGAGCTTCTCGGCGGTGACCGCACCGCGCGCGATCGCGGCCAGCGCTTCGCGCGTGTCGTTCGGCCCGCACGAGTACGACGCGACCAGCGTCAGATCGCGGAAGTACAGATCGTTCGCATCGAACTGGAAGGCGACGCCCGGTTCGAGCGGCGTGAACATGACGACCGTTCCGCCCGGCGCGACCAGCGGGAAAGCATCGCGCAGCGGTCCGGGCATGCCGGGTCCGACGACGACCACGTCGGCGCCGCGGCCTTCGGTCGCCGTTCGCAGCACGGCGCCGATCTCGTCCGGATGCGCGGTCGTCGCGCCCAGTTTTTCCGCCAGCGCGCGACGTGCGGGATTGAAGTCGCTGCCGAACACGCGCGCGCCGCGATCGACCGCGGCGGCGACGTGCATCAGGCCCATTACGCCCAAGCCGATCACGAGCAGCGAATCGTCGGAGCGCACCTTGCCGCGGCGCAACGACTTCATCACGCAGGCGAGCGGCTCGACCAGCGATCCGTCGACGAACGAGACGTTCTCCGGCAGGCGCAGCGTATCGCGCACGTTGCCGGCGGGGACGCGGAAATAGTCGGCGAGCCCGCCCGGTTCGAGCCGGCTCGCCCGCCAGGTCGCGCACTGCACGTAATCTTCGCGCGCGCACGACGCACAGGCGAAGCACGGCGCGTGGTGGTGGACGAAGACGCGGTCGCCGAGCGCGAACGGCACGCCGTCGTCGTCGAGCGGCGGTTCCCCCGGTCCGATCGCGGCGATGGTTCCGGCCGGTTCGTGGCCGAGCACGAGCGGCGCTTTGCGCTTGACGTACCAGCCCATCACGTCGCCCGTGCAGATGCCGCTCGCCCGCGTATGCACGAGCAGTTCGCCCTCGTGCAATGCGGGGACGGGCCGCTGCTCGATGCGGATGTCGTCCACGTCGTAGAGCACGGCGGCACGCATCTCGTTCGGCGTCACGGTTCGATCGCGAACTTGATGCCTTCGCCTCCGTCGAGCCGCGCGAACGCTTCGACGATGCCGTCGAGCGGAAACGTCTTGGTCACCAGGGGCGCGACGGAGACCTCGCCGTCGCGCAGCAGTTCGAAGGCGCGCTTGACCGCCGGCGGACCGAAATGGAACGGGCTGATCAGCCGGACTTCGTCGTAATGCAGGCGGGCCGCGCTGAACGAGACCTGCGACGTGCTCGGCAACCCGCCGAAGAACGAGACGACGCCGCCGCGCCGCACGTAGGACGGCGCCAACTGCCAGACCTCTTCGCTGCCCGTGCATTCGATCAGCGCGTCGGCGCCCCGCCCTTCGGTCCGTTCGCCGATCGCGACGGGCACGTCGGCGTTGCGCGCGTCGACCGTATCGATGCCGAAGGCGCGAGAGAGATCCAAGCGCTCTTGGCGCCGGCCGATCAGGAGCGGAACCGCACCGCGCTCGCGCAGCACCTGCGCGTGGAGGATGCCGAAGCCGCCGTCGCCCAGCACGGCCACGACGCTGCCCGACGCCGGGTCGAGGAAGTCCACCGAGTGCACCACGCACGCCAGCGGCTCCAGGAACGCCGCGTCGCGATACGCCAGGCCCTCCGGCTTGTGGAAGCAGTTCTGCCGCACGATGTGTGACGGCACTTCGACGTAGTCGGCATACGCGCCGAGGATCTTCGTGCGCATCACCGATTCGCAGAGTTCGGGCTGGCCGGCCGCGCACCAGAAGCACGTGCCGTCGGGCGCGGAGTGCACGCACATCACCGCATCGCCCACCGCGAACGCCGCGACGCCCTCGCCGACGGCAGCGACGTCGCCCGCGAACTCGTGGCCGAACTTGGTCGGCATCGGCATCTGCGGATGACCGCGCCGGTACGCCTTCAAGTCCGTGCCGTCGGTCAGCGCCGCGCGGACGCGCACGACGATGCCGCCCGGAGGCGCTTGCGGAATGGCCTCGTTGCGCAGTTCGATCTTCCGCGGCTGCACCAGCACGGCGACGCGCGAACTCACGCCTCACCCACGCAGGCCAGCAGCGCCGACCGCAGTTCCGCGGGCAGCGGCGCGCTCTTCTTGGTGGCGCGGTCCATGCAGGCGACGGTCAGCGTGAACGCCGCGCCGGGCTCGCCGGTCCGCTCGTTCGTGAGCACCGTCTTGAAGCGAAGCGACGATCCGCCCACCTTCTCGACGTGCGTGCGCATGTCGAGCCAGTCGTCCATCAGCGCGGGCGCGTGATACTCCGCATGCACGTCGACGCGCGGCAGCCAGATATCGTAGCGGTCGAAGACCTCGCCGTACGGGAATCCCAGATCGCGGAACATGTCCATCTCGGCGCGTTCGGCGAAGCGCCAGTAGGCCGCGAAGTAGCAGATGCCGGCGATGTCGACGTCGCCCCACTGCACGCGCAGGCGCGTCGCGAAGGCGCGGGCTCCGGACGGCTTCGTATCGCGGTAGCGCGTCATCGCGACGCGAGCGCCGCGACGGCGTAGCGCGCGATCGGATCGACTTCCAGGTTGATCTTGTCGCCGGCCATGCGGCGCGAAAACGTGGTGCGCTCCAGCGTCTCGGGGATCAGCGCCACTTCGAACCACTCGGGGCCGACGGCGGCGATGGTGAGGCTGACGCCGTCCAGCGCGACGAACGCCTTTTCCGCGAGCATCGGCACGAGCGCGGCCGGCCGCTCCAGACGCAGGCGGACGCCCTGTCCTTCGGGCGTGCGCGCGAGCAGTTTCACCGCCGCGTCGACGTGACCGTAGACGAAGTGTCCGCCCATGCGATCGCCGACGCGCAGCGCGTACTCGACGTTCACCACGTCGTGCACCTTGAGCGCGCCGAGCGACGTGCGTGCGAGCGACTCCGGAATCACGTCGAAAGCGACGGTATCGCCGACGATGCTGCTCGCGGTCAGGCAGACGCCGTTGATCGCGATCGAGTCCTTCGGCTCCGGCTTCTCCGTGGCGACGCCCTCGCAGCGCACGCGCAAGAGCACGCCGCCGTGCGCTTGCGGCACGAGCGACGAAACGGAACCGTTGCGAGCGATGAGACCGCCGAACATTAGTGAAATCTTCCCGAAAGCATGACGTCGTCGCCGAACCGTTCGACGGAGTCCAATCGCAGGCCCCGTTGCAGCACGTCGGGCCCGACGCCGTTGAAGGCAGGGACGCCCTCCGGCCCGAGCATCGACGGCGCCATCGCCCAATAGAACCGGTCGACGAGATCCTCGCGGAGCAGCGCGGTGGCCAGCGCCGGACCGCCCTCGCACAGCACGGATCGGATGCCGCGCGCGTAGAGATCGGCCAGCGCCGCCGGCAGCCCGGCGGACGTATCCAGCACGATGGTCGGGTCGTAGCCGTCGACCGGCGCGAGCACCCTGCTCTGCGGCGGGATCCGCGTACCGGCCACGACGCGCACGTACGGCCGCAGGCGACGCTTCGGCGGCCGGATCGTGAGCAGCGGATCGTCGACGCGGACGGTGTTCGCGCCGACCATCACCGCATCGTGCGCGGCGCGCAGTTCGCGGACGTAGGCGTTCCAGGCGTCTCCCGTGAGCTGCGTGCGCTCGCCTTGCCGCGCGGAGACGGATCCGTCGAGCGAGATCGCCATCTTCAGCGCGACGTACGGGCGCGCGCGCTCGATCGCGATGGCGAACGGCTCGATGATGCGGCGCGCTTCGTCGTCGCCGGCGATCTCGACGGCGACCCCGGCCTCGCGCAGCATCTCCGCACCGCGGCCGTCCGTCTGCGGATTCGGATCGAGCGTGCCGATCACGACGCGCGCCAGTCCGAGCGGCGCGAGCGCGACCGCGCACGAGCCGGTCCGGCCTTCGTGCGCGCACGGTTCGAGGGTGACGTAGAGCGTCGCGCCGCGGACGTCGCCCGCCGCGTTCATCGCCTCGATCTCGGCATGCGCGTCGCCCGCGCGATGATGATAGCCTTCGCCCAGGATCGCACCGTCGCGCACGAACACCGCCCCGACGTTCGGATTGGGCGACGTATTCCCACGGCCCCGCAACGCCAACTCATACGCCCGCGCGAGATAGAGGCGGTCGATCGGACTCACCCGGAGAGGGTTCGAGCCGCGACCGTGACGGCCTCGTGGACGATCGCGCCGGCGGCGCGGAGGGCGGCGGCGCAATCTTCGAGGGTGGCGCCGGTGGTGGTGACGTCGTCGAGGAGCACGACGGTCGCGCCGTCGAGGACGTGCGCTTCGCATTGGAAGCGGCCGCCGGCCGCGAGGCGATGCGCGCGATCGCGGCCGCGCTGGCTGTCGCGGGTGCGGAGCCGCAGCGCCTCCAGGACGGGGACGTTCGCGGCGTTCCCGGCGATGCGCGCGAGCAGTACGCCGCCGTCGAATCCGCGCATGCGCCGACGCACGGCGCTGGTGGGCACGGGCACCACCGGCATGCCGTCGAAAAGCAGCCCGGACACGCGTTCGCCCAACGCGGCGGCGACGTCGCGGCGACCGTCTTTGAGCGCGAGAACGGCGCGCCGCAGCGCACCTTCGTAGGGACCGAGCGCGCGGACGCGCAGCGTGGGCAGCGTTACGGTCAGCGGAGGCGCGGTGCGCGGGAGGCACGCGTCGCAGAGGCCGGCGCCGTGCGCCTCGCAGTTCGCGCACTGCGCGGGGAACAAGAGATCGCGGATCGCTTCGAACATGGCGGGAGTTCCATCCCACCGCGGCCGCCGGCAGGCAACCCTATTCGTTCGCCAGGACGGCTCCGTCGATGTTGACCGCAGCGGGAACGGCGTAGTCGCGCCCGATGATGGCGTTGGCGATGGTCGCGTTGAGGCCGACGCTCGCGTGGTCCCACAGGATGCTCGCCTCGACGCGCGCGTTGCGGTCGAGCCGCACCCCGTCGCCGATCACGCTCGGCCCGATCACCTTCGCCCCGGCTTCGAGGACCGCGCCGGCGCCGATCCAGACGTCGCCTTCGACCGTCGCGTATGCGTCGATGCGCGCGCTTTCGTCCGCGCCGGATCCGCGCGCGCCGGGGATCGTGAAGACGCCGGCGAGGATGTCGTTCGTGCCGCGACGGTATTCGTCGAGCGTGCCGATGTCGCACCAGTACGCGCGGCCCGCGTCGTAGCCGTAGAAGGCGGCGCCCGCGCGCTGGAGTTCGGGGAAGACCTGCTTCCCGAAATCGTAGAACGTGTGCGCCGGGATGTGCTCGAAGATGCCGGGTTCGAACACGTAGACCCCGGTATTGACCATGTCGCTCGCCTCGGTCCCCGGCGCGGGCTTCTCTTGGAAGCCGGCGATCCGGCCCTTCTCGCCGGTCACCACGACGCCGTACTGATCGACGCGTTCGCGCTTCACCAGGGCGATCGTCGCGAGCGCGCCGCGCATGGCGTGGAACTTGAGCAGCCCGTCGAGCGGGATGTCGGTGACCAAGTCGCAGCCGACCACGACGAACGTCCCGCCGGCGAAGAACGCTTCCATCTGCTTGACGGCGCCGGCCGAGCCGAGCAGCACGTCTTCGTGGAGATACGTCAGCTGCACGCCGAACTGCGAGCCGTCGCCGAGCGATTCCAGGATCGCGTCCGCCAGATAGTGCACGTTGATCGCGATCTCGTCGAATCCGTGGGCGTGCAGATACTGGATCAGATGCACGGCGTTCGGTTCGCCGGCGACCGGGACGAGCGGCTTGGGGACCTGTTTCGTCAGCGGGTAGAGGCGGGTCGAAAGCCCGCCGGCCAGGATCATCGCTTTCATGCGCTCTTCCGTTTCGCGTTGCGGCCGTCGCGGGCGATCAGCCAGACGAAGTACGGCAGTGCGAGTTGGCGCCGCCACCGTTTGGGTTCCTTCATCAAGCGGTAGAGCCACTCGAGATTGAGCTTGCGCCAGGCTTCGGGCGCGCGTTCCACCCGGCCGGCGATCACGTCGAACGAGCCGCCGATGCCGATGGCCGCGCCGACGCCCGTCGCCGCACGGTGTTCGTCGAACCAGAACTCCTGACGCGGCGAACCCAGACCGATGAAGAGCAGGCCCGCACCGCTGGCGCGGATCGTCTCCGCGATGGCCACGCTCTGCTCCGCGGTGAAGAATCCGCTGCGCGTCCCGGCGACGGCGAGGCCGGGGTGACGCGCCTGCAGGGCCGCCGCCGCTTCGCTCGCGACGCCTTCGGCCGCGCCGAAGAGATAGACGCTCGTGCCGTCGGTCGCCGCGCGCGCGCAGAGGTGTTCGATGAGATCGACGCCCGTGACGCGCTCCGCGATGGTCGCGCCGCGCTTGCGCGCGACCGCGAGCAGGCCGACCGTATCGCAGAGCGAGAGCGCCGCATTATTGACGATGGCGCGGAAGCGCGCATCCTTCTGCGCGTAGACGACCATCTCGGTTCCGAGCGTCACGATCTGCGCGCCCGCCTTCTGCCGCACCAGCGCGAAGATGGCGTCGGTCGCCGCATCGGCGTCGATGGGATCGAGACGACAACCGAGGATATCGATGGCGGTGCTCCTAGCGGTAGGCTGCGACGAGCGGGGCGATCCGCTGCGCGAGGGTTTCGGGCATCCCGTCGAGCGGCAGGCGGCACTCGCCGGTCGCGAAGCCGAGTCGGCGCATCGCCCATTTGATCGCGATCGGATTGGTGGTCGCGAAGAGCGCGTCGATGAGTTCCAGGGTCGCGAGATGCGTCGCCGTCGCTTCGGCCGTCTTGCCGGCGCGGAACGCTTCGTACATCGCGCGGAATTCGCGCGAGCAGAGGTGCGTCGCCACGCCGACCAGGCCGTCGGCACCGACGGCAAGCGCCGGCAGGAAGAGATGGTCGTCGCCGCAGAGCACGTCGAATCCGGGCGCGCGGTCGCGGCAGATGGTGGCGATCTGCTTGAGATCGCCGCTGGATTCTTTGACGCCGAGCACGTTGGCGTGCCGGGCCGCGAGCGTCAGCAGGGTCGCCGGCGTCAGGTTCGTGCCGGTCCGCCCGGGGATGTTGTAGATCATCACCGGCAGATGCGTCGCGTCGGCGATGGCACCGAAATGCGCCAGCATGCCGCTCGGCGTAGGCTTGTTGTAGTACGGGACGACGGCGAGGATCGCGTCGGCGCCCGAGGCCTGCATCGCCTTGGTCGCGGCGACCGAACTGCGCGTGTCGTTCGTGCCGGCGTTGGCGATGACGACGGCGCGGCCGGCGACGGCGTTCTTCACCGCGGCGACGAGCGAGGACCGCTCCGCGTCCGCGAGCGCCATGCCCTCGCCCGTCGAGCCGGCGACGACGAGCGCGTCGTTGCCGCGATCGACGAGGAACGCGGCGATGCGCGCCGCTTCGTCCAGATCGACGGAGCCGGCCGCGGTAAAGGGCGTGATCATCGCGGTCGCGAGCGATCCGAACGTCATGACGCCTCCTCCGCGGCGAGGTGGAACTGGTCGTGGACGGCCTGCTCGCCGCGCACGGCGTCCTCCTGCGGGATCAGCACCGAGACGGTGATGTTCGAATCCGTGCAGTGGATGATCTCGACGTTGGCGCGCGAGAGCGCGGTGACGATATCGCGGATGACGCCCGGAGCGTACCGCATGCCCGCGCCGACGACGGAGAGCTTGGAGCAGCCTTCGCGCACGCGCACCGCCAGGTTGAGATCGCCCAGCAGGTGGCGCACGTCGTTGCCGCGATCGCCCTCGACGACGAAGCAGACCCCGGCCTGATTGATCGTCACCTGGTCGATCGAGATGCCCGCTTCGGCGACGCGGCGGAACATCTCCAGTTCCAACTGCATGCGCGCTTCGGGGTTTTCGATGTCGCCGCGGATGGCGCGGACCCAGGTGACCTGGCCCGATGCGGTCACGCCGGTCACCGGCCGGTGGACGTCGATGCTCTCGTCGACCAGCGTGCCGCGATTCGAGGCGAGCCCCTTGATCGCGTACGGCGTCGCCGTCCGGCGCGCGTAGTCGGCCGCTTTGTGATGCATCACCTTGGCGCCGTGTTCGGCCAGTTCCGTCATCTCGTCGAGCGACGCGCGCTCGATGGTGTGGGCGCCGGCGATGCGTCGCGGATCGGCGGTCATCGCGCCGCTCACGTCCGTGTAGATGTCGACGCGCTCCGCTCCGAGCGCGTGACCGATGGCGATCGCCGAAAGATCGGTGCCGCCGCGTCCGAGCGTGGTGACGATGCCGTCTTCGGTCGCGCCTTGGAACCCGGCGACCACCGGCACGACGCCGCGATCGAGCAGCACGCGGATCGCGTGCGGATCGACGCTCTGGATGGCCGCGTCGCCGTGCGCGCCGTTGGTGATGATGCCGGCTTGCGCGCCGGTCAGCGCGACCGCCTCGATGCCGCTCGCGCAGCATTCGTTCGCGAAGACGGCCGCGGCGATCAGTTCTCCGCACGCCAGCAGCAGGTCCGCGTTGCGCGTGCCGGCGATGCCGCCGCCCGCCGCGAGCAGCGAATCGGTGGCGTAGGGCTCGGGCGTGCGTCCCATCGCCGATACGACGGCGACGGCGCCCGTGCCGCCGGTCAGCGCGTCGCGCACGCGGGCGATGGCGAGCGCGCGATGTTCCGGCGTGGCTACGGAGGTCCCGCCGAACTTCAGGACGGCGACGTCGCGCCCGGTCATGCTCCGACGTATCCCTTCGCGGCGAGCAATTCGAGGATCTGGACGGCGTTCGTCGCCGCGCCCTTGCGCAGTTGATCGCCGACGGCCCACAGCGCGAAGCGGCGGCCTTCGCCGTCTTCGTCGCGCAGGCGGGCGACGTGTACGAGATCGGTGCCTTCGACGTCGCGCGGCGTGACGATGCCGCGCGGATGGTAGACGACGCCGGGCGCCCGCGCGAACGCGGCCGCGAGCGCCTCGACCGACGTCGGGCGTTCCGTCTCCACGAAGATCGCTTCGCTGTGCGCGGTGCGGACCGGAACGCGGACCGCCGTCGCGCTGACGCGCAGGTCCGGCAGGCCGAGCATCTTGCGCGTCTCCTCCGCGACCTTCCGCTCTTCGCCGCTCCAGCCGTCGTCGTCGAACGCGCCGACCTGCGGCACGACGTTGCGCGCGAGGTTCGCCGGGAAGACCGCGTTCGGCGGTTCGGCCTCGCCGCTTGCGAGGGCGCGTTCGCCGGCGAGCAGTTCGTCCAGGCCGGCGCGCCCGGCGCCGCTGGCGGCCTGATACGTCGCGACGCGCACCGAGGTCAGACCGGCCGCATCGCGGATCGGCGCGAGCGCGACGCAGAGGACGATCGCCGTGCAGTTGGCGACGGGGTAGATGCGCTGCTCCGGCGTCGCCGCGTCCGGATTGACTTCCGGCACCACCAACGGTACGCCGTCGCGCATGCGATACGTCGAGGAGTTGTCGATGGCGATGCCGCCCCGCGCGGCGATCGCCGGCACGTAGCGTTCGCTCGCGTCTTCGCTGCTCGCGAAGAAGACGACGTCGTACGGCGCGAGCGCCTCGTCGCTGGTGGCGCGGACGCCGTCGCGCTCGCGCGAGGCGAACCGTCCGACCTCCGCGGCCGGGACCTTGCGTTCTTCCAACACGCGCAGGATCGTCTCGCCGACGACGCCGGTCGCACCGACGATGGCCACCTTCATCCCAGGATGCCGTCCAATCCGACGTGGACGCCGCGCAGGCCGCCGACGGCGCGCACCGCGGCGACGATGCCGGCGGCGAAGGCGTCGCGCGAGAGCGCGTCGTGACGGATCGCGAGCAGCTCGCCCTCGCCGCCGAAGAGCACTTCCTGATGCGCGACCGCTCCGGGGAGCCGAACGCTGTGGATCGGCACGTCGCCGCCCATCGCTTCCGCGGTCGCGCGGGCCGTGCCGCTCGGCGCGTCCTTCTTGCCGGCGTGGTGCATCTCGACGATCTCGGCCGCAGGGAAATAGCGCGCCGCCTCGCGGGCGAAGCGCATCATCAGCACCGCGCCGAGGGCGAAGTTCGGGACGACCAGCGCGCCGAGTCCGGTCCGTTCGGCTTCCGCGGCGAGCGCCGCGCGTTCCGCTTCGGACCATCCGGTCGCGCCGACGACGGGACGCACGCCGCGCGCGAGCGCGCGCATGGTGACGTCGACGGAGACGGGATGGGTGGTGACGTCCAACAGCACGTCGGGCGTTTCGGCGGCGAGCAATGCGTCGACGTCGTCGTAGATCCGCGCCTGCGGATCGGCCGCGCGCGCGAAGCCGCCGGCGAACGTCAAATCGTCCGCGGCGTCTACGGCTTTCTTCGCTACGGTGCCCAGTCTGCCGAGCACGCCCGCGATCGCTACGCGCGTCATCGGCACAGTATGCGGGTTTTAGTTCAGTTTTTCAAGCGGGGCGTATTTGAGCATCAGCATCTTCTGGCCGACGTTCGGGAAGTCGATCGTCACCAGGCCGTCGCCGCCGCCGCCGACCAGATCCCGGATGGAGCCTTCGCCCCATTTGGGATGCTTGACCTTATCGCCCTTTTGCAGATTCATCGCGAGCCCCGCGCCGGCGCTCTCGTGGATCGCGACTTCGCGCCAGCGTCCGCCGGCCGGGCGCGGCAGGGCGACCGATTCGGTCTCCAGCACGACGACGCCGGGCATCTCTTCGATGAAGCGCGAGCGCGGATAGGCGTAGGTGTTGCCGTAGATGGTGCGGCGCTGCGCGTAGGAGAGCACGAGCGTGTCCATCGCGCGCGTCACGCCGACGTAGGCGAGGCGGCGCTCTTCTTCCAGTTCCGTCATGTCCGTCAGCGCGCGGCTGTGCGGGAAGACGCCCTCTTCGAGGCCGGTCAGGAAGACGTGCGAGAACTCGAGGCCCTTCGCGCCGTGCATCGTCATCATCGTCACGTACGACGCTTCGGGATCGAGCGCGTCCAGATCGCTGATGAGCGCGACGTTGGCGAGGAAGCCTTCGAGCGACGCTTCGGGGTCGTTCGACTCGTATTCGCGGGCGACGCCGACGAGTTCGTTCAGGTTCTCCAAGCGCGCGCGCGAGTCGCTCGTCTCTTCGGACTGCAGTTCGCGGACGTAGCCGGACTCTTCCATCACGGCGACGAGCAGGTCGCTGACCCGCTGGCGGCCGGCGTTGGCGCGCAGGTTGGCGACGAGTTCGGCGAAGCGCTCGAGTTCCTTGAGCTTCTTCGGAACGGCCTTGCGCAGGATGTCGGTGTCCGCGGCCGCTTCGCCGAGCGCCTTGCCTTCCGCGTTCGCGGCGGAGACGAGGGCGGCGAGCGTCTGCTGACCGATGCCGCGGCGCGGCACGTTGATGATGCGCTTGAACGCGATCGAATCCGACGGATTGGCGATGTAGCGCAGGTACGCGACGACGTCCTTGATCTCGGCGCGCTGATAGAAGCCGACGCCGCCGACGACCCGGTAGGGGATGCCGTCCGCGATGAGCGCTTCTTCGAAGACGCGCGATTGGGCGTTCGTGCGATAGAGGATGAGGAAGTCGCGGTACGCGGAGCCGTCGCGGACGAGCGACTTGATCCGCTCCGTCACGTAGCGGGCCTCGTCGCGCTCGGTCGTCGCCGGGAACGCGACGATCGGGTCGCCTTCCGCGCGCTTGGTGAACAGCTTCTTCTTCGCGCGCGTCTTGTTGTTCTCGACGAGCGCGTTGGCCGCGTCCAGGATCGTCTGGGTGCTGCGATAGTTCTCTTCGAGCTTGAAGACGGCCGCGCCGGGGAAGTCTTCCTCGAAGCGCAGGATCATCTTGTAGTCGCTGCCGCGCCACGAATAGATGGACTGGTCGTCGTCGCCGACGACGGTCACGTTCTTGTGGTGATCGCCGAGCAGGCGGATGAGCCGGTACTGCGCCTGGTTGACGTCCTGATATTCGTCGACCAGCACGTAGCGGAACTTCTTCTGATACTTCTTGCGCGTGGGCGCGTCTTTTTCGAGCAGGTCGATCGTGCGGACGATCAGATCGTCGAAGTCGAGATGGTTGTCCTTGCGGAGGCGCCGCTCGTACTCGGCGTAGACGTTGCCGACCTTCTCGCCGAGGAACGAGGTCGTCTTCTCGTGATACTGCTCCGGCCAGATCAGCGCGTTCTTCGCCTTGGAGATCTCTTCGAGCACGAAGCCCGGCGTGATCGTGCGATCGTCGTAATCGAGATCTTCGAAGATGCTCTTGATCACGGACTTCTGATCGTCCGTATCGATGATGCCGAAGTTCGGCTCGATGCCGATCGCGCGGCCGTCGCGGCGGAGCAGGCGCACGCACATGGCGTGGAACGTCCCGACCCAGAGATCGCGGGCGGGCGCGCCGACCATGTCCTCGAGCCGGCTCTTCATCTCGCCGGCCGCCTTATTCGTAAAGGTGACGGCGAGGATATCGAACGGCGGCACCCCGGTCTCGAGCAGGCGCGCGATGCGGTGCGTGAGCACGCGCGTCTTGCCGCTGCCGGCTCCGGCAAATATCAAGCAAGGACCGTCGGTATTGGCGACGGCCGCAGATTGAACGTCGTTAAGGGACTCCGGGGCGAGGATCATCACTCACGCCTATTCGCCACCGGGGTGAAAAGCGCCTCGGGTCGCGCTTCGGCCATGGCGTAGGCGCTCGCCAGATACGCGAGCGTGGACTCCGCGCCCATGTTCCGATTCACGGAAGTCTCTTCCAATCCGTCGCAACATCCGCCGCCCTCGGCCGGAACCGCCCCGGTGGAATTGCTGCCGAAGAACCATGCGAGTCCGAGCCGCGCCGCGTCCGCGAACGCCGGATCTCCGCCCGCCTCGGACGCCGCCAGGGCCGCATCGACCAGCGCCGCGGCCTCCAGCGGCTGCTGCGCGAAGCGCGCGCGCGGGCCGCCGCGCCGGTACCAGCCCTCGCTCCCGACGGGGACGAAGACGCCGTTCTCGACGGTGGTCTCCAAATAGAACGACAGGGTCGCGAGGCCGTCGGCGATCGCCGCTTCGTCGCCGAGCGCGATCCCCGCGCGGAGCAGCGCCTCGGGAAGCCGGGCGTTGTCGTAGGTCATCGTCTCCTCGAACCACTCCCAGCCGCTGCCCCGCGTGCGCGAGTACGCGCCGCGCAGGTCGCGGGTCAGCGAGCCCAGCAAGGCGCGCGCGACGGCCGCCTCGGGGACGGCGGTGACCGCGTGCGCGAGCCCGAGCATCGCGTAGGCCTTGGAACGGATGAAGGCGAGTTCTTCGATCGCGGGGAGCGCGCGTTCCAGCATCGTGCCGCAGATGCGACGCCACGAGGGACGCGGCGCGAAGCGCAGGCCGTAGCCCAGGCTCCAGACGGCGCGGCCGTTGCTGTCCGGCGATCCGACCGGTTCGAGCCAGGTGCGATCGTAGGACATGAAGTTGTGGAACGCGCCGTTCAACAGCTGCGCGTCGATCAGGAACGCGAGCGAGGTCGCCGCGATGCGGGTCGCGTCGCGGTCGCCCGGGACGAGCTGCAGGTAGCGCAGGGCCACCATCCACGCCCGCGCGACGTCGTCGGTACAGTAGCCCGTCTCGCGATTCGGCACGTCCTCCACGGCGTGCTGGATCGTGCCGGTATCGTCGGTCATCGCCAGCAGATGATCGAGCGGCGGCAGCGCGAAGGCGCTAGGCAGACGACACCATCGCGTAGGCCGACGTCTCGTAGGGGCGCGGTCCCGCGAGTTCGCGGAAGATGCGGCCGTATTCGGCGGCGACGCGCGGCCACGTCATCTGGCGGCCGAAACGATACGCGCGCCGTTCGGTCGCGCGGCGCAGGGCCGGATCGCGCAGCAGCGCCTTGAGCCACTTCGCCGTGCCCGCGGAATCGCGGAAACCGGTGAGGAAGCCGCGGTGATCGGCCAGGAGTTCGCGCGCGTAGAGATACGGCGTCGAGACGATCGCCTTGCCGCAGCCCATCGCGTAGGCGAGCGTGCCGCTGACGACCTGCACCGGATTGAGGTACGGCGTGAGGTAGATGTCGGTGGCCGCGAGATAGGCGACGAGTTCGTCGAAGTCGAGGTACTTGTCGACCAGATGCACGTTGTTGCGCAGGCCGGCCGCGTCGATCGCCGCCTGCAGTTCTTCGCGATACGATTCGCCTTCGCGACGACGCACCACGGGGTGCGTCTGTCCGAGGATGAGGTAGAGCGCTTCGGGGTGCTCGCGCACGACGTCGCGCATCGCCTCTATCGCATATTCCAGGCCCTTGCCGCGATTGATCAGGCCGAACGTGGAGATGACGAGCCGCTCGCCGATGCCGAAGGGCGCCTTCGCCAGCGCCGTCGGCACGAGCGGGACGTCCGGCACGCCGTGATGGATCACGCGCAGTTTGGCGCGCGGAACGCCGTAGACGCTCTCGAGCAGGTCGCGCCCCGTCTCGGAGAGCGCGATCACGGTCGAAGCCGCATCGCACAGATCGCGCGTCGTGGCGCGCATCGCGGCGTCCGGTTCGGGCAGGACGGTGTGCATGGTGAGCGCGACCGGCTTGCGGGTGAGGCGCAGCGTGTCGAGCAGCCAGGAGCCGTTCTCGCCGCCGAAGAGGCCGTATTCGTGCTGGACGTTGAGGACTTCGCAATCGTGCGCGTCGACGACGCGCGCGAGATCCGCATACGATTCGCGATCGTCCTGTTTCAGGCGCGCGACGACGCGCGTCGAATACCGGCGCAGCTCGCCGCCCGGTTCGTCGATGGCGACGACGTCCGAACGGACGCCGAACGCGCGATCGTGCGAGTCGACGACGTCTTTCGTGAACGTCGCGATGCCGCATTCGCGCGGCGGGAACGAACCGAGGAACAGCGTACGCGGAATAGCAGGGACGTCGAAACGCTCCGGCGCGAATGCCACCATGTGAAATACCCCGTGTTTTCTGTGTATCGTAATGATACCCGGAACGGGGTGGCTTAAAACGAGTCGCCCCTAGATAGGTGGCGCCGGAACTCGCGAGTTCTCTTCCAATCGTGCGCCTGCTTCTATGGTCGCGTCGTGTCCGATGACGCTCCCTTTGCCGATCGACGCGTTTTCGCCGACGGTCGCGCCGCTAGCGATGATGGTCTCATCGATCCGGGCGCCTGCACCGACCACAACACGGTCCCAGAGCACGGAGTTGCGGATGCTCGCTCCTTCGCCTATCGAACAGCCTTGCGCCAACACGACGTTGGGGCCGATCGTCGCCGTCTCGGCTATGGTGACGTTCGCGTCGATGTGGACGGGCTCGATGATGGTCGCGCGCGTGCCCGGGCCGCCTTCGCCCGTGAGACCGGGCTCGAGTTCGAGCGGCATGGTGCCCGCCAGGATGTCGCGGTGCGCGGCCAGATAGTGCTCGGGACGACCGAGATCGATCCAATAGTCGGCGGTGACGTAGGCGTAGAGCGAGCGGTCGGAGGCGAGGATCGCCGGGAAGGTCTCGCGTTCGATCGAGACGTTGCGGCCGGCCGGGATCATGTCCAGCACTTCGGGTTCGAGCAGATACGTGCCGGCGTTGACCTCGTCGGTCGGCTCGGTGCCCCTGGCCGGCTTTTCGACGAACGCGGAGATGCGGTGGTCGTCGCCGCGGACGACGCAGCCGAAGGCCGAGGGATCGTCGACCCGGATCAGGTGCAGCACCCCGAGCCCGCTCTTCTCTTTATGGAAGGCCATCATCGCGCGCAGGTCGAGGCTCGTCAGCACGTCGCCGTTGAGGACGAAGAACGGGCCGGTGACGTGTTCGGCGACGTTCTTGAGCGCGCCGGCCGTACCGAGCGGCTCGGCCTCGATGACGTACGTGATCTTCAGGCCGAGCTGCGAGCCGTCGCCGAAATAGTCCATGATGGCTTGCGGCAGGTAGCCGGCCGGAAGGATGACGTCGCGGATGCCCGCTTCGTAGAGACGTTCCATGGTCCGCGCCAGGAACGGGACGTTGACGATCGGGACCATCGGCTTCGGAGTTCCGAGCGTGAGCGGGCGCAGCCGCGTTCCCTCACCGCCGACGAGCACGATAGCCTGCACGAAAACATCCTTTCAAAGCGGAACTGCGAGGGACGTAGATGCCGTCCTATCGGTTCGATACCCTTCGCGACGGCAGACGTTCACATTTCGTCTACCGGAACACAAAGCGACGTCGGCCCTTGCCAGACCTGGGACCCCCCGTGTAGTATTACGGTCGGTTCTCATTCCCGGATAGTTCAGCTGGTAGAACGGCAGACTCTGAATCTGCATGTCGGTGGTTCGAGTCCATCTCCGGGAGCCATGGCCCTATCGTCTAGAGGCCTAGGACGCCGCCCTCTCACGGCGGTAGCACGGGTTCGAATCCCGTTGGGGCTACCATATGAAACCCTCGCCTTGCGAGGGTTTCCGCTTTTCCTAGGCCGGGTCTCGTCTAGGGATTACAATCCGTCAGCGAGAGCGTCGGGAAATTGTCCGGCGTGGAGACGTCGAACTTCCTCTGCAGGTTCTGTCCGAAATACTGACTGGTGGTGTAGGCGACGCCGACGTCCACTTTCCCACCCGCGGCGACGTGGAACTTCTGCTTCGCGGCCTTCGCAGAATCGGGATCGCGCAGGCCCCAGACGTGCAGCGTGAAGCTCAGCGCCTTCGCGGTCGTGTTGTGGATCGCGTTGAGATACTCCAGATAGCGACCCCCCATCGAGCGCGCGTAGAAGGTCCCGTACGTAAGGCTCCCCTTGCACGGTCCCGCCTGAGCGGCCGTCGCGCACCCAAGACCGACGCTCATCGCAAGAGCGACGATAGCAAGATATCGCATGGTTTTCTCCTCCCGCATAAGGTTAGGAATCGGCGCTCGAAAGACCCGCCGCGCGCGGCATCCACTTTGCCGCTTTACGGGCGCCGGAGCGACTGCTCGCGACGCATAGCCGCGTATCGGGTACGAGCCCACTCATGAACACGCGAATCATCGCCGCGATCGCGGCAGCGCTCCTGGGCGTCGCAGGCTCGGGCATCGCCCGGGCGCAGGTCATCCCGTACGTCGACACCGCGTGCGGGGTTTGGAACGGCGACGTCTGGACCCCGAACGGCCATTGCGACGCCTCGTTGCACAAACACGAACGCATCGAAGGCACGATCACCGCGGTGAGCGGTCATCTCGTCACGGTCGCCCGTACGGGGGGCAACGTCACCATCGACGACACGCCGGCATTGAACAACCAACTGACCGGCAAGGTCGCGGTCGGCCGCCGGATCGTCGCCCACGGATATTGGGACGCGCAGACCTTCTACGCGACCGTCATCCTGACGCGCGACGCGGCCACCACCGGCTAGTCCGATCCTGGGAATACCCGCGCCGATACGGCGCGGGTATTCGCGCGGCCGCGCAGAATCAATCCGGCCTCCATGGATAACGATACCGATACCCTGCGCGAAGCGCAGGATCAAACCGTCGCGCCCGCTGTCGAGGCCGCCGCGACCGACCCCGCTCCCGAAGCCGCCGAAGCCCCGCAGGCCGAAGCGCCGCAGGCCGAACCGCCGCAGGTCGAAGCGCCGGCCGAGCCCGCCGCGCCGGTCGCGGAGGCACCCGCCCCGCCGGCCGCTCCCGCCGTGCCCGAAAAGCCGAAGCCGGATCCCGCCGTACTGGCCGAACAGGCCGCCAAGCGGAAGGCGCAGGCCGACGAGGCCTGGGCCAAACTCGTCGCGGCGAAGGCGTCGCGCGAACTCGTCGACGGGACGATCCGCAGCGTCGTCAAGGGCGGCTATCTGCTCGGCGTCGGCCCGTTCCGTGGTTTCTTGCCCGCATCGCAGTCGCGTCTGGGCGGCATTCCCCCCGAGAAGATCCCCGGCACCAAACTGCAAGTGATCGTGCTCGATACGGACGAGGCGAAGAAGCGCGTCGTCGTCTCGCACAAACAGGCCGTCGAAGGCCAGCGCCGCGCGGCCCGCGCCGAACTGCTCGCATCGCTCCAAGTCGGCGCGGAGAAGACCGCGACGGTCGTCCGTCTCGCCGACTTCGGCGCGTTCGTGGATCTCGGCGGCGTGGACGCGCTCGTCCCGATCAGCGAACTCGCGCTCGAACGAATCGACAAGCCCGGCGACGTCGTGAAGGTCGGCGACACGTTCCAGGTGCGCATCCTGCGCGTCGACCAAGGCGGCAAGAAGATCGGCGCATCGCGCAAGGCCTTGCTCCCCGATCCGTGGCGCGATCACGCGGCGCTGCTGCAGCGCGGCAAGGTGATCGAAGGCAAGGTCGTCGAGAACACGTCCGAACTGAAGATCGAGATCGCACCGGGCGTCACCGGCACGATCTCCGAGAACGAGGCGGTTCCGAGCGATTACGAGATCGGCGAAGTCGTCGAGGTCTCGGTCCGTTCGATCGACTATCGCAAGCGCAACGTGCGTCTCTCGACGATGCACGCGACCCCGTCGTTCGAGACGGGCTCGTTCGCGCCGCTCGGAGCCGAACTCAACAAGGGCTGATGCGCGCCTGCCTCTAGAAGAACTTCGAGAGGCCCGGCAGCGGCGCGAACGCGTTGCGTTCCAGCCCCAAGACCGATCGCGCCGTGTCGAGCAAGGTAACGCTCTCGACGCGGCGTTTTTCCGCCAGTTCGCCGATCCCCGGATACAGGCCGACCGAGACCAGCGTCAGTTCCGCCCCATTGGCGTTGTTGAGATAATCGGTGATGCCGCATCCCGGTACGTACGAGAGCGTCCCGTCGTAGCCCGGGAACGTGTACCGCACCCGCGCGCCGCTCGCCGGAACCGGACACGCGATCGCGTTCGGAACGGTGCCGACGGCGATCACGCTCGCGGTTGCCCCGGGATACGGCGTCCAGCTCTGCCCGAGCGTCAGCGTGCCGGGTACCAACAGCGGCGTTCCCGGCACGGCGGCCGTGCTCCCGAGCGAGACCTCGCTATAGACCGATGCGTCGTACGCGCCGTCCGTTACGATGCCGAGGGCGCCGAGCAGATAAGTGTCCATCGCCGAGGGCGACGTCGCCACGGTCGCGACCGTCCCGGTGACGCCGGAACCGATCAGCGCGCGTACGCCGTTGACGGGCGCCGGATCCGCGTAGAGCGTGATGGTGATGGCCGGCGAGACGCCGATGCTGTGGTAGTTCCAGCCGCGGCTCGGTACGAGGGAGAGCATGTCGCCCTGCACGCTCGGTGCGGGCGGACCGGGCGTCGGCACCGGCGCGACGCCGCCGCCGGAACCGCCCGTGCCGCCGCCTCCCCCGCCGCTGCAGGCGGCCAATGCCAGGAGCGATAGCGATACGATAAAGCGTTTCATGCTGCCAGGATAGGCGCGCGCGCCGCCAAGGGTTTGACGGCGGGCGCGTGAAGGCTCCGCACATGATCGCACATATCGCGCTTCTCGCAGCGCTGGTCGTCCCGCATGCGCCGGCGCCCGCTCCCGCCGTCGCCGTCGACGGGAACCTCACCCTCGCCGCGCTCGTCTCGCTCGCGGACACGCATCTCGATGCCGTCGTCGATTCGGTCGAGACGCTCGCCGCGACGCCCGCGGCGGCGTCGGGGAACTGGAATACGATCCGGCCGGAACTCGCGAACCTCTCCAAACGGAATCTCGCCGGCGTCTATTTCTACGCGCGCGCGAACGGGACGTATTGGACGGTCGACAAAGGCCTGCAGAAAGCGACGGTCTCCGACCGGCCGTACTTCGCTTCGGCGATGCGCGGCACGACGGTCGTCGGCGCGCTCGTCTCGAGCCGTTCGACCGGAAAGGAAGTCGCGGTCGTCGCCGTACCCGTCCGCGGCGCGGACGGCACGATCACGGGCATGCTCGGCGCTTCGATCTACCTCGATGCGTTCAGCGCGCGACTGGCCCGCGAGATCGGCCTGCAGAAAGGCTACATCTTCTTCGCCATGGATCGCGGCGGCACGATCGTGCTGCACGCCGATCCGACGAACATCTTCCTACGGCCGGGCACCGCATCCGCCGAACAAGCGGCGATCGAGACGCGCCTCCTCGGCCCGACCGACCATCCGCAGACCTACGTCTACCGCGGCGTCACGCGCACCATGCTCCTCCGCGACTCCCCCCTGACCGGCTGGCGCTTCGGCTTCGGCATCGCGCACTGAGTCGGTCAGTGACGGCCGAAGCGTAGCGAAACGCCGGTCGACGATGCGAGCGCGTGGCGCTCCGTCGTGAAGACGAGCGTCGCGACGCCGTTCAGTTCGATCGCCGCGTCCGCGTCGAGGTAGTGCCCCGCTTCGATCGGGTCGCTCTCCCGGCGGTAGATCGCGTCGAAACGGACGCCGGGCGAGGCGTAGTACGTCAGCCATCCGACGTCGCGGCCGTGCGACGGTCCGAGCGTCGCGGCCGGGATCGCCGCCGATGCATCGTTCAGACCGATCGTCCACGCGCGCAGACGCCAGCGATCGCCGATCGGCCAGTCGACGCTCGCGCCGCGGCCGTAGAGCGTCGTCGTGCCGAGATAGCCGACGTAGCGCTCCGCGTACGTCGTCGCCGACGCGACGAAGCCGCCCTTCGTCCGATACGATAACGTCGCTTCGTCCGTCGTGCTGACGTCGAGCATCAGCATCCCGATCGGATCGCCGAAGTAGATGCTCTGCGGCGGCGTGTCCTCGCCGCCCGCGCGTGCGAGTTCGAGGCGCAGGTGATCGTCGAAGGCCCACGTAGCCGCAAGCGTCCCGACCGCGCCGCGCGCGCTCTGCGCGAGGCCCGCCTTCACGTCCTTCGTCGTCCCGTCCGAGGTCAGCGTGTACGAAGCGACGCCCGCCGTCGTCGTCAGCCGTCCCGTCGTCCAGCCTTCGGTCGCGAAGACCAACGCTTCGGTCACCGTCCCGGTGAACCGTTTCGACGCCGAGTTCGGATAGATGCGCGAGCCCGCGTGCCGTTCGTACGAAAGCCCGAACTCGCTCGTCAAACCGCCCGCCTCGCGCGACGCGAGCGCTTTGTAACTCGATGCCGATTCGCGCTCGTCGTAGCCGCCGTCCGGAAGCTTCGTCTTCGCTTCGAGCTTCGTCTGCGCGCGCAGTTTCCAGCCGCCGGCCGCACCTTCCACCGCGAGCGACGCGCCGCGCTCCGTCGTCCACGTGGGCAGCACGCCCGTGCGATCGTCGCCGGATTCGGCGAACGCCGCGGCTACGAACTTCGTCCGGCCCGATTTCGCGCGCGCGCTCGCGTCGGCGCGCGATCGCGTGAAGCCGTCGCCGGTGCTCGAACCGAACCCGGTCGCCACCACGCCCGCGCGCTCTTGCAGGCCGATCAGCTGCAGCGATCCGCCGCCGATCGTCCCGCTCGAGCGATCGTTCGTCTCGAAGCCGAGTTGGAACCGGCCCGTCGTCCCGCGCGCGAAGCCGTACGAGGCCGCGGCTTTGGAGACGCCGGCGAACGTGAGGTAGTGCGCGGGCGCGTCGACCGAGTTGCCGTTGTCGAAGTCGAGGTTCGCACTGCCGCCCAGTCCGCGATCGCCGACGGCGATCTCGCTGCCGCCCACGATCACCTGGAACGGTTCGAGCGAGAGCGCGTAGCCGACATCGCGATACGGCAATACGCCGAGGTCGTCGGCGCCGACCGGTTCGGCGAATCCCGGCTCCTTGCGCGAGAGCGTCGCCGTCAGCCGGTGGGCGTCCGAATAGACGAGCCGCTTCGAGGCGTAGCCCGCGGCGTCGACCGTCCAGCGCGTCGGTACGCGCGCGAGGGTCACGGTGAAGCGGCCGAGATCGTCGGTCTGCGCGCGCGCGACGGTCCCCGCGGCATCTTCGAAGACGATCCGCGCCGCGGCGATGCCGAAGCCCTCGCGATCGACGACCAAGCCGCCGGTCGTCTGCGCGGCCCCCGCCGCGCATGCCGATGCGGCCATCGCCGCCATCGCGAAAAAGACCCCGGTCACGAAGCGTCCGCGCATGCTTGCTTAGGTCCCTCGAAACCGAGGAAAATCCCCCCGCCTGCCGATACCGTAGGCATGCCGGAACCGCCGTTCGATCCGTTCTCGACGATGAAGATGCGCGTGCCGCATCTCGCGGAACTGCTCGCGCGGCTGCGCGGCCAGACCGCCTCGCGCAGCATCACGGTCATCCACGCGACCAAGCCCGACGAAGGCGAATGGATCTTCGCGAACGCCGCATCGCGCCTCACCCGGACCGGCGTGCGCGTCTTCGGGCCGGAGCCGATGAAGGCCAAAGCGCTGGTCGAACAGGCCGCGCTCGTCGGCGCGAAGATCGCCTACATCGGCGAGTTGCGGCGCGAAGAGGACGCGCGCGCGATGCGCGCCGCCGCATCCTTCGGGATCGCGGCCGTCGCGACGGTCACGTGCGCGACCAAAGACGAAGCCCAGCGTCTCGTCGAGATACTGGGCCCCTGGAGCAGTTACGATCTAGCAGTGCTCGCCTAGAAGGGCGCGTGCTCCTCGAGCGTCTTCCCGATCGCGTCGAAGCCGGCTTGCAGCTGTTCGCGCTCGATGATGAGCGGCGGCGAGATGACGACGATGTTGTAGCGGCCGAACGCGTAGACGCCGTTGCCGCGCAGCTTCGCGAGGAAGCCCGGCAGCGGTCCCGGATCGCCGCCCTGCCATCCCGCGATCGGTTCCTTCGTCGCGCGGTCCTTGACGAACTCGATCGCCCAGAACGCGCCGACGCCGCGGACGTCGCCGATCTGCGGATTGCCGGCCTTGAGCTTCTCGAGCCCCTCGCGCATCCACCCTTCGATCTCGCGACCGCGGGTGAGCAATCCCAAGCGCTTGTATTCGCCGATCGCCGCCAGGCCCGTCGCCGTCGCGAGCGGATGGCCCGAATAGGTGTGGCCGCACATCAGCGGCTTGTCGTCGAAATATTTGGCGAACTTCTCGCGCAGCAGCACGCCGCCGAGCGGGCAGTACGCCGACGTCACGCCTTTCGCGAACGTGATGATGTCCGGCGTGACGCCGAAACGGATCGACGCGAACGCCTCGCCCGTCCGGCCGAAGCCGGTCATCACTTCGTCGAAGATCAGCATGATGCCGTGACGGTCGCAGCGCTCCCGCACGCCGGCCAGATAGCCGTCCGGATAGACGACGACGCCGTTGCTGCCGACGACGGGCTCGAGCGCGATCGCGGCGACGCTCGCCGGATTCTCGTACGTCAGCACGAGGTCGAGGTGTTCGAGGGCGCGCGCGACTTCTTCTTTCGGATCGTCCGTGTGGAACGGGCTGTCGTACGGGAACGGCGCGAAGAAGTGCAGCACGCCGGGCCAGCCGGGTTCGTTGGCCCAGCGGCGGTTCTCGCCGGTCATCGATCCCGCACCGGGCGACGATCCGTGGAACGAACGATAGGCGGTCAGCACCTTGCTGCGGCCGGTGATCATGCGCGACATCTTGACGGCGTCTTCGTTCGCTTCGGCCCCGCCGGTCGTGAAGAACACGCGCGCGCCTTCGGGGAAGGGCGAGAGTTCCGAAAGCGCTTCGGCCAGATCCGCGCGCGCGTCGAACGCGAACTGCGGGGAGGCGTAGGCGAGGCGCTTGGCCTGTTCGCCGATAGCCGTGGCGACCGCGTCGTTGCCGTGGCCGAGATTGACCGCCACGAGTCCGGCCGAAAGATCGAGCAGCCGGTTTCCATCCGAATCGAAGAGGTAGACGCCCTCGCCGCGCTCCATGGCGGGCGGATTCAGCCCGGCCTGTTTCGACCACGGCGTGAGGACGTATTTCGCGTGTTTTTGGCGCTTGGAAGTATCGGTGGCTATCATCCGGTCAGGGTACGGTACGCGCGCCCGGGAAGCCTTCGCCGGGCGTTCCGCTAGCGGCCGGCGCGCCGAAGCGATATACTGGAGGACCCCACTCCCGCCACACGCGAGGAGGTCCCCATGGCCCGTCAGACACTCGACTGCCGTAACTTCCCGAGCGAGAAGAACTGCACCGTCGCGATCTCCGCCGATACGCACGAAGAACTGCTCGACGCGGCGGTCGCTCATGCCGTCGCATCGCACGGTCACGAGAACACGCCCGAACTGCGCGCGCAGATCTCGGGCGGCATCCAAGCCGGCGTTCCGGCCTGACCTCTCGCCGACGGTTCGTCGGCACGCTCGGCGCGCTCGCGCTGGCGAGCGCGCTTCCGGCGCGCGTCGGCGCGCTTCCCCATCCCCGACGCGTCGCCGCGCAGGTCCGCGACGAGTTCTTGCACGCCTGGAGGGGCTATAAGCGCTTCGCCTGGGGCCACGACGAAGTCGCCACCCTCTCGCGCAAGCCGACGGACTTCTTCATCCCCGGCCATTCGATCGGCCTCTCGATCGTCGAAGCGCTCGATACGCTCTACGTGATGGAGTGCGATGACGAACTGCAGGACTGCGTCGCGTGGCTGCGCGCGCATCTCGATTTCGATATCGACGGATCGATGCAGATGTTCGAAGCGGTCATCCGGGTCGTCGCCGGACTGACGGCCGGCTACTTCGCGACCGGCGAACGATTCATGCTCGACGGCGCGCGCGATCTGGCGGATCGTCTCCTCGTCTGCTTCACGAAATCGCCCTCCGGCGCTCCGTATCGCTTCGCCAACATCAAGACCGGCGCGGTCACCGGGCCGAAGACGAACCTCGCGGAGATCGGCTCCAACGTCATGGAGTTCGGAACCCTCTCGCGCCTCACCGGCGATCCGAAGTACCTGGCGGCGTCGATGCGCGCCTACCGCGCGGTGATCGAGAAGCGCTCCGCGCTCGATCTGCTCGGCACGAACTTCGACGTCGAGGCCGGCGCATTCGTGGGGACCGAAGACGACGCACCCGACGAACCGGCGGATTCGTTCTTCGAATATCTCTGGAACGGCTGGAAGCTGCTCGGGATCGAGGATCTGCGCGCCTGGTACGCGCTGCTGACGCCGGCGCTGCTGAAGCATCATCTGACGCGCGACGCGGCCGGCCGTACGTGGTTCGCACCGGTCGACTATCTCACCGGCACGCCGACCGGCAGCACGCAGATCACCGAACTCTCCGCCTTCTACGCCGAGATCCTCGCGCGCGGCGGCGATCGCACCGACGGCGAGGCGTTCTACGATTCGTGGACGGCCGCGGCGCAGAAGTTCGAACTGATCCCCGAAGTCGTAGACTTCAAGGACCTCTCGATCGTCGCACCCGAATATGCGATGCGGCCGGAATATGCGAACGCGGCCTTCGACTTGTGGTTCCTGACCGGCGATTCGAAATACCGGCAGACCGCCTACGCGCATTTCGAAGCGATGCGGGCCAACTGCCGCACGCCGGACGGCTACACGACCATCCGCGACGTCCGGCCGCGACCGATGCTGCAGGGCGATCACTTCCCCGCCTATTCGTTCTCGGAGAATTTCAAATATCTGTACCTGATGTTCGCCGACGCGCCGCGCTTCGACGGTACCGACTATGCGCTCAACACCGAAGGCAAGATCCTGCACGGCATCGTACGTTAGGCCCCATGGAAAAGGTCAACAGCAACGACGTCCCCGAGTTGAAGTGGGACTCGCCCAAAGGCAAGTTCGGCGGCTTCGGCAAGCAGATCTCCGAGGCGCTGGGACGCAAGGCGCTCTCGATGGATCTCAACGAACGCCATCCGTTCGACGTGGAGATCGCGCGGCTCGCGCCGGGGCAAACGCCCTTCCCGTTCCATTCCCACAGCGCGCAGTGGGAGTTCTATCACATCATCTCGGGCAGCGGCAAGGTCCGGCACGACGACGGCGTCGATGCGGTCGTACCCGGCGATGCGTTCCTCTTCAAGCCCGGACAGGCGCACGTCATCTACAACGACGGCACCGAAGACCTGATCTTCTACGTGGTCGCCGACAATCCGATCGGCGAGTCGTGCCACTATCCCGACAGCGGCAAGTGGATCGTCCGTTCGCCCGAGCGCCGGCTCCTGCGTTCCGAGCAGCTCGACTACTACGACGGCGAAGAGTAGCGCGGCGCCTTAGGGGCGCGCGTACGTCCCGGTCAGCGTCGCGGTGGCGAGCGTGTGCGCGCCGGCCGCGAACTCGACGAGCGCTCCGGTCGCGTTCGCGTCCAATCCGAGCGACGGCACGTCGAGCGCGAAGACCGTGAAGTCATAGCGGTGCGCCGGCCCCGGCGGCGGGCACATGCCGCCGTAACCCTTCTTGCCGTAGTCCTGATGTCCGACGATCGCGCCGGCCGGCGTCGCCCCCGGCGCGAGCTCGCGCGCGTCGCCGGGGATGTCGAACATCACCCAGTGGTAGAATCCGCCCGACGTCGGCGCGTCCGGGTCGTGGCAGACGACGGCGAAACTGCGCGTGCCTTCGGGCACGTCGTTCCACCAGAGATGCGGCGACGTGTTGCCGCCGGAGAGGCCGAAATCGTCGTAGACCATCGAATCGGGCGTCGTACCGCCGGCTTCGAACGTATCGCTCGTCAGGTTCATGCGCGTTTCTTATCCAAGCGGACCACGACTTTCTTGCCGCGGATGGTGGCGTCGCGCAGGGCGTTGATGATGCGCGGCGCGTCGTCTTCGGGGACTTCGACCAGCGAGAAGGCGTCGGCGATATCGATGGTGCCGATGTCGCGCGAATTGATGCGCGCCTCGTTGGCGATCGCGCCGACCAGATCCGCCGGGCGTACCCGCCCGCCGCGGCCGATGCCGACGTAGATGCGGGTCATCTTGACCGTACCCTCGCGCGGCGGGACCTTCTTGAAGAGCTTGGGCGGTGCGGCCGCGAGCGGCGGCGGCGCCGCCGGGATCTCGGTATCGGGGCCGGCTCCGCTCGCCCGTTCGTCGTAGAGCTTGAGCGCGGCGGCCGCGACGTCGACGACGTCGTGTTCGATCGAGAACGCCTCCACGATGCCGCGATACTTCTCGAACCCGCCCGCTTCGAGCATCTCTTCCAGCGATTCGCGCGTGCGTTCCAGGCGCTTGGCGTGGAGGTCGTGCACGGTCGGCACGTTCTCGAACGGGATCTTCCGCTTCGTGTGCAGTTCGATGTTGCGGATGAGCCGGCTCTCGCGCAGTTCGGCCAACGTCACCGCGACGCCGCTGCGTCCGGCGCGGCCGGTACGGCCGATGCGATGGACGTATGCGTCCGGCGACGACGGGACGTCGAAGTTGAAGACGTGCGAGACGCTCTCGATGTCGAGACCGCGCGCGGCGACGTCGGTCGCGACCAAGATCTCCGAGGCGCCGTCGCGGAAGCGACGCAGGACGCGATCGCGCTGCTCTTGCGAGAGGCCGCCGTGGAGCGCTTCGGCCTGATAGCCGCGGCCCCCGAGCGTCTGCGTCAGTTCGTCGACTTCGGTGCGCGTGCGGCAGAACACGATCGCGGACTGCGGCGCTTCGACGTCGATGATGCGCGCGAGCGACGCGACCTTATGCGAGCGTAGGACGACGTAGGCGACTTCGCGGATGCGCGCCTTCTCGCCACCCTGCGTCGTCTCGTTGGCGATGGTGACGTGTTCGGGTTCGTGGAGGTGCTTCTTGGCGATCGCTTTGATGCGCGGCGCCAGCGTCGCCGAGAAGAGCGCCGTCTGCCGCTGTTTCGGCACGGCTTTGAGGATCGACTCGAGTTCGTCGGCGAAGCCCATGTCGAGCATCTCGTCCGCTTCGTCGAGGACGAGGAACTCGACGCCGGAGAGATCCAGGGTCTTGCGGTCGATGTGGTCGATAGCGCGTCCGGGCGTCGCCACGACGACGTCGACGCCGCGCGAGAGCGCGCGCAATTGCTGGCCGTACGATTGTCCGCCGAAGACCGGCAGCACTTGCGTGTCCATCTTGCGGCCGTACTTGTGAACCGCTTCGGCGACTTGCATCGCGAGTTCGCGCGTGGGGACGAGGATCAGCCCGCGCACGCGGCGCTTCGATCCGTCGTTGCGGCCGATGCGGTGGAGCATCGGAAGCGCGAACGCGGCCGTCTTTCCGGTGCCGGTCGCGGCTTGGCCGAGCACGTCCTTGCCGGCGATCAGCGGCGGGATCGCCCCGCGCTGGATGGCCGTGGGCTCTTCGTAGCCCAGCGCCGACGTCGCCTCGACGAGCGCGGGGTCCAGCCCCAGCGCGGAAAAACCGCTTCCTGTCTCTACAGAATCCATACATTTCCGCCTTTCGCCGCCAAGGTCCGACCCGCCCGCGCCGCCAAGCGCGACGGAGTGGACCCGGCGGACATCTTCGTCGGCTTTTTCGCCGCGATCGGGCTCTACAACGCGCTGCTCTTCTGCGTGACGCGAGACCGCCCGTTTGCCTGGTACGCGGCCGCGATGTTCTCGATGATCGGTCTGCAGGCGGTCTTCCCGCCGTTCGTCGGCACGCTCGTCGCGCACGTCGGGCGCGACGGCATGCACGGCTACCGCGTCGTCGCGCTCTGCGCGTACTACGTCTGTCTGGTCGGCTTCACCCGATCGTTCTTGGAGACGCGCAGGCGCTTCGCGCGGCTGGATCTGTGGCTCGTCGGCCTGCTCGCGGCGAACCTCGCCGGCATCGTCCTCGAAGGCGCGCTTCCCGCGACCCTCTGGCACGACGTCGTCGACGAGGCCCTGAACTTCGGCTTGCTGGCCACCTGCTTGGCCGCCGGGATCTGGACGGCGCGTCGCGGCGAGACGTCGGCGCGCTACTTCAACATCGCCTTCGCGGGCGCGGTGCTCGGCATCCTCATCAACGATCTCAACGGACGCTTCCACTGGGCGCCGTGGCTCGACTATGCGCTGCAGACGGGCGTCGCCTGGGAAGGCCTGTTCCTCGCGCTCGCGCTCGCCAATCGCCTGCAGTTCGCCTTCGTCGATCAGCTCACCGGCATCGCCAATCGCCGCGCGCTCGACGACGCGCTGGAGCGCGCCTGGTGGCACGCGCGCCGCGCGCGCGTTCCGCTGGCCGTCCTCATGGTCGACATCGACGACTTCAAACAGTACAACGACGCCCACGGCCACCCGGCCGGCGACGCGATGCTCCGCGACGTCGCCCGCGCCGCGCGCGCCGTCTGCCGCGCCGGCATCGATACCTTCGCGCGCTACGGAGGCGAAGAGTTCATCGCGATCCTTCCGGGCGGCGACGCGCGCACCGCGCAGGCGATGGCCGAGCGGATGCGCGGCGACGTCGAGCGGCTCACGCCGGTCACCGTCAGCGTCGGATGCGCGCTCACGCTGCCGGAAGACCCGTCGCCGGCCCGCGCCATCGCGCGCGCGGACGCCGCGCTCTACGTCGCCAAGCGGAGCGGCAAGAACCGCACGGCGGCCGATCCGCAGTCCTGTGCTACAATGACCACGCGATGACGAAGAATCACCGGATCGTGCTCGAGGTCGTGCGCGAGCGCGGCCGCGGCACGCATCTGTCGATGAACGACGTCCACGCGCTCGCCCGCGAATCGCAGCCGCGCATCGGTTTCACGACCGTCTATCGCGCGCTCGCCCGCCTGCGCGACGAGGGCCTGGTCGCGGAGATCCGCCTGCCCGGCGCCGATGCGGCGTACTTCGAACCCGCAGGGCCGTCGCACGCCCACTTCCGCTGCTCGCGCTGCGGCGCCGTCCGCGACATCACCTACGCCCTGCCTCCCGGCGCCACCGAGGACATCGCCCGCCGTGAAGGCGTCGACATCCGCGACATCAGCCTCAGCTTCCACGGCACCTGCGCGAACTGCCGGTAGGTCAGCTCTTGCGGACGGTGTAGCCGACTCCGTAGACGGTTTCGACGTATTCGGGCTCGCCGGGATCGATCTCGATCTTCTTGCGCAAGTTGTTGATGTGCCGATCGAGCGTGCGCTCGAGGATGCCGCGATCGTCTTCGTCGAGGACGTCGAGCAACTGCGTGCGGGTGAAGACGCGGCCCGCATGTCCGACCAGGATCGAGAGGAGCCGGAACTCCGTCGGCGTGAGCGAGATGGCGCGCGCGCCGATCCGCACCAAGTGCGCGCCTTCGTCGATCTCCATGTCCCGCACGCGCAGGCGCCGGCCGGGCACGTCGTCGGGATTGGCGGCCGCGCGGCGCAACACCGCGCGGATGCGCAGCAGCACTTCGCGCGGCGAGAACGGCTTGACGACGTAGTCGTCCGCGCCGAGTTCCATGCCGACGATGCGGTCCGTCTCTTCTCCCCGCGCGGTCAGCAGGATCGTCGGCGGACGCGGCTCCGGCAGACCGCGCAGCAAGTCCAGCCCGCTGCCGTCGGGCAGGTTGATATCCAGCACGATCAGATCGAACGGCCCCTGCGCCAACGCCTCGCGCGCTTTGCGGAGGTTGCGCGCCGAAGCGACTTCGAACCCCTCGCGATCGAGCACGACCCCGAGGAGGGCCGCGACGTTCGGGTCGTCGTCGACGATGAGGATGCGGTCGCTCACTGGACTACTGCAGTTTTAGAACCGACGATGCCGTCCTCCCGAACTGCTCCGGCGCGGCGCGAAGGTAGGCCCGCGCTCCCGGCCAGCGGTACGTGCCCGGAGTCACCGCGCGCGCGAGATAGTGCATCTCGTAGATGCCCGGCTCCAGATGCGCGGCATAGCCGAAGACGCGGTCGGGGTAGATCTGCCGTTCGGTGATAGCCCAGCTATCGCTCGGATCCACGACCAGCGCGGTCGTCGCGGTCTTCAAGGTGGAGTCCACCGCCTCGAACCCGGCCGGGAGCGGATCCTCGATGGCCACGCCGTCGACCGGATGGTCGACGATGACGCGCACGCCGACGTCGTAGATGCCGCCCGTGCCGAAGGCGAACGGATCCCGGATCGCGGCCAGATCCATGTTCGCGACCGTACCGCTCTGCCCGGCGGGTCGCACGTCGCGCACGACGCGCAGACCGGCGAGCGTTCCCGGCGCGTCGGGCGGCACCGGATACGTGTAGAGCACGACGTAGTGCACCGTACCGCCGCCGCGCGCGGCGATCGTCAGCGCGCCTTTTCGCAGGGTCGATGCATCGACCGAGAACGCTTGCGACGTCGCCGCGGCGCCGAAGTGCACGGTCTTGGACGGCATGCCCGCGCCGCCGACCGTCGCGTCGAACGGCATCGTCTTCTCGTGCGAGGCGTAATCCGCGATCGCGTTCATCGCCTGCGCCGCGGCGTCGAGCGTCGGCCAGCCGCAGGCGCACGATTGCGCGGCGAGCGCGCGCACGGCTCCGTCCGTCTCGTCGGCGGGAGCGCCGCGCTGCACGAGCAGCTGCAGCATCTGCGCCTGTGCCGCGACCGTATCGCCGAGCCAGCTCCAGCGCGAACCGACGTTCGCGTTGCCGTAGCGCCCGGTGCGGTAGACCGACTGCTCCAGATCCGCGGCCAGCGCCGCACCGCGCGACTCCCATCCGGGAACGCGCAGCAGATAGCGGGCCAGACGGATCTGCGTCGCCGCATCGAAGGACGGTTCGGCCACGACGATGTCGCTCAGGAAATCGGAGCGGCGATCGCCGAGCGCATCGAGCGCCCAGAGCATCTCGAAGCGCAGACGCGCGCGACACGCGGCGTCGCCGCACCATTTGTAGCGCGTGGGGTCCGCCAGCGTCCGCGCGAGATACGCCTTCGCGCCCGCGATCTCGGCGGCCGGTACGCCTGCGCCCGCGGCGCTCGCTGCGGACAAGACCGGCGCGGCGTACGCCGTCGCGAACGGATCGCTCTCGTCCGCATCCCCGAACGAGGCGAAGCCGCCGTCGGCGCGCTGGAGTTTGGCGATCGCATCGAGCGCGTCGGCGCGCGCGGCGGCCGCATCGTATCCCGGCTGGAGGTGATAGCGCGGCGCGAGCCGCAGGGTCGCCGTCGCGATCGCCGCGCGGCTGGCCGCGTCGTCGAGGAACGGCTGCGGTTCGGCGCGCATCGCGGCCGCCGCCGGCACCGCGACCTGCGTCACCGCCGAGTTGGAGACGGTCAGCGTCAGCCTTCCGCCGTGCGGTTCGATCGGTACGCTCGCCGACGCGCTCGTGGCGCCGGTGTCGACGTTCGACTCGGTGACCGCCGCGTCGCGGATGACGAACGGCACGCGGAACGCGTCGGTGAGATCGCCGTACCGCGACGCGACCGAAAGCGTCGTCGGCGCGGGCGTTCCGACGGCCATCGGCAGACGGATCGCCTGCAGTTGCGCGCCGACGTTCGCCGTTCCCGAAGCGCTGCGGGGATCGCCCGAGGCGAACGTCAGCGCGCCGGTCAGCTTCGCGTCGTACGTCATCGCGCCGCCGGCGCCACCGCTCGCATCGAGCGCGGACATCCCCGCGTCGATGAGGTCGCCCGGCCGGCCGAACTGCGGCAGCAGCGGATTCGTCAGCAGCGGCTTCGTCGCGACGAACGTGGCGTCGGCCGTGCCGAAGTGCGCGTCGTCGTCGCCGACCGCGACGACCATCGTGCGCCAGGTCGTCAGGTCGTCGGGCAGCGCGAAGTCCACCGACGCCTTGCCGTTCGCGTCCGTCTCGACGACGCGGTAGTAGGCCATCGGCCGGAAGTCGGTGCGCACCCGCGTCGAACCGGCGCCGGCGAGGAATCCGCCGCCGTACCCCCAGCCCTTTTCGGCCGTCGGCGTCTGCGTCTTGAGCACCACTTGCGTGCGGCTATCGGAGAAGCGGACGGAGATCGGCTGGCTCGCATAGACGGTCTGCACCAGGTCCGGCGGGCGATAGCCCGTCAGTTGGAGGATCGCCTCGTTGACGACCATGACGATCGCTTCGCTGCGCGCGGGCTTGCCGCGCATATCGGTGATCGCGAGCGCGACGGTCTGATGCGCGCCCGGTTCGAGCGAGGCCGACCGCGGCGCGATCCCGATCTTGAGATAGCGGTCGCGCACGTCGGTGGTGAAGCCGGCGACGCCGATGCGCGCCAGGCTGTCGGGCGCGCCCGCCGTTCCCGGTTTGACGGGCGTGCCGCGCCGGACGACGAGCGCTTCGATCGCCGCGTTGGGCACCATCGCCGGCGTGACCGCGAACGAGACCTTCGGACCGTTCCCGGCGACGTGCAGGACGGTCTTCCAGATCACGTCGTTGCGGATCACGGCGATGTAGACGTCGCTCTTGGCATAGGGCGAAGCGATCAGCGCCGTCGCCGTCTCGCCGACCTTGTAGGATTTCTTATCGAGTTTGATCTGGACGGCATTGGGGTTGTCGCCGCCCCAGTCGACGTCGCCCGCGCCGATCACGAACGTCTGGATATCGGTCGCGCTCGCATCGCTCTTCGCGCCGGCGAAGTTCGCGCGCACGCGATACGGGCCCGGATCCTTCGGGTGCAGGGTCGCGGTGACGGCGGCGCTTCCCGTGGTGGCGTCGACCGTTTCGACCGTCGTATATTGCACGCCGTTCTCGGCGCTGCCCGAACCTTCGTCGAGCTGCGTCGCCGATCCGTACGTCATCTTCTGCAGGACCAGTTCGACGTCGCGGCCGCCCTGGAGGTGTCCGTCGAGGTCGCTCGCTACGACGGAGACGTTCATCGCGTCTCCAGCCTTGGCGACGAACCCGCTCTGCAGGCCGATCACCGCGTCGCTCGCGAGCGCCGTGAACGTCTGCGTCGTATCGACGCTCGCGTTCGTCGCGTCCGACGCGGTCACGTCGACGCTGTACGTCATCGGGAACGGCAGGTCGGCCGGCACCGGGACCTTCTGCGTCCACGCGCCGCTCGCGTCGAACGTGCCGCCGCTCTGGAGGACGTCGGTATCGAACGAGGGCTGCTGATCCGGCCAGAACCACTGACGGCCGAAGGAATAACCGTCCAGGCCTTTCGGCGCGAGGTACGCGACGTCGCGCGTGACCGCGATCTTCGCCTTCGCGCCGGCCAGCGGCGTACCGAAGAGATACGCGCCCTTCGCCAGCGCCGTCACGTCGCTGCCCGCGACGGCGGCCATCGGCGCGAGCGCCACGTCCAGTTTGAAGTTGGGCGGTTTGAAGGCCGCCACGCGCACCGAACCGTCGATCTCGTTGCCGCTGGAACCGGTGGCGACCAGCGAGTAATAGCCGAGCGCCTGCGTCGGCGCGAACGCGACCGTGGCGGTGAAGACGCCGTGCGCGTCCGTCGTCAGCGTTCCGAGGGGTTTCTTCTTGCCCGCGGGATCGAGCATCGCGAGCGCGTAGGCGGCGTTGGCATCGGCGACGATCGAGCCGCCGCGCACGTAGTACGCGACGCCGGTGATCCGCGCGCTCTCGCCGGGCTGATACATCTGCCGGTCGCTGAAGATCGTGCCGCGCGAGAGCGGTTTGCCGTTCACCCATCCGCCGTCGACGTCGTAGGCGAAGATGCCGTCGTAGGAATGGATGCGCGCGATCGTCCAGTCCGCGCCGCTGGAGGCCATGACCGCGACTTGCGGTGCCTCGTCGGCGGCGCGCACGCCCGCATAACAGGCGGCGAGCGACGTGCCCGTCAGGTCGTACGTCCCGTTGGCGCCGGTCGTGCCGGTCGCGCAGCGCTGCGCGTCGTTCGCATCGTCGACGCGATAGACGGCGATGGCAGCGCCTGCGGCGGGCGAACCGTCGGAGAGATGCTGGACCGCCACCGCCGCGCGGTTCGGGAAGATCTGCGCGAAGACGCCGAGGTCGGTCAGTTGCACGGCGCCGGTATAGGTCGTGGGATAATCGCCGTACTTGGCGGCGATGCCGTACGCGAGCGTGCCGGTCGGACGGCCGAGAATGGCTGCGACCGGAACGCGGACGACGCTCTGCGCGTCCGGCTTCGCGTTCGGCAGGGTCCGCTGCGGCCAGTTCGACCAATCGCCCAGTGCCTTCGAACTGCCCTCGAGCAGCGCCAGTCCCGGCGGCGAGACGGGGACGTAGGTCGCGCGATACGCGTCGCCCGGCAGATTCGTCGCGTAGAGGTCCATCGCCACGCCCGAACCGGCGGGGAAGATGTTCGTGCCGCTCGGCGCCCAGAGCCCCGGCGCGAAGCCCTGGGTACGGACGGTGACGCTCTTCGCCGTCCCGAGCGTCTGCCCGAACGTGTCGGCGACCTTCGGTCCGAACGTTACGGTGTACGTCGAGCGCGGGCGCAACGCGAACGGATCGATCGTCACCTCCGACGGCGTATAATCGCTCACCTTGAACGCGTTCGCGGCGTTCCCGCCCGTGGGTGAAAGCGTCACGTTCCCGGCGAGCGACTTCGGATCGACCGGATTGGTGAATTCGACGAGCGGGTCTCCGCCCGCGAACCGGCCGTCGCTCGTATTGGCGAGGCCGTTCGCGACGCCGAAGGGGCCGTAGGTCACGACCGTGCCTTTGAACGTCTGCGCCGTCGCGACGTTGCCGCCGGCGGGCATGACGCCGGGCGCGATCGTCAGGGCGTAGGTGGTGCCCTTTTCCAGCGGCGCCTTCGGCGTGAGATCGTAGACGTAGTCGACCTGCGACGGATCGAACGCCGGGCCGGCATCGTCGCCGGGATCCGGCGTCGCCTGTTTTTCCAGTTTCGCATCGAGCGGAACCGACCGCCCGTGCGCGACGAGCGACGCGTGCGCGGCGAGCGTCGCGACGTCGACGGCCGCATTGGCCGTGACGGCGAGCGACGGCGTCAGGCCGGTCGGCGCCGGCGACGGCGCATCGGGATCGCCGCCGGGCAGCTGCGAGAAGCCCAGCGGCTCGGTCTCGAACGTCCACGCGACGTCGTTCTCGAGCTTGTCGCCGGCGAGATCGGCGAGGCCCGCCGTCAGCGTCACGCGTACGCGCGTGCCGACCGGGAGCGCCCGCTCCGGAACGAAGCCGATCATCTTGGGCGTCAGGACGACGAACGCACCGGGCAGTTTCGGATCGAGCGCGAGGTGGTCGAGCACGGCGCGCGGGCCCGCGCCGGAGAGTTCGCCGACCGATGCGACGGGCTTGGCGAAGATCACCCGGATCTGGGCGAGCGTTCGCGCGTCCGCCAGCGGCGAGACCGACGCTATCCATGCGGGCAGGACGGGCGCGGCCAGACGGTCGACGGGGCCGAGCGTTCCCGACGGCGGGCCTCCGCTCGAACATGCGGCAAAGACCGCCAGCGTCATCGCAGCCAGAACGAGGCGTCCGCGCACCGTGAACCTCCGATACGATCGCGCAAGATGGCGCGTCCGACATCAAAGAGAATAGCAGATATCTCGTGCGAATACTCTCGTTTGCACTGGTCGTCGCGTCGCTCGGCAGCGTCATTATGGCCTATACGCTCGGCACCGACGTCGCCGGACTTCCGCACGGCCGCGCGGCCGTCGCCTTCACCGATCGCACCGGCACGCCGCTCGGCACCGTCCTCGCCTCCGACGAGGACCACGCCGCCTGGGTTCCGCTCGGACGCGTCGCGCCGTCGTTCGTCCGCGCCGTCGTCGCCGCGGAAGACGCGCGCTTCGCCGCGCACGGCGCCGTCGACGTCCCGGCGTTGCTCCGCGCGGCCCGCGAATACGCGGTGCTCGGGACGGCGCGCAGCGGCGGGTCGACGATCGCCATGCAGGTCGCGCGCGGCATCTGGAACGCGAGCGGCACGCCGCGCGGCAAGGTGCTGCAGATCCTCGGAGCGGAACGTCTGGCCGTCCGCTCGGACCGGGACGCTCTGCTCGAAGCCTACGTCAACCGCATCCCGATGGGCGGAAATCTCTACGGCGTCGAGGCGGCGGCGCGGACCTATTTCGGCGTGCCGGCCGCCGACCTCGATCTCGCGCAGAGCGCGGCGCTGGCCGCGATCCCCAACGATCCGACGCGGCTCTCGCCGTACGCGCATTGGAGCGGACTGCGCGCTCGCCAGCGGTACGTGCTCGACCGCATGGTCGCGACCGGCGCGATCGGACGCGCCCAAGCCGATGCAGCCGCGCGCGAGCAGCTGCACGTGCTTCCGCAGGACGAGGGCCTGCAGATCGCCCAGCACGCGCTCTTCTTCCTCTACCCCCAGGTCGCGCCGGGCGCCACCGCCGCGCGCACCACCCTCGATGCGCCGCTGCAGCGCTTCGTCCAGGCGCAGACCGCGCAAGTGGTCGCGGCGCTCGCAGAGCGGCACGTGACCGATGCGGCGGCGATCGTCGTCGAGAACGCGACCGGCGACGTCCTCGCCTACGCCGGATCGCCCGACTACTACGCGGACGAAGCGCTCGGGCGCAACGACGGCGTCCAGGCCCTGCGCCAGCCGGGCTCCTCGCTCAAACCATTCACCTACGAACTCGCGCTCGAACGCGACGTCATCGCGCCCAACTCCATCCTGCCCGACGTCCCGACGACGTACGCGATTCCCGGCGGCAAGCGTTACACGCCGGCCGACTATTCGACGAAGTTCTCCGGGCCGGTCCGCGTCCGCTACGCGCTCGCCAACTCCCTCAACGTCCCGGCGGTGCGCACGCTCTCCGCGCTCGGCGTCGACCCGCTGCTCGACCGGCTCCACGCGCTGGGCTTCGCCCATCTCGACAAGCCGGCGTCCTATTACGGGCTGGGGCTGACGCTCGGTTCCGGCGAGGTCTCGCTCTACGAACTCTCGCGCGCGTACGTGACGATGGCGCGCGACGGCGACGCCGTACCGCTCCGTCTGCTCGCCGACGATCCGCCGTCGCGCGCGTCGCCGATCGGCGATGCGCCGGAATGGCAGCTGATCGTCGACATGCTGGCCGATCCGCAAGCGCGCGCGAAATCGTTCGGCCTGCACTCGATCCTGGAGATGCCGTTCCCCGCCGCGGTGAAGACCGGCACGTCCTCGGATTTCCGCGACACCTGGACGGTCGGCTTCTCGCGCGCGTACACCGTCGCGGTCTGGGTCGGCAACTTCGACGGTTCGGCGATGCACGACGTCAGCGGCGTCACCGGCGCGGGACCGCTCTGGAATCGCATCATGCTGCACCTGCACGAGCGCGAAGACCCGCCGCCGTTCCCCGCGCCCGCGGGTTACGCGCGCGAGCCCATCTGCGCGACGACCGGCCGCCGCCCCGACGCGACCTGTCCGGCGATCGTCGCCGAATGGCTGCGCCCCAAGGATCTCGCCGCGTGGCGACGCCCGACGCCGCGACTCGGCGACGAGTACGCGCTCTGGCTCGCCTCGCAAGGCGGCGCCGGCACGGGAGCGCCGCGCATCGTCTCGCCGCGCGACGGCGCGACGTACGCGGCCGCCGGCGGCGCCCGCATCGAACTGCGCGCGCTCGGCAGCGGCCTGCAATGGACGGCCGGCGGCGAGAAGCTCGCGCTCGACGCCGAAGGCCACGCGTTCTGGCCGCTTCGCCTCGGAACGTGGACGATCGCCGTCCGCTCGCCCAAAGGCGCCGACCGCGTAACGATCCACGTCGTCCCGCCCCCGCACGGCAACAAACCCGGCTTCACCTTTTCACAGCACTAGCGCGCCGGCGCTCCAACGAAGCGGACATATCGCGTCCATGGGGCGGTCACGCGCCGCGCGTATCATCGGGCGGTTATGGATACGCGCATCGAAGGGCAGATCGACCGGCTTCTCGTCCGCGGCGATGGCGCCGGCGAACCCGAGATCGCGCGGACGCTGGCGCGGTTCGGGCTGGGGACGCTGCGCTTCGCGGTCTCGCGGCGGATCGTGGTCGTCGCGCTCGTCCCGGGCGAACGGTACGACGCGGCGTCGCCCGCGCTCGCGCGGATGGGCGTCGACGTCGACGCGTGGCCCGCACCGCCGGCCGGGCTGTTCGTCGTCGAGGAGCGCGCGGTCTATCTGCGCTCGCGATCGGCGATGACGATCGCCCACGAGTTCGGACACGCGCTCGACTGCGCGCTCGGCGGCGGCGTCTATCGCTCCGGCGTGGACCCGCGCGTGCGCGCCGCCTTCGCCGCGGCGCGCGAGTACGTCACGCCCTACGCGGCGACCGGGCTCGACGAATATTTCGCCGAAGCGCTGCGCGCCCGCGTAGAAGTGAACGATCCGGCGTCGCCGTGGCCCGCGGCTACGCGGGAACGGCTGCGCCGGATCGATCCGGAGATGAGCGCCTACGTCGATGCGCTCTTCGCTTCCGAGTTCGCCGCGGACGAAGCGGCGTAGGCGCTTACTTGTCGGCGTCTACTTGCGCTTCGGTCACGGCGGAGGCTTTGTTGCCCCAGCTCGTGCGGATGTGCGTGATGACCGCGGCGATGTCCGCGTTGCTCAACTGCGCCTTCCATGCCGGCATCTGTCCGTTGTAGGTCGAGCCGTTCACCTCGATCGTGCCCGTCAGACCGTTGCGCACGATGTGCACCACCGCCATGGGGTCGCCGGTCACCGTCGCATTGCCGGCGAGCGGCGGGAACATACCCTTCGCCCCGGCGCCGGCCGCGCCGTGGCACGACGAGCAGTTCGTATCGTAGATCTTCGCGCCGTCGCTCGTGGACGCGCCTGCCGCGGCGGGCGCAGAGCTCGCCGTGGTCGTGGTCGTCGTACTCGACGAGGACGAACTGCCTCCGCCGCATCCGGCGACGAGCGCACCGAGCGCACAGGCGGCGAGGATCGAAAGCACCGGTTTCATGGCGAACCTCCAACACGAACGCTGTTCTGGTCGAGCGGTACGACGTCGCGCGCGCGGCTGCCTGCGAAGGTCCGCAGGGCCGCCAGACTCGCCGCGCGCGGATGCAGCCATGCGACCGCCGTCCCACGCTCGGCGCCCAGCGCTATCGCCCGGTCGAGCATATAGCGCACGTACCCAGATTCGTCGCGATCGTCGAGGGTGATATCGCGCCGCAGCAGCGGGACGCCCGCCGCGGCGAAGGCGGCCGCGTCGGCATCGCCGCGCAGATCGAGAAAGGCGAGGCCTTGGTCCCGCAAAGCGCGCGGCATGCCCGCGCTCGCGATCGCGGCGACGCCGGCGAGGTTCGGAAAGCGCGCGCGCCAGTTCGCCAACGTCGCGGCGGACGGCACGGCGCGGGCGTAGGCGTAGACCGGCCTGCCCATCTGCCCCGCGAGCGCGGTGTCGGCGGCCGCTTGCGGCAGAGCCGGATCGATCGCCACCGCGATCGGCAGCGGGAGACGGACGAACGCGCCGTCGACCGCGGCGCTCGCGCCCAGCGGCGCGACGACCAGCGCCACGCGCGCGCTGCCGTCCGCGTTGGGCGACGGCGACCGGTCGACGACGACGTCGCCCTGCGAGGTCGCGTCCGGCGCGCGATCCGGCGGGAGCACGAGCGCGCGGACGGCCGGCGCCCGCGTCGCGACGGCGGCCGGCATCGCCGGACGCGGCGTTCGCGCGACGCGGACGATCCCCGCGACGATGGGCACGGCGGCGATCGCGATCACGATCGCCCAGAACGCGATCGCGAACCGCTTCACGCGCTCGCGCGCGGACGCGAACTCATCGCCCAGGCGAGGCCGACGAGCAGCACGTTGGCGACGAGCGACGAGCCGCCGTACGAGACGAACGGCAGCGTGATGCCGGTCAGCGGGAAGAGCCCGGTCACGCCGCCGACGATGATCGCGACCTGCACGCCGAGCGTCGCCGCCAGACCGACCGCGAGCAGTTTCGTATAGAGATCCGGCTGCTGGATGCCGACGGCCAAGATGCGACGCACGATCGTGAGGAAGAGCACCAGCAGAACGCACGCGCCGATGAGCCCGAACTCTTCGGAGAGCGCGGCGTAGATATAGTCGGTAGCGACGTCGGGGATGAAGGTCGGGTTGCCCAGGCGATAGCCGGTGCCGAAGAGACCGCCGGCCGCGAGCGCGTAGTAGCTCTGCGCCGATTGATAGCCCGCGCCGAGCGCGTCGGCGAACGGGTTGCGCCAGACGGCGACGCGCGTCTGCACGTACGAGTAGTGCGTCATCGCCCACCACGCGACCAGCGCGAAGACGGCCAGGCCGCCCGCGACGAGATCGACGCGGCGCGTCGCGGCGTAGAGCAGGACGGCGAAGGTGGCCAGCAGCAGCGTGGCCATCCCGAGATCGCGCTGGAGCACGAGGATCGCCATCGAAGCGCCCCAGCCGATCACCAGCGGGCCGAGATATTTCAGGTTCGCGCGGATCGACCACGGCTTCGCGGCGGCGATGACGTCGGCCGTCTCCGCGAGATAGCCGGCGAGGAAGAACACGATGAAGAGCTTGATCAGTTCGACCGGCTCGAACTGCACCGAGAAGAGGCGGATCCAGAGCTTCGCGCCGTTGACTTCCTGGCCGAAGATCACCAGCAGCAAGAACATCGCCATCGAACCGAGGACCCAGATGTACTTATAGCCGGCCATGCGCCGGAAGCGCGTGAAGAGCGGTCCGGCGGCGAGCACCAGTACGAGCGAGACGAGCAGCCAGTATTGCTGTTTGTGCGCGAGTTCGGGCGAGAGCCGCGCGACCAGCAGCAGGCCGAAGGACGAGAGCAGCACGGCCAGCGCCGGCAGCATGTCGTCGCGATCCGTATCGTACGGCTGGATGGCCACCCAGACCACCGCGCCGATCGCGAGCAGCCCGACGAGCCACGGCGGTCCGACCGTCCCGGGCGGCGCGAACGAGAGCGCGAACGCGGAGAGCGCCAGCGCCAGCAAGGTGGGCCAGAGGCGTCGGGCGACGAGGGTCAGCGAACGCACAGCATCGCGATCGCGAAGAACGCCGCCGCGGCGGCCGGACCGATCGCTCCGAGCCGGTCGCGCACCGCCCCGAACGGTACGGCGTGCGTCGACGCTTCGAAGCGGTGTTCGAGGACCTTGCGTTCGCGCGCGTCGCAGAGCACGAGCGCGTCTCCGTCGTCGGCATCGAAGGCCGCGAGCGCCGGTTCCACGCGCCCGTAGGCGCCGAGCGCGCGGGTCAGCAGACGGACCGGGAAGGCGGAAGCGACGTGATGCGGCGTGAGCGAGCGCGAACGGCCGCCGCCGGTCAGATGCGCGGAGGTCGCTCCGACGTGCGCCAGGATCACGCGGCGTCGTACGATCAGCGCGGCCGTCAGCGAACAGCCCGCCGAGACGTAGTCCTGATTCGACGCGCTGCGGGCGAAGAGCGCTTCGTTGACCTTCGCGATCTCTGCGGCGAGGAGCGCCGATGCCGGCTCCGGCCTGTCGAGCGCGCGCGCGAAGCGTTCGCTGCGGGCGCGGCGTTCGATCGCGACGCGCAGCCGCGCGACGGCGGCGTTGGCGATCGGCACGCCGTCGATGCGGCCGAAGCCGTCGGCGACGACGAGCAGTTGCGCGTCCGGGCGCAGGACCACGCGCGCGCTCGCCGCGCCGTTGCGCGAAGCGGCTACGCCCACGGCGCGCTCCCGACGAACGTGATGCGGGTCGCGCCGACGTCGAGCGTGTCGCCGGGACGGAGTTCGATCGCGCCGTCGAGCCGGCGGCCGTTCAGAAACGAGCCGTTGCTGCTGCCGGCGTCGCTCGCGTAGACGATGCCGCCCTGCGATTCGAGGCGCGCGTGGATGCGGCTGACCTCGGGATCGAGCACCATCAGGCCGGCGGCGCTCGAACGTCCGATGGTGAGCGGGCACAGGCCTTCGAAGCGGCGGGTCGCGGTCCGCTCGGTCACGTCGAGTTCCACGCGGACGGGCGCGAACGTGCCCGCGTCGCGGACCGCGCGCGTGCGCGGCAACGCCGCGACGGCGGCGAAGAACGCGAGCGCACCGGTGATCTCGAGCGAACCGATGCGCAGGGAGGCGAGCGGGTTCACGCGCTCTCGACCTCCAGCCGCAGTTCCGTCTTGCCGAACGCGACCACGTCGCCGGCTTCGAGCGTCCGCATCGCGACCCGCTCGCCGTTTACGAAGGTGCCGTTCGTCGAATCGAGATCGCGCACGACCGGCGCGCCCGACTCGACGTCGATCGTCGCATGCTTGCGCGAGACCGACGGGTCGACCAGGAAGACGTCGCTGTCGTCGCTCCGGCCGACGTGCACCGGGCCGAGGAGCGGATAGACGCCGTAGGCCGGAACGCCGCGCACCATCCGCAGTTGGAACCGCCCTCGCCGTTCGGCGCGGCGCGGGATGGTCACCCGTTCCGTCGTGTCGATATCGCCGGCGTCGATGTCGATCGCGCCCTTGGGGATCTCTTCGCGCGGCGCCAGCACGACGGTGACGCGCGGCTCGAGGAAGACGACGTTCACGCGCGCGGCCATATCGGCGAGCAGTTCCGCCCATTCGCTTTCGAGATAGTCGCGGTGCGGCGCGAGCCGCACGAAGTCTTCGGGATTGACGTAGACGGTATAGGAACCGGGTGCGAGGAGGCGGTTCTCCGCGCCGCGGGTCTTGGCTTCCATGGTCGCGACGAGTTTGCGCGCGATCTGCGCGGGTTCGAGATCGCTCGGAAACGACTTCGCGAACGCGCGCTCGATGAACGCCGCGCAGGCCTGCTCGATGCGAGCGAACCAACTCATTGCCGTCGTTCCATCCTTGCGATGAAAAAGCCGTCGCGGCCGTCGATCCCGGGAGGCACCAGCACGTCGCCCTCGGGCGTCAGGAATTGCTCGAACGCCGCCGGGATCAGGCCGCGTGAAAAGTCGTGCCTTCGCAGGAAGGCGTCGACGACCTCCGCCCCCTCCCGCCGGTCGGTGGAACAGACGGCATAGACGATGGCGGCGCCCTCGTGGGCGTGCGTCGCCACCGCATCCAGGATGGCGCCTTGGACGGCCGCCAGACGCGCGCCGTCGTCGGGACGCTTGCGCCAGCGCGCCTCGGGATGGCGGCCGAGCACGCCGATGCCCGAGCAAGGCGCGTCGACCAGGATCCGGTCGAAACGCTGCGAGGCGGGGAGAAGATCGGTCGTCGCATCGCCGGTCACGATCGCCGCGATGACGCCCGCTTCGTCCAGGCGCTCCTGCAGCACGGCGACCTTGCGCGCTTCGCGTTCGATGCAGACCAGGCTTCCCTCGCCGTTCATGCGCGCGCCGATCTGGATCGCCTTGTTGCCGCGGCCGCTCGCGACGTCGAGAACGGCCTCGCCCCGCTGGGGGTTCAGGATCGCGACCGGCATGGCCGACGATTCCGATTGTGCGAACCATGCGCCCGCGGCGGCGCGTTCGTTCGCGCGGACGAATGCGGCTTCGCTCGCCAGCAGCGATTCGGCGACGAAAGGCGACTGCAGCAGCTGCACGCCGGCATCTTCGAACGGTTTGGCGATGCCCTCGTCGCTCGTCTGGAGCGCATTGACGGTGATGGCGGACTGCGGCGGCGCGTTGACGCCCGCGCAGATCTCGGCGACGCGATCGGGGAACTGCGCGCGCCACTGCCGCACGATCCAGGTCGGCAGCGAATGGGCGACCCCGAGGTATTCGTCGAGGTCTTCGAACAGATCGGGCGCCGGATCCATCGGTCGCTCGCGCAGGAACGAGCGCAGCACGGCGTTCGTCAGCCCGACGAGCCCTTTATGCCCGTGCTTCTTCGCGAGGTTGACGAACTCGAAGACGGTGGCGTGTTCGTCGGCGCGCGTGTAGACGAGTTCGTAGACCGCCAGGCGCAGCACCTCGGCGATGACCGGCGGCAGTTTCGCCGCGCGCTCGCCTAAGAACGGCTGCAGATACCAGTCCAGCGCGCGCCGCATCTTGATCGCGCCGTACGCCAATTCCGTCGCGAAGGCGCGATCGCGGGCGTCGAGGTCCGCCTTGCGCGAGCGATAGTCGAGCGCTTCCTGCGCGCCCCGCTCGGAGCCGCTCGCCGGAAAGACGTCGCGTACGACGGCGAGGGCGACTTCGCGCGAGCTCACGCGCCGCTCCGGGCCGCGCGGGACCGCTCGTAGGCTTCCATGGACATCCTTCCGCGATTGGGCGCGATCAATTCGTCGACGACCGCTTTTCCGTCCGCGCCGACGTGCGCGCGCAGCAGTTTGACGCTCTCCCCGTCGATCATCGCGCGCGCGGCCGGTCGCGGCGCGTAGGCGCGGATCGCGTCGACCACCGCGCGACCGTCGCCGCCGAGGTCGAGCACGAGGTCGTCCTTCGCTATCGGGCGGGTGATGCTTGCATCGCCGGCTTGCGGCGTCGTCGCGATCGCGCCGCTCTCGGCGCGCGCGAGGACGTCGCCGAGCATCCGCGCGCCGATCTCCGCGAGCCGGTCGTGAAGCGTGCCGTAGTCGTCGTCCGGTGCGATCGCCACCGTCTCTTGTAGGGCGATCGCGCCCGTATCCATGCCCGCATCCATCACCATGATCGAAACGCCCGTCTGCGTCTGCCCGTTACGCAAGGCCGTCTGGATCGGCGTCGCGCCGCGGTACCGGGGTAGGAGCGACGGATGGACGTTGAGCGCGCCCAGGCGCGGAAGGTCGAGCAGTTCTTGCGGCAGGATCCGTCCGTACGACGCCAGCGCGAAGATGTCGAACGTCTCGCCCTCGAGTCCGCGCGCGAACGCGCGCAGATCGGATGGTTCGTAGACGCGCAGGCCGAGTTCGAGCGCGGCCGCCTTCACCGGCGTCGACTGCAGGCGCTGACCGCGGCCCGAGGGCCGGTCCGGCTGGGTCACGACGCCGCGCAGATCGGTGCGCCCCGCGGCGACGCGCAGGCTCGGCACGGCGAACTCGCTGGTGCCGAAGAACAGCGCGCGCAGCGCCATCTCAGTCGCCGGCGGTGACGGCCGTCTCGACCGCCTCGCCACCCTCTTCGGAGTCTTCTTCTTCGTCGTCGGTCGGGAGGTGGACGTTCCGCGCCTTGTCGATGTAGAGCACGCCGTTGAGATGGTCGATCTCGTGCTGCAGGCAGTGCGCGAAGAGGCCCGTCCCTTCGAGACGGATCTTCGCGCCGTGGCGGTCGTAGCCGGTGACGACGACGTGCGTGAACCGCTCGGTCTCGCCGATGTAGCCGTCGTACGAAAGACAGCCGTCCTTGCGCCACTCCGCGCCTTCCGTGAGTTCGTATTTCGGATTGACGACGACGAATGGGCCGTGCGCCGGATCGTCGTCCTGCAGATCGATCGTGAAGATGCGCTTGCTGACGTTGACCTGCGGCGCCGCGAGGCCGATGCCCGGCGCATCGTACTGCGTCTCGAACATGTCGTCGATCAACTGCTGCACGAGCGGGTCCTTCAGCTCCTCGAGGTCGACCTTCTTGGCGACCTTGCGCAGCGTGGGATGCGGTTCTTGGACGATCTCGCGGATGTAGGGCATGGACCCCCGGGATTCGACGGGGCCGCCCCTCCGGTCATGCCGCTCCCGGCCGAATCCTTGGGACCGTCACAGGATGTAGCTGGAGAGGTCCGCGTTCGTCACGATCTCGGCGAGGCGGGCCTTCACGTATTCCGCGTCGACGACGATGGTGCCGGATTCTTCCGGCGCGCCGAACGAGACATCCTCGAGGAGCTTTTCCAAGACCGTGTAGAGGCGCCGCGCGCCGATGTTCTCGCTCGATTCGTTGACCTGCATCGCGAAGTTCGCCAGCTGCTCGATCGCGTCGTCGCGGAATTCGAGGGTGGCGTTCTCGGTGGCGAGCAGCGCTTTGTATTGCTCGATGAGCGCGTTCTTCGGCTGGGTGAGGATCGTGCGGAAATCCTCGGCGGTGAGCGAATCCAACTCGACGCGGATCGGCAGGCGCCCCTGCAGTTCCGGGATCAGGTCCGAAGGCTTGCTCAGGTGGAACGCGCCGGCGGCGATGAACAGCACGTGGTCCGTCTTCACCGGGCCGTGTTTGGTCGGAACGGTCGAGCCTTCGACGATCGGCAAGATGTCGCGCTGCACGCCCTCCCGCGAGACGTCGGGACCGCCGCCCTGGCCCTGCCGGCCGGCGACCTTGTCGATCTCGTCGATGAAGATGATGCCGTCTTCGCTCGCGCGGCGGACCGCCTCGCGCTTGACCGCATCCATGTCGATGAGCTTCGTCGCTTCTTCCGCTTCGAAGATGCGCCGCGCTTCGGCGACGGTGACGCGCTTCTTGCTCTTCTTCTTGGGCAGGATGCCGCCGAGCATCTCGCCGATGTCGCCGCCGCCTTGGTCGAAGCCCGCCCCCATGATGCCGATCGGCATGCTCGGGGTCTCTTCCACCTCGATCTCGATGAGGCGCACGTCGTAGAATCCGCGTTCGATCTCGCCGCGAGCGGTGTCCCGCGTCGATTCCTTATCGGCGCTGGGCATCGGCGGCGGCTGCGGCGCCTGCGGCTGCTGATAGGAGTTGCCGAAGATGGAGCCCAGCGTCGCGGTGAGCGGGTTGCCGCCGCTGGACGGCTGCGGCGCGCGCGTCTCCGGATAGAGCGCGTCGATGATGCGCTCGACGGCGTGTTTGGCCGCCAGTTCCTTCACTTCGGCGCGGCGCTCGTCGCCGACCATGCGCACCGCCTGTTCGACCAGGTCGCGGACCATCGACTCGACGTCGCGCCCGACGTAGCCGACCTCGGTGTACTTCGTCGCCTCGACCTTGACGAACGGCGCGCCCGCGAGCGCCGCCAGACGGCGCGCGATCTCGGTCTTGCCGACGCCGGTCGGGCCGATCATCAGGATGTTCTTGGGCGTGATCTCGTCGCGCAGGTCGCCTTCCACGTTGGCGCGGCGATAGCGGTTGCGCAGGGCGATCGCCACCGCGCGCTTGGCCTTGCCCTGGCCGACGATGTATTTGTCGAGTTCCGCGACGATCTGCCTCGGGGTCAGTCCGGCGACGCCGGCCGGCGTCGCGGTCGAGGGTGCGCTCACTGCAGCGTCTCCACGACGAGGTCGCTATTCGTGTAGATGCAGATCTCGCCCGCGATCTCCAGCGCCTTTCGCGCGATATCTTCCGCGCTCAGATCGGTGTTGCGCAGCAGCGCGGAGGCCGCGGCCTGCGCGTAGGCGCCGCCGCTACCGATCGCGGCGATCGGTTCGTCGGGTTCGATCACGTCGCCGGTGCCGGAGAGGACGAAGAGATGGTCCGGCGTGCCGACGATCAAGAGCGCTTCGAGCCGCCGCAGCGCGCGATCCTGACGCCAGTCCTTCGCGAGTTCGACCGCCGCGCGCGTCAGGTCTTTGAACTCGTTGTACTTCTTCTCGAACTTCTCGAGGAGCGTGATCCCGTCGGCGGCAGACCCGGCAAAGCCGGCGAGCACCTTGCCGCCCGCGATCCGGCGCACCTTGCGCGCGCCGTGCTTCATGACGATCTTGTCCAAGGTCACTTGGCCGTCGCCCGCGATGGCCAGCGTCCCGTCGCGCCGCACCGCCAAAATCGTCGTCGATCGAATTCTCATCGGCTCCCACTACCCGCGCCATACCCGCGCGGTTTCAAACGGGCATTCCGTCGAGCCCGAGGAGCGACCTACTCGGCCAGGGCCATCGGGGCCGCGCCGAAGCCGGCGAGCACGCCGCGCAGGCGGCCCGACGCTCCTTGGATGCTGCGCGTGCTCTGGTCCATCTCGCCGACGATCCGTTCGAAACGGCCGATGACGTTGGCCAGGTCGCCCGATGCGGCCACGTGGTTCTCGGACGCGCGCAGGACGTGCAGCATCTCGTCGAACGCCGCCGCGGCGGTCTTGCGCATCTCGTGCGACGAGTTCGCGTTCTGCACCACGACGGCGCTCGCGTCGTCGATGTTCGATCCGAGACGCCGGCTCATCTCGCGCAACCGTCCGACCTGATCCTCCACCATCGAGGCGGCGCCGGCCGCGACGACCGTGCTGGACTCGACGGCCACGAGCGACGCTTCGGCGGAGGCGGCGAGTTCCGCGCCGTCCTGGGTCGACTTCGATGCGGCGCGCGCGGCGGCGACTGCGGCCTGCGAATCCTGACGGATGGCGGTGAGGATCGCGGCGATCTGCCGGGTCGCGGCGGCCGCGCTCTCGGCGAGTTTGCGCACCTCGTCGGCGACGACGGCGAAGCCGCGTCCGTTCTCGCCCGCGCGCGCCGCCTCGATCGCGGCGTTGAGCGCGAGCAGGTTCGTCTGGTCGGCGATGCCGTCGATGGTGGCGACGATCTCGCCGATCTCGCCCGTGCGGCGCTCGAGCGTGCGCAGCACTTCTTCGCTCTCCTGCGACGCACGCTGCAGTCGCGACATCATCTCGTTCGACGCGCTCGCGGCGCGGCGGCCGTTCTCGACGTGCGCGCGCGCCTCTTCCGTCGCGGCGGCGAGATCCGAGCCCGCGCGGCGCAGGCCGTGCACCTCTTCGTCGAGCGCGTGGACGTCGCCGACGATCGCGCGCAGCGCCGAGGCCTGGTCTTCGCTGCCGGTCGCGATCTGATCGGCCGTGCGGTTGAGTTCTTCGAGCGAGCCGGAGACGCTCTCGACCCGGACCCGCTGGTCGCGCGCGTCCGTCGAGACGTGGAGCGCCGTCGCGCCGATGGTGCGCGCGTCGGTGGCGATCTGCTCGGCGTTCTCGACGTTGCGTTCGCCCGTAGCGATGAGTTCGGCGGAGGCGATGTCGATGCGGCCGAGCGCGTCGCGCAGGCGGCCCGTCATCAGCGCGAACTCTTCGGAGATCGCGCCGAGGCCGACGGTCAGTTCGTTGTAGCGGTGCGCCACCGTCGCGATCTCGTCCGATCCGGTGACCGGAATGGCGCGGGCGCTGGGCGCGAAAGTCGAGCCCAGGTCGCCCTCGGCGAGCGCTTGGAACGACGCGATCAAGGCCCGCGCATCCTGGGCGACGATCCGGTCGATGGCGCCCGCCACGCTGCCCAACCGCTGCGAAACGCGCCGCCCGACGACGAGCGCGATGCCCGCGCAGAGCGCGAAGGCGAGCAAGCCGATCCCGAACATCGTCCAGATCGAGGTGACCCGCGCGCGTTCGAAGGCGGCGGAAGCGTCGTCGACGTACGCTTGCGAATCCGCCGCGATCTCGGCCGCGGTGGCGCGGACGCGTTCGAAGGCCGGCTGGCCGTCGAGCAGATGCTTGAGCGCGGCCGCGCGGTCGTGCTTGTCGACCAGCGCCGTCTCGCCGTCGAGGAAGCTCTGCGCGTCGCGGACCTGCGCGTTGAAGGAGGTCATCAGCGCTTTGAGATGCGGCCGGTCGGCGACCTTATCGTTGATGAAGTCGAAGTCTTTGGTGATCTCGAGCTGGGCGGGATCGGAATCGTCGAGGTAGTGCTGGTCGCCCGACGCGACGTAACCGCGGACGCCCATCTCCTCGCCGACGATCTGATATTCGATGTCGCGCGCCTTCTCGAGCAGCGGGACGCTCGCGACGATCGCGGCGTTCTTCTCGTGCATGCGCTGCATCTGCAGCATCGCGACCGAGACGACGAGCACCAGCATGGCCAGCGCAACGCCGAAGCCCATCCCGATCTGCCACGCGATCCGCGACCGTACTGCTCGCACCAACGTCGTCCCTAGAACCCGTAAGCGCCTTTGAGGTCGGTCATCGCCGTCTGCATCACCTTATGGTAGTTGGCGTCCGCGCGGCGACCGTACTTCACGTCGATGTCGTCCATGATCTGCAGGTGTACCGGATGCGAGACCAGTTGATCGAGCATGTACTCGACGTCGAAACTGCCGCGCGTCACGCCCAGCCCGTACATCGCCGAGGCGAGCGCGCGTCCGTCGGACGGCGACGGGTTGGGGCCGGGGAGCGAGAGATGCTTGTCGCTCGCGATCTTCAGCGTATCCGCGACGACGAAATCCATCACGGTCAGGAACGACGACACGTCGTCCTTGCCGTATTGGTTCTGGAGCTTGGCGACTTCGGCGGACGTATCGCTGCCGGCGAGCGTCCTGACCATCGCCATAGCATCGAAGCGCTTGGCGCCGCCGCCCGCCGCGATCATCGACGACGTCACCGCGAACGACGGCTGGCCGGTGAAGCTCCCGGAATCGCTGAACCGCGATCGCGGCCCGTCCGCATAGGCGGGCGGCGTCGCCAGGAACAGTCCCACGGGAACGAGTGCAAGAGCGAGGATGCTAAACCGCAGCTTCATGGTCGGGGAACCTCCGTTGTCCCGACCATCAAACCCGCAAAGCGTGAAGACTTTCTGAACGTAAGTAATCCTACGGACTCGCCTGATCCGCAAGGCGAGCATGCCGCGATGGGCCTGGACCCTGCTATGGATCGTCCCCGTCATCGCGGCGATCGCGGTGAGACTGCTCGTCGGGGTGCCCGACCTACGGTGCGATCTCTAGAGCGAACGCCCCGATTGCGCCGAGCGCGCGTTCCGCCATCAAGCGACGGCGTTCTTTCTTGTCGCGGATCTTCGTCTCGAGGTCCGGGAACGGCGCCCAGGTCACGTTTGCGGGCTGGAAATCGTGCGTCGTCATGTTCTGCAGATGTGCGACCACGGCGCCGAACGCCGTTTCGCGCGGGAACGTCACCGGCTCTTGCCCGAGGATCGAGCGAGCGGCGTGGATGCCGGCCATCGCGCCGCAAGCGGCGGCCTCGACGTAGCCCTCGGCGCCGGTGATCTGGCCCGCGAACCAGATCGCGTCGTGGCCGCGTAGTCGTAGCGAGGCGTCGAGCACGCGCGGCGAATCCAGGAACGTGTTGCGGTGCATGACGCCCAGGCGCAGCCACTCAGCGTTCTGCAGGCCGGGGAGCTTGCCGAAGGCCTCTTTCTGCGCGGGCCAGGTCAGGCGCGTCTGGAACCCGACGAGGTTGAAGGCCGTGCCCTCGGCGTTCTCTTTGCGCAGCTGCACGACGGCGTAGGGCGTGATGCCCGTCTCCGGATGACGCAGCCCGATCGGTTTGAGCGGTCCGAAGCGCAGCGTCTCTTCGCCGCGATCGGCCATCTCTTCGACGGGCAGGCAGCCCTCGAAATACTTCGTCTTCGCATCCTCTTCGAAGCCCTTGGGCTGATGGCGCGGAAGCGTGCGCAGGTCGTGGATCAACCGCGCGTACTGCTCGCGGTCGAGCGGCACGTTGATGTAGTCGTCGCCGTCGCCTTTCTCGTAGCGCGACTTGCGGTACGTCTGCGTCTCGTCCAGCGAGTCCGCCGCCACGATCGGCGACGCCGCATCGAAGTAATGCATGCGCTCGCCGACGAGCGCGTCGATGCTCGCGAGGAGTTCGTCGCTCGGGAGCGGGCCGCAGGCGACGATGACGGGACGGTCGAGCGGGATCGCGTCGACCGCTTCGCGATGCAGGGCGATGAGCGGATGGGAAGCGATGCGTCCTTCCACCGCTCGAGCGAAAAGCGCGCGGTCGACGGCCAACGCGCCGCCCGCCGGCACCGCCGCTTCGCGCGCGGAGACGATGATGACCGAACCGAGCCGCGCGAGTTCTTCTTTGAGCAGGCCGACCGCGTTCTCGATCGCCGCACCGCGCAAGGAGTTGCTGCAGACGAGTTCCGCCAGATCGCCCGTCTGATGCGCCGGCCCGCTCCGGGTCGGGCGCATCTCGTACAGATCGACCGCGACGCCGCGCTCCGCCGCCTGCCACGCCGCCTCGCATCCCGCAAGGCCACCGCCGATGACGGTGAGTCGATCCACCCTAGGCCTCGACGGGTTCTTGTTCCGCCGACTCCTGTTTCGCTCCGAGCGAACTGACGTCGTGCTCTTTGTCCGCGGCGCATTCGAGCAACACGTTGCCGCCGCGGCGCGCCTTGGCGGTCACGTACGAGCCGCAGACCGGGCACGGGTCGGCGATGACGCGATCCCACGAGACGAAGTCGCACTTGGGGTAGTTCGCACAGCCGTAGAACGTGCGGCCTTTCTTGGAACGCCGCTCGACGATCGATCCGCCGTCCTTGGGGCACTTCGCGCCCGTCTCTTTGAGGATCGGCTTGGTCGTCTTGCACTCCGGATAGCCCGAGCACGAGATGAAGCGGCCGAAGCGTCCGGTCTTGATCACCATCGGCCGGCCGCAGTTCACGCAGATCTCGTCGGTCGGTTCGTCTTTGATCTCGACGCGCGGGATCTTCTTCTCCGCCTCTTCGAGTTCGGTCGCGAACGGGCCATAGAAGTTACGGAGCACGTCGACCCAGTCGCCGTTGCCGACCGCGACCTTATCCAAGTCGCCTTCCATCTGCGCGGTGAAGCGCAGGTCGACGATGTCCTTGAAGTGCTCGGCGAGCAGATCGTTCACCGCGATGCCGATATCGGTCGGCGCGAAGCGGCGTTCGGCTTGCACCACGTAGCCGCGCGCCTGGATCGTCTCGACGATGGTGCTGTAGGTCGACGGGCGGCCGACGCCGTTCTCTTCGAGCGCCTTGACCAGCGTGGCTTCGGTGAAGCGCGGGGGCGGCTCGGTGAAGTGCTGCTTCGGCTCGACGCCCGAACAATCGAGGGCGTCGTCCTCGAAGAGCTCGGGAAGGCGGACCTTGCCCTTCTTCTTATTATCGCCGTTCTCGGCGCCCTCGGCCTTTTCGTCGTCGCGGCCTTCCTCGTAGACCTTGGTGAAGCCGGCGAACTTCATCACGCTGCCGCTGGCCCGGAACGTGTACTCGCCCGCGCGGATGTCGACGGTCGTCTGATCCATCACCGCGGCCGCCATCTGCGAGGCGACGAACCGCTCCCAGATCAGGCGATAGACGCTCAGTTCTTGCGGCTTGAGGAAGCCCTTGAGCGAGTCCGGCGTGCGGAAGACGGAGGTCGGCCGGATCGCTTCGTGCGCGTCCTGCGCGCCCTCGCGGACCTTGTGCGCGCGGCCGCCGTGGAACGCCTCGCCGTACTGCCCGACGATGAACTCGCGAGCCATGTCGCGCGCCGAATCGGAGATGCGCGTCGAGTCGGTACGCATGTAGGTGATGAGGCCTTGCGTGCCCTCGGCGCCGAGGTCGACGCCTTCGTAGAGACCCTGCGCGATCTGCATGGTGCGGCGGACCCGCAGGCGCAGTTTGCGCGAGGCCTCTTGCTGGAGGGTCGAGGTGGTGAACGGCGCGGCGGCGTTGCGGCGAACTTCGCGGCGCTTGACGGATTCGACGCGCCAGGCGGCGCCTTCGATCCCCGCGAGGACGGCGTCGGCCTGCGCGCGGGACGTGACCTCGATCTTCTCGCCCTTGTGCGCTTGGAGTTCCGCGGGAAAGACGATGGCCGGGTCGCGGCCGGTGGCGAGTTGCGCCGTCACCGACCAGTACTCGCGCGCCACGAAGGCCTGGATCTCGCGTTCGCGATCGACGATCAGTTTGACCGCGACCGACTGGACGCGCCCGGCGGAGAGTCCGCCGCGGACCTTCGCCCAGAGCAGCGGCGAGATCTTATAGCCCACCAGACGGTCCAGGATGCGGCGCGCCTGCTGCGCATTGACCCGGTCCATATCGATGTCGTGCGGGTTGCGGATCGCTTCCAGCGCGGCGTCCTTCGTGATCTCGTGAAGCTCGATGCGCTTGGGATCGGGCAGCTTCAGAAGCTCCGCCAGGTGCCACGCGATCGCCTCGCCTTCGCGATCGGGGTCGGTCGCGAGGTACACGTCGCTCGCGGATTTGACGGCCGATTTGAGCTCCTTGATGACGTCGCCCTTGCCCTTGATCGTTAGGTATTTCGGGGCGAAATCGTTGGCGACGTCCACGCCCAGCGTCGACTTCGGAAGGTCGCGGACGTGGCCTACGGAGGCCTTCACCACGTAGCGCGCCGGCAAGAATTTCTTGATGGTCCGCGCTTTGGTCGGCGATTCCACGATGATCAGGGGCTTTTTCACGGGGCCTAGCATACACCCCGGGTCAAGACCCCGGCAACAGTTTCAATTTGCACGAATCCTACTTTTCCTATATTATTCGCTCAAAGCGCCGCTAGTGCGCTGTCCAACGATATTCGTCCCCCTCGTGGGGACGATGGAGGAATGAATGGACGATATCATGGTCAACGGTGCGACCGTAGCCGAAGAAAAGAAGCCGCGCAAGAAAGCGCGTCGTAAGCCCGCCGCCAAGAAAAAAGCGGCTGCCAAGAAACCCGCGGCCCGGAAGGCCGCGAAAAAGTCCGGCGGACGCAAGAAAGCCGCGAAGAAGGCCGGCGGACGTAAGAAGGCCGCCAAGAAGGCCGGCGGACGTAAGAAGGCCGCCAAGAAGGCCGGCGGACGTAAGAAAGCCGCCAAGAAGGCCGGCGGACGCAAGAAGGCCGCCAAGAAGGCCGGCGGACGCAAGAAGGCCGCCAAGAAGGCCGGCGGACGTAAGAAAGCCGCCAAGAAGGCCGCGCCGAAGCGCAAAGCCGCGAAGCGTAAACCCGCGAAGCGGAAGGCCGCCAAGAAGAAGTAAGCCGCAAGGCTCGACTCCGGGAAGAGCGATCGTGAAGACGATCGCTCTTCTTTTTACGTGGGTGCGGAGACGACCGCCGGGCCGTGGGTGATGTCCGGCGCCTGACCGCCGTGCTCTTCCACCCAATGACACGCGGTCGAGTGACCGGGTGCGTACTCTCGGAACGGCGGCTCTTCGACGATGCAGCGCGCGAACGCGATCGGGCAGCGGGTGTGGAAGCGGCAGCCCGAGGGCGGATTGACCGGCGAAGGGATGTCGCCCGTCAGCACGATGCGCTTGCGACGCGTCTGCGCGTTCGGATCCGGGATCGGGATCGAGGTGAGCAGCGCCTGGGTGTACGGGTGCATCGGGTTCTCGTAGAGCGCGTCGCGGTCCGCGAGTTCCACGATCTTGCCGACGTACATCACGGCGACCCGGGTCGAGATGTGGCGGACGACGGAGAGGTCGTGCGCGATGAACAGATAGGTCAGCCCGAGCTTCTGCTGCAGGTCCTCGAGCAGGTTGATAACCTGCGCCTGGATCGAGACGTCGAGCGCCGAGACCGGCTCGTCGCAGACGATGAACTTCGGATCGACGGCGAGGGCGCGCGCGATGCCGATGCGCTGGCGCTGGCCGCCCGAGAACTCGTGCGGATAGCGGTTCGCGTGATAGGGACGCAGGCCGACGAGTTTGAGCAATTCCTGGACGCGCTCTTCGGCCGCCTTGCCGGTCGCGATGCCGTGGATGCGCAACGGCTCGCCGACGATGTCGCCGACGGTCATGCGCGGATTCAGCGACGCGTACGGGTCCTGGAAGATGATCTGCATCTCCTTGCGGAGTCTGCGGACGTCGGCGCGCTTCATCGTCGTGACGTCCTGGCCTTCGAAGACGATCTCGCCCTTGGTGACGTTGAGCAGCTTGAGGATGAGCCGTCCGATCGTCGTCTTCCCCGATCCCGATTCGCCGACGAGCCCGAGCGTCTCGCCGCTCTTGATCGCGAAGCTGACGCCGTCGACGGCCTTGACGTCGCCGACCTGACGCGAGAGCAGGCCCGCATGGATCGGGAAGTATTTGTAGACGTCGCGTACTTCGACCAGACTCTCCACTATGGGGCCTCCGCCGGCTGGTGACGTTGACCGATCGAACGGTCGTCGTAGAGCCAGCACCGCGCCGAGTGGCCGTCGCCGAAGTCGGCGACCGGGACCTTCTCGTCGCAGATCGGCATGCGGTACGTGCAGCGGGGCGCGAAGGCGCAGCCCGGCGGCAGGTGGAGCAGGTTCGGCGGCTGGCCTTGGATCGGGATGAGACGCCGGCGATCGCTCGCGTCCAGACGCGGCAGCGATGCGAGCAGTCCTTGCGTGTACGGCATCTTCGGATCGCCGAAGATCTGCGCCGCCGTGCCGTATTCGACCACGTTGCCGCCGTACATCACGAGAACGTCGCGGCACGTCTCGGCGACGACCCCGAGGTCGTGGGTGATGAGGATGATGGCGGTGCCCGTCTCGGCCTGCATCTCGTTCATCAGTTCGAGGATCTGCGCTTGGATGGTGACGTCGAGCGCGGTGGTCGGCTCGTCGGCGATGAGCAACTGCGGGTCGCACGAGAGCGCCATGGCGATCATCACGCGCTGGCGCATGCCGCCGGAGAACTGATGCGGATAGTCGTTGATGCGCGACTCCGGCGAGGGGATGCGGACCTTCTTGAGCATCTCGATCGTCTTGTCGCGCGCTTCGGCGCGGTTCAGGCCGAGGTGCAGGCGGATGGCCTCGGCGATCTGCTCGCCGACGGTCAGCACCGGGTTGAGCGAGGTCATCGGGTCCTGGAAGATCATCGCGATCTTGTGGCCGCGGATCTTGCGCATCTCGGACTCGCTCTTCTTCATCAGGTCGCTGCCGTCGAAGAAGATGCCGTCGGAGGTGACCACCGCGTTGCTCGAGAGCAGGCGCATGATCGAGAGCGACGTGACCGATTTGCCCGAGCCCGATTCGCCGACGATGCCCAGCGTCTGGCCCGCATCGAGCTTGAACGAGAGCCCGTTGACCGCCGTCACCGGCCCGTCTTCGGTGCGGAACGTCGTCCGCAGGTTGTTGACTTCCAGCAGCGCCATGGCGTGCGGCTCCCCCGGCCTAGATACCGGTCAGCGAGAGGATGACGAACGAGACCAGGAAGACGCCGACGACGAATCCGGTCAGGCGCTTCAACTGCTCTTCCGCACCCGGACGGCCTTTGTACGCCGACTCGACGCGGCCGCCGATGGAACCCGAGAGACCCTCTTGCTTCGTCGTCTGCAGTGCGAGCAGGACGACGATGCCGATCGCGGCGAGGATGCCGATCGCGGCGACGGTATGCGTGAGCCACGACGCGTGCTGCTGGAACCACGTCATCGGCTGCTGCACGACGGGCTGCGCCACGGCATTGGTCGCGGTCGTCGCGGCGCCCTTGACCGGCGCGGCCGGCGGCAGGGTCGCGAGCGTCGCGGGGATCTTCGACGCGGCGGTCGTCGCGGCAAGCAGAAGGGACATCACGGTAGCGGGGTACTCCTAGTCAGACGAAAACGCGGGGATTGCCCTCTACGACCGCAGAGCCCGCCCCGCCTGCGAGGACTCCTCCTCATATATTGAAGGAGCCGGTCGGGGCCGGGGCAAGTAGGCGGGGTGCTGGAACCTCTTCCGCCGGTCATCCCCATCAAGAACCGCAAGGTCTGGCGCGACCTCGCCAAGATCGTCTCGACGATCTTCAATCCGTTCCTGACGGCGCTGGCCCTCTTCGCCATCCTCGCCCACGCCACGGCGACCGGGACGTTCGAGTTCTGGCGCCTGCTCTTCATTTCGACGTTCTTCACCTCGCTCGGGCCGATGCTCTACGTCTTCTGGCTGTACGGCACGGACCGGGTCTCCGATCTGGACATGTCCGTCCGGCACGAACGCGAGTCCGTCTTCAGCGCCTTCGCGCTCTTCTATCTGCTGGGCACGATCGCGCTCTGGGTCACGCACGCGCCGAAGATCCTCACCGCGGCGCTGGCCGGGTATACGCTCTCCACGCTCGTCGTGCAGTACATCACCCGCTACTGGAAGATCAGCACGCACGCGCTCGGCATCGCCGCGCCGCTCGTCGCGCTCACGGTGCTCTACGGCAAGCAGACGCTCCCGTTCCTCGTCCTGATCCCGCTGGTCGGCTGGGCGCGCGTCTACCTCAAGGCGCACACGCTCGCGCAAGTCATCGCGGGAACGCTGCTCGCGATCGTCTCGACGGTCGGATTCTTCAAGGCCTTCGGCGTGCCGTTCGCCTCGCCGTTCTAGGGGTTCGCGACCTCGACCGCGGGCGACGCATCGCCGAGGATGCGCGCGATGCCGGCGGCGAAACCCGCGGCGTCTCCGGTCGTCGCGTAGCGCGTCGCGCCCGTTCCCGCCGGCAGCGAGAGCGACGCCGCCAGCGCGACCGCGCGGCCGGCCTGCTCGACCGCCGGATCGATGCGCGCGACGCCCCGGCCCAGCACCGCGGCGAAATGCGCGTCCAAGACGGGGTAGTGCGTGCACGCCAGGACGACCGCATCGACGTCGGCCGGCAACTGCGCGCAGGCCTCCGCCACGGCCGCGCGCGGTTCGTCGCCTTCGATCCGCCCGGCTTCGACCAGCGGGACGAGCGGGGGCGCGGCGACCTCCGTCACGTGGACGCCCGGCGCGATGCGTCGCAGCGTGTCGCCGTAAGCGCCGGTCTTCACCGTCGCGGCGGTGGCGACGACGCCGATCTTCGCGTAGCCCGCATCGCCGATCGCGATCGCCGCGGACTCGATCAGGTCGAGGATCGGCGCGTCGACGTCCGGATAGCCGTAGCGGGCCGCGATCGCGCACGACGTGTTGCAGGCCATCACGATGGCGTCCGCGCCCTGTGAGGCCAGCCAGCCGACGTTGCGCACCAGCAAGCGGTGCAGATCGCCGGGCGTGCGATCGCCGTACGGCACGTGCGCCCGATCGGCCAGGAACAGGATATCGTGGCGCGGCAGCAGCGCGCGGACCTGACGCACGACGGTGAGTCCGCCGAGTCCCGAATCGAAGAGCGCGAACATTACTGGTTCGGCGTTCGGCTCGTCGGGGGCGGGGTGCCTGCGAACGAGGCGATGCCGTCGGCGATCGAGAGCGCGAGCTTCTGCCGCCAGTCTCCGGCCGTCAGTTTGGCGAGATCGTCGGGGTTGGAGAGGAAGGCCGTTTCGACCAGTACCGCCGGCATGTTCGCGTGGAGCGTCACGTAGAGGCGGCTCTTGACGATACCGTCGTTCTTCGTGCCGAGCCGCGCGGCCGCCGTCGCTTGGACCGCTTGCGCGAGCGGCACGTCGCTCGGCTTGGAATAGTACGTCGTCGTCCCGCTGGGACCGGCGTTGTAGAAGCTGTTGACGTGGATCGAGACGAGCAGCCTCGCACCGGCCTGGTTGGCGACGTCGTCGCGCGCCTGGAGCTCTTCGTGCGCGCTGTCGTCGGGCTTGTAGACGTCGACGTCGGTCGTACGCGTCATCGTCACTTGCCAGCCGCGCGCGACCAGGATGTCGCGCAGGCGCTTGGCCATATCGAGCGTCAACGCGGCTTCGTGCGTGCCGCCGCGCGACGCGCCCTGATCGCTTCCGCCGTGGCCCGGATCGATGACGATGAGTCGCGGATTCGTCGGGACGTACGTCGGCTTGGCGCCGAACTTCCACGCGCCGGCCGAAGGCGTCGGGCTGGGCGCGAGCGCGACGCCCGCGGCCGTTCCGATCGTGCCGTTTCCGCTGCGCGCCACCTCGTCGCCCGCATCGTCCGGATAGACCGCGATGTGGAGACCCGTCGCGCTCGGCGCGACGTCGAGACGTTTGGGACCGGTGAAGACCAGCGTGACGCGCACGGTGTCCGCGTCGAACTGCGCCACGCGCACCGCCGAGACGGTGTCGTCGCCGTTCGCGTCGGGGATCGGCGAGGCGAGGCGCGCGCCGTGGATGTCGACCCAGAAGCGGTTATCGGGATCGCGCAGGCGATGCCAGTCGTACGTCGCGTCGCCGGCGACGGCGACGTCGACGGTGAAGCCGCTCGCACCGGGATGCGCCGCGACGCCGGTCACGCTCGCGTCGGCCGCGGCGCTCGGCTCCGGCGACGGCGTCACCTCGGGCGGACTCGTCGGCTCGGCGTTGGCGATCTGCGCGGGCGGCTGCTCCGCGCCGCCGCCGATCGCGAGCGCGAACGTCCGGCCGTCCTCGCTGCCGGGCCGGCCGTGCGTCGTGCCCGGCTGGAGCGCGATGGTGACGGTCGTCACCGGCGCGCGCACCGTACCGCTCTGCGCGAAGGAGATGCTGCGGATGCCCGGCGCGCGGATCGTACGCGATGCGTCCAGCGTCGTGCCCACGCCGTCGAACGCGTAGACGACCTGCGCCGGCGTATCGGAGACGAGGCGCGGATGGAGGGCGACGCCCGCGCGCGCGACCAGCGTCGATCCCGCGCCCGCGCCGCGGACGTCGAAGGACGCGAGCTGCGGCTGCAGCACCGTCGTCGCGCCGTCGCGCTTGGGCAGGACGTAGAGCGCGCTCAGGAGTTCGTCGAAGGGCACGTAGACCGAACCGTTGAGTTCGTACGGCGCGAAGCTCGCCTGCGCGCTTCGCGGGCCGACGTCGTAGCGCGCATCGCCGATGGCGAAACTGACGATCTGCGGCTCGGCCGTGGTGAAGAGCACGTAGCGGTCGCCGGGATTCCACGTCATCGACGCGCCGAGCGCGCGCAGCAATTGCGCGAGACCCGGATCCCGCACGGAGATCGCCGCCTTGCCGGCAGACGTCGTCGCGGTCGCGATCGGAACGGTCCGGCCGTCGAAGACGTACGTCGTCGCCGCCATCGCGGGCGCGCAGAGCGCCGCCGCGACCGCGATGACGAGACTAGAAGTCCGCGCGATGGAGCGGCGTATCGAGTTCAAGATGTCCCCCGGGAAGCGAGTCGAGTTTGCGCCCTTCGACGAGCACCTGGACGGCATCGATGCCCGGCAGTGCCGTCAGCGTGTAGACGAGACTCTTGAACTCGCCGTTCTCCCCGAACGTACCGCCGGGCTGGTTCTTGACTTCGCCCGAGAGGTCGACGGTCGCGGTCGACCCGGCGACGCTCGCGGAGAGCACACGCGTTCCGGCGGGAAAGCGCACCGCCTGTACGTCGACCGCCGGCCCGATGACCGACTGCAGCGCGGCGTATTGCGCGGCGTTCTTCAGATGTTCCGCCGGCGACTCGCCGGCGACCGGCGGCCGCATCGAGACCGGCCATGCGACCTCGCTCGTGCCGTCCGCGGCTTTCGTGTAATAGATCTGGATCGTCTCGCCGACCGCGTTCCCTCCGCGGTGCGTGAGGAACCACCACGACCCGGCGGCTACGACGATGAGGACGGCGATCAGGCCGAGCGCGCGGCCCTTCACGCGATGCGCCCGTGCATCTTGAGCCCGAGATAGGCCGTACCGATCAGCAGCAGCAAGCCGATGGCGGCGAGCAGGAGCACGAGGCCGCGCGAAGCGCCCTTAGCGCCGAGCCGGCGGGCCGCCATATACGCGCCCATCGCCAGCAGAGCGCCCGCGATGTGCTCGGCGATGCGGGGACCGACGGCGGCCAGACCCGCGCCGAGCATGGCCGCGAAGACGATGCCGATGAGCACCTGGATGCCGATCACGGTCATCATGACGCGCTGCCCGACCCGCATCCATCCCATCGTCACCGCGCAGAGCAGCACGAGAAATGCGAAGATCCAATGTATCGTATCGACGACTGCGACTGCATCCATGCACGCCCACTCCTCTGCGCGCGTGCCGAAGTCCTGGAAATGCGCCGGTTCAGTAATGCGGCGGCGGCAGGCCGCAGGCCGACGTCGCGGGGATCGACGCGAAGCGGTCGGCTACCCAACGCTCGCTCCGCGCAAGCGATGCCGCCATCGCCGTGAAGTGATCCTTGCCGTCGTAGATCTGATACTGCACGTCCGCTCCGCGCGCGCAGAGCGCGCCGACGAGCTGGGTCGTGCCGACGACCCCGACTTCGTCGTCGATCGTCCCTTGGACGACGAGCGACGGGACGGATACGTGGAGGCCGCCGGGGTCGTTGGCGATGAGATCGCGTTCGAGCGCGGTCGTGTCGGCGCCGCGCCGGAAGACCTCGGACGGCACCAGCGACATCCAGCCGAAGTCCTTATCGATCTGCCGGAAGCACCGCCGCTGCAGATCCGGGAACTTCGAGGTGAAGTTCGGATAGAACAGCTCGTCCGGTCTGACGGCCGGATCGGCCGTCGCTTGGCCCTGCACCATCAACGCGAAGAAGATAAGGAAGAGCGAGGGTTGTTGCGACTGCTTCATATCTTGCAGCAATCCGTACTCGTGCGATCCCGGCGCATAGGCGACCGAGCCGAGGAGTTGCAGTTCCGGTACCCAGGCCTGCGCGTACGCCGCGACGCCGATCGACGCGGCGCCGCCTTCGGAGTGGCCCATGACGAGCCAGCGGCTGCCGATCGCGGGATAGAGCTGCCGCGCGGCCCGTACCATATCGCCGGCGTCGTGCGCGTACTGCTGCATGACGAAGTACGGATGGATGCCGGGCGTCCCGTTCCCTTCGTAATCCGTCTGCACGACCGCGTAGCCCGCATCGACGAACGCGCTCATCAGCACTTGTTCCCCCTCGGGCTTCTCGTAGCGCGACGGTGCGCAGAGGGGACCGTTCCCCGACGTGCCGTGCGTCCAACTGATGACCGGCCAGCCGCCTTTGGGTGGATCGCCTTTCGGAATCGAGACGGTGCCCGAGACCGCGACGTCGCGCCCGTCGGGCCCGACGGTGTGATAGAGCACCAGCGTGTTGATCGCCGCGCCGGCCGGTGCGGCGCCGGCCGTCCACGGACGCGACCAGATCACGTCGCCGTGCATGGCCGGCGCGAGCGGAACGGGCGGCTGATAGAAAGCGGCGCCCGCCGGGCCGACGGCCGCGGCGAGCGCGAGTGCGAGGATCGGCATCCTAATCGCGCCTAACGCGCGAGCGGGTACGCCGCGTGACTATCCGTGGTGCGGCGGAAAGTGTTTTTCATGGCGCTAGCGTAGTCCCCAGCGCGTGACCCGAATCCGCTTCGGCGCGATCGCCTGGATCTGTACGCTGCAGTTCTTCGTCGTTGAGACGTTCGCCGGCTTGGGCTGGCCGGGCTACGATTTCTTCACCGACCGCATCAGCGATCTCGGCGCCGCGCGGTCGCCGCACCACGCGCTCGTCAACGCATCGCTGCTCCTGCAAGGCGCGCTCATCGCGGGCGGCGCGCTGCTGCTGCGCGAGGCCTTCCCGCCGGGGAGGCTGCGCTCGCTCGGCATCGCCTTCGTCGCGCAGAACGGCCTCGGCGTGCTGATCGTCGGCCTCGTGCCCGAAGACGCGAACCGCGCGCTGCACGACGTCGGCGCGATCCTGCTCTTCCTCAGCGGCAACCTCGGCATGCTCGCGCTGGGCACCGCGCTGCTGCACGTGGAATCGCGCCTCCGCGCCATCGGAACGGCCGCCGTCGCGTTCGGAGCGATCGGCCTCATCGGCGCGGCCGGCTTCGCGCTGCGCGCGGTGAGCGCTCGCGTCATCGGCACCTTCGAGCACGTCGCGGTCGACCCGCTCCCGCTCTGGCTCTTGATGGCCGGCCTGGCGTTTGCGATCATCAAAACCGGGTCACGCGGGCGATGACCCGAACGCTCGATCACATGATGATAGGACGGTTGGCGCTCGTCGTAGTGGTCGTAGCTTCTTCGGTCTCGGTTTCTGACGTGCGCGCCGCCGAGCTCATTCGCTCGCGCGTGTACGTCACCGCCTACGCATGCCCGGGGAGTGCCGACGGAGGCCCCCTCGTCGACGCCGGGGCACCCCACGTCAGCCTCTTCGACGAACGCGACTATGGCGATTCTCCCGTTCGGGACTCCGTCGATTTGCCCGTCACCCTGACGAGCCGCGACGGCGATCGGGTCTCGTTCACGTTCGATGTAACGCCCGGAAGCTACCGTGCATATCTATATTTCCCCGACATCAAGCCCGAGCCAGGTCGCGTGTGGCGTAACTGCAGTGCGAGCGGTCCGCTCGTCGTCATTCCCGGGAAAGACCGACGCCTCGTGGTCGCGGCATGCGACTGCATCGCCGATTGGCACTCCGATGCGGCGATCGCAGGCACGCTGCCGATGCCGGGCGTCGGCGTTCAGGTGCTCGTCTACGATCACCCCATGCATTGCGGAGACGATATCCGCTCGTTCGATTCGCAACCGAAGGTCCTCCCGCGGGTCACGCGCGGAGTGATCGACGACGGCGCATACTATGCGAACTTCCACGCCTATGGCAAACAAGACCGCACCATAGCGCTCGGGATTTCCGGAGCCTTCTTCTCCAGCGGAGCGATCCTTCTGACCGAAACGCCGGATACTTCTCCAGGCAAGCCCCCGATGATCCGGAAAGACATCACGACGGCGATCGTGCGCGCGGCCGCGACCTCGCGCGACAAACTCGCCTGTATTCCGGGCTTCTAGGACGCTACTTGATGTTGATCCAGAAGCGATCGCCGACCTTGACGATGTTGGCGTTGTACCAGCCGTGGACGTTCAGGCCTTTCTTGACGTCGTAGACGTCCGCGATCGTGCCGCCCGAACAATCGGGATTGCGCATGATCTCGGCGCGCGCTTTCATCTCCGGCTCGAGGGGCAGCATGAATTGCTGCGCGATGCCGGGACGCACGAAGCGCGGGCGCCCGTGTTCGTCCGAGACGATCTCGAAGCGCGTCATGCCGTAGGCCGTATAGACGGTCACCCACGCGCAATGCGCCGTGTCGTTCTTGACCACGAGATTGCTGGCGCGTGCGGCCATGGGAACGGCGAGGGAAAGGCCGAGGAACAGGATAAGGCCGGCGGCCATCATCGGATTGAGCTTCACGATTACACTCCTAAGACGCCGGCGCTGTTACCGGTCGCTGCCTACGTTAAACGCAAGCGGGCGCTTCCCCGTTCCCGGCCCCCGGAAGAGCGTTCGTTCGAATCGTACCGCGCAGCCGCAATGGCGGGAAACGATGCCGGGAGCAGCGCGGACGCGATCGCCAATCGACGCAGCATAACGACCTAAAGCGTTCCGACATCGTGTAGGACCTGATGGTATCTAGCCGCATCCATGCCGGCCCGCTGTTCGCGCGCAAGCGACGTGTGCGAATCGGCATCCATCAGGACGGTCGGTCGTTGCGAGCTCGTACCGAACCGGATCGTCAGCGCTTCGCCGGCCGCATCTTCGAACGAGGGGATGACGTTTGCGAGCCTACCGCGGGCGGGAGGTGCTTTCCGTGCATCCTCGCTGTATATCTCGAGATAGCGGCCGAAATCGTCTTCCGCGACCTCGACCCAGACGCCAAAGCCGAACGCACCGTCCCGTTGGGTGAACGGCACGTAGAGAACGCACCGTATGAAGTAGCGATCTCCGAACTTGCAAAGGTCCGCATCGTAGTGCGCCTTCTCCGCCCGCTCCGATTCGGGAATCTCCCAAACGTCATCGGGCAGCTTCCATCCGTGATCCGTCGGAAGACCCTCGTGGCTCCCGCCACACGTCCCGCACGCGAATCCCGATCTCTCCGTCACGCGCGCGTCGTTCGCCGCAGACCGGCGGAACTCCGCGACGCGAAAACGCCCCGTCTCTGGCGAGACGGGGCGCGGAATCTGGTGGAGCTGTCGGGGTACTGCCCCCCGAGTCCGAAAAGCCTAACCGATGCGTTCTCCAGGCTCAGCTTCGATTTTTTCTTATTCGACCGTACGCCTTGAAGCCGGGCTTAGCGGTCGCCGCAAATCCTTGATCTCGTGCGCGCTGCGGATCGGCTTCGCGCACCAGCCCGAAATTTTGGCGAGACACCGGGGTGGTTCGGGCCGACCCTCCGGGTCCCGTCGCTAACCTAGATTAGGCAGCGAGGGCGTATTCGTTATTCGCAGTTATGCGATTGCGATCGTTTTAGGAGGGCTCGCAACTCCGCCTGCTGACACCGGCTACGGATCTCCCCGTCGAGCCTATTTCAGCCCCATGACCAGTCCACGTACTATAACACAACGGCCCGGGCGTTGGATGCGCCCGAGCCGTCGTTTCAGGATGGTCTCCCGGCTATGAAGCGGCCGCCGTGCCGCCGCCGGACGTCGCCCGGCCGATGAGGACGGTGGCGATCATCAGGATGATCGCGCCGAGCAGGTTGGCCCACCAGACGCCTTCGAGGCCGCCCGTGAACTTCACGGCCATCGCGAAGATGATCCAGTTGATCACCACCGTGAAGAGGCCGTGGGTGATCCACGTGAGCGGGAGCGAGAGGGCCCGTAAGATCGGTCCGATGATCGCGTTGACGATACCGAAGATGACCGCGAGCCAGATATAGGTGGACGTCGAGTAGGCTCCCATGCCCGATCCGCCGTGCGTGTTATCGAACCCGGGGACGAACGTGACGATGAGACAGACGAGAATCGCGTTGATAATGAACTGAATCAGGAATCCCATGTTCACTCTCCTAGCGCAGATTTAAGGCGCGACGCCAAAGCCGGCGTCATTCCTTTTATGGCCGCGATCTCGTCGAGACTGGCCCGCTTGATCGCAGCCGTCGACCCGAAGGCCGTTAAAAGCCGCTTCTTGCGAACCGGGCCAACCCCTGCGAGGGCGTCCAGCGCCGACTGCGTCATCGCCTTGGCCCGGCGCTGCCGGTGGTACGTGACGGCGAACCGGTGCGCTTCGTCGCGGATGCGCATCACCAGGTGCAGCCCGGCCGAGTTGGGCGGCAGCACGATCGGCTCGCTCTGCCCCGGCAAGTACAGCCACTCGTGTTCCTTGGCCAGACCCGCGACCGGCAGGCCGGTCATGTCCAGTTCCTCGAGCACCTCGACGACCGCGCTCAACTGGCCCTTGCCGCCGTCGATGAGCAGCAGGCCGGGGCGTTTGTCGAACTTCTCTTTCTTGGCCAATTCGCGCTCGGTCTTGCTCGCGTCGTCGTCGGTTTCGCGGCGCAGATACCGCAGGCGGCGGCGCAGCGTCTCCTGCATCATCGCGAAGTCGTTCGGGCCCTTGTCGTATTGGATCTTGAACTTGCGATAGTCGCTCTTCTTCGCCCGTCCTTCGACGAAGACGACCATCGACGAGACGGGGTTCGTGCCCTGGATGTTCGAGATGTCGTAGCACTCGATGCGGTGCGGGATCTCCGGCAATTCGAGCGCGTCGGCCAGTTCGGTGAGCGATCGCGCCTGCGCGCTCTCCTGGACCTCTTGGTGCGCCAGGTACGCCTTCAGGTTCCCTTCCGCGTTCTTCTGCACGAGCCGCAGATATTCGGCGCGCTGTCCGCGCTGCGGCACCAGCACGCGCACGCGCTGACCTTTCAATTCGCTCAGCCACGATTCGATCACGGCGCGCTCCGACGGCATGGCGAGGACGAGGATCTCCTTCGGCACGGCGCTCTGCTCGCTGCGGCTGCGATCGCGGCGCACCGCGACCGGCGACTGGATGTCGCGCGCCGTCCGCGTCTTGGCGAAGGCCGAGACGGCCGGCAGGTCGAGCGTGCTGGCCGTGCGCGCGGTGTAGAACTGCTTGAGGAACTCGTCGTAGAGTTCGGCGTCGCTCTGGTCGTGCACGCCGTCGAGCATGAAATGCTCCTGGCCGATCAGCTTGCCGCCGCGGACCATGAAGACTTGCATGCACGCCTGTCCCCGCGACCGCGCCGACGCGATGAGGTCCATGTCCAGCCGCGACCGCCAGACGACCTTCTGCTTCTCGGTCACGCGGCGCACGGCGACGATGCGGTCGCGCATCCGCGCCGCCGTCTCGTAGTTGTAATCGGTCGAGGCCGACTGCATCTGCGCCTGCAGGCGCGCGAGCAGCGTCTCCTGTTTGCCTTCGAGGAAGAGCACGACTTCCTCGATCATCGCGTCGTAGTCGGACTCGCTCTGAAAGCCGACGCACGGCGCCAGACAGCGCTTGATGTGGTACTGCAGGCATGGCCGGTTGCGCTTGCCGTCGATCGGCTCGCGGCACGTTCGCAGCGGGAAGACCAGCCGGACGAGGTCGATGAGCTCGCGCAGGCCGTGCGCGTTGGTGTAGGGCCCGAAGTAGCGCGCGCCGTCCGGCTTGACGACGCGGGTGAAGACCACCCGCGGGAACGGCTCGTTCGTCACCTTGAGATACGGGAAGCGCTTGTCGTCGCGCAGCAGCACGTTGAACGGCGGCTGATACCGCTTGATCAGGTTCGCCTCGAGGATCAACGCCTCGATCTCGTTGGTGACGACGATCGTCTGCACGTCCGCCACGCGATCGACCATCGCGACCTTGCGGACGTCGAGCGTGGCGCGTTCCTGGAAATAGGAGCGGACGCGGCCGCGCAGCGAGACGGCCTTGCCGATATAGAGCACCTCGCCGCGCTCGTCGAGCATCTGGTAGACGCCCGGCGCATCCGGGATCTGCGAGAGCCGCTGCTGCAGCGCGGCGTTCATGCGGCGGCCTCGAGCCCTACGCGCCGGCCCTGCGCGATTTGAGCCACAGCCAGATGCCGTATCCGATCGCGGCGACGATGGCGACCGCGAGGATGGTCAGGCCGAAGCGATGGATCAACGGCGTGATCGCATCGAGATGCTTGCCGAGCGCCATGCCGAGCCAGATCAATCCGCCGCAGAAGACGATCGAACCCGCGAGGGTCCACGAGTAGAACGGGACCAGCGGCATGCGGACGATGCCGGCCGGGACACCGACGATGCCGCGGATCACCGGGACGAAACGGCAGATGAAGATCGCGAAGGTGCCGTGCTTTTCGAAGAACGCATCGACCTTATCGAGATGCGCGTGATCGAAGCGGACGTACTTGCCGTAGCGCTCCACGATCGGACGGCCGCCGTAGCGTCCGACGGCGTAGGCGATGCTCTGGCCACACAGTTCGCCGAGGACGGCGGCGGCGACGGTCAGCCAGACGCCGGGCAAGTGCCCGGTCGCTACCAGCGCGCCGGCGGCCGGCATGACGATCTCCGCGCCGATCGGCGCGCCGACGTTGCCGAGGGTCAGCCCCACGAAGAGGCCGGGCAGACCGTAGTGATCGATGAGCCCGAGGACGAGTTGTTGGAGATGTTCCACGCGTTCTGCTTACTCCGCCGCGGCGGCCGGGTTGCGCGATTGGGCGGAGCGGCGCAGGATCTCGGCGGCGAGACTGCCGCCTTCGGCCCGCAGCGCTTCGAAGAGGTCGAGAGGTTCGAGGTCCTGCGTGCCCGCCCGCTCTTCGGCCACGGCCACGATCTTGCGGACCCGCGGGGTCACGAGGATGCCTTCCCACAGCCGCTCCTCGCCGGTACCGAGCGCCCGCCGGACCTCGGCGTGGGCCTCGCTGGTATCGATGTGCTCGGCGTCGAGGACCGCGATGATGGCGCGGTCGTGTTCCTGCAGCAGCGCCTCGAGCAGATGCTCCGCACCGACGTAGTAATGGTTGTGGTTCCGGCACTCTTGCTCCGCGGCGCGAAGCACGCGACGCGCGGCTGGACTAAATCGCGAAAACACGGCCTACTTATTAGTGTAGGAAAAGTCGCTGTCCCCCGTGCGGGTGCACGGGGGACAGCGGGTGATATGGTCGGGGCGACACGATTTGAACGTGCGACCTCTTCGTCCCGAACGAAGCGCTCTACCAAGCTGAGCCACGCCCCGAAAAGCCCTCCCTAATTCCCGCGGAGGGACGGTTCTCCTCCTTCCGAACGTACAGACCGCTCATGAGATATCTGATCGTCGGATGCGGCCGCGTGGGTTCGGCGCTCGCCAAACTCCTCGATGCGGACGGCCACGAAACGATCGTCGTCGACGAGAATCCGGCCGCGTTCAAGCGGCTCGGGCAGAAGTTCAAAGGACACGTCGTGGTCGGCACCGGCATCGACTACGATATCCTCAAACGCGCGGGCGCCAAGACGGCCGACGGATTCGTCGCGTGCACCGACGGCGACAACCGCAACATCATGGCCGCGCTCATCGCCCAGCGGATGTTCAAGATCCCCAAGGTCGTCTGCCGCATCTACGATCCGCCGCGCGGACAGATGTACAAGGAGCTCGGCGTGCAGACGGTGATCCCGACGACGCTCGGGGCGAAGGTCATCCGCGACACCCTGCTCGAGTCGCCGTGGGATCCGCACCAGCCGTTCGACTTCGGCAAGGTCACCTCGCTCTCGGCCAAGGTCGGAGCCGAGAACGCCGGCAAGACGATCGGCGACGTCGAGGTCGCCGGCCGCATCCGCATCGCCGCCGTACGCCGCGGGATGAGCGTCCAGGTCGCGCACAACGGCTTCGCGCTGGAGGCCGAGGACGAGATCAACGCCATCGTCGCGCCGGACGCGATCAGCGAGTTCGCGCAGCGCTTCGCCGTAGCCACGCCGCTCCCGGAGGGCGCATAGTGTTCATCCTCATCGTCGGCGGCGGCAAGGTCGGCTCGTATCTGACGCGCGCGCTCATCAACCAGGGGCACGAAGTCCTCGTCATCGAGAAGAACGAGAAAAAGGCGAAGGTCCTCGACAACCTGCTGGATCGCCAAATCACCGTCGTCGGCGACGGCTGCGATCCGCTCGTCCTCGAAGGCGCCGGATTCGCGCGCGCCGACGTCGTGGTCGCCGACACGGGCGACGACGAGGACAACCTGGTCGTCACCCTCATCGCCAAGAAGAAGACCAAGGCCAAGTGCATCGCGCGCGTCAACAATCCGCGCAACAAGACGATCTTCGAGTCGCTCGACGCGGACGACCCGGTCACCGTCATCTCCTCGACCGAGATCATCCTCGACGTCCTCGATCAGAGCGTCAACGCCTGTTCGTACGAATCGGCGCTGGAGACGATGCGCCTCTTCGGCAAGGGCAAGCTGCAGCTCGCGCGCGTGCTCGTGCCGCAAGGCTCGCCGCTCGACGGCAAGCGGATCGCCGACGTCCCGTTCCCGCCCAACGCGGTCGTCGTCGCGCTCGACGACGGTCGCGACGAACTGACGATCCCCGACGGCGATACCACGCTGCGCTCGGGATCGGCGATCATCGCCATCGTCAAAGAAGGCGCGGGCGAGCGGATCCAAGAGATGGTGCAGGCGAGCTGATCTTGCCCGGTCATCTGGTGGTCTATCTCGCGGCCGCGCCCGGCGCCGGAAAGACGCGAAAACTCGACGAGGACGCGCGCCATCTCCGCGAACACGGCAAACGCGTGAGCGTCGGGGTGCCGCCGGGGGATCTCGCGCGGGCGTCGGACGCGTTCGATGCCGCCGTCCTCGACGGCCTCGAACATCACTGGCGCGAGGCGCTCGCGCTCCGCGCCGCCGGGATGCTCGTCTTCGGAGCGTTCGACGTCGGCCGTCTGGACGGCGTCGTACCGCTCTCCTTCCTCCGCGAAGCCGACGAAGTGGTCGCCATCGACGCCTCGCCGAAGATGCTGCGCGTCCGCAATCCCGACATCTCCGAAGCCGACCTCCTCGAACGGCGCCGGACGATGCTGCGCATCATCGACGATCTGACCACGCCCGCCGTCGCCAAAGAACGCGTCAACATCGCCGCGGCGATCGTGCCGCACGACCTGACCGAGCCGGACGCCTACCTGCGCCGCTGCGAGGCCATCGTCGCCGCGCTCGATCTCGATCTCGACGTCGTCGACGTCGCCGCTCCGGCGGAGATCGACGACCTGCGCGCATCGTTCGTCGCGGTGCCGATCGGTCCGCTGGCGGCGAAGATCGTCAACCGTCCGGTGACGCGCGACGTCTTCGTGGTCTCGCGCGAGCAGACGTACCTCTCCGATCCGCCGCTCTCGCCGCATTCGCTCGGCACGACCGTCGGCGACCGGATGCGGACGGGCTACGGAAAGCTGACGATCTATCTCGGCGCGGGACCCGGCACGGGGAAGACCATCGCGATGCTCGACCGCGGCCGGCAGATGGCCGCCGAAGGTCGCGACGTCGTCGTCGCCGGCGTCGACGCGCGCGGCCGCGCGCGCACGACCGAAGCCGTCGGCGGCATGGAACGGCTGCCGGAGTTCGATCGCGACGCCATCGTCGCGCGCAAGCCGGCGACCGTGCTGATCGACGACCTGCTCGGCCGGCATCGCGATGCCATCGCGATCATGCGCGCGGGCATCGACGTCGTCGCGACGCTCGACGTCCAGAACGTGGCCGCCCTCGGCGACGCCGTCCATCGTCTGACCGGCGCGCAGCCCGAGGTCACGCTTCCCGACGGCGTGCTCGCGCTCGCGCACGAAATGCTGCTGGTCGACGCGACGCCGGAGGCGATGCGCGAACGCGGTTTCTCCGTAGAGAGCGAGACGTTCCAAGGCCTGCGCGAGTTGGCCGTGCGCGAGGTGCTGCTCGCGGGCGATCGCAAGGACAGCGCGGCCCCCTTCGACCGGCTGCTGCTCGCCGTGGCCGCGCGCGACGAAGACCTCTCGCTCATCCGCCGCTGCAGCAAGATCGCCGCGCGCCTGCATACGGGCTTCGTCGTGGCCTGCGCCTCGGCGCCCGGGAAGGGCGACGCGAGCGCGACCGAACGCCTCCGCGCCGAAGCGCGCGCACACGGCGGTTCCTGGCTGCGCATCGAGGGCGAGGACGTCGCGCTCGCGCTGCTCGCCAAGGCGCGCGAAGTCCCGGAGACGACGATGGCCGTCGGTGGCACGCTGCGGTCGCCGCGCTGGCCGCAGCCGAACAGTTTCGCGCGGCGCCTGCTCGACGCCGGCGCGCGCGAGCTCTTCGTCCTCGCCCGACGGCCTTAGTCCGCGCCGAGGTCCATCCGCGCGATGCGCGGCTCGACGGCGAACGCGCCGAGCAAGACGGTGGCGAGCACCACCACGAACGTCGCGTCGATCGCCAGTCCGCGACCGGCGAGCCCCGCCGGCAACGCCAGCGCCAGCGCCAGCGAGAGCGCGCCCCGCACGCCGGCCAGGCGGACCACGGTCTTCCAGGAGCGCGCCATCCCCGGCGCGAGCGCCAGCAGTCCGTATGCCAGCGCGAACCGCGCTACCAGCACCGCGCCGAGGGTGGCGCCGAGCGCGCGCCAGTCGCGTTGGACCTGCGGCACCGCGACGGCCGCACCGATCAGGAAGAACAGCGCGGCATTCGCCGCCGTCGCGATCCACGTCCAGACGCGCTCGACGCCCAGTGCCGTCTGCAGATCCCCGCTCCGTCGCTCCGCTTCGCGCATCGTGATGCCGCAGGCGACGACCGCGAAGATCCCCGACCAGCCGGCGTACTCGGCGCCGGCGTAGGCGAGGTACGCCGCGATCAGACTGGCGGCGGCGTGCGCGGGGAGACTCCGCACGCGCAGAGCCTGCGCGGCGAGGATGCCGACGACGATGCCGAGCGCGATGCCGAGCACGCTGCCGATCGCCGCCGTGCCGGCGATCCCGAGGGTCGACGCGCTTGCGGCCGTCCCCAGCACGGCCGCGAGCACGGCGCGATAGACCACGACCGCGACCGCATCGTTGAGCAGCGACTCGCTCTCGACGATCGTCGCCAGTTCTTTGGGCACGCGAAGACGTCGGAAGATGGCGACCACCGCGACCGGATCCGTCGCGCTCAAGATGGCGCCGAGGAGCAGCGCGAGCGGCAGGGCGACCCCGCCGAGCAGATGCGCGCCGGCGGCGACGACGGCCGCCGTCAGCGCGACGCCGGGCACGGCCAGCAGGACGATCGGCTTCCACGCGCGCCGCATGGTCGGCAGATCGAGGTTCCATGCCGCTTCGAAGATCAGCGCGGGCAAGAACGCGACGAGCGTCGCGAAGCGGAACGTCTCGCCGAGCGCGCCCGGCCGCACCAGATCGAAGCCCAGCCCCAGCAAGACCAGCGCCCCGATATGCCAGATCTTCATCAGTGCGTGTGCGTGAAGTTGCCGACGCGCACGTGCAGGTCGCGCATCTTGGCGAGCGCCGCGCGCATGCCGATCGGGTTCTGCGGGCGGCCGACGGCGTCGAAATACCACTCCGGGTCGATGTTGAGCGTGCGCGTCTGGATCATGTCGACCTTCACTTCGCGCAGGAACGCCTCCATCGCCGCGACCTCGGCATCGTCGTCGGTCACGCCCGGATGCGTCAGCAGGTTGAGCGAGACGCGCAGGCCGCGTTCCGACGCGAGCCGGATCGACGCGAGCACGTCGTCGATGTCGTAGCCGATCGGCCGGTAGTAGGCCGCATACGCGTGCGGCCGGAAGGCGTTGAGGCTCACCCGCACGGCCTGCAGACCCGCATCGATGCAGCGCGCCAGCGCCGCGGGCATCGACCCGTTGGTGTTGAGGTTGATGGTGCCGTTGCTCCGCGCCGCCCGCATCGTCGCGATCGAGCGCGCGATCTCGATCGAGCGCAGCAGCGGTTCGCCTTCGCAGCCCTGACCGAAGGAGACGATGCCGTCTTCCACTCGCTCGAGGTGATGGATGCCGACGCGCGCGAGGTCGTCGGCCGCCGGCTCGTACGCGATGCGCGTCTGCGGCGAGGGCAGGCCCGCATCGGGTTCCTGCTCCGAGATGCAGCCGATGCAGCGCGCGTTGCATTTCGGCGAGACGGGCAGCGCCGCTTCGCCCCGCTCGAGGAAGACGTTCTGCGCGGTGAAGCAGCCGTATTCGCGCGAACAGAGCGCGACCTGCCGCAAAACCCGATTGGCGGGATCGGTCGCCAGGCGCCGCTCCAGGATGCCTTCGAGTTCGCCGTCTTCGAAATAGCGCGGCTGCCAGTCCTCGCTCTCGTCGGTCCGCATCGCGGCCACGTAGAGTTCGTCGTCGACGACGCAGGCGAAGGTGTAGCCGAACAACGGGAGCGACGGCGCGTCCCCATCCTTGCGGTAGGCCGGAACCAGCAGACGGGTGTAGCCCGCCGGCAATATCGCTGCCAGCGCGAAGCGGCGCGCGGCCGTTCCGCGCGTCGTCAGCGGCCGCCGTCCGGGAAGGATGGTCGGTACGACGCCGCGCGGCGCGGGGATCAGTTCGCCGCTTTCGACCCGGCGCTCGATCCCGCCGTCGGCGAGCGGTTCGCGCGTCGCGTCGAAATAGATGCGCGCCTTCGCGTCGCAATACGCGAGTCCGGGAGTGGTCACAGGCGCTTCTCGAAGACCCGCTGCGATTTCGGGCTCACGTACCCTTCGCGCTCGTAGAACCCGTGGGCGCGCTCGCGCAGGACGTTGGAACGCAGGCGCAGCACCGGGCATCTCGACTCGCGTGCGAAGGTCTCGACGCGCGTCAGCAGCGCGCGACCGATCCCGGCGCCGCGATACTCGTCTTCGACGATCAGACCGTCGAGTTCGGCCAGACGCGACCACGCGATCGATTCGCGGATCGAGACGGCGGCCCAGCCGACGACGCCGACGCGCGGCACGACCGCGACGAAGATCTCGAAATCCGCATCGCGCCGCGCCAGCTGCCGCTCGACGTGCGCGACCGGGACGTCGTATCCCAACTGGCGCGCGAGCGCGGCGATGCGCCCGGCGTCGGCATCGAGCGCTTCGCGCACGCTCGTCTCCGGTTCAGGCGAGAACATCGGTATCGAAGACCCGTTCCGCGGGGCCGGTCAGAAAGGCGCCGCCCTCGGGCGTCCACTCGACGCCAAGCGTTCCGCCCGGCACGCGCACGGCGACGGGCGAAACCGCGATCCCCGCGGAGATCGCCGCGACGGCGCACGAGACCGCGCCGGTGCCGCAGGCCATCGTCCGGCCGACCCCGCGCTCCCAGTGGCGCACCTCGAGGCCGTCTCCGGAGCGCCGGGCGAGGTGGACGTTGGTCCCCTCGGGATGTTCGGGCGTGCCCTGCAGCGACGACGCCAGCGCCTCGAGATCGACGGCATCGAAGTCGTCGACGAAGAGGACGACGTGCGGATTGCCCATTACGATCGACCATGCATCGTAGCCGGCGATGGGGCGGTGCGTCGCTTCGGGTTCGCCCAAGCCCAGACGCACGTCGAACGACGGTTCGCGACGCACGACCGCCGTCTCGATGATCCCGCCGGCGGTCTCGACGCGCCGCGCGTCGCCCTCGCCGTTCTCCGCCAGCCACCGCGCGACGCAGCGCATGCCGTTGCCGCACATCTCCGCCTCGCTGCCGTCGGCATTGATCACGCGCATCTTCGCATCCGCGACCGAGGACGCTTCGATCGCCAGCAGTCCGTCCGCCCCGACGGCGACGTGGCGGTCGCAGACGTGCCGGCCGAATGCGGGGAGATCCGCGATCTTGGCGCGGCGGTTGTCGAGGACCACGAAGTCGTTGGACGTGCCGTGCATCTTCGTGATCGGCACGCGCCGGCTCATGGGGCGTCCTGAGGCGGCGGGACGAAGTCTGCGGCGTGCTGCGGTTCGACCGTGGCGATCGCGTGCTTGTAGACGAGCCGGTGCAGCGAACCGTCGCGGAGGATCAGCGTGAACGAGTCGAACGCGGTCACCACGCCTTCCAGCGCTCCGCCGTTCGTCAGGGTCACCGCCACGAAGACGCCGTTGCGGCGCAATTCTGCAAGGTAACCGTCCTGCACGTTGCCGGGCATAACGACGGAAGTTACCGCCAGCCGAGTTTTTCCCTTGCCAGCGCGGCGATCTCGGCGGGCGGCGCCCAGATGAGTTCGGGCTCGGATCGAAACCACGAGCGCTGCCGGCGCGCGTACCGGCGGGTCGCGCGCGCGAGCGTCTCGCGCAGTTCCTCGCGCGTGCACCACCCGTTCAGAAATGCGAACGCCTGCGGATAACCGACCGCATCGGCCGCCGCGACACCGGCGCCGACGCGCTCCGCTTCTTCTGTAAGGCCGCGCTCCAGCATCGCGCCGGTCCGCCGCTCGATGCGCGCGTCGATCTCGGCCATCGGCAGGTCGATCGCGATCTTCGCGAACGGGATGCCCGCCGAACGGAGCGTCGCCCCCGCATCGCCGCGGGGCGCGCCGGGCCCCGCGAGCGCGATCTCGAGCGCGCGGGTGATGCGATACGCATCGCCCGGCGGCAGCGCGGCGGCCCGCTGCGGATCGCGCAGGGCGAGCAGGCCGTGGAGGAACTCCGGAGGATGGAGCCGCGCTTCGCGCGCGAGCCGGTCGCGCAGCGCCGCGTCGAACTGCGGCGCCAGGTCGACGCCGCCGGTCAGCGCCCGGATGTAGAACCCCGTTCCCCCGGCGACGATGGCGCGCTTGCCGCGCGCGTGGATCGCTTGGATCGCCGCCGTCGCGTCGCTCGCGTATCGCGCGGCCGAGTAGCGTTCGCGCGGGTCGAGGAATTCGACGAGGTGATGCGGCACGGCGGCGCGCTGCTCCGCATCGGGCGCGGCCGTGCCGATCGGCATGCCGCGATAGATCTGCCGCGAGTCGGCCCCGACGATCTCGGCGTCGAACGCGCGCGCGAGTTCGACCGCGAGGTCGCTCTTCCCGGACGCCGTCGCGCCCGCCAGCACCAGGACGCCGGACATCAGATGCGTTTGAACATGCGCGCCACGTCGTCCGGATCCAAGCGGACCATGGTCGGCCGCCCGTGCGGACAGTGCATCGGATTGGCGCACCGCTGCAGGCGATCCACGAGCGTCGTCATCTCGTCGGGCTCCAGCCGTTCGCCCGCGACGGTGACCGAATGGCAGGCCAGCGACGCCCAGATCCGCTCGCGCACGTCGCGCTGCTTCGGGTCTTCCGTGAGGTCGGCCAGGAACCCGCGGAAGTCGAACGGGCGCGATCCGTAACCGGCGGGCGTCGCCGTGACGCGGAACGTCCGATCGCCGAACGTCTCCACCTCGAGGCCGCCTTCGCGAAGAACCTCGGCGACGCGTTCGAGCGCCGCGCTCTGCACGCCGTCGAGTTCGAGGACCAGCGGCACCAGCATCGGTTCGCTCGGGGCCTCCGCCTGCGCGCGCGCGACGATGCTTTCGTAGGCGATCCGCTCGTGCGCGGCATGCTGATCGACGAGCAGCAGCGCGTCGCCGTCGCTGGCCAGGATGTAGGTGCGATGGATCTGCGCGAGCACGCGCATCCGCCGGCCGGGGACGTCGTCCGGATCGCCGGGCACGCCTTCGAAGAGCGCCTGCACGCGCTCGAGGCTCGCGTCGACCGCCGAAGGCGGCGCGAACGAAAGGCCGTTCTCGCCGACGTTCGCGGCGAACGCCGTCGTCGCGCGGCCGCGCAGGGTCGCGGCGATGGCGCGACGGACCGCTTCGAAGATCTGCGTGCCGAACCGGAGGCGGACGTCGGACTTGGTCGGATGGACGTTCGGATCGACGTGATCGGGCGGGACGTCGAGGAAGAGCACGCCGTACGGGTGACGTCCGCTCATCGCGAAGGTGGCGTATCCGGCCGTCCACGCGCCCGCGAGCAGGGTACTGCGCAAGAGCCGGCCGTTGACGAAGAGCAGTTGCATCCGCCGGTCGCCGCGATCGTTTCCCGGCGTCGAGACGAAGCCCGTCAGCCTTCCGTTCAGCCCGGCTGCGGCGCCGCCGTCGATCGGGATCAGCGCGTCGGCGGCCGCCTTCCCGAAGACCATCGCCAAGCGCTGCGCGATATCTCCCGTCGCGGGCATCGTCCAGACGTCTTTCCCATCGTGGCGGAGCGCGAAGGTCACCTTCGGATATCCGAGCGCGAACGTCGAGAGCCACGCCGAGATGCGATTGAACTCGGCGGATGCGCCCTTGACGTATTCGCGCCGGACGGGGACGTTCTCGAAGAGCCCTTCCGCGCGAACGCGCGTGCCGACCGGCGCGGCCGCGGGTTCGTGCGCGCCCGCCGCTTCGGCGTGGGCGACGATGCGCGAGCCGATCTGCGCGTCCGCCCTGCGCGAGACGACCTCGACGCGGGCGACGGCGGCGATCGACGCGAGACCCTCGCCGCGGAATCCGAGCGTACCGATGCGTTCCAGGTCGTCCGCCGCGACCAGTTTGCTCGTCGCGTGACGGCGCACGGCGACGGCGAGTTCCTCCGGCGCGATGCCGCCCCCGTCGTCGACGACTTCGACGAGGTCCATGCCGCCGCGCTCGACGCTGACGGTCACCCGCGTCGCTCCCGCATCGATGGCGTTCTCGACCAGTTCCTTGACGACCGAGACCGGCCGTTCGATCGCTTCTCCGGCCGCGATCTGCCCGATCGTCACCGCGTCCAGTTCGCGGATCATTCGGGCGCGTGGAGGAACGAGAGCTGCCGCTCGGGTGCCGGCCGCTGCATCGTCTTGCGCAGCGGCGCGCTCTCCTCGACGTCGGCCTTGCCGGCGAGCGCGTCGGCGATCTCCTGCGCGCGATCGATCACTTCGGGCGGCAGGCCCGCCATCTTCGCGACCTCGATGCCGAACGAACGCGACGAGGCTCCAGGCTGCACGCGATGCGAGAACACGGGCGCGCCGCCGCGCGACGTGTTCTCGACGGCGGTGATGTGGTAGTTGGCGACGAGCGGCCAGTGTCCGGCGAGCGCGCACAGTTCGTGGAAGTGCGTCGCGAAGAGCGCCATCGGCGCTTCTTGCTCCAGCCCGAGCAAGAACTCGCAGATGGCTTGTGCGATGGCGAGCCCGTCGATGGTGCCCGTGCCGCGCCCGACTTCGTCGATGAGCAGCAGCGAGCGACGGGTCGCGCGGCGCAGGATGTTCGCCGCTTCGGCCATCTCCATATAGAAGGTGGACTGCCCCGACGCCAGGTCGTCGCCGGCGCCGATCCGCGTGAAGATGCGATCGACCGCGCCGAACGTCATCGACTTCGCGGGGACGAACGATCCGATCTGGGCCATGATCACGAGCAGGCCCGCCTGCCGTAGATACGTCGACTTGCCGCCCATGTTCGGGCCGGTCAGCAAGATGAAGCGATGGCTGCGGTCGTCGAGCGCCAGATCGTTCGGCACGAAGTTGGTGCGCAGCACCGCTTCCATCACCGGATGGCGCCCGTCTCTGATCTCGAGGCGCGGGCGATCGTCGACGAGCGGACGCACGTAGCCGCGTTCGGCCGCACATTGGGCGAGCGAGCACAGGGCGTCGATCTCGGCGAGCGCGTCGGCGGCCCGCAGCAGGTCGCCGATCCGCGCCGCGATCCTGGCCAGCAACTCGCCGTAGAGCTTCTCTTCGAGACGCAACTGCCGCGACTGGGCGGTCGAGATCGCGAGTTCGAGTTCCTTGAGTTCGGGCGTGATGTAGCGCTCGCCATTGGCCAAGGTCTGTTTGCGCACGTAATCGCTCGGCACGTTACCCACGTACGCTTTGGTCACTTCGATCGCGTAGCCGAAGGCGCTCGCGTACTTGACCTTGAGCGACTTGATGCCGGTCCGCTCGCGTTCGCGCTCTTCGAGTTCGGAGAGCTTTCCGCGCGCGTCGGTGCGGAGCGCGACGCACTCCGCCAGTTCCTCGTCCGACTCGGGACGGATCACGCCGCCGTCGTTGAGCAGCGCGGGTGGTTCGTCGACGAGCACGCGCTGGAGATCGTCGGACATCTCGGCGAAGTCGCCGATCCGTTCGATGAAGCTCGCGACGGCCGGCGGCGTCACCTGGCGGAGCGGTTTGAGGATATCGAGAGTCCGCCGGAGCGAGGCGAGATCGCGCGGTCCGGCGCGAGCGACGCGGACCTTCTGCGCGATCCGCTCGAGATCGAAGCAGCCGCGCATCAGTTCGCGCATCGCGTCGCGGCGGGCATGATCGTCCAAGAGTATCTGGACGGCATCCTGACGCGCGGAGATCGCGCCCGGATCGACCAGCGGCGCCGTCAGCCAACGCGCGAGCATGCGCGATCCCATCGAGGTCGAGCACTCATCGAGGGTCGCGAGCAGGGTCGCCTTCGGGTTGAAGCCTTGGGCCTTCGTCAGTTCGAGATGTTTGCGCGTGCTGGGGTCGAGCGCGAGGAACGTCTGGCGTCGGTAGAACTCCGGCGGGTTGAGCGCGCTTGCATCGCCCGCGACGCCGGTCCGCCGGACGAACGAGCCGAGCGCGTCGAGCGCGCGATGTATGGCCAGCGACTCGTCCATCGCGAAACCGCCGACCGGACCGCGCTCGCGCGACTCGACCAGCGAGATGCTGGTGGTCGCCAGGCGCGCGCCGATCGCTTCGATCGAACCTGCCAGGGTCGCACGGACGTCCGCCGGCAGATCGGCGACCACTTCGGTCGGGCCGATCCGCCCGAGCTCCGCGAGGAGTTCTTCGTGCGCCGATTCGCCACCGAGCGCGGTGACCGCGCAGTATCCGGTCGAGACGTCGGCATGCGCGAGCGCGAAGCAATCGCCGACCAGCGCGACGGCCGCCAGATAGTTGTTCTGCTTGCCGTCGAGCAAGTGGTCTTCGATCAAGGTCCCGGGCGTGATCAAGCGGACGACGTCGCGGCGCACCAGCTTGTTCGCCTGGGGTACTTCGAGCTGCTCGGCAAGCGCGACGATGAACCGCTGCTGGACCAGGCGCACGAGGTAGTTCGACAGCGCGTGGTGGGGCACGCCCGCCATCGCGATCCGGTGGCCGCCGGCCTCTTTGCTCGTCAGCGCGATCTGCACGGCACGCGAGACCGTCTCGGCGTCCTCACCGTACGCTTCGTAGAAGTCGCCGACGCGCGAGAGCAAGACCGCCTCCGGATGTTTTGCCTTCATCCCGAAGTACTGGTCGAGCATCGGCGAGAGCTTAACGGGAGCGTCAGACACTAGGCGACCATAATGCCGCACGAAGGGCCTGCGCCCCTGGTGGATGGCGGGATCGCCCTAGCGGCGATCTGCCACGAGGAGAAGAACGTCGCAGGCGATCTCGGCGGCTCCGAGACTACGTCATACGTGCAGCACCATCTTCCACCTCAAGTGGGGCAAGCCGTAGGGGCGACAGACCGGGGTTGACCAACCAACGCCCCCACTTGTCAGGCGAGCCGTCTCGCGTGATAGACTGGCGTGAAGTACTTTTTATGCCTATCGACTATCGCACCGAACCCGAATACCAAGAATACCTCGACGGCGTCAGGTATCCCAAAGTGAGTCCGCGGAACCGGCACGGTCTGATCCAGGCCGAACTCTGCGCGCTGATCCGTGGACTCGCCGCGGGCCGAGGAACGGTCTCGCTGGAGACCGACGCGATACTGGAGCGCTTCGGTCCCGCGCGAACCAAGCTCATCCCCGACGTCTCGTTCATATCGAACGCCCAATACGACGCGCATCCCCGCTCCGATTGGGACGAGCCTCCGTTCTCGCCGGAGATCGCCGTCGAAGTGAAGTCGCCCGGCGACGGCGCCGCCTATCTGCGCGCGAAGTTCGAACGCTACCTCTCGACGGGATCCAAGCTCGTCCTGGATGTCGACCCGAAGACCCGCACGATCGTCGCCCACTCCGTCGGCGACGTCCGTTCGTTTTCCGACGGCGAGACCTTCGAGCACTCCGCGATTCCTTGGCTACGCTTCGACCTTCGCGAGGTGTTCGCGATCCTCGACCGCTTCGAAGAGCGCTAGACCAGGCTGAAGATCGGTCTTACGACCGGTGCGCCTTCGTCGGCGAACCGCTCGGCGCGGCGCACGATCGTGCCGGTGCAGCCCCAGACGTGGGCGGTTTCGATGGTGATGTCGAGCCAGGGTTCGCGGGCGTAGAGCGCTTCGTCGTAGCCTTCCGGCTTCGGCGCGATGACGGTGACGTTGTCGGGCGTCTTGGCGGCGAGCTTGCTTTGGTCTTTCTTGGACGGGCCGACGATCAGCGTGCGTACCGTCGAGCCGATCTTGCGATCGTGATAGGCTTCGACCGCGAGGTTCTCGGCCTCGAACAGCACTTTGAAGCGCTCTCTTGCGACGGCGGCCGGGACCTGCTCCCATCGCGCGGCCGGCGTGCCGCGGCGGATCGAGTAGATGAACGAGAACGCGTTCGCGAACAACCCGGTCTTCACGTAGTCCAACGTATCCGCGAAATCCGCGTCGGTCTCGCCCGGGAAGCCGACGATGATGTCCGTCGTGATCGCCCAATCCGGCAAGTAGCGATGGATCAACCCGACCACGTCGCGGAACTGCGCCATCGTATACTTGCGATTCATCCGGCGCAGCAGCGTATCGCTCCCGGATTGGAGCGGCAGATGGATGCGCGGATTGAGCTGCGGCAGCGCCGCCAAGTCCGCGATGATCTTCTCGGTGAAATCTTTTGGATGCGGCGAGATGAACGTCAACCGCTCCAAACCGGGTAGGGCGACCACGGCGCGACAGAGATCGCCGAAGTCGGTGCCGTCGGCCGGATCCTTGTAGGCATTGACGGTCTGGCCGACCAGCGTCACTTCGCGCGCGCCGGCGGCGATCTTCGCTCCGACCTCCGCGAGGATCTCGCCCATCGGGCGCATGTCGAAGCGGCCGCGCACGTGCGGCACGATGCAGAACGTGCAGTAATACGAACATCCGCGCTGGACGGTCACGAAACCGCGGAGATGGCTGAAGCCGTCGGTCACGCAGTCCGCGCTGCCGCCGAGCGGCATCACCAGCGCCCGCTCTTCCGCGACCTCCGTCTCATCGAAATCGGGGCGCCATTGCACGAGCGCGTCGCCCAGCCGTACCAGTTCGCTCGTGCCGAAGACGCCGTCGAGGTGCGGCACCTTGGCCTGCATCGTCGCGCGGTCTTGCTCGGCCAGACATCCGGTCACGACGACCTTCAGCCGCGGGTCGGCCTCCTTGAGCAGTTTGAAGTGGCCCATGCGCCCGTAGGCGCGCCGTTCGGCGTTGTCGCGCACCGTGCACGTGTTGAGCACGACGACGTTCGCCTCTTCGACGTTCGTCGCAATGGCGTAGCCGGCCGCGGTCGCCCGATCCGCCAGATATTGGGAGTCGGCTTCGTTCATCTGACAGCCGAACGTCTCGATATAGATACTCGCCATGCGGGCGAGCGGGCTTCGAGCCCATCGCGGCCAACTACTGCGCGGTAGTGGATACCGATATGGATTTCGAGGCGGCCCCGGCGCTCCGCCCCGCGACGGTCGCCGTCGTCGGCCGCCCCAACGTGGGCAAGAGCGCGCTCTTCAACCGCCTCGTCGGCCAGCGTTTGGCGATCGTCGAGGACACCCCGGGCGTGACCCGCGACCGGCTCTACGCCATCGCGGAGTGGCAGGGCCGCACGTTCACCCTGGTCGACACGGCCGGCATCGATCCCGACGCCGACATGCAATCCGAGACCGCCGCGATCACCATCTCGACCCGCCGCCAAGCCGAAGCCGCCGCGTCCGAAGCCGACGTGATCGTCTTCGTCGTCGACGCGCAGGTGGGGATGAACCCGCTCGACGACGACGTCGCCGGCATCCTGCGGCGCACGCGCAAGCCGATCGTGCTCGTCGCGAACAAATGCGAGTCGCCGCGCGCGCAGGCCTCGGCGCACGGAGAGTTCTCCGGCATCGGTTTCGGCGATCCGGTGATCGTCTCGGCGATCCACGGAGAAGGTACGGGCGACCTGCTCGACCGCATCGTCGAACTTCTGCCGCCGGACTCCGAGGGCGTCGCCATGGAAGGCGAACTCGCGCTCGCGCTCATCGGCCGGCCGAACGTCGGGAAGAGCTCCCTGCTCAACGCGCTACTCGACGAAGAGCGCGCGATCGTCAGCGACGTGCCCGGGACGACGCGCGACGCGATCGACACCATCTTCAACTGGGAAGGCAAGAAGATCCGGCTCATCGATACCGCCGGCGTGCACAAGAAGGCGCACCAGCACGGCGCGATCGAGTATTACGCGACCCTGCGTTCGCTCTCCGCGATCGCCCGCTGCGATATCGCCGTCCTGCTCTTCGACGCGATGGTCGGCATCACGGCCCAGGACCGCCGTCTGGCGGGCATCGCGCTGGAAGAGCGCAAGGGGCTCGTCATCGTCGGCAACAAGTGGGATCTCGCCCAGGAGCAGGGCGAGTATCAGCAAGCCGACCTCATCGACGTGATCTACTCGCAGCTGCCGTTCGCGCGGTTCGCGCCGGTGACGTTCCTCTCGGCGAAGACCAAAGGCCGGCTCAACAAACTGATGCCGATGGTGCAGACGGTCGCCGAGAATCTCGACCGGCGCATCCCGACGGCCAAGCTCAACGCGGTCGTCCGCGACGCGACGATCGCCCATCCGGCGCCCGCGCCCGGCGGCAAGGCGTTCAAGATCCTCTACTGCCACCAGCCGGCGGCACATCCGCCGGTCTTCGTCTTCCACTGCAACGATCCGGAACTGATCGCCGGCTCCTACAAACGGTTCCTCGAGAACACGCTCCGCCAGAACTTCACGTTCGAAGGCGTGCCGCTCACCCTCGAGTTCCGCTCGAGGCGCGGCGAGGACGACCGATGATCGTCGGCGCCCTCCTCGTCCTCGCGTTCCTCGTCGGCTCGATCCCGTTCGGTTATCTCATCGGCCGGGCGTTCTATCGCACCGACATCCGCGCGCAGGGCAGCGGCAACATCGGCGCGATGAACGCGATGCGCTCGCTCGGCAAGCGCGGCGCCGTCGCGGTACTCCTGCTCGACGCGCTCAAGGGTCTCGTGCCGGTCGTGCTGATGCAGCGGTTCGCGCCGGGCGATCTCGCCGTCGCGCTCGCCGCGGCGCTCGCCGTCGTCGGTCACTGCTATTCGCCGTGGCTCGGGTTCAAGGGCGGCAAGGGCGTCGCGACGTCCATCGGCGCCCTCATCGGCATCGCCTGGCCGGCCGCCGCGATCGCCGTCGCGGGCTGGGCGCTCGGCGCGCTGCTGACCCGCTATTCTTCGGTCGGCTCGATGCTCGGGACCGCCGCGGCGGCCGTAGCGCTCTGGTTCCTGACGCATTCGCCGGTGCTCGCGGCCTATGGGGTCTTCGCGACCGTGCTGATCGTCTACGCGCACCGCGAGAACCTCGCGCGCCTGCGCGCCGGGACCGAGAGCCCCATCCGCCTGGGACGCACGCAAAACCAGGTCTGATCGGCCTCCGCCTCGTATCCGGGCGGGTCATGATCTCATCGAACGACTTCCGCAACGGGGTCACCATTCTCATCGAAGGCAACCTCTGGACGGTCATCGAGTTCCTTCACGTCAAACCCGGCAAGGGTTCGGCGTTCGTGCGGACGCGTTTGAAGAACGTCAAGACCGGATCGACCGTGGAGCGCACCTTCCGCGCCGGCGAGAAGCTGGAGCGCGCGACCGTCGATAACCGGCAGATGTCGATGCTCTACAACGACGACGAAGGCTTCCATTTCATGGATCAGGAGACGTTCGAGAACGTCACCCTCCAGCGCGACGTCATCGGCGGGCCGGCCGACTTCCTCAAAGACGGCATGATCGTCGACGTGCAGTTCCACGACGAGACGCCGATCGGCGTCGATCTTCCGGCGCACGTCGAACTGCGCATCGTCGAGACGGACCCCGGCTTCAAGGGCAACACCGCGACCAACACGTTCAAGCCGGCCAAACTCGAGACCGGCGCGACGGTCCAGGTCCCGCTGTTCGTCGAGCCCGGCGACACCGTCCGCATCGACACCCGCGACCGCGGCTACATCGGCCGCGTCAACAACTAGCCCGCGGTGAAAGCGCGCGCGCGGACGCTCGTCGTCGCGCTCGCGCTATCCGCCATAGCGGTCGCGATCGGGCTCGTCGCCTACTTCGCCGACCCGACCGCGGCGCCGTTCTACGTCAGCCGCGTCGGCGATTACGTCCTCCACCAGAACGCGCTCGAGAATCCGGGCGCGTTCGGTCTGCAGAACGTCCCCGACCGCGCGCAGCCGAGCGACGCCCTCGCGCTGATCCTGCTCGACGATCCGTCCGCGCACGGCGATCCGGCGATCGGCCTTCCGCCGTTCCCGTATCCGCGTTCCGTCTACGGCACGCTGCTCGCGCGGCTCCATAAGGCGGGCGCGAAGCTCGTCGTCTTCGACATCAACTTCCTCGAGAATTCGGTCGAACCGGCGCAGGATGCGGCGTTCGCCGCGGGCATGCGCGTCATGCCGACGGTGCTCAGTTACGACATCACCACCGCAGGCGAAGGGCAGATCGGTGAGTCGCCCGCGGCGCCCGATCTCAAGCCGGCTGCGGTCGCGCTCGGCTACACCACCATCGATCTCCCCGGCGGTTACTTCATCGGCCAGCCGCCCGTCATCACCACCGGCGCCGGCGGGACGCACGCGCGCGAACGCCTGACCTCGCTCTCGGCCGCGGCCGTCGAACGATTCACAGGCAAGCCGCTCCGCGACGTTCCGCTCTACGGCGGCGCGATGATCTTCCTGCCGCTGCACGTCCGGCAGACCCAGACCGCCGCAGGTACCGCGGACCGCGGCATTCCGATCGCCCAGCACGAGTCGATCCGCGATGCGATGAGCGTACCGGTCGCCGATCTCGCGACGCTGGTGAAAGGGCGCATCGTCGTCATCGGCGCGACCGCCGAGGGTCTGGGCGATTTCGCGCCGACCTCCGACGACGGCCACTTCCCCGGCGTCTTCGCCCACGCCCGGATGATCGACCAGCTGTTGACGAGGACGTTCGTGACCGCGGCGCCGCCCTGGCTCGACGTGCTCCTGATCGTCGCGCTCCCGTTCCTCATCGGCCTGGCGCTGGCGAACTTCCGGCCCCTCGCGGGCGCCCTCGTCTCGCTCGCGGCGACCGTCGTCTACGTCGAGATCGCGGTCGCCGTCTATGCGTACCGCCTCTTCTGGCTCGATCTCATCCACGTCGCGGGCGCGATGCTCCTGGCCACCCTGCTCGTCGGGCTCTATCGCACGGTGACCGAGAACTCCCAGCGGCGCATGGTGACCGAGATGTTCGGGATGCACGTCAGCCCCGCGATCGTCTCGGAGATCTTGAAGACCGAGGATCCGCGCGACGCCCTGCACCTCCAAGGAAACCGGGTGAAGGCGACGATCTTCTACAGCGACATCCGCGGCTTCACGGCGATGTCGGAGACGATGACGCCGGAAGAGATCTACGGACAGCTCAACGAGTATTTCGATGCCATGTGCGACGTGATCTTCCGTTACGGCGGCTACGTCGACAAGTTCATCGGCGACTGCATCATGGCCGTCTATTCCGCGCCGTTCCAGACGCCCGACGACCCGGTCAAGGCCGTGCGCGCCGCGATCGAACAGCAGATCCTGATCGGCGAACTTTCGAAGAAATGGCGCGCGCAGGGCAAACGCGCCTTCACCGTCGGCATGGGCATCAATACGGGCGACGTCGTGATGGGCAACCTCGGTGCGACGTCGCGCATGAACTACACCGTCATCGGCGACAACGTCAACATCGCGGCGCGCCTCTATAACGTCGCCAAGGGCGGCGAGATCGTCATCAGCCAGGCCACCTACGACGAGGTCCGCGACCTGGTCGACGTCGTCGAGATGGAGCCGGTGATGGTCAAGGGCAAGGCCGAACCGCTGCGCGTCTACAACGTCGCCGGATTGAAGGGCTCCGCCCCATCGACGCCCTGAGGACGCCGCTCGAACTCTTCGCCGCCGGGCTCGTCTCGAGCATCTTCGGCTCGATGGTGGGTCTGGGCGGCGGCTTCGTCCTCGTTCCCATGCTGCGCATCTTCTTCGGCCTGGCGCCGGCGGAGGCGGCCGGGACCTCGCTCGCACTGGTCGTCGCCAACAGCGCCAGCGGAGCGTTCACCTACATGCTGCAGAAGCGCGTGCACGTGAAGATCGGCCTGCTGCTCGCGCTCGGCGGCCTGCCCGGCTCGATCGCCGGCGCTCTCGTCGCCGCGCGTATTCCCGGGGTCGCCTTCGACTGGATCTTCGCGGCGCTGCTCGCCGCGCTGACGATCGACATCCTGGTCAACCGGAAGCGGCGGCTCGCCGACCGGCCCGACATCGACGACGTCGGCGGGATCAAGGGCATGTCGTACCGGCTGGCGGTGCTCGTCGGACTGGGCGTGGGCTTCGTCTCGTCGCTCTTCGGCGTGGGCGGCGGCGTGATCGTGCTCCCATCGCTGCTGTACTTCTCGCAGCTGCCCGCGCATGCGATCGCGGCGACCTCGCACTTCGCCATCTTCCTCACCTCGCCGGTCGGGCTCGTCACGCACGCCTACCAGCACGACATCGACCTCGCGGACGTCGTACCGCTCGTCGCCGGCGGACTGCTGGGGGGACCCGTCGGCGCCCGTCTCTCGCGGCTGGTCTCGGGGCCTCGTCTGATGACGCTCGTCGCCGTCGCGCTGACGATCGCGGCCGCGTCCCTCGTCCTACGCCACGCGTTCTAGCCCGCGAACCGGGCCGTAAAGTTTCTGCGAACCCGGCCGCAAAGACGTCACGCGCCGGGCGTCGCGGCCGATGGTAGAGAGGTGGAATCCGACGCACGCCCGCTCGACCTCTTCGCCTTCGACGACGTCTCGTTCGTCCGCGACTGGTTCTTCGACTTGCAGAGCGCCGAGGCGCTAGGCCCGACGCTCCGCGGATTCGTGCCGGCCACCTTCGCCACCCACGCGAAGTCGCTGTACCGGCCTAACTGACTACTTCGGGTACGTCATCTCTTTGGGGATGACGTATGTGTCGAACTCGTCTGCCGTCACGTGACCCAGACCGACGGCCGCCTCCTTGAGCGTCGTGCCGTGGTGGTGCGCGTGCTTGGCGATCGCCGCGGCGTTATCGTAGCCGATCTTCGGAGAGAGCGCCGTCACCGTCATGAGCGATTGATCGAGGTATTCCTTGATCTTGGCCTCGTTGGCGACGAGCCCCTCGACCGCGTGCTCGCGGAACATCGTGCACGTATCGCGCAGCAGCGTGCACGAGTGCAGGAAGTTGTAGATCATGACCGGGTTGAAGACGTTGAGTTCGAAGTTGCCTTGCGAGGCGCCGAACGAGATGGCCAGGTCGTTCCCGAAGACCTGCGCGACCACCATCGTCATCGCTTCCGACTGCGTCGGATTGACCTTGCCCGGCATGATCGACGAGCCCGGCTCGTTCTCCGGCAGCGTCAGTTCGCCGATGCCGGCCCGCGGGCCCGAGGAGAGCCAGCGGATGTCGTTGGCGATCTTCATCAGCGCCGCGGCGAGCGTCTTGAGCGCGCCCGAGGCGAAGACGAAGTCGTCGTGCGACGCCAGCGCAGCGAACTTGTTCGGATGCGAGCGTAGCGGCAGGCCGGTCAGTTCGGCCAGTTTGTGCGCCGCGCGTTCCGCGAACTCCGGATGCGCGTTCAAGCCGGTGCCGACGGCGGTGCCGCCGATGGCCAGATCGTAGAGGTGGTTGAGGGATTCCTGACATGCGACCGTCGCGCGGTCGAGCTGGCTGACGTAGCCCGAGAACTCCTGGCCGAGCGTGAGCGGCGTCGCGTCCTGAAGATGCGTGCGACCGACCTTGACGATGTCTTTCCAGGCGGTCGCCTTGTCGGCCAGCGCGTCGCGCAGTTTCGTCACCGCCGGCAGCATCCCGACCATCGCTTCGGCGGCGGCGATGTGCATCGCCGTCGGATAGGTGTCGTTCGAGGACTGCGACATGTTGACGTGGTCGTTCGGATGGATCGGCTTCTTCGAGCCCATCGCGCCGCCGGCCATCTCGATCGCGCGGTTGGAGATGACCTCGTTGACGTTCATGTTCGTCTGCGTCCCCGAACCGGTCTGCCAGACGCGCAGCGGGAAGTGCTTGTAGAGCTTTCCGGCGATGACTTCGTCGGCGGCCGCCACGATCAGATCGGTCTTCTCCTTATCGAGTTTTCCGAGATCGTGATTGACGAGGGCGGCGGCCTTCTTGAGCGTCGCCATCGCGCGCACGACCTGGCGCGGCATCACGTCGCGCGGCGTCTCGCCGTCGCCGATATCGAAGTGGATCAGCGAACGCGCCGACTGGGCGCCGTAGTACATGTCGGCCGGTACGGCGATCTCGCCCATCGAGTCGGATTCGGTACGGACGGGAACGCCCGCCGGGATCGTGCTGGTGTGGTTCGTCATAGCCCGCATATCTTCGCCCCTGGGCGCCCGGGCCCGCCCGGACTTAGGTCGGAAACGGCCCGCGGTGCGGACTATTTCCCCTTGTTCGCGGCTCGCTCCAGGGAGTTGCCGACGGGGCGGGTCTCGAGGACTTCGTAGATCGTCAGGGGGAAGCGTTTGTCGAAGCGGAGCTTGTTGCAGCGGCCGCAGGAGATAGGCTTGGAGGGCATGCGCTTGCGCAGCATCTCGAAGCCGCAGTGCTCGCAGCGGAAGATGTAGCGCTTCGAGGACTCGTTGAGCGCGCGCACGCTGCCGAGATCGTGGTGGATGTCGGTGATGCCGAGTTCGCGCATCTTCTTCTTGAAGATCCGACCGTGACCGGTGTCGCGATGGCGCGCGTAGCACCACGCGTGGATCATCTCGTGCAGCAGCGTCTCTTCCAGCGCTTCCGGGTATTTGCGGAAGTGCTTGGGCGAGAGTTCGATCAGGAGCGGATGCGTCGAATAGGTGATGCGGCCGGCGGCGTTCGAGAACCGTTCGTTGTAGGCGATGCGGCACGCCGGGACCTCGCCGTTGAACCGTTCGTAGTTCAGGCGCGCGAACGTCAACTGAAGATCGGCTTCCGAGGGGAGCACGAATGATATCGTTCGCCGTTCGTCCAAGGGTTTCTTCGTGAACGCCCCCGCACCGCGCGGCCTTCCCGGCCGCATCGCCATCCCGCTCTTCCTGGTCATCGGCGGCGCGTTCGTCGCGCTCCTGGCGTATTTCGTCTGGATCGGCTACGGCAACAACGGCTCCGTCTTCGGATCCGGCGGCCCGGCCGCGGCGAAAGCCGGCCCGGCGAACACGAACGTCCAGGGCGGACCGCCTCCCGCGGTGATGGCGCAGGTCCAGTCGCTGCGCGCCCGCATCGCCGCGCATCCGAACGACGACGTCGCCGCGACGCAGCTGGCCGATATGTACCTCGCGGTGGGGAAGTACGCGCAGGCGATCCCGCTCTACCGTCAGGCGCTCAAGGCCAATCCCAAGAACGTCGCGGCCTCGACCGGGCTCGCGCAAGCGACCGACGACCTGAAAGCGCAGAACTCGTGAACCTCTACATCTCCTGCGATATGGAGGGGACCGCCGGCATCTGCTCGTGGGATCAGTGCGATCCGGGCAACGCGCACGAGTATCCGACGTATCGCCGCCTGATGACCCGCGAAGTCCGAGCCGCCATCGACGGCGCCCGCGCGGCGGGCGCCGAAGGCTTCCTGATCAACGACTCGCACTGGGACATGCGCAACCTGCTCTGGGAAGAACTGCCGAAGGACGTGCGCCTCGTCTCAGGAGGACGCAAGCCGTTCTCGATGACGCAAGGCCTGGCCGCCGGATTCGCCGGCGCGTTCTTCACCGGCTACCACGGCAAGGCGGGCGAGGCCAACGCCACGCTCGCGCATACCTATACCTCCGACTCGCTCTTCAACGTCACCGTCAACGGCACGGTCTGCAGCGAGGCGACGCTCAACGCCGCCCTCGCCGGCTACTACGGCGTGCCCCTGCTCCTGATCACCGGCGACACCACCATCGTCGCCGACGTCACGGCGCAGCTGCCGTGGGTGACCGGCGTCGCGGTCAAGCAGAGCATCGGCTACTACGCCGCCGATTCGCTCGCGCCGCAGGCCGCGCAAGACGCCATCCGCGCGGGCGCCGCCCAAGCGATCGCCAGGATCGCCGAGGCCCGGCCCTACACCTTCGAACCGCCGATCGTCCTCGATCTCGAACTCGCGCGCGTCGAATGCGCCGACTTCGTCGAACTGATGCCCGATTTCAAGCGGACCGGAGGACGCACCGTGCGCTACGTCGCGCCGGACTTTCCGACGGCCTATCGCGCATTCGTCGCGGCCTTCCGCATCGCGGGCGCCGCGCTGGTGCGCGCGTGAACGTCTACATCAGCAGCGATATGGAAGGTACCGCCGGCGTCTGCGCCTGGGAGCAGTGCGACGCGCGCAAACCGCACCCCGAATACGCGCTCTACCGCACCTGGATGAACCGCGAGATCCGCGCCGCCATCGACGGCGCCCGCGAAGGCGGCGCGAAGGGCATCACCGTCAACGACAGCCACGGTCCGATGCGCAACATCGACTTCGACGAACAGCCGGCCGATATCCGGGTCATCTCCGGCAACCGCAAACCGTTCAGCATGGCGCAAGGCGCGGAAGGCGGATTCGACGGCGCCTTCTTCACCGGCTATCACGGCGCCATCGGCGACGCGAACGCCACGCTCGCCCACACCTATAGCCCCGGCGTCATATACGACGTCGCGATCAACGGCACGACGTGCAGCGAAGCCACGCTCAACGCCGCCTACCTCGGCTGGTTCGGCGTACCGCTCCTCCTCGTCACCGGCGACCGCACGACGGTCGAAGGCGTGCAAGCGCAGATGCCCTGGGTGATCGGCGCGGTCGTCAAGGAGAGCATCGGCTACTACGCCACCGACAGCATCTCGCCCGACGCCGCCCAAGACCTGATACGAGCCGCAGCAAGAACCGCGATCGAAAACGCGAGCACGGCAAAGCCGTTCACCTTCAAAGCCCCGATCACCATGGACATCACCCTCGCCCGCGTCGAACAAGCCGACCTCATCGAACTCATCCCCGGCTTCACCCGAACCGAAAGCCGCCAAGTCCGCCTGACCCGCGACGACTACCCCACCATCCTACGAGCCTTCATAGCCGCCTTCCGAATGGGCGCCCTAACCCTCTAAAAAAACGACCCACAAAAAGTGAACGCTCTCGCTTTGAGGATGGGGCGGGAGCCCTGGGCGACGTTCCTACGGGCGATTTCCGATTTTTTCGCAATCGCCATGGATGGCGACTACCTTTGAAAGTTGCGAAAAAACGGTAAAGTAGGAGCGCCCCCGGATGGGGCGCGACGAACGTTCGCCGGTAGGAACGTCGCCCAGGGCTCCCGCCCCATCCTCAAAGCCCCCTAAGGAACCACCCAGACCACGACGTCGCCAGAACGCACTCCGCTGCTGACCCGCACCCGCCAGCAGCCCGCGGCCGGAAACGTCAGTTCGCTGCCGTCTTCGAACACCGGCTGGACGCGCGTCATCGTGCCGCTGCCGCCGATCATCGTGCCGTTCAACTGCGCGGTCGAGTTCCCGTTGACGTGCCAGACGACGAGCGTTCCGCGCGCGCGCAGCGGCGCGTAGGCGGACCCGGGCGCGCCGATCGGCTTGCTCTGGAACGAGAACCACATGCCCGTCAACGTCGGCTGGACGCGGACGAACGGGTACTCCGAGTTCGTCGACGACGACCAGCGCTCGACCGTCGTGACCGGACAGGATGCGGGAACGCCCGCGGGCTTGGGCATCGCGACCGAACCGGCGAGAGCGAGGGCGAGGATCATGTCGTGCCTCCTACTGCGACCGCGATCTGGGCGAGATCGTCGGCGCTGATCGAGAGTTTGCGCATCGCTTCGTCGTGGGCCGCGATGGTCTCGGCGCTGGTGCTCGAGGCGGCGCGCTCTTCGCGCAATCGTTTCACTTCTTCCGTAACGCGGGCTGAGAGTTCCGGGGTCAGCGTCACCCCGGCGGCCTCGAGGACGCCGCGCCGGGCCTCCAGCGTCTGCTCGACGAGAGCGACGCCCGAGTGCTTCCCGAAGACGAACTCGGTCTCCGCGCCTACGAGGTCCGCGGGCACCGCCTCGTACATGCGATGGTCGATCAGCATGGCGTGCGTGTGGATGCCGCTCTCGTGGGCGAACACCTTCGCCCCGACGATCGGCTCGTGCTGCTGCATGGGGATGCCGCTCATCCGCTCCATGAAGCGTGCGAGTTCGCGCAGTTTCCCGTATTTGAAGCCGGGGATCTCGACGCCGTACAGCTGCCGCATCGCGACCACGAACTCGTGGAGCTTGACGTTGCCGGCGCGTTCGCCGTACCCGTTCGCCGTCACCGAGATCACCTTGAATCCGGAAGAGCAGGCCGCGATCGCATTGGCCGTCCCGAGGCCGTAATCGTTGTGGAGGTGCGCGACGAGCGGCAGCCCCTTCGGCATGGCCGCGACGATGCGCGAGCAATACCAGCGCGCCGCTTCCGGCGTGAGACAGCCGACGGTATCGGGCCACGCCGGGCGGGTGCCGCCGGCTTCCAGCCCGCGCTTGAAATACGAGATGAAGTACTCGACGTCGCCGCGGCTGCCGTCTTCCGCTCCGAACTCGATGCGTTCGACGCCGCATTCGCGCGCGTACCCGATCGCGTCCGCCTGCAGTTCGACGTTCGCGTTGCGATAGAATTCGAGCGGGAGGTCGAGCCACTCGGATTCGTCCTTGCCCACGAACCGCAAGAGCGTCTTGCCGATCTTGTACTTGAGGTGCAAGTCGCTGCCGCTCGTGAAGATGAAGAACGTGACCTCGCGCGGATCGATGCCCGCTTCGCGCAGCGTCGCGACCGTCACGTCGATGTCCTTACGGTTGGAGCGGCACATCACCACGATCTCGACGTCGCCGAGCGCGCCGCGATGCTTGCCCTCCATCACGAGGCGGAGCGTGCGCCGGTCCCCCGCCGATGCGGCCGGGAATCCGACCGACATGATGTGGACGCCGATGTCCGCCAGACGTTCCGCGATCTCGTACTTCTGCTCCGGCGTGAAGCAGACGCCGGGCATCTGCTCGCCGTCGCGCAAGGTCTCGTCGTAGATCCGGATCTCCGAGGGATCGGGAAAGGCGACGCCGCGCGTGAACTCCTTCGGGTCGCGGATCAGGCGTTCGATCGGCTCACGCATCTCCATACGTTCGGCTTCGCTACGGCTCGCGGCGCGCCCCGTCGTCGAGATAGACGCGAAGGACGGCGATATCGCGCGGGAAGAGCAGGTCGATGGCCCAGTCGAACGCGACGCGCAGCTTGCGGTCCAGCCCCGGCAGGCGCGCGAGGTAATAGCCGCGCCACAAGAACCAGGCGAGGAAGCCGGTAATCACGGCATCGTTCGGCAATTGCGCCACCGCGCGGCGTCCGCCGAGCGACGCCATCATGCCGAGCGACGAGAACCGGAACGCTTTCGTCGGCGTTCCGCGCAGGGTCGCGACGATGTTCTCTGCCAGCAGCGGACCTTCGCGGATGGCGTGCTGTGCGGTCGGCGGCTGGAAGCCCCCGCTGCCGTCGGGGATCGCGGCTGCGTCGCCCAGCGCCCAGATGCCGGGAAAGCCGGCGACGCTCATGTCCTCGCCGGTGAGGATCGCGCCGCCCTTTCCGTGCGGCAGCGCGGCCGCAGCGAGCGCCGGCGACGGTTTGATGCCGGCGCTCCAGACGATGGTCGCGGTCGGGATGCCGGCGCCGCTTTTGAGCGAGAGCGCATCGGCGCTCGCGGCCGTCACCGGCGAACCGGTGCGGATCTCCACGCCGCGTTTGGCCAGCGCGTAGGCGGCGTACAGACCCATCTTGGCCGGCAATCCGGGCAAGAGCGTCGGGCCGCCTTCGACGAGGACGACGCGCGGTCGCTGCGGGGCGATGTTCGGATAGTACCGGACCACGGAACGGAGCAGGTCGACGAGTTCGCCGGCCGTCTCCACGCCGGTGAAACCGCCGCCCACGACGGCGATCGTCAGCAGCCGCTCTCGCGCGGCGGCGTCCGACGTCGCATCGGCGCGTTCGAGCAGCCACATGACGCGATTGCGCAGCGACCCGGCATCCTCGAGCGTCTTGAGCGGATAGGCGTGCTCTTCGACGCCGGGCAGGCCGAACGTCGAGGTCGACGATCCGAGCGCCAGGACGAGATGATCGTAGCCGATGCTTGCGGATTCGCCGCTCAGCACGTACGTGAACGCGACTTCGCGCGCCGCGGGATCGAGCGCGGTGAACTCGGCGAGGAGGAAGCGCGCGTGCCGGAGCTGCGAACGGATCGGCGTCGCGATCTGACGGACGTCGAGCGCGCCGGAAGCGACCTCGGGGACCATCGGGGTGAAGAGCGAGAAGTTCTCGCGGCTGATGAGGGTGATCTCCGCCTCATCCGGGCGGAGCAGCCGTTCCAAACGCCGGGCGACCGCGATGCCCGCGAATCCGCCGCCGAGGATGACGATACGCTTCACGTTCCGAACTCTTCGCTCTCGTGAACGATCCCACTGCCGGACCCGCCGAGGAAAGCCTCGCTCCGAAGAAGCGACGCGCGCGCATGCCCGCTTGGCTCCAGCGGATATTGGCGCCGTTCGTCGCCGCGCTCGTGCTCCTCGGCAAGTTCAAGGGATTGCTGGTGCTCCTCGCGCACGCGCCCATGCTCAGTTTCGTGCTGACGTTCGGCCTCTCGCTTTGGCTCTACGTCGTCGCGTTCGGCTGGCGCTTCGCCATCGTGCTGCTGGTGGTGCTCGTCTCGCACGAGTTCGGCCACTATCTGGCGTTCCGCGCGTACGATCTGCCCGCGCGTCTTCCGAACTTCGTGCCGTTCCTCGGCGCGTTCACCGTCGGTGCGGTTCCGCAGGACCTCGAACACGACGCCTACATCGCGCTGGCCGGTCCGCTCGTCGGTCTCGGCCTCGCGGCCGCATGTGCCGGCGTCGCCGCGACGTCGACCGATCCCGGCTGGGCCGCGGTCGCCTATTTCAGCGCCTTCCTCAACGCCTTCAACATGGTCCCGATCGTCCCGTTCGACGGCGGCCGCATCGTGCACGCGATCTTTCCCGGTCGCGACCCGCGCGCTGCGACGCACGACAACGCCGCGCGCGTCCGCGTCGCCATCGCCTACGCCGGCACCGCCGTCGGTCTCGTGTGGGTCGCGATGCAGACGCACGGCGCGATCGTCGCCGGAACGCCGCGCTGATGGCGGAGGGCGACGCACCGGACTTCGCGATGACGCGCGCCGTCGAGATCCTCGCGCGGATCGCCGAGGGCAAGCGTCCGGCGTACGCGCCGCCGCCGCCGGTGGACAAGCCGCTGCTGCTCTTCAGCGAGATCGTCGCCTTCGAGACGGGCGTCACCACGCGCGCCGCGGTCGAGAAGGCGCTCGGCATCGCGTTCGCCTACCCGACCCGCGGATGGCACACGTATGCCGTCGGAGGGAGCGCGCGCGCCTTCCTCAGCGCGTTCTATAAGGACGGCACGCTCGTCGCGTGCGAGCTGTATGCGCCGCGTTCGCCCGACGCGCCGCCGCTGGCCGCGCGCTCCGTCGTCTTCCGCCTCGTGCCCGGCGAGATCGCGCTCGGCATGCAGCCGGGCGTGCTCGGCGAAGGCTTCGTGCGCGTGCCGACCCGTGCCGGAGCGTTCGAAGCGACCTTCGAAGCGCGCTATCCCGGCGGCGTGGCGTACGCGATGACGCAGAACGGCGTCCTCGAGCGCTTCGCGCTCTACGCCGAACGATGAGACGGATCGCGCTCGCGATCGCGATCGGCGCGTACCTGCTGGCCGTGCTCGCGTTCCGGCCACATCCGACTCCCGGTCCCGCGATGCGCGATTTCGAAGCGTATTACGCGGCCGGTGCCGCATGGGACCGCGGCGAGGATCCATACGGCGCCGGCATCTGGACGTACGAGCGCGCCGTGCCGGGCGTGGACGCGTCGCGCGAGCGGCTGCTCCCGTTCGTCAATCCTCCGCCGCTGCTGCCGCTCTTGGGAGCGATCGCGCGCCTGCCGTTCGGAGCGGCCGCCGCGCTGTGGGGGGCGCTGCTCTTCGGCGCGCTCGTCGCTCTGCTCGCCTGCGCCGCCCGGCTCGTCGGCGTGCGCGAGCCCGACGCGACCGTCGCCTTGCTACCGCTCGCGCTCGCGTTCGGACCCGTCTCGAGCGATCTCGCGCTCGGCCAGTTCGCACTCGTCGCCGTAGCCGGCGTCGCCTATGCCGCGCTCGGATTTCGGCGCGACCGCCTCCTCGTCGCCGGAATCGGCACGTTTTTCGCAGCGTTGCAGCCGACGCTCGTGCTTCCGCTTGCCGCGTTCGGCCGTTCCGCTCGCGCGCTGCACGCGCTCCTCGCCGCCGCGACCGTCTTCGCGCTCGGCTGGATCGTCCTCGCCGCGACCTCGAGCGCGGCCGCACCGCTGCCGTATTTCGCCCTCCTCGCCGCGCACGGATCGGCGGAGCGGTTCGCGGCGATCCAATACGCACCGAGCGCGATCGCCTTCGGTCTGGGAGGCTCGCCCGCCTCGGCGACCGCCCTCGGCATCGCGATCGCGTCGGCGACGGTCGCGGCGTGGTGCGCGTGGCTGCTGCGCGCGAAGCCGGACGCGCAGACCGCGTTCTTGACCGCATGCGCGCTCGTGCCGTTCGTCGCGCCGTTCTTCCACGAACACGATTTCGCGCTGCTGCTCCTGCCCGCGCTGGTGGCGATCGTCGTCGCGCGCGATGCGACGACGACCGCGCTCGCCGTCGGCGGCGCGCTGCTCTGCGCGGTGGACTGGCTCGGGCTCGCGCAGCGGCCCGACGGCGCGTGGCAAAGCGCGCTGCTCCTCGTCGCCTTCTGCGGCGCGCTCGCCGCGATCCGAGGCTACCGGTTCGCCGGCGCCGGCTACGTCGCGGCCGCGGCCGTCGCCGTCGCGCTCGCGATCGCGGGCGTGCTCGCCGCCGGCCATCCGGCGCCGGTCTGGCCCGGCGCGATGGGGCCGCTCTCGCTCGCTCCCGGCGCGAGCGCCGCGCAGATCTGGCACGAACAGCAGCGTGCGGCGCACATGTTCGATCCGGATGCGTTCTCTGCGATCCTGCGCGCCCTGCCGCTGCTCGGCTGCGCGTCCGTCGCGATCGCTATCGCGCGCTTACCGAGAGTTCCGTCGGATTCCAGAAATCCATGATCGGGCCCGGACGGAATCCGGTGACGCCGTCGGCGAGCGTGTCGTGTTCCGTCCGCTGGCTCAGGACGACGAACGGGACGTCGCGCGCGAGCCGTTCCTGGACGAAGAGGTAGTCCGCCAGGCGCGTCTTCCGATCGTAGACGGCCAGCGCCGCATCGAGCGCCCGATCGACGGCCTCATCGCAGTACGCCATGTAGTTCTGACCCGCGGGAGAGATGCGCGAGCACGCGACGAGATTGCGGATATCGGGATCGGGCGGCAGGCTCCACGCATAGGAGATGAGATCGTACTTCCGGGTCGCGGCGATGCCGCCCGCGGCGTACGAAGAGAACAGCTGGTTCGTCGGATAGCGCTTGTACGTCAGCCGCACGCCGATCTTCTCGAACCATCCCTGCATCATGGCGACGCGCGCGTCCAATCCCGGGTTGCCGACGTTGCCTGCGAAGGTGAACGAAAGCGCGGCGCCGTCCTTGTGCCGCACGCCGTCGGAGCCCATCTTCCAGCCGGCCGCCTCCAGTTCCGCGGCCGATCTCGCGAGATCGAAGGGATAGCACGGCGCGTGCGCATCGAACGCCCAGTTCAGGTGCGAGATCGGCGTGCACGCGAGGAATCCCGACCCGCGATCGACCTTGTCCCGCATCGTGCGGCGATCGATCGCGCCCGCGAGCGCCCGCCGGACGCGCACGTCGGCGAGGATGGGGTTGCCGACGTTGAAATCGATGTGCCCGTAGGAGACGGTATCCACGTCGACCGTACGCGTTCCGGCGATCGCGCGGGCCTCGCCGAGCTGCGCGTTGGGGACGCGGATGAAGGCGTCGAGTTCGCCCGTCCGCACTTCGTTCAGCGCGGTCGCCGTGTCCGGGACGATTTTGTAGACGATGCGCTTGAGCTTCGGGACGCCGCCCCAATAGTGCGGGAACGCTTCCATGACCACGTCGCTCTGGCGATTCCAGGCCACGTAGCGGAACGGGCCGAGCCCGATCGGCAGCGCGTCGTACGGGTCGTGGTTGACGTCCTTGCCGCGCAGCAGATGTTCCGGAAGGATCGCCGGATTGCCGACCGGTGTGAAGAAGCGGTTGAGGAACGCCGCATACGGCCGCTTCAAGCGGAAGATCGCCGTATAGCGATCGGGCGTATCGACGCGCGCGATGTCGTCCCACCCCTCGCGGGTGAGCACGTTCGTCTTCGGGTCGAGGATCGTCTTGACGGTGAAGGCGACGTCGGCCGAAGTGAACGGCGCACCGTCGTGCCACACGACGCCGCGACGCAGGCGAAACGTCAGGGATCGCCCGTCCGCGGAGATGAGCCCGTTCTCGCGCGTCGGCACGGTGAGGCAGAGCGAGGGTCGCGGATTCCCGCGGTCGTCGAAGACGAAGAAATAGCCCATCGTGAACGCCGAGAGGTCGTTGACGACCGTCTGCGTCGAGAGCAGCGGATTCAGGTTGTCGAGGTCTTCGGCGTCCGCCCAGCGCAGGACGCCCGCCTCCCGGCCGCCGCCGCGCGCGCATCCGGCGAGCGCGGCGAGGGCGAGCACGAAGGCGAGCGCGCGCGCCACTACCTCAGACGTCCACGTTCATCATGTCGTCGAACTGCGTGAACGATCCCGGCGCGTAGCCGCTGACCTTCTTGTTCACGGCGTAGCCGTCTTGGAGCAGGTAGAGCACGATCGTCGGGGCGTCGTTGACGATCGCCTTGACCTCCTTGAGCAGCAGCGCCTTATGCTCTGCCGGATCATAGGAGTTCTTGAACTGCTCCAACCAGCCGTCGAGCTGCAGGTTCTTGTAGAAGACGCTGTCCTGCCCGTTCGGCGGCATCTGCGTCGATTCGAAGAGGTTGGAGATGTCGCCGACCGGGTCGGTGCCCCAACTGTAGAACGTGATGTCGTACTGGCCTTTGTTGACGATCCCGTCCTGCGCGAAGAAGGTCGCCGGCGAGAACTTCCGCGTGGTGATCTCGATGCCCACGTCCTTGAGCTGCGAGCGGATCTCTTCGACCCGCTGATCGGCATCCGTCGCGCCGGTGTAGTATGGGAAATCGAGGGTCAGGCGCTTCCCGTCCTTCACGCGGATCCCGTCGGGTCCGACCGTCCAGCCCGCCTGATCGAGCAGCGCCCTGGCCTTATCGGGCGCGAACGGGATGAGCGGCACTTCGGCGACCGTCGGCGCGATCGGGTTGAGCACCGAGGTCGGCGATTCTTCGAGGATGCCGAACCCGTGGCCGATCTTCTCCACCTGTTCCGGCCGGTTCAGCGCGTAGCGGATCGCCTGACGGACGCGCACGTCGCTCACGATGGGATGCCGCACGTTGAAGTCGATGTGCGCGTAGTACGACGACGGCACGACGGAGACGTCGAGCGTCTGGATCGCCTGCATCTGCTTGATGAACGCCGACGACACCATCGGCCAGATATCGACGTCGCCCGTCTGCATCGCGGTCGCCAGCGTGTTCCGGTCGGGGATCAGCTTGTAGGTGATCCGTTTGAGCTTCGGCAGCCCGCGCCAGTAGTAGGGGTTGGCTTCCATCTCCACCGCGTCGCCGCGACGCCATTGGGTGACGCGGAACGGTCCGATGCCGACCGGCTTCGAGTTGTACGCCGCGTGATTGATGTCCGGAAGGTTCGCGAGCAGATGCGCGGGCAGCACGCACGGGTTCGCGCCGGCCGAACCGAAGAACGACGGCAGATACGACGCGTAGGGATGTTTGAGGTGGAAGACGACCGTGTACTTATCCGGGCCCGCCATGTGGGCGAGATCGATCAGGTTCCAGCCGTCGGTGCCGATGACGTTGTTCTTGGGATTCATCACGGCTTTCACCGTGAAGATCACGTCGTCGGCGGTGAACGGCGCCCCGTCGGACCAGCGCACGCCGTGGCGCAGATGCCAGGTGATCGTCTTGCCGTCTTTGCTGATGCCGCCGTTGGCCTGCGTCGGCACGACCGTGATCAGTTCCGGCACGGGGTTCCCGTGCCTGTCGTACCGCACGAAGTAGGCCATCGTCAACTGTGAGATCTGACCGAGGTTGGTCTCGGCGAAGAGCAGCGGGTTGAGCGACGGGACGTCGCCCGAGCCCATCGAGATACGCAGCCAGTGCGTCTTGGGCGCGTTGGATTCCGCGGATCCCGTTCCGCTCGAAGTGCTCGTCTGCGAACAGGCCGCCAATGCGGCCATCAGCGCGAGCGCCGCGATCTTCTTCACCATGCCGGTTTCCTTTCGCACGAAGCGACGTTAGATATCGACGTCCATCATGCCGTCGAACGGCGAGACGCCGTTCGGATGGAAGTTCTTCAGGTCCGAGTTATACGCGAAGACGTCTTCGCGCAGCGTCGAGACGACGCTCGGCGCTTCGTCGACGAACGCTTCGAAGAGTCCCCGGATATCCCGGTCCCGGTCCTTCTGGTCGTAATCGCGATAGACGGCATCGATCGCCGCCTGGGCCTTCTTATCGCACCACCGCAAGTCGTTCTGCCCGTTCGGCGGGAACGAGTCACAGCCGTAGATCGACGAGTAGTCGCCGATCGGATCGACGCCCCAGGCGAAGAACACCAGGTCCCATTTGTTCGAATAGACGACGCCGCCTTCTTGTGCCGGAGCGAACATCTGCTGAGAGGGATAGCGGACGACGTTGATCGCGACGCCGATCTGTTTCCACCAGCCGCGGATGAGTTCGATCTGCTGATCGACGTCGGGCGTTCCGGTCGAGGAGGCGAGGTCGAGGTCCAGAACGACGCCGTTCTTCTGCCGAATGCCTCCCGGACCGCGCTTCCATCCTGCTTTGTCGAGCATCGCGTTGGCGGCGGCGATGTCGAACGGTACGTTCTTGATGTCCGCATCGAAGTAGGGCGCCGTGTTCGGGGCGGGCACGTCTTGGACGATTCCGACGCCGTGCCCGATCTTATCGCGTAGGAGCGTGCGGTTCAACGCCAGTCTCAGAGCCTTCCGCACCGCCGGATCGCTGACGCGCGGGCGCTGTATGTTGAAATCGTAGTGGTTGTAGTAGTACGAAGGCTGCCGCAAGACGGTGACGCCCGGGACCGCTTTGACCCGTGCGAGGAATGCGCCGGGAACCGGCCACCAGAGGTCGAGTTCGTGCGCCTGGATCTGCGAGACCACCGTGTTGCGATCGGGGACGATCTCGAAGATCACCTTCTGCAGTTTCGCGCGCCCGCGCCAGTAGAGAGGGTCGGGGACCATCACCACCTGTTGCGATCGATCCCAGCGGAGATACTTGAACGGACCGATCCCGACCGGCAGCGAGTTGTAAGGAACGTTGTTGATGTTGGGATATTTCGCCAGCAAGTGCTTGGGCAGGATGCACGGGTTCGCGCCGCCCGTCGAGAAGAACGTCTCCACGAAAGGTGAATATGGCTTCTTCAGTTGCAGCACGACCGTGTATTTATCGGGCGCCCACTTCTTCTCGATCAGGTTCCAGCCGGTCGTGCTCACTTCGTTGTTCTTCGGATTCAGGACGACGTCGATGCTGAAGAGCACGTCGTCCGCCGTGAACGGCACTCCGTCGGACCATTTCGCGTTCTTGCGCAGATGGTAGGTGATCGTCAGGCCGTCGGGACTGATCCCGCCGTTCGCCTTCGTCGGCACTTCGGTCGCCAGTTCGCCGTAGGGCAGATTGTCCTTATCCCAGCGTACGAGCCACGCCATCGTCATCTGCGACATCAGGTTGATCGTCGCCGCCGTGCCTAAATGGGGATTGAGCGTATTGATGTCCTCGGCCGTGGCGTAGCGCAGTTCGTGGGGTACGGTCCAACTGTTGTGTCCGCCGATCTCGCCGGTCTTCGTACATGCGGACAGGAGCAGCGCGGCGGCCAGCGCCGACGCGACGGTGCGTTTCATCAGATCGAGTACTCCCACGGATCCCAGAACGACGAGATGACCGGACTCGGCGTGTAGCCTTTGAGATCGGTATTGTAGACGTACGGCTCCTTGCTCCACGAGACGAAGATCGTCGGCACGTCGAGCGCGAGTTGCTCTTGGACGACCGCGTAGTCCGCCTTGCGGCGGTTCTGATCGAGCGTCTGCAGCGCCGCCGCCATCGCCGCATCGGCCTTCGGATTGGACCAGAAGAGCGTGTTCTGCCCGCGCGGTCCGAAGTTCTTGGTCGCGTAGAGCGCCGAGTCGTCGGGATCCGCGGCGGCGACCCACGAGTAGAGCGCCACGTCGTAGTGACCGCCCTCGAGGATCCCGCTCGCGCCGTTGGTGAACATGGTCGCCGTAGGATAGTTCTTGACGTCGGCCTGCACGCCGATCGACTTCCACGCGCTCTGCAGATACGTCTGGAGCGCCTTGCCGTTGGTGGCCTCGGTCTGCGTCGAAAGGTCGAACTCCAGCCGCTTGCCGTCCTTCACGCGTATCCCGTCCGGCCCCGGAACCCAGCCGGCCTGGTCGAGCAGCGCGCGCGCTTTGGCGAGGTCGAAGTCGTAACGCACGACGTTCGGATCGTAGGCCCACGAGAGCGTGGGATGCTGATCGGTCAGCGCCGGAACGGCGGAGCCGTGATAGAGCTTGGCGATGATGTCGAGCTTATCGGTCGCGTATGCCAGGGCCCGGCGGACGCGTACGTCCTGGAAGATCGGCCGTTTGAGGTTGAAGTCGATATGGCCGAACAGGAACGAATCGACCTGGATCGCGACGACGCCGCTCTTGGGATCGGCGGCGAGCGCCTTATATCGCGGCCACAGCGCGCCGGTCCCGCGCGCGAGCATGTCGATCTCGTGCGTCTGCAGCTGCGTGAACTCGGTGTTCTCGTCGGGCATGATCTTGAAGACCACTTCCTTGAGCTTGGGCGCGCCGAGGAAGTAGCGGGGATACGCCTCGAGGCGCACTTGCGTGCCGCGCTCCCATTCCACCACCTTGAACGGACCGCTGCCGATCGGCATCGCGTTATAGGGCGCGTTGTTGATCCCGCCCTTGCCGTCCATGTATTTGGCGAGCAGGTGCTCGGGCAGGATCGGCGCGTTGCCGTTGACGCCCCAGAGCTGCTGCAGGTACGGCGCGTAGATGCGCTTCATGTGGACGACCGCGACGTAAGGGTCCGTGCAGTCGATATCCTTGATGTCCTTGTAGCCGTCCGTCGAAGCGACGTTGGTCTTCGGGTCGACGACGACTTGCCAGGTGAACTTGAGGTCCTTGCACGTCAGCGGGACGCCGTCTTGGAACGTGATGTCGTGCCGGAGCTTGTATTTGAGCGTGAGGCCGTCTTTGCTGACGTCGCCGTTCTCCATCGTCGGGATCTCCGAGACCGCGTCGGGAACCGGCCGCGCGTGGTCGTCGTAGCGCACGGCATACGAGAAGATGAACATCGAGAGATCGCCGGTCGTGGCGTTCGCGCCGAGGACGGGGTTGAGCGTCTTGACGTCCTGGTTCTCCGAGAACGTGAAGACGCCGGGGGTCGTCCACGGATGTCTGCCGCCGGTATCGCCGGTCGAAGCGACCTTCGAGCAGCCCGCGAAGAGGAGCGCGCAGACGGCGGCCGCACCGCCCAGACGTGACCAGATGTTCAAGGCGGTGGAACTCCTTCGATTACTCGCGCATGGCGTCCGGATCGAGTCCGTTCGCCCTGCAGAAATCCCGATAGGCGTCGGGGGCGATCTCGGAGGGCTTGATCTCGCTGCGCCCTCCCCAGAAGACATTGGTATACCCGAAGTCGATGCCCGCTTCGCGCAGGTGGATGTCGATCGCGGCCTTGTGCTCCAGCACGGACGCCTTTTCGAGGCCGTGGGCCACCGCCATCACGTTGACGTTGCGGAATTCGGGGCCGCCCTCGCGCCAGTAGGCGTGCGTGATCGTGTAGTGCCGTCCCACCTCGCGACCCGCATCGATCTCGCGTCCGGCGGGCACTTCCCAATGGAAGAGCGCGTTGTAGCGCGTGACGCGCTCGTTCCCCGCGGTCGCCTTGACGTGTTCGAGAAAGGTCGAGAAGCGGCCGACGACCTTGCGTTCGTTGAGCGAGCGCGCGACCTCGTAGAACTCGGCGAGCGTCACGCCCGCTTCTTCCGCGCGCGCGCGCCACAGGTCGCGGACGAGTTCGCGCGGTGCGAACTCGCGCTTGAGCGCCGTCAGCACGCGCCACTCCTTCGCATCCAGTTCGACGACGTTCGTGTCGATCACGTCGGCCGGTTCGTCCGCGCGCGCGCCGGGCGCGAGCCCGCGCCTGCGCACGTGCCCGACGCCGAGCGCGAAGAGCCGTTTGGCGGGCATCGGCCGGAACTTCTCGGCGCCGACCTTCGCGCGCAAGAACTCCGCGTGCTTCTCGATCGAAAATCCTTGCGGCACTTTGAGCGTCGTCCACAGGCGATAGGTCGACCCCGCGCCTGCGACGTCCGTCGTGCGGATGACGACGTGCCCGGAGAACGGATCCACTTGGGACATATAGTCGAACGCCGCATCGAGCCGTTCGGGAGCGATCTCCCAAGCGACGAGAGCGCCGCGCGCCAAGTTCGTGGCCATCATCGTCTGACGGACGCGGCGGATCGTGCCGCCTTCGAGCATGGCGACGATCCGCTCGATGACGGTCTCGACGGGCACGCCGCTGCGCGCCGCGATCTCGCCGAACGGATCTTCCTGAAAACCGGTGAGGCGGTCTTCGGAGACCGCGAGGATGGAAGCGTTTACCGGGTCCGAGACGGTGGCCGGAACCGAGGCCGAGGAGAGGGGCATGCGGGCTGTTTGTTGACCGCGCGCGCCCGCCCCTCTCCCGGCGCTACTGGGCGGTGGTCAGACCCGTGACGCCGACGGCGTAGTCGTACGTCTGCTCGGCCGTCTGCGCGCCGTAGAGCGCGTTGACGTAATCGGTCTGGGCCTGCGAGTAGCTGGCTTCGGCCGTGACCAGGTCGAGGATGGTGGCGACGCCGACCTTGTAGCGCGCCTGCGCCGAGGCCAGGCCGGTCTTCGCCGCGTCCAGTTCGAGCTGCGCCTGCGCGAGCGAAGCGCGCGCCGAGATGAGACCGGCCAATGCCGAGCGCACCTGCTGTTCGACCCCGAGCCTGTTCAGCGTGAGGCCCGCCGTCGCCTGATCGAGCTGCGATTGCGCCTGAGCGACGGCATAGTTCGTCTGATTCTGATCGAAGATCGGAATCGAGAGCGTCGCGCCGAGCGAGGCGGTGTGCGAGAAGCTCGTCTGCAGCGGCAGGATCTTGTTCGCGCCGTCCGTGTAGGTCGCGTTGAGCGACGGGAACTTCGCCAGCTTCGCGAACGAGACGCCCGCCTTGGCTTCGTCGACCGCGTGCTGCGCGGCGAGGAAATCCGGACGGAGCAGCAGCGCTTGCGCGAGCGCCTTCGCGTACGTCGGCGTGGACGAGGTCAGTCCGCTGCTCGCGCGGGCCACCGGCACCACTTCGGTATCGGCATCGAGGCCGAGCTGGGCCGCGAAGGCGGATTGGGCCGCGATCGCCTGTCCCTGCGCGGTCACCAGAAGTCCGCGCGCGCGCGCCGTCTGGAACGCCGCCTGCGCGACGTCCGCCCGCGCGGCGGCGCCGGCTCTGATCTTCGCGTTGATGCTGTCCTCGGTCACCTGGAACTGCCGCACCGATTGGCTCGCGGCATCGACCGCGGCCTGCGACTGCAGGACCGCGAAGTACGCCGTCGCCACGTTGAAGTCGAGCGTCTGCATCTCGCGATCCAGCGTGAACTTCCCGGCGATGTCGCCTTCCTTCGCCGAGCGCAATCCCGCGAGCACGCGGCCGCCGTCGAAGATCAGTTGCTGGACCCGTCCGGTGATCGAGACCTCGGTCGTCGCGCCGACCGTAGAACCGCCGCTGCCGCTTCCGCTGCTGCCGTTCGTACCGTCGAAGTTACGGGTCGCGCTCGCGTTGGCGCTGACGCTCGGGTAGAGCGCGCCTTTGGCGGCGCCGTACTTCGCGCGGATCGCGTCGTACTGCGCGCGCTCGGTGGCGAACGTCGGCGATTTCGCGGCGGCGATCTCGATCGCTTCTCCGAGCGTGATCTGCGTCGGCACGCCCGCGACCGCACGCAATTGCGCGACGTCCGGCGCCGGCGTTCCGTACGCGGGGTACGGCAGTTCCTGTGCGTTGACCGGCGCCGGCGTCGGAACCGGCGCGGGCGCCGGCTTCGGCGCCGCGGCGACCAGCGCGATGGCGATGACGGGCACCGCGAGCATCGGGATCTTCACGTGCGTTACCGCGCTCCCGCCGACGCTTGCGGTTTCGGCGCCGCGCCGCTGACGGCGACGAGGCTGCCGTTCTGCAGCGCGTCGGGGCGCGTCGTGATGACCTTGACGCCGGGACGGATGCCGGGACCCGAGATCTCCGCGAGCGTGTCGGTCTGGAGGCCGACCTTGACCTTGACCTCCTTCGCCTTGTCGTCGTCGCCGACGACGAATACCGACGTGCCCGCATCGCTCTGCGCGACGGCGGAACGCGGTACGACGATGGCGTTGGGATGGCGTTCCTTCGGGATCGTCACGGTCACCAGCATCCCGCCGCGGAGGAGCGAACCGGGATTCGGTTTGCGCATCTTGGCGAGATACGACAGCGTTCCGGCCGTCGGAACGGCGTTGACGGTGTCGACCCGACCGGAGAACGTCTTGCCGGGGAGCGAGGACGACACGAAGTCGACGATCGAGCCGGGGCGCACGTAGGGGAGATCTTCGTCGGGCACGTTGACGTTGACCCAGACCGTGTCGACGCGCGAGACCGTCAGCGCGGGCGAGCCGGGGCCGGCCATCGCGCCGGGATCGAGCATGCGCGCGGTCACGACGCCGTCGAACGGCGCGTAGAGCGCGGTCTGTCCGAGTTGCGTGCGCAGCACCTGCGCCTGCGCGGACGCGGCCTGAGCCTGCGCCATAGAAGCCTTGACGTTCTGCGCGCTCACGACGTCGTTCGCCTTACCCGCGAACGCCGTGTTGTATGCGCTCTGCGCCTGCACGTACGTCGCGCGGGCCGCCTCGAGCTGCTGCTGCGAGACGTACCCCTGCTTGAAGAGCGATTGGTTCTGGTCGTACTGCAGCTTCGCGCTGTCGAGCGCGGCTTTCGCCGTCGAAAGCGTCGATGCGTTCGATTGCTGCGCGATCGGCAGGCCGGCTTGCGCGCCGCGCGCCGAAGCCGCGGCCTGCGCCGCCGAACTCTCCGCCGCGGCGAGTTGCGCTTCCAGCGTCGAAGGGTCGATCGAGGCGAGCAGCTGGCCCGCGCTCACGCGATCGCCGACGTTGACGGCGACGCGCGAGACCGGCCCCGACTGTTGAAAGGAAAGCGTGGACTCTTCGAGCGGCGCGACCTGTCCGTCGAGCGTGACGAACGTCGCGATCGTCTGCTCCTTGGCGCTGGCGACGTCCACGTTGAGGGCCTGCGGACCCCGTCCGCCGCCGTTACCGCCGCCGCATCCCGTAAGCGCGACGCTCGCCGCGAGCGCACACGCGACCGCCAAGCGTTGATAGTGCATGGTACTCCTTCAAGTTCGTAGGCGACGCTGTTCGTAACCAGATACGGTCCGGCCCGCGTTTTGTGTCACTATACCGGGCGTAACCTGTGAAGGCACTGTTAGGGATGCGCCGTAATCTCCCCGGGCATGAGCGCGAAAGTCGAGATCGGACGCTCCCACAGCCTTCAAAGCCGCGTCGAAGAATGGATGACCGCCGAAAAGGCGGGGAATCGCGGCGTGGAGGCGCTCTCGACCCCCCAGCTGGTCCAACTCGTGGAACAGGCCGCGATCGCGTGCCTGGAACCGGCCCTGGCTCCGGGCGAGATCACCCTGGGGACCCATATCGATCTCGAACACCACAAGCCCTCGCCGGTAGGATTCATCGTCCGGACCGAGGTCGAGGTGGTGATGATCGACGGCCCCCGCGTCAGCTTCGCCTTTCAGGTCTTCGACGAGAGCGAACCGGTCGCCGATGGCACCCACGAGCGGTACATCATCGAGAGGTCCAAGTTTCTCGCCAAGCTCGAGGAAAAGCTGGCGTAAAGGGCTCGTCCGGGGTAGAGAGGGACGACCGCCAGGTCGCCTGCCTCGGATCGGACGTCGAAGCGGGCCAATTTGCCCCCGGTATACTGCAGGGGGGCCAAGTAGGCTCCCGAACAAGATTAAGAAGGATTGTTTTTGGGTACTCCGACCCCGAACCGCGGAAGCGGTCCGTTGGTTGGGAGTTCGGGTCTTAAGTGCCGGACGCCCGAGGCAACACTGGTCTACCTTACTAGGAGGAAACTTTGAAGCGACTGAGCACCGGAGTCCTCGCCGTGCTGATTGCAGCAGGCCTGGGACTCAATGCGCTCGCCGCGCCGTCGAACCACGCCACTGCCGGCAACCTTGGACTCAACGCAGTAGCGCTCGACGACATGACGAACGCGGCTCCGCCGGCGAATTTTGGATCCCCGCCGTCGGGCCAAATCCCGATCCTTTACAACGACCATCACGTCTACAGCAAGCCGGATAAGCTCAAAGAAGGCCGTGTCCTGGCTGCGCTCGTGCGTGGCGGAACCATCCTCATCCCCCTCCGCTCGATGTTCGAGCAGATGGGTGCGACGGTGGCGTACGACGCGTCGAGCAAGACCGTCGATGTCAGCAAGCCGGGCGCCGACGTCAAGGTGACGGTCGGTAAGCCCGAAGTCGTGATCAACGGCGAATCGCGTCCGCTCGACGTCCCCCCGGAGATCTACCAGGGTGCCGTCGTCGTTCCGGTCCGCGTGATTTCGGAAGGCATGGGAGCCTACGTACAGTGGGTTCCGGAGAAGCGTCTCGTCGTCGTGCGGTACATCCCGCCGGTGGCACCGACCGCCGCTCCGACCGAAACCCCGGCGCCGCTGCCGCCGACTCCGACCCCGGAGCCGGTCGTAACGCCGTACCACGACATCTTCATCGCCGGCGACTACCTCATCTCACCGAAGGTGTACGATGAGTTCAGCCCCGGCAACACCGGTTCGAACACCAACGGTGGATTCTCGTACTCGGTACGCGGCGGCATCGAATTCGATGCGGCCGGTCTCCCCTGGATGCTCGAAGGCGATTACCGTCAGTTCAACTACCCGCACAACCAGATCGTCCCGACTCCGGCAGGCGCCTTGGCGCCTTGCCCGACGCCCGGCGACCCGGCTTGCGTGGCGGTGATCGGCGGCAATGGCAGCACCTTCGTGCCGGCGTTCATCGTGCGCGACTACGACTTCGACGTCCGTTTGGGCCTCCGAGTCGCGAATCCGCGCATCTACATCGGAGTCGGCTACATGTTCCGTGCGAACAACGCCGGCTATCCGAAGCGTAACGCTTTCGGATTCGGCGCAGAGAAACTGCCCGACCTCGATCAGCCGTTCTCGCTGTACGGCAGCGTGTGGTACTACCCGTCGGTGAAGGGCAACTTCACCGATGGGGCCGGCCACGTGTTCAACCTGTCGTACAACACGTTGAAGTATCAGATCGGCGGAACGTTTACGTTCGGTCCGCAGACCCCGCTCTTCGTGGACTTCGGCTACCTCGGAAGTGCCGACAAGAACCAGGCCAACGCTCCTTCGGATCGCTCGCAGAACGCGGCGTACGTCGGGCTCGGACTCAAGTTCTAGTCTGAACTTCCGGTCCCAAGAAGAAAGGCCCTCGTCGTACGACGAGGGCCTTTCCCGTTACCGGGGCTCGCGTGTTACGGAGACGGCGTGGCCGATGGCGTCGCGCTCGTAGCCGGCGTCGGCGATGCGAGCGGCGTCGCGATCGGCGTCGGCGTCGCGATCGGCGTCGGCGACGGCGTCGGCGTCGGCGTGGGTGCCGGGACGCACGGCTGGTCGATGTAGAGCTGCTTCGGGCGACCGGGCGCCGGGGTCGGGCTCGGCGTCGGCGAGGGCGTGGGCGTCGAGGTCGGTACGGCGGTCGCCTTCGGCGCGCCCGGCACGGCGGTCGGGATCGGCGTGGGACAAGGCAGCGCGTCGGCCAGGATGTGCTCGGTGAAGCCTACGGCGAGATCTTTCTTGATCTGCTTGGCGAAGAACGATCCGGGGAATCGCTGCACGATCAGGTGCATGTAATCCCAGGCCTTGTCCTGGTATTGCAGCGTGTAGATCTTCTTGAACATCTGCACGCCGAGGTAGGTCGAGCGCGCGAGCGCGGGATCGTTCGGATATTTCGCCATCCACGAACGGAGCGCGTCGTCCGCGAAGGCGACCTTCGAGATGATGCCGGAGTCCGTCGTCCAGGCCCCGGCGACGATGGCCTCGTCGTGGAACGTGTTGTTGATCCCGAGATAGCTCATCTTCAACTTGCCGAAGTATTCGTCGCCCGGCGCGGATGCGTTGAACTTATGGCAGGCATCGCGTTGGAACTTGCTCGCTTTGGCGGCGCAGGGGTCGGAGCCGGCGCGCGGAGCCGTCGCGGCGGTCGCGCCCGATACGGCGAGGCTCGCTCCGAGCGCTATCGCGGCGAGTATGGCAAACGTTCGTTTCATGCGCCCTTGTTGGGCGCCCGCCGCGCGTTACCTGGCGCGAGCGTACCGGTGATAGCGCTCGAGCGCCACCAGTTCGCGCCCGTGCGCCGTGTCCGACGGCACGAGCGAATAGAGGCTCGCCAGGCGCCACCAGTAATGCGCCACCCAGGGATCGCGCGGGTACTTCCGCGTCCAGTCCAGCATCGCGTCCTCGGTGCGGAGCGCGTCGCGAAGCACGTCCCGCGCGCGTGCCCGATGCTTGGCACGGAACGTCCCGTCTCTCAGACGGTTGTTCATCTCGAGGATGCTCATCTTCGAATGGCCGAAGTATTCGTCGGCCGGGGCCAAGCGCGTTCGCGCCGATACCGCCGCGAGAGAGGAAGCCAGGAGCACCGTACAGAGAAATGCGCAGAACATGAAGCGCACGATCACCGTCGCCGCCGTCCAGCTTCCGGCCCACGATATCGAGAGATTCGACGACGTGTGGGCATCGGTGCGCGCGCACGTCCGTGACGCGGCGAAGAATGGTGCTGACATCGTAGTCCTCCCGGAAGGCACTATACCGGCATATATAATCGGACGGACCCCGCTCGATACGGAACGCATCGACCGGGCCGTGGCGGACCTTCGTTCCGACGCAGCCGCACTCCGCGTGCTTGCCGTCTGTGGTATCGGACGTACCCACGCTTCCTTCCAATATAATAGCGCGGTCGTCGTCGATAGCGACGGTACGGTCGCCGGCTTCGCGGATAAGGCGTTCCTCTGGCACTTCGATCGGCGCTGGTTCGCGCCGGCCGAAGCGATCGCACCGGTCGCGACGTCGCTCGGCACGCTCGGCGCGCTCGTCTGCGCGGACGGCCGCATGCCCGCGATCGCGCGCGCGCTCGTCGATGGCGGCGCGGAATTGCTGACGATGCCGACCGCGTGGGTGACCAGCGGCCGCGATCCCGCCGCCTTGGAAAACATCCAGGCCGACCTGCTCGCACGCGTGCGCGCGCGCGAGAACGGCGTACCGTTCGTCGCCGCCAACAAGAGCGGCATCGAACGCGGATGCGTCGCCTATTGCGGTAAGAGCCAGATCGTCGATGCGGAGGGCGCGATGCTCGCCATCGCACCCGAGAACGCCCCGGCGATCGTCGCTTCCGAGGTCGTCGTCGGCGGACCGGTCGCGCCGCGCGTCCCGCCGGCGCCCGTCGCCGCGCGCGAGCGCGAGGATGCGTACGTACGCATCGCGCTGGCGATGGACGCGCGCGACGCTGCGGGCGCGGCGGATCTGTTGGAAGCCGGCGCGGTTCTCGGCGCCGGCGCGACCGGCGACTATCCGGTGCTCGACGACGCGGACGTCCTCGATCCCGGATGCGCGCTGCGCTATCGCCGCGCCGGACATCGCCTGCTGATCTGGCGCAGCGCCGGTTTCGATGCGGCCTGGATCGTGCCGTTCGCGCGCGCGCGCGCGCTGGAACTGCGCGTCTTCGTCGCCGTCTTCGACGAGGCGCGCGGGCGCGGGTTCGCCGTCGATCCGGACGGCGCCGTCGTCGCCGGGACGTTCGGCGCGCTGCGCGCGACGAGTTTCGTCTTCGACCCGGCGCGCACGCGACAGACGCTCGTCGCACCGGGCACCGACGTCGCCGCGGGCATCGAGCGCATCGCGACGCTGACCGGAGACACGCGCGCGTGAAGCTTCCGCGCGCCATCTGCGCCGCGACGTGTCTCGCACTCCTCGCCGCGAGCGCGACCGCCGACGGTCCCTATCTCCCCGGCAGTGTCATCGTCCCCGCGTTCTCCCGCGTCGTGCCGCCCTATACGCTGAGCGTCGCGGGGCCCGGGTCGATCCGCGACGGCGCGTTCGTTGCGCCGCCGGTCGGCGCGGCGACGACCACGACGGTCATCGCGAGCGGCGCGAACGGGCAGATCGGCGAACGCGATCTGCGGCTCGCTCCCGCTCCGCGCGCGGGAACCGCCGTCATCGCCGTCGCCACCTACGACGGCGGGGTGGTGCTGCACGATCCGACGACCTTCGCCGTCGTAGGGACGATCGCGACCGGCGGATCGCCGAGCGACGTCGCGGTCTCCGCCGACGGCACGATGCTCGCGACCGACACGGCCGGCGACGCCGCGACCCGCATCGCCCGCGCGCCGTGGACGGTCGCGCGGATCGCCGGCGTGCCGCTCGGCAACGAGGTCCTCGCCGACGCCGCCGGCGACACGTTCTTCGTGAGCGATCGCGACGCCGGCGGGCGCGGTGCGGTCACGCGCATCGCCGCCGACGGCACCACCTCGCGGACGGTGACGGGCGATACGGCGGAAGGTCTGGCGCTCGATGCAGCGCGCCGCATCGTCTACGTCGGCAACATCAACGACGGCACCGTGCTCGCGGTCGATGCGGACACGCTCGCCCCGATCCGCCGGGTGACGGCGGTTCCCCGCGTCTTCGGCATCGCGCTCTCGCGCGACGGCGACACGCTCTATGCGGTCGCGAATCAGAGCGTACAGGCGCGATCGCTCGCACACGCCGGATACGTCGCGTCGATCCCCCTTCGCGGACGCGGCGCGCGGCGGCGCAGCGCCGACCTGCGCTTTCCGCTCGGCGCCGCGCTCGACGGCGCGACCGGCCGGCTCTTCGTCACCGACGAGGCGGCCGACGAGATCTACGTGCTGAACGCCGCGACGCTGCGCGCATCGCACCGCCCGCTTCCGACCTGCCGCACGCCCTGGAAGCCGCTGCTCTCCGGCGGCCGCCTCTACATCCCGTGCGCGCGCGCCGACGCGGTCGACGTCTACGACGTCCGCACCCTGCGCCGGATAGCCGGCGCTCCGTTCGCGACCGGCGGCTATCCGCTCGGCGTGGCCATCTGGAGGCCGCGGTGATCGCCCCGCGCGCCGTCGCGCCGCTCTTCGCGCTCCTCGCCGCCTCGTGCCTGGCAGCGAGCGCCAAGGATCTTCCCGCGCGTATCGCGCCGCCGCCACCGTTCCCGGCGATCCTCACGCAGGCGCCGGCGATTTCCGATGTCGCACCCGGCGTGACGCAGGCGGACTACGCACTCGTCACCGCCGACGGACCGGTCGCGGTCCGCGTCGTCGCGATCGCGCCGCATCGGAGAGACCTGCATTTCGGCGCCGTGCTCGCGAGCGATCGCCTCACGTCGCAGGGCGAGACCGTCGCGTCGATGGCGCGGCGCACCGGCGCCGTGGCCGGGATAAATGCGGACTATTTCGATATCAACAACACGAACCGTCCCACCAACGTGGTCGTGCGCCAAGGGCGTCTGCTGCGCACGCCGCGCCGGCGCTACGCGCTCGCGATCGCGCCCGACGGCACGCCGCGCTTCGCGGAGTTCGCGTTCTCCGGCACGCTCGCGATCGGACCGGCGCAGATCGGCCTCGATGCCGTCAACGAATATCCGCCGCCCGACGGCGGCACGGCGATCCTCACGCCGGAGTTCGGCGTCGTCGGACCGCAAGCGAACGTCACCCTCGTCGGCCTGCAGCCGCTCGACGGAACGCCGCCGTTCGCGCGCTATCGCGTCACGGGCATCGTCGATAACGGCACCGCGCAGCCGGCGGGCACCCATCTGGCCGTCGGTCCGAACGCCTATGGCGTCGCGAGCGTTCCGAACGCCGGCGACATCGTCGTCGCGTCCGGCGACTTCGCGTCCGGCGATCTCGCGCAGATCGCGACGGCGCTCGGCGGCGGCCCGCTGATCCTGCATGCGGGCGCGTGGTTCGACGATCCCGACGGTCCGGGCGGCGGCGAGTTCCTCACCCGCATCCCGTCGACCGGCGCGGCGATCGCGCCCGACGGCACGCTCTTCCTCATCGAAGTCGACGGACGCCAGCCGGAGATCAGCATTGGCGTCACCCGTCCGCAGTTCGCAGCGATCATGCGCGCGCTGGGCGCGACCGAAGGCATGGCCTTCGACGGCGGCGGTTCCTCCACGATCGTCGCGCGAGATCTCGGCGATGCCGACGCGACGCTGCAGAACGCTCCTTCCGACGGACGCGAACGCCCGGTCGCGGACGGTCTCTTCGTCTACAGCGACGCATCGGGCGGGAGTCCGCGACGGATGGTCGCGCGGCCGTCGACGATCCGCGCCATGCCGGGCGCGATCGTGCCCGTCTCGATCGCGAGCATCGACGCCGCCGATCGTCCCGTCGCTGCGTCGGGCGCGCTGCGCGTCGCGGTCGCACCCGCCTCGCTCGGGACGTTCGCAGGCGGACGTTTCGTCGCGCGCGCCGCGGGCCGCGGCGTCCTGCGCTTCGCACGCGGCGGCATCGCCGGAATCGCGCCGCTGGTCGTCGTCGACCGGCCCGCGCGCCTGGCGATCGTGCCGAACGCGCCGAACGTGTCGAGCGGCGAACGCCTCCGATTGACGGTTCGGGCCTTCGATAAGGACGGGTATCCGGTCGCGCTCCCCGCGGCGCTCTCGTGGAAGGCGACCGCCGGGACGATCGACGCCAAAGGCACCTACACGGCCGGCGCGACGAATGCGACGGTCTCCGTCCGCGCGGGAAGCGTCGTCGCTTCGACGGCGGTGACGGTGGGACGTCACGAGGATCCGCTCCAAGCCGGTCCCGACGCGCACCTGGTCACGTCGCCGCGGGGCGGGCCGGGTTCGCTCGCGCTCGCGACGCCGTGCCCGACCTGTCTCACCCTCGCATACGACTTCACCGGGACCGAACGGGCCGCATATGCGACCCTCGACGCTCCGCTTCCGGCCGGAGCGCTCGGCATCGCCTTCGACGCCGACGGCGCCGGCAGCGGCACCGTCCTGCGCGTCGCGTTCGTCAATGCGATCGACGAGCGCGTCCTCGTCACCGCGACGACGCTCGACTTCTCGGGGTTCCGGCGCTTCGTCGTCCGCCTGCCGCGCGGCTTCGCCGGGCCGGGCCGGCTCGCGCAGATCTACGTCATCGACGGCATCGGCGCGCACAAGGCCGACATCGCCGGCACGGTGGTCCTGCGCGATCTCCGGACGGTGATGCCAGGGACCTCGGCGCGACCTCACTAACCCCGTCGCGATGAGCTTCGACGATCTCGCGAGCCGCGCGCTCGATACCGCATCGGCGCGCGGCGGCGCGTATGCCGACATCCGCTTCGACGTGGCACGGACCGAGCGGATCGAGGTCCGCAACGGCGTCGTCGCTTCGCTCGCGGACGGGACGTCCACCGGCTACGGCATCCGCGCGCTGGTCGACGGCGCATGGGGTTTCGCGGCGGGCTCGGAGATGACCGATGGCGCGGTCGACGCCGTCGCCGCCCGCGCCGTCGCGCTCGCTCGGGCTGCGGCTGCGATCGCCCGCACGCCGCTCGGTGCGCCCCCGCCCAGGGCGTACGTCGATGCGTTCGCGACGCCGATGGACCGCGATCCGGCGGACGTGCCGCTCGGCGAGCGGGTCGCGCTCCTGCTCGAAGCCGAACGCCTGCTGCATGTCGGCGACGGCATCGCCGTCGGACGCGCGTGGCTCGACCTGTGGCGCACCGACAAGTTCTTCTACAGCACCATCGGCTCCAAGATCGCACAGCAGATCCGTCAGACCGGGAGCGGCCTCGCCGCGATGGCGGTCGGCGACGGCGACGCGCAGACGCGTTCCTTCCCCGGCGACAACGGGCTCTACATGAGCGGCGGATGGGAGATCGTCGAACGCGCCGCCCTGCGCGAAAACGCGGCACGCATCGGCGAGGAGGCGCTCGCGCTGCTGCGCGCGCCCCAGTGTCCGAGCGGCACGACCGACATCGTCCTGGGCGGCTCGCAAGTCTCCCTACAGATCCACGAGTCGTGCGGCCATCCCGCGGAGCTCGACCGGGTGATGGGCTGGGAGGCGAACTTCTCCGGGACGAGCTTCCTCGAGATCGCGCAGCTCGACGTGCTGAAATACGGCAGCGACAAGGTGACGATCGAGATCGACAATACGATGCCCAACGGCATGGCCACGTGCGCCTACGACGACGAAGGGACGCGGAGCGGACGTTCGGACGTCGTGCGCGACGGCGTGCTGGTCGGCTACGAGAGCTCCAACGACACCGCTCGCGCCATCGGGCGCGAGAGCAACGCCTGCGTCCGCGCGCAGAGTTGGGAGTTCGTGCCGATGATCCGCATGTGCAACCTGAACCTCCTCCCGGGCGACGTGCCGTTCGAGAACCTCTTCGACGACGTCAAAGACGGCGTATATATGGAGAGCAATCGCTCCTGGTCGATCGACGACCGGCGTCTCAACTTCCAGTTCGGCTGCGAGATCGGCTGGGAGATCAAGAACGGCAAGCGCGGGCGGATGCTCAAGAATCCGACGTACGCCGGGATGACGCCGAAGTTCTGGAACGCGTGCGACGCCATCGGCGACGCCGCCTCGTGGGTGGCGTGGGGTACGCCCAACTGCGGGAAGGGCGAACCGATGCAGGTCGGGCGGACGACGCAAGCGTCGTCTCCGGCGCGCTTCCGCGGCGTCGAAGTCGGAGTCGGCTATGCGCGCTGAAGATCGCGAGAAGTTCGCGAAGCGGACGCTTTCGCACGCGCGGGCCGACCAGACCGAAGTGGCGATCTATGCCGAGAACGCCGCGCTGACGCGGTTCACCCATCAGGACGTCCACCAGAACGTCGCCAGCCAAGACGTCGTCGTCTCGGTCCGCGCCATCGTCGACGGCCGGACCGGCGTCGCGAGCGCCAACCGGACCGACGACGCTTCGATCGCGGATCTCGTCGCGCGCGCGACCGAGCTCGCTCGGCTCGCACCGCGCGACCCGGCGCTGCCGGAACTTCCGGCGGGCGGTCCGACCACCGCACCAGCGGGCGCCTACGCCTCCGCGACCGCCGAAGCGGGAGCGGATCTGCGCGCGCAGATCTGCGACACCTACTTCCGCATCGCCGAACGCGACGGGCTGTGGTGTGCGGGCTACGCGAAGACCATCGCGAGCGGCGTCACGGTCGCCAACACCAACGGCGCGCTCGCATCCTACGACGGTACGTTCGCGGGGACGAACGTGAAGATGAACGCGGCGGACTCCACCGGTTTCGCCGAGGCGTGCGCGGCCGACGTCGGTTCCATCGACGCGACCGCGGTCGGCGAGACCGCGGCGCGGAAGGCCCGCGAGACGCGCGCGCCGCGCTCCGTCGAACCTGGGGCCTGGACCGTGATCCTGGAGGCGCCCGCCTTCGCCGAACTCCTCTCCTACATCAGCGATCACTTCTCGGCGCAGGCCTACGACGAAGGTTCGTCGTTCTGCACCGGCGGGCTCGGCACGGCGCTGCTCGGCGACAACGTCACCATCCGCGAAGACTACGCACATCCGCTCGTCCTCGGCATGCCCTTCGACTTCGAGGGCGCGCCGACGGAGCGGCTCGCGCTCGTCGAGAACGGCATCGTGCGCTCGGTGGTCACCGATTCGTACTGGGCCCACAAGCTCGACATGCCCAACACCGGGCACGCGCTGCCGGCGCCCAACGCATACGGTCCGCAGCCGCGCGCCATCGTCGTCTCGCCCGGCTCGCGGACGACCGAAGAACTGATCGCTTCGACCGAGCGCGGCCTGCTGGTGAGCCGTCTATGGTACGTGCGCACCGTGGACCAGCGCAAGGCGATCGTCACCGGCATGACCCGCGACGGCACGTATCTCATCGAGAACGGCCGGCTCGCGGGCGGCGTTCGCAACATGCGGTTCAATCACAGCATCGTCGAGGCGCTGAAACGCTGCGAGTTCGGGCTCGACCTGCACCGCTCGTCGAACGAGCACTACTCCGTCGTGACGCCGGCGATCAAGATCGAAGGGTTCACGTTCAGCAGCGGGACCGAGTTCTAGAGCGCCGTCATCCGAGCCGAGCCGAACGCTCCGCGGCGGCGGTCACCGCGCGCACCAGCGTCGACCGGAGGCCGCCGTCTTCGAGTGCGAGCAAGCCGTCGATGGTGCAACCGGCCGGCGTGGTCACTTCGTCCTTGAGGGCGGCCGGATGCGCGCCGGTCTGCAGCACCATCGCCGACGCGCCGTGCAATGTCTGCGCGGCCAGTTCGAGCGCGATGTGACGCGGCAAGCCGAGTTTGACGCCCGCCTCGGCGAGCGATTCGGCGATGAGATAGACGTACGCCGGGCCGCAGCCGCTGATGCCGGTGACGGCGTCCATCAACCGCTCTTCGACGACGCAGACGCGTCCCAGGGCGGCGAAGAGTTGGCTCGCGGTCTGCAGATGCGCGTCGGTGGCGCCGGTGCCGGCGGCGATCGCCGTCATCCCGAGTCCGATGCGCGCCGGCATGTTCGGCATGGCGCGGACGATCGCGACCTCGGGCCCAAGCCACGCGCGCAGGTTCTCGGTGGTCACGCCCGCAGCCGCCGAGATGACGAGCGCTCCCGGACGCACGTCGTGGGCGATCTCGCGCGCCACCTGCTCCACCTGGGCGGGCTTGACGCAGATGAAGAGCACGTCGGAGATTCCCGCGAGTTCGCGATTCGAGGCGACCGGGACGATGTCGCCGTGCTGGGCGCGCGTCGAGCGCGTCGTCGCGGCGATGCGTTCCACCGAGGTGCGCGCGCGTAGACCCTCGGCGATGGCTTTGCCGAGCGTTCCGAATCCGAGTATGCCGATGTCCATGTCCGCCTTCGTTCCGGAGATATGAAAGCGAATCTTACGTGTTCGGGGTCGCCCCGTCAAGGTTTCGGCGCGAAAGGCCGAGCGCGATCGCCCCGAGCAGCAGCGCGAAGCCCAGGCCGACCGCGAGCGGCAGAGGCACGGGGGCGATGCGGATCGCCGGATAGCGCATCACCAGCGGACGCACGCGCAGGCCGCCGACGGCGGTCGTCCGCCCGTCGATCGCCATCCCGAGTCCGCCTACGACCGGCCGGTCTTCTTCGTCGTCGACCGCGAAGAGCACGGCGCTCTTGCCGGCCGCATCCACGGTGCGCAGCATCGCGGCATGCCGCGGATCGAAGAGCACCGCTTTGACGATGCGATGCGCCGCCGGAACGGCGAACGTGTCGAACGGCAAGGTCATGCCCGCGACGTTCTGCATCGTCGGCATGGTGAGCACCGGCGAGAGGAACGAATTGCCGCTGGGCTGCGTCACGGTGAGGTGGGCGCCGCGCGCGTCGCTGACGTCGACGGCGACGACGTCGCGCGGCTCTTGCCAGAGCGCGAACGCGCCGGCGAAGCGCTCGCCGGCCGGTCCGACATCCGCCGTACCGTCGCCGCGCACCAGCCGCACGATCGGATCGGTCGACGAGAGCGGGAAGACCAGCGCGCCGCGCAGGTCGTCATTGCGGACGGTCGAGCCCGGAGCGCCGATCGCGAGCGACGGTTCCGGCGCGAAGAGCCCGTTCGCGATCCCGGCTATCGCGAGCGTCCCCGTTCCCGCGATCGCGAGCACCGCGGGCAGCGCGTACCCTCCGCGGGCGAGGGCCGCCGCGCGGATCGCGCAGAGGACGGCGGCGCCCGCCAGGAGCGCGTTGTACCACCCGTACTGGAAGAGCGCGCGCCCGGGGAAGAAGATCTCGGCGACGACGGCGCACGCGATCGCCGCGCACCCGACGAGGAACGGGATCACTTCGCGTCGACCAGCGGCGCGACGACGGCCTGCATCTCGGCGTAGGCGAGCGGCCCGTCGACGCCTTTGACGACGACGCCGTCGCGCCCGACCACGATCGTCGTCGGCAATCCGAACGCGGCGTAGATCCCTCCGGACTGCTGACCGTCGTCGACCAGCACCGGATACGTGATGCCGAGGGCGTCCGCGAACGCGCGCGCGCGCTGCGCCGACTCGCCCTGATCGACGCCGAGCACGACGACGCCGCGCGAGCGGAAGGCGGTCGCGAGCTTCTGCAGGTCGGGCATCTCCGCGCGACACGGCGGACACCACGACGCCCACAGGTTGACGACGACGATCTTCCCGCGATAATCGGCCAGCGAGACCGGGCGTCCCGCGAGATCGAGCGCGGAGAAACCGGGAGCCGTTCGTCCGACCAGTCCGGCCGGCCCCGCCGTCTGCGCGCTCGGCATATAGAAGAAGACCGCCGCGATCACCACCGCGACCGCGATGCCGATCCCGAGCCAGACTCCGCGCGCGTTCATGCCCCCAGTGTAGGGTTCGCTCACCAGTCGCCCATCCGACCTTCGTCAACGTCGCCTTCGAAGGCGACCGTTCCGGGCGGCAGGACCGCCGCCGCCAGCGCCACGTCGTCGTACCGCAGAGCGCGCGCGGACGCGCCGGGATCGCCGCCCTCGAAGAGCCGGCAGTAGCGCTCCAGCACATCGGGGCTGCACGCCACCAGCGTCGGGTCGCAATTGTAGATCTGACGGAAGCCCGCGAACGCGCGCTTGAAGTCCTCGGCGGAGAAGCCGAATCCGAGGCGCACTTCGCGCCGTACGCGTTCCAGGTGAGCCTCCTTCGACGGACGAAATCGCGTCGCGTGCCGGCCGCAATTCTCGATGGGCGAGTCCTCGCCGCCGAACTCCGCGACGACCTGCTCGCGCGCACTACTGCGCTGCGCGAGTCGGGGATTCATCCTCGTCTGACGATTTTGCTCGTCGGGTCGGACGAATCGTCGGTCGCCTACGTACGCAATCTGGAGAAGTCCGGCGCGCGCGCGGGCATCGACGTCGACGTCCTCGCACTGCCCGGCGACGCCACCGCGGAAGCGGTCCGCGCGGACCTGGAACGCCTCGGCGACGACCCGGCCGTCCACGGCGTCGTGCTCCAGCAGCCGCTGCCGCCGCATCTCGCGATCCGGGAGATCGCCGACGCGATCCCCGTGCACAAGGACGTCGACGGCGCCCATCCCATCAATCAGGGGCATCTCGCGTTCGGCGCCGGCACCGAGTTCGTGCCGGCGACGCCCGCCGCCGTGATGCTGCTTTTGCGCAAGAGCCCGCACTGGCCGCTGCGCGGCAAGCGCGTCGCGATGATCGGGCGCTCCATCGTCGTCGGCGCACCGGTCGCGATGCTGCTGCTCGCCGAAGACGCGACCGTCACCGTCCTGCATAAGGAATCGACGAGCCTGCAGCCGCACGTGCGCGAGGCGGACGTCGTCGTCGTCGCGACCGGCGTCGTCGGCCTCATCGGCGGCGACGACATCAAGCCCGGCGCGACGGTGATCGACGTCGGCACCACCGTCGTCGACGGCGTGCTCAAGGGCGACGTCGACTTCGAGAGCGCGTCCGCCGTCGCCGGTGCGATAACGCCCGTCCCGGGCGGCGTCGGCCCCGTGACGAACATGGCGCTCCTGGCGAACGTGGTCAAGGCCGCCGGCGCGACCTAGTTCTCGCTGAAGAACTTGCCGAAGTAGCGCTTCTGATCCGCGCGATACGGCGGATCGGCGCGGCGCTTCTCCACCATCGCGCGCATCTGCGGCAGGGCGCGTTCCAAGAACGATCGCTCCATCTCCAGCCGCGCGAGCGTGTGGTCTTCTTCCAGCAGTCGCTGCTTGACGCGCTCCGCGATCTGCAGCGCGTCGGCGACGAGGAACGAGACGTCCTGCGCGTCGCCGCGCAGATCGAAGGCCGCTTCTTTGCCGGAGAGACGCACCAGCAGTTCGACGTATTCCGTGAAGAGGTCGCGTACGATCTGGGCGGTCGCGCGGAGATCCGCATCGTCGTCGACGAGGTCTTCTTCCAGCAGTTCGACCTCGGCGGTGAGGTACGGCTCGCGCGCGACGACCTCGAGTATGCGGAAGCGCGAGCGGCCGACGGTGGAGACGTAGTAGCGCCCGAACGGCAGGGCGGAGACTTCGACGATCTCGGCGAGCGCGCCGATCGCGTGCGGGGTCACCTCCGGATCGCCGGCTTCGGCGCCTTCGGCAATCAGCGCGACGCCGAACCCTTCGCCTGAATCCAGACATTCCGCGAGCAGCTGTTTGTAGCGCGCTTCGAACACGTGCAGGTTCAGGGTCGCTCCCGGAAAGAGCACCGCGTTGAGCGGGAAGAGGCGCATGCGCACGGACATGAAGGGGACGATGCTTCGGCAGGGCGCCCCGCCCGGCCCGCCAATACGGTTGGCCCATGGAGGACGTCGAACGCTACCTCGAAAGCGCCCATCCCGAACCGCATCCGCTCCTCTTGGAGCTGGAGCAGCACGGGCGTAAGGACGGCATCCCGATCGTCTCGCGCGAGACGGGGCGCTTGCTTTCGACGATGGTGCGCGGCATGCAGGCCAACCGGATCCTCGAGATCGGTACGGCGTACGGCTATTCGACGCTCTGGATGGCGCAGGCGCAGCCGCCCGTCGGCAAGATCTGGACGATCGATCCCGACATCGCGCGCACCGACGTCGCTCTGGAATACTTCCGGCGCGCGGGCGAAGACGACTACATCTACGTCATGAACTCGCCGGCGCTCGAGGTGCTCACCAACTTCCAGCAGCGCAATCTCGACATCGTCTTCATCGACGCCGATAAGGAAGAGTACCGCGAGTACCTCGACCTCGCGATACCCATGCTCAAACGCTCGGGCTTCGTCATCGTCGACGACCTGCTCTCCGATATCCCGAAGATGCGCGAGTTCAACGAGTACTTCTTGAACCATCCCGATCTCGACGCCACGATCCTGCCGCTCGGCAACGGCACCGGCATCGGCGCGCGCGTGCGATGAGCGGCGACGCCGCCGCCTTCCGCCGGGCGATGCGCCACTATCCGACGGGCGTCACCGTCGTCACCTCGATCCACGAAGGCGAACGTCGCGGCATGACCGCGACCGCGTTCGCGAGCGTCTCGGCCGAGCCGCCGCTGGTACTGGTCTGCGTGAACCGCGAAGCGCGCAGCTACCTCTACATCACGTCTGCCGGGTTCTTCTGCGTCAACCTGCTCGCGCACGACCAGCAGGCGCTCGCGCTGCGTTTCTCCGGCGGCATGCGCGACGAGCAGTTCGCCGGGCTCGCCCACCGCACGGGCGCGACCGGCGCGCCCATCCTCGACGGCGCGCTCGCGTACTTCGACTGTCGCGTGGAGTCCGAGACGCATGCCGGTTCGCACTCCGTCTTCATCGGACGCGTGGTCGACTGCGACGGCCGTGCCGGTTCGCCGCTCGGCTATTTCGACGGCGGTTTCCAAGACTTCGGCGTCCGCGCCGAGTGATCGTCGAGACGTTCCCGGTCGGACCGCTGCAGTGCAACTGCACGATCCTGACCGACGAGACGACGAACGAGGCGATCGTCGTCGACGGCGGCGACGGCGTCGACGACGTCCTGGCGCGCCTGAACGCGCGCGGATCGCGCGCGACCCTACTCGTGCACACGCACGCCCATATCGACCACATCTACGACGTGGCCCGGCTGCGCGAGACGACGGGCGGACGCGCGCTCTTGCATCCCGGCGATCTGCCGCTCTATCGCGCCTTGCCGGAGCAGGCGGCGGCGTTCGGGCTCTGGCCCGAGGCGCGCGCTATCGAACTGGACGGCGAGCTGCGCGACGGCGACGTGCTGGCGGCCGGGTCGATCCGCGCCGAGGTGCTGCACACTCCCGGTCACACGCCCGGCAGCGTCTGCTTTGCGGCGAGCGCGGGCGACGGGACCGTTCTGCTGACGGGAGACACCCTCTTCGCCGGTTCCATCGGCCGATGGGACATCGGCGGCACCTCGAGGGAAGACATCGTCGCCTCGATCAACGCCAAGCTGATGGATTTCCCGCACGGGACGCCGGTCGTCCCCGGTCATGGGTCCCGCACCACGATCGGGACCGAACGCGCGACCAACCCGTTCCTGGTCTAGAGCCGAAGTCGGCTCAGGTCTTCGCTTGATGCAGGGTGATCGCGTTCCCGTCCGGATCCGTCAGCCCCGAGATGAAGCAGACGGGCGTCTCGAAGACCTCGTTGGTCTGGACGCCCTTCTCTTTCAGTTCTTTGCGCGTCGCTTCCAGGTCGGCGACTTCGAGCGCGAGCGACCGTGCGGTGCCGGGCGTACCGACCTGTTCGAAGTTGCCGATCCCGAAGGTCGTCCCGTCGATATTGAATTCGGCCCAGTAATCGAGCGCGAGCCCGTCCGGACGCAAGCCGAGCGTATCGCGGTAGAACGCCGTCGCTCGCGCCATATCGGTCACCGGGTACATCACGAACGCCATCTTTGAAACCGTCATGCCCGCCTCGTTGCACTCGGGCTCCGCGACTCCTGGCGCTGCGCCGCGGTCGTCTTCTTCGGCCGTCCGCCCTTCTTACCGTTCGACCTCGAGGCAGCTGCGCGCAGCTCGGATTTTGTCATGCCTGCCACCCTGTTGAGCATATTGACGCCGAATGAATCGCGAATCATACCGCCCAGCAATGGACACTCCGTCCTCGAGCAGGCAGAGTTGCTCTGCGGGAACGCCGCCTAGCTGTTGCGACGACTCCCGCGCTCGAGTCGAGCGAAGAGCGGGGCGAGATCGAATCGTAGCCAGGGCAGCAGATCGGACTCGAACGCGTCTCCATCCGCGAAATGCGCTACGCCGTTGCTCGAGTGCGCATCGAGCGTGTGTCGGGCGGGGTCGACTTCGATGACGAGAACGCTTCCGGCGGCCAGGTACCGCGCGATCTTCGCAGCGCGGAGTCCTGGCCGATCCGATGGCGATCGCACCTCGACGGCTACGTCGGGCGCAAACGGGGGCTCGTCCTGATCGTGCTCGGGGAGCGCGTCCAGTCGCTCGTACGACACATATGCGACATCGGGTAGGAACTCGGTTCCGGACGCATCGGAGCCGCCGATCCGGAAGCGCCATTCGGTGCCGACATCGCCACGATCACCCGCGCACTCGGCGATGACGTTCGAGATGATCCGCTGCACGACCGCGTGCTTGCGCTTCGGACTCACCTTCGGGTAGGCCGCACCGTCGAGGTATTCGATTTCGGGCAGATCGACCAAGGTTTCCATATGTTCCTCACGTCCATCCATCCCTCCGAAACGGAGGGATGGAAGGGCTACCTCAGCGAGATGGTGATTCTACCGTCGCTCGCAGGTGCGGCCGGTGCATCGGCCACGGGCGCGACCGGTGCCACGCACGCCGGGGACTGCAGGCTGAAGTCTTCGACTTTGCCGGCGGCGACTTTCGCTTTGTAGTCGTCGATCGCGACGTGGAGCGCTTCGAGCGCGCGCTGCGGGTAGTCTTTCTTCTTCTCCGGATAGCCGTCGAGTTCGGCTTCGACCTGCGCTTCCGTGATCGCGCTAGCTTCCGCGATCGTCTTGCCCTTCGCGAGATCGACCACCAGGCTGCACGTCGCCGTGCCGAAGCCGCAGCCGGTGGTGAAGTACGAGATGTCCTCGATCACCGCACCGGGGCCGACCTTCAGGAAGAAGTTGTACATGTCGCCGCACGAGTCGCTGAAATACTCGCCGCTCGCGGTCGGATTCTCCATCGTGCGGAATCCGGCGCGGTCTTCGACCAGTTTCTGGAATTTCGGGAAGTTCATCGTTGCTTGTAATCCTATTTCGCGATCGAAGGCTTCAATTCGAACCGGCATTCCCGGTCGCCGTGGGCGAGGGATGCGGTCTGACGGTGTTCGCCGCCCAGCGTCTCGTCCATCACGTGGTGGATGACGGAGCAGACTTCCGGGTTCTCTTTGGCGACCGCCGAGTACGGGCAATTGTGTTCGTGGAGCGCGAAGCCGCCGTCGATGAGGCTGTATTCCGCCATCACCCCGGAATCGACCAGCGCCTCGGTCAGTTGGGCGACGCGGCCCTCCGGGTCGGCCGCGGTGACCCGATCCTTGGCCTTGGCCGCAGCGCGCTCGGCGATCGTACGGAAGATCCGATCGACCTCCCCGTCGCCGTGATTGGCCCGGACTTCCCGGAGCACGGCCGAGAGCATCTTGTCGTAATTCTGCGGGAAGAGCTTCTCGGCTTCGCCGGTGAGCGAGAACTCGAGCGTCGGCTTGGTCGGGCCCCGCCGGACCGGCTTTTCGACGACCAGCGCGTCCCGCTCCAGCACGACCAATTGCTGGCGGATCGCGTTGGGCGAGAGCCCGAAGGCCTCGGCCAGATCGGCAGCAGAGGCGGTGCCGCGGCGCCGCAGTTCGGCGACGATCCGGCCCCGGGTGCTCTGGAAAAAGCGGTCGGCGTGCATTGGGGTCATCGTACCAGAGCACGGGCAGATAGTAAAGTTTATCCTTGACTTTCTAAGAGAGCCTCCGGTACGATAACCCCATGTCTTCCGGCCTTCGCATCACCGATCTTCACGCGCGCGTAGAAGAGAAAGAAATCCTCAAGGGCATCGACCTCACGGTCGAACCCGGAAAAGTCCACGCGCTGATGGGTCCCAACGGGAGCGGCAAGTCGACGCTCGCCTTCTCGCTGACCGGCCACCCGAAATACCAGGTGACCGAGGGCACCGTCACGCTCGATGGCGAGGATCTGCTCGCGATGCCCGCCGACAAGCGCGCGCGCGCCGGCCTCTTCCTCTCGTTCCAATATCCGGCCGCGATCCCGGGCGTGAAAGTCGCCAACTTCTTGCACGCCGCGCGTCAGGCCGTCCGTCCGGACTCGCTGCCGCCCGCGAAGTTCCGCAAACTGCTGATGGATAAGATGGAGACGCTGGACATGGATCCCGTCTTCATGGGCCGCTATCTCAACGACGGCTTCTCCGGCGGCGAGAAGAAGCGCCTGGAGATGCTGCAGCTCGCGGTGCTCGCACCGAAATACGCCGTCCTCGACGAGACCGATTCGGGTCTCGACGTCGACGCATTGCGCGCCGTCGGCGAAGCCGTCACGGCGTTGCGCGCGAGCGACGAGGGCGCGAAGACCGGCTTCCTCATCATCACCCACTATCCGCGCATCCTCCAGCACATCGAGCCGGACGTCGTCCACATCATGCTCGACGGCCGCATCGTCAAGACCGGCGGACCGGACCTCGCGCATCGCATCGAACGCGAAGGCTACGATACGATCCGCGAAGAGACGGGCGCCGTTGCCTAGTCTCACCACCGGCCGCGAAAAACCCGGCCGCTACTGGAAGATCGATCTCGAGACCCTCGAGATGCCGGCCGCGGGCATGTCGAAGGTCCACGTCAAAGGCCCGTCCGGCTCTCGCGTCGTCACGCTCGACGTCGCGCGCGCCGACCACGCCGACCTGCTCGCGCGCGCGTACGGGGCGACCGGCGCGAAGGATACGAAGTTCGGCGCGCTGACCTTCGCCGGCGATTTCATCGGCGCGTTCGTCTACGTCCCCGCAGACGTCGCCATCGACGAGCCCATCACGATCGTCTATTCCGCCGACGGCGCCGCCTATCCGCATACCGTCGTGCTCGCCGAGCACGGAGCGCGCGCGACGATCGTCGAGCGGTTCGAAGGCACGGACGGCGCGACGTTCTGCGCCGTCGCGGAGATCGTCGCCGGCGACGGCGCCGACATCACCTTCGTCTCCGTACAGAACCTCCCCGACGCGGCACGCCTCATCGCGACCCGCGACGCGCGCCCCGGCAACGGCGCCCGCGTGGCCTGGGCCGTGGCCGACCTCGGCGCGGCGCTCTCCGTCGGCAGCGCCGACGCGCGCATAGAACACGAAGGCGCGCACGTCGACATCGCCGCGCTCTTCTTCCCCAACGGCGCTCAGCACGTCGACCTGATGACCACGGTCGATCACGCCGCCGGCCACGCGACGTCGGAGACGGTGGTCAAATCCGCCGCCATCGGCAGCGGACAGGCCCGCTATCTGGGCAACATCAAGATCGCCAAAGACGCGCAGGGTTCCAACGCGAGCCTGCGCGACGACGCGCTGCTGCTCTCCAAGTCCGCCCACATCGACTCCGTCCCGGCGCTCGAGATCGCGGCGAACGATGTGAAGGCGTTCCACGGCGCCACCGTCGGCGCGATCGACGCCGAGCAGATCTTCTACATGGAGAGCCGCGGCATCGAACGGCACGCCGCGGAGCGCATGATCGCGCTCGGCTTCTTCGAACCCGCGATCGCGCGATTCCCGGGCGAGAGCCTGCGCGAGGAACTGCGCGAAGGCCTGCGCCGGAAGATCGGCTGATGCGCGCCCTGGAATCGAAGGCGGCGCGGATCGCCGCCGACTTCCCCATCCTCGGCACGACCACGTCGCGCGGGAAGCGCCTGGTCTATCTCGACTCCGCGGCGACGTCGCAGAAACCCCAGGCGGTGATCGACGCGCTCGTCGACTACTACGCGAATTACAACGCGAACATCCACCGCGGCGTCTACGAGATCGCGGCTCGCGCGACCGACGCGTTCGAAGACGCCCGCGCCAAGGTCGCGGCCTTCCTGAACGCACAGACCGAAGAGATCGTCTGGACCCGCAACGCCACCGAGGCCCTCAACCTGGTCGCCTATTCGTGGGGGACGACGAACCTGAAGCCGGGCGACGTCATCGTCACCACGCAGATCGAGCACCACTCCAACCTCGTGCCGTGGCAGTTGCTCGCCGCCAAGACCGGTGCGGAACTACGATTCATCCCGGTCGATGCGCGCGGCGTGCACGTGCTCGACGATCTCGACGCGCTGATGGCCGGCGCCAGACTCGTCGCGTTCTCGCACGTCAGCAATACGCTGGGCACCATCGCCCCCGTCGCCGCCATCGTCGCCGCCGCCCGCAAGGCCGGAGCGACCGTCGTCGTCGACGGCGCGCAGGCCGCACCCCATCTCGCCGTCGACGTCAAGGCGCTCGACGTCGATTTCTACGCGATCAGCGGCCACAAGATGCTCGCGCCGACGGGCATCGGCGTCCTCTACGGCAAGCGCGCCCTGCTCGAAGCGATGCCGCCGTTCCTGGCGGGCGGCGACATGATCCGCAAGGTCGAGTACGAGAAGACCACGTTCAACGATCTTCCGTGGAAGTTCGAGGCCGGCACCAGCAACGTGGCCGACGCGATCGGCTTCGGCGTCGCGATCGACTATCTCGACGACATCGGCATGGATTGGATCCGCGCGCACGAGCGGGAGATGTTCCGCTACGCGCTCGAGAAACTCGCGCCGTTCGAGGCCCGCGGCCTGGCCATCTACGGCCCGCGCGATCCGGAACTCGCCAGCGGCGTGCTCTCGTTCAACTTCGCCGACATCCACGCGCACGATCTCGCATCGATCCTCGACACCGAGGGCGTCTGCATCCGCGCGGGCCATCATTGCACGATGCCGCTGATGGAGAAGATGGGATGGCCCGCCACCGCGCGCGCTTCGTTCTATCTCTACACGACGACGGCCGACATCGACGCGCTCGTCGCCGCCCTCGAGCGGGCCGCCGCGGTCTTCAAGCTCTAGCAGGACGCACGTGGACGACTTCTACCGCGACTACATCCTCGACCACTATCGGAACCCGCGCAATTTCGGCACGATCGATCATCCGGACGCGACCGCCGAGGACCTGAACCCGCTCTGCGGCGACCAGATCCGCATGGACGTCGCCGTCGCGCCCGACGGAACCGTGGCCGACGTGAAATTCTCAGGCAAAGGCTGCGCGATCAGCCAGGCCTCGGCATCGATGCTGACCGAGACGGTCAAAGGCATGAAGCTCGAAGATGTGGCGCGGCTCTCCAAAGAGGCCGTGCTCGAGAACGTGGGCATCGGCATCAGTCCGACGCGCATGAAGTGCGCGATGCTGGGCCTGCGCGTGCTCAAGAGCGCCGCCGTCGGCGAGATCGCCGGCTGGCCCGACGAAGAGTGACCGTCCTCTTCCTCGCGGCCGCGGTCGCCTGCGCCGCGTTCGCCCTGAGCCTCTGGGACGTCGGTTCGCGTTCGCCGATCGGCATGCTCCGCGCGGCCACGGCCGCCTTCGCGCAGCGCACGGCGCTCCTCGCGGGCTTCCTGCGGCTCTTGGCCGGCGCGGGCTATGCCGTTCTCGCGATCGTCCTCATCCGCTTCGCGATGCCGCCCGAGGCGCTGGATCTGCTGCCGGCGTTCGTCGTCGGCGCGTTTCTGGTCGGGCTCGGCGTCGAGGCGCTCGTCGGGGACCGGTTCCGCAGCCTTCTCGGCATAGGACGGCCGCCCACGGAAGGAAGCGGCTCCTAACGTTGAAGCAAGCGGCGTGGAGCAACATCACCATCATCTGACGCCCGGCGACTGGACCAAGGTCGCGAACGAACCGGAGTTCAAGGCGCTGATCGATTCGAAGAGGCGCTTCATCGTCCCGGCGACCGTCTTCTTCCTCGCCTACTATCTCGCGCTTCCCGTGCTGGTCGGCTTCGCACCTGCGGCGATGGCGCGGCCCGTCTGGGGTCCGGTGACCGTCGCGAACTTCTTCGCGCTCTCCCAGTTCGCGACGACCTTCGTCCTGCTGTTCCTCTACATCTTGCGCGCGCGCAGGTTCGACGCGCTCGAGGCGACGGTCGTCGACGACGTGCGCAAGGAGTTCGCGGGATGACTCCGGCGCTCGTGATGTTCCTGCTCTTCGTCGCCGTGACGCTGGTCATCACGTGGTGGGCCTCCGCGCGCACCACGACGTCGAAGGGGTTCTACGCCGCGCACCGCGAGATCGGCGGCGTGCAGAACGGTTGGGCGATCGCCGGCGACTACATGTCGGCCGCATCGTTCCTCGGCATCACCGGATTGATCGCCTTCTACGGCTTCGACGGCTTCATGTATTCCGTCGGCTTTCTCGTCGCCTATCTCACCGTGCTCTTCCTGGTCGCCGAACCGCTGCGCAACGCCGGCAAATATACGATGGCCGACCTGATCTCGTTCCGCCTCCACGGGAAAGGCGTCCGCGCCGTCGCCGCGATCTCGACCCTCGTCGTCGGACTGTTCTACATGATCGCGCAGATGGTCGGCGCGGGTTCGCTCGTCGACCTGCTCGTCCCGCAGTTCAGCTATACGGCGGCGATCGTGGTCGTCGGCGCGCTGATGCTGTGCTACGTGATGTTCGGCGGCATGCTCGCCACCACGTGGGTGCAGATCATCAAGGCGGCGCTGCTGCTCGCCGCAGCGCTCGCGATCTCGATCATGGTCGTCGCGCACTTCGGCTACTCGCTTCCACAGCTCTTCGCCGCGTCCGCAAACGTGAACGTCGCCGGCAAGGGCGTGAACCTCATGCAATCGGGCCTGCTGTACGCGGGCCGGCACGGCGCGCTCAACCTGCTCTCGCTCGGACTGGCGCTGATCCTCGGCACCGCCGGATTGCCGCACATCCTGATGCGCTTCTACACGGTGCCGACCGCGAAGGCCGCGCGCACGTCGGTGATGTGGGCGATGATCCTGATCGGCGTCTTCTACCTGACGACCGTCTTCATGGGGTTGGGCGCGGCGACCATCGTCGGAAAGGCCGACATCGGCACGCACCTCACGGGCGGCTCCGCGATCGCCTACATCGTCAAGCAGCCGCCGGACGCGCAAGTCGCGCTCAACGCGAGCCTGAAAGAGCAAGGCTACGTCGTCGCCGCCGTCAACAACAACATGGCCGCCCCGCTGCTCGCCGACAAGCTCGGCGGGACGTATTTCATGGCCTTCGTCGCGGCCGTCGCGTTCGCGACCATCCTCGCCGTCGTCGCCGGACTGACCATCTCCGCATCGTCGGCCTTCGCGCACGACATCTGGTGGAACATCATCCGCAAGGGCAAGGGCGACGAGAAGGAGCAGATGTTCGTCGCGCGCGCCGCAGCCGCGACCGTCGGCATCATCGCGATCGTCCTCTCGCTCGGCCTGCGAACGCTCAACGTCGCGTTCCTCGTCGGTCTCGCCTTCGCCGTGGCCGCGAGTGCGAACGTTCCCGCCATCGTCCTGTCGCTGGCCTGGCGCCGCTTCAACAAAGCCGGCGCGATCGGCGGCATGGTCACCGGCCTGGTCAGTTCCCTCGCGATCATCGCCATCTCGCCCGCGATCATGGGCATCGATCCGCCGGGTGCGATCGTGCACCACTTCATCCAAGCGACGCCGATCTATCCGCTCGAAAACCCGGGCCTCGTCTCGATACCGCTCGGCTTCCTCGGCGCGATCGTCGGCACGCTCTTCAAACGCGACGCCCAATCCGAAGAAGGCTACGATCAACTGCTCGTCCGCGCCAACACCGGAATGGGCGCGGAGGTCTGACGGTTTTCGCCGTGTCGGTCCGTTGTCGGGCGGCGGGGCGCGACATTGGGACTCCGGGACGCTCCCTACGCGCCTCCTGCGCTCCGGTCGCTCGACTCGATTTACGAGAGAACGCAGTAAGGAAGTAATCACATCCTATGAAGCTCGTAAATCGAGACGCCCTCCGTCCCAACGTCGCGCCGCACCGCCCGACAACGGACCGACAGCCAACCCTCAAGACCACCGCGCGCAATACCTGACGAGCGGACTCGAGCCGATCTCCGCACGGTCATCCACGACGCCGGCCGCGGGTAAAAAAAAAGCGCCGGCCGCGCTTGCAAAATATTTAGGAGTCACCGGGCTCGCCTCGATCGGCTTGGCGATGGGGTTTGCTGCTTTGCGGGTCGGGAGTGGTGGGGCGGGACGTTGGGACGTAGGGCGTCTCGATTTACGAGCTTCACAGGATGTGATTACTTCCTTACTGCGTTCTCTCGTAAATCGAGTCGAGCGACCGGAGCGCAGGAGGCGCGTAGGGAGCGTCCCGGAGTCGCAATGTCGCGCCCCACCGCTCCCGACCCGCAAAGCCGCCGAAGAGCCTACTGCGGTTTGATCGAGGTGTGGTCGGTGATGACGGCTCCGCCGGGTGAGACGGTTACGTAGAATGTGAAGAAGTATTCGCCGGTGTCGGTGGTGACGTCGGCGTTTACGAGCCACGTTCCGTTGCCGTTCTGCGTCGGGCGCACGAAGTTGAGGTGCGCGCTGCGGTTCATGAACGTCTCGTTCGCGTTGCCGGAGCTCAGGTAGCTGCGCGCTTGGTTGACGTCGCCGCGCGCCATCGAGTCGAGGTAGGCGCGCACGACGTTGGCGGCGCGGTCGCCGTCCGTCGGCGGCGGGGCGGTCCGTATGGGCGTCGGTTTCGGCGCGGGGGGCTTCGGCGTCGGCGGCTTCGGCGTCGGCGGTTTCGGCGTGGCGGGTTTGATCGTCGGCGCGATGACGATCGGTTTCGCGGTAGGTTTGGGTGACGGCTCCGGCGTCGCTTTCGGCGTGGCCTTCGGCGCCGGTGCGGCGCTTGCGCCGGTCTTGGGCGTCGGCGCGGGCTTGGGACTTGGCGTCGGCGTGGGCGCGGCGGTAGCGGTGGCCGACGGGATCGGGATGGGGGTTTCGGTCGGGGCGGCGCTGACCGTTACGGCGGGCAAGGGCGACGCCGCGGGGGCCGCGTTTCCGCCGCCGCCGAGCACTTTGGCGAGGATCGCGCCGATGAGCAGGCCGGCGAGGATGACGACGATGACGAGCGGGATGAGCGGCAGGCCGCCGCCTTTGGAACCGCCGTCGTCGTCGAGGGTGCGGCGGCGGCGCGGTCCGTCGTTCATGCGGTCTCCAAGGCGTGGCGCTTCCGGACTTCGTGCAAGAGGCCGGGAGCGGCGGCGGCATATGCGATCAGCGCGTCGAGCGCCGCGGCGTCGCCGGCGCGGAGCAGTTCGAGCGTCGTCTCGGCGCCTTCGGCGGCATCGTCCGACGCCTCGCCGCGCTCGCGGAACGCCGCGAAGATCGCTTCGGCGAGGGCGGCGCGCTCGGCGGCCGTGGTCGGGGTCCCCAAAACGGGCATCGGCATAGGCTACTCCCCGACGGCAGGCGGCTCCTCGACGTTTGCGAAAAAATCGCAGGGTGATCCGCGTCCGCGTTCCGCTCGATCTGCACGCCATCGCCATCGGCGATACGGCCTTCGCGCTCGCGACGCCGTTACGGGTCCGCTCTCTCCTGGCGCTCGCCGTCCGCGAGGCGATCGGCGCGCTCGCGCCGCGCGATAAGTTCGAGCGCAGCCTGCACCGCACCGAACGCGGCTTGCTGGACGGCGATTTCGCCCTCACCATCGACGGGCGGGTCGTCCGCGACATCGACGCCGTCGTCGTCTGCGACCGGACGGTCGACCTGCGCTTCTACCTCAAGCGCGCCGTCGCGTAACTTGCATCCGCCGACCGAACCGGTTCCGCTGCGCGAACTCTTCGCGCGCGCGGGACGCCTGCTCTCCCGGCGCGCCGCGCTCTACTCCGGCGCGACGATCGCCGCGCTGCTGCTGCAGATAGCGCTCGTCTACTCGGACCTGCTCGTCCCCGTCGCGGCGGGGCTGGTCTGCTCGAGCATCGTCCTTCCCATGGTGGCGGCGATCGTCTACGGCTTCGGGGCCTCCGACGATAACGGCGACGAACTGCCCGCCGCCGCGATCTGGAGCCGGATCGCCGAGCGCATCTGGGCCGTCGTCGTCATCGACCTCGCGCTCAACATGCTCCAAGTGGTCGCCGCGGTCTTCGGCGTGGACGGAGGGACGTCGTTCTTCTTCGGCTTCGGCTTCTTGCTGCTCGCCACGATCCTGGCCTTCGCCGAGATCCACGCCATCGATGCCCCCGGACTGGGGACCCTCCAACTCGTGCCGCAGAGCATCCTCGCAAGCGCGCGGATCGCGCTGACGCGCGTCGGCTACATGCGCGGCCTCGGACTCGTCTTCGCGCAGACCATCCCGATCTTGCTCGCCGGCACCCCGCTCGTCGGCCTCTTCCTCCAGACCGCGCTCACCGTTCCGGTGGCGGCGCTGACGGTCGTGTTCTACCGCGATTGCCTGGCCATGCAGAAACGCGCCGCCGGCGATTGAAACGAATCGCGTCCGGTAGCCGTTTTGACTCTTGCAACGGGTGGTACTGTTAACGTAAGCATCAATCGCGAGAAACGGAGCACCCAAAATCCTCATCCCCCGGGCCGTCGCCGCCGCCTTTCTCGTCGCCGCGATCGCGGCAGCACCCGGGCCGCGCTCGGACCGACTCTACTCCGTTTCGGGGACCGACACGCTCACCGTCGGCGATAGGACGTCGTCGCGCGTCAGTTACACCGGCTCGCAGACGCTCCACGTCACCCGCACCGGGGCGACCACGCGCTTCGCCGTCGAAGCCAAATACCGGCGGACGGACGGCACGGGCTCGGACGACGCGCGCGCCTCCTTCGTGCAAGAATTGCTGGCCAGCGGCGCGTTCGAAGATCGCTTCGACGACGATCCGGATTTCCTGACGGTCCTCAACCAGCCGTTCGCCGTCTCGCTCGATGCAGCGACGCTGCGCGATCTGCGCGCGCTGCACGGGAGCATCCCGTTCGATACGGCATCGCCGATCACGGGTGCGACCCTGCATGGAAGCCTGCGGCGCGGCCCGTCCGGCACCATCGCCGGCGAACCGGCGATCGGCGTGCGATTCGAGGCCTCCGGCCCGATGCGCGGGCCGTTGCCGGACCGGCCGGAGATCTCGATCGACGGCGCGATGACGATGGACGGCATCGCGTACTACTCGCAGAACGGGGCGCTGCTGGTGGCGCTCCAAGCGCGGCTCACGATCGCGGGCGCGCTCCACGAAGCCAGGACGGCGACGCCCGTGCGGATCGTCTATCGTCGGACGATCCGCGCGAACGACGCCGTCGTCGCACTGCCTACCGGCTAAAGCCTCAGAACGCGCCGACCAGCTGCACCTCGAGCGGGTGGCGGAACGGCGATTCGCCCAGTTCCGTGAGCGGGGTGAACGCCAGGTGGTTCTGATGGCAGTCGATGAGCATCTGGATGCCGCGCTTTACGCAGCCCGTCTCTTCGATGTATTTGTTGAGCTTTTTCGTGAAATATTCGCGCGGGTCGCGCAGCACGTTGGCGTAGTACGGATCGTCCGTCAGCCCCTGCGACGCGAGCCCCTCTTTCGGGACGAGCCAGACGAACCACGGATCCTGCTGACTTCGGTAACCGATCAGGACGAGAGGCACGGCGCGTCGCGAATCGAGATCCGGCAGAAAACTGCACATCGTATACGCGTCGAACGAGACTTCCGTGGGATCGATGACCGAATGCATCGGGTGACCTCGCCTTTCATTTCGAATACCGAAGCGGGAAAGAAAAAACCGCGGGAGCGCTACGGCTCTCGCGGTCGTTTCAGGACATGTTCGGCACTCCATTGTGCGCCATGGAGGGGACTTCGCGAGGCCCCGTCGCCGACCTGCGTCGCGGTTGAGGAGTTTTGGGGCGCCGCCGTGAAACCGGACCGACCGAGCACGTGTTCTTGAGCGTCGTGATGAGTGCGCTCGCACCGCTCCTTAAGGAGAGTATGCCGCAAGTGGCCGGGCCCAAACCCGTCCCCCCGACCCCGCTCAAAGCGGTGGCCGGCGCGGATTCGTTCGAGCGCGTGGTCGACGAATATCAACGTCGGCTCTACGGTTTCGCCCTGCGCATGACCGGCAACCGCGAGGACGCCGAGGAGATCGTCCAGGACGCCTTCGTCCGCGCCTACCGAGCGCTCGGAAAGATGGCGCCCGAACAACGCGCCGAGCTGCGCATCCAGCCGTGGCTCTATACCATCACCCTCAACGTCACGCGCAATCGTCTGCGCGGGCGCAAGCCGACCAACGTCGCGCTCGACGCGCTCGCCGATCCGGACGCGCTGCTGCGCGGCGCCCAGGAAGGCCCGCCGCAGCCCGAGACGATCGTCGAGCAGAACGCCGAAGTCGCGCTCGTCGAGAAGGCCCTCTTGCAACTCCCGATGCACCTCCGCGCCGCGGCGACGCTGCGCTTCATCGAAGGCCGCAGCCATCCGGAGATCGCGGAGATCCTGCACCAGCCCATCGGAACGGTCAAATCGCACGTGCATCGCGCGGTACGCGTTCTGCGCCGCATCCTCGGTCCGCAGATCGGCCGCACCGTTACCGAAGGAGAGACCGAACATGCGCTGTCGTGACGTCGAAGCGATGTGGGACGAGATCCGCGGGCACTGCACCGCCTCCGTCCGCGATGCCGTAGACGGACATCTGCGCGCCTGTCCGCACTGTCAAGACCTCTACGAACAGTTCGAAGGCGTCGCGTACTGCCTCTCGTGCCTGCCCCAGCCCGAACCGTCGTGCGACCTCACCAAGAAGGTCGTCGAGCACATCGCGCTCATCAAGGATCGCGTACGCCCCGAGCCGATCGTCCTGACCTCCGTCCAGACGCCCCTCGGAACCCTGTTCGTCGGCTTCAAAGAGCAGCGCATCGCCTACGTGGGCATCGACGCCGGCGGCGACATCGAAGCGGTCCGCTCGCAGATCGAGCACCGCCTGCGCCGTCCGGTGGTCGCGGGCGAGCCGCCGGAGTGGCTGCGGGCCACCCTGGACGACTTCTTCCGCACGTGGGTGGTGGACGAGAGCTCCGTCGACCTGAGCGATCTCACCGAATTCGAACAAGCCGCCCTCCGCGCGACCGCGCAGATCCCGCCGGGCGAAGTCCGATCGTACTCCTGGGTCGCCGACCGGATCGGGAAGCCGCGCGCGGCGCGCGCCGTCGGCCGCGCGATGGCGCGGAACCCGGTGCCGCTGCTCTATCCCTGTCACCGCGTCGTCAACGCCGCCGGCGATCTACACAACTACGGCTACGGCCTGGAGATGAAAGCCCGCATCCTGCGCATGGAAGGCCATAACAGGGGAAGCTGAAATCGCCGCCAACCTTAAGGAAGGTGGCAAAACACGTCCTCGTGACCGGTTTCGAACCCTTCGGGGGCGAGAAGGTCAACCCAAGTGAAATGCTCGCGCGCGCTCTCGACGGCAGGCTCATCGCCGGCCGGACGTTGGCGACGCGCGTCTTTCCGGTGGAGACGCGATCGCTGCGCCAGCGTCTCGAGGAGACCCTCGCCGAGATCAGACCCGACATGGTCCTCGCCCTGGGCCAGGCCGGCGGCCGTTCGGCGCTCGCGCTCGAACGCGTCGCCGTCAACGTCTTGGACTTCGAGGCGCCGGACAACGTCGGCGTCATGCGCAAGAACGACCAGATCCTTCGCGGCGGCCCCGATGCCCGTCTCTCCAATCTTCCGTTCGACAAGATCGTGGAAGCCTGGACCGAGAACGGGGTGCCGGGATACGTCTCGAACTCGGCCGGCACGTTCTTGTGCAACCAGATGCTCTACGAGCTGCTCGGTATGACCGAGAACGCCGCCCCGCCGGTGCTCGTCGGCCTCGTCCACGTACCGTATCTTCCGGCACAGGCGATCTCCGCCGGCGCCGACTCGAACCCCTCGATGGCGTTCGAACTGATGAAGCGCGGTATCGAACTCCTCGTCGAGACGATCGTTCCCTGGGTCGAGCACCGCGCCGCCCCGGAACCTGCCGCGCGCACGCGCGTCGCGAAGTCCCAGATGTGGATCCCGCGCGGAGTAAAGGAAGTAGAACGCTGAGCGACCCACGTATCGCCGCCATTCCCGACGTACACGGGCATGCCAAAGGCGAGCACCGCCCCTTCGCAGAGGAACGCCCGATCGCGTATTCCGCGCGCATGCTGTTCCTGTGGTTCTACCACGCGTGCCGGCGCAACTCGCCGCGCTTCTTGATGGTGAGCGACCACATCAACTATCTGACGTTCGAGGACCCGGGCGCGGTCAACACCGTGCGCCGCGCGCTCAAACTCGCGCACGCCGGCGACCTGCACGGCGCGGCCGAAGTCGCGGGCGTCGACGTGGCGCACGCCGCGGTCGTCTCCGAAGGCTTGCGTCGCGGCATGCGCTTCTCCATCGGTGCGGAGCTGGACAACGATCCGCGCTCGCGGCCCGACGCGCAGAACATCGTCGAGGCGATGCGTCCCGACGGGACGATCCGCTCCGTCCATTTCCTGACGATCGATCATCCGGAGAAGGGCGCGGATTTCTCGTGGCCGTTCGATAATCCCGAGTTCGCGTCGCTGCACGACGTCGTCGGCACCGAGAAGACGTGGGAGCTCTACATGGAGCGCCTCCTCGACGACATCGAAAAGCTTCCGGGCAACATCGTCGGCCACTTCTACGTGCCCGCCACCTTCGGCCACTGGCCGAGCGCGAAGAAGCTCGACGAATACGAGAACAAGATGCTCGCCGCCGCGCACGCGCGCGGCATGGCCATCGAAGTGAACACGCGCTTCCTCTATCGCGACGTGACCGACGGCCTGCGCAAGCAGTTCGCCGACGCCTACGCGCGGCTCCTCAAGAAGGCCAAGGCGAAGGGCGTCGGCGTGGCCATCGGGTCGGACGCGCACAGTCCGCGCGATCAGGCCAACGGTTTCGAAGCGGTGCTCCAACTGCTCGACGACGCCGGCATCAACGAACTCGTCTTCCCGGTCGGCGGCCGCCTCGCGCGCGTCGCCCTGCGCGCCACCCGAGAACACATGGAGCGGCACGCGAGCCGGGTCGAACCGGTCGCGCCGGGCAGCAGCATCAGCGGCTACTCGCGCGCGGAGCTCGGCCTGCCCGAAGCCGTCGACGTTCCGCGCGTCGGACGCGGCGCCAAGCGCACCGCCGGGTCCGCGCGCACGACCGCATCGCCGAAGTCGAAGGTCGCCAAAGAGAAACCGGTCAAGCCGCCCAAGGCGGTCAAGCCGCCGAAGCCGGTCAAGCCGCCCAAGCCGGTCAAGGAGAAACCGGCGCCTAAGGCCCCGGTCAAGAAGACTGCGGCACCGGCGAAAAAGGTCGCGGTACCGGCCAAGAAGGTCGCGCCCGCCAAGGCCGCCGCCGTCAAGAAAGCCGCGGTCAAAGCGCCCGCCAAGAAGGCCGCGCCGCCCGCCAAGAACGTGGCGAAGGCTCCGGCCAAGAAGGCGGCTCCCGCGAAGAAGACCGTCGCGAAAGCGCCGGCCAAGAAACCGATCAAGAAGCCCGCTGCCAAATCCGCGGCCAAGCCCGTCGCCAAATCGAAACCGGCGGCAAAGGCGCCCGCCAAGAAGGCCGCGGCCCCGCCGAAGAAGGCGGTCGCCAAGAAGCCGGTCGCGCCGGCCAAGAAGAAACCGGCAGCCAAGGCTCCGGTCAAGAAGGCGGCGCCCGCTCCGAAGAAGACCGCAGCGAAAGCCGCGAAGAGACCACCGGTAAAAAAACCCGCGACCAAACGTCGCTGATCACGAAGCCCGGCGCTCCGCGCCGGGCTTCCGACCCCAAGGAGCGCACGTGACATGACGGACATCTCCCGCATTCGCAACATCGCGTTCGTCGGTTCTCACCATTCAGGAAAGACCTCGCTCGTCGAGGCGGTCCTCGCCCACTGCGGCGCGATCGGACGACGCGGCACCGTCACCGACGGGACGACCACCACCGATTCCGAGCCCGAATGCATCGGTCACGCGCAGTCGACGACGGTCGGCTTCGCGCACGCGACCGACGCGAACATCGACATGACGTTCGTCGACTGCCCCGGCTTCATCGACTTCTTCGAAGAGACGAAGATGGCGCTCTCCGGCGTCGATGCCGCCGTCGTCGTCATCGACGGGGACCCGCAGCGCGTCGTCCAGACGCGCGCGCTCCTCGACTTCATCGAGTCGCGCAAGTTGCCGCACCTCTTCGTCGTCGACAAGATGGATCGTCCGGGAGCGGACTTCGTCGGCACCGTCGGCGCCCTGCAGGCGTCCTACGGCCGCCACGTCGTCGCCGAGCAGATGCCGCTCGGGACGGCCGACAATTTCCGCGGGCACGTCGACCTCGCCACGATGCGCGCGCGGATCTACGACGGCACCAAGGAGCGCGACGAAGATATCCCGGCCGATGCGGCCGGGTCGGCCAACGTCCTGCGGGCGCAGTTGCTCGAAGCGATGGCGGACTTCGACGACCACTTGATGGAAGAGCTGCTCGACGGACAAGAGCCGCCGCTCGACGAGATCGAAGCCGACCTCTGCAGCGAGTGTTCGCACGATCAGATCGTGCCCGTGCTCGTGGCCGCGGGGACGTCGGGTTTCGGCATCGCCTCGCTCGTCGGAGCGATGGAACGCTGGTTCCCGTCGCCGGCCGACGCGCCGATGGTCGATGCCGAAGGGCGCGAGATCGCCCCCGATCCGGCCGCGCCCGTGGTCGCGCAGGTGATCAAGACGACCATCCATCCGCAGAACGGCAAGCTCTCCATCGTCCGCGTCGTCAGCGGCACGCTCAAGAGCGACGCGACCCTCAACAACAGCACCAAAGGCGGCGAGAAGGTGCGCTCCGCCGGCCTCTACCGCATCCAGGGCAAGAAGCAGGAGGCGATCGCCGAGGCCGGGCCCGGCAGCATCGTCGCCATCGCGCGCTTGGAGAGCGTCGCCACCGGCGACACGCTCGTCGCGCCGGGGCATAAGGTCCTGCTCCCGCGCGTACCGCAGGGCGAACCGGTCTTCGCCATCGCGATCCGGCCCCGCGAACGCATCGACGAGGCCAAGATCTCGCAGATGCTCGTCCGCATCGTCGACGAGGATCCGTCGCTCCGCCTGCAGCGCGCGGACGTCACCAACGAACTGCTGCTCCTCGGATCGGGCGAACAGCACGTCTCGATCGCCATCGAGCGCCTCTCGCGCAAGTACAAGGTCGACGTCGAGATGCACGCGCCGCAGATCCCGTATACCGAGACGATCACCGGAGGCACCGAGATCCACTCGCGCTACAAGCACCAGACGGGCGGACACGGCCAGTTCGCGGACGTCAAGCTGAAGTTCGAGCCGCGCGAGCGCGGTCACGGCGTCACCTTCGAAGAGAAGATCGTCGGCGGCGTCGTGCCGCGCCAGTTCTTCCCGGCCGTAGAGAAGGGCGTGCGCGAGGCGCTGCTCCACGGCGGCGTCGCGGGCTATCCGGTCACCGACGTGCACGTCGTCCTCTTCGACGGGGCCTACCACGACGTCGATTCGAGCGAGATGTCGTTCAAGACGGCGTCGGGGATGGCCGTACGCGACGCGCTGCCGAAGTGCGGGCCGACGGTGCTCGAACCGGTGGTCCGCGTCCACGTCACCGTGCCGACGAACTACACGTCGGCCGTCATCCAGCAGCTCACGGGGAAGCGCGGGCAGATCCTCGGCATGAATTCCGCCGAACGCGGCGGATATGAGGTGGTCGAGGCGGACGTCCCCCAAGTGGAACTCGCCCGATACATCACCGAACTGCGGACCGCGACCCAAGGCCTGGGGACGTATTCGTGGCGGCACGAACGCTACGATCCCGTTCCCGGAAACCGCGTACCTACGAAAGTTGGAGCATGAAACGTCTTCTCGCCCTCGTCATCGCCGCTTCGGTCATCGCCGGTTGCAGCAGATCCGGAACGGACGCGACCTCCGTCGCCGGCGAACACTCCTGGACCAAGCCGGGCGTCCTTCGGATCGCCATCCAGAGCGAGCCGAAGAACCTGAACATGATCCTCGCCTCGAACACGACGGACAACATGATCGACCGGCTGATCTACGATCCGCTGACGAGCGCCGACGCGAAGGGGAACATCGTCCCCATCTTGGCGACCGAGGTCCCGACCGTCGAGAACGGCGGCATCGGCAAGGACGGCCTCACCGTCACGTTCCACCTCGTGAAGAACGCGAAGTGGAGCGACGGGGTGCCGCTGACCAGCAAGGACGTCAAGTTCTCGTGGCAAGCGATGATGAACCCGAACAACAACGTCGTGTCCAGGCACGGCTTCGACGAGGTGACGTCGGTCGACACGCCCGATCCCTATACGGTCGTGGTCCATCTCAAGGAGAAGTTCGCGCCGATCGTCAGCGAGTTCTTCGGCGAGAGCGATAGTCCGACCGCGATCGTCCCGGAGCACATACTGGGGCGGTATCCGAATCTCAACCAGATCGCGTTCAACAACGAGCCGATCGGTTCGGGACCGTACAAGCTCTCCCAGTGGGTCAAAGGAGATCACATCACCCTCGTGCCCAACGCTTCCTATTTCCGCGGAACGCCCGGTCTGAAGCAGATCGTCGTCCACGTCATCCCCGACGAGAACACCTCGCTCAACGAACTGCAGACGCACGACATCGATTGGATGTTCGAGCCGTCGTTCTCGACATACGCCACCTTGCGCACGATGAAGGACGTCCTCGTCCACTACAACGACGTGAACGGCTACGAAGGCATGCAGCTCAACCTCTCGCATCCGCCGCTCGACGACAAGCAGGTGCGCCTGGCGATCCTGTACGCGATCGACAAGCGGCGCCTGCTCGATACGCTCACCTTCGGCCAGCAGAAGCTCGCGACCGAAGATCTGCCCGATTGGATGTGGGCCTACAACAAGGGCGTGACCACGTATCCCTTCGACGTCGCCAAGGCCAAGCAGATCCTGGCGGCGGACGGCTACACGCCCGGCGCCAACGGTATCGTGCAGAAGAACGGCAAGCCGCTCTCGTTGCTGCTCGTCAGCAACGGCAGCAACGCGACCCGCAAGAAGGCCTCGGTGCTGATCCAGCAGATGCTCCATCTGGCCGGCATCGACGTCCAGATCAAGTTCTTCGATGGGGCGACGCTGTTCGCACCGGCGCCGCTGGGCATCCTCCAGAGCGGCAACTTCGATCTCGGCCTCTCGGGCTGGTTCGCGGGCGTCGATCCGGACAACTCGTCGAACTACGACAGCAAGAACATCCCGCCCGGGGGCTACAACTACACGCGCTACCGCAGCGCGGCGATGGATGCGGCCCAACAGATGGCGCTGACGAACTACGACCGTCCCACCCGGACCAAGGCCTACGCCAAGATCGAGGAATTGCTCGCGCAGGATCAGCCGCAGATCTTCTTCTGGTGGGATCGTCAGGCGCAGGCGATCAGTCCCGATCTCAAGGGGTTCGATCCGAATCCGACGACGGAGAGTTGGAACGCCTACACGTGGACTATCTAGGAGATCCCGACCGCCCGGTCGGACCGCTGCCGGAACTCGTCTGGCTGCGCAAGACCATCGTCGAGCGCGCGCTGACCCGCGGGGACTACGTCCTCTCGGGCGGCGCGCGCAGCGACTATTACATCGACAAGTTCGCGCTCTTCGCCGATCCGAACGTGCTGCGCCGCATCGCGCGCCTGTTCACGCCGCTCGTCACGGAGACCCAGCCCGATCTCATCGCGGGAACCGAACTCGGCGGCGTCGTCATCGCCACCGCCGTCTCGCAGATGTCCGGCATCCCCATGATCGCCGTCCGCAAATCGCCCAAGAGCTACGGCGCCTTCGCCAACGACTTCGTCGAAGGCCCGTATCGCAAGGGCCAGCGCGTCCTGCTGCTCGAGGACGTCGTCACCAACGCGCGTAGCCTGATGAAGGCCAAAGACGATCTCGAAGCGCTCGGACTCTTCGTCACCGTCTGCGCCGTCGTCAGCCGAGGCCTCGCCCCCGTCCGCGCGCTGATCCAGTTCTCGCTCCCGCGAGGCGAAGCCCAAAGCGAGAACTAGCCCCGCGTTCCGCCGTGTGCATGCGCACACAAGGAGCGCGGCGACGAAGATCCCGAGCGAGAACTAGTCCCGCCAAAAGGGTGCATTTAGGCCGGGCTTTTCGTCAGGGCGAGGAGCCGCGTTCCGCCGTGTGCATGCGCACACAAGGAGCGCGGCGACGAAGATCCTGGCGGAAAGCCCGGCCTAAATGCTCAGTTCCATGCCGTCGTCCGCGACGGCCGTGGGTCCGCGGAATTCTTGCTCGGCGTAATCCTCGAGCTCGCCGGCGGCGTAGTCGCTGCCGTAGTGGGTCAACACAAGCCGGCCGACCTCGGCGCGTTTGGCCATCCGTCCGGCTTCGCGCGACGAGGTATGTCCGCGCGGCGCCTCTTCTTCGCCGAGGCCGAGCGTGCACTCGCACAGGAACAGCTCGGCGTTCTTCGCGAGATTGACGACCGATTCGCACGGCGCGGTGTCGCTCGAGTAGACGAGGCTCGACGTGCGGCATTCCGCGCGGATGGCGTACGCGTCGATGTAGTGAACGGTCTTCGTGAAGGTCAGCCGGAGGTCGCCGATCTCGAGCGGCCGGAACATGTCGTACTCGTGGAGGTTGAAGACCTCGTCGAGGAAATCGGCCGCCCCTTCGGGCGGAAAGGCGTTGCAGATCTGGCGCAGCACGTCCGCCCCGCCCGGCGGCAGATAGAGCGCGAGGCGCCCTTCGCGCGTCAGCGGCCCGTACTTGAGCGCGTAGCGCAGCGGGATCAAGTCGAGGAAGTGGTCCGCATGCATGTGCGAGACGACGATCGCATCCAGGTCGGTGTAATCCATCGCCTCGCGCAGGTTCGAGAACGCGCCGGAGCCGAGGTCGAAGAGCACGGCCGCCTCGTGACTGCGGACGAGGTAGCACGAACACGCGCGAGAAGGCCGCGGCACCGAAGAACTGGATCCGACGACCTTCAGCCGGATGTCCGACTGCACTACGTGATGGATGCGAGCACCTCGGCCGCGTGTCCGGGGACTTTGACCTTCGGCCAGACCTTGAGGATCTTGCCCTTCGCATCGATCAGGAACGTCGAACGGATGATGCCCTTGTATTTCTTGCCGTAGAGGCTCTTCTCGCCGATCACGCCGAACGCGTCGCACAGCGCCGACTCCGTGTCGGCCAGCAGGGCGAACGGCAGATCGTACTTGTCCTTGAACTTCGCGTGCGCGGTCACGGAATCGCGGCTGACCCCCACGATGCGCGCCTTCTTCTTCGCGAACGCCTTGATCGCGTCGCGGAACTGGCCCGCCTCGTTGGTGCAGCCCGGCGTATCGTCCTTCGGGTAGAAATAGAGCACAAGGTATTCGTCGGCGAGCGAGCCGGTCGAAACCGCGGCTCCCGTATCGTCCTTGAGGGTCATCCTGGGCAGTTTGTCGCCTACGTCCAGCATCGTCGCTCCGTCGAGTGATCTAGTGCAAGAACTGGTCCAGCGGGACCATGAAGAGCAGCCGGTCACCCGGCCGCACGTCTTCCTCGAACTTGTGAATCGGGAGCGCAGTTCCCTTGCTTCGGGCGTCCTCGCGCCACACGTAGAGCGGGATCCACCGCACCTTGTAGCCGGGCCGCTCGGGAGGCGCCGGCGGGGCCGCATTGGCCTCGGTCTGCGTCCGCTCGGCGAGTTGGAACCGGCGCGCGTACGGCTCTGCGGCGAAGATATCGAAACGGCCGCGGGTGGACTCGAAGCGCGCGAGCCCGGCGATCGTCGGCGCCGTCAGCTCCGTCGTCGAGAACGAGTTGATCCCGAAATGCCTGCGGATCGACGATCCGAAGGCCAGGTCGTCGATGCGCAAGACGACGTTGAGCGGAGCCGCCCCGCCGGTCCGCTCCCGCGAGCGCGCGCCGAGGGCCGCTTCGAGATTGGCGGTGTCGCTGTTCGTCACGCCGACCAGGCTGCGCGCGCGTTCGGGTCCGCAGAAGGCGATCGTCTCGTCGTTGGTGGCGTCGCCGGTGAGCAGGTCGATCTTCCGGTCGCGCGCGAGTTCGACGAGCAGCGCGTCGGGGTCGCGCTCGACCACGACGATGCGTTCGCCCATGTCGCGCAGATAATCGACGACCAGCGAACCGACGTTGCCGGCGCCGCAGACGATGACGTGTCCGCTCCTGGCGATGCGCCGCAGGCCCTGCAGCCGGCGCGCCTGCTCGGAGTTGAGCGCCGAGGTGACGGTCGCGGTGAAGACCGCGAAGATGGTCACGCCGGCCAGCATCGCGAGCATCGCGCCGAGGAGCGGTAGGTCTGCGGTGAGGCCGAGCTTGTCGGCGCAATCGTTGCACGGCGTGATGTCTCCGTATCCGACGGTCGTCATCGTCGTCGTCACGAAGTACATGGCCGAAGGCAGACTCAGATGCATCGTCATCGCGAAGTACGCGACGAAGGCGAAATAGGCGGCGATGCTCGCGAACAGGACGGTGCGGAGGATCGGTTCGGTCCGCCGCAGCGAGTGGCGCAGATCGCGCCACGCCGAGCGGAAGCGATCGATGCGCGTATTCCCGGCGTTCTTGGCGCCGGGCCAGGAGTCGCGCAGCGCCTCCGCCGGACCGAACGCGACGACCCGGTCGCCGGCCTGCAGCGGACGCTCCAGCAGCGCCTCGTCGGGATGCGCTTCGTCGCCGTGGCAGAGATACGGAACATCGCCGTTGACGCCGACGATGCGCGCGCCCATAAGCGCCTCGGCCGCCGCGATCGTCTTCCCCGCGATGCCGTAGTCGACCGCGTCGCGTTCCGAGAACCCGAAGAGCCGCACGGCTTCGTGCTCGTAGCGGTGCGTCCGCTCGTGTCGGCGCGCCGATCCCGCGAGCATCGTCTCGAACGTCGGGAAGGGCAGGGCGTACGAACATGCCGGGTCGACGGCGGCGGCCGCATAGGTGGCCGCCGCGTGCGCCGCAGGCGAGATGGCCGTGCACTTGTACCGCAGGCCTTCCTGGATCTTGTGGCCGAGGAGCGGGTTGAACTGCCGCAGGGTGATCTGGACGTCGTCGTTGATATCGCGCGCGGCAAGCGCGATGCGCAGGTTCAGGCGGTCGTCTTCCGAGACGGCCACCAGGCAATAATTGACGCCTTCTTCGCGCGGTCCGAGACCGGCCCGGCCGAGCACGCCGGGCTCGGTCGCATCGTGGTTGTGGAAGACGAACGCGTCGCCGAACTCCTCGGCCAGCGGGGCCACCTCGTGCTCCAACTTCCGCTCCGCGCGGTGGTCGTCGTAGCGCCAGACGAGCACCACGCGATGCCCTTTGGTCTTGAGGATCTCGCGGCAGATCTCGAGCGCGAGGTAGTCGCCGCCCACGACGATAATGAGCGTCTGCGTCGCCATGCCGCCCGATTCGCCGTCCGCCCCCGGGTTCCGCGCTCCGCATCCCCTCGCGGAGCGGCTGGCCGCGCGCTGCGTCCCGGCGGCGCGCATCCTCGAAATCGGTACGGGAAGCGGTCGCAACGCCGCCGCCCTGACCGCCGCCGGTATGGCCTGCGTCTCGATCGGGGCGTCGGCTCCGATTGGCCCCGTCGCCGACGGCGGCTTCGATGCGGCGATCTCGACCCACGCATTGCTCCACGGAACGCCGGCGTCGATCGCGGCGCGCCTCGGCGAGATCGCGCGGGCGCTGCGACCCGGGGGGCTGTTCTTCGCGACGTTCGGATCGGTCCGCGACGCGCGTTTCGGCCGAGGGACGCGGATCGATGCGTCGACCTGGGCGCCTGAGTCGGGCGACGAGCGCGGCGTCGCGCACGCCTATTTCGCAGCGACCGGCCTGCGCGCGCTCCTAGCGCGCGATTTCGCAGTGGAACGCGCAGACGAGAACGGCGTCGACGATGTCGCCGGTACCTGGGCGCACGCGACGACGCCGCTGCGCGACGCCGTGCACTGGTTCGTCGAGGCGCGCAGGCGCGACTAGTAGCGCGGGATCGACGGGTCGATGCGCTGCGACCACGCATCGATGCCCCCGGTCAAGTTGCGCACGTTCGTATAGCCCGAGGCCGCGAGATATTCCACGACGCGGCCGGAGCGGCCGCCGACGTGACAGATCACGACCACGTCGCCGTCTCTCGGAATCGCCGAGATATCCTCCGCCAATCGGCGCATCGGGATGTTGGTCGTCCCGGGAAGGGCGGCGATGGCCAGCTCCCACGGCTCGCGTACGTCGACGAGCGTGAACGCCGCGCCCTCGTCGCGCAGACGCGAGAGTTCCTCGACGCTGATCTCGGGGATCATTTCGTCGCGATCAGATCGTGCATGGGGCTGGAGGCATTGGCGTAGAGCCGCTTCTCCATGCGTCCCGCGAGATATGCATCCCGTCCGGCGATCGTCGCGTGCTTCATCGCCGAGGCCATGCGCACCGGATCGGTCGCCGCGGCGATGCCCGTGTTCATCAGGAGCGCGTCGACGCCGAGTTCCATCGCGATCGCCGCATCGGAGGCCGTGCCGACGCCGGCGTCGACCACGACCGGGACGTCCGCCCGTTCCTTGATGATGCGGATCGAGTACGGATTGCAAACGCCGAGGCCGCTGCCGATCGGAGCCGCGAGGGGCATCACGGCGGCGCATCCCAGCTCTTCCAACTGCTTGCACGCGATCGGATCGTCGCCGATATAGGGCAGCACCGTGAATCCGTCCGCGACGAGCGCTTCGGCCGCCTCGAGCGTCCCGCGCGTATCGGGGTAGAGCGTCTGCGGATCGCCGATGACTTCGAGCTTGATGAGGTCGGTCTCGAGCAGTTCGCGCGCGAGTTTGGCCGTGAGGATCGCCTCTTTGGCCGAATAGCAGCCGGCGGTGTTCGGAAGGATCGTATATCTGGTGCGGTCGATGAAATCGAGCATCGTCTTACCGGACGGATCGTCGATATTGATGCGCCGGATGGCTACGGTGATCATATCCGCACCGCTGGCCTCGTGACAGGCCTGCATGGCCGCCATCGACGGGTATTTCCCCGTGCCGACGATCAAGCGCGATCGCAGCGCGTAGTTGCCGATCTTGAGGACGTCGTCCGACACCGTACTACCCTCCCGCGACCGCTTTGATGATTTCGATGCGGTCACCACGAGCGATTCTCTCATGGCCCAGGTCGGCCCGCCTGACGACTTCGTCGTTTCGCGCGACGGCGACCGAGCGCACGTCGAGGCCGAGTTCGACCAGCAGCGCCGCGAAGGTCGTCCCTTCCGGGACCTGGCGATCGGCCCCGTTCACGGACACCGTCAACGCGCGACCTCGAGGGCCTCGACGCGGGTCTCCAGACGACCGAGCCGGCGGTCGACGTTCGTGAGGCCGTGCTCGACCCCCGAAACGCGCGCGCTCAGACCGTTGATCTCCGCGGTCAGGCGCACATCCATCGCTCCCGTCGCCATCGTCAGACCGACCAGCGCAGATTCGACCGCATCGATGCGCGTATCCATCGTATCGAACCGCGTATCCATCGTATCGAACCGCGTATCCATCGTATCGAACCGCGTATCCATCGCATCGAATCGCGTATCCATCGCATCGAACCGCGTATCCATCGCATCGAACCGCGTATCCATCGCATCGAATCGCGTATCCATCGCATCGAACCGCGTATCCATCGCATCGAACCGCGTATCCATCGCATCGAACCTCGTATCCATCGCATCGAACCGCGTATCGGTCCGGCCCGACTGCGCGCCCAGCGAGAGAGCGAGTTGGTCGACCACCTTGATGACGTAATCGATTTTTTCTTCAGTGTTCATCCGACGAGCATCACTTACGTGCGTGAACGGGACGTTTCCTTGATGTTGCGCGGCCGTTCACATCAGCGTATAGACGGGCCCTTCACCCCCTTGCGGCGGGACCCAGGTGATGATCTGATAGGGATCTGCGATATCGCACGTCTTGCAGTGCACGCAGTTCGTGAAGTTGATCTGCAGGCGCCCATCGACGGCGCCGCTCGCGTTCTTCTCGAACATCGGCTCGTAGACCGCGGCCGGGCAGAAATAGGCGCACGGGTTCCCGTACTCCACGGTACAGCGATCTTTGCAGACGTTCAGGTCGGCGACGTGCAGGTGGCACGGTTGGTCCTCTTCGTGCATCGTGCCGCTATTGAAGACGTCGGTGAGCTTGTCGAACGTGAGCACGTTGTCCACGCTCGCGCGCGGCGATTCGGCGGGCTTGTAGCCGGCCTTCTTCATCCGCTCGAACCCGGCTTCGCCGTCGAGCTTCTCCTTCACGCCGAACGCGCGCCCGCCGGTCAGCGTCGAGAGCCCCGCATTGAGCATCCCCGGGACCAATCCGCCGGCGAACCCTTGATGGAAGTTGCGCGCCGTGCGCAGTTCGTCGTACGCCCACGAATCTTTGAAGCGCGTCTCGAACGATGCGAGGGTAGCCGCATCGTAGTTCCCGGCCGCGAGCGCGTCCCAGGCCGTCTCCGCAGCCATCATGCCCGATTTGATGGCGAGATGGACGCCCTTCAGACGCATGCCGTTCAGGAAGCCGCCGGTGTCGCCGATCAGGAGCAGCCCGTCGCCGTACGGGCGCGGCATGGCGAAGAGACCGCCTTCGGGGATCGCCTTGGCGCCGTAACGCAACAACTTCGCGCCTTCGAGCATCGCGGCGATCGCCGGATGCTGCTTCATGCGCTGGAGTTCGTTGTGCGGGTCCGTCGTCGGATCCGCGTAATCCAGACCGGTCACGTGGCCGATGTCGAGGACGTCGTCGCGCATGCCGTAGATGAATCCGCCGCCGAACGTCTCGGGCGGGAGCGGATAGCCCAGCGTGTGGATCACGCTTCCGGCGACGACGCTGCCGGGCTTGCACTTCCACAGCTCCTTGACGCCGGCGGCATAGACCTGCGGTTCGCGGCCTTCGTCCAGCCCGAGGCGCGGTATGGCCTGCTTGGCAAGCGTGCCGCGCGGACCTTCGCCGAGCACGACGATCTTCGCCAGGATGTCGGCGCCGGGTTCGAAGTTCGATTTCGGCACGCCGTTCTTATCGAGTCCCTTGTCGCCGGTACGGACGCCGACGACGCGGTCGCCGTCCCACAAGAGTTCTTGTCCTGGAAATGCCGGGAAGACTTGCGCGCCGGCCGCCTCGGCCTTATCGGCGAGATATTTCACGAGTCGCTGCAGCGAAGCGACGTATTTTCCCGCGTTGTTCAGCGGCGGAGGGACGATCGGCGCGGCGATCTTCCCGCCCTTGGTCAAGAACCAGAGCTTGTCGCTTCCGACGGGAGCCTCGACCGGCGCGTCGGCACGCCAGTCCGGGATCAGTTCGTCCATCGAACGCGGATCGAGCACGGCACCCGAGATCGCGTGATTGCCGACCTCGCCGCCCTTCTCGATGACCAGGATCTCGAGTTCGCGCCCCGCCGCCTTCGCCAGTTCCGCGAGCCGGTATGCGCCGGCCAGACTCGCCGGTCCGGCACCGACGAAGAGGACGTCGACTTCGAGTTGATCGCGCTGCGCTGCCATACCGGACCCTTCGCGGAAGCTCCGTTCCGGCCCTTAACCCGAAGGCTGAGAAAGCGCGGCGATCGCCGTCGCCGTGGCGATGCGGTGCATCGCGAGGCGCGTTTCCCAGGGCGCCGAGGTCGGCGTCTCCAGGGTCAGCGCTCGCTTGGCGGCGTTTCGGGCCAGGGCCAGCGTGTACGTCAGCGCTCCGAGCGATTCGGCCTCGGCGACCGGGTCGGCCCGCACGATGCCCTCCGCGTACGTCACCGTCTCGGCGGGCAGCGCGAATCCCAGATCGTAGCCGCCCTCGAACCGCTGCAGCGGGTGGCCGGCGGCGCGCATCGCCGCGGCGACGGCATCGCCGATACGTCCGGCCGTGTAGTCGTAGCAGTAGAATCCGATCGCATCGCGGTCTTCGTGCAGGTCGAGGGAGAGTTCGAACTTCCGGTCGCGATTCGCGGTGACGATCGCGCGCGCTTCGGGCGATCGCCCTCCTCGGCCGAACGTCCGGTTGACGTCGTCGCCGTCGACGCTCGCGCGCGTCCCGGCGTCGTACCCGGTCGGATTCGTGCACGGGTAGATGCGATAGGCGAAGCGCGGATCGAGCGCGTCCTCCTCGAGCATCGCGAGCAGCGCCCACGGACCTGCGGGCTCATCGCCGTGCACGCCGGCGGCGAGCGCGATCGCCGGCGCGGCCGTTTCGCCCAGTTCGACGCAGAGCAGCGTCCGCGGCGCGCCGACGCAGGCGATCTCGCGGACGCGGGCTCCGCGCTCGCGGAGCGCCTTCACCCGGTTTTCGAACTCCTTGTAGGTATGCGTCATCCAATGGATTGAACCTCAAGCCGCATGAGAATTCAAGTCGGAGTCATGGGGTCGGCGGGCGGCTCCATCGCGGCTTCGGAGTTGGCGCTCGCGCGCCGGCTCGGAAAGCGCATCGCCGAACGCGATTGCACCATCGTCACCGGAGCGTGCCCGGGACTTCCGCACGCCGCCGTCCTGGGCGCGCACGACGCCGGCGGCACGAGCCTGGGCGTCTCGCCCGCGCTCTCGCGCGAAGAACACGTCAACGTCTACAACTCGCCGCTGCAACCGTACTCGGCGATGGTCTTCACCGGTTCGGGGCTGATGGGCCGCGAGACGCACAACATCCACTCTTCGGATTTCGTGCTCTTCGCCGGCGGCCGGAGCGGCACGCTCGGCGAGTTCTGCATCGCATACGACGAAGGCAAGCTCATCGGCATCCTGACGCATTCCGGCGGGATATCCGACCGGTTCGCCTCCATCGCGGCGCTCGTCAAGAAAGAGACCGGCTCGATCCTCGTCTACGACGATTCGCCCGAGGCGCTCGTCGACAGATGTCTGGACATCTATCACACGGAACGCGTGCCGAGTTCGGTCGCGCTCAATCGCACCGGCGAGTTCATGCTGCGCCGTCCCAGAATTACGGAGGAGACGCGTGGCTGATCTTACGTTCATCGGCGCCGCCGGTACGGTCACCGGCAGCAAGCACCTGATCACGACGGACGGAAGGCACTTCCTCGTCGACTGCGGCCTCTTCCAAGGCGTGGTCGACGTGCGAGCGCTCAACGACGTGCCGATGCCGGTGCCTCCGGCCCGGATCGAAGCGGTGGTCGTCACGCACGGACACATCGACCACGTCGGCTACCTGCCGAAGCTCGTCAAAGACGGATTCAAAGGCCCGGTGTACTGCACGCCCGCGACGCAGGCGCTCATGGAGATCGTCCTCCAGGACGCCGCGCATCTCCAGGCGCACCTGCAGCAGCGCGGCTTCCACCACGAGCGGCCGCACGCGCCGCCGCCGTTCTACGACGACGACGACGTCGCCGCCACGCTGAAATTGATCCGGCCGCAACCGCTCCACGCGCCGTTCTCGATCGCGGGGCTCGCGACCGCGACGTACTCGAACGCCGCGCACATCATCGGCTCCGCGTTCGTCACCATCGACATCGAGGGCAAGAAGGCGCTCTTCTCCGGCGACGTCGGGCGCTACGATCGCCCGCTCCTCTACGATCCCGATCCGATCGGGGCGCCGGACGTCATGGTCTGCGAATCCACCTACGGCGGTCAGGTCCATCCGCCGCAGCCCCTCGAGGCGCTGCGCGACGCCCTGCTCAAAGGCATGGCGCGAGGGGGCGCGATCATCATCCCGGCGTTCGCCGTCGAACGCACGCAAGACATCATCTACGCGATCTCGCAGCTGCAGCGGAGCGAGCCGAAGCTCGCGACGCTGCCGATCCATCTCGACAGCCCGATGGCCGATAAGGTCGACGCGCTCTTCGCCGCGTTCCCGGACGCGCACAAGCCGATACCGCTCGGCACCGACGGCGCGCCGTTCGGCTGCAAGAACTTCACCGTGCACCGCACGACGCAGGAGTCGAAGGCCCTCAATGACGTGAAGGGTCCGCACGTGATCGTCTCCGCGAGCGGCATGGCCGCCGGCGGGCGCGTGCTGCACCACATCCACAACCACCTCGGCGACGAGAACTCCACGCTCGTCTTCGTCGGCTATCAGGGCGCGGGGACGCTGGGCTTCCTGCTCGTGCACGGCGCGCATACGGTGAAGATCATGGGCGATTCGATCCCAGTCCGGGCGCAGATCCTGAGCCTGCAAGGCTACTCCGCGCACGCCGACAAGAACGACTTCAAGCGCTGGTTCGCGACCGCCACGACGAAGCCGCATCTCTACGCCGTCCACGGCGAAGTGGAATCGGCGACGGCGCTGGTCGCGATGGTCGAGGCCGGCAACGGATGGGCGGGCGACGTCGCCAAGCGAGGCGCTACCGTGACGATCTAGTCCGTCAGGCGGTCCAATCCAGCATCGCTTCCCGATCGGGTTTGGGGAACGGTTCTTTGGACTTGATCGCTTCGACGTACTTGCGTTTGCCGGCGCGGTTGCCCTTGCCCAGCATGATGCCGCCGACGAGGCGGTCGCGCCAGAAGAACAGCGAGCGATACCAGCCCTTCTCGGCGTCGATCTTGCGGACGAGTTCGATCTCGGGCTGCAGTTCGGGCGAGAGCCCGAACTGCGTGATCGTCTGCCCCTTGAAGAGCAGCGACGAATACTCCGGGACGTCGTGATACGGTTCGCTGCCGCCGATCATGTTGAGGGCGACGACCTTGCCGTGCGCGCCGGCGTTGTTCCAGGTGCCCATGCGGTAGCGCATCTCGAGCGTCGGATCGTAGAAATCGGCGATATCGCCCGCGGCGAAGATGCCGGGCACGTTCGTCTCCATGCGATCGTTGCAGAGGATGCCGTTCCGGCTCACCTCCACCTCGGTGCCGTCGAGCACTTCGGTGTTCATGGTCAGACCGAAGCCGACGCCGTAGCAATCGGCGGCGATCGTGCCGCCGTCCTTGAGCCTCACGTGCGAAACGCTTCCGTTGCTGCGGACGAACTCCGCGACTTCCGCGCCGTAGTGCATGTGGACGCCGTCGGCTTTGGCCGCGGCGTCGACGAACTCGCCCGCGACGTCGTCGAGCACGCGGTGGAGCGCGTAGGGTCCGCGCATCACCCAATGCGCCTCGACCTTGCGCGACGCGAACGCCTCGGCCAGTTCGTACGCGATGTAGGAGCCGCCGATCGCGATCGCGGCCTTGGCGCTCTCGAGCCGCTCGGAGATGGCGCGCGTCTCGTCGAGGTATTGGAAGTTGAAGACGTTCTCGGCTCCCGTGCCGCCCGGAGCGGGCGCCGGATTCGGCCGTCCGCCGGTGGCGATCAGGAGCGCGTCGTAGGGGTATTCCCTCCCGCCGGCGATCGCCGTCCGCGCGGCCGTATCGATCCGTTCGACGCGGGTCTGGAGATGCAGGTCGATCCGGTTCGTCTCGTGCCAGGCACGGTCGCGGATCATCACCTTGGCCTCGGGGATCTGCTTGCGCAGCATCGGCGGGAGCGAGATGCGGTTGTACAGCGTGTACGGCTCATCGCCGAAGAGATGGATCTCGCAATCGGGGTCGTGCTTGCGCAGGTGCTCGGCCGCCGTCGTCCCGGCGAACCCGTTCCCCACGATGACGTAGCGGCGCGATTCCGAAGCTGCCATCGGCCCGCCTTTCGAGTGAAACGTCCGGCACCCCCGCCCGGTAGATGAGGGCATGAACAACGATTTCGTGACCCAGACGCTGCAGCAGGTCAAGGACCTGGGCAAGGACCTCGGCGAGCGCGTTCGGGAGAGCGCCGTCGTGACGGGCCATCAGACCGAGGACCTGGCCGGCAAGGTCAGGGACGAAGCGGTCAAGCGCGCGCCGCAGGTCCGCGATTTGCTCGGGAAGGCCTACAAAGTCGCGACCGACGTCATGGCCAAGATCGACGGCAAGCCGTCGGCCTGAACCCTAGTACCCCGTCTCGACGTGAAGCAGGTACTGGCTCGGGACGACGCCGCAACGGCTGATCGCCGGAGCGTATGCCGAACCGCGCACTTCTTCCAGCGCGGACCTATCGAAGTCCGGTAGCGCGGACGGCGCCCGCGCCCGCCCCGCCCCGAGCAGGACGGCGAGGAGCGCGAAGGCGACGAACGCGAGATGCTTCACGAACCGGTCCTTCAGAGGTGCAGCGCGATGCCGGTCATCATGCGGAAGCCGACGTCGAGCGCGCGCTCGTCGATGTCGTAGCGGGCGCTGTGCTGCGGGTAGAGGCCGATCTCCTCGCCGCGGATGCCCACGATGAAGTACGCTCCGGGGACCTCTTGCAAGACGTACGACATGTCCTCGGCCCACATCACGACGTCGTGCGGATAGACGACGTTCTCGGCTCCGACGGCCTCGGCGGCGACGGTGCGGACGAGTTCGTTCATCGACGCGTCGTTGACCGTCGGCGGATAGCCGAAATCGTATTGGAACGAATAGTCCGTACGCATCGCGTCGGAGAGGCCCTCGACGATGCGCTCGATGCGTTCGGGCATCGAGGAGCGCACCGCGTCGTCGAAGGCGCGCACGGTCCCGCACATGAACGCGCTGTCCGGGATGACGTTGAACGTCGTCCCGCTCTCGATCTTGCCGACCGTGACCACGACCGGATCTTTCGGCGCGATCTCGCGGCTCGGGATCGTCTGGAGCATGGTGACGAGCTGCGCGGCCGCGACGATCGGATCGACCGACGCGTGCGGCATGGCGCCGTGCCCGCCGCGGCCTTGCAGGGCGATCTCGAAGCGATCGGACGACGCGAAGAACGCGCCGTCGCGGACGCCTACCGTTCCGACCTCCAAGCCGCTGTAGAGGTGCAGGGCGAACGCGCGATCGACGTGGGGCCCTTCCAGCGCGCCGTCTTCGATCATCATCTTCGCGCCGGCCGGCCCCTCTTCGCCCGGCTGGAAGCAGAACACGATCGTCCCGCGGACGAGGTCGCGATGCTTCGCGAGCTCCCGCGCGGCGCAGAGCAGGATGGCCATGTGCCCGTCGTGTCCGCACGCGTGCATCACGCCCGCGTTCTTCGAGACGTACGGCGCGTCGCCGAGTTCCGCGACCGGCAGGGCGTCCATATCCGCGCGCAGCAGGGTTACCGGCCCCGGCAGGCCGCCGACGAGCGTCGCCAGCAACCCGGTCTTCGCGCAACGGCGCAATCCGTCGAACCCGCACTGCCGCAATTCGTCCTCGATGAAATCCGCGGTCTCGAATTCGAGCAGCGAGAGTTCCGGATGCGCGTGGAAATGCCGGCGATAGCGGACGAGATCGGCGGTGGGGACGTCTAGCACCATGGAACGCTAATCGACCGGAATCGACGGCCGTACCTGCAACGCACCGTCAAACGGGCGACCAGTCGAACCGGTAGAGCAACGTCGACGGCACCGCGCGACAGAGGCCGACCGCCGGCGAGAACGTCGATCGCTTCATCGCGTCGATGGCGGCGCGCGTCATCTCGTCGTACGGCGAAGGCGCCCACGCCCACACGTCTTCGACGCCGCCGCGCGCGTCGAGCGCGATCTCCAGGATCGGCGCCGCCGACGCCGGCAACCCGAGCCTGACCGGATCCTCGGGCCATCGCGCGGCCGCCCGAGACGTGAGGCCGGCCGGCACGAACGGCTTGGCGCAATCCAGGCCCGCGGGGGGATCGACCGCTGTCGCGTCGGTCGGCGTCGCCGCTCGCGCAAATGGATTCTTGATCGCCGTCGGGGGATGCTCGTCGGGATCGGGCGCGTTCCAGCCGCCGCCGACGTTCAAGACGTTCGGGTCGCCGGGCGGATCGCAGGGCACGGTGCCCTTGGCATTCCAGCCGAACGGGCCATCGCCGGTCGCCGCGGCCTCGACGACCCACATACGCTGCACATCGACGACGCGGGGAAACCGCACGAACTGCGTCTTCGCGGTGAAATCGGTCCGCTCGTATCGCTGCGTCGACATCTCCAGGATCCGCGTCTCGGCGTTGAGCGGAAGGGCGGAGAACGGAGCCGTGAACCACCCCGCATCGGTCTGGATCGCGATCGTTCCGCCGACGGTGCGCTTGCCGAGCGCGCCGATCTTGTAGCCGTAGATATCGGAAGCGTTTCCGTGCCCCGGTTCGAGGACGGCATGGTAGCCGAGCACCTGCGCGGGACAGAATTCCACCATCGCCTCGGCGCGCGCGCACAGGCAGAAGCCAAGGCCGACCGCGATCGCGGCTACGATGACGATCCGACTCACCGGCAGAACGCTCTCGCCGGGATGTGGGCGAGCGCGGTGCAAGCGCGCGAAAAGACCGCGGACCTCATAGCCGCCCCTAATCGCCCGCCCCGGTACGCCCATCCTGCCGGGGCGCTCCGGCGACCCGCAGGATTTGACCCGGTCCGCGGGCGATAACGCCCCCCGTGACTTCCATGGCAGCCTTCGAACGGCACGGGCTCGACGACGCCCGACTCGTCGCCATGCTGCGCGTGATGATCCAGCAGCGGACCCTCGAAAATCGGGGATTCGCGCTCAACCGCCAGGGCAAGATCCCGTTCGCTTCGGCGAGCGAGGGCCACGAGGCGGTCCAGGCCGGAGCGGCGATGGCGTTCGAGCGCGGCAAGGACGTGCTCTGCCCCTACTATCGCGACCTGGGCCTAGCGCTCGGAATCGGGCTGACGCCGTATGAAGTGATGCTCTCGCTCTTCGCGCGGGCCGCCGACCTCAGCGGAGGCCGGCAATTCCCACACCACTATGCGAGCAAGAGGCTCGGGATCCACACCATCTCCTCGATCATCGCCGCCCAGCTGCCGCACGCCGTCGGCGCGGCCTACGCGATGAAGCTCCGCAAGGAATCGGGCCGCGCCGTACTCGCCACCTTCGGCGACGGCTGCACGAGCGAGGGGGAATGGCACGAATCGCTCAACTTCGCCGCGGTCCACGCCCTGCCGGTGGTCTTCCTCTGCGAGAATAACGAATGGGCCATCTCCACCCCACTCTCCAAGCAGATGGGGCAGCCGGACGTGGCCAAACGGGCCGTCGGCTACGGCATCCCGGGGGTCATCGTGGACGGCATGGACCCGATCGCCTGCTATGCCGCGGTCGCCGAGGCGCTCGATCGCGCCCGGACCGGCGGCGGCCCGACCCTGGTCGAGGCCAAGTGCTACCGCTTCCTCTCGCACACCACCGACGACGACGATCGGACCTACCGCAGCCGCGAAGAGGTGGAGGCCCACCGGAAGAACGATCCGGTCCCCCGGTTCGAGCGCCTGCTCGTCGAGCAGGGCATCCTGACCGAGGCCGGGCTGGACGCCTTGAAGCAATCGGTGCTGAAAGAAGCGAACGAAGCAACGGACGCGGCCGAGGCGATGCCCTATGCCGATCCGGCGACCCTGACCGACAACGTCTACGCCGACGGCCACGCGCCGTGGCGATGATCACTCTCTAGGACGAGACAGCATGGCAAAGATCGATACCAAAGCGGGCGACGCGTTGGATAAGCGCGGGCTGACCGACGAGCAGCTGCGCGCGATATTCCGTAACATGCTGCTCCAGCGGCAGCTGGACAACCGCGGCTTTCAGCTCAACCGTCAAGGCAAAGTGCCGTTCGCGCTCGGCTCCGAAGGCCACGAGGCGATCCAAGCCGGCGCCGCCATGGCGTTCGAGCGCGGCAAGGACATCCTCGCGCCGTACTATCGCGATCTGGGTCTGGCGATCGGGATCGGGCTGAGCCCGTACGAGATCCTGCTCTCGCTCTTCGCGCGGGCCGAGGACCACAACGGCGGCCGTCAGTTCCCCAACCATTACTCCTCGAAAAAAGCCGGGCTGATGTCGTTCTCGTCGATCCTGGCGGCGCACATCCCGCACGCGGTCGGCGCGGCGTACGCGCTCAAGATGCGCAAGGAAGCCGGGCGCGCGGTGCTCGTCACCTGCGGCGACGGCACGACGAGCGAAGGCGAGTGGCACGAGTCCATGAACTTCGCGTCGATCCACAAGCTGCCGCTGGTGATGCTCGTCGAGAACAACGAGTGGGCCATCTCGACGCCGCTGCACATGCAGATGGGCCAGCCCGAGATCTGGAAGCGCGCCGAAGGTTACGGCATGCCGGGCAAGCGCTTCAACGGCTTCGATCCCATCGAGACGTACGCCGTCGTGAAAGAAGCCTTGGACCGCGCCCGCTCCGGTGGCGGACCGACGCTGCTCGAAGGCACGTGCTATCGCTTTCTGGCGCACTCGACCGACGACAACGACATGACCTATCGCACGCGCGAAGAGGTCGTCGAACATCGCAAAGACGACCCGGTGCCGCAGTTCGAAAACGTGCTGCTGCGCGCGGGCGTCATGAATGCCGCGGACGTCGAGGCGATGCGCAAAGACGTGCTGCGCGAGACGAACGAAGCGACCGACGCGGCCGAAGCCAAGCCGTATCCGCAAGCCGAAGACCTCTACAAGAACCTCTACGAAGGAGCCTGGCAGCCGTGGCAGTGATGAACAACGTCGAAGCGGTCCGCGCGACCCTTTACGACGCGATGAAGGCCGACGACCGCACGCTCATCCTCGGCGAGGACGTCGGCAATCGCGGCAACGTCTTCCTCATCAGCAAGGACTTCATCAACGAGTTCGGCGCCGATCGCGTCATCGACACGCCGATCGCCGAAGCCAGCATCGTCGGCATCGCCGTCGGCATGGCGATGGAAGGTCTGCGTCCGATCGCCGAGATCCAGTTCGCCGACTTCATCTATCCGGCGTTCAACCAGATCGTCGGCGAAGCGGCCAAGACGCGCTACCGCAGCAACGGCGAGTACACGTGCCCGCTCGTGATCCGCACGCCGTACGGCGGCGGCGTCCGCGGCGCGCTCTCGCACTCGGTCTCGATCGAAGCCCTCTTCTATCACGTGCCCGGGCTCAAGATCGTCGCGCCGGCCTTCCCCGCGGACGTCAAGGGCCTGCTGAACGCGGCCATCGACGACCCGGATCCGGTGCTCTTCCTCGAACATAAGAAGACGTACCGCCTCATCAAGGGCGAGGTCCCCGAAGGGCACTACACGATTCCGCTCGGCAAGGCCGACGTCAAGAAGACCGGCACGCAGCTGACCGTCGTCTCGTACGGCCTCTACGTCCACTGGGCGCTCGACGCCGCGAATCAGTTGGAAAGCGAAGGCCACTCGGTCGAGGTCATCGATCTGCGTTCGATCCGTCCGATGGACAAGAACGCGATCCTCGACTCCGTCCGCAAGACGCGCAAACTGCTCATCATCCACGAGGACAACAAGTTCGGCGGGATCGGTGCCGAGATCTCGGCGATGGTCGCCGAGGAGGCGCTCTTCGATCTCGACGCGCCGATCCGCCGCCTCTGCGCGCCCGACGTCCCGGCGATGGGCTATGCGGAGCCGCTCGAACACGAATACATGTCATCGCCTGCGGCGATGGCCGACGCGATGCGAGATATGGTGAAGTTCTGATGCGTCTCGATGGAGCCGCCAGGCGGGAACACACCGCATTCCGGGGGACGCTCGATTTTTCACATCGTGTGAAAAATCTGCTCGCCTCGTCGTCGCGACGCACCAGGATGGTGCTAGTGTCGGCGGGCGCAGGATGCGCAGGAGCCGACCTCCCGCCATCCTGGCTCCGCTCCTCCCTTCACACGCCCCCGGAAAGCGGTGTGTTCCCTCCGGGCAACTCCATCGAGGCGATGCGTTAGATATGGCTACGACGATTACGATGCCGCAACTCGGCGAGACCGTCACCGAAGGGACGGTCGAGCGGTGGCTCAAGCAACCCGGTGATGCGGTCGAGAAGTATGAGGCGTTCGTCGAGGTTTCGACGGATAAGGTGAACTCGGAGGTTCCGGCGCCGGTGACGGGTGTGATCAAGGAGCTGCTCGTGCAAGAAGGTACGACGGTTCCGACCGGAACACCGATCGCGATCATCGAGGATGTCGCTTCGGCCGGTTCGTCGGCGCCCGAGAGCGCGTCCGCGCCGCCGGCGACGCCCGATGCGATGGCCGCGAGTGCGAATGCGGAGCCGGTGCCGGGATTTAATATCCCGCAATCGTCGCCGAAACCGGCGGCCAGTAACGGTCACGCCGCGCCGTCGGCCGGTGCGCCCGCCGAAGCCTTGCGCGGCGTTTCGCCTGCGGTTCGCCGCCTGGCGCGCGAACACAGCGTCGATATCCGCACCGTCACCGGCACCGGCACGAACGGCCGCGTTACCGCGCAGGACGTCGTGACCGCCGCTGCGATGGGCCCGGCCGCCGCCGTCGCGCAATCGATCGCGATCGGCACGAACTTCGGCGCATCGGCGCCTCCGGCCATCGCCGCACCGCGCACCGGCCAGACTTCGTACGGCAATCCCGTGCCCGGCACCACGATTCCGCTCACTACCTCGCGCCGCATCATCGCGGAGCGGATGGTCGAATCCAAGCATAACGCGCCGCATGCGTGGTCGATGGTCGAAATCGACGTCACGAATCTGTGGAAGTGGCGGACGCGCGAGAAGGACCGTTTCGAAGCCGAGACGGGCTACAAGCTCACGCTGCTGCCCTTCTTCATCCGGGCGGTCGTCGAGAGCATCGCCGCCTTCCCGCTGATGAATGCGAAATTCGTTCCGGAAGGCATCCACGTCAACAAGGACGTGAACATCGGCATCGCCATCGGGCTCGCGACCAATCTGGTCGTACCCGTCATCAAGCAAGCCGACAAACTTTCGATCAAAGGGCTGGCCGTCGCGGCCGGCGATCTCATCGATCGCGCGCGCAAGAACAAGTTGACCGCCGACGACGTCCGCGACGGTACGTTCACCGTCAACAACAACGGTGCCAACGGCAGTTGGGCGTCCGCGCCGATCATCAACGCGGGCCAAGCCGGCATCGTCACGATGGAAGCCGTCGTCAAGAAGCCGGTCGTCACCGCCGACGATGCCATCGCGATCCGCAGCATGATGAACTCGTGCCTGAGCCTCGATCACCGCGTCGTCGACGGCTACGTCGCCAGCGGCTTCCTCGCCGATCTCAAGAAACGCCTCGAATCCATGGGCCCGACCGGCACGCTCTAGCGCCTTGTCATCCCGAGCGTAGCGAAGCGGAGTCGAGGGACGGCGATGATCATGGCAGAGCGCAAATCCGGCGGCCCGCGATCGTGCTACAACAAGAACGGTTCGCCCAAAGCCGCCTTCGCCTCCAAGAAAAAGGCGGAGAACGCCATCCCGAAGACCGCCGTGCGTCTCGCCCCCTACGAGTGCGAGAAACACGGCTGGCATTTAGGGCACCGCTAGCGCAACTTCAGGATCTTCGCCAGATTCGCGTCGCCGTCGACCGTTGCGTCGATCGCGCCGCCGGCACTGGTGAGCAACGTCGTGACGCCGGGGCCGTGGCCCGCGAGGCGGCTGCTTCCGTGGACGACCACGCCGACGCTGATCGCGCCCGTGCGGTAGATGCGGCCGTAGGTGTTGTCCGCATCGACGATGGCGACGATGTCGCCGAGGCGCAGGTCGCGCAGGCCGTACTTCTCCGCGATAGCGTCGTCGAAGGTCTGGATGTCGTAGTCGCCGCGCACCACCGTCGCGCGACCGAGGCCGCTGCCCATCACCGCCGCCGGGACGAGTTTCGCGACGCGCGCCCGGACGCGACCGGCCTCGACGCGTACGCCCCAGGCGTCGAGCAGATCGGGGTCTGCGTTGAAGACCTTCACGTCGCCGGCGTCGTCGAGTTTCAGACCGAGGCCGTAGCCCCACACCTGGATCGCATCGCCGACGCACATCTTCTTCATCGTGGGCGCATCGAAGTCGATCATCACGTGTTCGATACCGCCGTGCTTGCCGGTGACCCGGCCCTTCGCGCCCTTCGCATCGCCGGAGGTCACCACGGCCTCGTTGCCGATACAGGCGAGCACGTTGAACGAGACGTTGACCTTGTCGTCCGGGTGCCGCGCGCTCACGGCCGGCTCGATGTGGTCGGCCTCGAAGCCGAACGCGGAATCGCCGACGCGGACGTTGGGGTTGATCCCGCCGACGCTCGGTACGATGAGCGCCTCGCCCTCGAAGGTCACGTCGTAGAGACCGGAGCTTACGAGCGACGGCCCGACCTCGCCGGTCACGGCGGTCATCACCAGGCGGTCGCGATTCGTTCTTAGAACCATTGCCCCCGTACGATTCCATGCAGATCCGCAAACACTTCCGTTTCGAGGCGGCCCACGTGCTGCCCCATCACCCCGGCAAATGCGCCCGCATGCACGGGCACTCGTATCGCCTGGAGGTCGCGATCCGCGGCCCGCTCCAGACCGATGGTCCGGCGCGAGGCATGGTCGAGGACTTCGATACCATCAAACAGGTGGTCCGCTCCTACGTCGTCGACGTGCTCGACCACCAGACGCTCAACGATCTCATCGAAAATCCGACCGCCGAACGCATCGTCCTCTGGGTGTGGGACCGTCTCGCGCCGCACCTGGCGAGTCTGGACGAACTCGTGCTGTGGGAGACCGCCGGCTCGAGCGCGGTCTTGACGCGCGCCGACGTCTCGTGAACCTCCAACTCGCCGAGATCTTCTATAGCGTCCAGGGCGAGGGGACGTGGGCGGGAACGCCGGCCGTCTTCGTGCGCCTGGCCGGATGCAACCTCGCCTGCGATTTCTGCGATACCGATTACGCGCTGAAGTTCGTCGCGAGCGTCGAGGACGTCGTCGCACGCGTCCGCGCCGAGGGCGGCGATTGTCCGATGGTGATCCTCACCGGCGGCGAGCCGCTCGCCCAAGCGGGGACGCCGGCGCTCATCGACGCGCTCCGCGCCGCCGGACGGCGCGTCCACATCGAATCCAACGGCACCATCTTCACGGACCTTCCCGAAGACGTCTGGCTCTGCGTCTCTCCCAAAGAGCGCGTCGACCCGCGGATGGCCGCGCGCGCGGACGAAGCGAAGCTCGTCGTCGACGCGCGCGTGCCGGAAGAACATCTCGCGCTCTTCGAAGGCAAGCCCACGATCCTGCTCCAGCCCGAAGGCAACAAGCCGGCCAACGTCGCTCTCGCCGTCGCCTACGCGAAATCGCATCCCGCGCGTTTCAAGGTCTCGCTCCAGACGCATAAGTACATGGGAGTGCGATAAGAGCCCATGATCCTCATCGTCTGTGCGGTCGCGAAAGAGCTCGCTTTTCTCGAACCGCAGCCCCACGTCGAGATCCTCGTGACCGGCGTCGGACCCGTCGACGCGGCCGCCAACGTCTCGCGCGCGCTCGCGACGAGTCCCTACGACCTGGTCATCAATGCGGGCATCGCGGGAGCGCTTCCCGGCGGCCCAGCGGTCGGCGACGGCGTCGTGGTCGCCGAAGACGCGGTAGAGCTCGATCTCGAGAGCGGCGAAGCGATCCCCCTGCCCGACGGTCTGCGCGCGCACGATCGCGCCGCATCCGATCTCACGCTCGTCGACCGGATCGCGGAGCAAGGCTTCGCGACCGTGCGCGGCATCACGGTTTCGCGCGTCACGTCCAGCGATGCGACGGCGGCGCGACTGGCCGCGCGCGGCGCGCAAGTCGAGAGCATGGAAGGCTTCGCCGTCCTGCGCGCCGCCGAGATCGCCGGCGTGCCGGCCGTCCAGGTGCGCGGCATCTCCAACCGCGCCGGCGATCGCGCGGCCGGCGGCTGGGACTTCGCCGCCGGTACGGACGGCCTCGCGCGGATCCTCGATGCGCTGCTGGCGACGGCCGCGCCGCGATGACGTATCGTCTCGCCTATTCGCCCTGCCCCAACGACACCTACATCTTCGCGGCGCTCTCGAACGGCCTGCTCCCCGACGCGCCGAAGGTCGAGGTCGTCTTCGAAGACATCGAGGAACTCAACGACCACGCGTCCGCGGCGGCATATCCGCTGACGAAGGTGAGTTATGGCGCGATCCCGTTGCTGACGGATCGTTATCGCCTCCTGCGATCCGGCGGCGCGCTCGGCCGCGGTTGCGGTCCGCTGCTCGTCACCCGACCCGGACGATCGCTCGACCTCGCCGACTACCGCGGCGCGACGATCGCCATCCCCGGCGAGCGGACGACGGCCTTCATGCTCTTGCAGCTCGCGCTCGGACTCCGGCCGCACGCCCTGCAGATGCGCTTCGATCGCATCGTCGACGCCGTCGCCGGCGGACGCGCCGATGCGGGCCTCATCATCCACGAGTCGCGCTTCACCTACGAAGCGGCCGGATTGGTCGCCGTCGCCGACATGGGGGACTGGTGGGAACGCACGACGGGCCTGCCGATCCCGCTCGGCGGCATCCTCGTCCGCGACGACGTCCCCGACGAACGCGCCCGCGAGATCGATGCGGCCATCCGGGCGAGCCTGGCATTCGCACGCGCGAACGAAGCGGCCGTCATGCCCTTCGTGCGCGAGCACGCCTTCGAGATGGACGACGCGGTCGTGCGCAAGCACATCGCGCTCTACGTCAACGAGTTCACCGACGACCTCGGCGCGGCCGGCGTCGCCGCCATCGAGGAACTCTTCGCCCGCGCGCGCAAGGCGGCCATCGTGCCCGACGACGGCGGCGCGCGCTTCGTCCCGGAGGTCCGAACCGATGCGTAGTATCGTTCTTCTCATCGCCCTGCTCGCAGGTCTGGTCTGCGGTCCCGCCTTCGCCGGAACGATTCCGCCGGCGACGGTAACGCTCGGCGACGAAGTCTTCCTCGCGTCGGGGTGGAAGCAGCTGCACGGCCGGTGCGTCGGCGTCATCACCAATCAGACCGGCGTCACGTCGCACCTCGTCAACATCGTCGATGCGATCCGGGCGAACGGGAAGATCTGCATCAAGGCGATCTATTCGCCCGAACACGGACTCCGCGGCGACCGTCCCGCAGGCGCGTACGTCGGATCGTATACCGACGTCCGCACCGGCCTGCCGGTCTACAGCCTCTACGGAAAGCAGAAACATCCGAGCGCGGCGATGTTGCGCGGCGTCGACGTCCTGCTCTTCGACATCCAAGACGTCGGATCGCGCACGTACACCTTCATCTCGACGATGGCGTACGCGATGGAGGCGGCGGCGCAATACCAGAAAGAGATATGGGTGCTCGACCGGCCCAACCCCATCGGCGGCGTCGCGGTCGAGGGCCCCGTACTCGAACCCGCCTTCAAATCGTTCATCGGGCTCTATCCGATCGCGATGCGTCACGGCATGACGGTCGGCGAACTCGCGCGCATGTTCAACGACGCGTTCGGCATCCACGCGAACCTCCACGTCATCGCCATGCAGGGCTGGGAGCGGCACATGCTCTGGCCCGCGACCGGTCTGCAGTGGGTGCAGACCTCGCCGAACATGCCGGAGTGGAGCACCGCCGTCGTCTATCCGTGCACCGGGCTCATCGATAGTTCCGGGCTCAACGGCGGCATCGGCACGACCAAGCCGTTCAAGTATGCGGGCGGCCTCGATCTCGACGCCTACGCGCTTGCCGCGCGTATGAACGCGCTCGACCTGCCCGGCGTCTATTTCCGCCCCGCATATTGGTCGCCGCTCTTCGGCGGGCTCACCGGGCGCGATTTCGGCGGCGTCGAGATCGTCGTCTTCGATGCGAACGCGTTTCCCGCCGTGCGCACCGCGGTCGCGCTGCTGGCCGCCGCACACCGGATCTCGCCCGCGACGCTCACCCTCGGCGCGAAGGACGCGCGCGCGATCGATATCGATTGGGGAACCGATAGCGTGCGCACCGGCATCGCATCGGGGAAGAGCGCCGCCCAGATCGTCGACGGCTGGCAGCCGGGCCTCGCGAAGTTCCTCGCGCTGCGCGCGAAGTATCTGCTCTACTAGATCCTATTCGCCGCGCCGCGCGCGCAAGTAATTGATCTGCCAGAGGTGCATGAACCGCGCCAGTTCTTCGCTCACCTTCGGCGGGACTTCGAGGAACGAGACCCCGTAGGCGAATTGATGCGTCTCGCGATCGTAGAACGGCGTGCGCACCTTCGCCTCGACGTGCATCGGCTCGAAACCGTGCGGGACCGACTTGATGGTCTCCGGCCGGAGCCCGAACGGCGTCTGTTCGTAGACCTCGCGTTCGACGACCATCGCGGCGAGGAATTCGTCGGGCAGGCGGAAGTCGAGCCTCAGCGTCGATCCGGCCGGGAGATCCTCGTCGGTGGCAAGGCGCAGACCGCCGGCGGAAAGGTCGTTCGCGATCGCTCGGCGGCGGCCGCGGCGCCCGTCCAGCGCGTAGAGCACGTCGAACGCGACCGGCATGCGAAACGCCGAACGCTTCTGTTCGACGGGCGCGGCCTTCGCCGATTTGAGCGACTTCTTCCGACCGAAAAATGAGAACATCGTCTCCTTCGACCATTGAGGCGAGCAGGCGCGGCCTCCTGCTTCTGCCAACCTTCGTGGAGCCATGTTCGCAGAACGACTCGCCGACGCCATCGGCGCCGACGCCGTCAAGACCGCGCCCGAGGATCTGGCGGTCTACGCCTTCGATGCCTATTCCGAATCGGCCGTTCCTCGCGCGGTGGCGCTGCCGGCGAGCGCGCGCGACGTCGCCGCGATCGTCCGCATCGCACGCGAGTGCGGCGAGCCGATCGTCGCGCGCGGCGCCGGAACGGGCCTCTGCGGCGGTGCGATTCCCGCACGGGGCGGTGTGGTCGTCTCGTTCGCCCGCATGAACCGGATGCTCGAACTCGACGTGCGCAACCGGCGGGCGCGCGTACAGCCGGGATTGATCAATCTCGATCTTTCCAAGAACGTCGCGACGGCCGGCCTCTTCTACGCCCCCGATCCGTCGTCGCAGAAGGCCTGCACGATCGGCGGCAACATCGGCACCAACGCGGGCGGCCCGCACTGCCTCACCTACGGCACGACCGTCAACCACGTGCTCGGTCTCGAAGTCGTCGACGAACGCGGCGAGGTCTATACGACCTCGCTCGGCGATTCCGGCTACGATCTCACCGGAGCGCTCGTCGGGAGCGAAGGCACGCTCGGCATCGTCACTTCGGCCTGGGTGCGGCTCCTGCGCGTTCCCGAGGCGACGCGCGTCTGGGTCGCGACGTTCGCGGACGTCGAAGCCGCATCCGAAGCGGTCTCGGCGATCGTCGGTCACGGCATCGTCCCGACCGCGCTCGAGATGATGGACGGCCTGATGATCCGCACCGTCGAAGCGGCGTTCCATTCGGGCTTTCCGACCGACGCGGAAGCGCTGCTGCTGATCGAGAACGCGGGCTACGAGGACGATATGGACGCGTGCGAACACGCAATCGAGAAGATCTGCAAGGAGACAGGCGCGCTGACGTGGCGCGCCGCGAAATCGCAGGCGGAGCGCGACGGTCTGTGGGCGGCACGCAAGGGCGCCTTCGGCGCGGCCGGCCGGATCGCGCCGAACACGTATCTCCAAGACGTCGTCGTGCCGCGGACGAAGCTGCCGCAGATGCTCAGGCTCGTCGACGACGCCGCCGCGAAGCACGAGCTGACGATCGGCAACGTCTTCCATGCGGGCGACGGCAACCTGCATCCGCTGATCATGTACGACAAGCGCGACAAGCGACAGGTCGCGTCCGTCGTCGAGGTGGGCGACGAGATCCTCTCCGCCGCCGTCGATCTCGGCGGCACCATCTCCGGCGAGCACGGCATCGGGTACGAAAAGCGCGACACGCTGGCGCGCGTCTACGACGACGCAGACCTGGATACCATGCTCCGCCTCCGCGACGTCTTCGACGCGAGCCGGCATTTCAATCCGGATAAGATCTTCCCGCGCGGCGCCTCGTGCGTCGAGGTGCGTGCGTGACCGGACGCGCGACGCCGGCCGACGCCGAAGAATTGGCCGGCCTGCTGGCGGCCTGCGATCGGGAGCGGCGCGCCGTCGCCGTCGAAGGCGGCGGCACGCTCGCCGGGATGGGCGCTGCGGTGGAGAGCGCGATCACGATCGTCACCTCGAAGCTGAACGCGATGATCGCGCACGAACGCGCGGACCTGACCGCTTCGGCGCAGGCCGGCATGACGCTGCACGCCTTCGGCAAGGCGCTCGCGAAGGCGGGGCAGTTCGTGCCGCTCGATGCGCCCGTCCGCAAGCACGCGACGATCGGCGGAACGCTCGCGGCGGGGTGGGGCGGTCCGCGCCGGCACCTCTACGGGCGGCCGCGCGACTTCGTCATCGGCAGCGGCGTCGCGCTCGCCGACGGGACGATCGCCAAAGCCGGCGGCATGGTGGTCAAGAACGTGACCGGCTACGACATGAGCAAACTGTACATCGGGTCCTTCGGTACGCTCGGCGTGCTCGTCTCCGCCAATTTCAAGACGCTTCCCTCGCCGAAAGCGGCGCGCGCGTTCCACCACCCGCTTCCGCTCGGTTCGCGCTCCCGCGCGATCGCCCAGTTGCAGACGATGGTCGCGACCCCCGCCGCCGCGTTCTGGATCGAAGGCTTCGCGAAGGAGATCGCCGGAGCCGACGCCGACGACGGCCGCCTCTTCGTGCTGATGGAAGGTTCGGAGGCGTTCCTGGATCGCGCCACCCGCGATCTCCGTTCGGCGCTCGGCCGCGCCGGCGTGCCCGAGACGCACGTCGTCGACGCCGGCGCGCGCGAGGCGTTCGAGCGCACCTGCGATGCGTACGTCGCCGTCGTCGCCGACCGCTCCGCGACGTTCCGCTCGCTCGGCGATCCGACCGACGTCGAAGAGCGCGCGCTGACGATGCGAGCGGTCGCGCATCGTTTCGAGCTGCGCGCGGACCTGCTCGTCGACGTGATGAACGGCGATGCCGTCCTGCGCGTGAGCGACGCCGACGCGAATGCGTTCGCCGCGAAGATCCGCATCTTCGACGGCGCCCTGCACGACGATATCCCGGTCGCGCAGCTCCTGGCGTCCGGTTCGGCGGCGCGGCCGTACCTCAACGCCTGGGGAACGCCGCCTCCGGCGATCGCCGCGATGCGCGCGCTCAAGGAGCGCTTCGATCCCAACGGCATCCTCAATCCCGGCCGCTTCGTCGGCGGGATCTGATCCCGTGCGCGACGACATCCGCTGGGCCGTACGTACGGTGCTGCGCTCGCCGCGACGCTTGAAGTTCCTCTTCCGCGGCGGACCGGCGACGTTCCTGAATCTGATGCGCTTCCTGCGCGAGATCGTACCGCTCGCCTCGGAGGCGCTCGCCGAGATCCGCGCTCGCGCCGCCGCCGTCCCCGACCCGCTCCTGCGCGCCGAAGCCCTCGCGTCCGCCGACGGCAAGGCCTACCACGTCGCGGGAGCGTGCATCCTCGCGACGTTTCTTCCATCGCCCGCACGCGAACGCTACGTCGCCATCGTCGCCCCGCTCGAGACGATCTACGACTTCCTCGACAACCTCTGCGACCGCCATCCCGACGTTCCGCCCGGCGCCTATCCGACGCTCCATCGCGCGCTCGCCGACGCGCTCGATCCGGACGCTCCGGCCGCCGATTACTACGCCTCCGGTCCGCCCGGAGCCGACGACGGCGGCTATCTCGCATGGCTGGTCGCCCGGACGCAAAGCGCCTTGCGGGCCGTTTCCGACATCGCGCCGCTCGCGCCGTACTTCCGCGAAGCCGCGGCGTTCTACACCGACCTCCAGACGTTCAAGCACCTGCCGCCGGCGGAACGCGAGAACGCTTGCGTGGCCTGGTACGAGCGCAACCGCGAGCGCTTCGCCGATCTCGAATGGTACGAGTTCGCCGCAGCGGCGGGATCGCAGTGGCAGGTCTACGTGCCCCTCTTCCTCGCGATGTCCGGCGAGGCGGCGTCGATCGCCCGCGGCTACGACGCGTATTTCCCGCCGGTCGCGGCGCTCCACGTCATGCTCGACGCCTTCATCGACGAAGACGAAGATCGCGAACACGGCGAACTCAACCTGCTCGCCTGTTACGGCGGCGACGCGCGCGCGAGAGACCGCTTCGGATTCCTGGCGGCGCAGGCCGAACGGCGATTCGCCGATCTCCCGGCGCCGGACCGGCACCGCTTCGTCCTCCGCGTCATGGCGCTCTTCTATCTCACGCATCCCAAAGTCGCGGCGCAAGGGTTCGACGCCCGCGCGCTTCGTCTGCTCGCCCGTTTCGATACGCAAGGAGCCGTCTCATGACATCCGCCCGTCCGGCCGCGCTCGCGCTCTGCATCCTCATCCTCGCCGCGGCACCGGTCTCGCTCGCCGACGAACGCCGGATGCTCGACATACCGAGCGCGCAGGGAGCGCTGGACTCTTCCCGCTTCCTCGACGAGCGCGCGCACTATGCGGGCACGACGGCCGACAGGTACGTAGCGACGTGGATGCGCGACCGGCTCGCCGAGGCGGGCTTCGAGGCGCGGATCGAGCCGTTCCAAGCGGAGGTCTATTCTCCGCTGGTCCTCTCGCTCAGACTGACGGAGCCGCGTCGCTTCTCCTTCGATCTCGCCGAGGTCCCGATCCCCGGCGATCCGGACGGAACGCGCAGCGATGCGGGCACGCCGTTCAACGCCGGCAGCGGGAACGGCGTCGCGCTCGCGCACGTCGTCGACGCGGGGCACGGGCTCGATGCAGATTATGCCGCCCTGACGGCCCGCGGCATCGGAGTGCGCGGCGCGATCGCGCTGATCCGCTACGGCAAGCAGTTCCGCGGCATCTTGGCTCGCCGGGCGCAGAGCGACGGCGCCGCCGGGGTCATCTTCTTCAGCGATCCTGCCGACGAGCCGCGCGGTGCGCGCTATCCCGACGGACCGAACCGGCCGCTCGGGTCCGTCCAGCGCGGCAGCCTCGGGCTCCCCGCGCTCGCGATCCCGGTGCTGCCGGTCAGCGACCTCAACGCGGAGCGCCTCCTCTCCGACATGCGCGGCGGGGTCACCGCCTCGACCGTCCGGTTGGAAGTCCGCCTCCAGCGGAAGGTCGAAACGCTCTGGAACGTCGTCGGCACCCTCGTCGGCGACGATCCGTCGCAGTCGGTCGTGCTCGGCGCGCATCGCGATGCGTGGGTCTACGGCGTCACGGACGACGGCTCGGGCATCTCGATCCTCATCGAAGCCGCGCGCGCGCTCGGCTACATGCATCGCGCCGGCTGGCATCCGCAGCGGTCGATCGTCATCGCGGGCTTCGATGGCGAAGAGATCGGCGAGGCCGGTTCCGCGACCTACGTACGCGTCCATCAACGCGAACTCGGCGACGGCGCGATCGCCTACTTCAATACCGACGAAGGAACGACCGGCCAGACGTTCTATGCGAGCGCCGTCGCCGGGCTCGTGCCGTCCGTACTCGCCGCGACGCGGGTCGTGCGCGATCCGCACACCGAGCGCGACACGCTCTTCGATCGCTGGCAGGCACAGAAAGGCGGAACGCGCGTCGAGGCGCCCGGCGGCGGCTCGGATCACGAAGCGTTCCTCTTCGATCTGGGGATACCGGTCCTCGAGGTCGGATTCGCCGGCGCCTTCGGCGTCGACCACTCGGGCTTCGACGATATCGCCTACGCCCGGCGCTTCGCCGACACCGGGTTCGTCAACCATCGCGCGGTCGCGCAGACCTTGGCGCTGCTCGCGATGCGATTCGCCGACGCACCGGTCCTGCCGTATTCGTTCTCGTCGTACGCGTCGTCGATGCGGACCGCTCTGGCCAGGCTCGCGGGCACGCGCAGTCCCGCCCAGCTGGCAGCGGCGAACGCCGCCGTGCAGCGCTTCGCGCCCGTCGCCGCCGCGTTCGACGCACGCCCCGACCCGGCCCGGAACGCGGACGCACTGGCGGCCGCTCGCGCGCTCGACCGCATCGCGTACGGACTTGACGGTTACGACGCGGTCGCATTCCCCGAGCTCGCCCAAGCCGCCGCGGGCATCGATGCGGTGACGGCCAGGCTCCGCTAGGCGCGGCGCGAAGGAGGAAGCATCATGCTTCCCTATGCCGAGCGCCGCAGGCGCGTGCTCGAGGCGATCGCCGGCGACGTCCTCGTCGTCCCCGGCGCGCGTCAGATCCCGCGCAGCAACGACACCGATTTCTCGTTCCGCCAGAACTCCGATCTCTTCTACCTGACCGGGTTCGAAGAACCCGACGCCGTCTTGGTCCTCACGCCGCACGGCGAGGAGCGCGCGACGCTCTTCCTCCGCGAGAGCGACCGCACCAAAGAGATCTGGAACGGGCGCCGCCTCGGGACCGCGAACGCGCCGGGAGCACTCGGCGTCGATGCCGCCTATCCCATCGAGTCGTTCGAAGCGCGGCTCCCCGCCTTGCTCGCCGGCACGACGACGCTGCACTACGCGTTCGGCGCGGACGAATCGCGCGATCGCATCGTGCACCGCGCCCTCGAAGGCGCGCGCGCCAAGACGCGGCGCACCTCGCACGCGCCCTCCCGGTTCGCCGACCCCTCTCTGCTGCTGCACGAGATGCGCCTCTTCAAGACCGACGACGAGATCGCGATCATGCGTCGCGCCGCCGAAGCGACCCGGCGCGGGCACGTCGCCGGCATGCGCGGCACGCGTCCCGGCCTGCACGAGTTCGAGATCGAGGCGCTCATCGAGTTCGAGTACGCGCGCGCGGGCGCGCAGTCGCCCGCCTACGAATCGATCGTCGGCGCCGGCGAGAACGCCACCATCCTGCACTACGTCAGCAATCGCGACGTCTTGCGCGACGGCGACCTGCTGCTCGTCGACAGCGGCGCGGAGGTCGACAACTACACCTGCGACGTGACCCGCACGTGGCCGATCAACGGCCGCTTCAGCGCCGAACAGCGGGCCATCTACGACATCGTCCTCGCCGCGCAGAAAGCGTCGATGGCGTGCGTGCGTCCTGGCGTGCCGCGCAATGCGTTCCACGAAGCCGCGGTGCGGACCATCACCGAAGGGCTGGTCGACATCGGTCTTCTCGCGGGCGGCGTCGACGAACTGATCGAGACGGAGAAGTACCGCGACTTCTACATGCACGGCACCGGGCATTGGCTCGGGTTGGACGTGCACGACGTCGGGAACTACCTCGACGCCGGCGACAACCCGCGCCTCCTCGAGCCCGGGATGGTGACGACGGTCGAACCGGGCATCTACGTGCAGCGCGACCTCGACGTTCCGGACCGGTTCAGAGGCATCGGCGTGCGCATCGAGGACGACCTGCTCGTCACGGCGACGGGCCACGACGACCTCACCGCGGCCATTCCGAAGGCGGTCGAGGAACTCGAGAGCATCGTGGGCGCGGACGTCCACGCACGCGCGTGATCGTCGCCGTCCTCGGCGCGAGCGGCTTCGTCGGCAAGCGTCTGACCGCCGCGCTGGAAGCGCGCGGCGACGACGTCCTGCCCCTCTCGCTCCACGATCCGGAGGACGCGGCGGCGCGCGCCGACGTGGCCGATGCCGTGATCAACCTCGCCGGAGCGCCGATCGCGCAGAAGTGGAACGATGCGGCCAAACGCGAGATCCGCGAAAGCCGGACGCTCCTGCCGGAGCGCTTCATCGCGGCGCTCGGCGCGCGAGAACGTCGACCCAAGACCTACGTCTCCGCATCGGCCGCCGGTTACTACGGGACGTCCCTCGAGGCGGCGTTCACCGAAGCCGACGGTCCCGGCGCGGACTTCCTAGCCGGCGTCTGCGCGGAATGGGAGTCCGTGGCGCGCGGCGCTTCCGATCTCGGGATGCGCGTCGCCTGCGTGCACAGCGGCGTCGCCCTGAGCGGCGAGGGCGGCGCGCTCGCCAAGATGCTGCCGCCGTTCCGCGTGGGAGCGGGCGGCATCGTCGGGAACGGCAAGCAGTGGTTCCCCTGGGTGCACCTCGACGATCTCGTCGGAATCTATCTGCTCGCGCTGGACTCCGCGGAGGGCCCGCTCAACGGCACGGCGCCCGGCGTCGCCACCAACGCCGAGTTCACGAAAGCGCTCGGCGCCGCGCTGCATAGGCCGACGGCCTTGCCGGTCCCGACGTTCGTGCTGCGAGCGATGCTGGGCGAAGGCGCCGACGTACTGCTCCAGGGTCAACGCGTGCTCCCGGAACGCACGATCGCGCTCGGATATGCCTTCAGATATCCGACGTTGGAGTCGGCGTTTACGGAGCTGGCGCTGTAGCGACGGTCGCGAATTCCATCGCTTCGAGGTGCTTTTCCGCGTCCATCGCGGCCTTGCATCCGGCGCCTGCGGCCGTGATGGCCTGTTTGTAGCGCAGATCGTTGACGTCGCCGGCGACGAAGACGCCTTCGCGATTCGTCGTCGTCCCATCCGCCGAGACGATGTATCCGACCTCGTCGAGGTCGATCTGGCCTTTGAAGATCTCCGTGTTCGGCGTGTGCCCGATGGCGATGAAGAGCGCGTCGGCGTCGAAATCGTACTCGCTTCCGTCGAGGACGTTCTTGAGCCGCAGGCCGGTCATCTTCTCGTCGCCCAGCACGCCGACCGGCAGCGTGTTCCAGATGAAGTCGATCTTCTCGTGGGCCTGCGCTCGCGACGCCATGATCTTGCTCGCGCGCAGCGTGTCGCGCCGGTGGATGACGGTGACCTTGTGGCCGAACCGCGTCAGGAAGAGCGCCTCTTCCATCGCGGAATCGCCGCCGCCGACGACGACGATATGCTTGTCGCGGAAGAACGCGCCGTCGCACGTCGCGCACGTCGAGACGCCGCGACCGCGCAGTTTCGACTCGCCGTCGATATCGAGCCACTTCGCGCTCGCCCCGGTCGCGATGATGACCGTGCGCGCGTGGTATTCGTCGTCCGCCGTGCGCACGATCAGCGGCGAACCGCTGAAATCGACCGCCGTGACGTCGACGTTCTCGACCCTGGCGCCGAAGCGTTCGGCCTGCTCGCGGAACTTGATCATCAGATCGGGTCCCTGGATGCCGTCGGGGAAGCCGGGGTAGTTCTCCACCTCGGTCGTCAGCATCAGTTGCCCGCCGTACATGCCCCCGGCGAGCACCAGGGGGTTGAGATTCGCGCGCGCGGCGTAAACGGCCGCGGTGAGTCCGGCGGGGCCGGATCCTATGATGATCACTCGTTCCATGGTTGGCTCCCTCTTCGACCGTCCTCATGGGCGTTCCGGTTGCGTCGGGGGTGTTTGCGGGGTTCCCGGCAGGCTTCACCAACGTCCCCCCTCCCCCGCCCCTTTCACTACCGGGAACCCCGCAAACGCGTAGCTAAGGGCTGGCGATGATTCCGTTGGAGGACGAGTACGGCGATATCGTTCGCAAGGCCGGGCGGGGGCTGGGGGTGGATGTCCGGACGCTCGATCTGGATGATGTCGGGGCGGTGGCTCGGGCGCTTCGGCTCGATGCGGGGAAGTTGGCGGCGAGCAAGGCGGGGAGCTGGTATCCGGGGGTGGACCTGCCGGCGGATGTTCGGCATCATCCTCAGGATCCGCATCCGAGCAACGGGTATGTGTTCTTCATCGCCGGTACGCAGCGGGCGGCGTTGGTCGATCCTGCGGGGATCCCGGGGAACTTGCTGCGGATGCTTCGTGATGGAGCGTACAATCTGCAATACATCTTGATCACGCACCGGCATGCGGATCACTGCGATGCGGCGGGCGATGTGGCGGCGGCCTTCCCCGACGCGACGGTGGTCATGCATCGCGCGGACGTCGGGGCGATCGGGGCGCTCGGCGAGCGCGCGCTTCTGGTGCGCGATGGGGAGGATCTTCCGTTCGGAGACGAAGCGCGGATACGGATGATCCATACGCCGGGGCATACGGACGGAAGCGTTTCGTATCTGTTCGCTTCGACGGTGTTCACGGGCGATACGTTATTCGCGGGCAGCGTGGGCGGCGCGTATGCCGAGGTCGCGACCTATGAGGACGTCCTCAACAGCGTCCGGTCGAAGCTCTTCACGCTGCCCGACGAAACGGTCGTGCTGCCCGGCCACGGTCCGCCGACGACCGTCGCGCTCGAGCGGGCTCACAATCCGTTCTTCTAGGCGCGGATCTTGTAGCCGGTCGCGACCATCCGAAGGGCGATCGCGCCGGCCAGCACGGCCAGACCGCAGATGACGCCGAGCGAGAGCGCGAGCGAGAGATCGCTGTGGCCGGTGAAGCTGTAGCGGAACGCGTCGATGGTGTAGAACATCGGGTTGAAGAGCTCGGCCTTCTGCAAGACCGGCGGCAGGGACTTGGCCGAGGTGAAGACGCCGCCGACGAAGACGAGCGGCGTGATGGCGAACGTCGTGAGCACGGCGATGTGATCGAACTTCTCCGCCATCAATCCGAAGATGAGGCCCAGCGCCGAGAAGAGCACCGAGGTGATCGCGATCACCGCCAGGTAGAGCGCCCAGTTCGACGGCAGCGTGTGCACCAGCACGACGCCGAGCACGGTGATGAGCGCGGCGATGAGGAACGCGCGCGCGACGCTGCCCAGGACGTAGCCGGCCACGATTTCGAATGCCGACATCGGCGCCACCAGCATCTCCTGGATCGAACCCATGAAGCGGCCTTGGAAGACCGAACTGCTGCACTCGCCGTACGACGAGTCGATGACCTGCAGCATGATGAGGCCGGGGATCAGGAACTGCGCGTAGGAGACGCCCTGCATGTTCGGCAGCGCCTTGCCGAGCGCGACGCCGAAGACGAAGACGTAGAGGCACGTCATGATGACGGGCGGCCAGATGACCTGATTGATCACCTTGAGGCTGCGGATCAGTTCGCGCGTGACGAGCGTGCGGAGCGCCACCCCGTTCATCGCGTCAACTCCAGGAATACGTCCTGCAGGCTCGCCCCATCGCGGGTCGCGAGGAGGTCGCTCGTCCGCTGCTGCGTGACGATCTTGCCGGCGCGGATGATCGCGATGTTCCGGCAGAGCGCTTCGGCCTCTTCGAGGTAGTGCGTCGTCAGGAAGATGGTCATGCCCGAGGCGTTGAGCGATCGCAGCAGCGCCCAGAGTTCGATGCGCAATTCGACGTCGACGCCCGCCGTCGGTTCGTCGAGGATCAGGAGCTTCGGTTCGTGGATGAGCGCCCGCGCGAGCGTGAGGCGCCGCTTCTGTCCGCCGGAGAGCTTCGTATATTCGACGCCGGCCTTCGCGGCGAGCGAGAACCGGTCCAGGAGCGCGTCGGCGCGGTCTGCGACCTCGTCCTTGGGCAGACCGTAGTAGCCCGCCTGGAAGATCAGCACGTCGCGGATCGAGAGGTAGCGGTCGAAGTTGTACTCCTGCGGCGCGATCCCGACGAGTCTGCGCGCCTCGCGCCACTGCGCGTCGGTGTCGCGTCCGAAGATCGCGATCGAGCCGGAACTCTTCTTGACGAGCGCGACGATGGCGCTGATCGTCGTCGTCTTCCCCGCCCCGTTGGGTCCGAGAAAGCCGAAGAAGTCGCCCGCCTCGACGCGGAACGAGACGTCGTCGACGGCGGTAAGGTGGCCGTAACGCTTGACGAGATGGGAGACTTCGACTGCAGGGGTTGCGGTTATGGTATCGATGATTTCAGCCGTTTATAGCGGTGGCGCCGGAGGGTCGCGATGAGCTCCGCACTTCCCGGAATCCCGCAATCGGCCAGTTGGGTTGCAACCTTCTTCACGTCGAACGCGACGCGGCGATGCTTGATCTCCCAGCCGCCGCTCCGTTCGGTCGCGAGGACGTAGCACGCGCGCGGATCGCCGTCTTTCGGCAGGCCCGCCGAAGCGACGTTGACGAGCATCTTCCCGCGCCACATACGGACGTACGGCAGGTGCAGGTGTCCGAAGGCGATCGCGGCGGCGCCTTCGGCACCGACGAGCCGCTCCAAGAGCGCGTCGTCGGCGTCGGGCCAGAGATGTTCGTCGTCGGTCGTCGGATTGGCGTGCACCACGAGCAGCTCGTTCGGCGCGGTCCCGAAGCGGAGCGAGAACGGAAGGGCGCCGAGCCAATCGACGAGCTTGTCGCCGAGCTGATCGCGGGTCCACTGCAATTGCTGCCGCTCCGCCGCGGGCAGCGCCGCCTCGTCGCGCTCGGCGATGTACCGGTCGGTGTTGCCGCGGATGCATTGCGCGCCGATCTCGATCAGCCGCTGGAGCACCTTCTTCGGTTTCGGCCCGTCGACGCACAGATCGCCGGCCGCGACGACGACGTCCGCGCCGCCCTGCTGCTCCAGGTCGGAGAGGCATGCGTCGAGCGAGACGAGGTTGCCGTGGACGTCGGAGAGGATCGCGATGCGCATGGAGGTCTTCGTGCTAGTCGCGCTTGAGATCGATGGCCAGCATCCCGGCCGGAATCCCGAGCTTCGTGAACTCGTAGAGGTCGATCGCTTCTACCGTCACCCCGGCCTTGCGCAACGCGCGCAGCGAGGTACGGTAGCGCACGTCGCCGAGCACGTGATGTTCGCCCAGGCAGAGCACGCCCGCGGCGAGATCCTCGCCGCGCTCCAGGACGATCGTCTTGAAACCGGCGAACGCTTTCGGATCGACCTTGCCTTCGGCGAGCACGATCGTGTCGCGCGCGACGGCGCCGGCGACGGAGCGGAGCGGACCGGTCGCATCGCCGAGGGCGATCTCGCGGACGTCGTATCCGTGCGCGCGCGCGATCGCGCCGAACCCGCTGCGGCCGATGGCGTTCCCGCGGGCACCGCACCCGACGAACGCGGTCTTTCCGACGAGCAGCACGTCGCCGCCGTCGAAGAGTCCCGGAGGCGCGATGTGTCCGGCGATGGGGACGTCGATGCGCGCGAACTCCGCTTGGATGCGATCGGCCTCGCCGCGACGCGACATCACCGACGGACGCGTGATGGTCGCGCCGTCCTCGAAGACGATGGCGGCATCGGCCGCCGCGACTTCGTACGGGTCCTCCCCCGCGGGGTCGCAGAGCGAGACTTCGATGTCGAAGAAGGCGAGGGTCTTACGCAGGACCTCGTGCTGTTCGAGAGCGCGCGCGTAGATGGCGTTCGGCTCGCCTGCGACCGGAACGGCTCGTTCGATGGAAGACGGCGGCCGGACGAGGGCGACCGCGCGCAGCCTGCCCGTGGGACTCGCGACGAGGCGCGGTCCGAAATGAACGCTGGATGTACTCATGGTCGGTAGGCCGTGGTTTCGACGCGCCCCGGCGCGTCCACTCCGGCAGCCGTCGCGGTCGACCCGAAGAGGTCGGCCATATCGGAGGCCAGGAGGTCCGCCAGCGAGAGCGGCGGCAGGCCCAGGAGCTCCTCCTCGGTCTTGACGACGCTCGCGGTCGAGACGTGCCGCCGCGAGACGTAGCCGCGCTTGGCCCAGGGCGAGACGACGATCGCCGCCGGATGCGCGGGATCGTCGCTGACCACGAAGATGGCGGTCGAGGACCAGACCGGGCTCCGCGCGAGTTCGTCGACGATCGTCCCGATCGCGCCCGCCGCGTCGCTCGGGTCGCTCTGCGGCAGCCAGACCGCGGTATAATCCGGCATCGCGTCGTTGCGGACCAGCGGATCGATGTCGCGCACGAATTCGGCGGCGCGGCGCGCGTTGGTCGTCCGCGTGTTCGCGCCGGGATAATCCAGGTCCACGTGCGATGCGAGCGCCGAAAGCACGGGGATGTTGAACGTATAGGCTCCGTCGAGGTAGCCCGTCGGCACGAGCAGTTCGCCGTAGTCGCGATACGACCGGCCGGCGCGCTGCAGGCCGTTGAACAGGAACCCCGCGCGCGCGTACGCGTCGGGATCGTCTCCCCAGGATTGCGCGCGCACCGCATACGGCGTGGCCGTCCCGGCGCTCAGCACGCGCTGGGTCTCGCGCGCCGAACCGCCGTCCGCAGAATAGTTGCCGGCGCTGGCGTATTGCGCGATCAGCGCGTCCGGGATCGGATCGTCGAGCAGGACGGTGACGACGTGTTCGATCCGGCTGCTGCGGACCGGCGCGTCGATGTGCATCGTCGGCACGACGCCGGTCTTCTTCGCATAGGCGACGGCGCGATTGTAGCGCAGCGCCGAGAGCGTCGCCGCGGTGAGCGGCAACCCGCGCAGATCGATGCGTTCGAGCGTCGCGGCGGCCGCACCGCCCGGGCCGACCGTCCCCTTCGCGTTGACGACGAAGAGCCGGCGATCGTCCGAGGAGAGCGCGAGCCCGGCCGGATACCAGCCGGTCGGGATCAGACCGAGCCGGCGGAGCGAGACGGGTTTGGAGGCGTCGATGACCGCGACGGCGTTCACGCCGGCGAGCGCGACGTAGAGCCGGTTGCCGTCGCTCGACGCGACGATCGCATCCGGCTGCGTGCCGTACGGAGCGCTGCCGATCGCGGAGTTCTCGAAGAGCCGCAGCGAGAGCCCGCCGACGACGCGCGGTACGCCGGAGAGCGCGACCACGGCGATGCGGTCGACGCCGGTCATGCAGACGAAGGCGAAGCGTCCGTCGCGGGAGATCGCCAGAGCGCTCGGATGCGCGCCGCCGACGTTCTGCAGTTCGTCGGGAGCGCCGTCCATCTTTACGCTCTGCTCCGTTCCGGCGTCGATCGAACCGTCGTCCTTCACGCCGAACGCCATCAACGACGATCCCCGCACCGAGTCGAACGTCGGGACGGAGAACAGCGGCGTGCGCGAGGCGCTCGACGCCGGCCGGACCTCCATCACGCCTTCGTTGACGACGTAGACGTGCTTGCCGGAGCCGACGATGCCGGCGGGAGCGAAGCCGGCCGTCTCGCCGCCGATGAAGCGTCGCGCGCGGATATCGAAGGTCAGCACGGTATTGGCGGCCGACGTCGACACGTACGCGTAGCGTCCGTCGGCGCTCGCGGCGATCCGGGTCGGATTCGCGCCCGGCGTGGGGATCGGCGCACCGCCCTCGAGCACCGGTCCGGCGGACGACAGCGCGTAGACGGAGAGTCCGCCGCGCGAGGCTACGAGCGCCAGCGTGGTCGCGGGATCGCGCGGATCGCGCACCGCGACGACGCCGCCTGCCTGCGCCGCGCCCTCGGTGCTCTGCGCGCTCTTGAGCATGGATCGAGTGTCGATCACGGCCGGACCCGCGTCGCTCGAGACGACGGCGGCGTTGCCGTCGGGCGTCAGCGCGACGGAGAGCGCGCGCGCCGGCAATCCGATGCTGACGCCGACCGGCGAGACGGTGCGACCGTTCGGAAGGATCGCATCGTACGGATGCGTCGCCACGGGCGCGCCCGTCGGGCGGTCGCCTGCCGGCGCCGAGAAGACGATGGGGCGCGGAGCCGCACCAAGGAGAACGGCGGCCAGTGCCGCCGCAAGAGTCCGTCGCAAAGCCACCACTTAGGCTACGGGCGCGCCTGCGTCTAGGCCTGCTCCAACCGGTGCAGCGCCCTGCCCAAACGGTCGAGACCCTCGCGCGCCTCTTCGACGGTGAGATCGCCGAACGAGAGACGGATCGCCGGCGGACCGACCCGCGTCGGATAGAACGGATCGGCCGGCATGACGAGCACGCCTTCGCGCGCGCACGCATCGAACGCGGCCTGCGTGGAGATCCGCGACGGCAACGGCAACCAGACGCTCACTCCTGCGGCCGGCGGCCGCGGATCGCTCCACGGCACGACGTGTGCCAGATGTTCGACGAACGCATCGCGACGCTGCCGGTAGAGCGCGCGCGCGCTTCGCAGATGTCGCGGAAAGGCGGGCCCGTCCATGAAGCGCCAGAGCGCGCGCTGCGTCAGCGTAGAGGTGAAGACGTCCGCGCGCGCTTTGGCGATCTCGACCGCTTCGGCGAGCGCGCCTTTCGCATACAGGTAGCCGACGCGAAGGGCCGGGAAGATCGACTTGGAGAGCGATTCCATCAGGATCACCCGACCGTCGGTGTCGTAGGAGGCGAGCGGTTTGGGAGCGGGCGCGTCGTAGGTGAGCTGCCAGCCGGTCTGGTCTTCGAGGATCACCACGTCGTAGCGGCGCGCGAGCGCGACGATCTGTTTGCCGCGCCGCTGCGGGAGGACCCAGCCGGTCGGATTCTGCGCGATCGGGTTCAGGTAGAGCAGGCGCGGACGATATTCCGCGAAGACGCGCTCGACGTCGTCGGGACGGATCCCGTCGGCATCGGCGCGCACCTCGACGTAGGTGACGCCGCGCGCATCGAAGATGCCGAGCGTGCCCGAGTACGTCGGCGATTCCGATGCGACGACGGAACGCTCTTCGAGTAGCACGGTCGCGACGATGTCGGCGGCTTGCTGGGCGCCGGAGCAGACGATGATGTCGCTCGCTTCGGCCGCGCAGCCGCGCGAGCGCAGCATCGACGCGAGCGTCTCGCAGAGATCGGGATCGCCGGTCGAGGAGCGGTACTGCATCGCTTCGGGCGGATCGTCCAGCAGCGTGCGGTGGAACGCCCGCCCGAAGTCGTGCAGCGGAAACGTCTCCGGTGCGGGATGCCCGGTGGCGAGGGAGATCGCGCCCGGTGCGGTCGCGCGGGTGAGGCGCTCCATCACGCCTTCGAGTCGCTGGGCGCGGGCGAAGCGACCGACGTCCGGCTCCCAGCGGCGCGCGAACGGCTTGTCGCGATCGGCCGGCTGCGCGACGAACGTGCCCTTGCCGACGCGCGAGACGGCGCGTCCGCGCGCGGCCAGCAATTCGTAGGCCTGCGAGACGGTGACCAGCGCGCAGGCGAGTTCGGCCGCGAGGTCGCGCATCGCGGGAAGACGATCGCCCGGGACGATGCGTCCGGACTCGATCGCTTCGACCAACTGGTCGGCGAGTTGCACGTAGAGCGGCCGCGGGTCGGCGGCTTCGAGCGCTAGGTGGAGGGCGCTACTTGCCGTCGAGACGGTAGCCAATGCCGCGCACGCTCGCGATCTCCATCGGCGCGTCGGACTCCGCGAGCTTCTTGCGCAGCGCCGCCACGTGCACGTCGACGACGCGCGTCGGCACGCCGGAGGTGTCGTTCCATACCTGCTCGAGGATCTGCGCGCGGGTCAAGAGCCGGCCTTCGGCTTCCGCCAAGAACCAGAGCAGACGGAACTCGAGCGCCGTCAGCGAGACCGTCGCGCCGTCGTTGACGAGCGTGTGGAAATCGCGATTGAGTTCCGCACCGCCGACGACCATCGTCGCGACGGCATCTTTCTTCGATCCGCCTTTTTCGCGGCGGCGCAGGAACGACGCGATGCGCGCGACCAGTTCGTTGCCGGAGAACGGTTTGGTGATGTAGTCGTCCGCTCCCAGGCCGAGGCCCAGCAGCACGTCTTGCTCGCGGGTGTGGCCGCTGACCATCAGGACGAACGCGTTGTTCGAATTGGAGAGCGACGTGCAGACGTCCAATCCCGAGATGTCGGGAAGGCCGACGTCGAGCAGGACGACGTCGGGGCGGTAGGTATCGGCGAGCTCGAGGCCCTCGGCGCCCGTCCCCGTCACCCGGACTTCGTAGCCGGCGCGCTCGAGGACCGTACGCTCTAAGCGAGCGACGTCGTCGTCATCCTCGACTACCAGAACCCGGGCCAGCGCCATTATCCCTCCTGATGCACGGCAACGGCGACCTCGTCCCCGTCTCCCTTTACAATTGTTCGGCGGGCAACGCCTTCGTCAACAGCGGCGGAGGCCACGGCTTTGGCCACCGCCTTGGAGACCCGGGCATCGAAGACGCTCGGGATGATGTATTCCGAGCCGCGCTCGTCGTCACCGACGATGGCCGCTATGGCGTGGGCCGCCGCAAGCATCATGCCGTCGGTGATGGCCCGCGCCCGCACGTCTAGGGCGCCGCGGAAGATCCCGGGGAAGGCCAGCAGGTTGTTGACCTGGTTGGGGAAGTCCGAGCGGCCGGTCGCGATGACGGCCACGTAGGGGGCGGCAACGTCCGGCATGATCTCGGGGGTCGGGTTGGCCATCGCGAAGACGATCGGATCGCGGCCCATCTTCTTGAGGTCTTCGGGGTTGAGGATTCCCGGTGCCGAGACGCCGATGAAGACGTCGGCGCCGGCGAGCACGTCGCCGAGCGATCCGCGGCGGTTCTCGCGATTGGTGTTCTCGGCGAGCCACTGCCAGTGCGGATTGTCGTAGCGCTCGTCGCGGTTGATGGCACCGGCACGATCGACCGGGATGACGTCGCGGACGCCCGCCTCCAGCAGCATCTTGATCGTCGCCGTTCCGGCGGCGCCGGAACCGGAGACCACGACCTGCAGTTCGGAGAGTTCCTTCTTCACCACTTTTGCGGCGTTGATCAGCGCGGCCAGGATGACGACCGCGGTGCCGTGCTGGTCGTCGTGCATCACCGGGATGTCGAGTCGCTCGATCAGCCGGCGTTCCACTTCGAAGCAGCGCGGCGCGGAGATGTCCTCGAGATTGATGCCGCCGAACGCGGGAGCGATGCGGACGACCGTCTCGACGATCTCGTCGACGTCTTTCGTGTCCAGGCAGATCGGGAAGGCGTCGATGTCGGCGAACTGCTTGAACAGCATCGCCTTGCCTTCCATGACCGGCAGCGCGCCGAGCGGACCGATGTCGCCCAGACCGAGCACGGCCGTGCCGTCGCTCACGACGGCGACGGTGTTCCGCTTGATCGTCAGCGAGAACGCCTTGTGAGGATCGGCCGCAATCGCCATCGAGACGCGCGCGACGCCCGGCGTATAGACCGTCGAGAGGTCTTGGCGGGTCTTCACCGGGATCTTCGGTTCGATGCGGATCTTGCCGCCGAGGTGCGCGAGGAACGTCGAGTCGGAGACGCTCTGCACGCGGAACCCGTCGAGATCCTCGACGGCGGAGCGGACGGCCAGGCCGACGGAGTCGCTCGGGACGTTGATGGTCACGTCGCGCACGACGCGCGCCTTCGCCGAGCGCATGTCGACGGCGGCGATGACGCCGCCCGCGTCGCCGATGGCGGTCGCGAGCTGGGCGAACGCGCCCGGAGAATGCGGCATCTCGATGCGCATGATGAGCGAGAAACTGATGGCTACCTGGGCCAAAGACTATCCTCCGCTGACGGTCATCTCGGCGACCCGGAACGACGGCGAGACCACGCTTCCGTCGAATCGCAGGTCCGCCGCTATGGCGTCGATGCCGGCGAGCATATCGGGCAAGCTCGCCGCAATGGTGAATTCCTCGATCGGATAGGCGAGTTCGCCGTTCTCGATCGCGAAACCGCGCGCGCCCCTGCTGTACGTACCGCTCGCGTGCTCCGTGGCGAAGCCGATCGTGTCGAGGACCAGCACGCCGCGCGAGGTCTTCGCTATCAATTCCGGCAGCGACCCCGTTCCGGCCTCTAAATAGAAGCTATTCGGCCCGATCCCGCCGCCCGCGGCATTGCCCGTCGTCGCGGCGCCGAGACGCCGCGCGAAATACGAATCGAAGAGGAACGAGCGCAGGACGCCCCGCTCGAAGACCGGCGTCCGGCGCGTCGCCACGCCCTCGCTGTCGAAGGGCGAGCTTCCCAAGAGTCCGGCGAGGCGCCCGTCGTCGACGATGGTGACCAGATCGCTGCCGATCCGCTCGCCGATCCGATCGACCAGCCACGAGTTCCCGACGGCCACATTGGCGGCACTGATCGCCGAGAAGACGTCGCTCAAGACCGCGGCCGCGACGTCGCGTTCGAAGATGACGGGGAGGCGCGCCGTCTGCGGCTTGCGCGCGCCGAACATCTCCACGGCGCGCCGGGCCGCCGTCCGCGCGACGTCCTCGTTGCTCTCGAGTTCCGCCAGGCTTCGCGCTGCGGTCCCGTAATGGGCCGTCCGCTTGTGCGGTCCGTCGGTCGCCACCGGCCCGGTCGATCGGCTGCCGCGCGTGGTGACGTAGGATCCTGCGAAGCCGTTGGAGTTGGCGAGCGCGACGACGCTGACGGCGCTGCCGTAGTGGGAGCCGCCGGAGTTATCGACGCGCGCATCGGTCGCGCGCAGCGCGCGTTCCATCGCCAGGACGTCGTCGGCGCCCGCTTCTTCCGCTCGTTCCGCCAATGCCGCATCGTACAGGCCCAGATCCGGGACGTCGTCCGCCGATTCGTCCGGAAGCCGCGCGAGCGGATCGGATTCGACGTGCGCCGCTTGGGCGACGGCGCGTGCGAGCGCGGCGCGCATCGCCGCCGGTTCGAAATCGGCGGTCGCGAACGTCGTCTTCCGCCCGTCGACGAAGACGCGCACCTGCAGGCTCTTACCGGTCGACTGCTCGAGTTTGGTGACGGTCGTATCGCGGGCTTCGACCGAGAAGCGCCGCCCGACGCCGACGCTCGCATCGGCGGAGGTCGCACCCGCATCGAGGGCGATGGCGACGGCATCGCGCGCCGTCTGCAACGCTTCTGCTTCAGTCACCGGTGCCACCGACCGTTATCGCCGCGATCTTCACCGTCGGCATGCCGACGCCGACCGGGACGTATTGCCCGCCCTTGCCGCAGGTGTAGTGCCGGCTCGCGAGGCGCGCGTCGTTGCCGACCGCCGTCACCTTCGTCATCGCTTCGGGACCGTTGCCGACGATCGTCGCGTTCTTGATCGGCGCGGTGATCCGGCCGTCTTCGATGAGATAGCCCTCCGCGACCATGAAGACGAAGTCGCCCTTCGATATCTCGACCTGCCCTCCGCCGAAGCCCTTCGCGTAGATGCCGCGCTTGGTCGAAGCCACGATCTCCTCGAACGTGCTCTCGCCGCCGGGCATGTACGTGTTGCACATGCGCGGCTGCGGCATCACCCGGAACGATTGGCGCCGGCCGCTTCCGGTCGGTGCGACCCCCATCAGACGCGCGTTCAGCCGGTCTTGCATGTATCCGCGCAAGACGCCGTTCTCGACCAGGACCTTGTGCGCGCCGGCGACGCCTTCGTCGTCGACCGAGCAGCTGCCGCGTTCGCCGGGCAGATTTCCGTCGTCGAGGATGGTGACGAGTTCGCTCGCGACGCGCTGTCCGACCCGGCCGCTGTAGAGCGAGACGCCGCGCCGGTTGAAGTCGCTCTCCAGACCGTGCCCGACGGCTTCGTGCAGCAGCACGCCGCCCGATCCCGCGCCCACGACCATCTCCATCTCTCCGGCCGGAGCGGGGACCGCCTCGACGTTGACCATGGCGATGCGCGCGGCTTCGCGCGCGATCTTCTCCGGATCGTGCTCGTCGAAATAATTGATCGAGGTCCGGCCGCCGTCGGCCGCATAGCCGGATCCGCGCTCGGCGCCGGCGACGCCGACGACCTGCACGCCCAGCGTGATCAGCGGCCTGCGGTCGCCGACGACGCGTCCGTCGCTGCCGGCGATGCGGACGTCTTGGATCTCGTCCGTGACGTGCGCGTTGACCGAAGCGACGCGTGGATCGAACGCCCGCGCCGCGACGTCGGCACGCGAGAGCAGGTCGGCGTAGTGCGCGGCGGGAGCGTGTCCGTCGCGATGCTGGTCGTAGAGCGGTGCGACCTTCGCCGGCACGATCGCGATCGCGCCTTGTTTGCGGGCGGGAGCGTTGCGCGCGATGAGCGAGGCGGCATCGGCGGCGCGCAGCAGCGATTCGAGCGAGAGATCGTCGGAGTAGGCGTAGCCGGCGGATTCGCCGACGATGACGCGGATGCCGACGCCCTGCGTCAGCGAGAGACCGCTCTCGTGGATGCGGCCCTCTTGGAGACGATACGAAAGCGCGTTGCGGCGCTCGCAGAACACGTCGGCATAGTCGCCGCCGAAGCGGAGCGCGCGGGAGAGCAGGCGGGCGAGGGTGTCGTCGTCGAGCATGGCGTTCTCGTGCGACTACATCGCCGCCAGGGCGTCGACGGCCTGCACGAGCGCGGTATCGGCATCGCGCGTGACGCCGACCATGATGAAGGCGAAGATCACGCGACCCTTGGTGCGCGTCGTCACGTAGCCGGCGAGCGAGTCGACCCCGTCGAGATGACCGCTCTTGGCCCGGACCCGGCCCGCCGCCGTGACGAACCGATAGTGTTTGAGCGTGCCTTGTTCGCCGCCGAGCGGCAGCAACGTCCGCAGCTCCGCATCGCCGCCGCGCCGCTCCGCATCGGCCAGGATCGCCGCGAACGTGACGGAAGCCGCGCGATCGGCATGCGCCAAGCCGCTGCCATCGACCAGGTGCAGGCCGGGTGTGGGGACCGCGCGCCGGTGCAGGAAGGCGCGTTCGGCCGCCAGGCCTCCGGCGTCGCTCGGCGCGCCGGCGATCCCCCCGAGCCTGCGCATCAGCTGTTCCGCGTAGTGGTTGTCGGAGTGGACGAGCATCCAGCCGACCAGCGCGCGCAACGGTGCCGAACGGTGCATCCACAGCGCCCGCGTATCGAGCGGCGTCCGCCCCGTGCGCGGCGCTCCCGCGACCGCGATCCCGCGATCGCGCAGCATGCGCGTGAAGACCGACGCGACGTAGCGCGGAACGCCGTGGATCGGCACCCAGACCTTCTGCTCGCCGTACGGCGCGACGCGGCCGCTCACCACGAACCCGTTCCGCGATCCGGCGGGCACGACGTCGATCTCGCCGTCGTCCCAGCCGCCGGTACGCGCGAGGTTGGTGTAGCGCACCGCGTCGCTCGCCGGGACGACGGCGACCCGCGCGGCGCTGCCCGGAGCGCCGCCATAGACCCGGAACTCGACCGTGTCCTCATCGAGCGAGAGACCGCTGGTGGGCGCCTGGAATCCCTCGTTCGCATCTGCCGGATTCCACAGCGCGTTCGTCTCCGGCGGCGCATCGGCCGCGCCGTCGCCCACGACGGAGCCGGCGATCCGTCGCACGCCGGCAGCGTAGAGCGCATCGGCCGCATGGTCCAGATCTTCGCGCACGAGCGATGGATCGCCCGAGCCTTCGAGCCAGAGATCGCCCGTCAGGGTTCCGTCGGCCGCGAGCGGGGCGCGCGCGGCGACGAGCGTGCGGAAACGATAGTCCGCACCGAGATCGCCGAGCGCGGCGGCGGCCACGATCAGCTTGAGCGTGGAGGCGGGCGCGAGCGCCCGATCGGCGCGCCGGGCGAAGATCGTGCCGCCGTCGGCGCCCAGGACCGTCAGACTATAGTCGTCCGCGTTGCGGAGACCCGGCGCGAGCGCGTTCTGCAGCGCGCTCGCGAGTGCGACGGTGGCGAACGCGGCGATCACGGCCGAAGCGCTTCGATCTTCTCCTGAAGTTTGCGATGCGCGTCCTTCAGTGCGTCGACGTCGTCGCGCAGGCCGCCGACCTGCGCGGGAACCGTGCGCCCTTCCCGGATGCGGATCGCCGCCTCTTGCGCGTCGCGCCGCACGCGGCCGTCGGTCGCCGCGCTGCCGGCGCGTTCGAGCGTGCCGAGATGCCGCGCGTCGCCGAGCGACTCCACCGCCGCGATCGCCGCGAGCGAGACGAGGAACGCGGGGTCGTCGACGAACCGGTCGAGCGCGCCGACCACGCGCGTGCGTTCGCTCTCGACCAGTTCGCCCTGACGGCCGAGCGCGCCGACGGCCGCGCGACGAAGACCTTCGTCGCGTCCGAGCGCACATGCCGCCAGCAGCGGATCCGTCGCGCGAGCGTCGGCGAGTTCGGAGAGGCCGCGCGCCGCGCCGGCTTCGACCGTTCCGTTCCAGGTGCGCCCGCCGACCGCCGCGACGAGGATGTCGAACGCGCGCGGGTCGCGGGTCTTGCCGAGCGCCCCGAACGCGGCGGAGCGGACGAAATACGACGCGTCGTCCCGGGCGACCGCGATCAGCGCCGTCGCGGTTTCGACGTTGCGGAACGCACCGAGCGATGCGGCGGCGGCGCGGCGGACCTTGGGATTCCCGTGTCTGAGCGCGTCGATGAGGATGGCGTTGGCCCACGGCGCGCGCGTCTTGCCGAGCGCGGCCGCCGCTTCCGCCAGCACGCCCCAGAACGGTTCGCTCGCGAACGCTTTCGCCAGCGCTTCGCGCGCGGCTTTGGTGCCGTCCTTGGCGAGCTCGCGCGCGGCGCGGATGCGCGCGACGATGCTCGGATCGCCGCGGAGCGCAGCGGCCGCGCGCGTCGGACCGAACGTCGTCGTCACGCTGCCGAGGACGAACGCGCCCGGATCGAAGCGCACGAGTCCGGGCTCCGCATCGAGCGGAACGGTGAAGGTCTCGTGTTCGCGCTCGACGTGCAGCGCGATGCGCCGTTCGCCGGGAAGCGGCCCCGCGCCGAAGTCCCGCGCGGGAGCCCCCGGCGCGTCCGCGACGATGCCCAGCTCCACGTCGAAGATGTAGGGGGGCGCATCGTTATCGACGTGCTGCTTCTGATCGACGACGATGGTCGCGACCTTCCGCTCCGCGTCCCATTCGCTCTTGACCTCGATCTCGGGGTGGCCGCCGCGGAAGACCCACTGATCGAAGAAGCCGCGCATGTTGCGCCCGGTCGCTTCTTCGATGGCGCGGATCAGGTCGATCGTCTCGACGTTGCGCTGCTTGTTCTTCTCGACGTAGTGCCGGATGGATCGCCAGAAACGCGCCTCGCCGAGCACGCCGCGCAGCATGTGCAGGGTCGCGCCGCCTTTCTCGTAGAGGTGGCGATCGAAGAGTTCGATGGGGTCGCGGTAGCGATTGCAGACGATGGGGCGGCGATAGCGGTCGCCGTCCTCCTCCAGATATCGTCCGACGCATTCGAAGTTGTCGTAGAGATATTCGTCGTAGCCCAGATCCTTCTCGCGCCAGACGGTCTCGAAATACGTGGCGAAGCCTTCGTTGAGCCAGGCGTGCGACCAATCGCGGCAGGTCAGCAGATCGCCGAACCACTGGTGGGCGAGTTCGTGCGAGACCAGCGGATCGCTCGAGAAATCGAGGTGCGCGATCTCGTCGTGCAGGGTGCGATCCGTCTGCGTCGTGGCCGACGTGTTCTCCATGCCGCCGAAGATGAAGTCCGAGACCGCGATCTGCGAGTAGCGGGCGTACGGATACGGCGTGCCGATCCGCTCCTCGAACGCATCGATCATCCGCGGGGTCGCGCCGAACGCGCGGACGCCGTCGGCCTCGCGGCCGGGAAGCACGTAAAACGCGACCGGCGTCTTGCCCGATCCGGCGACGCCTTGGTCCGTCTCGACGAACGGCCCTACGACCAGCGTCGTGAGGTACGTGGAGTGCGGGACGTCTTGCCGGTAGACGAACGTCGTCGTCGCGCCGTCGTCGCGTCGCTCCACGAGCGCGCCGTTGCCCAAGGCGAACTGTCCCTTCGGCACCACGACCGTCGTCTGCGTCGTCTGCTTCTCGTGCGGATAGTCCAGACACGGAAACCAATAGCGCGCGTTCTGGTCCTGGCTCTGCGTCCACGCGTGGACGACCTTGTCGGGATACTCCGGCGTCGGTCCGATGAAGAACAATCCGTGCCGCGGATCTTCGACGCGATAGGCGAGCGCAAAGGTCGCGCGCGCGCCGGCGGCGATAGGCGGATCGAACCGCACGTCGACCGCTCCGTCGCGAGGTGTGAATGCCAGCGGTCGGCCGTCGCGCGTGGCCGCGGAGACGGCGATGTCGATCGCGTCGAGGCGCAGCGAGCCGACGGGCTCGTCCAACGCACGCACGGTCGTCGTCACCACGCCGTCGAGGCGCCGGGCGGCCAGATCGGGCGTCAGGTGGAGATCGATATGCTCGACCGCGACGGTCTTGTCGGGTCCGTAGTGCGGGCGCGCGCCGGGCAGGGCAAACGAGCGGTGTCCGCTCGCTTCATCGTACGTCTTCATCGGTTCCGCCGGATTCGGCGGCTAGGGTTGGGCTGCCTTGGCCTCGGCGGCGCCGACCAGGCCGCCCGTCACCGCGAGGACCGAGCCGGTGACGAAATCGTTCTCCGGATCGACGAAAAAGCGGACCGCTCTCGCCACGTCCTCGGCGGTCCCCGGACGTCCGCGGGGATTGCCCGCGGTACGCGTCAGAGCGTCCGCGCGGGAGAGCGTCTTCTCGCGGATGTCGCCCGGCTCGATGACGTTGACCGTGATCCCCGCACCCGCTTCTTCCAACGCGAGCGTCCGGGCGAACGCCACCAGCGCGCTCTTCGCGGCGAGGTGGAACGAAAAGCCTTTGACCGGCCGCGTCACCGACGAGCCGTTCATCCCGAAGACGACGATCCGGCCGAAGGCGCGCGCGCGCATCGCCGGGAGCACGGCCCGTGCCGCGAGTACGGCGCTGCGGACGTTCCCGTCGAACATGGCACGGTAGTCGTCGAGTCCGGCGCGCTCGAAGCGTTTGATGATCATCGGTCCGACCCCGCACACGAGCACGTCGTACGGGCCGCCCGCCATGGCCGCATCGAGCGCCGCGACGACGTCGTCTTCTTCGCCGAGGAACTCGACCGGATACGCGCTCGCGGCGATGCCCGCCTCGCGGATGCGCGCGAGGACCTCGTCGGCGGGCGTCGCGCGATAGGTGACGGCGACGTGTTCGAACCAGCCGGTCTGCGCGAGGCCGATGGCCACGCCGCGCGCGAGTCCCGTCGCCGCTCCGGTGACGAGCGCGCGCATCACGCGGGCTCGGGCATGGAACGCATCTGCTCGAAGATCTTTGCGAACGTCGCGACGTCGACCGCGCCCGGCACGGCGAACTGCCCGTTGAAGACGAACGTCGGCACGGCGTTGATGCCCGCCTCGCGCGCGTCGTTCAAAGCGGCGACGGTCTCGGCGACGCCCTCGTCGGATTCGAGATGAACGAGGACGGCGTCCCGATCTTCACCGGCGCCGGCGGCCGCGTCGGCGAGAACGCCGCGGTCGGTGATGTCGCGGCCCTCGCTGAAATATGCGCTGAAGAGCGCCCGTTCGACGGCGCGCTCGCGGCCGCTACGCTCCGCGAACGCGATGGTGCGGTGCGCGTCGAAGGTGTTGCCGGTGATCGCGCGATCGAATCGGAACGCGAGGCCGTCCTCCGCGCCCGCCTTCGCGACGCGCGCGAGCATCGCTTCGGCCTCGTCGCCGAACTTCCGCGCGTAACGGGCGGCGGCGGGTTCGCCGGGAACCGGGGCATCGGGGTCGAGCCGGAACGGATGCAATCGCACCGTCACCGGCCCGTCGTATGCTTCCAGCGCCCGGGCGAAGCGGGTCTGTCCGATCCAGCACCACGGACAGACCACATCGCTCCAGATATCGACCTGCATCGCTCCGGGATTCCGGAGTGCGGCTGCAGACTCCGCTGGGATCCCGGTCTTTAGAGACCGGTCACCGTGCGGAAGGTCCAGCCCGTCGCGAAGCGCTGGCCGGCACGCGTGAACCCGCTGACCCGGACGTTATGCGAACCTTCCGAGAGCTGTTGCGGAAGCGTCGTATTGAAGCTGTACGCCGTCACCGCGGTATCGGCGGTCACGTCGACGCCGTCGATCCGGACGCGCACCGTGGCGCGCTGGACCGGCACCGCGAAGCGGGCGCTCAGATTCGGGACCGCGCGACGCGCGACGCCGGTGGGGAACATCTGCAGCAGCTGCTCGTTGGCGGTGCTCGGCGGCGGAGCGTAGCCCCCGCCGTTCCCCGCGCCGTTGCCGGAGATCGTCACGGTCTGGGAGTTCTGGTTCCAATCGACGGCCGCGCCGAGCGCCTGCGCCACGAAGCGCAGCGGGACGAGCGTGCGCGATCCGATCACGAAGGGCGCGACGTCGATGATCTCCGAAGCGCCGTTGACGGTCGCTTGCGTGGACCCGATGTGCAGGGAGATGTTGCGCCCGTTGCCGGTCGCATTGATCAGGCCGTTGTCGTAGACGACGCTCGCGCCGAGATCTTCGAAGACGCCGCGGAGCGGCACGAAGACGCGGCCGGCGCGCACGATCGGCGGCTGGTCGAAATTGATGGTCCGTCCGTTGACGACGACGGCGACTTGGGCCGAAGCGGGCAGCGGCGTAAAAGCGGCTACCGCAAGTGCGGCGCCGAGCGTCAGGGCGACCGAGCGTGCAAAGATTATCATGCATGCTCTATACCCAAACGAGCGGCGCCGGTCGGCACCGTCCGTTCGGTTGCTTCCGCGCGCTATCAGATGGTGACGGTTTCGCCGATCGGCGTCATCTCTTGCACGACGGCCCGATGGTCTTTGCGTCGCTCGACCCATCCGATGACCGTGTTGTAGATCATCGGGACGAGGAAGAGCGTGAGCACCAGCGAGGAGATGAGTCCGCCGATGATGACCGTGCCCATCGCCTGACGCCATTCGGCGCCCTCCGCGCGCCCGAGCGCCAGCGGCAGCATGCCGAAGACCATGGCGAACGTGGTCATGATGATCGGGCGGAAGCGCGTAGCCGCCGCCTGCAGAACCGCGTCGCGCACGCGCATCCCGCGCTTCACGAGCGTGTTCGAATAATCGACCACGAGGATCCCGTTCTTCGACACCAGTCCTAGGAGCATGATGATGCCGATCATCGAGATGATGTTGAGCGACTGCGAGCCCTGCGGATTGAGCGCGTGCATGACGACCAGCGCGAAGATCGCGCCGACCAGCGCGACCGGGATCGAGAACATGATGATCAGCGGCTCGAGGAACGATCCGTAGAGCACGACCATCAACATGTATACGAGCATGAACGACGTCAGCATCGCGAGGCCCATGCTGACCATCGCCTCGATCATGAACTGCGTGTCGCCTTGCGCCTGAAGGTGGACGCCCGCGGGGAGGAACCCCGGCGAGTTGAGCTTGGATTGAAGCGGTCCGGTGACCGCGCCGAGGGAGTATCCGGGCAACACGCCGCCGGTGACGTTGACGACGCGCTCGCGATCCTGGTGTTCGACCTTCGTCGGCGCGACGGTCCACGAGAAGGTCGCCACGCTGCCGAGCGGCACCATCGTGCCGTCGCTCGCCCGGACCCGGACGTTCTTCAGCGAGTCTACGGTCGAACGCCGGTCGAGCGGGAACTGCACGCGCACGTCGACGAGACCCGTCGAAGTGCGGACCTTGGTCGCGACCGCACCGTCGACGGCTATGCGCGCGGCCGTGGCCGCCGCACCCGTCGAGACACCGAGGATAGCAGCGCGGCCGGCATCGATCTGCACGTTGAGCCGAGGCGCGCCGGTTTCGGCGCTGGACTGTACGTTGACCGAACCGGGCGTATCCTTGAGAAACGCGACGACTTTATCGGCGGCACCGTCGAGTTGATCGTCCGGGCCCGTCAGCGCATAGAAGATCGGGGCGCCGCTGCCGCCGCCGCCGCCCTCGCCCGAGACCTGGAAGTCTCCGCCCGGCGCGAGACCTTTCAGTTGGCGGATCTCGGCGATGATCTTGTTGGTGTCGTTGCGTCTGCTCGGGAGCGTCTGCGCGTTGAGCGATGCGTAGTTGCCGCCGGTCGAGCGGCCGTGTCCGGTCGGTTTGCTGCCGACGCGCGACGAGACCGAATCCACGCCGTCGATCTTCATGATCGCATTTTCCAGCGAATCTACGGCCTTTGCCGTCGTCGCGATGGGCGTTCCGGCCGGATAGGTGAGCGTCATGCTCATCGCTCCGGTCTGCGAACTCGGGACGAAGTCGAACGCCACGCCGCCCAGGACGAGCGTCGCCGCCGCGAGGACCAGCGGCATTCCGACGGTAGCGACGGTGATCCGCTTCGCCTTCCACATGCCCGCCGCGCTCCTGATCAGTCCCGAGACCGGGTCGTGCCCGTCGAAGCGTCCCCGCTTCACCGCTCCGCGCGCTAAGACGCCGACGAGCAGTCCGACGCCCAGGACGATCAGGACGAGGACGTCGTACGCGGCGGCCGGAGTACCCGAACCCGACATCAACAGTATCGCGTTGATGAAGAGCGTTCCGCAGACGAATGCGACGAGCCAGCCGTGCGCGAGGGCGAACGGCAGCGCGGTCTCCTTGTACCAGCCTACGATCGCGTCGTAGCTCTGCACCACGATGTTGAGCAGCACGACGGCGATCATGATGATGCCGAGTACCGAGAGGACCGCCGGCGCGAAGATCGCGAGCGCCAGCCCGACCAGTGCGACGATGCCGTTGAGCAGAGGGTTGCGCAGGCTATAGAACCATTCCGGCGGCGCGAGCGAGCGCTTGAGCACGCTCCAGCGTCCGGCGAGCAACGGCGTCAGCGTGAACGATACGAGCAGCGAGAAGAGCGTCGCAACGACGACGACCAGGGCGAACTCCTTGAGATACTTGCCGACGATCCCCGGCAGGAACGCGATCGGCAGGAAGACCACGACGTCCACCATGGTGATCGCGATGGCGGCGCCGCCGATCTCCGTACGGCCGTTGACGGCCGCATCCATCGGACTCTCGCCCATATCTCGATGGCGAGTGATGTTCTCGAGCACGACGATCGAATCGTCGACCAGGATGCCGATGATGAGCGACAGCCCCATCAGCGACATGAAGTCGAAGGTGAAGCCGAGCGCTTTCATCACGACGAACGTCGCGAAGATCGAGACGGGGATCGAGATGAGCACGACCGCCGCATTGCGCCATGCGTGCAGGAAGAGCAGCATCACGATCGCGGTGAGCAGGATGCCCTCGAAGAGCGACTGCCAGACCCCGTTGAGCGATGCGGCCGTCTCGTCCGCCGGCGCGTCGATCTCGAAGAACGAGATCTGCGGGAACTGCGCTTCGATCTCTTTGAGCTTGGCGCGCGCGATCTTGGTCGCGTTGATCTCGTCCGCTTCGAGCGTCTTGTTCAGACTGATGTAGAGGCGCGGCTTGCCGTTGTAGTGCGAGATGGTCCGCTGCTCGGCGAAGCCGTCGTCGGTCTCCGCGACGTCGCCGACGCGAAGCAGACGCGACGATACGCCGGGGATCGAGAGCGGGATGGCGGCAAGGTCCGACGCCGATTGGATGTCGGCATGCACGGCGACGCTGGCTTCTTGGCTCGGCTGGAGCAACCGGCCGCCGGGGAGGCTCGCGTTGTTCTGTGCGACCGCGCTGTAGACGTCGCCGAGCGTCGCATTGAGTCCGATGAGCTTCGCCGGGTCGGGCTGCACGTGGAACTCGCGCTGCTGACCGCCGCCGACGTCGACCGACTGGACGTTCGGGATCTGTTCCATCAGCGGCTTGACGCGGTTGGTGACGATGTCGTTGAGGGCGACCGGCGAGAGCGAGCTCGAATTGACCGCGAGGTCGACGAGCGGCTGCGTATTGGAGTTCTTCTCGACGTACGGCGGATCGAGGTCGGAGGGCATGTAGACCCGCGCCGTATCGACGCGGCGCTGCACGTCGATCGCGGCGAGATCCAGATTGGTGTCGAGTTTGAACTGGACGACGACGACCGCGCTGCCTTCTTGGGCGGTGGCGGACATCTGGTCCAAGCCGTCGATGCCGTTGATCTGGTCCTCGATGGGCTTGATGACCAGCTTTTCCATGTCTTGCGGCGAGGCGCCCGGATAGCCGGCCGAAACGATCACGATCGGGAAGGTCGTTCCCGGCGGATCCTGGCTCTTGCCGATCTGGAAGTAAGCGACGATGCCGAATACGACGAGCGCCACGAACACCATCAAGGTGATCACGGGGCGGGTCAGGGCGAATCGGGTCAACCACATAGACGGAGAGGCTCCTACAGCAGCCAGGTCGTTTCGTCATGCTCTACGACCGGGCTGCACCCAGTGTTTCACACCTTCCCCCATCGGTCATTACGGTGCCATCAAGACGGCATCAAAAATTCCGCCAGGGCCGGACGAATTCGCGCGAGAACGGGCGGCGGCATGAACCGCCCGGCCCTCAGCTACATCGGACTCGGAATCGCCCTAGGCGCGGCGCTCGGGGTAGCCTTCCACCAGCTCGCCTTCGGCATCGCGATAGGCGTAGCGATCGGCGCCGCCCTCGGCGCCGTGCCCAAGCGCCGGGACTAGCCCAAGAACACCAAGCCTCCGAACGAGGATTCGGAACTCCGTCGACTCTCTATGCGGACGGCGGAGCAAAAACCAAGACGCCCTAATAGGACGTCTCGGTTAGAATCGCCCCGCCGGTCTTTTGGCGTTTTCCGGCGGTTCTGGCAAGGAGCCTAGGGGCGAAGCGTGCACGTGCACGCGAGCCCGTAGCGACGCACTCCAGAACCGCTGGAAATTCGTATATTTGGTGCGCAAGACTGGACTCGAACCAGCACGCCGTTGCCCATTCCCCACGCGCTGACGCGCATGGGGCCCCACGGGGTGAACTTCCGCTCCGCGCCTTTGGCGCTCCGCTGCGCTGGCAACGGCGTGCTGGTTCGGCTCGATCCTCCGGACCAAATTACGAAGAGCACCCTCAAGGGGTGCCCTTCGTATATTTGGTGCGCAAGACTGGACTCGAACCAGCACGCCGTTGCCAGCGCTAGCACCTCAAGCTAGTGCGTCTACCAATTCCGCCACTCGCGCATTTGAGGATTTTCGATGATCGTCCGGCCTACCGGGCCGGAGAACGTAGCAAGTCTAAGGCCTACCTCGTGTTGGGGTCAAGTGCATCGCGCAGACCGTCGCCAAGATAGTTGATGGCGAGGACCGTGATGAAGATGCAGAGCCCGGGGAAGACCGCCACCCACCAGCCGGTGTTCAGGGTCTGCTCGGCGCTGGCCAGCATGTTGCCCCAGGACGCCGTCGGCGGCTGGATGCCGTAGCCCAGGAACGAGATGGTCGACTCGGTGATGATGACGCCGGCCACGTCGAGGGTCGCCTGGACGACGATCGGGGCGACCGCGTTGGGCAAGAGGTGCCGGAAGATGATGCGGGCGTCGCCGTTGCCGACCGCGCGGGCCGCTTCGGTGAACTCGCGTTCGCGCAGGCTCAAGAACGAGGCTCGGACGAGTCGCGCCACCGAGGGCCACGTCAGGGCGCCGATGATGAGGACGATGACCCCGAAACTCAGACTGGCCTTGGTGGACGATGCCGCCACGATCGCGGTCAGCACCAGCAGCAGCGGCAGCAGCGGGATCGAGAGGAAGACGTCGGTGACGCGCATCAGCACGTAGTCGACCCAGCCGCCGTAGTAGCCGGCCAGCGCTCCGACGATAGTGCCGATGATCAGCTCCATGATGACGGCGAAGAGCCCGACCTGCAGCGAGATCTGCGCGCCGAAGAGCAGCCGCGAGAGCAGATCGCGACCGATCTCGTCGGTCCCGAGCAGGTGGCCGCCGCACGCGACCGCGTTCAGGAAGCATGGCGGAACGGGGTCGCCGCTCCAATATTTGTTGTCGATCGCGTTGGGGTCGAACGGCGCGAGGAACTTCGCGAGCACCGCGGCCAGGATGATGATCGCCAGGATGACGACGCTCGCGACGGCCAACTTGTGGCGGCGAAGACGCGTCCAGAACGAGACCTTCGTCCCTTGATCGTCGGCGTCGAGCATGTCCGCGACGTTCGGCGCGGCGTTAATCATATTTCACCCGGGGATCGAGCCACGCGTAGGCGACGTCGGCGAGGAGGTTGCAGAACACCACGAGCGTCGCCACCATCACCAGGTAGCCCATCAGCAGCGCGATGTCCGTCTGCTGCAGCGCGTTGAAGAACATCCGGCCCATCCCGGGCCAGGCGAAGATCGTCTCGGTGACGACCGCCCCGCCGGCCACGCCGGGCAGCGAGAGCGCGACCACGGTCACGACCGGGATCAGCGCGTTCTTGAAGCCGTGCTTCATCACCACGGTGCGGAAATCGAGGCCCTTGGCCTGCGCCGTGCGCATGTAGTCGGTCTTCATCACCTCGAGCATCGAGGAGCGCATGAACCGGCTGAAGAGCGCGAGCTGCAGCAGCGCGAGGACGATCGCCGGCATGATGAGGTGGGTGAAGCGGTCGCCGAAGTTCGCGAAGAAGTCGGCGGTATAGGCGAACGGATTGAGCGTCTGCGCGACGTCGCCGGTGGCCAGGCCCGCGGACGGCAGCTTGATCTCGTAGCCGCCCGGCAGCGGGATGCCGTGGACGGCCAGCGCCAGCTGCAGCATCAGCGCGAACCAGAAGACGGGCATCGACTGCCCGAAGAACGCGAATGTCGTGATCAGATAGTCGGCCAGCGAATACGGGCGGATCGCCGAGAAGAGCCCGGCGGAGAGGCCGGCCGCCAGCGCCAGGATGAAGGCGGAGATGGTCAGTTCCAGCGTCGCGTAGAGCCGTCCCAGCATCGCATCGAGGACGGGCTCCGAGTTGCTCGAGGAGTACCCGAAGTCGCCGACGAGCACTTTTCCCAGCCAATGGAGGTACTGCACCGGCAGCGGCTGATCGGCGCCGAGATTGTGTCTCAGACGGGCGATATCCGCCGCAGTGATGTGCGGATTCTGTAGATACGGAGCGAGAATACCGCCCGGCGCGTTGCTCAGGATCCAGAATAGGATCACCGAGATCAACAGGAGCAACGGTATCGCTTGGAGCGTGCGCCGCACGACGTAGTTAAACAGAGACTAGGCCTCCACCGGGGGGTTGACCGAACCGCGGCTAGTTTGCCTTACCGCCTGGGAGTCCTTGCGAGGGATGTCGCATCGCTCCCAGCCCCAGTAACGCACGAGCCTGCTCGGGCGTAGCGACGGGCCTGCCTGCTTCCGCGGCGATCCGCGCGACCCGCGCGACCAGCTCCTCGTTCGTAGCCAGGCGGCCCTTGCTGTAGTAGAGGTTGTCCTCGAGACCGACGCGGACGTGGCCGCCCATCGCGATCGCCGCCATGGCCAGCGGCAATTGCTGGCGTCCCATCCCCGCCGCCGACCAGGTGCAGCCTTCGGGCAAGGCGTCGACCAGATCGCAGAGGTTCTGGACGGTCGCGTCCAGCCCGCCGGGCACGCCGAGCACGAAATCCACGTGCTGGGGCAGATCGAGCGCGCCTTCGGTCGCGAGGCGGCGCGCGTTGCTGAGGTGGCCCTTATCGAAGATCTCCAGTTCGGGGCGTACGTCGTTGGCTTTGAGCGCCGCCGCGATCTTGCGCATGATCGGGAACGAATTCTCGAAGACGTCGTCGCCGAAGTTCACCGTGCCGCACGTCAGCGTCGCCATCTCCGGCCGCAGTTCCAAGACGGAGGCACGTTCGTCCGGCGTCATGCCGATGGCGCCGCCGGTCGAGAACTGGACGATCAGATCCGAAGCCTCCCGGATCGCCGCATAGGCTTCGCGGAAGCGCGCCACGTCGTGCGTGTTCGAACCGTCGTCGTTGCGGCAGTGCACGTGGACGATAGAGGCGCCCGCTTCGCGGATCTTGCGCGCCGTATCCCCCAGACGCTCGGGGGTGTGCGGCAAGTGCGGCGTCTGGTCGGGAGAGATCTCCGCGCCGACCGGCGCGCAGGTGATGATCAGCGGATCCATAGCACGCCGAGGTTCGCGATGCGGGCGACGGTTTACTCGCGCAGATACGCATGCGCGGCGCGGACGAGCGCCGGATCGAGGCCGAGGAGTTCGGCCAGCGCCAGCGCGTCGGTCTGCGGGGGCGCGTCCGCGGTGACCTCGGCGAGCGTGTAGTCCATCGCGTCGGCCAGCGCCGCGAGGGCCTCGGAAAGGTCGCCGTCTTCGGGAGGCGGCGGCGTCGCGCGCAGCCCGCGAATGGCGAAGTGCCGCACGCCGGCGGCCTTGGCGACGCCGGCCAGATGGGTCGCGATGAGGCCGGTCGCGCCGCGCTCGCGCAGCCGGGCGATGGTCGCGACCAGGAGCGCGCGGCCCTCGTGCGGCGTGGTCGTCCGCGCGAACTCGTCGACGAGCACGAGCGTCCGCTCTTCCGGCCTTTCCAATATCTCGCGCAGACGCACGACTTCGCGCGCGAACGAGGAGAGCAATCCGCCGCCCTCCCGATCGGCGGCGATCCCCAGCCACGCGATGCGATCGAAGCGGGCGATGCGCGCGCGCCGCGCGGGGACCGGCAGCCCCAGCGCGACGCAGAACGCGAGAAATCCGCAGGTGCGCAGCGCCACCGACTTGCCGCCCATATTGGGTCCGGTCAAGACGGCGACCGACGCGAGATCGAGCGAGATGGGCGCGTAGGAGCGGCCCTCGCGCTCCAGTTCGGCGACGAGCGGCAAGAAGCGCGCCGCTTCGAACGCGATGCCGTCGCCCTCTTCGGCGACGACGCATCCATGGTCGCGCGCGAACGCGACCCGCGCGAGATGCCGGTCCAGCGCGCCGAGAGCGGCGGCCGCACGGTCCAGAGCGACGGCGTGCCGCGCGACGAACGCGGAGAGCCGCTTGCGGACCGCACGCTCCGCTTCAGCCTGCGCCGCGACCGCGGCATCGCGATGCGCGAGCGCCGCAAGCGCGCTTTCGTCGAGCTCGCACGAGCAGAGCAGATAGGTCGGCGCTTCGCGGATGACGCGCAGACCGTGCGGGAGCGTCGCCGGCGCGTCCGCGCGCATCAGCACGAACTCGTCGTCGCCGATCTCGTCGCGGCCGAGGGCGGCCGCGATCGCGCGGGTCGAACGTCCGCGCGCCGCTTCGAACGTCGCGGCCGCGCCCCGCGCGCGCTCGCGCGCGGCACCGAGCGACGGATCGAAACGTTCGTCGAGATAGAAGCCGTAGGTCCCGGCCTTGCCGGGCGCGAGTTCGCGCTCGACTTCGCGACACGCGCTCGCATCCAGGTCGATGCCGATCGCGTATCCGGAAAGCGCCGCTTCGGCGTCCAGCGATCCGCGACAGAAGCGCGCGATCTCGAGCAGGGCGGCATCGTCGAGGGCGTCGCCCGCGGAGGCGCGCGCCAGCGCCGAGGCGATGTCGGGGGCGCCGCAGATGGCGTCCAGCGCCGCGGCCGCCTTCGCCGGCGCGAGATCGCGCGCGTCGCGGACGACCGCCGCCGGGTCGGAGACGATCGGCGCGACGTTCTCGCCGTGCGCGCTCGCCGGCGCGATCGCGCCGAGCAGCCACGCGGCGTCGATCGCGGCCTGCGTCGTCGCGTCGAAAAGTTCGCCGTTCATGCGGCGCGCGAGCCCGCGTAGACGTCGAAAGTCGGAAGCCCGGTCGCGGCCGCGACCGCATCGGCGAAGGCGCGCGGTTCGAAGTAGCGATCGCGCCCGATCGACGCGACCGTCACAGCGGCGACGCGAAGCGGCCGCTCGCAGCGCAGATCGAGCCGGCGCGCCACGCCTGCGAAGACGTCGCCGCCGAGCATCACCCGGGTCGGATCGACGACGACCACTTGCCGCCGTTCGCCGGCTGCGATCAGACGCGCCGCGATGCCCGCCGTCAGCGCGCCGTCCAGGCGCAGCGCTTCCCGCGCGGGATCGACGGCCTGCAGCGAGAGCCGGGCGACGAGCGCGCGCGCCTCTTCGGCGGCATCATCGATCGTCGCGCTCGCGGCCGCGCCCGCGGCCACGACGATCGTCTCGTCGCCGCCGGCGAGCGCCGCGACGCGATCGATCGCGCCGTCGAGCACGGTGAAGGTCGCGCCGTGCGCGCGCAGACGTGTCAGCGATGCGCGCACGCCGCTCGCCGTCGGTACGCCGACGAGTTCGTAGAACGCACCGTCGCGCACGCGCGCGTAGAGCAGCGGCCCGGCGGCCGTCGCCTCTCCGGTCGTCTCGAGTATCTCCGCCGCGGGCGACGCGGGCAAGACGGACCGGGCCGTCGCGATCAGCGTGCCGGGATCGAGTGGGAGCCGCGGCTTCGCCCCGGCATCGCCCGAGTCGACGGCCTCGCCGTCGCGACCGATCGAGGTCAGGCCGACGACGCGTCCGCGCAGCGCGCGAAGTATCGCCCGGACGGTCACCGTCTTGCCGACGTTCTTGCCCGTGCCCACGACCGCGATGCCGCGCGCGCCGGCCGCGTCCGCGATGCGCACCAACTCCGCGCCTACGTCCACTGCATCATCCGAGGTGGAAGTACTTCAGCGCGACGAACGCGACGCCCGTCATCAGCAGCACGATGCCCGCCCACAGTTCGGCGCCCTCTTCGGCGCGACGGCCGAGCGCGCGGCCGAGCGTGAGACCGGTAACGGTCGCCGCGATCGAGACGGCGCCGATGACGCCGAGCGAGATGAGGATCGGGACGTCGATGTAGAGGATGGAGAATCCGATGCCCAGGGAATCGAGACTTATCGAGAGCGCCGCGACGAACAGCCCCCAGCCCCGGCTCATGTCGATCGGCGTCTTCGCTTCGGCGTCGCGCCGCGCTTCGTAGATCATGTAGATGCCGAGCGCGATCAGCGCGACGAAACCGATGTAGCCGGCGACGTCGCCGAGATACTTGCCGACGATCGCGCCGAGGCCGGCGCCGATGACGTTCATGAGGATCTCGGCGCTCGCGAACGCGATCCCGATGCGGATCTTGACCGCGCGCGAAACTCCGCGGATGCCGACGCCGACGCTGACCGCGAAGACGTCCAGCGCCAACGACAGGGCGACGACGAGGATCTTCAGTGCGGGGCCCATGGCCCCCGATTACTAGCGGAGGTTCGGCGAACCTTCAAAGGTCCGCGGCGTCGCGGGCGGCGGATTCTTCAGCAGCGCGTTGATGGACGTACGCAGCTGCGAGATGGTGAAGGGCTTGTTGAGGAACATGTTCGCGCCGGCGGTCTTGGCGCGGCCGTCCATCGCGTAGTTCGTGTGGCCGGAGATCATCAGGATCGGCACGTCCATCGTCCGCTCGTCGGCGCGCACGCGCTCTACCAGATCGATGCCGGAGATGCCCGGAAGCATGAAATCGCAAACGATCACGTCGAACGGCTCGTCGCGGTGGATCGCGACGAGCGCGCTCTCCGCATCGTGGCACGTCACCATCTCGTACGGCCCCTTTTTCAGGACCGTACCGATGAGGGCGCAGATGGCGGGGTCGTCGTCGGCGATGAGCACGCGCCAGGTAGTCCGGTTCACTTCTGCCCGCATTCCCTCAATGTGCCCTCATGGCCGCCAGAATCGCGGCCCGTTTGGTAAAGTTTGCATATGATGCGCCGCGACCCCGGTCCATTTTTCCCGATCGCGGGCTGCTTGATGCTGCTCGCCGTCGCCGGACCCGTCGTCGCGCTCTTGCTGGACGTCCCGCCGCGAGCGGCGCTCGCGGCCTTCGCGGACGACGGCGCGCGAGAGGCGCTCCAGGTCTCGCTGGTGGCCTCGACCCTGGCCACGGCCCTGGCCACCATCCTCGGCGTCCCTGCCGGCTACTGGCTCGGCCGCATCGCTCCGGCGCCGCGCGCGGCGGCGCTCTTCGTCCTCGCGCTGCCGCTGGCGTTCCCTCCGGTCGCGTCGGGCATCATGCTGCTGCACGTCGTAGGGGCGCGGTCCCCGCTCGGCGCCTGGTCCGCGGCGCACGGTCTCCCCTTGGTCGATTCGCTCGCCGGGGTCGCGCTCGCCGAATTCTTCGTGGCCGGCGCCTTCGTGGCGATCGCCGCGTGCGCGGCCTTCGGCGCGCTCGATCCGCTGCCGCAAGAGGCCGCACGTACGCTCGGCGCGAGCGAGTGGCGCATCTTCGCCCGCATCGCCCTGCCTGCGGCCGCCGGAAACGTCGGCGCCGGCATCGCCTTCGCATGGTTGCGGGCCATCGGCGAGTACGGTGCCACCTCGATCCTCGCGTACCACCCCACGTCCATGCCGGTCGCGCTCTACGTCGCCCTCTCCGCCCGCGGAGTCGGCAGCGCCCTCGCGCTCTGCTACGGGTTCGTCCTCTTGGCCGCGGTCGTGCTGGCCCTGCAGTGGGTTTTGCGCCGCCGCGTCGTATAGATGCCCCTCGTGTCCATCATCGATCGCCTGCTCGCGCCGGACTCGACGTTCCAGAAGCGCTTCTTCTTCCTCGCCAAGCGGTTCGTCTCGGGCGAGACCATCGCATCGGCGCTGGACGCCGTAGCCCGACTCAACGCGGCGGGCATGTCGGCGACGCTCGATTTCCTCGGCGAGGACGTCTACGAGCGCGAGGCCGCCGCCAAGATCCGCGACGTCTATCTCGAGATGCTCGACGCGATCCGCCTATCGGGCCTCGATACGAACGTCTCCGTGAAACTGACGGCGATGGGCATGCACGTCTCCGACGACTTCGCACTGGAGAACCTCAACGCCGTCCTCGATAAGGCGAGCGCCAACCGGGATCCGTTCGTGCGCGTCGATATGGAAGGCAGCGCCGTCACCGAACGCACCCTCGCGATCACGCAGCGCGCCTTCGCGGAGCGCAAGAACGTGGGCGAAGTCCTCCAGGCCTATCTCACGCGCACGAAAGACGACGTCGCGAAGGCGATCGACCTCGGCATCCGCGTGCGCATCTGCAAGGGCGCGTACGAGGAGCCCGCGGAGATCGCCATCAAAGCGATGCCGGAGATCCGCGAGGCCTACAAGGCCGAAGCGTTCGCGCTGATGACCCGCGGCAACTATCCGGGGATCGCGACGCACGACGTCGCGCTCATCGAGCAGATCCAGGCGTTCGCGCGCGCGAACGGCATCGGGCCGGAGAAGTTCGAGTTCCAGATGCTCTACGGCTGCCGGCCGCAAGTGCAGCGTCGGCTGGTCGCCGAGGGCTGGCGCGTCCGCATCTACGTCCCGTTCGGCACGCATTGGGCCGGATATTTCTATCGCCGCGTACTGGAGCGCCGCGAGAACCTCTGGTTCGCGATCTCGTCCATGTTCTCGAAGTAGCGTGCGCGCCGTCGCCCAGCGCGTCACCCGCGCGCGCGTCACCGTCGGCGAGCGGGTCGCCGGCGAGATCGGTCCCGGCCTGCTCGTCCTGGTCGGCGTCGGCCGCGACGACGATGCCGCCGACGCGCAACGGCTCGCCGAGAAGATCTCCGGCCTTCGCATCTTCCACGACGACGACGGACAGATGAATCGCAGCGTCCTCGAGACCGCCGGCGCCGTCCTGCTCGTCTCGCAGTTCACGCTCCACGGCGACGCGCGCAAGGGCCGCCGTCCGTCCTTCATCACCGCCGCCGATCCCGCGATCGCGCGGCCGCTCTACGAAGCGGTGGGCGCGCACCTCGCGCGCGGCGGGATCGCCGTATCGTACGGCGAGTTCGGCGCGACGATGGCGGTCGAACTCGTCAACGATGGACCGGTGACCATCCTGCTCGACTCGAAGCGCCTCTTCTAGGTTCCCGGAAGCGCGGGGGCATCCGCGGTGTCGCGGCTGCCGTCCGCATAGGTCGCGCCGACGACCGTGCAGTGCTGCATCTTCCCGGCGATGCTCTTCGGGTCGGCGACCCCGAGCACGTTGCGTCCGTCGGCGTTCGGCGCGATGGGCGGCAGGAAGAGCGCCGTCCCGCGGACGCGGTGGAAGACGAAGTCGTCGTAGAAATCCACTTCGACGTCGACGCTTCCGACCGGCTTGCGCGAACCGTTGTGCACGGCGATCGCTATGGTCGAGCCGGTCACGACGTCGCACCGCTTCAGATCGACCGGCACGGCGTGCCGTCCGCACGCCGCGAGCGCCAGCGTCGCGACCAGCGCGAGCGCGCTAGATCGTGACATCGGGAAGCCGCTCCACCCGGATCATCCGATCCGATTCGATCAGATGCGCGAGCACGTCGCTCCCCGACGTCAGCGCGCCGAAGACCGTGAAATCGCGGTTCAGGTGCAGCTGCGGGCTGAGCGTGATATAGAACTGCGTGCCCGCGCTGTCGCGAATGGCGTGGGCGTTCGGAGGATCGGTGTAGTTCATCCCCATCGAGACGATGTAGCTCGTCTGCTCGAGCGGGTTCTCTTCCGCGCCGATCGAGTAGCCGGCATCGCCGTCGCCGTTGTCGGTCGGATCGCCAGTCTGGACCACGAAGTCCGGGACGATGCGGAACCAGCGGTCGTCGTCGAAATACCCGCGATCGGCGACGTCGAGGAAGTTCTCGACCGTCAGCGGCGCCCATTCGGGATAGAGCGTGAGATACAGGTCGCCCTTGGTCGTGACGATGCGCACGCGCGGATGCGGTCCCGGCGCCGGACCGAGCATCTGCGCGGCCGTCTCCGGAAGCAGCGGAAGCTGGATCGCCGCGTCGATCGTCGGAGCGACCGGCTTGCCCGCGGCCGACGCGCGCGGCAGTGCGGGTATCGCCGCGAAGGGATCCGCCTTCACCACCGGCAGGTGGAGGTCCGGCAGCAGAGCCGTCAGGTGATCGCTCTGCGGCTTGCCGCCGAGGATCAAGATCGATTCGTTCGCCTGTTCCTGTACGCGCCACGACGGATCGTCCAGCAGCGGCCGCAGCGCTGCGATCGCTTTGGGGTCCTTGAGGCGGCCGTACGCGCGTACCGCTTCGATGCGGACGAGTTCGTCCGGATCGTGCAGCGATCGCGTCAGCAATTCGCGCGGAACGTGGGTGGCGTAGGCGCGGAAGATCGTCCACATCGCGTGCCAGCGCACGCCTCGGTCGGGATCCTCCTCGACGCTCCGCACCACCGCGAGCGACGCGTCGAACTGATACGGGCCGGTATTGAATGCCGCGAGTTCCGTGACCGCGCGGGCGCGCACCAGCGGATCCGCGTCTCGGGAACCGCGGACGACCGAACGCTCGGCGTCGTATTCGGCGGCGGCGGAGAACAGATGCGCCGTCTCGTAACGCCCGATCGCGTCCAGACCGGCGATCCGCACCGCGCCGGCGGCATCGCGTGCGGCGGCGAACAGCAGGCGCGCATCGCTCGGATCGCCGATGAGGCCGAGGCCATAGATCGAGAGCGCGCGCACGGGTACGCGCGCGTCGAGCGCGTGACCGGCGAGCAGCGGCGCGCCGGCGGCCAAGCGAGTGCGGCCGATCGCGAGCGCGGCGCGCGCCGCAAGTCGCGTGTCGGACGAGGCGAGGTAGCCCGCCAACTCGCCCGCGCCGAGACTGCGCTGCGCTTCGAGCCGCAAGATGCTCGCGTAGGGCGAACCGCTCGGCGCCGGTGCGGCGGCCGCGAGCCCGAGCACGGCGCAGATCGCTAGGGCAGATGCGTATCTCATTCTCATCGCTCTCCCAGGTTGCCGGAGGGCCCGTCACGATTCCTCCGGCGCGCACCGTTTTAGGAAAGGGTGGGCGCGGCGGCGGCGAAGCCGCACCGCTAGGAACCCGATCGGAGATGCGCGTGATACGTGGGGAACGACTCTGGAGCGCGGTGGCCGCGCTCACGTTGCTATTGGCGGTCGCGTTCGGCGCGACGTCGCAAGCGGTGCCGGTGCCGCCGATGCGCGCGATGCCGCGATCGACGCCCTCCGAAGCTCCGACACCGCAGATCACCGACGGCCGCACCTTGCCCTACGACTCGAGCGTCATGCTGATACTCGACGATCCGATCGGTTCGGCCATCTCCCAGCGCAACGGCGTCGCCCGCGCGCACACCAGAGATGCGGTGACCATCGGCAACGCGGTCGTCGCGCCGGCGGGCTCGCCGGTCCTCGTCGACATCATCGGAGCGCAGGGCGCGAAATCGGGCGACGTCTACGGATACGTCGACATCTCGCTCGAACCGCTCATCCTCAACGACGGCTCGCGCCTTCCGCTGCGCGCGCCGACCTCGCACCTGACGCAGTACGTCTCGACCGGCCACGAATCGACCGTCGGCGTGGAAGACACGATCGGCGACATCTTCGTGCCGGGACACATCATCTGGCACGCCATGCGCAAGGGCCGCAACATCACCCTCGCCGCCGGGACCGAGATCCGCGCGCGAACGGTGGGCGCCGTCACCGTGGCGAAGGACGGCACGATCGCCGTCGCCACGCCGCCGCCGGTCACGATGCCCGCGACGGTCCCGGTCGCAGATTTCAAGCCGATCCCATTCGCGACCGCTCCGCCGCTCAAGCCCAACGCGAAGCCCACCGTCTATCTGGCGACTCCCGAACCGACCGACACGCCGTTCGTCGCGGCAACCGTCGCGCCGACGGCGACACCCTCGTCGTCGCACACCCGATAAGGAGCAATCACGTGCATTCCAATCGCCTCGCCGCATTCGCGGCACTCGCAGCGTTTCTGCTCGCGTCGCCCGGCGCATATGCCGATACCGCGAAGCTCTCGCCCAAGCCGCTCGCAAGCGAAGTCGCCTTCGTCTCCGGGATTCAGAGCGATCTGATGGCGCGCTTCCCCACGGCCGCCTCTGCGGAAGCGGCGGGCTACGTGCGCTACACCGACGAGGACGAGACCGGAGCGATCTCCTACGTCAACCCCGCCAATCTTCCCAACGGCGACGCCACGCACCCGAGCCAGCTCTGGTACGACGTCAAGGGAAATCTGCTCGGCGCCGACTTCTCCGTCCCGTGGACGGCGGACCGCCCGAAGATCTGGGGCGTCGATCCGTCGCGCTGGGACCGCTTCGGCGCGCACGTCCACTACGTCTACACCGATGCGACGGGGAATAAGGTCTACGGCAAAGCCGTCGGCGCCAAACAATTCGCCGCAGCCGGCGGCGACCTGAGCAAACCCGACGCCGCCACCCTCCAGAAGATGGGCGCCATCAAAGACGCGAGCACCGTGAACTACGTCTTCGCATTCCCCAAGATCTGGGACCTCATCGTCTGGGTGAAGACCAACCCCAACGGCGCCTTCGCCGAAAAGAACCCCCTAGTAATCCCCGTCCACCCCGTCTCCAGCGACTGATCGTCAAAAGCGGATCGCAGAAACCGCAACTCTGCGATCCGCTACCGACATTTCGTAGAAGCGATATCGTACGCCACATCTGCGGCGTCGCTTTCCGCCGACCTGATGACATCGCGCTGGCCATCGAACTTGAGATACGACTTGATGTCCTTCATCTCGTCGGGCATCGCCATCGTCTCGGCATCCTGGCCGTTGATCGGATGGTCGCCGTCGAGTATGCGGTACGCCATCATCCCCTGCACCACCGAGAGCAGATCGTTCGTCAGCTGATGCTGCTTGTTGTAGGCCAGCTGCATCTTCTCGGCGAGCCCGTGCAGGCGCTTCGCTTCGTCCGGGTCCTTGGTCAGCGCCTCGCCGTCGCGCAGTCTGTCGACCTCGTCCTGGAGGCCGGGCAGCCGCTTCTGCATGTCGCCGACCAACTGCACCAGACGGACGCGCAGGGTCGTGAACTGCTGCGCGTAGTCGATGCTCTTGAAGGCGTCCTTGAGCGAGGTCAGCTGCGTGTCGATACGATCGAGCGCGTAGTCGTTGGCCACCATGGGCCGTAGCGCGCCGTTGAAATGCTCGACGAGCGAGGTGCAGAACGGGCTCGATTTGACGGTCGCGATGTTGCGCAGGCCCGTATCGGCCGGGCTCGGCGTCGCGACGGGACCCGTCGTCGAAACGACGGGCGGCGGCGGGACCATGAAGGCGAGGATCAGGGCGAGAGCGGCTCTAGTCACGGTACTTCAACGAAACGCCGGGCCGGATTGTGAGCCGGCAGGCTACTCGTTGCTCCAGTAGTCCTTGAGCGCTTTGCCGCGCGACGGGTGGCGCAACTTGCGCAGCGCCTTCGCCTCGATCTGGCGGATGCGCTCGCGGGTGACGCCGAACTCGGTGCCGACCTCTTCCAGCGTGCGCTGGTGGCCGTCTTCGAGCCCGAACCGCAGCACCAAGACCTTGCGCTCGCGCTCGGTCAAGTTCTGCAGGACGTCGGCCATCTTCTCTTTGAGCAGCATGACCGAAGCGGCTTCCGCCGGGGCGATCGCTTCCTGATCTTCGATGAAGTCGCCGAGGTGCGAATCTTCTTCCTCGCCGATCGGCGTCTCGAGCGAGATCGGCTCCTGCGAGATCTTCATGACCTCGCGGACCTTCTCGGCCGTCAGACCCATCGCCGAGGCGATCTCGTCCACCGTAGGCTCGCGGCCGAGCTCTTGGAGCAATTGGCGCGAGACCTTGGTCTGACGGTTGATCGTCTCGACCATGTGGACGGGGATGCGGATCGTACGCGCTTGGTCGGCGAGCGCGCGGGTGATCGCCTGGCGGATCCACCACGTCGCGTACGTCGAGAACTTGTAGCCCTTGCGGTAATCGAATTTCTCGACGGCCCTAATCAGGCCCTGATTGCCTTCCTGGATGAGGTCCAAGAAGAGCATGCCGCGGCCCACATACTTCTTCGCGATCGAGACGACGAGGCGGAGGTTGGCTTCGGTGAGCTGGCGCTTCGCTTCGAGACCGTGCACGACGATGGCCGAATCGGCGGAGCCGTTCTTCTTCTTCTCTTCGTCGCCGGCTTCGATCGCCATCGCCAGACGCTTTTCGTCGTCCATCGAGAGCAGCGGAACGCGTCCGATCTCCTTGAGATACATGCGGACGGGATCGTCCAGCGACATGTTGTCGGGTATGGGATCGGGCTCCGACTCCTCGCGCGAGACCTCGGGCACCGGCTCGTCGACCGTCTCGATCGACAGGGCGAGGAGCTCTTCGTCCAGATCGTCGCGCATCTCGGGGACGAAGTCCTCGAGCTGTTCGAACGCGCGGCTGATCTCGTCCTCGCTCAGCGAGCCGCGCGTCTTCCCGCGCGCGATCAGGCGCTTCTTGATCTCTTCATAGGTCGGTGCCGGCTGTTCCGCGACCGCGGCCGCCGCTGCTTTCTTACGTGCCATATCGTGCTCTCTCACCCCCTTTCTCGAAGATGTGGACGGTGATGCTCTTTCTTGGTTTTATCGGTGCTTACTTCTTTAATCTTGCCACGAGCGCGTCAAATTCGCGGCGCAGACCGTCCGGGACGGGCTGCCCTGCGTCGTACAGACGGTCGATCTCGCGGGACAACTCGCCATAACGCGTGCGGGCGTCTTCGAGTTGCAGGTGCTCGATGACCCGGTCGAGATGCGCCCTGCGCTCGGCGGTATCGCCGTATGCCCGCTTGCCGCTGCGGTCCCGGCTTCCCAGTTCCGTCAGCGCGTCCAGGCTCGCCTGGTCGCCCGCGAAGAGCGCGTACAGATCGCCCGTCTCCCGAAGGCGCCCCGCTTGCTCCACGATCTTCTCGTAGAGGCCGCGGTAGAACGCGTTCCGGAACCGCTGCGGCTCGATCCTGGCCCCGTACTCGGCCGCCAGCGCCGGCTCTTCCATCACGATGGAGAGCACTTCGCGTTCGAACGAGAGCGGAGCGACGCCGGCCGGAGCGTGGCGGCTGCCTGCGGGATCGCCTCCCGCCGGTGCGAAGTTCGCGCCGTTCGCGAAGAAGCGGCTGTTCCGAAGGTCGTCCACGTTCACCTTGAGACGTCCGGCTACGTAGACGCGCCAGCGGTCCCACTCTTCGCGCGGCGTCATCTCGCGTATCAAGCCTTCGGCCTTGCGCGCCACCGCCGAGGCGGAATCGAATCCGGTGGCCAGGCGATCGATCTGCGGATCGAGCTTGAATTCGATCGCCGGCTTCGCCTCCGCGAGCAGGGCGCGAAAGCCGTCGGCGCCGTGCGCGCGCACGTACGAATCGGGATCCTCGCCCGGCGGAAATCCGACGACCCGCACGTTGCGCCCGGCGTGCTCGAGCACGCGCATCGCGATGTCGATCGTCTTGAACGCGGCGGCGTTGCCGGCGGCGTCGCCGTCGAAGCAGAGGAAGACGTTATCCGCGTATTTCTTGAGTTCCGCGGCCTGCTCGTCGGTGAACGACGTGCCCAGCGACGCGACCGCGTTATCGAACCCGGCCTGATGCAGGGCGATGCAGTCGAGATAGCCCTCCACCACGATGAGCGTCTTCTCGCGCTGGGCGGCGCGCTTGGCGACGTTGAGCGCGAAGAGGTGGCGCCCTTTGGTGTACACGGGCGTCGTCGACGTGTTCAGATATTTCGGCTCTTCGTCGCCGAGCGCGCGGCCACCGAAGGCGATCACCTCGCCGGTCGTCGCGAGCGTGGGCACCATCAGGCGATCGCGATAGAAATCGTACCAGCCGCCGCGTTGGCTGGGCTTGACGAGCGCGGCCTTCGCGGCCAGGTGCAGGTCGACGCCGTTACGTTCGAGTTCGTCGCGCAAGCCGTCCCAGCCGGCGGGCGCGCAGCCCAGACCGAACGTCTCGATGGTCGCGGCCGTGAACCCGCGCTTCTCGAGATAGGCGCGAGCGCGCGCGCCGGCATCCGACTTCAGCGTCTTGGAGAAGTAGACCGACGCGATCCGGTTGGCTTCGTAGATCGCCTCCTTCTCCGATCGCGCGCGGGCCGAGCCCGGCGTCTCCGGCGTCAGTTCGACCCCGGCCTTGGCGGCGAGCATGCGCAGCGCGTCCGGGAACGTGAGGTTCTCCATCTTCTGGAGGAAGTTGAAGACGTTGCCGCCCTCGCCGCAGCCGAAGCATTTGTAGAATCCGCGATCGGGATGGACGTGGAACGACGGCGTCTTCTCTCCGTGGAACGGACAGAGCCCGACGAGATCGTTGCCGCGTTTGCGCAATGGGACGTACTGCCCGATGAACTCCGCGATGGGGGTCCGGGCGCGTACTTCGTCGATCGTCGACTGGTCGAAGGCCACATTTGTTGGGTTCTCGCGCCCGCCTGTGGAAAACTCCCCGCCATGAAGCGGATTTTCGACCCGGTTCATCATTTCATCGAACTCGCGCCCGCCGAGGCGCGCTTGCTCGACGCGCCCGCGATGCAGCGACTCCGACGTTTGCGACAGCTCGGCCTCGCCTATCTGGCCTATCCCTCGGCCGAGCACTCCCGCTTCACCCACGCCCTGGGCGCGCTCGCCATGGGCACCCGCGCGTTCGACGCGATCGCCGCGCAGGGGCGGTCGTTCTTCGCGGGCGACGCCGACGTCGCGTATCAGCGCCGCCTGCTCCGCACCGCGCTGGTCCTGCACGACATCGGACACGGGCCCTTCAGCCACGCGTGCGAAGCCGTGCTCGGCAAACACCACGAAGAGTGGACGCGCGAGATCTTCGCTCTGCCCGATCTGCGCGAGCACATCGACGCGCTCGAGGTCGACGCCGCCGACGTGCTCGCGCTGATCCTCGGTACCGAGACGCGCTATCCGCACCTGCGCGAGCTGGTGAGCGGCCCGAACCTCGACGCCGATCGCATGGACTACCTGCTGCGCGACGCCTATTTCACCGGCGTCCAGAGCGGGCGGTACGACAGCGATCAGCTCGTCGCATCGCTGCGGCTCATCGAACGCGAGGGCGCCCCCGTCCTCGGCATCGACGCTCGCGGCGTGGTCGCGCTCGAGTCGTTCGTACTGGCCCGCTACATGATGTTCGCCTCGGTCTACTTCCACCATACGACCCGGATGTTCGAGCGCATCCTCCAGGACGTGCTGCGCGAACTCTGGCCCGATCCGCGCGCGCTCGATCCGATCGACGCGTTCCTGGCCTGGGACGATTTCCGGGTCCTGAACGAACTGCGCGAGAGCCGGAGCGATGCCGCGCGCGCGCTGCGCGAACGGCGCCGGGTCTACAAACTCGCGGCCGAGTTCAACGCCGAACAGGATCTGAGCGCTTACGAGGCCCGCGAGGCCGAACTCCGGCGCGCGTACGGCGACGAGAACGTCTGGGCCGACGAGCAGAGCCAACTGCTCCACCGCCTGCCGCTGACCGCCACGGAAGGCCACCCGACGATCTGGGTCCAGACGAGTTCGGGCGTGGTCGACGCCCGGCAGGCATCGGATCTCATCGCCCGGATCACCGGGACGGCCTACTGGCGCAAGATCTTCGTCCGGCGCGGGGCGGTGGCGCGCGCCTAGAGCCGCTCCGCCAGGTATCCGGAGAGCGCGTCGATCCCGACGCGTTCTTGCTTCATCGAGTCGCGTTCGCGAACGGTCACCTTGGCGTCGTCCAGCGAATCGAAGTCGAAGACGATGCAGAACGGCGTGCCGATCTCGTCCTGACGGCGGTAGAGCTGGCCGATGTTCCCCTCATCGTACTGCGTCCGGACGCCGCGCTTGCGCAGATCCAGTTCGATCGCGCGCGCGCGTTCGACCAGTTCCGGCTTGTTACGGGCGAGCGCGAAGACGGCCACCTGGACCGGAGCGATCTTCGGATGGAAGTGCAGGACGACGCGCTCCGAGGCCTTGCCGCTCTCGTCGGTCCACTGCTCCTTCTCGTAGGCGTCGATCAGCATGGTCAGCGTCGTGCGGTCCATGCCGGCCGAGCTTTCGATCAGCAGCGGCATGTAGTGCCCCTTGGCGGCCTCGTCGAAGTAGCGCAGGTCTTTCCCGGAGAGCGCCATGTGCGCGTCGAGGTCGTAGGTGCCGCGGTGCGCGATCGATTCGAGTTCGCCCCAGCCCCACGGGAACAAGTACTCGACGTCGATGCCGGCCTTCGCGTAGTGCGGGCGCTCTTTCTCCGTCAGTTCGTAGAAGCGCAGGCGATCGGCGCGCACGCCGTAGTCGGAGTACCACTGCTTGCGACGCGCGACCCACTCCTCGAACGCGGCCAGATCCTTGCCGTCGTCGGGGACGAAATATTCCAGCTCCGCCTGTTCGAACTCGCGCATACGGAACGTGAAGTTCCCCGGCGTGATCTCGTTGCGGAACGACTTGCCGATCTGCGCGATGCCGAACGGCGGCCGCTTGCGCGCGCTCTGGTAGACGTTCTTGAAGTTGACGAAGATGCCCTGAGCCGTCTCGGGACGCAGGTAGGCGACCGCGGCCGTATCCTCCATCGGCCCCACGAACGTCTTGAGCATCAGGTTGAACGCGCGCGGCGCGGTCAGCGATCCTTTGGTGCCGCAGTCGGGACACTTGCTCGCATCCTTGACGTGGTCGACGCGGAAGCGATGCTTGCACTGCGTGCAGTCGACCATCATGTCGTTGAACGCATCGACGTGCCCGGAGGCTTTCCAGACCTGCGGGTTCATCACGATCGACGAATCGAACGCCACCACGTCGTCGCGCAGTTCCACGTTCTCGCGCCACCACGCGTCCTTGACGTTCCGCTTCAGGATCGCGCCGAGCGGGCCGTAATCGTAGAAGCCGCCGATCCCGCCGTAGATCTCGCTCGAAGGGAAGATAAAGCCGCGGCGCTTCGCCAGCGCCGTGATCTCTTCCATCGTCACACGTTTCTCGGGTGCGGGTTCCATCGGTCTCCTCGGTCGGATGTCAGGGTTTGGTGCGGAAGACTTCGTGCTGTCCGTAGGTCCGTCCGCGCCAGGTGACGCCGAGACCCGCCGAATGCCGGATGAGCGAGTTCGCGAAGATGATCGCCGCGCCGCAGCCTCCGATCGGCGACCATAGCGAGGAGCCGAGCGGGAACCGCATGCGGCGCATCGCGACTTCGGTCGCGGCGACCGCGATGACGATGCTCGCGATGCAGATCGCGAAGGCGTGGAAGTCGCCCGCGAAGATCGCGACGACCGTAGCGATCTCCGGCAGCGGCGTGACGCAGAGCAGGAACGTCAGGCCGACGAGCGCCAGGCCCGGCTTCCCGCGGACGCCCAGCGCGAAGTTCTTGCTGAAGCCGTCCCAGATCTCGCTCGCCGCGCGGTACATGCGCGTGCGGACGAGACCGTTCGCACCGACCAGCGCGATCGGGAAGCGGCCGTCGCGCTTGAACGCGAGCGCCAGTTCGTAATCTTCCGCGACCTCGTTCTTGACCGCGGCGTGTCCGCCGACGCCGAAATACGCATCCCGGCGGACGATCAGATACTGGCCGTTGAAGAGCGCGTTCTCGACCTTGCTCGCGTCGTGGATGTCTTCGATGGGGCCGAGCGCGAAGGCGATCGCCCAGATGATCGAGGGCATGAACGCCCGTTCGGCGAGCGTCTTGAGCACCTGATGCGGCAGGAGGCTCAGCGCGCCCAGTTCCCGCTTGCGCGCGTAATAGACGGCCGACGCGGTCGCGAGCGGTTCGTGGACGGTGTCGGCATCGGTGAAGAGCAGCCATTCGCCGCGGGCGTGTTTGACGCCCTGATCGAGCGCCCAGCACTTGCCCACCCATCCTTCGGGCAGCGGCGTGCCGTGGACGAGGCGGACGCGCGCGTCGTGCGAGGCGATGCTCTCGACGATCGCGCCCGTCAGATCGTCCGAGCGGTCGTCGATGACGATGAGTTCGAAGTTCGGATAGTCCTGCGCGAGCAGCGACTCCAGACAGTCGCGGATCGAACGTTCTTCGTTGCGCGCCGGCACGAGGATGGAGACGAGCGGGGCGTCGGGCGGCGCGTGGAAGATCTCGCACTTCCAGCCGGATCCGGCAGCGACCCAGAGCGCGCGGATCACGTAGACGATGTTGATCGCGAGCAGGACGTAGGCGACGTAGATCATGCGCTCGCCGCCGTCGCGTGCGCGCGCGGCTGGGTCTCGGCGCGGAGCTGGCCGCAGGCCGCCGCGATGTCGCGGCCCATGTTCTTGCGCACGGTCGTGGGCACGCCCGCGTCCTCGAGCACCTTGGCGAACGCCCAGATGTCCGCGTCGCTCGTGCCCTGATACGGCGCGTCGGGCGTGGTGTTGTAGGGGATGAGGTTCACGTGGTAGAGGTGCCCGCGCATCTTCTCGGCGAGCTCCTTCGCGCACGCGATCGTGTCGTTGACGCCGGCGAGCATCACGTACTCGAAGAACACCTTGCGGTTCGTCTTGGCGACGTAGCGGTCGCAGGCCTCGAGCAGTTCGCCCATCGAGAACTTGCGGTTGACCGGCATGAACGACGAGCGGACCGTATCGTTCGGCGCGTGCAGCGAGATCGCGAGGTTCACCTGCAAGTGTTCGTCGCCGAACCGGTCGATGCGATCGACCAGGCCGACCGTCGAGATCGTGATGTGCCGGTGGCCCAGGCCGAAGCCGTGCGCGTCGTTGAGCAGCGCGACGGCGCCCATCACCGCGTCGTAGTTGTGGAACGGTTCGCCCATCCCCATGAAGACGATGTTCGTGATCTTCTTGCCGCGCTTGGCGATATCGCGCGCGAAGAAGCGCGCCTGGTCGAAGATCTCGGTCGAGGTGAGGTTGCGGCTGAAACCGGCCTGTCCGGTCGAGCAGAAGGCGCAGGCGAACGCGCATCCCGCCTGCGAGGAGATGCAGACGGTGTTGCGGTCACCGTGGTGCTCCATCAGCACCGTCTCGACTTCGTTGCCGTCGCGGAGGCGGAAGAGGCCCTTGGTCGTCTGCTTGTCGCTCGAACGATTGACGACCACCGGCTCGATCGAAGAGAAGCCGATTCCGGCCGCGGTCAGCCGCGCGCGCAGATCTTTCGGCAGGGTGGTGACGTCGTCCACGCCTTCGAGCAGTTCTCTGGTCGCGGCGCGATAGAGCTGCTTGAGGCGATAGGGCTTCAGTTCGAAGGCCGCGGCGAACGCGGCCCCGTCGGCAAAGCCGGCGCGGCGGGCGACATCGTCCGTCCAAATGGTCAGGGCATCCCGGGTCACGGCGGCCATTGTATCATCCTTCGACACGCTCCGGACAGGCTCATGATCGGAACAGGTCGACTTGCTGCGGCTCCGTCTCGGCGGGGGCAGGCTGCGCCAACCGGTCGCGGACGGCCTTGAGGTCGTCCCAGACCAGGCGTTTGACCGCTTCGAGCTCCCCGCCGGTCTGCCGGAGCAGGTAGGCCGGGTGAAACGTGGCCATCAGTGCGATCCCCATCGGCCCTTCATACCAGCGTCCGCGCTGCTTTGTTATCTGGAAGTCCTTACCCAGGAACGACTTTGCGGCCGGCGCTCCGAGGGCCAGGATGACCGTGGGACGGATGATGTCGATCTGCTCGTCGAGGTAGGGACGGCAGTTGGCCATCTCCTCGGGCAGCGGCGCCCGGTTCATCGGTCCCCGTGGACCGGGCGACGTCGGGCGGCATTTGACCGTATTGCAGATGTAGACGTCTTCGCGCCCGAGGCCGATCGCGGCCAGCATCTTCTCCAGCAGTTCGCCCGACCGGCCGACGAACGGCAGGCCCGTCTTGTCCTCGGTATCGCCCGGGCCTTCGCCTACGAGCATCAGGCCCGCGCACGGATCGCCTTCCCCGTAGACGTTGTTGCGGCGCTCCGACCCGATCGTGCACTTGCGGCAGGCTCCGGCGGAGGAGCGGGCGCGTTCGAGCAGGCGTTCGCGGCGGGCGCGTTCTTCGAGGCTCACGAACACGGGAATCCAAGCATGTCCGGAAGTTCCCCGTCCGTTCTCGTCATCCGCCTCGACGCCGTCGGCGACGCGCTCGCGCTCGCGCCGCTGCTCGCCGCGTTCGCCGAGCGCGCGATCGAGGTCGATGTCGCGCTCGGCGAGCGCAACCGCGACGCGTTCTCCTCGCGCGCGATGCACCGGCGCTTCGTCGATCCTACCGGCGGCGCGCTGCAGGCGAACGGCTACGCGTATGCGCTCGTCGCGACGGAGAAGCCGGAGGGCTACCGCCTCGCGCGCGCCAGCGGCGCCAAGCACCGCATCGGGTTCGAGAACGGCTGGGGCAAGCCGATCAAGACGCTCTGGATCCGCACGCTGATGACGTCGACGGTCGTGCGGAGCGCCGGCATGGACGCGAACGCGCCGCACGAATGCGAGGTGCTCTTCGAACTGGGGCGCGCGCTGCTCGGACCCGACCCCGTACCGACGCGCGATCCCGTTCGGCTGCGCCCGCTCGTCCTCGAACGCGAACCGGCGCCCGACCCGCGCGTCGCATTCCAAGTGACCGATAAGTGGGAGCGACTCGGCATCGCCTTCGACGACGTCGTCGCCTGCGCGCGCGGCTGCGAGGGTGCGCGTTTCGTCGCGTCGGCGATCGAACGTCCCTACGCGGAACGTTTCGCCGCGGCGACCGGCGTCGCCGTCGACTATTTCTCCGCGCTCGAGCCCTGGAAAGAGGCGATCGCCGCCGCGCGCGCGCTGGTCGCGCCGGACTCCGGTGCGCTCCACGTCGCGGGCATGACGGGAACGCCCGTCGTCGCCGTCTTCCCGCCGCAGCCGGACCTCGCGCTGCAGGTCGCCCGCTGGCACCCGTGGGCCGCACCATATCGCATCGTCGAAGCCGTTCCGGGCTGGCCGGCGAAGGCCAGAGCCGCGTTCGATGATCTACTCGCCTAGCGGTCAGTCCTGGATGCAGCGATCGTAGAGGGCGATCTTGCCGCTCCTCTGCGTCGGCGTGCGCCCGGCGAGCGCGGGCCGGTATTCCTCCAGGCGCGGCGAGTCGGGAAAGTCCTCGTCGATCAGCATGTGGCAGACGCCGACCGGCGCGTCCGGCATTTCGGGAAGCACCGTGGCGAACGGATCGCGCAGAGCGAGATGCGTGTAGGCCTCTTCTTGCGTCGCGACGTCGAGATATGGCGGAAGCTTCGCCAGGTATGCGTCGAGCGCGACGTCGCGCGGTTGGACGGCGCGCAGCGTCAGCCCCGGATGCAGCGGATCGGCCGCGACGAAGACGGCGACGGTCAACCCGAGCGACCACCAGAGCGCGGGACGCGGCCTCGGTAAGGCGGCGACGGCGAACGCGAACGCGACGAGCGCGTAGCCGGCCCAAGCGCCGGCGTAATGCGTGCCCATCGTATAGGTCGTCGGCATCCGCGAGAACAGCACTTCCGCCAGCGGCAGCACGGCCAGCCACATCCAGCGCGAACGGAACGGCAAGAACGCGAGCGGCGCGAACGCGAGGACGAAGAAGCCGAGCCGCGCGAGGACGCCGCCGAAGAGCAGTCCGCGCAGTTCCCCGGCGCTCCAGGCGTAGAACCGCACCGGCTGCCAGTTCGCGGCCGCATTCGCATGCGGCTGGATCGCCAGGAAGAACAGCGCCGCGACGGCCGCGCCCGCGATCGCGACCCCGCCCGCGAATCGCGCTCGTCGCGCGTCGGAGCGATAGATCCAAGCGCCGATCGCACCCGCCGCCGCCAGGAAGATCGCCTGATCTTCTTTGACGGCGAGCGCGACCAGCGCGGCGATCGCGGCGACGCCGAGATATCCGGCATCGAACGCCCAGAGCAGCCACGCGATCGCCGCCGGAGCGAACGCGTTCTCGTGGAAGTCGACGAACGCCGATCCCGCCAGCGGCGGATAGAGCAGGGCGACCAGCCCGGCGAGGCGCGCGGTCCCGACGTCCGCGCGCGCCCGGACGATCGCGTAGGCGGGCGGCGCGGCGAGCGCGCAGGCGATCGCGGGAAGCGCGATCATCACCAGCGGCGACTTCCAGACGAGCAGCAGCGCGCCGGGCAGATAGAGGATCGGCGAGAAGTGGAAGGCCCAATGGCTGCCTTCGGGCGCGTTGCAGAAGCATCCGAACGCGCTCGCGGCGGTCTGCGCAAAGATGCCGAAGTCGACGAAGTCGTGGTGCGTCGCGTACTTGATCCAGCCCAGCCACGTCAGGAGGGCGGCGTAGAGCGCGACGCCGATCCACAGCAACGGATCCGCGAACGCGCCCTTCTTCACTGCGAACCCGCTCCGATGGTCTTGCGCTGCTGCAGGTACGGCCAGATGAACGTGTCGATCTCGCCGTCGAGCACCGCCCCCGAGTTCCCCGTCTCGACGTTCGTGCGATGGTCCTTGACCATCTGGTACGGCTGCAGCACGTAGGAGCGGATCTGCGAGCCCCATTCGTTGGCCTGCCGTTCGCCGCGCAGCGAGTTCAGCCGTTCGTCGCGCAGTTCCATCTCGCGCTGCACCAATCGCGCGCGCAGCATCGCCAGCGCCAGTTCGCGGTTCTGCGTCTGCGAGCGCTCCTGCTGCGATGCGGTGACGATCCCGGTCGGCAGGTGGACGATGCGCACCGCGGATTCCGTCTTGTTGACGTGCTGGCCGCCGGCGCCGCCGGATTTGTACGTCTCGAACCGGATATCGTCGGGCCTGATCTCGATCTCCGGATGTTCGTCCGCTTCGATCTCCGGGATGACGTCGACCGCGGCGAACGAGGTGTGACGGCGGTGGGCCGCATCGAACGGCGAGAGACGGACCAGTCGATGGACGCCGCGCTCGCTCTCGAGCATGCCGTACGCGTTGCGTCCGCGCACGAAAAACGTCACCGATTTCAGCCCCGCCTCTTCGGCCGGAGATTCGTCGACGAGCTGCGTGGAGAATCCCTTGGCATCGGCCCAGCGCAGATACATGCGCAGCAACATCTGCGTCCAGTCGGCGGCATCCACGCCGCCCGCTCCCGCGAAGATGCTGACGATGGCGCCGTGCGAATCGAACTCGCCGTCGAAATTGGCCGCCATCTCGAGCGCTTCGACCCCCTCGGCCGCCTTGGCGACGTTGCCGTCGACTTCGGCGCTCGCGTCGGCGTCGTCCGCGAAGAGTTCGAGCATCTCGCGCGCGTCGGCGAGGAGCCGTTCCGTCCGCTCGATCCGCCCGGTCTCCTCGCGCAGATCCGCCAGACGTTTCATCGTCCGCTGGGCGTCTTCGGCGTCGTTCCAAAATCCGTCGGCGCGCGAGCGCTGGTCGAGCTCGGCGATGGTGCGGGTCAGTCCCGCGTAGTCAAAGACGCTCCTTGAGCGCGGTGAGGCGCTCGGAGAGGCGCGCGATCGACGTCAGCTGTGAATCGGACATGGCGGACACCCGTTCCGGATTTTTCGGCGCGCCCCCTTTCGGCGCGGACGCCGGCGGGGGATGGACGGACGCCAACACTCCGTGAGAGGAAACGACATGTACGTAAGCGCGCAGGAACGACCGCTCGACGCCCTCGGCTCAGGGATCGGGGGTTTCGAAAATACGCTGGAAGATCTCGCCGACGATATCGCGCCGCCGCCGGGCGACGCCGTCTCCCGGCTGCTGCCGCCGTTCGACCCGATCTCCGCCGGAGCGTCGCTCGGCGGCGGCGCGTTCGGCATGCTCTCGCCGCTCGTGGGCATGCTCGGGCAGTTGCTCTCGCGCCTCTCCGGCGGCAGCGGCGGGCCCGGCGGAATCGGCGGGTTCGGCGGCGGCGCCCACGAGCAGTACTACGGGAACGCGACCGCATCGTCCACCGGGGATCCGCATCTGGCGTTCTCGGCCGACGGAACCGACGCGCATTGGGACAGCATGAACGGGCACGCCGATCTGCTCGATTCGGACTCGTTCCGCGGCGGTTTCCGGATCTCGACGCAGACGACCCAGCCCGGCGCGAACGGCGTGACGTACAACGGCAGCGCGACGATCGCCACGCAGAACGGCGGGACGGCCGTACGGCTGGATAACGCCGGCAACGCGACGGTGATGCAGGACGGCCGCAGTTACGCGCTCGGCGACGGGCAGAGCTTCGATCTCGGCGACGGCGAGCGGGTCTCGCGCGGTGCGGACGGTTCGGTCGAAGTCGACGAACGGAACCGCTTCGGAGGCAGCATCGTCACGACGATGCGCGACGACGGCCAGGGCGTCGACGTCAACGCCACCGCGAGCGGGGTGAGGCTGGGCGGCGATCTGACGGAGGGCGGACGCAGCACCGGCCCGCTGCCGCACCCGCACGTGCGGCCGATGCCGCGCATGCACGCACCCCTTCCGCGTCCCTACCGGGTCTAGAAGCCGGCACCGCCTAGGCGGCGGTACCGTGACACTTCTTGAACTTCTTGCCGCTGCCGCAGGGGCACGGATCGTTGCGGCCGATCTTCGCCTCTTCGCGCTCGTGCGGTTTGGAGACGCCGGCGTCGTCCATGTTCGTGTGCACCTGCTGCGGACGGCGCGGCGCGCCGGGTACGGGGCCGAGCAACTGCTCCGCTTCGTGCGCCGAGAGGCGGCCCTCCGGAACCGGCGCGAGCGATCCGCCCGGGATCCGGTCGAACGCCGGCGGAGCCGGCGCGCCCATCTGATCCGGAGGCGGACCCTGCTCGATCTTCACGTGGAAGACGCCCTTGACGGCTTCGTCCGCGATGTTGTTCTTGAGATCTTCGAAGATCTCGAACGCTTCCTTTTCGTACTCGACGCGCGGATCTTTTTGACCGTAACCGCGCAGACCGATGCCCGTCTTGAGGTGGTCCATCACGTAGAGATGGTCCACCCACTGGCGGTCGATGATCGGCAGCAGCAAGTACCGCTGCTCCACCAGGCGCAGGATCTCGGGGCCGACCTCGGCCTCTTTGGCTTCGTAGGCCTTCTCGGCCACGTCGTGCAGCGCTTGACGGATCTCCTCGCGATCCTTGTGGCTCAGATCTTCCGGCGAGAGCGCGGACTTGACGGGGAAGACCGCGTCGAGCTCCTCCAGGATCGCTTCCACGTCCCAGTCGCTCGGCGGCGCGTTCTCCGGCGCGTTCTGCGCCACGCTCTCGTCGATCTTCGCGTCGATCGACTGCGAGATGAACGAGCGCGAGTCGAACCGGCCCTCGAGGATGTCGCGGCGGTCGCGATAGATGATCTCGCGCTGCTTGTTCATGACGTCGTCGTATTCGAGGACGTGCTTGCGGATCTCGTAGTTGTGGTTCTCGACCTTGCTCTGGGCGCGCTCGAGCGACTTCGTGACCAATCCGGATTCGATCGGGTCCCTGTCGCTGAACCCGACCCGATCCATGATCGAGGTCATGCGCTCGCCGCCGAAGAGACGCATCACTTCGTCTTCGAGCGAGATGTAGAAGCGGGTCGAACCCGGATCGCCCTGACGGCCGGAGCGGCCGCGCAGCTGGTTGTCGATGCGGCGCGACTCGTGCCGCTCGGTGCCGATGATGTGCAGGCCGCCCTTCTCGGCGACGCCCTCGCCGAGCTTGATGTCGGTACCGCGTCCGGCCATGTTCGTGGCGATCGTCACCTGCGCTTCTTGGCCGGCGTCCTTGACGATCTCGGCTTCCTGCTCGTGATATTTCGCGTTGAGGACGTTGCATTCGACGCCCCTGCGCCGCAGCATGGCGGCGAGCACTTCGCTCTTCTCGATGGAGCGCGTGCCGACCAGGATGGGCCGGCCCTTCGCGTGCTCGGCGATGATCTCGTCGACGACCGCTTCGAATTTCGCCTTCTCGGATTTGAAGACGATGTCCGAATTATCGCGGCGGACCATCGGCATGTTCGTCGGGATGACCACGACGTCGAGGCCGTAGATGTCGCGGAACTCGCGCTCTTCCGTCTTGGCGGTACCGGTCATGCCGGCGAGGTTCTTGTAGAGGCGGAACAGGTTCTGGAACGTGATGGTGGCCAGCGTCTGATCCTCGCCGCGGACCTTGATGCCTTCCTTCGCCTCGATCGCCTGGTGGATGCCGTCGGAATAGCGCCGGCCGTACATAAGCCGTCCGGTGAACTCGTCGACGATGACGATCTCGTCGTCCTTGATGATGTACTGCTGGTCCTTATGGAACAGGCTGTGCGCCTTGAGCGCGGCGTTGAGCTGATGCGCGAGTTCGATGTTGCGCTGGTCGTAGAGGTTGCCGATGCCCAGCATCTTCTCGACCTTGGCCACGCCCGCTTCCGTGATCGGGACGGCGTGCGCCTTCTCGTCGACGGTGTAGTCCTCGTCCTTCTTCAGGCGCGGGATGATCTGCGCGAACTTGCCGTAGAGGTCGGTCGACTCTTGCGACGGACCGCTGATGATGAGCGGCGTACGGGCTTCGTCCACCAGGATCGAGTCGACTTCGTCGACGAGCGCGAAGTGCAGCTCGCGCTGCACGAGGTCTTCCACCTGCCACGCCATGTTGTCGCGGAGGTAGTCGAAGCCGACCTCGTTGTTCGTGACGTAGGTGATGTCGCAGTTGTAGGCGGCGCGGCGTTCGGACGGATCGAGCCCGTGCTGGATCGTCCCGACCGTGAGGCCGAGGAACGTGTAGAGCTGGCCCATCCACTCCGAGTCGCGCTTGGCGAGGTAATCGTTGACCGTGACGACGTGGACGCCGCGTCCTTCGATCGCGCGCGCGACGACCGGAAGGGTCGCGACGAGCGTCTTGCCTTCGCCCGTGCGCATCTCGGCGATGCGGCCTTCGAAGAGCACGTGACCGCCCATGATCTGCACGTCGAAGTGGCGCATCCCGAGCGCGCGCTTTCCCGCTTCGCGGACGACCGCGAAGATCTCGGGCAGCATCTCCTCGATCTCGGTCCCCGCGGCGAAGCGCTCTTTGAACTCGACGATCTTGGCGCGCAGGCCGTCGTCGGAGAGCGCGGCCATCTCCGGTTCCAGCGCGTTGACGGCTATGGCGGTCTTGCGTACGCGCGCGACCTCGCGTTCGTTGCCGTCGAAAAGGGTCTTGAGGAAAGCCATACCGTGTACTAACGTTCTCCGCGTGGAAAGGTTGCCCCCGGGAACGGGCGCAGTGGGGCCTTAGTGCTGGGTTGCGACCGAAGTCGGAAGGCCGGTCGCGAGCGGGAGCGCGACCGTAAAGCTGCTGCCCTCGCCCTCGCGCGAGCGGACCGCGAGCGTTCCGCGGTGGACGTCGACGATCTTGCGCGAGACGTAGAGTCCCACGCCGGTCCCGTCGACGCCGCGCCGGCGGGCGTTGCTGGCGCGACCGAAGCGCATGAAGATCGACTGGAGCTCGCCCTCGGGAATGCCGATCCCGCGATCGGTCACCTCGAAGACGGCCCGGTCGCCCTCGTGGCGGACGGCGACGTCGACCCCGTCGTCCGAGTATTTCAGCGCGTTCGAGATCAAGTTGTCGATGACGAAGCCGAAGCGCTGCGGATCGAGCGAGACCATGAGCCGGTCTTCCGGCACGTCGATACGGACGCGGGCGAGCGCCGGACCGGAATCGGCCAGCGCCTCGCGCACGAAAGCGCCGAAGTCGACCACGGAACGGGCGAGCGAGAATCCATCCGCCTGCGTCTGCGCGAGCACGAGCGCGTCTTCCGAAAGGCGCACGAGACGCTGCGTCTGCGCGAAGATCATCTCGACCTCGTCGCTCGCGCCTTCCGCCGCCTCGAGCAGCAGTTCGCAATACCCGAGCACGACCGTGAGCGGTCCCTTGAAGTCGTGCGCGAGCATGGCGATGAGATCGTCTTTGAACTCCGAGGACTCGCGCAGCGCCGCGTTGGCGCGCGCCGTCTCCTGATAGAGCGCCAGGTTGCGCAGGGCCAGGGCGAAGAGCGCTCCGAGTTCCTGGAGCAACCGCATCGCATCGCGTCCGTAGCGTTCGCCCGGGGTCGCGACGATGAGATAGGCGTCGACCGCTTCCGCCTGTCCCGTCTCTCCGGACGTCCGCGCGAGCGGCACGGCGACGTAGCCCTCTCCTTCGGAGACGCGCACGCGCCGGCGATCGCCGGAGTAGCGTTCGTCGGCCGAGGCCATCCGCTTGCGCCGCGACGCGAACAGGTCGGACAGCGCGGCCGCGTCCGGGCCGAAGGAACCGATCGGTGCGAAGCCGATGCCGTTGGAGCGGGTCGCGCAGGCGCGCGGCGCGTTGACGAGTTCCGCCGCGAGCCGGCACATCGCATCCGCGAGCGGCCGCAGCGTCGTATAGTTGAGAATCGTCCGCGCCGCTTCGGCCAGCGTGGCGCGCTCTTGCGCCCGCCGCTCGCGCTCTTCTTTGAGCAGCACTTCGCGCGCGGCGCCGAGCGCGCGCGCGGCCGCATCGGCGAAGAGTCGCAGGGCCGCTATCGGGACGGCGTCCGCCTGGGGCGCGGCGACGGCGATCGTACCGATGGTCCGGCCGTCGAGCGCGATCGGCACCACGGCGGTCGCGTTTCCGTTCGGGACGCCCGCATCGAAGAGCGGGAGGCGTTCGTCGTCGCAGATCGTCGGGCGATCAGCGGAATGGAGGATGACGGAGGCGGGCGCTCCCGCGAGATCCCGGGCGCCGTCGGCGATGATGCGCGCGCGCCGCTCGTCCGAACCGGCATCGGAGAGAGCGACGATCGCGCGCAAGAGCGCGACCGTCGCCTCGGTATCGTGCGAGACTATGACGTGATTCCGATTCCCACGAGCGTTCCCGGCGACGTGTAGGTGGCGGTCGGAGCTACGTTGCCGCTGGCGTTCGCGGCGAAGACGAAGATCTTGCCCGCGCCCGGATCGGCGACGTAGATGAGCCCGTTCTTATCGACCTTGACGTCGCTCGGCGAGACGAATCCCGTGAGCGCGCCGGCGATCGTGCGGATCGGCGCGACGTTGCCCGTCGCGGCGGGGGCGAACACGAAGACGCTCTTCGCGCCGGCGTCGGAGACGTAGATGTCGAGGGCGGCGTCCATCGCGATACCCGTCGGATTCACGAGCCCGGTGCTGGCGCCGCTGATGACGGTCGCCGGCGCGAGGTCGGTGTAGATGCTCGGCGTCGCGGTCGGGACCGGCGTCGGCGTCGGACCGATCGGCGTCGCGGTCGGCGACGGCGTCGGAGTCGGCGTCGGCGATGCGGTCGGCGTCGGGCTCGGCGAACCGCTCGGCGTCGGCGACGGCGTCGGGAAGACGAACTTCTCGACCGAAGCGCCCTGCAGGTTCGTCACCCACAGCGCGTCGTTCTTATCGTAGAGGACGCCCGAAGGAACGTTGAGCCCCGTGGACGGACCGCTCAAGATCAGCGACGGCGAGGTGCCGCCCGCCGATCCGCCGACGTAGACCTGCACTTGGCTCGGCAATCCGGGCAGCGTCGTGCCGGCGAAGACCGTCGCGACGGCCGTCGCGCCGGACCCGGCGTCTATGGCGATGCCGCGGACGCGACCCATCTGCGAGAACGTGAACCCGCCGAACGGGAAGACGTTCCCCGTCGCGAGCGCCTTGATCTCCACGACCGAAGACGCGCTCGTTCCCGCATCGTAGTTCGTGATCCACAGGTCGTTGGTCGAATCGACCGCGATGTATTGCGGCCCGTCGAGCGTCGTGTTGCTGCCGCCGATCTGGAATGCGGGACCCGAGCCGCTGGCGGTCGCCGGCGGATAGATGCTGACGGCGTTCTGCGAGCTATTGGCTGCGTAGAGCGTGAGCGACGGGAAATTCGGACCGATACCCAGCCCACCGTTGAGCGTGGTGTCGTTCGAGTTGCAGGCCGCAACAGCGGCAGCCAGACTCAAGCCGACGAGTCCGAGGGAAAGCCTACGCAGCATGTGATCTCCTATGGGGGAACGCGCCAGATTCCGCGCCCGTGGGTGAGGTTTCCTGGATTGAACGAGAAAGCGGTACCGAGGCGGCCCTTCCGGAGACGGGCTGCCGAAGCAGCAGGAGCACTCCTGCAACGATGGCGATGACCACGACGGCCAGCACGATCGCCTGGACCACCCGCCGCCGGATATAGGCGGGACGGCCCGTTTCGGTATCGATAATCTGACGCGGCACTGAGGGTCTCCTTAGACCGGACGCCTGGCGGGGTGATTTATCTGCTCCGCAGGTACCGTTCTGATGAGTCGCCCGGCCGTGACGAAGGTATACCCCGCCTTGCGGAAGCGCGCCACTACCCCGGGAAGGGCCTCGATGGTCGCCAGCTTGCCCGAGTGGAGCAAGACGATATCCGGCGCGGTCGCATGCTCGTCCACGTGGTCCCGGATCTCGGCGGCCGTCAGGGTCCGCCAGTCGCCGGAATCGTCCGTCCAGAGGACCACCTGGTAGCCCATCGCCTGCGCCACCTTCACCGTCGCCTCGGTGAAGCGCCCGTGCGGAGGCCGCATCAGCGTGCGCTCGGATTCGTCCGGTGCGAGCCGGAGCAGCGTATCGCGACCCTTGATGAGTTCCGCGCGCACCTGCGCGTCGGTCTCGGTATCGAGGTCCGGATGCGAGTACGTATGATCGGCGATCTCTTCCCCGTCGGCATGGATGCGCGCGGTCAGCTCCGGCCATTGTTCGGCGTCGCGTCCGATGAGGAAGAACGTCGCCCGAACGCGCAGCGCGCGCAGTTCGGCCAAGAGCAGCGGCGTGAAGACCGGATAGGGGCCGTCGTCGAACGTGAGCGCGATCAGTTTGGGACGGCCGGTCCGGTTCGCCTCTTCGCGTTCGTGGATCAAGCGATCGACGCGCGCCGAGAGATCGGGCGAGAGCGCGTCGTGCGCGCTCATCGAGGGGGTGATCAGGGCGGGCTTCACGAGATTGCCCGAGTGCACGAACAGCCTCCACGCGCCCAGGCCTAACAGCGCCGCGACCGCGATCGCGACGATCGTACGAACGCGCGAGCTCATGGGGCGTGCGTCGCCTTCGCCCCGGCCTTCTCGGCCGAGAGCGCCGTCAACAGGTCTTTCCCGACGACGAGCGTGACGTCGCTCTTCGGCGTCGCCGTACCGTCGCTTCCCAGGACCGGAACCGCCTGCAGGCTCGCCGGCAGCGCGATCCGCACCTTCGCGCCGGCGAACGTGGTCGTCGAATGTTCGTGGATCTCCGTCCCCGTGACATCGACCGGCGCGTTGCCGACGTCGCCGATGAGGAAGCCGCGCGTCCTGAGCACGTCTGCGACCAGATGCGCTCCGCCCTGCACGCCGCTGCCGTTCTGGACGTCGACGCGGATCGTCCCCGGCGGGATCGAGGCGAGCGCCATCGCGTCGGGCGACGGCATCGGCGTCGGCGGCGCGATCAGCATGTCGCGTACCTTCGCGCGCTTCTCCGCGGGATCGACGGTGATCGCGGCACCGCCATCGGCAAGCGTCACGTTGTCGGCCATGTGCAGTTGGTCTTGGACGATGCCGTCCTTCGGTACGTCGGCGAAATAGGCGGCGAGCGCGAGCATCTGGCTCTGCGTCAGATCCGTCGTGACGTTCTTGCGGACGAAGGCGATGAGATCGCCGAAATGCAAGAGCGTGTTGAGCTTGTCGCCGCGGGCCTTGGCGACGATCGCCTGGACGACCTGATCCTGGCGCATCGAGCGGCACGGATCGCCGCACCAATCGTGGCGGTATCGCGAATACCCGACGGCTTGATCGCCGTTGAGGTGCTGGAGGCCCGGCTTCAGGTGGATGTGCAGGTGTCCCCAGTTGTCGTCGTAATTCAACGAGTCCTGACCCTTGCACTGGTGGGCCTGCAGACAGTTCGAATCTTTGACGTCGATGTCGACGCCGCCGATCGCGTTGATGATGTCCTTGACCGAATCGGAGCGCAGGATGACGTATTTGTCGAACGGCGGCGAACCGAGATAATTGGCGATCACCGACTTCGATTCTTTGATCCCGCCCTCGGAGTAGGCCTCGTTGATCTTCGCCTGACGGCCGCTCGGCATGGTCGCGACGGTGTCGCGCAGGATGCTGAGGACGTACGCGCGCTTCTTGTCGAAATCGAGATTGATCGCCTTGATGACGTCGGTGCGCGCGGCCGCCGAATATTCGATGTCCTTATCCGTGTAGTCGTAGTCCAGCCCGACGACCAGCACCAGCAAGTTGTCCTTGCCGAAGACCTGCTGCGGCGTCTGGACGCCCGCGATCTCGCCGATCACGGCGATCGGGCTCTTGTGCTGGAAGATCGAGAATCCGGCCACGACGGAGATCAGGCCGGCGACGACGACGACGGCGACGATGCCTATCCGTTTGAGTACCGGCGGTTTCGGGTTATCCAACGACGACACGTTCCTTTGCGCGACCGAAGAAATCGAACGGCCCGCAGCCGTCGAGCGTGACCGGGACGAACGTCCCGACCTCCGCCTCACCCGAGAAATAGATCCCGCCGTCGACGCCCGGCGCCTCGCCCTGCGAGCGGCCGTACCAGACGTCTCCGGCGCCGAGCGCGGCCCGGAACGGATCGTTCTTGCGCAGCGTGCGACGTTCTTCGACGAGCACGTCTACCGTCTCTCCGCCGCGCCTGCCGCGCGCCCGCTCCGACGCGAGACGCTGCGCTTCGCGCAGGCGCACGAGCCGCTTGCGGCGTTCGCGCGCCGGCACCTTGCCCGGAAGTTCCGCCCCGGGCGTATCTTCTTCCGCGCTATATTCGAAGAAGCCGACGCGGTCCAGTTCGGCGCGGCCGATCCACGCTTCCAAGTAGTCCACGTGCTCCTGGGTCTCGCCTGGGAACCCGACGATGAACGTCGAGCGCATCGTTATGCCCGGCACGCGTTCGCGGAACGCCTCGATGATCTCCAGATACCGCTCGCCGTTGCTCGGCCGGAGCATCGCGCGCAGGACGTCCGGATGCGCGTGCTGCAGCGGCATGTCCATGTACTTGCAGACCTTCGGAAGGCGCGCCATCGCCTCGATCAACTCGCCATCGACCGTCGCCGGATACAGGTAGAGCAGCCGGATCCACGCGATCCCGTCGATTTCCGAGAGCCTTTCCAGCAGCTGCGCCAGACCGCCGCGACGATGGCCGCGGTCGCGGCCCCACATCGAGGTGTCTTGCGCGATGAGGATGAGTTCTTGCGTTCCGCCGGCCGCGAGCGCGCGCGCTTCGGCCAGGATCGACTCCTCGCTGCGGCTGCGGAATTTCCCGCGCAGCTTCGGGATGATGCAGAACGTACACGGGTGATCGCAGCCTTCCGCGACCTTCAGGTACGCGGTGGCGCGCGGCGTCGTGATCAGTCGCGGAAGGAAATCGTGCTCGGGTTCTTCGTCGAACTGCAGGCGCACCGGGCGATGACCGGCGCGGACGTCTTCGAGCATCTCGGCGATTCCGGCGTACGCGCCCGTGCCGACGACGCCGTCGATCTCCGGGATCAGCGCCTGCAGCTGCTCGCCGTAACGCTGCGCGAGGCAGCCGGCCACCACCAGCTGCTGGTCGGAACGCTTGTTCTGCGCGTGTTCGAGGATCGTCTCCGTCGATTCTTCTTTGGCCGGATCGATGAACGCGCACGTGTTGATGACGACGGTATCGGCCTGCGCCGCGTCGGGCTCAAGCCGCCATCCGGCCGCGCCCAATTTCGCGATCATCACCTCGGTATCGACGAGGTTCTTCGCGCAGCCCAGCGAGACGAACGATACCGACGGCACGCTAGCGGTAGTTCACGAACTGGAGCGGCAGTTCGAAATCGGCCGCGCGCAATGCGTTCTGGACCGTCTGCAGATCGTCTTTGCTCTTCGAGGTGACGCGGATCTGCTCGTCCTGGATCTGCGTGTTCACCTTGAGCTTGAGCGCGCGGACCTTCTCGGCGATCTGCTTGCTCTTATCCTTGGGGATGCCGTTGCGCAAGGTGATGACCTGCCGCACGGTACCGCCGAGCGCCGAGTCGACCTTGCCCATGTCGAAGGCCTTGATGTCGATGCCGCGCTTGACGGCCTTGCCCAGCACGATGTCGACGACGTTCTTCATCTTGAGCTCGTCGTCGGAGACGATGGTGATGGCCTTGTCGTCCGACGCGATCTCCGTCTTGCTGTGCTTGAAGTCGAAGCGGCCCTCGATCTCCTTGCGCGCCTGATTGAGCGCGTTGTCCAGTTCTTGCCGGTCGATCTTCGACACGACGTCAAACGAAAATTCGCTGGCCAATGAAAACTCCTAGAGCGTGAACGTGCGCTCGACGACGTCGCCGGTCTTGCCGAGGATGCCGACGGACTTCCCGTCGACGATCGCTTCGACGCCGCCCGCGTTACCGACGCGGACGATCGCGACTTTCCCGTGAAATGCCTTCACGGTCCCCGCCGGAAACGTACCCTCAATACTAGCACCGCCGTCAACGACGACCCTCAGCCATGAGGCCGCCGAGAGGTGCAGTTCCAGGCTGTTCGGCCCGCCCGAGGCGAGCGGCGACGGACTGGCCGCCGGACCGGCGGGGCTATTAGAAGGAAGCGGCGTGGCCGTGGCCTCGGCGGTAGCCACCGCGACCGTACCGGAGGCGGGCTTCTGCAGCGTCATCTCGTTGTAGACGACGAACGCCACCAGGGCGACGGCGACCAGGCTCGCGATCCAGATGATGGGCGAGAGGCCGCCTCGCCGGGGCGGGAGCGGATCGGGGCCTTCGTCGGGCGGGGCGGCGGAGGCAGCGGAGGAGACCGGCGCCGTCCCGGACGACGCGTTGAAAGCCGCGACCGATTCCTCCGGGTCCAGCCCCAAGAAGCGCGCGTACGTCCGCAAGAAACCGCGGGCGTAGACCGGAGCGCCGATGGTGGCCCAGTTCTCTTCCTCGATCGCGCCGAGATAGAGGGCGCGGATGCGGAGCTGCTCCGAGACTTCGGAGAGCGTCAGACCGCGGGCTTCCCGCGCGGCACGAAACCGGTCACCCAGTGCAGGCATTTGGGGCTTCTGTTAGCCCCGTTACCCTGTTATCCTGTCCGAAAGACCTATGGCAAAAGCACGCGTAATCGCCGCGATGAGCGGCGGAGTGGACTCGGCGGTGGCCGCCGGACTGCTCGTAGAAGCCGGATACGACGTCGTCGGCGTGACGATGCGGATGTATGCGCCCACGCGCGCGCCGCACGCCAAGAGCTGCTGCGGGATCGACGATTTCGACGACGCCCGCAGGAGCGCCGCGACGCTCGGGATCCCGCATTACGTGTTGAACTTCCAAGAGACGTTCCGCAAGAGCGTCGTCGAGCGGTTCGCCGACGACTATGCGGCCGGTCGCACGCCTAACCCCTGCGTCTCGTGCAACAACTTCGTCAAACTCGGAACGCTGCGGGAGTATGCCGACCGCCTCGGCGCGCGCTACGTCGCGACCGGCCACTACGCACGCGTCGACCACCGCGACGACGGGCCGCATCTCTTCCGCAACCCGCACGCGAAAGATCAGGCCTACGCCCTCGCGCAACTCACCCCCGACCAGCTCGATACGCTCCTGCTCCCGCTCGGCGAGATGGATAAGGCGACGGCGCGCGCGCACGCGCTGCGTCTCGGCATGCCGGTGCACGACAAGGCGGAATCGCAAGACATCTGCTTCGTGGAAGGCGGCGACTATCGCGAGGTGCTCGAGCGCGTGCGCCCCGGCATCAACGCGCCCGGCGCGATCGTCGAGAACGGCGCGAAGGTCGGGACGCATCCCGGTATCGCGAACTTCACCGTCGGCCAGCGCCAGGGTCTACCCGCGAGCAGCGACGGCGCGAAGTTCGTGACGCGCGTCGACGCGAAGACGAACACGATCGTCATCGGCCGCGAAGACGAGCTCTTCTCGACCGACCTGATCGCTGACGAAGTCAACCTCATCCGCCCGGAACGCTTCGCCGGCGGCGCTACCGACGTACTCGCCATGGTCCGCTATCGCGCCGTCCCCGCCCCCGCCAAAGCCGCGATCCGGCCCGACGGCACCCTGAGCCTCGCCTTCGAAACGCCGCAGCGCGCCATAACCCCGGGCCAACTCGTCGCCTTCTTCGACACGAACGGCGACGAAGTTCTCGGCGCCGCCACCATCAGAGAGGCGCAGTAAGCGCACCACCCGCTGTGTCACCCTGAGGAGCGAGTGCAGCGAGCGTCTCGAAGGGCGCCGTCACCATTGCCACCGCCGAAGCATTAGGAACAGCATGGTTCCCTACGTCACGATCGCGCTGATCCTCACTCTCGTGCCTATCGCCGCGCCGGCGGGGACCGCCGGCACGATCGCCGGCACCGTCTTCGATGCCGAGACCACGTAAGGGCGATGCACCAAGGGAGACCCGACGAGGATTTCCAGGACATCCGCTTCACACCGGGAGTCGTAACCGCGCCAGGCGCGACGATGATGCGATGAGGGGTCGGATGCAAAACTCGATCCACCCTGCCGCGATCGTCGCACTTCTAGCGTTCGCGCCGGCGGCGGCATCGGCGGGCACGACCGGCATGATCGACGGAATCGTCTTCGATGAAGTCCACCATCGGGCTGTCCCGAACGCGATAGTCACCGCCTCATCCCCGCAGATGGTCGAGAGCGTACGCACCGATAGTTCGGGACACTACCGCTTCATGAGCCTCACTCCGGGCCCCTATATCGTCAGCACTAAGGTCGCGCCACTGGCCGAGAAGTATCGATGCGCATTCGTAAGTGCCGATGGGTGGCTGCGCGTCTATCTAGGCCTGTCGTACGTGGACACCGATTATTGGTGCGCCGACTCGCCCGGACTCGTCAGGCCGGGGACGACGGCCGATGTCTACACCGTCCCATAGTCCAGCAGCGGGTCACGCCGTGGCGAGGGCTACGTCGTCGCGGAGGTTCCAGTACGTATCGCGGATGACGGGCGTGAAGCCGGCGCCGATGATGGTGTTCTCGAGGTCCTTGCGGCTGGCTTCGTTGGTCGAGCCGGCGTCGTGCACGACTTGCTCTTCGAGGATGGTGCCGCCCATATCGTCGCAGCCGTAGAACAGCGCGAGCTGACCGAGCTTGAGACCCGGCGTCAGCCACGAGGCTTGCAGATGCGGGAAGTTGTCCAGGAACAGGCGCGAGACCGCGAGCACGCGCAGATATTCGAGGCCGGTCGCCTCCTTGCCGCGCAGCGGCGTCTTGTGCGGCACGTAGTACCACGGGATGAACGCGGTGAATCCGCCCGTCTCGTCCTGCAGATCGCGCATCACCAGCATGTGCTCGATGCGTTCCTCGTCCGTCTCGATCGAGCCGAACATCATGGTCGCGGTCGTCGGCATGCCGAGCAGCTGCGCCTGACGCATCACGTCGAGCCACACGTGCGGCTGCACCTTGCGCGCCGAGATGCGTTTGCGCACGCGCTCCACCAGGATCTCCGCGCCCGCGCCGGGCAGCGACTTCATGCCGGCCGCCTTGAGGCGCTTGAGCACGTCGGGGACGCTCATCTCCTCGACCTTGGAGAGGCCGAGCACTTCGGAGACCGAGAGCGAGTGCACGTCGACGCCCGGATACTCGATGCAAACGCGCTTGAAGAGCTCCTCGAACCACGGGAGTCCGAGTTCCGGATTGACGCCGCCCTGGATCATGATCTGCGTCGCGCCTTGGTCCGCGGCGAACTTGACCCGGTTCAGCACCTCGTCGTGCGACATCGTGTAGCCTTCCTTGTGCTTCTCCGGACGGAAGAACGCGCAGAAGGTGCAGTGGACGTTGCAGACGTTCGTGTAGTTGATCGTCGTGTCGATGACGTACGTCACGGTCGTGCCGGGGTGCAGCGCCATGCGGCGCGCGTGCGCGGCCATCCCCAGTTCGTGGAGGTCGGCCTCCTTGTAGATGCGGACGCCCTCGTCGTACGAGAGACGGCCGCCGTTGGCGGCCTTTTCCAACAGACTAGCGACTGACGACACCGATTGCCTCCGGGAGGACGGGCGGTTCGCTGCCGATCGCGCCGATGACGCGAAGTTCGCGACAGAACGCCCGCAGGCCGCTCTGCGCGGCCGAGTGGAACGTGAAGTTGAGTTTGGCGTAGTAGCGTTCGTAGAATCCGGACGGACGCGGGAACACCCCTTGCGCGAGCGCGCAGACGCGATCCATATTGCCGCGCGCCCACGTATAGGCATCGGTCAGCGCATGCATGCAGGCCCGCACCGCTTCCGGATCCCGCTCGTAGGCCTCGCGTCGCGTTGCCCAGACCGCGAAGACGGTCTGCTCGCCGGTCCATTCGTGCCAGAGCGCGCCCAGATCGTAGACAAATTCGCGCGGCAGCGTCTGCAGCGCGTCGATGGCCGCGTCGCCGATGAGCAGTGCGGGTCTACCGGCCAGCGCATGCTCGAGCGGACGTGCATCTTCCACGAACGTCGCGGCGACCTCATACCGGCGCTCGAGCAGCACGCGCAGCAGGTTCCGGCCGCTCGCGGACTCCTCGGTGACGAAGATCTCCGCGCCCTCGAGCAGGGCGGGCGGCGCCTGCGAGACCAGCACGACCGAGATGACTTCGTCGCGCGCGCCGATGCAGAGGTCCGGCAAGAGCACGAGCTGCTCGTGATGGGCGGCATACGCGAACGCGCTGATCGGGCTCAAGTCCAACTCGCCGGCGAGCAGCATCGCGTTCAGGCGCGCCGGCACGTCCGCGTGCAGCGTCCCCGGATAGGCGATCGCGCCTTCGTCGAAGGCCGCATAGATCGGCAGATCGTTCGTATACCTGATCCGCCCGCAGCGCAGGGCCATCAGACGTTGGCCAGCTCGGGCGTGGGCGGCGTCCAATCGTGCGGGAACGTCTCGTAGGTGCTGTTGCGGCGCACGGGCACGTAACCGGCCGCTTCGATGAGGCGGCGGAACTCGCGATCGTCGACGTATTGTCCCGACTGCGTACCGGCCGAGTGATAGATCAGCTCTTCGTCCGTAGACCCGTGCGTGCCGTCCATGTCGTCCGCGCCGAATTCGAGCGCCACCTGACAGACCTTGATGCCTTGGATCATCCAGTAGGCCTTGATGTGGTCGAAGTTGTCGAGCATCAGGCGCGCGACCGCGAACATGCGCAGGTCGTCCAGGCCACTCGTCCAGCCGCAATCGTTGAGTTCGTTGCCGTCGGGGTGGAACGCGAGCGGGATGAACGCGTTGAATCCGGGCGAGCGCTTCTGCGATTCGCGCAATTTGATGAGGTGATCGACCCGGTCTTCGAGCGACTCGATCTGGCCGTAGAGCATGGTCGCGTTGGAAGCGATGCCCTGACGGTGCAGTTCTTCGTGGATCGCGAGCCAGTTGTCGGCGCTCACCTTGTTCGGGCAGATCTTCTTACGCGTCTCTTCGGCGAAGATCTCGGCGCCGCCGCCGTTGACGTTATCGAGTCCGGCCTCTTTGAGCGTCGCGATGATCTCCGCGAACGACATGCGATGGCGCTTGGCCATGTACTCGATCTCGGCCGCGGTGAAGAACGAGAGCTGGACGTGCGGAAGCGCTTCCTTGAAGCGGCGCATCAGCGGGACCCAGTAGTCGAGCGAGAGCTGACGCGGATCGTGCCCGCCGACGATGTGGATCTGGTTGAAGTTGTCGCCCGTCTCGAGCGCCTTGGCGAACACGACGTCGGCCGACATCCGGACGACGCGCTCTTTCTCCTTGAACTCGTCCACGGCGAACGCGCAGAACTTGCAGCCGGCGTAGCAGACGTTGGTCGAGTTGATGTAGCGGTTCAGGACGTAGTAGACGTTCTTGCCGGATTTGCGCTCTTTGACCTTACGCGCCATGCGGCCGAGGTTGTGGAGGTCCGGCGTCTTGAAGAGCGCCAAGCCGTCGTCCATCGAGAGGGGTATGCCCTCGTCGACCTTGTTCTCGATCGCGCGCAGCGCGGGGTCCATCGGGTAGCTCACGGGTAAATCCATGTCGTCGGAGAGTGGCGATACTTCACTGTAGGCGCGCCCGGCTGGGCGGCCAAGGACCTTTATCGGCGCAACGCCCCGGCTCCCGCGCAGACCAGGGCCGCGGCCAGAAGAGCGCCGCCGATCAGGTCGGTGGCATAGTGCGCTCCCAGCGCCAGACGCGACCAGAGGATCGCGACGACCAGGACCCCGAGCAGCCAGCCGGCGATGCTCTTCTCGGGAAGCCCAGCGCGCCACAGCCGCCACGCCCAGAATCCGTAGAACCCGACGGCGATGGCCGCATGCGAAGATGGATACGAGAACGCGGTCTCGTGCTTGACCACCCAATCGAGCCGGCGAGGGCGCGTGAAGAGGTGCTGGCAGAGGTCCGCGGCCAGCCAGCAGACGAGCAGCGAGCCGATCGAGAACAAGATCGGTGCCCGCCACTCCGGGTAGCGCCACGCGACCGCCAGCAAGACGATGCAGAGCGGCCCGAGGACGAGCGGATAGCACGACCAGGTCAGCCACCACGCTACGAGGGTGCCGTGGTCCAGCAGCGCATCTTCGAGCGCGACGAGGGGCGCAGGCTCGCCGGAATGCCCGACGATGAGTCCAAGCCCGACGAATGCGGCCGCGAACAATGCGCCGGCGACGAGCAGCGCACCGCGCGAGTTGCCGGCCTCGGTCATTCCGAGCCCGTCTTGGCGAATAGATCGATTCCGTTCCACCCGGCGATACCGATCCCGCAACAGACGATCGTGTTCCACTATGCGAACAGGTCTTGCTGGTCGTTCTCGCTCTTGCCCAGGCGCGAGGCGATCTGCTCGAGCTCGGGCAGGCCGAGGATGATGCGGCGTGGCTTGGTGCCTTCGTGCGGGCCGACGACTTTGAACTCTTCCAACTGCTTCATGATGCGAACGGCGCGCGGATGGCCGATCGAGAACTGCGACTGCAGCTGCGCCGTCGACGCGTACTGCGTCTCGATTATGAACTTCGCCGCGTCGTAGCAGAGCGGATCGACGTCCTTCTTGCTCGCGTCGTCGTCGGAGATCGGCACCACTTCGACGTCGAGCAGATTATCCGGACGCGCCTGCTTGGCCCAGAAGTCGACCAGTCGCGAGACCTCGTTGTTGCTGATGAGCGCGCCCTGCGCGCGCACCGGCTTGGGCGCGTCGATCGGGAGATAGAGCATGTCGCCCCGCCCGAGCAGGCGTTCCGCGCCGCCCATGTCCAGGATCGTGCGCGAGTCGATCTGCGAGGAGACGGCAAAGGCGATGCGCGACGGGATGTTCGCTTTGATCAGGCCGGTGATGACGTCCACCGACGGCCGCTGCGTGGCGACGATGAGATGGATGCCGGTGGCGCGCGCCAGCTGCGCGAGCCGCATGATCGTGGTCTCGACCCGCGCCGGGGCGACGAGCATCAGGTCGGCGAGTTCGTCGATGATGATGACGACGTAGGGCAGTTTCTCGTCGGGGAACTTCGCGTTGTACTCTTCGATCTTCCGGACGCCGGCTTTGGCGAAGCGCTCGTAGCGCGTATCCATCTCCTTGGTCATCTCGAAGAGCGCGCCCGCCGCCATGCGCGGATCGGTGATGACGTCTTTGATGAGGTGCGGGATGCCGTTGTAGACGGTCAGTTCGACGCGTTTCGGGTCGATCATCAGCATCTGCACCTGATCGGGCGTCGCCGAGGAGAGCAGCGAGGCGATGATGCAGTTCAGGCAGACGGATTTGCCGGCGCCGGTCGCGCCGGCGACGAGCAGGTGCGGCATCTTGGCCAGATCGCCGAAGACGGGCCGGCCGGTGATGTCCTTGCCGAGCGCCATCCACAGCGGCGGCACTTGGCCCCGGTTCGGAAGCGCGTCGAGGATCTCGCGGACCGCGACGATCGAGACGGTCGCGTTGGGCACTTCGATTCCGACGGCGCTCTTGCCGGGGATCGGCGCTTCGATGCGGATCGACGTCGCGGCGAGCGCGAGCGCGATGTCGTCGGCGAGCGAAGCGATGCGCGAGATCTTGATACCGCGCTCCGGCTTGAGTTCGTAGCGCGTGATGCTCGGCCCGCGCTCGATGTGCGTGACCTTCGCACCGACGCCGAACGACGCGAGCGTGTCTTCCAATACGTGCGCGCGATTGGAATCGTCGACCGCCTGCGCTTGCGGCGGGTCGAAGAGCGAGAGATCCGGGAGGCGATAGGTCCGCTGCGCGCCGGCCATCGCCGGCGATTCGTATTCGGGCTCGGCCTCCGGCTCGTCTTCCGGCTCGGGCTCGACCACGATCGTCGGTGGCGGGACGTGCGGTACGAAGGCCGCGACGGGCACGATCTCGCGAGCCGGTTCCTCGTCCTCGACGTCGTCTTCGTCGACCGGTTCTTCCGCGGCCGTCACGTCGAAGAACGCCGGCGCCGGCCGCTCCGGCTTCGGCGCGGCCGGTTTGGCGGCGGGTTTCGGAAGCGCGAACGCGTCGCGCATGCTGCCGTGGCCCTCCGGCAGTGCCAGCTTCGGCAGGCGCACCTTCGCGAAGAGGCCCACCAGCAGGCCGATGATCTTCTTCAGGCTCGCTTGGCTCAACCATAGGGAGAGCGCCAGCACGCCGACCACGAGGACGATCCAGCCGCCGACCCCGCCGAGAAGCGCCGTCAGCGCCCACCAGATGTTACCGCCGACGAATCCGCCCGATCTCATCCCGCGCGACCCGAACGCCGCATCGATCATGAGGAAGTAGCCGAGCGACGCGAGCCCCAGGGTTGCGATCATCCGCGGAACGTTGATCTCCAGGAAGATGATCGCGCCGAAGAGGCCGACCAGCACCGGGAAAAGCGGTGCGCCTCCTCCAAACACCTGGGCGAGCACGTGCGCCGTCCCGGAGCCTACGACACCGGAGCCTTTCGGGATAGCGAGCGCGACGCCGAGCAGCAAAGCCAGCCCGATCGCCGCAATACCGACGATTTCGAGGTTGAGTCGCGTTGACGATGTCGCCTTTCGGCGAACGCGTGCCATGAGAACAGCCGTTTCGCGAAGGAGCCCATTTGACCCCGCCGACCATCGTCGTCCTCGAAGGCGACCAGACCGGACAAGAACTGCTCGTCGAATCGCTGCGCGTGCTCGACAAGTCCGTGATCGACGTCGAGCTGGCATTCGAGCACTACGACCTCTCGCTCGAGAAGCGCCGCGAGACGCAGAACCGGATCGTCACCGACGCGGCGGAAGCGATGGTGAAGCATCGGCTCGGTCTGAAAGCCGCGACCATCACGCCGGAAGTCTCGGGCGACGTCGGTTCTCCCAACGCGATCCTGCGCAAGGCCATCGACGGGAAAGTCATCGTTCGCACCGGACGGAAGCTCCCGCGCGTGCGCCCGGTCGCCGGCATCCACGCGCCGATCTCCGTGGTGCGCATGGCCGTGGGCGATGCCTACGGCGCGAAGGAATGGCGCGAGGGCGAGGGCACGGACGAGATCGCCTGTCGCACCGAGACGATCACCCGCGGCGTCTGCCGCGTCGTCTCCGAATACGCGTTCGTCCATGCGAAGAAGATCGGCGCGAAGGTCTTCGGCGGCCCGAAATACACCGTCAGCCCCGTCTACGAAGGCATGCTCAAGGAAGAGATGGATGCGGCCGCGGCGCGCCACACCGACGTGGTCTACGAGCCGCAGCTCATCGACGCGACCTACGCGCTACTGCTCTCGACCGCCGGGGACGTGCCGCTGGTCATCCCGTCGCTCAATCGCGACGGCGATTGCCTATCGGATCTCGTCATGCAGCTCTTCGGCTCGATCGCCGGCGCCGAGTCGATCCTGCTCTCGTTCGATGCGGACCTCAAACCGAACGTCGTCATGGCCGAAGCGCCGCACGGCACCGCGCCGCGGCTCTTCGGGAAGAACGTCGCCAACCCGCTCGCGATGATCCTCGCCGCCGGCGCGCTGCTCGGCTACGTGGACGACAAGCGCGCGGCCAACGCCTCGCGCGCCATCTACGAATCCGCGCTCGAAGCGGTGCACGAAGGCATCGCCACCGCCGATCTCGGCGGCCAGTCGAGCACGACCGAGTTCACCGACGCCGTCATCGAAGGCGTAAAACGCAAACTGGACGTCTGGTCGACGATGTAAGACTTCGTCGCCGGCGTCAAGCCGCGATGCAGGCCACTCCGGCGAGCGCGAGCGCGACGCCGACCTTTTGGATCGACGCGAGCCGCTCGTGGAGGACGGCACGCGCCAGGATGACGGTGCTCGCGGGATAGAGCGAGGTCAGCACCGCCGCGATGGAGAGTTGGCCCGCGTGGTCGGCGAGCACGAAGAAGACGTTGGCGCTCATATCGATCGCCCCGGCCAGGAGGATGAGCGGCGCGATGCCGTTGGCCGGCACGATCGACCGGCGTGCGATCAGCGCGACGAGCGCGAGGAATAGCGCGGACGCGAAGCGCGCCGCGAGCAGCGGATGGAGGCCGGCTTCCGGCCGCGCCACGCCGAGGAAGAGATAGAAGCCGCCGATCACGATGCCGGACGCGATCGCCTCGCGAACGCCGGCCGTCGAGAACTCCAGCCGTCCGTCGTCTTCGTGCGAGAGCGAGATGAGCACGACGGCGATCAGCGCGATGCCGATGCCGGCGAACTGGAACCACGCGAGCGACTCGTGGCGGACGATCACGCCGAAGATCGCCGGCCCGGCCGCGGCGAGCACCGCGGTGATCGGCGAGACGACGCCCATCTTGCCGATGGAGAGCGCGTGATAGAGCAGCGCCAGGCCGACGCCGCCGCAGACGCCCGAGAGCGCGCCCCACGCGTAGTCCGAGACGCGCGGGTCCGCATGCACGAACGGCACGATCGCGACCAGCAGCACGAACCCGGCGAGTTGCGAGAAGATCGTCACCGCGAAGATGCTCGTCCTGCGCGTCGCGAGGCCGCCGCAGAAATCGGCCGCGCCGTAGAACGCGGCCGCGACGAGTCCGTAGAGGACGGCGATCATCGCTGCGTCGGATCCAACGCGTCGCGCAGGCCGTCGCCGAGCAGATTGAATCCGAGCACGAGCAGGGTGATCGCGACGCCCGGGAAGACGAGCGCCCACGGCGCGGAGAGCCAGTAGTCGCGCGCGTCGTTGAGCATCGCGCCCCACTCCGGCGCGGGCGGCCGCGCGCCCAAGCCCAGATACGAAAGGCCGGCCGCTTCGAGCGTCGCGGTGGCGATGCCGAGCGACGCTTGGACGAGCAGCGGCGCCATGATGTTCGGCAAGACGTGCCGCACGACGATGCGCGCGGTCCGCGCTCCGATCGCGCGCGCGGACTCGACGTACTCGACGTCGCGTACCGCAAGTACCGAAGCGCGCGCCAGGCGCGCGTACTGCGGGATATAGACGATGCCGACCGCGATCATCAGATGGTCGATCGACGGGCCGAGGACCGTGGTGATGCCGATCGCGAGGATGATGGACGGGAAGGCCAGCATCACGTCGGCCACCGCCATGATCGCCTCGTCGATCTTGCCGCCGAACCAGCCGGCCAGCACGCCGAAGAACGTCCCGAGCACGATCGCGAGGCCGACCGCGATGAAGCCGATGCGCACCGAGATGCGCGCGCCGTAGAGGATGCGGCTGAAGACGTCGCGCCCGAGCTTGTCCGTACCGAACCAATGCGCGGCGCCGGGCGCGACGGTCTGCTGGGACAGGTTCTGTGCGAGCGGATCGACGTGCGTGACGAGCGGTGCGAAGATCGCCGCGATCACGATGAGGGCGACGACGGACAGGCCGATCAGCGCCCCGGGCGAACGCCGGAGCCCGCGCCACACGTCTTGCGCGTAGGAGCGCCGAGCCGGCTCCGTCAGACTTCCATCACCACCGGGATCACCACCGGCCGGCGCTTGGTCTTGTTGAAGATGGCCTTCGAAAGGCCGTTGCGGATGTGTTCTTTCACGCTGTTCGGATCGCGCATCGCTTCGACCGAGATGTCCTCGATGATCGTCCGCGTCGCCTCGCGCAGTTCGTCCATCACGCCTTCGGACTCGGGCATGTAGAACACGCCCTTGGAGATGAGATCCGGTCCGCTGGTCAGGCGCGCTTCTTCCGCATCGATGGCGACCACGACCATCATGATGCCGTCGCTCGCGAGCGCCTTGCGATCGCGCAGCACCGCTTCGCCGACGTCGCCCACGCTGGAACCGTCGACGAGCACGTTGCCGCCGTACGTCTTGCCGACCTTGTCGGCGTAGTCGTGCGTGAATTCGAGCACGTCGCCGTTCTCCACGACGAACACGTTCTCGGGATGGACGCCGGTCTGCGTCGCGAGCCGCCCGTGATGCACCAGCATCCGGTACTCGCCGTGGACGGGAATGAAGTTCTCCGGGCGCACGAGGTTGAGCATCAGCAGCAGCTCTTCTTGCGATGCGTGTCCGGACACGTGCGAGCGGCCGTCGGTGCCGTGGATCACGGTCGCGCCGAGCTTGTACAGGTTGTTGATCGTCTTGCCGACCGACTTCTCGTTGCCGGGGATCGGCGTCGCCGAGATGACGACCGTGTCGCCCGCGACGATCTTGAATTTCTTGTGGTCGCGCACCGACATCCGGGTCAGGCCGCTCATCGGTTCGCCCTGCGATCCGGTCGTCATCAGCACGACCTGCTCCGGCGGATATGACTCGATATCTTCGACCTTGATGACGCTCGAGGCCGGGACCTTGAGGTAGCCGAGCTCGGTGGCGAAGTGCATCACGTTGTTGAGCGAACGTCCCAGGAAGGCGATCTTACGGCCGAAGGCGACGGCGTGATCGACGACTTGCTGGATGCGCGGCACGTTCGAGGCGAACGAAGCTACGACGATGCGGCCCTTGGCGCGCTGGAAGATCGCGGTGAACGCCTCGCCGACGATGCGCTCGGAGAGCGTGTGGCCCGGACGCTCGGCGTTCGTCGAATCGGCGAGCATGCAGAGCACGCCCTCGTCGCCGATGCGCGCGATCGCCGCGAAGTCCGCCGGCTTGCCGTCGATCGGCGTCTGATCGAACTTGAAGTCGCCCGTATGGAAGACGGTTCCCACCGGCGTGCGCAGCGCGAGCGAACAGGCTCCCGCGACGGAGTGGTTGATGTGGACGAACTCGGTCTCGATGGAACCGTGCCGCACGCGGTCGCCCGGCTGGACCGGGACGAAGTCGACGTCGCCGAGCTTGTGCTCGCGCGACTTCGCCTTGATGAGCGCGATCGAGAGCGAGGTGCCGACCACCGGCAGGTCCGGGAACTCCCGGAGCAGGTAGGGGATGCCGCCGATGTGGTCTTCGTGCCCGTGGGTGACCAACACGGCGCGGAACTTGTGGGCGCGCTCGCGCACGTACGAGAAATCGTTGATGACGATGTCGACGCCGAACATCTCGTCGTCGGGGAACATCAGGCCGCAGTCGACGACGACCATATCGTCGTTCGTCTCGATGACGGTCATGTTCCGGCCGATCTCGCCGCAGCCGCCGAGCGGCACGATGCGGACGTAAGGCTCGTCGGGCGGTTTCGGGACGACTAGGGTATCGGCGTTCAAAGGGTTGGTTCTTTCGGTGGTTGGCGCGAGCGCCTGGATGCGGGATGGACGGGCGGAGGTGATCCGCGATGGACGTCCGTTACCGCAGCGTCGCTCTAGCGACCTGGCTCCTTATCCTACCCTGTGGCCCCGCCTCTGCCAAGGACAAACATCCGCCGCATCCGACAAAGGTCGCTCCGTCGGCCGGCCTCTACTCGCCCCGGGCGTTGCGTCGGGCCCGGACCATCCTCGAACTGCGGCTGATGGAACTGCGGGCCGAGCGGCTGGAATGCGTCCGTCGAGCCGTCGAGCAAGCCCTCGCGGGACGGGCGTCAGAGATCTGGCACTGTGCGAAACAAAGATAGGCTCTCGAAGATAGGTGGTGAAAAGCGACCGAGCCGGGCTTGACCTTTACCTTAGGTAAGGCCGTATGCTCCGGCGCACGACACCAAAAGTTGGAGGAGCCGTGACCGAGTCAACCACCCCAGCACCCAAGGCCTCCGGCCTTCAGACGGTGCTCAATATGATTTCGTCGCCGAAAGAAGCGTTCGAGTCGATCCGCATCGCGCCGACCTGGGGATGGGCCGCCCTCATCCTCATCGTCGTCTCCGTCGTCACCCAGATCTTGCTGTTGCCGGCCGTCAAGCACGGATTCGACGCCCAGTGGCCTTCGATCGTCGCCGCGAATCCGAAACTCGCCTCGGCGCCGGATTCCACGATCCAGCAGATCAAATCCATGAACGCGATGGTCATGAACTTCGCGCCGTTGTTCGCCGTCGTCTTCGCGTTCGTCTTCGTGTTGATCCAGACGCTCATCCTGATGATCTTCAACGCCGTCGGCAAGGGCGAGGGGAGTTTCAAGAAGCTCTGGGCCTCGCTCTGGAACATCGGCATTCCCGCCTACGCGCTCGGCTCGATCGTCACCACGATCATCGTGTTGATCCGCGGCGCCGACAGCTTCAACTCCAGCACGGCGGTGCAAGCGGCGATGCCGTCGCTCGGATTGCTGGCACTACACGCCGGCAAGCTGACCAACTTCCTCAACACGATAACGCCGTTCTCGCTCTGGGGACTCTTCCTGACGGCCATGGCGATGAACGTCGTCGCGCGTCTCAACAAGGGTCTCGCCTGGGCCGCCGCGATCGTGTGCTTCCTCATCCCGGCGCTCTTCTCACTGCTCGCGCCTGCGGCTCGATAACCGGAGAACCTCGCTTGAACGCCGCCCGGTCTACCATCACGCTCGCCGTCGCGGCCGCACTCGCGTGCGCCCCCGCGACGGCACGGGCGGCCACCCTCACGCTCGATCAAGCGGTCGCGTACGCCCTCGCGCACAATGCGGGCGTCGCGCAACGCGCGGTCGCCCTCGCGCAGGCCGACAATGCCGTAGCGCGCCAGAAGACGCAGACCTACCCGACCGCCGACGGTCAGCTGCAGAGCTTCCTCCAGAAGAGCAGCAACTACGGGGGCGGCTATGCCGTCGTCGGCCTGCAACAGCAGACCGTCACCAGTCAGAACACGGCGTCGGTCGGCACGAACTACACCATCAATACCGGCGGCCTGGGCTTCATCCAGCTCGCCCAGTCTCAAGCGCAGGACGACGCCGCCCGCGCCGACCTGCAGCGCACCAAGGATCAGATCGCCGACACGGTCACGACCGCGTTCTACGGCATCGCGCAAAAGGACGCGTTCGTCGCGCTCGACGCATCGGACGTCTCCTATCAGCACGTGCTCGTCCAGAGCGCGCAAGCCAAGGAGCGGGCGGGCGTGGCCGCCGGCGTCGACGTCCTCCGCGCCCAGGTGAACGAGAAGCAGAGCCAGTCGACGCTCGTCGCGGCGCGCGCAGATGCCCAGAACGCGCGCGAGTCGCTCGCCCAGCTCATCGGCGCGCCCATCGACACGGACTTCGCCATGCCGGCGACGATCGCGCAGCCCGCCCTGCCGAACGGTGCGGTGGATACGCTGGTCTCGATCGCCCAGAACGCGCGGCCCGACGTGTCTTCGGCGCGGCTCGCTTTGCGAAGCGTGCAATTGCAACGCCGCGCCTATATGCGCGAACTCTTCCCGAGCGTCAACCTCTCCGCCGGATTCGGCAACCAGTTCTCCCCCACGACCGCGGTGCTGGAGCAGAGCCAGATCGACCAGCAATTCGCGCTCACCAATCAAGAGCGCATCGGTCAGGGTCTTCCGCCGCTGCCGCTGTCCGCCAAGCCGATCGTCCCGCGCGGAAGTCAGGGCTATTGGCAGGTCCAGGCCGTCACGACCTTCACGCTGCCCTTCGTCGACTACGGCGCGCGCCACACCGAGCGTGTCGAAGACGACGCCGCCATCGACAGCGCCCAAGCCTCGCTGACGTCCATCGCCGGACAGGCCGAGGTCGACGTCCGCCAGGCGTACCGCGCCGCGCAGACCGCGCAGGCCCAGTTGCAGTTCGCGACCGACGAATCGACGCTGGGGCGCGAAGCCGCGCGCATCGCGCAGATCCAATACCAGAACGGCATCATCGCCCTCTCAGACGTGGTCCAGGCCGAGCAGACCTCGGTCAAGGCGCAATCCGACCTGATCGCGGCCCGCGTCGCCTACGTCACCGCCGTCGTAAAGCTCCGCATCGCCCTGGGCACATACGACGCCACTTCCGCCGTCGCCGACTTGAGGTAAGACCGAACCGTGCAAAAGCGTACCCGCACCCTGCTCATCATCGCCGGAGCGCTCGTCGTGATCGTCGCGATCGCGCTCGTCAGCGGCCGCGGCAAGGAGAACTCTCTCGCCGTCAAGACGCAGAAGATCGCGCTGACGACCTTCGATACGAAACTCCCGGAAAGCGGCGTCATCCAGCATCCCGGCACGCAGACGATCCCCGCCATGATCTCGGGCAACCTCGGCCGGCTTTACGTCCGGGCCGGCGATCCGGTGCAGGCCGGCCAGCTGCTCGCGACGATCGACAATCCCACGCTGGAAAGCACGGCCGCCGGTTCGAGCGCCGACTACGAGTCGGCCATCGCCAACGTCTCGAGCGCGCAGGTCAACTCGCAGAACGCCAAAGTGCAGTACGAAGCCTCGGTCGCCACCGCCAAGAGCGCCTACGACGAAGCGCGACGGATATACATGGCCGACGTGAACCTGTACAACAACAAGGCGATCGCGCGCAATCAGGTCGACATGGACCGTGCCAAGATGGACCAGGCGAAGGTGCAGTACGACCAGGCCGAACGCCAGCTCCAGCTGGGCGCGGTCTCGGGCTACGGGCAGAACAGCGTCGAGTTCGCCAAGGCGTCGGCGATCAAGTCGCGGATCCTCGACGCGCAGAGCCAGCAGCAGCTCGGCTACACCCGCATCGTCGCGCCGTTCTCGGGCGTCATCCAGACGGTCGCGACTCAGCCCGCCGACGCGCTGCGCACCTTGCAGACGGGCGATCCGATCACCCAGGGCCAGGCGATCTTCACGATCGCCTCCGGCAACGGGTTCATCGTGAAGGCGCAGGTCGACGAGCAGGACGTCATCAACGTCAAGGTCGGCCAGAAGGTCGTCATCACGGGCGAAGACTTCCCCGGGCATAACATCCCGGGGCATATCGCCGACATCGCGCCGGTCGCCGTCCGCTCCACCGATGCGTCCAGCACCGCAAAGCAAGTCCTCACGACGGTCGCGATCGACGCGACGCCGTCGTTCCTCAAGGACGGCATGAGCACCGACCTCGACATCTACACGGAGCATCTCCCCCACGTCGTGAGCGTTCCCAACGTCGCGATCCTCAAGGACAAGAAGAACGCCTCGTACGTGTGGGTCATCGTCAACGGGCACGCCGCCAAACGCATCGTAGCGACCGGCCTCTCCAATGACGCGAGCACGGTGGTTACCAGGGGCCTGAACGTCGGCGACGTCATCATCGCCGAGAAGAACCCGGCGATCGTCGAGGGCACGGCCGTGAAGCCGGCCCCGGCGGGATCGCCGTCGCCGTAGGCAGCGCGTGACCCGTCTCCTCGCGTACGCCCGTGAGGCGTTCGACGCGCTGCTGCGCAACAAGGCCCGCTCCATCCTGACCATGTTCGGGATGCTGATCGGCGTCGCGGCGGTTAACGCGGTCTACGGGCTCTCCAGCGGAGCCGCGGCCGGCATCAACGCGAGCATCAACAACTCCAACTTCCCGACGCTGACGATCCAGCCCGACCCCCAGCAGGCCGACCCCAGCATCGCGCAGCTGCAATACCGCGACGCGCAGATCGTCGCGAACAGCGGCGGCGCCATCCGCAAGGTGATCCCGTTCTACCAGCCCTTCAGCGGCATCCGCGCGCGCGGCGCGCGGCTCAAGCACGGGACCGATAAGCTCGTCGCCTTTCCGTATTCGTGGTACGGCGACGATCCCGATCTCAGGACGTTCTCCGGGCGGGCCTTCACCGGGTCCGATATCGATTCCGCGGCGCAGATCGCCCTCATCTCCCACGACCTCGCCGTCAAATTCTACAAGTCCAGCGACGACGCGATCGGCCAATACCTCAACGTCAACGGCACGCGCCTCCGGGTCGTCGGCGTCGTAGACGACACGCAGGGCACCGGCGCGAACTACTTCGGCGGTTCGTACTATTTCGTCGCGCCGTATACCACGTATCACAACATGACGCCCGGTCCGATCGACGGCATCATGGTCTGGGCGCTGACGCCCTCCGACGAGCAGGCCGCGCGCGACGAGGCGTCCGTGGTGCTGGGCCACACGCACGGGGCGGCGGCGAAGTACAAGATCACGAGCACCAAAGATCAGATCGAGCAATCGCAGAAGGTCATCAACATCATCGCCGTCAGCCTCACCGCGATCGGCGCCATCTCGCTGCTCGTAGCCGGCATCGGCATCATGAACATCATGCTCGTCTCCGTCTCCGAACGGACGCGAGAGATCGGCATCCGCAAATCGATCGGCGCGAAGGCCGGCGACATCGTCCTGCAGTTCCTGATCGAGGCGACGCTGCTCTCGCTCCTCGGCGGCATCATCGGCATCCTGTTGAGCTTCCTGGTCATCGCGCCGGTCGCGGGACAGATGACGCGCTTCACCGGACCGCCGCAGATCCCGTACGGCTCGGTCGTCCTGGCCGGATTCTTCTTCTCGTTCGTCGTGGGCGTAGTCTTCGGCGTCTATCCGGCGATCCGCGCGAGCAAGCTCGATCCCGTCGAGGCGCTGCGCTCGTGATCAACTATCTCGTCGAAGCCGCTCGAGCGCTCGCGGCGAACCGCCTCCGCTCCGTCCTCGCGCTCGTCGGCTTGATCGTCGGCGTCGGTGCGGTCATCGCCATCCAAGTGCTCGGACATGCGACCTCGGGCGCGATGGCCGGCATCCTCCAAGGGTTCAGCAACTACACGTTCCTCGTCCAGCCGAACACGCAGACCGGCTTCGACCTGAAGTCCGGCATCAAGCTCTCGCAGGTCCCCGAGTTGGACAAATTGCCCGGCGTCGTGAGCGCGATCCCCTATTCGCAGATCGCGTCGATCTCGTATCTGGGACACACGAAGGCGCAGCTCAACGTCGCGCCCTCCGGATCGGATCCGCGCTTCTACGCGCAGCCGATCGCCGACGGGCGGCTCTTCACCTCGACCGAAGAGGCGACCGCCGCGCGCGTGTGCGTGCTCTCCGATAACGCCCTCAAGAAGCTCAGCCCCGACGGCATCCCCATCACCGGGAAAGAACTGCGTGCCGGGCCGCTGCGCTGCAAGATCGTCGGCGTGCTGGCCGCTCCGCCGACGGGCGCTATCTCGTTCAACTTCTCGCCGGACGTGGCCATTCCGGAGACGACGTTCCAGAAGATCTACCTGCACCGCAGCACCGTCTTCGCGCTGCAGGTGCTCGTCTCGGATATCGGCGGCATGGCCGACACGGAGAAGCGCGTGACCGACACGCTGACCGCGTGGCACAACGGCAAGTTCAAGTATCAGACGTTCGACTCGACCGTCATCGCCAAGCTCTTCGATACCGTCTTCGGGGTGCTGACGATCATCGTCGGCATCATCGGTTCCATCTCGCTGGTCGTCGCCGGCATCGGTATCATGAACGTACTCCTCGTCTCCATCGTGGAGCGGACGCGCGAGATCGGCGTGCGCAAGGCGATCGGCGGGCGGCGCGGACAGATCCTGCTGCAGTTCTTCCTCGAAGCCGCGCTGCTGACGTTCATCGGCTGCGGGCTCGGGTCGGTCTTCGGGCTGGTCATCGGCTGGTGGATCAACACGACCTACATCATCAAGATCTCGGGCGTGATCGTGCCGATCCCGTGGGGACAGTCGGTGGTCCTCGCCGTCGTCTTCGCGACCATCGTCACCATCGCGTTCGGAACCTATCCCGCTTACCGGGCCGCCGGCCTGGATCCCATCGAGGCCCTTCGTTATGAGTAACCACGCGATCGAGATCCGCGACGTCACCCGCACCTACAAGATGGGCGACGTCGAAGTGCACGCGCTGCGCGGCGTCACGTTCACCATCGACCACGGCGAATACGTCGCCATCATGGGCCCGTCGGGCTCGGGGAAATCGACGATGATGAACGTCGTCGGCTGCCTCGACCGTCCGTCGAGCGGGACGTACCTCCTCGACGGCATCGACGTCTCGCACTTGAGCGACAACGAACTCGCCGAGATCCGTCTCAAGAAGCTGGGCTTCATCTTCCAAGGCTTCAACCTGCTCGCCCGCACCGACGCGATCAAGAACGTCTCGCTCCCGCTCTTCTATGCCGGCGTCCCGGCGCGGGAGCGGACCGATCGGGCCGTCGCGGCGCTGACCGCGGTCGGCCTGGGCGACCGGACCCACCACAAGCCGAACGAACTCTCCGGCGGTCAGCAGCAGCGCGTCGCGATCGCCCGCGCGCTGATCAACGATCCGACCGTCCTGCTCGCCGACGAACCGACCGGCAACCTCGACACCGCGACCAGCGCCGACGTGCTCGGACTCTTCGACACGCTGCACGGCGAGGGGCGGACCATCATCATGGTCACCCACGACGAGGATATCGCGAGCCACGCCGCGCGCGTCATCCGTCTGCGCGACGGACTCGTCGTCTCCGACGGCCCGGCGCAAAAGATAGCGTAAGGCCCGCCCCGAATGACCGGGGCGTGACCGGAACGGCCTTTCTCGAAGCGGCGGTCGCGCCGCATTTCCGCATCGACGGCGAACTCTCGCACGTCGAGCCGTTCGGGACCGGACACATCAACCGCACCTACCTCGCGCACTATCGCGACGGCAACGGCGGCGCGCGCTACGTCTACCAGCATATCAACGACGCCGTCTTCACCGACGTTCCGGCGATGATGCAGAACATCGCGCGGGTCACCGCGCACGTCCGCAGCAAGTTGCGCGCCGGCGACCTCGACGACGCCCACCGCCGCGTGCTGACGCTCGTCCCGAAGCAGGCGCGGACGGACGACGATCACGACGCGCTGCGGGCCGAGGACGGATCGTGGTGGCGCGCATACCGCTTCATCGATGGCGCCCGCACCTACGATACGCTCGACGACCCGCGGCGCGCGTATCGCGCGGCCAAGACGTTCGGCACGTTCATCGAGATGCTCGCGGATCTCGAAGGAGCGCGGCTGCACGAGACGATCCCGTCATTCCACCTCACGCCCAAACGGTTCGACGACTTCGTCGCCGCGGTCGAGGACGACCCGCTCGGACGCGCGGCCGAGGTCAAGCGCGAGATCGCCTTCGTGGAACGGAACGCGCGGCTCGCCGGAGCGCTCGAGGCGCTGCGCGCCGACGGCTCCGCCCGCGAATGCGCCACGCACAACGATACGAAGATCAACAACGTGATGATCGACGACCTCACCGGCGAGGGGCTCTGCGTCATCGATCTCGATACGGTCATGCCGGGGCTCGCGCTCTACGACTTCGGCGATATGGTGCGCACCGCGACGATGCGCGCGGACGAAGACGAACGCGACCTCTCGCTCGTGGAGGTGGACGTCCCGATGTTCGCGGCCGTCGCGCGCGGCTTCGTCGATGGGTGCGGCGTCATGCTCGGCGCCGCCGAGCGCGAGCACCTGGTGACGGCGGGCCGAGTCATCACCTTCGAATGCGGGATGCGCTTCCTGACCGACCATCTCCGCGGCGACACGTATTTCCGGATCCATCGGCCCGGCCAGAACCTCGACCGCGCCCGGACGCAGTTCGCGCTGGTCGAATCCCTGACCAGGAGCGAGGCCGCGCTGCGCGCAGTTCAAAGCGAAACCACATGAGTTCTTGCTACCTTTGGGTAGTACTAGAGTAGTACAGTGGGACTGACCCCCACTTCTTTATGTGAAGATGAGAGAATGCTGAGAAATCGTGTAATGCCGACCGTCATCGTGGCCCTTGCCGGCGCGATCGTCGGTTCGTTCCTGATGATGCTCTATGCGAGCACGCATTTCACCGGCGTCGCCGGTCCGAACCACACTCCGCCCGCGGTGCAGGCCGAGGCGCTTACCGGCGTCAGCGATCAAGACCGCATCGTCACCGCCGTCAAGCGGACGAAGGCGTCCGTCGTCGCCATCCAGTTGAGCGTGAACCAGACGGTGATGCTCAACCCGATCGAGCAGATGATGTACGGACGGCAGGGCTACACCGAACGCGGGCGCGCGTCCGGTTCCGGCTTCGTCTTCGACGACAAGGGCGACATCGTCACCAACGCGCACGTCGTCTCGCCCCCCGGCGGCGGCACGGTCTCGAAATTGACCGTGGTCTTCTCCGACGGTACCAAGTTGCCGGCCCACGTCATCGGCGCTTCGATCGGTGCCGACGTCGCGGTGATCCGGGTCGACGATTACAAGAAACTCCCGCCCGCGCTCGACCTCGCGGATTCCGACCGGCTCCAGCAGGGTCAGTGGGCGATCGCCATCGGCGAGCCCTACGAACTCCAACAGTCCGTGAGCGTCGGCGTCGTCTCCGCGTTCAACCGCGAGGAACAGGCGCAGGGCGCGAACGGCGTCTACGATTTCAAAGGCCTGCTCCAGACCTCCGCGCCGATCAACCCCGGGAACTCCGGCGGGCCGCTCATCGACATGGACGGCCGGGTGATCGGCATCAACCAGCTGGTCAACTCGCAGGCGCAAGGTATCGGCTTCGCCATCCCCTCGAACACCGTGAAGAAGATCGCCTCCCAGATCATCGCCAACCCCGGCGTCCGCCAGGGGACGAATGAGGCGTTCGCCGGCGTCGTCCTCGGCCCGGTCAACAACGGCTTCCGCAACCAGACCGGCTACCAAGGCACGGCCGGCGTCGGCATCGGCGGCGTGCTGGGCGGCTCTCCCGCGGATCAAGCCGGCGTTCAGGGCGGCGACGTCATCCTCCAGGCCGATGGCAAGGCGTTCTCCGACGTCACGGCACTGCAGAAGTACATCGCCTCGAAGAAACCCGGCGACACGATCCGCCTCCAGGTCTGGTCCCAGGGCGTCAAACGCATGGTCGACGTGAAGCTCGCCGAGCGCCCGGCCGCCGTGATGTACAACCAGCAGCCCCAGCAACAGCAGCAGCCCGGCAACGCCGGAGGGGACGATCAGGGCCAGCAATAGCCGCGCCGCCCTTCGAGACGCTCGCTTCGCTCGCTCCTCAGGGTGACAGAAGGAACGCTCGCGGTCCCCTAGGCCTGTTCACCCTGAGGAGCGAGCGAAGCATCTGCCGTGTCCCTGAGAAGCGAGCGTAGCCTAGGGGACCGCGAGCGTACCTTCCGTCATCCTGAGGAGCGAGCGCAGCGAGCGTCTCGAAGGACGGACCTGCAACCCGGGAGGGCCTTTTCGTGTCGTATATATCTGGAACAAGCAGACTGCTTATCGGGTAAGATATGCGGTACAACAATCCTCGTAGTCCGTAAGCGGCAAGGCCCGATCGCGCTCGCGCGTGACGGATGGTCCTGGACTCGGAAAGAGAGACAATACTTCCATGGCAAAAGTGGTCGGTATCGACCTCGGCACGACCAACTCGGTCATCGCCGTGATGGAGGGCTCCTCGCCCACCGTCATCCCCAACGCAGAAGGCTCGCGCACGACCCCGTCGGTCGTCGCCTTCACCAAGACGGGCGAACGCCTCGTCGGTCAACTGGCCAAGCGCCAAGCCATCACCAATCCCGACCGCACGATCTCGTCGATCAAGCGGCACATGGGCGAAGGCTCCTATACCGTCAAGATCGACGGCAAGGACTATACCCCGCAAGAGATCAGCGCGATGATCCTCCAGAAGCTCGTGAACGACGCGAGTTCGTATCTGGGCGAACGCGTGACCAAAGCGGTCATCACCGTCCCCGCGTACTTCAACGACTCGCAGCGACAGGCGACCAAAGACGCCGGCAAGATCGCGGGCCTCGAAGTGCTGCGCATCATCAACGAACCGACCGCTGCGGCGCTCGCGTACGGCCTCGATAAGAAGGCCAGCGAGACGATCCTCGTCTGGGATCTCGGCGGCGGCACGTTCGACGTCTCGATCCTGGAAGTCGGCGACGGCGTCTTCGAAGTGAAGGCGACCAACGGCGACACCCACCTCGGCGGCGACGACTACGACGCGCGCGTCGTGGAATGGCTCGCGTCCGAGTTCCGCAAGGAACAAGGCATCGATCTCTCCGGCGACAAGCAGGCCATGCAGCGCCTGACCGAAGCCGCGGAGAAGGCGAAGATCGAGCTCTCGTCGGTCGTGCAGACCAGCATCAACCTGCCGTTCGTCACGGCCGATCAGAACGGTCCGAAGCATCTCGACATCACGCTCACCCGCGCGAAGTTCGAGGAGCTCACCGCGGATCTCACCGACCGCTGCATCCAGCCGTTCAAGAACGCGCTGGCCGACGCGAAGATCGACATCTCGCAGATCGACGAAGTCGTGATGGTCGGCGGCTCGACCCGCATGCCCGTCATCCTCGAGCTCGTCAAGAAGCTCACCGGTAAGGACCCGAACCAGACCGTCAACCCGGACGAAGTCGTCGCGATCGGCGCGGCCATCCAGGGCGGCGTGCTGGCGGGCGAAGTCCGCGACGTCGTCCTGCTCGACGTCACCCCGCTCTCGCTGGGCCTGGAGACGATGGGCGGCGTGATGACGACGCTGATCGAACGCAATACCACCATCCCGACCAAGAAATCGCAGGTCTTCACGACCGCGGAAGACGGTCAGACCTCGGTGGACATCCACGTCCTCCAGGGCGAACGCCCGATGGCGCAGGACAACAAGTCGATGGGGCGCTTCCGCTTGGAAGGCATCCCGGCGGCTCCGCGCGGCATCCCGCAGATCGAGGTCTCGTTCAACATCGATGCCAACGGCATCGTGAACGTCGCGGCCAAGGATCTCGGCACCGGCAAGGAACAGCAGATCACGATCACCGCATCGACCAACCTCAGCAAAGAGGAAGTCGATCGCATGGTCAAGGACGCCGAACTGCAGTCCGCCGCCGATAAGGCCAAGAAGGACGAGGCCGAAGTCCGCAACCAGGCATCGTCGCTGATCTACTCGACCGAGAAATCCCTCAAGGAAGTCGGCGAGAAGCTCGACGCGGGCGCTCGCGCCGACGTCGAAGCCGCGCTCGGCGAACTCAAGACGGTCAGCGAGAACGGCACGGTCGCCGAGATCAAGCCCGCCGTCGAGAAGCTGCAGACGGCGTCGTACAAGATGGCCGAACTGCTCTATAAGGCGACGGCGCCGGAAGGCGCATCGGCCAACGGCGCGAGCAACGGCGCGACCGGCGAAGGCGCGCAGGAAGCGCCTCCGCAGGACGACGTCATCGACGCCGAGTTCAAAGAGAGCAAGTAGGGAACGCGCCCGCATGAGCGTGTTCGACGAAGATCTCAGCGCCGAGCCCGTAACGGAAGGGACGCCGCCGGAAGGCGGCGTCCCGGATCCCGTCGCGGATCCGGCGACGCAGCTGGCCGAAGCCAACGCCAAGGCCGACGACAACTACAACAAGTTCTTGATGGCCATGGCCGATTTCGAGAACTACAAGAAACGCATGCAGCGCGACATCGAGAGCATCGTGACCGCGCGCCGCCGCAACCTGCTCGAACGCTTCCTGCCCGTGATCGACAACCTCGAGCGCGCGCTCTCGTTCGACGCGGCCGGCGACGAGGCGCACGCATCGCTGCGCACGGGCGTGGAACAGACGCTCAAGGGCTTCGAGGCGGTCCTCGCCGGCGAAGACGTGCGTCCGATCGACGTCGCGAACAAACCGTTCGATCCGAAGGTCGCCGAAGCGATCGGCACCGTCGCCGCGCCCGACGGCGTGGAGGACGATACCATCGTCCAAGTCGCTCAGAAGGGTTATACGATCGGCGAGGACCTGCTCCGCGCGGCGCAAGTCATCGTCGCGAAGACCCCCGGATGAATTACAAGGACTATTACGCCGTTCTCGGCGTGCCGAAAGGCACGCCCGAGAAAGACATCAAGTCCGCATACCGCAAGCTCGCGCGCAAGTGGCATCCGGATGCGAATCCGGACAACCTCAAGGCCGCCGAAGAGAAGTTCAAGGAGATCACCGAGGCCTACGAGGTGCTCGGCGACTCGGAGAAGCGCCGCAAGTACGACGCCCTCGGCTCGAACTGGCAGCAGGCTTCGCGCCAGGCCGACCAGCAGCGCCGCTATCGCACGCAGCAGGACGAGACGTTCTACGATTTCGGCAACTTCGGCGGCGCGCAGCAGGGCGGCGCCGGGCCGAGCGGATTCTCCGATTTCTTCGACATGTTCTTCACGGGCGTCGGGAGGCGAGGCCAGCCGCAGGGAACGACCTTCTCGCAGAAGGGACAGGACTTGGAAACGACGATCGAACTGACGCTCCGCGACGCGTACGATGGCGGCAAGAAGTCGGTCTCGCTGCAGTTGGAAGATACCTGCGCGCGCTGTCGCGGCACCGGAACGCTCGACGGCCGGCTCTGCCCGGTCTGTCACGGCACCGGCCGCATCCTCGCCGCCAAGAAGTTCGAGGTCTCGATCCCTAAGGGCGTCGGCGACGGCCAGCGGATCCGCCTTACCGGTCAGGGCGGCGCGGGCGTCGGCGGCGGCACGAGCGGCGACCTCTATCTCGTCGTCAAACTCGCGGAAGATCCGACCTACAAACGCAAGGCCGACGATCTCTACGTCGACCTGCCGGTCGACCTCTACGATCTCGTGCTCGGCGGCGAAGTCAAAGTGCCGACGATGGCCGGACAAGTCGCGATGACGATACCGGAAGGCACGCAGAACAACCGGCTCCTCCGCCTCAGCGGCAAGGGCATGCCCAAGGTCAAGGGCGGCGGATCGGGCGATCAATACGTGCGGCTCATCGGCCAACTCCCGCAGAACCTGACCGATAAAGAGCGGAAACTCTTCAAAGAGCTCTCGGGTCTACGTAACGGAAAGAGGTCGTCGTGATCAAAGATATCGCCTTTACCGCCTACCCCGCGAAGGACGTGCGCGCGTTGCGCGACTGGTACGCGAACACGCTCGGACTCCAGTTCGGCGCTCCGTGGGAAGAGGGCGACAAACTTCAGTACGACGAGGCCGCGGTCGGAACCGGCACGTTCTCCGTCATGACCGCAGACTGGATGGAGGTCGCGCCGGGCAGCGCCTCGGCGGTCGCCTTCGAAGTCGACGACATAGACGAGCAGAAGTCGTGGCTCGAAGGCAAGCATATCGAGGTCTCGGACGTCTACGACACGCCGGTCTGTAGGGTCGCAACTTTCCGCGATCCCGAAGGCAACAAAGTCACGATCCACCAGAGCACGAGGCACTAAAGACCGGTGCACGGCGGCTATGGCTTGATGTGGTCGAACATGTATCGGCCCGACAAGCCCACGATCCGAAAGCGCGCCGACTGGAAACGGATCGGCGCGCTTTTCTCACCCTACTGGCGTCAGCAGACGACGGTGCTGGCGTGCATCGCCGTCGTGGCCGCGCTCGGCCTGGTGCCCGGTTTCGTCACCGCCGACCTCATCGACAGAGCGATCCCGGCTAAGGATTTCCGCCATCTGGCGATCGACGTGGCTCTCATCGTCGCCTGCGCGCTCGTCTCCTCGGGACTCGGCGTGCTGCAAGGCTACCTCAACTCCGTCGTGGGCGAAGGCATCATGCGCGACATCCGCACCTCGCTCGTCGCCCACCTGCACCGCCTCCCGATCGCCTTCTTCACCGGCACCAAGACCGGCGAGATCATGAACCGGGTGAGCAGCGACGTCGACAACGTCGACAACGTCGTCACCGGCACGCTCACCGCCATCGTCACCAATGTGGCGACCATCGCGATCACGCTCGTCGCCATGTTCGTCTGGAACTGGCAGCTCGCGCTCGTCTCGGTGATCATCGTCCCGTTCATGGTCCTTCCGCTCGCGCCGGTCGGCCGCAAGATGTACGAGGTCCGCAAGAAGACGCGCGAGCAGCGCGACGCGATCGAGTCCATCACGCAAGAGACGCTCTCCATATCCGGCATCACGCTGATCAAGTCGTTCGCGCGCGAGGCCTTCGAGAAGGCGCGGTTCTACGAGGTCGGCACGCGTCTGATGGGGCTCGAGATCCGGCTCGCGTCGGTCGGACGCTGGTTCCTCGCGATGGTCACCGCGATGGTCATCGTCGGTCCCGCGATCGTCTGGCTCGGCGGCGGCTGGCTCGCCGTCACGCAAGACCTGAAGGTCGGCGTCATCGTCGCCTTCGTCGGCTTCATCACGACGCGGCTCTACGGCCCGGCCGCGGCCTTGGCAGGCGTGCAGGTCCAGGTCGTCAGCGCTCTGGCCGTCTTCGAACGCATCTTCGAATATCTCGATAACGCGACGGAAGAATACGATCCGCCGGGCGCGACCGCGCTGCCCGCCATCGCGGGCGACGTCCGCTTCGACGACGTGCGTTTCGCCTACGGGCCGGAGCGCGAGATCCTCAAGGGCGTCACGCTGCACGTCGCGCCCGGTCAGGTCGCCGCGCTCGTCGGACCGTCCGGCGCGGGCAAGTCGACCATCACGCAACTCGTCCCGCGCTTCTACGATCCGCAGTCGGGCGCCGTCAGCGTCGACGGGCACGACGTCCGCACCGTCACGCTCGAGTCGCTCCGGCGCGACATCGGCATCGTCTCGCAAGAGACGTATCTCTTCCACGATACGATCGCCGCGAATCTGCGCTATGCGAAGACGGACGCCACGGCGGACGAATTGCGGGAGGCGGCGCGGATGGCCAACATCGACGCGTTCGTCTCCTCGCTCCCCGACGGCTACGAGACGATCGTCGGCGAGCGCGGCCACAAGCTATCCGGCGGCGAGCGCCAGCGCCTGGCCATCGCGCGCGTCCTGCTCAAGGACCCGCGCATCCTGATCCTCGACGAGGCGACCTCCTCGCTCGATTCCGAAAACGAGGCCGCGATCCAAGTCGCGCTTGAGCGCGTGATGCGCGGCCGCACCTCGCTCGTCATCGCGCACCGTCTCTCGACGGTCCAGAACGCCGACGTCATCTTCGCCGTCGAGGACGGCCGCATCGCCGAGAGCGGGACGCACGCGGAACTGCTCGCCAAGAACGGCCTCTACGCGCGCCTCTACCGCACCCAATTCCGCGAGGTGCCGGCGTAGGGTGAACAAGCCGTACGCGATACTGCTGGCGGCTACGGTCGCGCTCGAGTTCGCGTGCAATCTCTCGACCGGCTCGATGCCGCTCGCACTTCTCGCCGACGGCGCGGTCGAGAGTTCCATCGTGCTCGCGATGGGCGCCGGCATGTTCGCCAATCTCTTCGGCAGCATCCCCATCGGCGTGCTCGTCGATCGCATCGGACGCCTGGTGACGGTTCGCGCGTCGGCCGCGCTCATGGTGGTCGCGACGCTCGGCATGGCCCTGACGCACGGCGCCGTCTGGGGCGGCGTCTTCATGGCGACGCGCGGTTTGAGTCTGATGAGCTACGTCACCGCCGAGTTCGCCTACACGGCCGAGATCGTCCCGCCCGAACGGACCGTGCGCGCCGTCTCGTTCCTGGGCCTGATCGCCAACGTCATGTTCGCGGCCGCGCCCGCCGTCGGCGTCTGGCTGTGGCAGCACGGCATCCAGCGCGAGCAGTACTTCATCGGCACCATCCTCGCGGTTCTCGCGACCGCATCGCTCTGGCTCTTGCCCTCGCGGCACGACGTCAAGTCCGCATCCCCCTCGCGCACCATCGTGATGCGCTCGCTCTGGATACCGACCATCGTCTTCCTCGTCGCCGCGGCGATCCAGAGCGGCGTCAACTTCTCGCTCGCAGTGCTGACGTTCCACCAGCGCGGCATCGTCAACGCGGCATTGATCTTCACGGCGATGGCGCTCGCGACCGCCGCGATCCGCTATCCGGCGGGCCGTATCGCCGACAAGCGCGGTCCGCGCAGCATGCTGATCCCGATCGTCGTCTCGCAATCCATCGGGTGCGCCCTTGCGGCGTACGCGGGCAACGTCGTCGAGGTCATCGCCGCCGGCATCTTCCTCGGCGTCGCATGGGGCGCGGTCGTCCCGGTCGGCATCGCGCTCTTCTTCGAGCAGAGCGGGCGCCGCACGCGAGGAGCGGCGATGGGGGCGTACAATCTCTCGTTCAGCCTCGGCAACGCCCTCGGCGCGATCGTCGCCGCGCTCTTCGTCCATTTCGGCTTCGGCTACTACGGAGCGATGCTGCTCTGCACCGTGCTTCCGATCGCCGCGGTACCGTTCGTCCTCGTGAAGCGAACGCGGACCTAAGCGACCCCCTCGGGGATCGTCATCTCCGTCGGAGGCTGCGGCACGTGTAAGCGCGCACCGGTGGCGGCTTGCACCTCTTCCACCGTCACGCCGGGTGCGAGCTCGCGCAGGACCAGGCCCATCTCGGTGACGTCGATCGTCGCGAGATCGGTGATGATGTGATGCACGACTTCTTTGCCGGTGAGCGGGAGCGAGCATTCGGCGACGATCTTATGCGCGTTGCCTTTGGCCATGTGTTCCATCATCACGATGACCCTCTTCGCGCCGTGGACGAGATCCATGGCGCCGCCCATGCCTTTGACCATCTTGCCGGGGATCATCCAGTTGGCGAGATCGCCGCGTTCGCTGACTTGCATCGCGCCGAGCACGGCGAGATCGATGTGGCCACCGCGGATCATGCCGAACGAAAGCGCCGAATCGAAGAACGCCGCGCCCGGGAGCACGGTCACCGTCTCCTTGCCCGCGTTGATGAGGTCGGGATCTTCCTCGCCTTCGTACGGATACGGGCCCATGCCGAGGATGCCGTTCTCGCTCTGCAAGGTGACGGTCACGCCCTTCGGCACGTAGTTCGGGATCAGCGTCGGCAATCCGATGCCGAGGTTGACGTATTGCCCATCGCGCAGTTCTTGCGCGAGCCGGGCGGCGAGTTGCGTCCGCGTCAGCGCCACGCTAGTGCTCCTTCTTCCGCGTAGTGGTGCGCTCGATGCGCTTGCCTTCCGCGCCGACTTCGACGATGCGCTGGACGAAGATGCCCGGCAGATGCACCGCTTCGGGATCGATCTCGCCGGGCGGGACGACCCGCTCGGCCTCGACGATGGTGATCTTGCCGGCCATCGCGCAGAGCGGATTGAACTGCCGCGTCGCCTTGTGGAAGATGAGGTTTCCGGCCGTATCGGCGACGCTCGCGCGCACGAGCGCGAAATCGCAGACGATGCCGTACTCCATCACGTAGTCGCGGTCGCCGAAGCGACGGACTTCCTTCTCCGGTGACGCGAACTTCACGGAACCGTCGGCGTCGTACATCCACGGCAAGCCGCCATCGGCGATGAGCGTGCCGACGCCGGCAGGCGTATAGAACGCCGGAATGCCGCAGCCGCCCGCGCGCAGACGTTCGGCGAGCGTCCCCTGCGGGACGAGTTCGACCTCGAGTTCGCCCTTGAGATACTGGCGCTCGAACTCTTTGTTCTCGCCGACGTAGGAACCGGTCGTGCGACGGATGCGCTTCGCATCGAGCAGCGCGCCGAGGCCCCAGCCGTCGACGCCGCAGTTGTTCGAAACGGTCATCAGGTCGCGCGCGCCCTGGTCGAGCAGCGCCTGGATCAGGTGATTCGGAATCCCGTTGAGGCCGAAACCGCCGACGGCGATCGATGCCCCGCTCGGGATGTCCGCAACCGCATCGGCGGCCGAGGAGTAGACCTTGTTCATCGTCCGACCAGATAGGCTCCGACGGAAGCAAAACCCTCGTCCGGGGCCGAAGCAGGCGGCATGACCGCCCTTTCGCACAACCACGCCTCCGACGAAGAGGCCATGATCCTCGACCTCGTCCGCGACCTCGTCGCCGAGAAGGTCGCCCCTCGCGCCGCGGAGATCGACGAGAAGCAAGAGTACCCGCGCGACATCAAGGAGCTCTTCGCGCAGAGCGACCTGCTCGGCATCCCGATCCCGACGGAATACGGCGGCCTCGGCGGCACGTTCCTGACCTACGTCAAGGTCGTGGAAGAGATCGCCCGCGCCTGCGCGTCTTCCTCGCTCATCGTCGCGGTGCAAGAACTCGGCATGCTGCCGATCCTCATCGGCGGCGACGACGCGCAGAAGAAGAAATATCTGCCCAAACTCGCCTCGGGCGAATGGATCGCCGCGTACGCGCTCACCGAGGCGGGGTCCGGTTCCGACGCCGCCGGTTCGATGCGCACGCGCGCGGTGAAAAAGGGCGATTCGTACGTCTTGGACGGCACGAAGATCTTCATCACCAACGGCGACGTCGCCGACGTGGTCTGCGTCTTCGCCGTCACCGATCCCGAGAAGGGCGCGAACGGCATCAGCGCGTTCGTCGTCGAGAAGGGCACGCCCGGATTCTCGGTCGGCAAACACGAGAAGAAGATGGGCATCCGCGGATCCCCTACGGTCGAACTCGTCTTCGAGAACTGCGCCGTTCCGGCGGAGAACCTCATCGGACCGGAAGGCGAGGGCTTCAAGATCGCGATGAAGGTGCTCGACAAGTCGCGCCCCGGCATCGCCGCGCAGGCGCTCGGCATCGCGCAGGGCGCGCTCGACCAAGCCGCGGCCTACGCGCGCGATCGCATCGCCTTCGGCAAGCCGATCGGGCACCAGCAAGGCGTCGGATTCATGATCGCGGACATGAAGACCGAGGTCGAAGCGGCCAGACTGCTGCTCTACGAAGCGGCCCGCAAATGCGACGCCGGCGCCTCCGACGTCACGCTCTGGGCGGCGATGGCCAAACTCAAGTGCGGCGACGTCGCGATGTCGGTGACGACCGACGCGGTCCAGGTCTTGGGCGGATACGGCTACTCGACCGAATACCCGGTCGAACGGATGATGCGCGACGCGAAGATCACGCAGATCTACGAGGGTACCCAGCAGATCCAACGACTGGTCATCTCGCGCAACGTCATCGGCAAGTCGCCGGCGAAATAGGGCCTCTCATCGTCGTCTAATCCAAGGACGAAATTCTCCGGTTCTGCGCAAGGGCGGCCGGAAGCCTGAGCGAACGTCCGGGCATCGCCTTCCGTTAGGAGGACGGTGCTCGTTTCGTGTCCGCACGACCGGGCGTCCGAATTTATCCGTATTCATTCTTAGGAGTACACCTTGAAGAAACTGATCGCGTCGCTGATCGCGGCCGCGTTCGTCGTGTCGGGATCGGCCGTCGCCGCCTCCGCCGCCACGAAGCCGGCCGTCAAAGCCAGCGCAAAACCGGCCGCAAAGCCGGCCGCAAAACCGGCCATGAAGTCCGCGAAACCGGCGATGAAGCCGGCCGCCAAGAAGCCCGCCTCGAAGCCTGCTGCGAAAAAGCCGACCTCGAAACTCAAGAAGACCGCGGCGAAGAAGCCGGTCGCCAAGACCGGCACGAAGCCGGCCACGAAGCCCGCGGCGAAACCGGCCGCAAAACCGGCCGCGAAGCCGGCCGCCAAAAAGCCGCCGGCGATGAAGAAGCCGGCCGCCAAGACCAAGAAGCCGTAGCCGCTTCGGCGACCACGCGAGAGGCACGATCGTACGATCGTGCCTCTTCTCTTTCCTAACCGCCGATCGAGATCGGCGCGTAGCCGAAGAGCGGCGGGATGAAATGCCCGGCCAGGAACGATACGGCGAAGACGCCCGATCCCCACAGCGCGATCTCCAGGCCGCGCAGGAACGGCGAGCGTCCCGAGAGCGACGCCGCATAGAAGCCGATGCCGAAGAGTCCGCACAGCGCGAGGACGACGCTGATCCAGATGGCGTGGTTGCTGCTCCCCGGGATCGTGTACGGTACGATCGGCAGCACGGAGCCCGCGGCGTACGAGAGCGCCATGTTGATCGCCGGCCGGACGCTGGATTCTTCCGCGACGCGCGGATCGATCCCGAACTCGTCGCGCATCATCTCGTAGAGGAAGATCTCGGGATTCTTGACCAATCGCGAGACGATCGTCTGCGCCTCGTCCGCGCTGAAGCCCTTGGTCTTATAGTACGCCACCTGTTCGGCGAACTCGCCCTGCGGATCGGCCTCGATCTCGCCCTTCTCCATCTCGATCGACGCCAGCACGACGTCGCGTTCGGATTTGGCCCCTTGATATTCGCCGACGCCCATCGAGAGCGCGCCCGCGAGCAGCGCCAGCAGGCCGGTGATGACGACGACCGGATGTGCGTCGGTCGCGGCGGAGAGGCCGGTGACGACGCCCATCGTCGTCAGGATGCCGTCTTTCGCCCCGAAGACGACCTCGCGCACGTCGCGTTGCCGCTGGAGGGTCTTGCGCTGGACCGTGTCGGGGATGCGCGGTTTGATGTCGCGCCATCCCGGCGTGTCGACCAGGATCGGGTTCCCGGAATCCGGATTCATCGTGCCGGGTTTCACCGCCGGGGCGCTCGAATACTCGCATACGATGTCCGACCCGATGAAGCCCGAGTTCACCGCACAGAATCCGATCGTCGCCGCGGCCGAGCGGATCCGCGCGCGCCGCGCCGTCGACGCCGCCGCCGAAGGCGGCAGCGAGGCGCCCGGTACGTTCGAAGATGCCGAGGGCGGCCTGCGGGCGTTTTCGCAGAGCCTGGCCGAAGGCATCGTTCGCATCAACGCCGTGATCGGCGAGCGCAACGGCATCCGCCTCATCCGACTCGAGAAGCCGTTCCGCCTGCGGTTGCGCTTCGGAGCGAAGCGCATCGCGTTCGATCTCGACGAGGTGCAGCAGCTCGTCCGCATCGCGGGCGACGGCTTCGACGGGACGTACCAGTTCGTGCCCGGCGCGACCGTGCCGGCGCTGATCGACGTCTCGATCGTCTCGACCGAGGCGGGTTACGGCGAAGCGCTTACCGCTTCTTCCGTTTTGAAGTCGCTCGCGAGGGACGCGGAACTGCCGCGGCCTTCGCACCTCGACCGCTCCGGTCCGATAGTCTTATAGACGTCGCCTTCGCGACGATCGCCGCGCTCGGACAGATCTTCACCTCGGGACAGACGTTGCAGAGCGGCGTCGGCGCCTTGCAGATCTCGCGCCCGTGCAGGATCAGCCAGTGGTGCGCGTGACGCCACTTCTCGCGCGGCACCAGCGCGGTCACGTCTTGCTCGACCTTGAGCGACGTCGTTCCGAGGGTGAGTCCCAAGCGGTGCGAGACCCGGAAGACGTGCGTGTCAACCGCGAAGGCCGCTTCCTCGAACGCGACCGACATCACGACGCTCGCGGTCTTGCGACCGACGCCGGCGAGCGCTTCGAGCGCCTCGCGATCGTTCGGCACTTCGCCGCCGTGCTTTTCGACGAGGTCGCGCGATGCGGCGATGATGTTCTTGGCCTTCATCCGGAAGAAGCCGCACGACTTCACCAGCACTTCCACGTCGGCCGTCGAGGCGGCGGCGAGCGCGCGCGCGTCGGGATATTTCGCGAAGAGCGCGGGCGTGGCGAGGTTGACGCGCGCGTCGGTGCATTGCGCGGACAGGATGACCGCGATCAGCAATTCGAACGGATTGCGATAGTCGAGCGCGGTGACGGCGGCCGGATATGCGCGTTCGAGGATCGCGAGCTCCTCGAGCGCGACCGCTCGCGCGACCTTCTTCTTCGGAAACGGGATGACCGGCATCGCGCGCGTCTTGGACCCGCCGGCGAGGCCCACCTCTAGGCCTTCAGGCGCAGGCCGTCTTCGACGGATTCCACCAGGCCGTCGCGTTCGAGCGCGTCGATCAGCGCGCGGACCTCTGCGACGTCGCGACCGGGAAGCGCCGGCGCGAGTTCGCGTTGGAGGTCGAGGAACGAGATCGCCCGATGCGGAGGCAGGGCCCGAAGCGCGTCGATGATCCGGCCGCGCGCGTATCGCGCCGTGGCCTCGAAGCGTAGCGCCGCTTGCGGCGACGGAGGCTTGGCGTTCGCCTTCCGCGCCGCCTCGAGCGCGGCCGCGTCGATCGGGGCGGCGACGCATGCATCCGAGAGCGGGCAGACGCCGCACTTGGGCGCGCGGGCGGTGCAGATCGTCGCGCCGAGATCCATCATCGCCGAGTTCCAATCGTGCGCCCGACCGGGCGGGACGAGCGCGAGGGCGCGCGCGTCGAGTTCGCGCGCCCCGGCGCGCGGCGGATATTCCATGCCGAAGAACAGCCGGTGGACGACCCTGCGCACGTTGACGTCGCACGCGGCATCGTCTTCGTCGTACGCGAACGCCCGCACGGCCGACGCCGTGTAGGGCCCGACGCCCGGCAGGGCGAGCAGCGCTTCGCGCTCTCGCGGCATCGCGCCGTCGGCGCGCGCGGCGACGGCGACCGCCAGCGCGTGCAGGCGAACCGCGCGCGAGTTGTAGCCCAAGCCCTTCCACGCGCGCAAGATGTCGGCGACGCTCGCCCGCGCGAGCGACGCGAAATCGGGGAACGCCGCGACGAACGCGCCGAACGCGGGCACCACCCGGTCGACCTGCGTCTGCTGCAGCATGAACTCGCTGACGACGGTGAAGTACGGATCGCGCCGTTCCCGCCATGGGAGACCGCCGCGTCCGCTCCGCGCGAACCAATCGAGCAGGGCGCGCTGCGATCCGTTCACGCGCGCAGCGACGCGATCGCTCTGCCGATGCGCGCGATCCCCTCGGAGATATCGGAACGCGTCGCCGCCGTGAGCGCCAGCCGGAAGTTGTGATCGCCGCCCTGCCCGGGATAGAACGCTTCGCCGAACAGGAAGGACGCACCCAGACGTTCCGCCGCGTCGAGCAGCGGTCGCGCGCGGACGTCGCGCGGCGTCGTCGCCCACAGGTAGAATCCGCCGGCCGGTCTGCTGACCCGGATCGCGCTCGGCCAGTGTTCGGCGATCGCCGCATCGGCGATCGCGCGCCGCAACAGGAGTTCGTCGCGCAGCTGCGCGACGTGCGCGTCGTAGCCGCGCTCCAGGTAGTCGTGGACCGCCGCCTGCACGTAGAGGCTCGTCGCCATGTCGTGGGCCTGCTTGCGCAGCAGCAACCGTTCGAGGATCGTCCGGGGCGCGGCCAGCCAGCCGACCCTGAGGCTCGGCGCGATCGTCTTGGAGAACGTCGAGAGATAGACGACGTGATCGGGCGCGAGCGCTACGAGCGGCGGGATGTCGCGCGCGAGCAGAGGACCGTATGGATCGTCTTCGACGATCGGCACGCCCGCGCGCCGCGCGATCGTGATCAGCCGTTCGCGGCGGTCCAGGTTCATCGTCGCGTTCGTCGGATTGTGGAGCGACGGCATCGTGTAGATGAAGCGCGGCCGACGCGTGCGCAGGATCGCCTCGACGTGGTCGACGCGCATGCCGTCGTCGTCGACGGGAACGGCGATCGCGCGCAGACCGCATATCTGGAATATCTGCAGGGCGCCCGGATAGGACGGCTGTTCGACCACGATCTCGTCGCCCGGTTCGGCGAGGCTCTGCGCGACGATCATGATGCCCTGCGTCGACCCGGTCAGCGCCACCACGTTGCGCGGTTCGATCGTCGTCGCGCCGCGCGCGTTCATGCGCGCGGCGATCGCGGAGCGGAGCGGTTCGTAACCTTCGCTGTCGCCGTACGAGAGGATGAACCGCGGATCGCGCGCCACCCGCTCGAACGACTTCGCCAGCTCCTCGAGCGGCGACGGTTCGTCGGGCGCGATGCCCTGGACGAACGAGATGCGCCCCGGTTCGTGCTTGGCCGCGAGTTCGCCCAGCACCATCGGGAACTCCCCGACGCGCCACGGCGGCAAGGTCACCCACCACGGCACGGCGGGCGATCGCTCGGGCTGGCCGGGACGCAGCTGCCCGACGACCCGCGACCCCGAACCGACCTTCTGCTCGATCAGGCCGTCGGCGACGAGTTCCCGATAGGCCCGGACGACGGTCGACCGGTTGACCCCGAGTTCGTCGGCCATCGTCCGCTCTGGCGGCAGGCGGGTCGACTCCGGCAGAGTCCCCGCCAGGACGGCTTCGCGCAAGTGCTCGTAGATCTGCTGGTAGAGCGGCACGATCGACGTCCGGTCCAGCGACGGCAGCAGGCCGGCCCATCCAATTTTCGCCATGGCGCGGTCCATTTCGCCGCCTTCGAGGTCGGGGCTTGCCCTCGAGGGAAACTCCGCGGCGGATGCGCACGCCCCCCGAACTGGACACGACGGTCCCCCTGGTCGGACGCCGCGACGAACTGGCACGGATCTTCGAGGCTATAGCCTCGGGAGGTCTCTGCACGCTCGCGGGTCCGGGCGGTGCCGGCAAGACGCGTCTCGCCGTCGAGGCAGCCCATCGTTCGGGCTGGGACTTCGTCTTCGTCAGCCTCGCCGGAACCGCAGCGGGCGGCGCGGCGGCGGCCGTCGCGCGCCAGTTGGGCGCAGACGCCGCGCCCGGACTCGAACCGGCCGTCGCGGTCGAAGAATCGCTGCGGGCGATGCCGCGCGCCCTGCTGCTCGACAACTGCGAACACCTCTTCGAGGAAGCGCGCGCGCTCTGCGAGCGGATCGTCGGCATTGAAGGCGCGTTCGTGCTCGCGACCAGCCGGCGCAAACTGGAACTGCCGGACGAGCGCGTCGTCGAAGTCGGACCGCTCGATGCGGTCGACGCGAACGCGTTCGTCCTCGCGTGTCTGCAGAAGCAGCGGGCGACCTTCGTCCCCGATGCGGGCGATCGCGAACGCATCGCCTCGATCGCGTCCTCGCTCGACGGGCTGCCCGTGGCGATCGAACTTGCGACGTCGCGCTATCCGGCGAACACCGTCGCGCAGCTGGCGCGCGCCCTGCGCTCGATCGTCCCGTCGCAACTCCAGACGGCGGACGCACCCGAGACGCGCCATCGTACGCTGCAGCGGACGGTCGAGTGGAGCGTCTCGCTCCTCGACGACGCGACCCGGCGGATCTTCCAGGCGTGTTCCATCTTCGCGGGATGGTTCGATGCGGACGACGCCAGCGCGGTCGCGACCGAAGGCGTAGCGTCGGTCGACGTGCGCGCGGCGCTCGAACTGCTCGCCGAACATTCGCTGATCGCGCGCGCCGGAGCGCACCGTTACTCCATGCTCGCGCCGATCCACGCCGTAGCGCGGCGCATCGCGCCCGCAGCGACTCAGGCGGCGTTCGCGGCCCGCCATGCGGTACGCATGCGCGACATCGCCGAGGCGCTGCGCGCGACGTTCGTCGCGACCGATCTCTCGAAGATCGTGAGCGCCATCGGCGCCCGCTACGGCGATTTCGTCGCGGCGCTCGATTGGGCGCTGCGCCACCACCAGTTGATCGAGACCGGCGCCGAACTCGCGCAGGTGATGGGCGTCTATTGGGTCGAGGGCGGACACGTCGTCGACGGAGCGGAGTGGCTCCTGCGCGCCATCTCCGCGGCGGAGGGCGCCAAACTGGAACCGCAGCGCATGGCGACTCTCGGCTATACGTACGCGCGCATCTGTCACGCGGCGGGCGATTACGCGAAGATCGTGGAGCGCGGGCCCGCGCTCGTCGGCGCGTTCACGCAGGCCGGCGACCGGCTCGGACTCGGGCGCGCGTACAATCTCATGTCGGTCGCCGCGCTCTGCACCGGAGCGGTCGACGATGCGGAGGCCTTCGGCGGAACGGCGCTCGCGATCTATAGCGCCATCGAACACGGCAACGGCGTCGCGGCGGCCCTCTGCAATCTCGGCAACGCCGCCCTCGACGGGCGCGACGATCCGGCGGGAGCGATCGAACAATACGAACGGGCGCTCGCGGTCGCGATGCGGCCGGGAGGCGAGGGCGTCCGCGTCCTGCTCCACGGCAACCTCGCCGAGACGTACTACGCGATGGACCGCATGGACGATTCCGAAGCCTCGTGCCGGCGGGCGATCGAAGCGGCGGCCAAGCTCGGCAACGACGCGTATCAGGCGTGGGCCCATACCATCCTGGCGCGCATCGCCCTCCGGCGCGGCGACCGCGCCGCTGCGTCTGCCGCCCTGCGTACGGCCCTCCGCGATCTCGGCACCGGGACGAACGCCGAATATCTCGCAGCGGCCGTCGAGATCGCCGGCCGGATCGCGCTCGCGCGAGGGTCGCTCGACGAGGCGGCAAAACTGCTCGTCGCCGGCGGGCGCTTCCGGACCCGGTACCGTCTTCTCCAACTCGGCCTGACCGTGGCCGAGGCCCGCCACGACCGCGAGCGGGCCCTGGCCTCGCTCGGGCCGCAAGAGGCCGCCCGGGCCGACCGCGAAAGCCGCGCCCTATCGGGCCCGCGAGCCCTCCTGGCCGCCGCGAAGACGTCGCTCGAAGTCTGAGCGGCGGCCCCGACGCCCTGGTATGATATCGGTCGGACCTCCGTCCACGCACGCAAACGATTTTGAGGGAGCAAGAACTTGGCTGAGCACAAGGTAGACGCCGTCGTCATCGGAGCCGGGCCCGGCGGCTATCACGCCGCGATCCGCCTCGGCCAACTCGGCAAGAGCGTCATCTGTGTGGACCGCGACGAAGTCGGCGGCGTCTGCCTCAACTGGGGCTGCATCCCGACCAAGGCGTTGCTCCACGTCGGCGAAGTCGTCCGCCACATCGACCATGCCGCCGCCATCGGCCTGAAGGTCCCCAAAGCCGAAGTCGATCGCGAAGGCGTCGCCAAGTTCAAGACCGACGTCGTGAACGCCAACGTCGGCGGCGTGAAGACGCTCTTCAAGGCGAACAACGTGCAGTTCGTCTACGGAGAAGCCCGCTTCAAGAGCCCGACCGAGATCGTCGTCAAGAAGAAAGAGGGCGGCGAAGATACCATCGTCGCGCAGAACGTCGTCATCGCCACCGGCTCCGCCCCCATCGACGTGAAGGCCTGGCCGCGCGACGGCGAGAGCATCATCAACTCGGACGACGCCGTGCAGATGAAGCGCATCCCCAAGACGATGCTCGTCATCGGCGGCGGCGTCATCGGCCTCGAGTTCGCGACCGTCTACACGCGCGTCGGCGCGCAGGTGCTCGTCATCGAAGCGATGCCGCAGATCCTCACCGGCAGCGACATCGAGATATCCAAGACGCTCGGCCGCATCCTCAAGAAGCAGGGCGTCGAGATCATGCTCGACACGAAGGTGGGCGCGATCGCCAAGAGCGGCGACGTCGTGAAGGCCACGTTCAACGGCGCCGGCACCGGCGGCAAGGACGAGACGCGCGAATTCGACATGGTCCTCGTCGCGGTCGGCCGCCGTCCGGTCACCGACGGTCTCGATCTCGCGGCCGCCGGACTCGCGACGGACGACAAGGGCTTCATCGCCGTCGATCAGCAGCTGCGCACGAAGGTCGCAAGCGTGTTCGCCATCGGCGACGTCACCGGACAGCCCCTGCTCGCGCACCGCGCGATGAAGCAGGGCGTCATCGCCGCCGAGGCGATCGCGGGCGATAAGTCGGCCGCGTTCGATCCGGTTGCGATCCCGAACTGCGTGTATACGGATCCCGAAGTCGCGACCGTCGGACTCTCCGAAGAAGAGGCGAAAGCCAAAGGCTACGAAGTGCGCATCGGCAAGTTCCCGCTCGCCGCGAGCGGGCGCGCGCGCACGATGAACGAGACCGACGGCGTCATCAAACTCGTCGGCGACGCGAAGACGGACCTGCTACTCGGCATGCACATCGTTGCGCCGCAAGCCGAATCGCTGATCGGCGAAGGCGTGATCGCGCTCGAGATGGGCGCGACGCTCGAGGATATCGGCCTCTCCATCCACCCGCATCCGACGCTCACCGAAGGCATCATGGACGCGGCGGAAGCGGCGCACGGCAAGGCTATCCACATCGTCAACCCCAAGCCGAAGACTCCGGTCGCGCATTAGGCCCTTGTCGCGGTGATGTTCGTGAAGCATAGTGCCGGCAAACGCGTTTCCTACGCTATCAACGGAATCGCGCGCGTGTTATCTCCCTTCTCAACCGTCCTCCGTCGTTTTTGTTAGCATGGTGATGAGTGCGCGTTTGATCGATCTTGGGTTGTGCGATTATCGTACGGCTTGGGACGTGCAGCACCGGCTGCACGATGAGGTACGCGATGGGGCTCCGGATACGTGGATCTTCGTCGAGCATCCGCCGGTGGTCACGCTTGGGCGGAACGTGAAGGGCGATGCGAATCTGCTGGTCTCGCGCGAGGCGCTTGCGGCTCGCGGTGTCGATGTCGTCAATATCGAGCGTGGGGGCGACGTCACGTATCATGGGCCGGGGCAGCTGGTCGTCTATCCGATCCGGAAGCTCGCGCGCTTTCGCGAGGTCGTGCCGCTGGTGCGGGCGCTGGAAGGCGCGGTGATCGATGCGATCGGCGCGTTCGGCGTCGTGGGAGAGCGCTGGAGCGAACATGCGGGGGTCTGGGTGGGTCGCGATCAGATCTGCGCGATCGGGCTTGCCGTTCAGAAGATGACGTCGCTGCATGGGATCGCGCTCAACGTGAGTACGGCGCTGGATTACGATCGCTTGATCAATCCGTGCGGCTTGACGGATCGCGGTCTTACGTCCCTCTCCGAGCAGACCGGGCGTCCGGTCACGCTCGCGGAGGCGAAGGACGCGCTTGTACCGGCCTTCGAGCGGGCCTTCGACATGCAACTCGTCTCCGATGCGATGGGGTTGACCGCATAGTGGCGATCGAGATCAGCCTTCTGAGCGGTGCGGAGAAACCGCGCGTGCGCAAGCCGGATTGGCTTCGCGTCCAGTTGCCGCACGGCGAGGACTACGAACGCGTCAAGGCCGAGGTCAACGGCCTCAAGCTCAATACCGTCTGCAAAGAGGCGGCGTGCCCCAATATCGCCGAGTGCTGGGGCGCCGGCACGGCGACCATCATGATCCTCGGGGATACGTGCACGCGCGGCTGCCGCTTCTGCAACGTGAAGACGGGGAACCCGCGCGGCATCGTCGACTGGGAAGAGCCGGTCCGCGTCGCCGAAGCGGTTCGCGATCTCGGATGGAAGTATCTCGTCCTCACGGCGGTCGATCGCGACGATCTGGCCGACGGCGGCGCCTTGATCTTCGCGAACACCGTCCGCGCCATCCACGAGATGGTCCCGGGCAGCAAGGTCGAGATCCTATCCGGCGATTATCGCGGCGATCTGGCGGCCCTCGACGTCGTCATGGATTCCGAACCGGACGTGTTCGCGCACAACCTCGAGACGGTCCGGCGGCTGAGCCCCGGCGTGCGGGACAAGCGCGCCAAGTACGACCAGTCGCTGGCCATCCTCGCGCACGCCAAGCGGCGCGCGCCGGAACGCTTCACCAAGACCTCGCTGATGCTCGGGCTCGGCGAGACGGATGCGGAGCTCGAGGCCTCTATGGACGATGCACGCGCCGTCGGCGTCGACATCTTCACGATGGGCCAGTATCTGCAGCCCTCCAAGAAGCATCTGCCGGTGATCGACTTCATCACCCCTGCCAAATTCGAGGCACTGGGGGCGCTGGCCAAGAGCAAGGGCTTCCATCAAGTGGTGAGCAGCCCGCTCTCGCGGTCTTCGTATCATGCGGAGCAGGCCTTCCACTAGTCCAATCTCGTAACCGAGCCCGTAAAGAGCGCTGCAACGCCCCTAGTCGGAGGCGTGTCTAGGGGACTAACGTGACGAATCTGTTTTTACGCCGCCCGATTTTTAGCGCCGTCTGTTCGCTGGTCATCCTGATCGCGGGCCTGGTCGCCATACCGACCCTGCCGATCGCACAGTACCCCGACATCGCGCCGCCCGTCGTGACCATCACGACCGTCTACATCGGCGCGAGCCCGCAGGCGGTCGAAACGGGCGTCACCACCCCGCTCGAGCAGGCCGTCAACGGCGTCGAAGGCCTGCGCTATATCTCGTCGCAGAGTTCGCAGGGCGTCTCTACGATCACGTGCACGTTCGATCTCGGGCGCAATCTGGACATCGCCGCCGCAGACGTACAGAACACCGTCCAGTCGGCGCTCGGGCGGCTGCCCGCGTCCGTGCGGCAGACCGGCATCCAGGTCGGCAAGAACTCCGGCTCGTTCACCATGGCGCTGGCGCTGGTCGCCGGCAAGAACGACAGCGTCCACGATTCGCAGTTCCTCGGCAACTATGCCGAGCTCAACATCGTCAACGACCTCAAGCGCGTCGAAGGCGTCTCCGACGTCCTCATCTTCGGCCAGCGACGCTACGCGATGCGCGTCTGGCTCAACCCCGTCCAACTCGCCGGGCGCGGACTGGCGATCAGCGATGTGCTGAACGCCCTCCAGGAGCAAAACGTCCAGGTCGCGGCCGGCAGCATCGGCTCGACCCCGGAGTCCAAAGACCAGCCCTACACCATGTCGGTGAACGCGCGGGGCCGGCTCTCGACCCCGGACCAGTTCCGCAACATCATCGTCCGCAGCAACCCCGACGGCGGATTCACCCGCCTCGGCGACGTCGCGCGCATCGAACTCGGCGCCGAGGATTACTCCAACTACGTCCGCTTCAACGGCAACGACAACGTCGTCGGTCTGGGCGTGCTTCAGCTGCCGACGGCCAACGCGCTTCAGGTCTCCGACGGCGTGCTCAAGCGCCTCGACGCGCTGCAGAAATCGTTCCCGCCCGGCGTCCACTACGAAGTCGCGTTCAACGGCACCACGTTCGTCAACGAGTCGATGAAGGACGTGGTCATCACCCTGCTGATCGCGATCTTCCTCGTCATCTTGGTCATCTACATCTTCCTCCAGGATCTGCGCTCGACGCTCATCCCTGCGGCTACGATCCCGGTCTCGCTGATCGGCACGTTCTTCGTGATGAAGATGTTCGGCTTCACCATCAATACGATCACCCTCTTCGGCCTGACGCTCGCCACCGGACTCGTCGTCGACGACGCGATCGTCGTACTCGAGAACATCGCGCGCTACGCGCACGAGCACAATAAGCTGGGCATCGAGGGCGCCTCCGCGGCGATGGCCGAGGTACGAAGCGCGGTCGTCGCATCGTCGCTCGTCCTGCTCGCCGTCTTCATCCCGGTCGCGTTCTTCCCCGGGACGACCGGCCAGGTCTACAAGCAGTTCGCGCTGACGATCGCCGCTTCGATCACGATCTCGCTGTTCACCGCGCTGACGCTCGCCCCGTCGCTCTCGGCACTCCTCCTGCGCGATCTCCCCGAATCGACGCGCGGCTTCTTCGGCTGGTTCAACGCGAAGTTCCATGCGTTCAAAGACGGCTACGCCCAACGCCTGCCCTGGATGTTCGAGCACCGCTGGCCGATCCTCGGCGTCTTCGCGATCGCGCTGCTGTTCACGGGGTTCCTCTTCAAGACCACGCCGACCGGCTTCATCCCGCCCGAAGATCAGGGCTACTTCATCACGCTCATCCAAGCGCCGCAGGGGACGTCGCTCTCGCAGGAGCGCGTCATCGCGCTCAAGGCGGAGAACATCATCCGCAACGAGCCCGGCGTCAAGAACGTCTTCGACATCGGCGGTTTCGGGTTCGCCGGAAACGGCCCGAACCGCGGCGTCATGTTCGTGCTGCTCGATCCGTGGAGCGACCGCCTCAAGAAGGGTTTCGATCAGTCGATAACCGGGATCTTGTACGGGCCTAAGGGCATCACCGGACAGTTCGCCAAGCAGATCCCCGAAGCGCAGGTCTTCGCCTTCAATCCGCCCGCCATCAGCGGCGTCGGCAGCATAGGCGGCTTCGCTTTTCAACTCGAGGACCGCGGAAACGTCGGCCTTCCGGCGCTGATGAAGGCGGCATACGGGTACGAGGCCCTCGCCAACGATCCGAAGGGGCCCACGCAGCAGGTCTTCACCCAGTTCAGCATCGACGCTCCGCAGCTTCAGGTCGACGTCGACCGCAACAAGGCCAAGGCGATCGGTGTCAATCTCAACGATCTCTTCCTGACGATGCAGACCGACCTCGGTTCGGTCTACGTCAACGACTTCGACTACCTGAACCGGTCGTATCGCGTCTACGCGCAGGCCGAAGACCGCTATCGCGATCGCGTCTCGTCGCTGCAGAACCTCTACGTCCGTTCCGCGACCGGCGGCATCATCCCGATCAGCGGTCTGATCACCGCGACGCAGGTCAAAGCGCCGCCGACCATCACGCATTACAACTTGTTCCGCTCGATCGAGATCGACGGCAGCGCCGCAACCGGGCACGGCAGCGGCGAGGCGATCGCTTCGATGGAGAAGATCGCCGCCAAGGTCGACCCGCCGGGCGTCGGCTACGAGTGGACCGGGCTCTCGCTCGAGGAGATCCAAGCGGGCGCGCTCGCCGCGATCATCTTCGGCCTGGGCATCCTCTTCGTCTATCTCGTCCTGGCCGCGCAGTACGAATCGTTCGTCGACCCGCTCATCGTGATCCTCGCGGTGCCGGCGGCACTGCTCGGCGCCCTGCTCTTCATCAAGTTCCGGACCTTCCTCGGCGTACCGGGAGCGATCATCGACTTCGCGGCCCCCAAACTCTCGTGGCTGGCAGCGCCGTTCGACTTCCTCGGCAATACCGGACTGACGCAAGATGCGTACACGCAGGTCGGCTACGTCATGCTCATCGGTCTCTCGAGCAAGAGCGCCATCCTCATCGTCGAGTTCGCAAACCAGCAGTTGGCCGCGGGCCTCTCCATCGTCGAAGCGGCCAAGAAGGCCGCACTGACCCGTCTGCGGCCCATCATGATGACGTCGATCGCCTTCGTCATCGCCGTCTTCCCGCTCGTCGTCGCGGTCGGTGCGGGCAAGGGCGCGCGGCAGGCTCTGGGCACTGCGGTCTTCGGCGGGATGCTCATCTCGACGTTCCTGAATCTGATCATCACCCCGGTGCTCTACATCGTCATCAAGACGCTCGAACACCGCGGCAAGAAAGCCGTCCCGCCGGCCCCCGAACCCGCATAAGGGGCGACAGGGAAAAAACCGCCCGCGACAAAAGTCCGAGCGCAACCGAGTCTGATATTTTTAATAGGACCGGACAGCGTCTTGGAGATCGCCATGCTCAGAACCGTCCTCCGCTCGACCATCGCGGCCGCCCTGGCAGCCGCGATCGGGTTGGGCGTCGCCGCGCCCGCGTTCGCCGATACCGGTGAGGCCTTGGCCAACGGCATCGTCAGCGGCGCCAATGCCGGCATCAAAAATGCCATGAACCGCCCCGACCCGACGGTCGCTCAGGTGCCCCCGGTCAGCCAGCAGCCCGTGGGCGGCCAGATCGGCCTCCCGACCGGCTTCGGCTACACGGCCGACTTCTCGATGGCCTATCCGTACGGCAACATCGGGAAGACCGGCAAGAAGTGGCTCCCCGGCGGCATCGACATCGTCGGCGCCTACGGATTCGATCCGACCACGCGCGTCACGGCATCCTACTATCAACTGCAGCATTATCCGGTCGGCTTCAACAGCGGCACGGTTCCGCTCTATCTCCAGGGCCTCGCCTCGCCGCTCGGAAGCGTCGATCTCGGCACGATCTCCCCGCAGATCGACGTCACCACGAAGGACAGCTTCCTGCTCCTCAACGTCGAGAAGCTGATCAACATCACGAAGATCCACGGGCGCGACGTCCCGATCGTCATCTCGCCGACGTACGTCGCGCGGACGTCGAAGATCGCGGCATCGCCGAGCGGCGACGATCGCGTGCCGTTCGAAGTCGGCGCGCCGAGCGGATTCCCGGTCACGGGCGTCTACACGCGCTCCGCGCAGATCTACTCGCTCGCGTTCACGCTGCCGTTCTTGAAGACGCCGAAGATGTTCGGCACGATGACGTTCGCGCCGTCGTGGCTCGTGCACAAGGCGGGTCTCAACCAGGAGAACGACGCGCAGCTCTACCAGATCCTCTATCTGGAATACACGCCGACGAAGGACACGACGTTCTTCTTCGAACCGCAATCGTCGCGCGACTATCTCCCGACCGATACGTACGCCCAGCATCTCGCGGCGTACTTCCTCGGCGTATCGCACCGCATCGGCGGCAACGGCTTCGTGCAGTTCGTCCTCAATAGCGGCGGACCGACGAACTACAGCCCGTACGGCGTCACCGCGCTGACCTGTCAGGCACTGCCGTGCTCGGCCAATCCGGTCGTGCCCAGCGTCGGCGGCCTGAAGGCGACCCAATTGCAGATCGAGTTCGGCATCGGAACGCCGAGCATTCTTCCGTTCTAATAAGGCAAGCAATCATGAAACGTATCGCACAGACCCTCGCGACGATCGCCATCGTCTCGCTTGCCGCTTGCGCCGGCAGTACCGGGGGCGGAAGCGCCGTCCCCAGCGGACCGCCGAACCCCGTCTACCCGAGCGGCAGCGGCACGCTGACGCGCGTCGTCGGCCTCGGCGACAGCCTGACGGCCGGCACGCAGTCCAACGGCACGCTCGGCGTCAGCTACCTCGGCAATCCGGTCTCCGCATTGCCCGGCGGGCTCGTACCGGCCACGCAGACGAACGGCTTCTTCGCCCTGCTGCAAGAGCAGATCGCCGGCGGGTCGGTCGCCTCGGCTTACGCCACCATCGCCACGCCCGCGACGTCGGTGCTGCCGCTGGTGAGCGCACCCGGCAACGGCGGCCAGATCGTCGTCTCGGCCGCTCCCCCGGGATTCGGCGCGACGCAGGTCTCCTGTAATCCCCTCACGCTCTCGATGTACTCGCCCGCTGCGATCGCATCGTACCGTGCGAATCCGACGACGCTGCCCCTCGACGTCGGCATCCCGGGGCTCACGGTCCACGAAGCGATCAACATGATCGCTCCGCACAGCGGTCCGCCGCCCGCGGCCGTCGGCACCACCTGCCCCGGCTATCCGACGCTGGCGGGCGACCCGACCTCGGGCGGATTGCAGACGCTGCTCGATGCGGAAGATTCGATGTTCTACCCGGTCCTCGGATCGTTCATCGGTCATCTCGGTCCGAATCAACCGCTGACGGCGCTCAACGCGGCGATCGCCGACCGCCCGACCCTGACGACGGTCTGGCTCGGCGCCAACGATCTCCTTAAGTTCACGTTCTCGGCCGGTCAAGCCCCCATCGACACGCCGTCGCAGATGACTACGGACCTCGTGCAGATCATCAACTCGCTCAAGGCTGTCGGATCGAAGGTCGTCATCGCGAACCTTCCCGATATCCTGACGCTGCCCCAGTTCACCAAAGGCGGCGCGACGTTGGCCGGAACGATGACCGTCTTCCTCGAGCAGGTCGGCATACCGTCGGCGTACGCCCCGACGATCGCGGCCAACGCATCGGCCAACATCCAGACGAGGTACGGCGTCACCGGCAACGGCTACCTGACGGAGAGCGGCTTCCTCGCCGCGTTCTCGCAGTGCATCGCGCAGTTCGCCGGCGGCACGGGCACGGTCAACTGCAATCCGGTGCTCGATCTGACGACCGCCGGCAGCGGAACGGGCAGCGCGTACCTCCCCGATGCGCTCGCGGCGCAAGTGGCGGGGCTCAACGCCGGTTACAACGCGGCCATCGCGGCCGCGGCGACGCAGACCGGAACGCCGCTCGTCGACATCCACGCCACGTTCGTCGCGATCGCGACGGCCGGCGGCGTGCCGATCAACATCCCGAAATGCTGCTCGCTCGCCTTCGGCGGCGGACTGCTATCGTTCGACGGGCTCCATCCCTCGAACACGGGATACGCGATCCTCGCCAACACGTTCATCACGACGATCAACGCAGCGTACGGGACGTCGATCGCGCAAGTCAACGTGAGCAACGTCTACAACGGCGCGGGCGGGTACCCGATCCCGGATCCCTACGCCCTGCATTGAGGCGTTTCACCGGTACGACGGTAAGGGCGTCCTCTTCGGAGGGCGCCCTTTTCTTTCGGCGGAAAGAAACGGCATGGACCACGAAGCGATCGACGCCTCCGCGCTCTTCGAAGCGGACGGCGCCGTCACCATCATCGATATCCGCAAGGCGCCGGACGACCGGATGATCCCCGGCTCGCTGCGGTACGACGGCGAGGCGCTCGCGGACGCCGCCTTCCCGCCGCTGCCGAGGGATTCGACGATCGTCCTCTACTGCGGCAGCGGCAACTCGTGCTCGCGCGTGGCGGGCGTCCTGCGCGCCCGCGGGTTCGACGCGCGCGCGCTGACCGGCGGCTACAAGTCCTGGAAAGAAGCGGGTCTCCCGACCGAACCGATCGGAGACCCGCTGATACTCGATCCGCTGCAGTGATGCAGCGGGCGTCTACGCGTAGACGCCGCGGAGTTTGAGCGCCTTCACGACGCGATCGATGGCCAGCATGTACGCCGCCGTGCGCAGGGTGCAGCCCCTCTCGGTGACGATCTTCTGGAGCTCGTGGAGGTTGTCGAGCATCACGTCTTCCAGACGCTCGTTGACCTCCGATTCTTTCCAGAAATAGCCCATGCGGTCTTGGACCCACTCGAAGTACGAGACGGTGACGCCGCCGGCGTTGGCCATGATGTCGGGGATCACGACGATGCCGCGCTCCGCGAAGATCCTCGCGGCATCCGGCGTCGTCGGGCCGTTCGCGCCTTCGACGATGAGCTTGGCCTTCACGTTGCGCGCGTTCTCGGCGGTGAAGACCTTCTCGAGCGCGGCGGGCACCAGCACGTCGCACTCGCTTTCGAGCAGCTGCGCGTTGCTGATCTTGTCGCCGCCGGCGAAGCCGCCGAGATTGCCGTTCTTCTTCACGTAGTCCATCGCGTCGCCGACGTGGATCCCGGAGGCGTTGTAGTACGCGCCGGTCACGTCGGAGATGCCGACGACTTTGCAGCCGCGTTCGGCGAAGAGCTTGGCCGCATACATGCCGACGTTGCCGAAGCCTTGGATCGCGATCGACGTGCTCTCGGGCTTCATGCCCATCACGCCCATCTGATCCATGCCGACGATGGTGACGCCCCGACCGGTCGCTTCGACCCGTCCGCGGCTTCCGCCGATCTCGAGCGGCTTGCCGGTGACGACGCCGGGGACGTTCTGACGGACGTGCATGGAATAGGTGTCCATGAACCACGCCATGATCTGCGGCGTCGTGTTCACGTCGGGCGCCGGGACGTCCTTATCGGGGCCGACGACTTCGACGAGTTCGGCCGCGTAGCGGCGCGTGATGCGTTCCAGTTCGTTCATCGAGAGCGTGGACGGATCGCACGTGACGCCGCCCTTAGCGCCACCGAACGGCAGATCGACGACGGCGCACTTCCAGGTCATCCAGAACGCGAGCGCGGTCACTTCGTCGAGGGTCACGCCCGGATGGTAGCGGATGCCGCCCTTGGCCGCGCCGCGCGCGAAGCTGTACTGCACGCGATAGCCGGTGAAGACTTCGAACTCGCCCGAATCGCGCTGGAACGGTATCGAGAAGATGATCTGACGCGACGGATGCGTGAGGATGGCACGCATGCCGGCATCGAGTTCGAGCAGATCGGCCGCCTCGTTGAAGTAGGCGATGCCGTCGCCGAATACCGAAGCCTCGGGCGCTGCAGTGGTCATGTTAGCGTTTCTGCCTCCAAGCGAAAGAACCAAACCTTTGGAACTTGTGCGAGGACGGTGGCCGCACCTTGGCGCAAAGGTAGCACGCCCGCAGCAGGAGCACCCTTGGTGAGCCCTCCGGCGTCAGACGTTGAAGCGGAAGTTGACGACGTCGCCTTCTTGCATGACGTACTCCTTGCCCTCGGAGCGGAGGCGGCCGGCGGCGCGCAGGGCGTCCATCGTCTTGTACTTGACGTAGTCGTCGTAGCCGACGATCTCGGCGCGGATGAAGCCGCGCTCGATATCGCTGTGGATCTTGCCGGCGGCCTGCGGGGCGCGGCTGCCCTTTTCGATGGTCCAAGCGCGGACCTCGATCTCACCGGCCGTCAGGAACGTCATGAGGCCCAGGAGGTCGTAGGCCGTGAGCGCCAGTTCGTCCAGGCCGCTGCGTTCGATGCCCAGCTCGTGGCAGAAATCGCGGGCTTCCTCCTCGCTCAAGCCGGCCAGTTCCGACTCGATCTTCCCGGAGAGGACGACCACCGGGCTGCCCTCCGCCTGGGCGACGGCTCGGACCTGATCGACGAGGGGGCCGGGCTTGCCGATCTGCCCTTCGTCGACGTTGGCGACGTAAAGTTGCGGCTTGGCCGTCAGCAAGAACGACTCGTCCGCGACTTCGCGCTCGATCGAACCGGCGGCGAACGACCGGGCCGGCTTGCCGGCCTCGAGCGCGGCGACCAGGTTCTTGGCGGCATCGACCTTGGGCTTGAGCTTCGGGTTGACCCGGGCCTCGCGTTCGAGCTTGTCGAGGCGCTTCTGCAGGCTCGCGAGGTCGGCGAGCGCCAGTTCGATGGCGATGATCTCGATGTCGCGCCGGGGGTCCGGGCCGCCCTCGACGTGGGTGACGTTCTCGTCTTCGAAGCAGCGGACGACCATGGCGATGGCGTCGGTCTCGCGGATATGGCTCAAGAAGGCATTGCCGAGCCCTTGGCCCGAGCTCGCGCCCCGGACGAGCCCGGCGATGTCCACGAACCGGACCGTCGTCGGGACGATCTTCTTGCCCGAGACGATCTTCTGCAAGACGGGCAGGCGCTCGTCGGGGACCGCGACCTCGCCGACGTTGGGCTCGATCGTCGCGAACGGATAGTTCGCGGCGAGCGCCTGCGCCGACCGGGTCAGGGCGTTGAAGATGGTGGACTTGCCTACATTCGGCAAGCCGACGATACCGCACGAAAGAGCCATGGAGGCGGGCGTTCTTCGGGCGAAGGCAAGAAAAACCCGCTCCCGCGTAGGATACAACTCGATGCGCCAGATGAAGGTCGACAAGCTCGGCATCGACCTGCTAACGCACGACCCGGTCGTGATCCTCAAGGATCTGGACGGGAGTCACTACTTGCCGATACTCATCGGACCGTTCGAAGCCACCGCGATCGCGCTGGCCCTCGAAGGCGCGCCCGTGCCGCGGCCGCTCTCGCACGATCTGATGCGCAACATGCTCGAGACGCTCGGCGCGCGGCTGGAACAGGTCATCATCCACGACATCCGCGAGTCGACGTTCTTCGCCAAGCTGATCGTCCGCATCGCGGACCGCATGGAAGAGATCGACGCGCGCCCCTCCGACGGCATCGCGCTCGCGCTTCGCACGCAGACGCCGCTCTACGTGAGCGACAAGATCGTGCTCGAAGAGGCCGCCGGCGAAAAGGACAAGATCGAGGAAGACGCGGACATATCCAAGTTCCGCAAGTTCCTCGAAGAGCTCAAACCGAGCGACTTCAACCGCTAGGAGTCAGCGTACCGTCTGTTCGGAGACGGTCGAGCTCTTCTGCAGCCACGTACCGCTCGCCATGCTCCAGCGATCGACGGCGTGCTGTTCGACGGTGACGGGCTTGCCGTTCTTCTGCGTGCCGCTCATCGAAACGCCCACGGCGACGACCGCATCGGATCCATCCATGCGGATCTCCTCCGGCACGATGCGGCAGCGCTCGATCTTCGTCGACGCGAGCAGAGCGGCGACCCCGTCGCGTGCCGTCGCGAACGAACCGGTCTTCCCGCCGGGCATCGTCGGCAAGAAGTCCGGCGCGAGCGTCCTGGCCCACGCGTCGACGTCGCCCTCCTGCAGGGCCGCGCATTGCGCGTCGTACTGCGCCGCGATCCCAGCCTCGACCATGACCGGATCGACGTCGGAAGCGGCGCCCAACGCGAGCGCGAGCGCGAGAGCCGCGAGCGGCTTCAGATATCCCATTGCCATGCATTCCACCAAGGCGTCGCAGACGGATTGACGCTGAAATCCTGCAGATCGGGCGAACGCGCCGTCACGCGCCGCAACTGATAGATGGGCAGATACGGGACCGTCTCCCAGATGATCCGCGAAGCCGCGCGGTAAGCGGTCGCGCGCGCCGCGGGGTCGTCGGTCGCGAGGCCGGCACGCTCGTATCCGTCGAGATCCCGATCGCAATACCGGAAGATGTTCTCGCCTTTCGGGAACCATGCGTCGCATCCGAGATAGAAGGCGACGTCCGGGTCCCACGCGATGGACGTCGAGTACGTCGAGATGTCGTAGTCGCCTTTGTAGATCGGGCCGTCGTAGGCGAAGACCTGGTTGTAGGGATAGGACTTGATCGTCAGCGACATGCCGGCGGCGCGGAGCGATTGCTGGAGCTGCAGGGCGATCAGCCGTTCGCCCGTCGAGCCGGTAGTCGTGATCATGACGAACGCCAGCCGCTTTCCGGCCTTGACGCGGACGCCGTCCGCGCCCGGCCGCCATCCGGCGGCGTCGAGCGAGCGGCGCGCGCCCTCGAGATCGAGCGCGTGCGGCGCGAGCCGCTCGTAGCCGATCGCGGTCGCCGGCAGGCTGTTGTAGGCGATCTCGCCGACGCCGTGCGAGATCTTGGCGACGATCGCGTCGTAGTCGATCGACATCGCGATCGCGCGGCGCACGACGACGTCGTGCAGGCCCGGGTGCGACGCGTTGAAGACCAGGATGGTCTGCGCGTTCCACGGCGCGAGCGAAACGTCGACGTCGGAGAGCGCCCTGTACTGCTCGTAGAGCGACGAAGGGACCGAGACGACGAGATCGACGTGATGGAGGCCGAACTCGATCCGTTCCGTCGTATCGTCGGGGATGATCTTGAACTCGATCCGCGCGAGCTTCGGGCGCCCCTTGAAATATCTGTCGAAGCGCGCGTAGACGATACCCGTCCCGCGCTCCCACTTCACGAATCGGAACGGTCCGGTGCCGATCGGATGCGAGACCAGCGAGCCCGTATTGAAGTCGCCCTGCTTGGCGAGGATGTGCGCCGGGAGGATCGGCTTGCCGCCCTCCTGGAGCGGCGCGAAGAATTGCGTCACGAAGGGCGGGTAGCGCTTCTTCAAATGGACGACCGCCGTATACGGGTCGGGCGTATCGATGCGCGCCACGCGGTCGTAGCCTTCTCGATGGAGCGTGTTGTTGTGCGGGTCGATCGCGGCGCGCCACGACGCGACCACGTCCGCGGAGGTGAATGCCGCGCCGTCGTGCCAGAGCACGCCGCGATGCAGGTGATAGGTGTACGTCGTCCCGTCGGCCGAGATGCCGCCGTTCGCCTGCGTCGGGACCTCCGTCGCCAGGTCGCCGATCAGCCGCCCCTTATCGTCGGAGATGATGAGGTAGGAATACGCGAGCGAGGTGAGGTCGTAGACGAGGTCCATGCCCGAGAGGTACGGGTTGAGCCGGTCCGGGTCGCTGATGTCGCTGATGCGCAGGACGTGCGGGATCGTCCACGGATGGCGCGCGCCGTGCGCCGGTTCGACCGCGGGCCGGCTGCAGGATGCGGCGACGAGCGCCAGGGCGAGCGCCGCGAGGCGACGGTACATGCGCGGAGGGTTTCGAGGGGAAGGTTTGCTTACCTCGAAGCACGAGGCACCACGCTACTAGAGGAGCATATGGAAACGACGGAACGCGCCGACATCGGCGTCTTTGGCGGATCGGGATTCTATTCGTTGATCGAAAACGCGCGCGAGGTCTGGATCGAGACGCCTTACGGCGCGCCGTCCGACAAGATCGCGCTCGGCGAGATCGCCGGCAAGAAGGTCGCGTTCCTACCGCGCCACGGCAAGGACCATCGCTTCCCCCCGCAGGCCATCAACTACCGCGCGAACGCCTACGCGATGAAGATGCTCGGCGTGAAGAGCATCATCGCGCCGAACGCGTGCGGGTCGCTCGCCAAGGACGTCGCCCCCGGCTCGATGGTCGTCTGCGATCAGGTCGTCGACCGCACCACCGGCCGCCACGACACGTTCTTCGACGGTCCGGTCACGACGCACGTCTCGTTCGCCGATCCCTACTGCCCGACGCTCCGGCCGATCGCGAGCAAGGCGCTCAAATCGCTCGACATCGTCACGCACGACGCGGGCACGGTCGTGGTCATCCAGGGGCCGCGCTTCTCGACGCGCGCGGAATCCAAGTGGTTCCAGAGCCAAGGCTGGGAAGTCATCAACATGACGCAATATCCCGAGTGTTATCTCGCCCGCGAACTCGAGATCTGCTACGTCAACATCTCCCTCATCACGGACTACGACGTCGGCCTTCCCGGCACCGAACCCGTCTCGCACCACGCCGTGATGGAGGTCTTCAAGAAGAACAACGATCGCGTGCGCGAGGCGATCGGCAAGATCGTCGCGGCCATCGACGTGAACGCCGACTGTTCGTGCAGGCACGCCCTGGACGGAGCGCGCGGCTAGCCGGAATGCGGATCGGTCGCCCGAACCTCGGCATCTACCTCCGGGCGATCCCGCTGTTCGTCGTGCATCCTTCGATCGCCGTCGCGCCGCTGCTCGCGGCGTGCGCGGCCGTCGCGCTCAACCTGCTCGGCGAGTGGCTCACCGATCCCATCGGCGGGGTCGGTTCGGGGCTCTACGCATTCCTCGGATCCATCGCCGTGCTGACGGCCTTCGGCGTCGCCATCGTCCAGGCGCGCGACGTCCTGCGCGGCTATCGCGGCACGTTCGAGGACGCGTGGTCCGAGGCGCGACGCAAGCTCGGCGGAATCGCCATCGCCGCGTTCGGATTCGCCTTCTTCGTCGGAGCGGTCGCGAACCTCGCCGGCGGTATCCTCGCGAGCCTCTCGCCGTACTTCTGGATATTCGCGCCGGCGACGGTGTTGTTCGTGACCTACCTCTGCATCTACATGATGCCGGCCGCTTCGATCGGCGGGAATCCGGGCGTCGCGTCGCTTCAGCGGTCCTATAGGCTCGCACTGGCCGATCCGTTTCCCGCGATGGTCCTGACCGCCGCGTGGTGGCTCGCGACCTCGTTCGTCCCGCACCGGCTCGGCGTGCTCTACGCCCTACTGCCGGACGTCGCGGCGCAGTTCGCGGTCGCGTTCGTAAGCGCCATCCTGCTCGCGTATCTCGCGTTCGCTTTCGCCGCCCAGTACGAAGACGTCGCCTAGCGTCCCTTCGCGGTCAGAGCCATGCGCACGATCTCGCCCACCATCGCGGGGCTGACGTTGGTGCGCGCGAGCCGCTGCGCGTCTTCGATCTTGCCGAGTATGGCCAGCCCGTCGCGCGCATCGAGCGCGCGCAGGTCGCGCAAGCGCTGCTTGTAGTCGGGCGCGACCATCGGCGCGTCGGCACCGGCCGCGCCGAGCGCGACCCAGTCGCGCGTCAGCGTCTTGACGACTTCCAGGCCGTCGTCGAGCGTTTCGCGCGTCGCCCAGGCTTCTTCCGGCGATGCACCGGCCGTCACCTCGAAGAACCATCGCGCCACTTGCGCGCGTAGCGACTCCTCGTCCCCGCCGAGCGCCGCGATCGCCCGGGTGACGCTGCCTTGTCCGAGCAACGCGCCCAGTTCCGCCGCCGCCGCGTCGTAGCCGCTCTTGGCGAGCACCTCGCGCACCTGGGCGCTCGCGAGAGGAGAGAATCGCACGTCGACCAGGCGCGAGCGGATCGTCGCGAGCAGGCGCCCCGGTGCGTCGCTGGTCAGAAGGATCACGAGATCGTCCGGAGGTTCTTCGAAGAACTTCAGCAGGGCGTTCGCCGCCTCGATCGATGCGAACCCGACGTCGCCGAGCAGCAGCACCCGCATACCGCCGCTGTACGATTCGAGCGAGAGCTGACGCACGAGGTCGCGAGCGGTCAACACGTCGCCCTCGTAGAAGCCCATCGCCTCTTCAGTTCTGCCGATCTTCAGCGCGCCGAGGTACTCCATGAAGTCGGGGTGCCGCGTGTCCGCGCCCGCGGTGAAGAGCCGACACGAGGGGCAGGCGTTGCAATAGCCGACGACGCTCTCGTGCGGGGCCTCGCACAAGAGCGACTGCGCGAGGCGGCGGGCGAAGTGCTTCTTGCCGACGCCGCTCGGGCCCGTGAAGAGGTAGCCGTGCGCGATCGTCGCCTTCGTCAGGCGCGAGAAGAACGTGCGCGGTCCTTGCGCTCCTACGACGTCGAAATGCATCGCATCGCTTCTTCGAGGAGCGCTTCGGGCGCGAGCGACCCGTCGAGCACGCGCATGCGCGGCTCGCGCGTCGCCAGCTCGAGGAAACCGGCTCGCGCGCGTTCGAAGAATCCGGGCGATTCGTCGTCGATCCGATCGTTCGCCTTGCTCCGCCCGGCCAGCCGCCGGACCGAGAGTGCGGGGTCGATGTCGAGGACGAACGTCAGATCGGGATCCAGTCCGTCGGTCGCGCTGTGGCAGAGCTCGCGCAGCATCGCGAGGTCCAGTCCGCGGCCGTAGCCCTGATAGGCGAGCGTCGAATCGTAGTAGCGATCGCAGAGCACGGTCTTCCCGGCCGCGAGCGCCGGCCGGATGACCTCGGCCACGAGGGCGGCCCGCGACGCGTTCATGAGGAGCGCCTCCGTCAGCGGCGCTACGTGGAACCGCTCGACGAGCACGACCCGGCGGATCGCGTCCCCGACCGGCGTACCGCCCGGTTCGCGGGTCGTCAGGACCTCGCGACCCGCGGATCCGAGGCGCTGCGTCAAGCCGGAAAGCAGGGTGCTCTTGCCGCTCCCCTCAATCCCTTCTAGGGTTATGAACATCGCTGCTGTCGATTCGACGGATAGGAGCGCATGGCTTTCGAGAATACCGTGCTCGGCGACGTGATCGAGTGGTTCCTCAACCGGGTCGGTGACCGTCGCCAGTATAAGCGGCGGTCGGGTGCGTTTCATCTCTGGTGGCAACCCGATCCGGCAGATCCGAAGAAGAACGTCGCGGGCGTCGGCGTCGAGATCTCGCCCAACGGACTCGTCTTCATCATACCGGTCTCGATCGCGGCTCCCGAGTTCAACGTGATCGCCGCGGTCCGCGACCGCAAGATCCCCATCCGCGTCAAGGCGGTGCGCGCCGATACGGTCGAGCACCAGGGAAAGCGCTGGAACCGCTACATGGTCGCGTTCCAAGGCATCTCGGCGGACGACTGGGACGTGCTCGTGCGTCACGTCAACGACACGCCGGAGCCGACGGATCGGCGCAAGATGCAGCACCAGGAGATGGAGCAGGTCGACGACGCCTATCGCCTCCTGCCGATGGCGATCCAGACGAAGATCGTGCAGGCGTTGGTGAAGTCGGGCAAGCTCGAAGAGCCCAAGGGGCACAACACGCCGCTGCTCAAGCTCTTCTACGGCGGCCTCGCCAAGCAGGCCGGCAAGGCCCCGGCGCATCGCTTCAACGTGCACAGCCGCATCGTCAAAGACGGCGAGGTCTTCGCCTACGACACGCGCTTCCTGGTATCGGACACGGGCGAAGTCTCCGTGATGTGAGACCGCGCCCGCGGCTCCGCGCGTCGGCTCTTAGTCGGACGCCTTGAAGATCATCACGCGCCGGTTGGGTTCGAGTCCGGTCGAACGCGAATGGACGCGATATTTCTCCGCCAGTTGATGCTGCATCCGCCGCAGATAGGAGGTCTGCGCCGAGAGCTCGATGTTCTGGCCCGTCAGCAGCACTTGATAGATCGCTTCTTCCGCCTCGCGTAGGGCGATCTCTTCGGTGTCGATCGACCCCAGGTTGAACACCTCGCGCAGAGCCGACTGGATCTGCGTGGTGGTATTCGTCTTGATGGAATAGATCGGCACGTTGTCGGAGGCGATCTGCTTGAGCTTGGGCTGCTGCTTGCGCTCGAGCGTCTTGAGCGTGAGCACCACGTCCGCGTCGTCCCAGGTACGCGATATCGAGGCGTTGAGGCGAAGGTTGTGGATCGCGCGCTCGATCTTGTTGCGCGAGACGCCGTACGGGAAGATCGCGAGCGGATGGTCGTGCGCGTCCTCGTCGTGCATGTCGCGCGCGAAGTCGATCTGCGGCATCGTCTCGGCATCGGCTTCCTGGACGATGGTCACGTCGCCGCTCGCGGTGCGCTGCCGCACTTCCGGCTGCGGCTGGTAGCCGCGCAGGAGCGCGTCGACCACGTCGCCGACGTTCTTGTGGATCGCGAGCTTGCCGCGATCGAGGATCTCGACCACGATGTCGAAGGTCGGCGGCGCCTTCCGTTCGAGCACCGTCTTGCGGGTGCCGCGTCGGCGCGCCTCTTCGTCGGACAGGGTGACCGCCTGGATGCCGCCGACGAGATCCGAGAGCGTCGGGTTCATCAGGAGGTTCTCGAGCGTCTGGCCGTGCGCGGTGCCGATGAGCACGACGCCGCGTTCGGCGATCGTGCGGGCGGCTGCCGCTTCCATCTCGGTCCCGATCTCGTCGATGACGACGACTTCGGGCATGTGGTTCTCCACCGCCTCGATCATCGTGCCGTGCTGGGCGGAAGGGTCCGGCACTTGCATGCGCCGGGCCATGCCGATGCCCGGATGCGGGATGTCGCTATCGCCGGCGATCTCGTTGGAGGTGTCGACGATGACGACGCGCTTCCGCGTCTCGGAGAGGATGCGCGCGCATTCCCGCAGCATCGTCGTCTTCCCGACTCCGGGGCGGCCGAGCAGGCACATCGATTGCCCGCCGCGCAGCACGTCGACGATGATGTCGATGGTGCCGTAGACCGCCCGCCCGACGCGACAGGTCAGCCCGACGATCTTGCCGGTGCGATTGCGGATCGCACTGACGCGATGCAAGGTCTGCTCGATGCCCGCGCGGTTATCCGCGCCGAACGTCGAGATGCGCGACGATACGTGAGCGATGTCCTCATGCGATACCGGCACGTCCGAGAGATAGACGAAGTCGTTCTCGAACCGCGCCTCGGGCGGCCGCCCCAAATCCAAAACGACCTCGATGATCGATTCGAAGTTGGGCAGACGTACGAGCGCTTGTCGGATCGGCAGAGGGAAGATGTCGAGGAGTTGGGAGAGTTCCCAACTCGGCTGGATGGACTCGGCCTTGACCGCCAATACAGACCCTCTTTTCCCTAGAGCCGTTTGGTCGGACTTATCCACAACCTATCCACCGCCCTGCCCGGCAGGCCATAAGTCTTCTCAATGCAGAATTTCGGCGAGGATATCCTCGGGGGAATAGAAGTTTTCGGGGGGCGCACCCCACGACCGTACCCGTTTCCGGATCGGATCGATCAGGAGCACGTAGCGGTGCCGGCCGCGAGCCAGACGTGCTCGCCGGCGACCGAACAAGCGCCGCCGAACGCCTATCCCACCGAAAATGCACGAGCGAAAGTCTCGTCTAGTCGACTAACTCTTGACGACGCGTACTTTTTTGAGCGCGTCGTCGTAGGGGCCCTGGATGCGGACGCCGGCTTTGAGTTCCAGGCGCAGATAGTCGATGATCTCGGGGGTGAGCTCTTCTCCGGGCGAGATGACCGGAATCCCGGGCGGGTAGGGCGAGAGCGTCTCGGCGCAGATGCGTCCGGCGCTCTTGGCGAACGAGACGAGTTCCGTATCCGCGAGGAACGCGTCGCGCGGGAGCATGCGCATCGGCGGGATCGAGGGCATCGCGTACGACGTCTTCAAGCGGTGTTCCAGGATGCCCGAAGGCGCGAACTGGTCGAACTTGCGATCGTCCCGCGCCATCTCCTCGAACGCCAGGATGAAGCGCTCGGCGGCATCGCGCGTCGTCCCGATCGTGAAGAGCGCGACGACGTTGAACAGGTCGGCGAGTTCGACCTGGATGTTGTAACGTTTGCGAAGCAGTTCCGAGGCCTCGTAACCCGTGTAGCCCAGGCCCTTGACGGTGACCGCGATCTTCGTCGGGTCCAGATCGTGCACGCCGTTCCGCCCCTGGATCTCTTCGCCGAAGCAGTAGAGACCGTCGATCTGATTGATGCGTCGACGCGTCTCTTCCGCCAGCGCGATGGTCTGCGAGAGCAGCGCTCCGCCCTCGACGGCCATCTGGCGGCGGGCCACGTCGAGCGAAGCGACCATCGGCAGATTGGGCGAGGTCGAGAGGAACATCTTGAGCACGGCTTTGAGGCGGTCGACGCGCACCCGGTCGCCGATCTGGTGCAGCATCGCGCACTGCGAGAACGCCGAGAGCATCTTGTGCGTCGAGTTGATGCACATGTCCGCACCCGCCTCGGTCGCGGAGACGGGCAGGGCGTTGTGGAATTTGAAGTGCGGCCCCCACGCCTCGTCGACGAGGACCATCTTATCGTGCTCGTGCGCGATCCGCACGATCGAGAGCAGGTCCGCGGCGACGCCGTAGTACGTCGGCGAGACGATGTAGATCGCCTTGACGTCCGGATTCTCGGCGATGGTGCGCTCGACCGTCTCCGGCGTGACGCAGTGGTCCATGTGCAGTTCGTTGTCGACGGCCGGCTGCATGTAGATCGGATGCGCGCCGCTCATCACCAGGCCGCCCAGCATCGACTTGTGCGAGTTGCGCGGGACCGCGATCTTCTCGCCGGGATTCAGCGCCGCCATCATCATGCACTGGTTGCCGCTCGTCGAACCGTTGATGAGGAAGAACGTGCGGTCGGCGCCGTACGCCTCGGCCGCGAGTTCTTGCGCTTCCTTGATCGATTCCATCGGCTGCAGCAGGTCGTCGATGCCCGGCATCGGCGTCAGGTCGATCGCGCAGATGTTATCGCCGACGAACTCGCGGAAGGCCGGGTCCATCCCCACGCCCTGGATGTGGCCCGGGGTGTGGAACGGCAACACGCCCGCATCGACGTATTCGAGGAGCGCTTGGAAGTATGGAGCTTTGGTCTGGTCCAGCCGGCGGGGCGAAGCCACTAGGCGAGGACTTCGAATCCCAGGCGACTGAGCATATCGAAGTCATCTATATCGCCTCGGCCCCCCGTCGTCAAGTAGTTTCCGAGCACCAAGCCGCTCGCGCCCGCTCGCATGCCCAGGTCCTGAAGCCCCTGGAGCGTCACCTCGCGGCCGCCCGCGAAGCGGACGAGCGCCTTCGGGAGTGCCAGCCGCGCGAGCGCCACGAAGCGCAGCGCCTCAACCGGCTCGACGAGAGAGCGGTCCGCGTAGGGCGTCCCGGGGCGCGGGTTGAGGAAGTTGATCGGCACCTCTTCGGGCTCGAGTTCCTGGAGCGCGGTCAGGAAGTCGAGGCGGTCTTCCACCGTCTCGCCCATGCCGACGATCCCGCCGCAGCAGAGTTCGAGGCCGTGCTCGCGGACGCGCAGACACGTCTCCCAGCGCTCGTCGTACGAATGCGTGGTGCAGACCGAGGAGAAATAGCGGCGCGACGTCTCGAGGTTGTGGTTGACCTTGTCGACGCCGGCGGCCACGAGCGGCGGGAACTGATCGTCGCGCAGGATGCCGAGCGAGACCGCGACCGTGAGCGGCAGTTCGGCCTTGATCCGCTTCGTCGCCTCGCAGACGCGCTCGAGCAGTTTCGTCGACGGGCCGCGCACCGCGACCACGACGCAGAACTCGCCCGCACCGCGCTCGTGAGCGTCCCTAGCCGCCCGGACGAACCCTTCGACCGAGGAGAGCGGCTCCGCGTCGACGTCCGAAGCGTAGCGCGCGCTCTGCGAGCAGAAATTGCAATCTTCGCTGCAGCCGCCCTTCTTCGCGTTGTAGAGCACTTCGACGGCGATGCCGTTGCCGCAATACTTCTGCCGTACTTCGTCGGCGAGCGCGAGCAGATCGCCCACATCGTCCGCCGGCATCGCCGCAAGGTCGGCGAGTAGCGCACGGTCGGCGGCGAGGCCTTGATGGAGTACGCGCTCGCGCGCGCGTTCGACGATCGGATTCGGCATCGGTTCCTTGGATCTACGGAAGGTGGGAGAAGACGCTCGCGCCCGCGGCGACCGCGGTCGCGTCGTCCGGCGCGAATGGCAATATCCCGAGTATGCGCGCTTTGTCCTTTAAGGTGCGCTCGACGTCGGCGCGATAGCCGGGCTCTACCGTTCCCCAGCGTTCGACCAGCACCAGGCCGGCGATGCTCAAGCGCGCGTGATCGCAAAGCGCGATCGTCAGCAGGGCGTGGTTCAGGCAACCCAAGCGCAATCCGACGGCGATCACCAGCGGTAGCCTGGCGAGTTCGACGAAGCGCCCGACGTGTTCGTGCGGATTGAGCGGAACGGCGAGTCCGCCGGCGCCTTCGACCACGAGCGCTCCGGGCATGCCGTCGACGGTCCGCGCCAGATCGCCCGCGTGGATGAGCGGCGCACCCTCGGCGATCGCCGCCGACCAAGGATCGGCCGCCTTGCGGAAGCGCGCGAGTTCCAGGTAGCGACACCCCGAGAGCCGGCCCGCGCGCGCGGCGTCGCCCTCGATGCCCGGGTCGAGGCCGGTCTGCACGAGTTTGACGATCGTCGGCGGATCGCCGGCCGCGCGTAGCGCGGTCGCGAGGGCGGCGGTGACGACGGTCTTGCCGACGTCGGTGTCGGTGCCCGTTACGAAGTAGCGGTGCACGCGACGATCCCTCGCAGCAACGCGTCGACGTCTTCGACGCGCAGATCCGCGCGGAGGCTCGCGCGGAGGCGCGAGGTCCCCGGAGGCACGGTCGGCGGCCGGACCGCCGGCGCATAGATGCGCTTCTCCAGCAGACCTGCCGCGACCGCGAGCGCGCGCTCTTCATCGCCGAGCAGGATGGGGACGATCGGCGATGCGTCGTCGCCGCCGGTCGCGATGTCGTGGGCCGCCAGACCGGCGCGCAATCGCACCGCCAGCTCGCGCAGATGCGCGCGGCGGTCGTCGGCCTTCCTCGTCAGCAAGAGCGCGACGCGGGCGGCCAGCGCGATCGCCGGCGGCAGCGCGGTATCGAAGACGAACGCGCGCGCGGCATTGGCGAGCAGATCGACGACGCGCGCCGGTCCCGCGACGAATCCGCCCTGCGCGCCGAGCGCCTTGGAGAGCGTTCCGAGGACGACGATGCGATCGTCCGCGAGCCCGTGCGCGAGGCCGGCCCCTTCGGGACCGTAGACGCCGAGCGCGTGCGCCTCGTCGAGGAGCAGCACGTCCTCCGGCCCGAGTTCGCGGAGAAGCGCGCCGGGATCGATGACGTCCCCGTCCATCGAGAAGAGCGTCTCGCTTACGTAGAGCGTCGAGCCGAGGGTCCGACCGGCTTCGCTCGGGCGCGCGTGCGGATAGATCGCGCGCGGCAGACCGGTCGCGCGGATCCCATCGATCAGCGATGCATGGTTGAGGCGATCCGATGCGATGCGGTCGACGACCGAGCCGAGCACGGCGATCGCGCCGAACGCCGCCAGATAGCCGGACGAGAAGAGCAGCGCCTTCTCGCGACCGAGCCACGTCGCCAGCTCTTCTTCTAAGAGCGAGTGCTCCCGGTGCCGGCCGCCGAGCAGCCGCGCGCCGCCGGCTCCGACGCGCTGCGCTTGGCGGAACGCCGCGACGACCTGCGGTTCCGTCGACATCGCCAGATAGTCGTTGGAGGAGAAATCCACGACGCCGCGCGGCTGCCACGCTTCCACGGTCCGCATCCGATGCGCGGCGGCGATCGCGGCGAGACGCTCCTCGACCCGTTCGAGATAGCTCATCCGGGCAGTTCCGCTTCGAGCGCGTCGAAGAAGGCCTCCGCTTCCGGCGCGGCGGTGGCAAGCGGCGGGACGAACTGGATCGCGTCGCCGATCGCACGCGTGAAGAACCCCCGTTCGTAGAGCGCGTTCGCCACGTCCCACGCACCGATGCCGTCCAGCTCGACCGCGCACATCAGTCCGATCCCGCGCGCGTCTCGCACGGCAGGGTGGGCTCGCAGCCGCTCGAGCCGCGCCCGCACGCGCGGCTCCAGCGACGCGACGTGTGCGAGCGTGCGATCGGCGTCGAAGATGTCGAGCGATGCGAGCGCCGCGGCGCACGCGATCGGATTGCCCGCATAGGAATGTCCGTGGAAGAACTGCCGGTTCTCGCTTCTCGCGCCGAGGAACGCCTCGTAGACGGCGCGACTCGCGAGCGCGGCGGAGAGCGCCAGCGCCCCGCCGGTGATGCCCTTGCCGGCGCAGACGATGTCGGGTTCGAGATCCGTCTGCTCGTAGGCGAACATCGTGCCGGTGCGGCCGAACCCGGTCGCGATCTCGTCGACGATGAGGAGCGGCCGCACGTTTCGCAGCGGCGCGTACTTCGCGGCCGGAACGATACGGATGCCCGCCGCCGCCTGCACGAGCGGTTCGACGATGATGGCGGCGACGTCGTCGCGGCCGACCGCGCCGTCCACCGCATCGTAGGCGAGCGTCTCGAACGTGACCGCGCCGAAGCGCTGCTTGAAGATGGCGATGTCGGAGATGCTCATCGCCGCCGCCGTATCGCCGTGATAGCCGCCGGTCAGACGGACGAAGCGCGTGCGCTGCGGCTCGCCGGCGCTCTGCCAATATTGGAGCGCCATCTTCAGCGCCGCTTCGACCGCGCTCGCCCCGTCGGAGGCGAAGAACGCCGCATGCATGCCGGTCAGCTCGCAGAGGCGGTCGGCGAGTTCGTCGGCGACGGGATTGGTCGCGCCGAGCGCGGTCGCGTGATCGAGGCGCGCCGCCTGCCCGGCGATCGCCGCGACGATCTCGGGACGGCAGTGGCCGTGGATCGTCGTCCAGATCGAACTGACGGCGTCGAAGAGCCGGCTTCCGCGCGCGTCTATGAGATAATTGCCGTCGCCGCGGACGAACGTGCGCGCCGGCGGATCGAAGGCGTCCATCTGCGTGAACGGCAGCCAGTGCCGCGTGTACCGAGTGAGCATTGGAGGCTCTACGCTTCGCGAGCGAGTAGTGCGGGCCTGTGGACGCACCGGTCATCATCGTCGGCGGAGGCCCTACGGGTCTTAGCCTCTCCCTGGGACTCGCGCATCACGGCGTCGCGAACGTCGTTCTGGAGCGTTCCGACGCGCCCGAGGACCGCGCCCGCGCTTTCGTGCTCTGGCCGCGCACCGCCGAAGTGCTGCGCGATTGGAACGCATGGGCGCCGTTGCGCGCCGCCGGCACGTTCGTCCCCGAGATCGCCATCTACGACTGCGGCACCGGCCTGCCGGCGCTGTTCGTGAACTTCTGCGTGCTCGACGAGACGTTCAACGACCCGGGGGCGCTCTTGCTCGCGCAGGCGCAAGCCGAGAAGATCCTGCGCGATCTGGTACGCACATCGCCGCTCTGCGATCTGCGCGAAGGCTGGAGCGCGACCGGAGTCGCGCAAGACGATGCCGGCGCGACCGTCACCGCGACCGATGCCGGCGGCGCGTCGCACGAGCTGCGCTGCTCCTACGTCGCGGGCTGCGACGGCGCGAGCGGGATCGTGCGCGAGGCGGCCGGCGTCGAACTGGAGGGCGTGACGTACGGCATGCGCGTCGTCGTCACCGACGAGCGCGTCGAACGCACGCTCGGCGCGCCGAGCTTCCGCGCGAGCTTCGCCCCGGTGCTGGCGCTCGGCATCGAATACGAACCCGGGATCTGGCGCGTCATCTCGCCGCTTCCCAAGGCGGCGAGCGACGAGGACGCCTGCGCCGACGCCGGACACGGCGCCCGCATGCGCGCCCTCTTCGGCGACGCCGCCGAACGCGCGCAGAACCTCTGCCGCGGCTTCTACACCATCCATCGCCACCACGCGCAGCGCTTCGTACGGGGGCGCATCGCCCTGGCCGGCGACGCCGCGCACTTGAACAGCCCGGCCGGCGGCCAGGGGCTCAACGTCGGCATCCACGATGCGGCGAACCTCGCGTGGAAGCTTGCGTACGCATTGCGCGGCGGCGATGCGGAGGCGCTGCTCGCCAGCTACGACAGCGAGCGCCGCGAGATGATGACCGACGGCGTCGAGAACTACGCCAATCGCCTTGCGCGTTACGGACAACTCACGCAGAGCTGGTTCAAGAAGCGCGGCCTGGCGTTGCTGCGCCGTGCGCTCAGAGGCAAAGGCATGCAGGCGAAAGCGGCCCGCGGACTCGGCATGCTCAACGGCCGGTACACGAAGTCGGCGATCGTCAACCCGCGTCATCCCGCCGCGGGGAAACGCGTCGGCGACCTGCGACTACCGGATGGAACGCGCGTCAACGAGGCACGCAAAGGCGGAGCGGCCGTCCTGGCGGTCGGCAAGGCCGACGTCGGCGATCGCGAGACCATCCGCATACCGGCCATCCCGAAACGTTGGCATATCAAAACGCCCGCGGCGCTCATCATCCGCCCCGACGGCTGCGTCGCCAGCGTCGTGGAGAAGCCGACGCCCAAAAAGATCGAAGCGGCGTGGGCGGCGGCATTTCCGATCGCGGGTATACCGTATGAATGAACGCTCGTCGATACGCGCCCAAGGCGCTTGCGCTCGGATGCCTGCTCGCATTTGCGGCTTGCTCCGGTAACGGTCTCGGCGGCGGCGGGATATTGGGCGGCAACGCCACCTGCCAGCCCGGAACCGACGTCACGCTCGCGAATCCGCGACAGGGTCAGACGGGCGTCTCTACCAATCCCGGCCAGATCGAAATCGTCGCCAATGGGAACAACAACTCGCTCGCCTTCAATACAGCCCAGTGGTACGTCGTGCTGACGAGCGGTTTCTCGACGATCAACGGCGGCTCGTTGGTGCCGTACTCCGACCCCGGCGGCTATCATCCGTATGCTTCGGACTTCTTCTACACGTCGTCGATCTCGGGTCTGCCGGCCGGGACGAGCTTCAACGTAGCGCTGGCGCGGAGCGATCAGTCGTGCACGCCGGCCGGGATCGGATCGTTCTCCACCTAACGCCGGGCTTTCGTCCGGCCGGTCATCGTCAAGATGGCGACGACCGCCCCGACCGCGATGGCGGCCGGCCATGCGAGGCTCGCACACGCGTATGCGGCGATTCCTCCGGCGATCCCGAAGACGATCCGCCGCCGAAACCACAGCGCTAGGACGATCGGCACGAAGCCCGCGATCGCTCCGATCGCAAGCGATGCCCGCGGCAGCGCCGCATCGAAACCCTCGGCGACCGGCAGGGTCGTTCCGAGCGTCGCATCCGCGACTTCGGTCGCGACCCGTGCCGCGTGGAAGTAGTCGGCGTTCGAAAGCACGACGACCAGATCGCGTCGCGCGGGAACCGCGACCACCGCGCTCTTGTAACCGAGCACCGTGCCGTCGTGCCACGCGATGCGGTCGCTCCCGTTCGGATAGACGTACCATCCGAAGGCGTACCCGTCGCGCGCCGTCAGCATCGTCGACAGGCTGCGGGCGGTGAGGAGTTTCGCGCCGAGGAGCGCCGTTTCGAACGCGGCCATGTCGGCCGCGCTCGAATACATCCCGCCGGCCGCCCACGTCAGTTGGGGATCGAACGACGGCACGCGCGAGACGCCCCACGGCGTCGTCCCGCATCCTGCCGCAGCATCGCTTCCCGACGGTACGCCGAAGCCCGTGTCGTGCAGATGCAGCGGCACCAGGATTCCCGACCGGAGCAGCGCCCCGAGAGGGCGCTTAGCGACGCGTTCGAGTATCGTGCCCAAGACGAGATAGTTGGCGTTGCTGTATTCGAACCGAGCGTCGGGCGGGAACTCCCGAGGTTCGGACTCGAGACCGGCCACGATGGCCGGCCGATCCACCCGACCGGGCCATACCGCGCCGAGATGGCGCGCAAGGAACCACGGTCCGTTGAAATCGGCGATGCCGGACCTTTGGTCGAGAAGCGACAGGATCGCGATCGCGCTCCAGTTCCGGTCTTCGGGAAGATACCGGGTGAGCGGGGCGTCCAAATCGAGCGCCTTCTTCTGCACGAGCTGAAGCGCGAGCGTCGCGACGAACTGCTTCGTCAGCGAGCCGATCGCGAATCGCGTATGCGGTCCGGGAATGCCGCTGCCGCCGCAATCGCGGGTGCCGAACCCGGTCACGCGCACCGTCCGGCCGTCGCGCACGACGGCGATCGAGACGCCGGGAGTCTGATACGACGCGAGCGCATCGCGCGCGATCCCATCGACCGCGGCGGCCTGGACGGCCGGGAAGAACACTAGGACTCGACGCGTTCGTCGATCGAGACGTTGTACAGGAACAAGAACTTGTGCCACTCGCCGGGGAGGGTGTTGCGCTTGACCTGGATCCACGGGATGTACTTCGGCTGACGCGGCTTGCGCTTGAGCGTCATGTTCGCATCTTCCGGCGTGCGGTTGTTCTTACGGTTGTTGCATTGCATGCAGGCGCAGCAGAGGTTTTCCCACGTCGACGGACCGCCCTTGCTCCGCGGGAAGATGTGGTCGACGGTCATCAGCTTCTCGCCGCGCACTCCGCAATACTGACAGGTGTAGTCGTCGCGGATCAGCACGTTCTTCTTCGTCAGCGCGACCTTCTGCATCGGGCGCTTGATGTAGTACAGCATCCGGATGATCGAAGGCATGCGCATCTCGAACGAGGTCGAGTGGATCGAGCGGTCGCGGTTGTGGACGATCTCGGCCTTGCCCGCGAAGAGCATCCGCACGGCGCGCTGGAACGACGTGACGTTCATCGCCTCGTACGTGAAGTTCAGCACGAGCACTTCGCTCACGATGCGCCCCCGAGAAAAACACAAGGCGCGGTCGAAACCGCGCCTTCGCAGATTGATGTGTTCGTCGGCGGTATGAGCGACGTCATCGTGAAGGAATCCTTACGCGGCGAGGGACGCCTTCCCTACTAGGGGCCGGCCGGCGAGCCGCCCGCGCCGTCGAGTCTGATGAAATCGCCGTCGGGAAGCAGCTGCCACTCCAAGCCGCCGCCGTCCCACTCGGCCACGACCGATACGGCCGCGTCACCCGCCCCTGCCAGCAGGCCTGCATCCCGCGCCTTTCCCGCCGCGCGCAGATCGCGTACCTGGGCGCCGACATACATGCCGCCGTCTTCGAGCCGGACCGTCGCATCCGGATGCCGCGCGAGCACCGCCGGCAACCACGCGGCGCCGCGTACGGCGCGAAGCGCGTTCAGCGGCCGTTGCAGCCACGCGCGGAACGCTTCCGGCGACGGGATGGCGGATCCATGTTCGTACCGGATCTTCGGCCGGTCGGCGAACCAGAAGGCTCCGGTCCAGGCGGCTGCATCTCCGGGTCTCGGACGGGCGACGACCTTGAGATCGGTGTCGAGCCCGAGGTCGGCTGTTATCGCCCGAGCTTTCGCGGAATCGATCCCGTCGCGCATTTCGATCGCGCGCATCTCGTCGCCATCCGCGATGTCTTCGCCCCACGAGAGCGCCAGCATCCGATCGGGGCGGAGTTGAAAGCCGAACGTGTCCACTGCAGGCGGAAGCAACCCGCCGATCGCGCGTGCGAGGCCCGCGTCGTAGGTCATGGCGTCGACCAACTCGCCGACCGCAGCGGCCGGAACGATGGTACCGTCATCGCGGACGAAGCCGTCACCCCTAGGGACGATCGTCGCCGCATACGTCGCCGTCGAAGCGCTCGCACGCGACGACAACCTGATATCGATCTTGGTCACGTCCGACGAAAGGACGACTGCAAGTATGCCTGCGGCTATCATGCCGCGAGGTTCGCGGCCTCGCGCACCATTCCCAGGAAATAGCCGTGGACGCGATGGTCGCCCGTCAGTTCGGGGTGGAACGAGGTGCCCAGGACGTTTCTTTGGCGCACCATCACGCCGTGGCCGTCGCGTTGCGCCAGGACCTCGACGTCCGCCCCGGCGGATTCGATCCAGGGTGCGCGGATGAAGATCGCCGGGAACGGCTTCTCGCCGAGCACGGGGATCGCGAGGTCGACTTCCGCGGAATCGTTCTGCCGTCCGAAGGCGTTGCGGCGCACGACGATGTCGATCAGTCCGAGCGAGGGCTGTTCCATATCGGCCACCGACGCCGCGGCGACGATCATCCCCATGCACGTGCCCCAGACCGGCATCCCGTCTCTCGCGCGCGCGACGATCGGTTCGGCGAGCGCGAAGCGGTCTAAGAGCTTCATCACCGTGGTCGACTCGCCGCCCGGGATCACGAGCCCGTCTATGCGGGCCAGATCGGCGACGTTCTTGACCTCTACCGCCTCCGCACCCGCGGCCCGCAGCGCCGCGAGATGTTCGACGACGTCGCCCTGCAGGCCGAGCACGCCGACCGCCGGCATTTAGTTACCGCGCGCGGAGAGCAGTTCGGAGGCGTCGAGCTTGCGCAGGTCGATGCCCGGCATCGCTTCGGAGAGGCCGAGCGACTTCGAAGCCGCGACGACGACTTTGGGGTCGGCGTAGTGCGTCGTCGCATCGACGATCGCTTTCGCGAACGCCTTGTTGTCCTTCGACTTGAAGATGCCGCTGCCGACGAAGATCCCTTCGGCGCCGAGCTGCATCATCAGCGCCGCGTCTGCGGGCGTCGACACGCCGCCCGCGCAGAAGAGCACGACCGGCAGTTTCCCCGTCGCGGCGACTTCGCGCACGAGTTCGAGCGGCGCGCCGAGATCGCGGGCGCGCGCGACGAGCTGCTCCTTGGGAACCAGCGTCAGTTCGCGGATCGAATCGGTGATCGAGCGCATGTGGCGCACCGCCTCGACGATGTTCCCGCTGCCCGCCTCGCCCTTGCTGCGGATCATCGCCGCGCCTTCGGCGATGCGGCGGAGCGCTTCGCCGAGATCGCGCGAACCGCAGACGAACGGCGTCGTGAACGATTCCTTCTCGCAGTGGTACTTGTCGTCGGCCGGCGTGAGCACTTCGGATTCGTCGATGAAGTCGACGCCGAGCTCTTGCAGGGCTTGCGCTTCGGCGAAATGACCGATGCGGCACTTGGCCATGACCGGGATGGTCACCGCATCCATGATGCCCTGGATCAGCTCCAGCGACGACATGCGGGCGACGCCGCCCATCGCGCGGATATCCGAGGGGATGCGCTCGAGCGCCATGACGGCGACCGCGCCGGCTTCTTGCGCGATGAGGGCCTGCTCGGGCGTGACGACGTCCATGATGACGCCGCCCTTGAGCATCTGCGCGAGTCCGCGCTTGACGGTGATGGTGCCCTTTTCAGCCACGGCGAGTCTCCTAAAGCGTTCCTGGTATCTCTATCCTACCAGGCCGATTCTATAGAGACATTGGGAACGCTTAAGGTTGCGGCGTCTCCGACGGACCGGGGACCGGCGTTTCCTTGAGCGGCGCGGGGGTGATGGCGTCCTGCACCGTTCCGGTACCCGGGATGGGCGTCGGCAGGGGCTTGGTTTGGCGCCAGATCGGCAGGTTCGGGTTGGGCGTGGCAGGCTTGGGGGTCTGCTTGGCGCCCGTCGGGCGCGGGACCGGCGTCGGCAGCGGCTGCGGCGGGACGCGCGGGTCCGGGAAGCCCGGGTCCGGGGCGGCGGCGAGGGATTGCGAGCGCTTCCAATCCGGCCCGAGCGGGCCTGTGGTCTGATTCGGCGCCGGCGTGACGACGAGGTTCTGCAGACCGCCTAGGCGCTGTTCGGTCGCGCTCCCGAGGACCTTATCGCCCATCCGCTGACCCAAGCCGATCGCCAATAGCAGCACGGCGGTACCGGCGAGCAGGACGAGGGTCAGGAAGCGCTTGGACGGGTCCAACATCGGAACGACGCGGTTCGGCGACCGCCCCCGGGGGTCATGCTCCGGCGAAGCGAACGAGCGGCGCATGCCATCGATCCGACTCGCGCCGGCGAAGATCAATCTCACGCTCGAAGTGCTGGATCGCCGCGCCGACGGCTACCACGGCATTCGCAGCCTCATGGTGCCGCTCGCGCTCGCCGACGAACTGACGATCGAACCCGCCGCGACGTTTTCGCTCTCGTGCGACGTCGCCGGACTCGGCGGCGACGACGACCTCGTGGCGCGCGCGTATCGCGCGGTCGCGCCGCCGGACGCGGCGCGCATCGCCCTGGTCAAACGCATCCCGACGCAGGCCGGGCTCGGCGGCGGATCGAGCGACGCCGCTGCGGTACTGCTGGCGGCGATGGAGGGCGCCTTCGGCCCGGTGCCGGATCGCGATTGGCTCGCGATCGCGCGATCGCTCGGCTCGGACGTGCCGTTCTTCCTCACGCAGTCCGGCGCGCTCGTCGAAGGCACGGGCGAACGCGTCACCGCCGTCGGCGCGCTGCCGCAGTGGCATGTGGTGATCGTACGGCCGCCGGAAGTCGTCTCGACCGCGGCCGCCTACGCGCTGCTCGACTCGTATTCGCGGCCGCCGCGCCCCCGGAACATCTCCGCGAGCCTGCGCGCGCTCGAGGCGCTGCAGCGCGGCGCGTTCGACGAGGTCGTGGAACTGATGCACAACGATTTCCAAGACGCCGTCGCCGGCGCACACGCGACCATCGGCGTCGCGCTCGAGGCGCTGCGCGATGCCGGCTGTGCGAAGCCGCTGCTCGCCGGATCCGGGTCCTGCGTCTTCGCGCTCTGCCGCACGGCGGACGAGCGCGACCGCATCGCGTCGGTCCTGCAGTTCCCGGAGACGTTCGCGTCCTACTCGACCTCGTTCGCGCAGCCGGCCGCGTGGCGCGGAACCGTCCCCGCGTGACGGGACTGACGGCCGTCGTGCTCGCGGGCGGACCGCCGGACGAGGTGGCCGCACTGCAGCCGGGCGCGCCGAACAAGGCGTTCGTCGAGATCGCCGGCAAGGCGCTCGTCCAGCGCACCATCGAAGGATTGCGTTCGAGTCCCGAGATCGGACGCATCGTCGCGGTCGCGCCCGTCTCCGCGCACGATTCGCCGGCGCTCGCCGGCGCCGACGAGAAGCGGCCCGACGGCATCCGCATCACGGAGAGCTTGCGCAGCGGCCTGCGCGATCTGCCGCCGGACGAACTCGTGATCGTCGCCGCGTCGGATCTGCCGATCCTTTCGGAGGCGGCCGTGACGGACTTCGTCGCGCATGCGGCGATGCTGGATCCCGATCTCGGCTACGGGTGCTTGGAGAAGCGCACGCATCTGGCCGCCTATCCCGACGTCCCGCACACCTGGGCGCCGCTGCGCGACGGGACCTACTGCGGGGGCGGACTCATCTGCATCAAGCCGCGCGCGCTGCCGAAACTGGAGCGCTTCATCGAACGTCTCGGTGCCGCGCGCAAGAGCCCGCTGGCGCTCGCGCGCCTCTTCGGGTGGAAGATGCTCGCGACGTTCGCCCTGCGGCAGTTGAGCATCGAGGCCGCGGAAGCCCGCGCGAGCGAACTGCTCGGCGCGAAGGTCTCGGCGATCGTCTCGGGTTATGCCGAGACGGCGGTCAACGTCGACCGCGTCGGCGACGTGGCGCTCGCGGAGGCGCTGCTCAGGACCAGCGGTTGAAGAGACCGGCGTCGATGCCGAATTGATCGAGGGCCTTGCCGACGGTGTGATGCACGATGTCCTCGACGCTCTGCGGCTTCGCGTACATCGCGGGCATCGGCGGGAGGATCGTCGCGCCGATCTCGGCGAGCCGCCCGAGCGTCCGCAGGTGTCCGAGGTGCAGCGGCGTTTCGCGCACCACCAGCACGAGGCGACGCCGCTCTTTCAGGCAGACGTCGGCGGCGCGCACCAGCAGCGTATCGTTCATCGAATAGGCGATCGCGCTCGCGCTCTTGATCGAACACGGGATCACCAGCATGCCCTCCGTGAGGAACGAGCCGCTCGAAATCGCGGCCGCCAAGTCGCCTTCGCGATAGACGACGTCGGCGAGCGCTTCGAGATCCGCGGGCGCGTGCTCCGTCTCGAGCGCGAGCGTGCGCTTCGCGGCCTCGGTCATGACCAGGTGCGTCTCGACGCCGTCGACGGCGCGCAGAGCTTTGAGCGCGGCATACCCATAGGCGCTTCCCGAGGCTCCGCTGATACCGACGACGATCCGTCTCACGAGAGCGCGCTTTTGACGGCGTCGGCAAGGGCGCCTGGTCCGAAGCGGGAACCATCCCGACATCCATGATGGACGAACTCGACGCGCTGCGCCTTCTGCGCTCGCCCGCTTCCGGCGTCCCGCACGACGTCGCCGCGGCGCTCGCGGTCGTCGCATCCCGCGTCGGAAGCCTGCGCGAAGCGATCAGACGCGAGCGCCTCGCGCTGCCGGCGGACGATCGCGACGCGGTCTACGCGTTCGCCAAGATGCTCGACACAGCGCCGGCCCCGGCTCCCGCCGCGCCGCTCGCGCCGCCCGCCGCGGAACCCGCCACTCCGGTCGAACTGACGCAGCCGGTCGCGCGCGAGCCCGGCGCCCCGCTCGTCGCGAAGCAGCCGCACTTCAGCGCCTCCGCCCTAAACTCGTACGCCGACTGTCCGCGCAAGTGGTTCTATCGCTACACCTGCAACGCGGTCGAGGATCGAGGTTCGTCGGCGTCGTTTTATGGCACGGCGTTCCACACGGCGCTCGAGAACTTCCACGAGATCTACGTGCATCCCGAACCGGCGCAGGAGGCCGAGATGCGCGCGCGCCTGCAGTTCGAGATCGGCGAGGCCTTCAACGGCCACCGCCGCGACTTCGAGACGGCCGTCGAATTCGAACTGCAGTTGCGGCGCGCGAAGCGAACGGCGCAGAAATACGTCTCTTGGCTCGTCGCCAAGGCGAGGCGCGCGCCGTTCACGGTCTTCGGGCGCGAGATGCACGCGCAGATGGAGGTCGGCGGATACGATTTCATCGGCTATATCGACCGTCTCGATCGCGACGACGCTACGGGCGCGGTCGCGATCGTCGACTACAAGACGGGCGCGATCGCCGAGAGCGCGGCCGAGTATCGCGACAAGGTCAAGCACTATCGCGACTTCCAACTGCCCTTCTATTATTGGGCGCGCGAAGCGGCGGGCGACAAGGTCGCGACGCTCGCGCTCGTCCCGCTCAAGGACGCACTCGTCGACATCCGTCCGATCGAATTGGAAGTCGTCCCGGTCGCGCGCGAGGAATCCAGGCGTAGCGGATCGCCGACCGGCACGATCGCGATCGGCGACCTCGAACGCGCGCGCGTCAAGATGGGCGAACTCTGCCGCATCCTGAGCGACGGCTCGCTCTCGTCGTTTCCGGTCACCGACGATCCCGACGCCTGCACGTACTGCGCGTACAAGCTCGCCTGCAACGACCGGCCCGCTTCGCCCGAAGAGAAGTTCGGCCGGTGAGCGTCGCCATCACCGGGGGTCCCGGCAGCGGCAAGACGGCCTTGCTGCTGGAGCGCTACCGCGAGGCCGCGCGCGAGGGGAACGCGCTGCTCCTAGCGCCGACGTCCTTCGCGCTCGCGGCGTTGCGGCGTCGCCTGGGCGGCGAGGACGGGACGACGTTCTCGGCGCTCGCGGCCGAACTGACCGGCGCGACCCTCATCGACGATATCGCGGCCGAGACGTTCTTCGAGCGCGCCGCGCGGCCGCTGCTGGATCTCGCCTGGCCGGAGTTCGCTTCGGGCGCGATCGACCCCGAAGTCGCCGGCATGCGCATGCCGCGACGCTTCCTCGAAGCGGCCTTCCGTCTGGTCCGCAGGCTGCGCGAGAACGGCATCTCGCCCGAGACGTTTCTGCAGACCTCGCAGGTCGGCGCGACGCAGTTCTACGCGCACCCGCCGAACCTGACGCATTCGGATCTGCTGATGTACACGAAGGACACGCATCGCGATTCGCTCGCGGCGGAGGGCGCTGAACTCCAGCGTCAGTTCCGCAACGAGGCGCATCTTGCGAAGATCCTCGCGCGGCTCTACGACGCGTACGTCGCTCTGCAGGAGCGCGAAGGCGTCATGGCCGGGCGGGACGCGATCGTGGAAGCGACCGCCGCCGTCCGCGCGGATCCGGCGCTGCGCGCGCGCTGGGACGCCGTCTTCGTCGACGAAGCGCAAGACCTCAACCTCGGCGAGCTCGGCCTGTTGCAGGCGCTGCGCGGCGAACGGCTCGAGGGCGTGACCCTCGCCGGCGATCCCGCCGGCGCGACCGGGACGTTCCGCGGCGCGCGGCCGGACCGCACGTTCGCCGCGACCGCCGAGCGGATCGAGCTCGACGGCGCGCGCGGCAGGCCGCCGCTCGTGCAGATCTATCGCGCGCGGGACCGGCGCACCGAAGCGGCCTACGTCGCCGATCACGTCGACGAGATGATCCGCGGTGGGACCGCGCCGGACGAGATCGCCGTCCTCTTCCGCTCCGTGCGCCACGTCCGCGCGTTCGAAGAGGCGCTGCTCGCGCGCGGCGTGCCGGCCGTCACCGTCGGCGACGCGAACGTCTTCGCCGATCCCCGTGCGCTCGACGCGCTCGCGCTGCTGTGGAACGTGTACGATCCGTTCCGTCACGACTACATGCTGCGAACGCTCGCCGGACCCGCGCTCGCCCTCTCGGATTCTTCGCTCGCGCTCCTCTGCGGGGAGCCCGAGACGCAGACCCTGCTCTTCGCCGAAGACGACGCCGCGCCGCTGACCCGTTCGAAGCGTTGGGATCCGCGGCGCGATCTGCGCCTCGGCTGGAACGTCGTCCGCGGCGAGGCCGACGCGTCGCTCTCGCCGCTCGCGCGCGAGCGCGTGCAGCTCTTCCGAGCACTGCGCGCGGGATGGGTCGAGGCCTCGCAGCGCATCGCGGTCGCCGACCTCGCGCGGATGGTCTGGAGCGAAGGGCTCGCGCGGACCGGAGCGCCGGACTCGGCGACGGCGCGCGCGCAGGCGACCGTGCTGCGCCGGCTGCTGCACCGCATCGGCGAACACGCCGCCACGAACCCCGGGGCCGACCTGGGCGATTTTCTCCGCGATGCGGAACTGCGGGCGGCGAGCGAGTTCGAGTCGTGCGAAGAGGTCAGCGAGTCGGGCTTCGTCCGGCTGATGTCGATCGAAGCCGCCCGCGGGCTCACCTTCGAACGCGTCGTCGTCCCGGCTGCCAAGGCCGGTTCGTTCCCGCGCTGGTACGTGCCCGACGCGTTCCTCTACAGCCCCACGTACGGCGTCGTCGCGAAGGACAACGTCGGCGAAGCCGTCGCCGCGCGAACGGCGAAGTTCTCGTACTACATCTACCGCACGAAGGCGCGCGAACGCTACAACGAAGAGGAACGGCGCGCGTTCGCGTACGCGCTCACGCGCGCGACCAAGAGCGCACTGGTCACCGCATCGGACCGCGCGACCCGCGGCATCACCGCGCCGGAGTTCCTCGAGGAGCTACGCGCGCAGCGTCTCCCCGGCACCGAAGACCTGACCGGCCGATGACGCCGCGGTTGGCGACCCTCGCCATCGACGTCTACGTGCGCGACGTGCTTCCGCTCACGGCGGAGCTGTGGGCCGGGCGGCGCGACTTCGCGACGTACGTACGCCACATGCGCGAGATCGCGCGTTCGCCGTTCGGGAAGGCGGCCTATGCAATGATCGGGTTCTACGACGGCGACGCGCTCGTCGCGTCGCACAAGCGTTACGCCCGCACGATCCGCTCGGGCGCGCGCAAGCTCCGCGCGACGGCGATCGGCGCCGTCTATACGCCGCCGCAGTTCCGGGGCCGCGGCTACGCGAGCGCGATGCTCGCGGCCACGCTCGACGAGCGGCGCGCCGCGGGCGACGACGTCGTCTACCTCTTCTCCGATATCCGCCCGCAGTTCTATGCGGAACTCGGCTTCGTAGAACTCCCCTCGCGCGCCATCTCCGTGCGCGCCGATATGTTGCCGAGGACGCGCGTCGCGGTCGAGCGCTTGGAGAAACGGGACTGGACCGCCGTCGCGCGGGCTTTCGCGTCGCACGAGGAGGCGCGCGAGTGGGCCTTCGATCGCGGCGCGCTGCAATGGAACTGGGTCCGCACGATCGTCGCGCACGGCACGGAACATGCGGCAGGCAGCGAGACGAACCTCGTGATGCGTCGCGGTCGTACGCTCGCCGCCTACGTGCTCGGCGTGCGCGATCCGGAGCACGACGCCTTCATCGTCGACGAGTTCGGCTGGAACGACGAAGACGCGGTCGCGCCGCTCCTGCGCGCGGCCGCAGGCGATCTGCGCCGCATCACCGGCTGGCTGCCGCCCGGCCGCGCGCGCGATCTTCTCCCGCGCGGCGCGGTACGCAAGCGCAAAGACGCGATCTTCATGGCCGCCCCGCTCACCCGCGCCGGCACGGCCTGGCTCGAACGGGCGAAAACGCCCGGAACCGCCGACGGCCTCTGGGCCACCGATCACGTCTAGCCCTGCGGCGATGGTGCGGGCGGGGCGAAGAGGCTGATCTGGGCGGGTTCGCCTTCGGTGATGTTGGCGAGGCGCGTTCCCAACAGGCGGACGGGTGCGCCGTGGAGTTCGGCGCGCTGCAGGCAGTGGAGCGCGGCTCGGTAGATGCGGCGTGCGTCGCGCGTCGGCTCGGTGAGCGCGACTTGGCGCACGACGTTGGTGCGGTCGGCGCGCCGTACTTTGATCCCGACGGTGCTCGCGCTCGCGTCGTGACGGTCCAGGCTCTGGGCGAGTTCGATCGCCTGCACCTTGAGCGTCTTCACCAGTTCCGCTTCGTCGCGGACGTCGTATTCGAAGGTCTCCTCGGTCGAGATCGACTTCGTCTCGCGATCGGTCGATACGGTCCGCGTGTCGACGCCGCGGGCCAGGTCGCCGACGCGTTCGGCGCCCGAGCCGAAGAGCGCGCGCAGGGTCGCATCGTCGAGCGCAGCGACGTCGCCGATCGTCTGCACGCCGCGATGCGTCAGCCGGTCTTGCGTCTTCGGACCGACGCCCCAGAGGCGCCCCACCGGCAGCGGCGCGAGAAACGCGCGCTCGTCGCCGGGCGCGACCGCCAGCAGGCCGTCCGGCTTGCAGAAATCCGAAGCGATCTTGGCGATCATCTTCCCGCGCGCCACGCCGGCGCTCACCGTCAGACCGACCTCCGCCTTCACGCTCGCGCGCACCCGGGCGGCGAACGCGGTCGCTTCGGCCAGCGTCACGTCGCCGATCGCCACGAACGCCTCGTCCATCGAGAGCCCTTCGACCGCGCGTCCGTCCGCGCCGAAGATCGCGAAGATCTCGCGCGAGACCTGTTTGTACTTCGCCATATCCGGCCGGACCACGACGAGTTGGGGACAGGCCTCGAGCGCGCGATAGAGCGGCACGGCGGATCGCACGCCGAAGGGGCGCGCTTCGTACGATGCGGTGAGCACGACGGCGCGCCGGCTCGAGCCTGCGACGGCCACCGGCTTGCCGGCGAGTGAGGGATCGTCGCGGATCTCGACGCTTGCATAGAACGCGTCGACGTCGAAATGCGCGACGAACATCAGGCCGCCGTAGCAGCCCCCTTGAAGATGGCGCGGATGGTCTGCATGTTGCGATCGTCTTCGGCGAGGTCGCCCGGCGTCTCCAGGATCGCCGTCTTCTCGCGCAGTTCCGCGCGCGCCGCGAGCGCCCGGAAGCCGTCGAAGCCGATGAGCCCGTCGCCGATGTGGTGGTGGCGGTCGCGCGCGGCGCCGAGAGGCACTTCGGTATCGTTGAAGTGGAAGATGTGCAGGTTGTCGAGCCCGAGATGCGCCTCGGCCTCGTTCACGAACGCATCGACGCCCTCGGGACCGTCGATCTTATAGCCGGCCGCCCAGGCGTGGGCCGTATCGAGGCAGACGCCGAGCTGCGGATGGCGTACCGCCGCCAGGAACCGTCCGAGCTCCTCGATCGTCCCGCCCGCGAGGTTGCCGGCACCTGCCGAGTTCTCCATGACGAGATGGACGCCGGGAGCGATGTTCTCGAGCGCCGCTTCGAGCGCGTGACAGATGGCCGTGAAGCCTTCGGCGCGATCGCGCTTGCCGTACGATCCGAGATGCGTGTTCACGTAGCGGATCCTGCCCGCCGCGGCCGCCTCGAGATCGTGCGCGAGCAGACGCTGCGAGCCTTCGTAGATCTTCGGGTCCTCGCTCGCGAGATTGATGAGGTAGGGCGTGTGGATGACGCACGGGTCCAGGTCGTTCTCGGCGCGCAGCGCCGCGAAGCGTTCGAGCGCCTTGCGGTCGATCGGACCGGTGCGATACGAGCGCGGATTGCTCGAGAAGATCTGCATCGCCGTACAGCCGCGCGCTTTGGCGTATTCGACGGCGGCCGGATAGCCTCCCGAAACGCCGGTGTGGAGACCGAAGCGCATCAGACGGTCTCGCCCAAGTAGAGATAGGCCGTCCGCAGCGTCTCGCCGGACTGCACCGGTACGGCACGCACCATCGCCCGCTCGAAGCCGGCCCCGAAGAACGCCTTGAATCCGCCGGTGATGTCGTCGGACCACAACGCCACGATGCCGCGAGGCCGCGTCGCGCGCACGAGCACCGCGAGCGCCGCCGCGGGCGACAGGCCGTCGAGGGCGCCGGCGGCGATGGCCGCGTCGTACGATGCGGGCTGCGCGCCGCGCGCTTCGGAGAGGACGGCGATCTTGCCGTCCGGCGAGACGCCGAACTCCCGCAGCGCGTCGTCGATGGCGCTGCCGTAGCCGAAGCTCACTCCTCGGCCGCCTCCGCGGATTCGGGGAGCAGCGGCGGAATCGCGGCGCTCAGGAGGTCCAGTTCGAGCGGTTGACCCGGCTCGAGTTCGAGCTGCGGCAGATCGTCGAGCGAGCGCAGTCCGAACGATTCGAGGAACGTGGTGGTCGTCTTGTACGTCATCGGCCGGCCGACGACGTCCTTGCGACCGGCTTCGGCGATCAATTGCCGCTCGAGGAGCGTGCTCACGACCGAGTCGGAGTTCACGCCGCGGATCGATTCGATCTCGCCCTTCGTCACCGGCTGCATGTGCGCCACGATCGCCAGCGCTTCGAGCGCCGGCGTGGAGATGTTCGATTTGGGCGGGAGCAGATAGGCTTCGACGGCGTCGCGGGCGATCGCCGCGGTCGCGAAACGATAACCTCCGCCGACCTCGCGCACGATGATGCCGCGGTCGGCGAACTCGCCGCCGAGGCGCGCCAGCGCCGACGCGACGGCCGGTTCGCTCGCACGGGTCAGTTTGGCGATCTGCTTGATCGAGAGCGGTTCGCTCGCGACGAAGAGCAGCGCTTCGATCGGTCGGAGGATCGCCTCGACGGCTTCGTCGAGCAGTTCGATCTCGGTCGCTTCGGGGGTCTGGACGCTCATTGCGGCTGCAGGTCTTTCACGTACGGGAAGAGGCGGATGTCGTCGAAATGTTCGGGCTGGTCGAAGTCGATCCGGTGACGGCGGATCAGTTCGAGGATCGCGAGGAAGACCGCGACGATCGCCTCGCGGTGCATGCCCATCTCCTTGCAGAGATCGGAGAAGAGCGTCTCGCCCTGCTCGGCCACCCGCTTGGCGATGTAATCCATCGTCGCCAAGAGGTTGATGCGTTCGCGCGCGATCGAGCGCTTCTCGGGCCTCGCCTGTTTGAGCATCGCGATGAACGCGCGCCCCAACCGCGACGGATCGACGCGATAGCGCTGGATCATGTCGGTCGTCGAGTCGCCGAGATCGCGGTAGTAGTACGCGCTCGCGTCGTTCTGACGCCGGCGCAATTCCTCGCCGAGTTCGCGGTACTTCGAGTACGCGATCAGGCGGCGGCGCAGACGCTCTTCGACCTGCTCCGGCGATTCGTCGTCGGCGTCTTGGAACTCCGCCGGGATGGGCGGCAGCAGCGCCTTGGACTTCAAGAAGACCAGGGTCGCCGCGATGACGAGATACTCGGCCGCCACCTCGACGTCGAGCGCTTCCATCATGCGGACGTATTCGAGGTACTGCGAGGCGACGGAGGCGAGCGGCACCGTAGCGATGTCCAGCTGCTGTTCCTTGATGAGGCTCAGCAGCAGATCGAGCGGTCCGTCGAAAACGTCAAGGCGAACGCCGAAACTTCCGGCGTTCTCCCCGTCGACTATCGTGGTCAAGAGGTCTTCTGTTCGACCGCGCGAGCGACGAACGGCACGTCGCCGAAGACCGCCGGATTGGCGGTGATATATTCCAGCGACATGTCGACCAGGCGCTTCTCGTTCACGTACTTGAGCGCGCGGCGGGCCGCCGCGATATCGAACCAGCGGGCCTCGTCGACCTCGTGATCGTGGTTGGCGGTGTCGCCCGAGAGGTAGCGCATCAGGTAGAACGTCACCGACTTCTTGTGCTTGTTCTTGGCGACGTAGAACCAGTACGAGATCTCGTTCAGACGCGTGAGGATCTCGCCCCAGCAGCCCGTCTCCTCGCGGACTTCGCGGATGGCCGCCTGCTCGTTGGTCTCGCGATGCTCGACGTGGCCCTTGGGCAGCGTCCAGACGCGCGGCGAACCGCGCCCGATGAGCAACGCATCGAATCCGGCCTCGTGCCGGCGCAGCACGAGACCACCCGCCGAGACCTCATATTTGATCCGCATTACACGCCCTTAGTGAGATGGCAAAGGCGCCCATTCCGACGCCCTGCGATTACCCCCATTATAGCGCCCGGCCCCAAGAGGCGCCTGCCGAAAGGGGCGCCCTTTTCGACGAGGCTGCAGCCGGCCGCTAGGCCGGCGGGCGCCACCGGAGGTCGGGCTGGCGGGCGGCCCGGGTCTCGTCCACCCGGCCGACGACCGTGTTGACCGGAGCGTCGAAAAGGCTCTGCGGGTCCGCCTTGGCGGTGGCGACGATGTCGCGCAGCGCCGCGACGAACGTGTCCAGGGTCTCCTTCGATTCGGTCTCCGTCGGCTCGATCATCAAGCACTCCGGGACGATCAGCGGGAAGTAGATCGTCGGCGCCATGTAGCCGCGGTCGAGCAGGGCCTTGGCGATGTCGAGCGCGCGGACGCCGTTGGCCTTCTTCAGCTCCTGCGCCGAAGCGACGAACTCATGACGGCAGATCTCGTCGTACGGGGTCTCCAGCACGTCCTTGATGCCGACGCGGATATAGTTCGCATTGAGCACCGCGAGTTGCGAGACGCGCTTCAGCCCCTCCGCGCCGTTGGCATAGATATACGCGAGCGCGCGCACCGCGTGGGCGAAGTTCGACCAGAACGAACGCATCGGCCCGATCGACTTCGGGCGATCGAAGTCGAGCGAGAACGTCAGCCGGTCGCTCGGGGCGAGGCCGGGATCCGCGCCTTGCTTGGGGACCGCGCGGACGACCGGGGTCGGGAGGTAGTCGACGAGGTGCGCGGCCACGCCGACGGGGCCGTGCCCCGCGCCGCCGCCGCCGTGCGGGATGGTGAACGTCTTGTGCGTATTGAGATGCATGAGATCGAAGCCCATGTCGCCGGGACGGACGTTGCCCATGATGGCGTTGCCGTTGGCCCCGTCGTAATACATCAGACCGCCTGCGGCGTGCACCGCGGCGGTGATCTCGTGCACGCGGTCCTCGAAGAGCCCGAGCGTGTTCGGGTTGGTCATCATGCAGACCGCCGTATCCGGGCCGACGGCCGCCTTGAGCGCGTCGACGTCGACGCGCCCGCGGGCATCGCTCGGGATCGAGACGACCTTGAACCCGCACATCGCCGCCGAAGCGGGATTGGTGCCGTGCGCGGTATCGGGGACGATGACCTTATCGCGCTGCGATCGGCCGTTGTCCCGGAAGTATTTCTTGGCGATCAGCAGCGCCGCGAGTTCCGCGTGCGCGCCGGCCGACGGATTGAGCGAGAACGCCGCCATGCCGAAGAGCGACGCGAGCGAACGCTCGAGTTCGTACATCACCTGGAGCGCGCCCTGGGAGAGTCCGTCCGGCGCGTACGGATGCAGGTCGCGGAATCCTGGCAGGTTGGCCATCTGATCGTTGACGCGCGGATTGTACTTCATGGTGCACGAGCCGAGCGGATAGAACCCGAGATCGATGCCGAACGTGCGATGCGAGAGGCGCGTGAAGTGCCGGACCACGTCGAGTTCGGTGTTGTCGGGCAGGGGCAGATCGTCGCGCAGGAGCGCCTTGGGCAAGAACTCGACGTGCGGGCGCGACGGCTCCACGTACCCGTTGGCGCGGCCCTCCTCGCCGATGTCGAAGATCAGCGGTTCAGACGCGTGCGGGGACATTCGTAACCTCGGTGAGAGCCGACGCCAAGGCCGCGATCTCGGACGTCGTGGTAAGTTCGGTCGCGGTCATCAGGATCGAATCCGCATATTCGGGATAGAAGCGTCCGAGCGCGACGCCGCCGAGAATGCCGCGCTCTTGCAGTTCGACGAGCACTTCTTCGGCCGGCCGGTGCACGTCCACCACGAACTCGTTGAAGAACGGTCCGTCGAATCGCAGATCGCATCCGGGCACGCTCGAGACGGCCGTCGCGAGTTCCCGCGAGCGTTCGAGGTTGAGACCGGCGATATCGCGCAGGCCGGACTTGCCGACCAACGCCAGATAGATCGTCGCGATGAGCGCGCAGTGAGCCTGATTCGTGCAGATGTTCGAGGTCGCGCGTTCGCGGCGGATATGCTGCTCGCGTGCCTGCAGGGTCAGCACGTAGGCGGTCTGGTCGCGATTGTCGACCGTACGCCCGACGAGGCGCCCGGGGATGCGGCGCATGTGCTCCGTCGTCGAGGCGATGAATCCGACGTAGGGTCCGCCGTAGGCCTGCGCGACGCCGAAGGACTGCGCCTCGCCGACGACGATCTGCGCGCCCCACGACGCGGGCGTCGCCAGCGCTCCGAGCGAGATCGCTTCGGAGACGACGGCGATCGGAACGGTGCCGCTCGCGCGCGCCGCATCGGCCGACGCGGGCGAGAGCGCGTCGACGACGCCGAAGAAGTTGGGCGACTGGATGGCGATCGCCGCGTAGTCCTTGCTTTCCAGCGCCGCGGCGAGCGACGACTGGTCCGTAGAGCCATCGGCCGCGACCGGCAATTCGTCGATCGCCACGTCGAGCCCGTCGCAGTACGTCTTCAGCACGGCGCGATAGTTGGGATCGACGGCGCGGGAGACGAGTATTTTCTTGCGGCCGTTCGCGTTGATCGCCATGATCGCGCCTTCGGCCAGCGCCGTCGCACCGTCGTAGACGGAGGCGTTGGCGATGTCCATCCCGGTGAGAAGGCAGATGTACGTCTGCCACTCGTAGATGGCTTGCAGATAGCCCTGCGAGACTTCCGCCTGATACGGCGTATAGGCCGTCAGGAACTCGCCGCGCATCGCGAGCGTGGCGATCGCGGGCGGCACGTAGTGTCGATAGGCGCCCGCTCCGAGGAACGAGATCGCGTCCGCGGCCGCGTTCTTGGCGGCCATGCGCGAGAGGCGCCGCGCGATCTGATATTCGGGGAGCGCGGGGACGACGTCGAGTTCGGCGCGGATCTTCAGCGCGTCCGGGACGGCCATCAGGTCGTCCAGCGAGCCGACGCCGATCTTCTCGAGCATCTGCGCGATATCGCGCTCGGTGTGAGGCGTGTACATGCTACTCCGCGGTGAGCTTTTCATACGCGGCGGCGTCGAGGAGGTTATCGAGCTGGTCGGAGCTGACGTCTTTGACCTTGAAGAGCCAGCCGTCGGTATACGGTTCGCGGTTGAGCACCGACGAATCCGCATCGAGCGCGCCGTTCACTTCGGCGATCACGCCGGCGACGGGGGTGAAGAGATCGGAGACGGCCTTGACCGATTCGATCACGCCGACGTTGCCGTGCTGGGCGACGACCGCGCCGACCTTCGGCAGTTCGACGTAGACGATATCGCCGAGCGAGTGCTGCGCGTAATCGGTGATGCCGACCGTCGCGACGCCGTCGTCGTCGAGTTTGACCCACTCGTGGTCCTTGCTGAAGTGCAGATCCTGGGGCAGCGACATGGACGACTCCTTACTTCGGGCGTTTGTAGAGCGGCGTGGTGACGACGGTGGCGGCGTGGCGCGCGCCGCGGATCTCGACCTCGAGTTCCGTGCCGACGGTCGCGGCGTCCTTCGACAGGAGCGCGGTCGCGATGTTCTTGCCGCCGCACGACGGCGCCATCGAACCGCTGCGTATCTCGCCGACCTCGCGGTCGCCGGAGAAGACCTTGTACCCCTCGCGCGCCGGGGCGCGGCCGGCCATCACCAGCCCGGCGATGCGCGGGAACGTGTCGCCTTCGAGCTGGGCGGCGAGCGCGTCTTTGCCCGTGAAGGCGGGCTTGGCCATCTTCAGCGCCCAGGTCAGGCCCGCTTGCACGGGCGAGATCTCTTCGGTCAACTCGTGGCCGTAGAGCGGCATGCCCGCCTCCAGCCGCAGGACGTCGCGCGCGCCCAGGCCGCACGGCTCGAGGCCCTCGGCCGAATGGTCGCGCAACAGCCCGTTCCAGATCTCCGGCGCGTCGGCGCCGTCGACGAAGAGTTCGAACCCGTCTTCGCCCGTGTAGCCGGTGCGCGCGAGCACGGTCTTCTTGCCGTAGACCGTCGCCTCGGTGCAGAAATAGTACTTCACCGCCGAAAGGTCGACGTCGACGTGCGGCTGCAGCATGGCGACCGATTTCGGGCCTTGGATCGCGACGAGCGCGTTCTTCCCGTGATAGCTCGTGAGCTTCACGCCCGAGTCGCCGACGTGCGCGTTCAAGAGCGACCACATCTTGTCGGCGTTGCCCGCGTTGACCACGAGCAGCCAGCGGCCGTCGAGGCGATAGAAGATGACGTCGTCGTGCGCTCCGCCGGCCGCGTTGCAGAAGATGTTGTAGCGCGCCTGCAGCGGCTTCATCGACTCGATCGCGTTGATGGTCAGCCCTTCCGCCCATCGCGCCACGTTCTCGCCTTCGAGGACGAACTGGCCCATGTGCGAGAGGTCGAACAGCCCGGCGCGGTTGCGCACTGCATCGTGTTCCTTGAGGATGCCGGCGTACTGGACCGGCATCTCGAAACCGCCGAACGGCACGAGCCGTCCGCCGAGCTTGAGGTGTTCGTCGTGCAGCGCGGTGCGCTTGAGCGTTTCTGCCGTCATGATGCCGGTCTCTCCTGGGGATACGTGTTCAGGAAGTTGAGCGTCGCGTGCGCGACCGCCTTATCGCCGCAGCGCACCAGCACTTCGCCGTAGCAGATGCGCCGGCCGGAGCGCAGCACCGTGGCCTCGGCGACGAGGTCGCCGGTCGCGGGAGCGAGGAAGTTGCACTGCAGCGAGACGGTGGTCGTGTCTTGATCGCGGCCGTAGACCGACGCGAGCGCGATGTAGAACACCGTGTCGCAGAGGCTGACGATCGCGCCGCCGTGGATCGCGCCGGTACCGTTCTGCACTTCGGGTCGATAGGGCATGCGCATCACCGCGCGTCCTTTTTCGACGTGTTCGAGCTTCAGGTCGAGCAGCTTCACGAAGTGGGACTTCTCCTTTTCCCATTCGTGTCGCGCGTGGTGCGGATCGATCGCCATGGCGGTGGTTCGAGCCTACGTTTTGCGGCGGCTAGCCGTCTACCGCTTTGGTCATCCGCGCCTGGACGGCGTCGTAGGCCTCGCGGAAGTCGAGGGTGCCGCCGTGCAGCCACTGGGCGCCGTCCACCGTCAGGGTCGCCCCGGATATCCACTCGGCCTCCGCCGAGCAGAGCCAGAGCGCGGCCCGGGAGACGTCGGCCGGGGTGCCGAGCCGTCCGAGCGGGATGGAGCGCCGGATGTGCTCCTCGACGTCCGCCACGCTCCACAGGTTCTTGTCGGTCCCCTCGGTGTGGATGGGACCGGGGGCGATCGCGTTGACCCGGATGCCGTAGCGGCCCCATTCCGAGGCGAGGGTCCGGGTCATCGCCAGGACGCCGGCCTTGGCACTAGCCGAATGGACGGCGCCCGGCTCGCCGCTCCAAGCGTAGGCGGCGATGATGTTGAGGACGGCACCGCGCCGCGCGGCCAGCGTCTCGAAGGCCAGACGCGTGCAGTTGAACGTGCCGAGCAGCACGATATCGACGACCGCTTTGAAGCCGTTCGGCGAGAGCCGCTCCGACGGCACGACGAAGTTGCCGGCGGCGTTGTTGACGAGCACGTCGATTCCGCCCGCACGCGCGACGACTTCGGCGACGACCGCTTCGACGCGGGCCGCGTCGCGCACGTCGCACGAGAGCCCGAAAGCGCGCCCGCCGGCCGCTTCGATCGCCGCGACGGTCTCGTCCAGCTTCTCCTGACGGCGGCCGATCACGCAGACGTGCGCGCCCTCCGCCGCAAAGGCCAGCGCCATATCGCGCCCCAGTCCGCTGCCACCCCCGGTGATCAGCGCGACCTTATCCGCGTAGCGGTTCACGAAAACGTTTCGCCAGACTTCGCGAGTTCGCGTCGCAGGTAGAGGGGGAGCGAGAAGATGCGGCGGTGGGTCATGCCGTCGTAGAAGTAGTTCTCGCCCTTCAACCGCGCGCAGTACGCGTCGATCGCGGCGCCGTCGAGCGCGGACAGATCGATGCGATCGCTGCACGCGATGAAGGCCCAGTCGTTGTCGAACGCCGGCACGTGCGTATAGAACGAGACGACGTGCTCGTAATAGCGCCGCAGCGTGCGCGCCATCTTGGCGTGGAGCGACATGTTGTGGAAACCGGCCGTGCTCGCTTGCAGGACGTAGATCCCGCCTTCGGCGAGTCGCGCCTTGATGTCGCGGAAGACCGCGTCGTTGAAGAGGATGTTCGAGGGCGAGTCTTCGAGCGGCTCGGTCAGGTCCGAGATGATGACGCCGTAGCGGTCCGTATCCTCTTTAAGGAAGGCGAGCGCGTCGCCGATGATGACCCGCGCCCGCGGATCCTCGAACGCGCCGGCAGACCACTCGGGCAGATACTGCTTGGAAAGCTCGACGACTTTGCCGTCGATGTCGACCATGGTGCAGCGCTTCACGTCGGGATGCCGCAGCACGTCGCGCAGCGTCGCGCCTTCGCCGCCGCCGAGGATCAGCACGTCCGAGCGGTCGAGCGCGCCGGCCATCGCCGGATGCACCAGCGATTCGTGATAGATCTTCTCGTCGTTCTGCGAAGACTGCGTGTCGCCGTCGAGGATCAGCATCTTGCCGAAGACGGGCGTGCGAATCACGCCGACCGATTGGAACGGCGTCTTCCCGGCATAATAGACTTCGTCGATCGCGTGTGAATGGGTCTCGGACGGCGAGAATTCCTCGACGTACCACTGCCACTGTTCGGTCTTCGGCACGACATTCGATTTCGCCGGAGGCGCCAACCTTTCCGGCAACAAGTCGCACGAGGCGAACCTTTGGGAAACCCACTCGGCGAGCCGCCCGTTGGTAGTGCGCCTTGCGATAAAGGTCGGGTGGTTGGGCCCGAGGAACCTCGGGCACTGCGCATATAGGTCGGCTACGGTTAGCTCCAACATGCGCGACTGTGGGCGAATCTCAACTGCGAAAGGCGGACACCATGAAATCTAACGATTTTCAAGCGAGTTCACGCATGGCATTCCTGCGTCAAAGCGGACTCTACGTTTCCGGTGCGGCCATCACTACAATTGCGGCTGGATGTAGCGGCATCTCAGGCTCCAACGTGCCGACCGTCATGGATCAAAAGACAACCCAGGGACCAAGCGGCGATTCCCATTACAGCAGGAAGCTCGAGGTCTCTGCAAGGCACTCAATTAAATCACTTCCGGGCGGCGGTGCCGCACGGCCTCTTGATTCGCTGGGCGTTTCGGACAGTACACTGAGCGGTTCCATATACGTTGACGAAACAGCTGACAATGCGTATGCCGCGTTTCAAAACAACCCCGCGATCGGCACAGGAACGTTTACCTCCGATGGAGCGACGCTAAGTTGCCAAATAATCGTCGCCAATACCACTCCCGGACTAAATTTGTCGATCAGTTCGCCCTGCGATATTGACTACGGCCAAGAAATCACATCCCAATTTTCTTCGGGCGGAACTTTGCGCCGAACGATTCTTGACGACAATAACGCTACGGGCGTCTTGACCGACAGCAGTGGCGCTACCTGGAACCTTACCTATTACCTGGACGACGGGGGAACAACGCTATCGTATTCTGGCCCTACGTCGGGAACCGTATCAACACAAGTTTCAGGGGCAAAGAGCGGAGGCGGAGGCGCACTGTCGCAGCAGCAACAATGCCAGCAAACAAAAGAAGGGCTCGCAAAAGTGGGCGTAAGCTTGACGTAGCCGGCGGATTCCTCTTCCTTTCCGGCGCGGGAGCCCTTCTCGGAGGAGTCGTCGGTGTAATCGGGGCTGGAATTGGTGTCTATGCTGACTTCATCATGAGCTGCGACGGCTTGGACTGATCTGGCGTGAGGTACGATGTTCGCGCGTGCGGCCATTAGTCCAAAGGTAAGATTCGTTGCCCCTTGTAAAACGCGTTCGCCGTGCCGCCGTTGTTGTCTTACTCGTACTGCTAGTTCCGGTCGCATTCGTCGTCTCAACATGGGGTGTCCCAACAGTTCGCGTCCTTAGCTACTTCCCGGATGTTTCGGCAGAGCTCGCGGATGCGCCGCCCGGTCCCACCCCCGAGATCCGGGTGCAACGCTGGCTGTTTCGCAATAGGGTCGCAATCAATCGGCAAAGCCGGCGGTTTAGGGTGGATCCTACTGCCGTAGCGGGCGTCATAGCTTATGAGGGGCTCTACGATTTCCACTCATCGTGGGCGGTCCTTTATCGGTCATCAGGCCCCGGCAAGGTCCACTACCGCGAGGGACACTTCTGGGAGGGCGACCCCGTTGCGAAGCAGGTCGAGGACATGGGCCTTTTGCCAAAATTATCTGAGGACCAGCGGCGCCAAGTCCTAACCACGCCCAACGGAGCCGCGGCATATATCGCCGCAATAATGAGCGTGTATTCTGGTCTGTTGCGGACGAGCGGGGTGGACCTACGCTGCAATCCCGGCCTCCTGGCTACTTTTTATAGTGCCTGGGGTTTTCCGGAAGCAAAACGCCGAAAAGGATCGGGCCTACGCCACATTCGGGTGAACGACATGGGCGAGTGGGTTAATCGTAGTCGCCCCTACCTGTACAAAAGTCTTGGGGATGACAACTCGCCCTGCCCGATCGGCAGGGCTATTCCCGGACATCACGGGTGAGACTTAGGTGCACTTGCTTTATTCAGGTACCACGGAAGTGATATTGCCAGCAGCGACAGCGCAAGCGCACCGACAAGCCAAGCAACCGCGTGGTCTCGAGCGAAGCTCATCCAGTTTGCAATCGCACCGAGCACTAAAATTGCCACTCCGAGCCACAAAAGCGCGCTCCGCAACACCCTATTCATCAGTTCCTCCAATACACGCTATTCCGCGTTAAAGCATCGTTCCCCGATAGGTAAGTCGTGACCTATTGGCCGGCGCCTCAGTGAATAGGAGTGGACGCGATTATCGACTGGGGAGACGCGTCACTTAGTGCCCAGCGCTTAGGCGCTGAGCACTTCCGAGGTCTCGTCGCGCGTGACGACGTGGGTGAGCTGTCCTTCCGCGGACTCGATGCCCCGCTTGATCTCGGTCGTGCGCATGGCCTTGGCGCCGAGCGCCTTGGCCGCGAACTCGCACGCGAGCCACGGATCGGTATGGTCGCCGCACGTATAGAAATCCATCGCCGCGTAGCCTTTTTCGGGCCACGTGTGGATCGCCAGATGCGACTCCGCGAGAATGACGGTTCCGGAAACGCCTTGCGGCTGGAACCGGTGGAACGCGCTTTCCATGATGGTCGCCCGCGAGACTTTCGCGGCCTCGATCAGCATGGTGCGGACCGTGTCGATATCGATCAGACGCTGCTCATCGCAGCCCGACAATTCGCACACGATGTGCGTACCCAGTGCGTTCAATTCGGAAGACTCTCCTCGACCCTCGGGGGAAATCCCACCTCCGGACTTCGTCGGCTGGCGTCTGCAGTGCAGTCACGTCCCCGACCTTTCGACTGACTCTTGCCAGCGCTTTTCGGCGCGCGAGCGGTCAGCCGCGATGGCGCGTTAAGGCGCGCCTTCCTCCCACCGTGGACACAGTTAGGTCCGGCGACCATAGTACCCCCTCACCCCCCCCTTGTAAATACCTTTAGACTGAGGGGAACCGAAGCGACCGACCGAACGTTCGTCCGTCATGAGATCCACCGCATTTGCCGCCCTCGCCATCGCGGCGTTTTTACTGGCAACGGCCGCCGTCCGGCCCGCCGCCGCCGGCCCCGAAGCGATCCTGACGGTGACCAACCTCTCGAGCACCCGCGTCCACATCGCCTTTCACCAGTTGCTCCCGCTGCCCAAGTATTTCGCGGCCTGGGCCGCCGGCCACGGCAGGACGGTTTTCACGATGCCGGAGACGGTCCACGGCATCGTCTACGCCTCGGTGAAGCTCCCGGACGATACCCGCGAAGAGCCGATGGAGGTCTGCCTGGCGAGCCTCCCGATCACGGTCGAGGTGGGGAAGACCGTCAATCTGAACGCTTCGGCCTGGAATTTCCGCTCCGTAGACGACCCGCGCATAGGCACGATCCATAAGGCGGACTGCAAAGTCGCTTACGCGACCTGAAGGCGGGCGAGCGCTGGCCGCATAGTTTTTGAAGTTCCGACTTCACTATCTTGACTATCGGCCCCCTCGGGGGTACGCTTTACCGGCATTATGGCGACCGAACTGAAGGCGACGACCGGCCCGGAATCCCTCATCGAGGACTACCGGCACGGCTTCCACGATTCCGAAGAGAACTACGTCTTCAAGTCGGGATTGGGGCTGACCCGGGAGATCGTCGAGCGCATCTCCGAGATGAAGAACGAGCCCGCGTGGATGCGCGAGTTCCGCCTCCGGGCGTACGAGATCTTCATCTCCAAGCCGATGCCGACGTGGGGTGACACCGAACTCCTCAACGCCATCGACTTCACGAACATCCACTATTACGTCAAGTCCACCGACAAGACCGAGCGTTCGTGGGACGACGTCCCCGAGGATATCAAGCGCACGTTCGACCGGCTCGGCATCCCCGAGGCGGAGCGCAAGTTCCTCTCCGGCGTCTCCGCCCAGTACGAATCGGAAGTCGTCTACCATAGCGTCTCCAAGGAACTGGACGCCCTCGGCGTCATCTTCTGCGACATGGACACCGCGGTGCGCGAGCATCCCGAGCTCGTGCAGAAATATTTCGCGACGGTGATCCCCGCCGGCGACAACAAGTTCTCGGCGCTCAACTCGGCCGTCTGGTCGGGCGGTTCGTTCGTCTACGTCCCGCCGGGCGTGACCGTGCCGATGCCGCTCCAGGCCTACTTCCGCATCAACGCGGAGAACATGGGCCAGTTCGAGCGCACCCTGATCATCGCCGACAAGGGCGCGAAGGTGCACTACATCGAGGGATGTACCGCTCCGAAGTTCTCGACGTCTTCGCTGCACAGCGCCGTCGTCGAACTGATCGCCTTCGACGAAGGTTCGATCCGCTACACGACGATCCAGAACTGGTATCGCAACATCTACAACCTCGTCACGAAGCGCGCCTACGCGCACAAGAACGCGACGGTCGAGTGGGTGGACGGCAACCTCGGTTCCAAGCTGACGATGAAGTACCCGGCCATCTATCTGATGGGCGAGGGCGCGCGCGGCGAGATCCTCTCGATGGCGTTCGCCGGCGAAGGCCAGCATCAGGACGCCGGCGCGAAGGTCATCCACGCGGCGCCGAACACCACGTCGATGGTGACGAACAAGAGCGTCAGCGCGCACGGCGGCAAGACGACGTACCGCGGATTGGTCGAGATCTTCCCGGGAGCGACCGGCGCGAAGACGCGCGTGAAGTGCGACGCGCTGATCATGGACGACATCTCCTCGAGCGACACCAAGCCGACGATGAAGATCCACGAGCAGAACGCGACCGTCGAGCACGAGGCCAGCGTCAGCAAGATCGGCGAGGAGCAGCTCTTCTACGCGATGAGCCGCGGGCTCTCCGAAGCGGACGCGACGGCCATGATCGTCAACGGCTTCTTCGACTTCTTCGTCAAGGAGCTGCCGATGGAATACGCGGTCGAACTGAACCGTCTCGTGAAGATGGAGATGGAAGGTTCCGTCGGTTAGGATCGCCGCCGGGCTGACGATCGCGGCGTTCTGCGCCGGTGCCGCCGCACCGTCGCCGGCCCGCGCCTCGTACGTCTGTGCGAATCCGATCCCGGCGACGATGGTCGACACGCTCGATTCCGCGAAGACGTATCCGGGAGAACGCTTCCGCTTCAAGACCGCCGCCGCGAGCATCGTTCGCGGCGTTCGCATTCCCGCCGGGACGCGCGGCTGGGGGATCGTGCGCTACGCGGCGGCGGCCTCCAACCGGGCGCGCAACGGCGCCATCGCGATCGAGCCGCGCTTCCTGAGCGTGGGAGCGAAGACGATCCAGGTCTCGGCGGATCCGCGCGAGCCGGTGGTCCGATCGCACGGCCAGACGATCGCCGAGAAGGGCGCCGGCTACGTGCCGATCCTAGGCATCGTGCGCAGCGCCGCCAACGCCGTGCGCAACGGGACCGACATCACCCTCGGCCCCGGCTTCACGTTCCACGTCGTCCCGGTGGGCGTGCTCGCCGATACCGCGCCCTGCGCGGTCGTGAAGTAGCCGCCGCCCGCTCCGTAGAAGCGCGCTGCATGAGCGTTCCGGTCGCCAAGGTCTCGGAAATTCCCGCGGGCACCACCAAAGTCGTCACGGTCGGCGGCATGCCCGTCATGCTCTGCAACGTCGACGGCGAGATCTACGCGATCGAAGACGTCTGCACGCACGACGGCGGCGAACTCGATCAGGGCGTGCTCGACGGCGCGTGCATCGAATGTCCGCGCCACGGCGCGCGATTCGACGTCCGCACCGGAGCCGTACTGGCGCTTCCAGCCGTCATCCCCGTCCCCACCTATGCGGTGCGCGTCGAGGGTGACGACATCTATGTCCAAGCATAGACGCGAGTTCTCGTGGCGCCGCGCCGGCGCCGTGGTGCTCGGCGCGATCGCCGTCCCGGTGCTCCTCATCCTCATCTTCGCCGGCAACGTGCTCTTCGGGCTCCGCTCCGATGCGCGCGTCGACGGCACGGTCGGCGGTCTCGCGCTGCACCATCCGGTGCAGATCCTGCGCGACGCGCGCGGCATACCGCACATCCGCGCCGCCGACGAGCACGACATGTATTTCGCGCAGGGCTACGTCGAAGGCAGCGACCGCCTCTTCCAGATGGATCTCACGCGACGCTACGTCACCGGCACGCTCGCCGAAGTGCTCGGCGGCGCCGCGCTCGCGAGCGACGAAGCCCAGCGCGCGGTACCGATCGCCGACATCGTCGCCGCGCAATGGAAGGCGCTCTCGCCGCGCGACCGGGCGGCGCTCGAAGCGTTCGGCGACGGCATCAACGCCGCGATGGAGCGCGAGCCCGCGCCGGTCGAGTTCCGCATCCTCTTCTATCACATGAAGCCCTGGGCGCCGCAGGACTCGCTCGCGGTCGGCATGGCCACCGTACTCGATCTGACCGACACGTGGGACGACATCGCGCCGCGCGATCGCACCTGGCGCAAGAAGGGCGCGGCCGCATACGCCGCGCTCCATCCCCTCACCGATCCGTGCTACGACGCGCCGCTCCTCGACGGGCTTTCGAAGATCTCCGATGCGCCGAAGTGCGCCGCGCAGACCGCGAGCGCGACCGACGCGCGCGCCCCCATCGGCAGCAACGAGTGGGGCGCCGGCGCCGCGCGGACGACGACGGGCCGCGCGCTGCTCGCCAACGATCCGCACCTCTCGCTGCGCATCCCGGGCGTGTGGTATCTGATCGACATGCAGGCGCCGGGCTTCCACGCGGCCGGCGCGGCCTTCCCGGGAACGCCCGGCGTGATCCTCGGCCACGACGACGCGGTCGCCTGGGGTTCCACCAACGCGACCGTCGCGTCGCTCTCGGTCTACGACGCGCCGCAGAAGCTCGAGGCGCGGTACTGGAAGGACGAGACGTTCGACGTGCGCTTCGGACGCCCGGTGACGCGATCGTACTACCGGACGCCGACGGAGTTCGGCGTGCATCTCGGCGATACGCGGTTCGCGCTCGTGCGCTGGGACGCGTACGCCCATCCGGTCTCTCCCGTCGTCACGTTCGACGCGCTCGACCGCGCGCGGAGCATCGCCGACGCGCAGCGCGCCTTCGACATCTATCCGGGGCCGACGCAGAACTTCGAGTTCGCCGACGCTACGGGCGCGGTCGGCTATCGTCTCGCCGGCCGGATACCGGACGATCCGGCGTGGGCGCGCTACGTCCACGAGGCGCAGGATCTGCGGACGTCCTACGGCATCGTCCCGGTCGCGCGACTCCCGCGGCTCGCCCCGTCGCGCGACGCCGTGGTCTGGACGTCGAACAACAAGATGTACGGCAGCGGGTATCCGCTACGCCTGAACCCCGAGTTCGCACCGCCGTACCGCGCCTATCGCGTCGCGCAATTGCTGCACGACCGGCCGAAGTACGACGTCGAGTACTTCCGCAGGATGCAGCTCGATACGCTCTCGCTGCCGGAGCGCGACCTCGCGCGATACTTCGGCGCGAAGCAGACCGCCGGCTGGGACGGACGCATGTCGCCCGACTCGACGGCCGCCACCTATGCCGCCGCCGAACGCATCGCCGCAACCGGCCGCCATAACCAGGCGATGTCGCGGGTCCTCATCGCCGGCCGGAAGCATGCGGTCCCGCGAACGGTGGTCGACGCCCCGGCCGTCCCGTGGGGCACTGCGGGCCAAGTGCGCGTCAAACACCCGCTCGCGGCGCTGGGCCTCTCGTTCCTGAACGGCACCGCGTTCCCGGGCGACGGCGACGCCTTCACCATCCACGTGCAGTCGTCGGGGACGTCGCAGAGCTTTCGCGCGGTATGGGACGTCGGCGACTGGGACGCCGGCGGCATCGTGATCCCGCAAGGCGAGTCGGGCCGCCCCGCATTGCCCCACTACACCGACGGCGCGGCGGTCTGGCTCTCCGGCGCGCTCGTGCCGCTGCCCTACTCCGATGCCGCCGTCGAACGCGCAACGGTCTCACGCGAGACGCTGACGCCCTGAAGGCCCCGCCACCCATCGGCCGGCCGGCTGGCCAGGCGCTCGCCTGCTCCGGGGCCGGGCGGAGGTCCGGTTTTGTTCGTTGACAGCGGTCGGGCGGCCTGATAGACTCCCCTAGTTATGTACGCGATCATCGAAACCGGCGGAAAGCAGTTCCGCGTAGCCGAGGGGGACGTCATTCCCACGGACCTCCACGATCAGGCAGTCGGTAACGATGTGACCTTCGACAGCGTCGTGTTCGCGAGCGACGGCAAGGAGACGAAGGTCGGCGCGGAAGCCCTCAAGGGCGCGAGCGTGACCGGTACGGTCGTGCGCCTCGGCAAAGGCAAGAAGATCCTCGTCTTCCGCTACAAGTCGAAGAAGCGCATCCGCAAACTGAACGGCCACCGCCAGCCGTACGCATCGGTCAAGATCACGAAGATCAGCCTCTAAAGGGCGCTGTGGTCCAGGTAACGTTTCGTAGGGACAGCCGGCAACGGCTGTCCTCTATTTTTGCCTCGGGCCATGCCGACGCGGCGCCGCACGGCGAGGATCTCGTCTGCGCGGCGGTCTCGGCCATCCTCCAGGCCGCGCGCCTCGGCCTGGAAGAGCACCTCGAAGCGCCGCTCGAGGTCGATCAGCGATCGGGGAACCTCTCGCTGCGCTGGCCCGAGTCGCTGCGCGACGACCCCGCGCTCGTCGCCATCGTCGCGACCGCCGAACTTGCCGTCGAGCGCATCGCGAGCCAGTATCCCGGGTACGTCCGCGCGAACGCGGAAACCGAGGGCGCAACATAATCCGGCGGTTTCGGGTATCATGGTCACTACGTCTTAGGAGGAAGCATGTCTGAGAATTTTCGGGCGACCCCGTCCGAGCAGCAGTGGTCGAACGGCAACAACGGGGGCAGCGGCTTCCAGGGCCAGTTCGCGTCCAACCGGCCGCCGCAGAACGACGCGAGCAACGACGGCTCGGGCGAAGTCGGCAAAGCCCTGCTCATCGGCATTCTCGGCGGCCTCGTCTCCGCTGCCGGATACATGATCTACAACCGTCTGCCCGACGAGCAGAAAGAGAAACTGCACGACCAGGTCAAGGGCCAGGTCGCTCAGCGGATCAGCGAGATCCGCTCCAACTTCAACATCTGACCGTAGCATGCGGCGGCCGTCGTGCGTTGACATCGCATGCTGGCCGCCGTAGCTCTGGCCGCCGCGCTGACCCATACGCGCGACGCCTACCTCGCCGATATCGCGTCCTTCGCGAAGCTCACCGGCCGAGACGTCGCCTACGACTACGTCTTCCGGCTCGACGCGGACATCGACGCGCTCGCCAAGCCGACCCCCTACGCGACCAGCATCGCGACGCTCGATAACGACGTCGTCTCGCAGTTGGTCGCGCGTACGCCGCGCAGCCTCGCGACGATCCGCGGGCTCGGCGAGACGCTCGTGCGTTCGAGCGGCGACGGGACGCTCCAGCCGATCGCCGCCTACGTCCCCGCCGGATACGACCCCGCGCATCCCGCGCCGCTCGTCGTCTTCTTGCACGGCAGCGGCGGAACGGAATCGCAACTGCTCTCCTGGACCGAAGTCGCGCACCTGGCGGACTCGACCGGTTCGATCGTGATCGCGCCGTACGGCCGCGGCTATCAGGGGTTCCGTCACGCCGCCGCATCCGACGTCTACGACGCGCTCGCCGCCGCGAAGAGCGCGTTCTCCATCGATCCGCGCAAGCAGTATCTCGCCGGCTATTCGATGGGCGGCTTCTCCGTCTTCGAGATCGGCGTCGCGCACCCGTCGGAATGGGCCGCGCTGATGTGCATCTCCGGCGGCCTGAGCAACCGCTCCGACGCGATCGCGGCCGCGCGCGACCTGCGCGGCATTCCGCTCTACGCGCTGACCGGCAAGAACGATCCGGTCATCCCGACCGAGTTCGCCACGCGGTCCGCCGGGTTTCTCTCGTTCAGCGGCGAGCCGGTCTCGTACTATCAGCAGCCCGACGGCACGCACCAGCTCGACACCCTCGCACCTATCGTCGATCAGGCGTGGAGCGACATGCATCACGGCGTCCTACGCCAACCCCCGCCCGACGCCGCCTTCGACTCGACACCGCCCCAACTCGTCTCCGGAGGCTAGGCGCCGGCGGCGCACTCCGCAATCCTGCGCTCGATCAAGCGACGCTCGGCGTCCGTCGCGATCGCGGGCAATACGCGCTCGAAGTCGCGTCGCGCGTCGGCATACGCTCCGGCGCGTCGCAGCAGGTCCGCGCGCGCCACCAGTGCCGGCGCGTAATCCGCCAGCGGTCCGGCGAGCAGCACGTCGATCTCCCGCATGGCCGCCTCGTATCCGCCGCAGAACGCCGACGCGACGGCACGGTTGAGCGCGATCACGGGCGTCGGTTCGAGCGCGTAGAGCGCGTCGTAAGCGGCGCGGATCGCCGGCCAGTCGGTCGCGTCCCAGCTCGCCGCGATCGCGTGCGCCTGCGCGATCGCCGCCTGCAGTTGGTAGGGGCCCGCGCGGCGATGGCGCGTCGCTTCCGCGAGCGCGGCGCGCCCCTGCGCGATCGCGACGGCATCCCAACGCTCGCGATCCTGTTCCTCGAGCGGCGCGGCGGCGCCGTCGTCCGTCAGCCGCGTGCCGCGGCGCGCGTCGTGGAAGAGCATCAGCGCGTAGAGGCCGAGCAGTTCGGGTTCGCCCGGGAGCAGCCGTTCGAGCGTGCGCGCGAGATGCAGCGCGTCGGCGCAGAGGCCGGGCCGGACGAGTCCGCTCGTGCGCGTGGCGCGATAGCCTTCGTTGAAGATGAGATAGACGACCGCGAGCACATCGGGCAGACGCTCCGGCATGCGCGAGGGCGACGGGACGTCGAACGGGATGCCCGCGCGCGCGATCTTCTTCTTCGCGCGGACGAGGCGCTGCGCGAGCGTCGCGAGCGGGAGCAGGAACGCCGCCGCGATCTCCTCGGTCGTCAGTCCGGCGACGTAGCGTAGGGTGAGCGCGACGCGCGTCTCCGGCGCGAGCGCCGGATGAGCGCAGGCGAAGAGCATCGCGAGGCGATCGTCGACGTGCGGTCCGTCGTCCATATAGGGCTCCATCGGCGCGACGCGTTCGAGACGCGCGAGCAGATCGTGCTTGGCGGCCCCGGTCTTCTCGCGCCGCAGCGCGTCGATCGCGCGATTGCGCGCGGTGCGCACGATCCAGGCCGCGGGATCGCGCGGAACGCCGTGCGCCGGCCACGCCTCGAGCGCCTCGATGTAGGCCTCTTGTACCGCGTCTTCCGCGCGCTGCAGATCGCCGAAGATCCGCGCGAGCGTGGCGACCGCCCGCGCGGATTCGCTCCGGAAGAGGCGGTCGATCACATGTCCGCGATCGCTCGGACTTCCACCGAGCCATACCGCGCGGCCGGAAGCTTCGCGGCGAAGTCGAGCGCCTCGTCGATCGAAGGCACATCGAGGAGGAAGAATCCGCCCAGCACTTCTTTCGTCTCGGCGAACGGGCCGTCGGTCGTCGTGCGCTTGCCGTCGCGCACGCGCACGGTCGTGGCCGTATCGCTATCTTCGAGCGGCTCGCCGCCGACCAGGATGCCCGCCTTGCCGGCGGCTTCGGAGAGCGCCATATATTCGCCGTGGATCGCTTCGCGCTCCGCGGGCGTGCCCGTCGGGGCCTTCTCGTCGATGTAGATCAGGATTGCGTATTTCATAGGATCGGATCCCCTTTCGTAGCTATGACGAACGGCCGCAACCGAAATCGACAGCCGCTACGGAACGCGGCTCCGCGGAGCCGCTACGTCGGGCGCTTATCCCCCGGGGCGGGCTCGACCGGCTCCTCGGCCGGAGGCGGAACCTCGGCATCGACGGCCGGCGGCGGGGCGGCGAGCGGGGCGGCAAGCGGGGCCGCAGCGGCGTTCATGTCGGCCGCACGCTCCATCTCCGCCACGAACGATTGCGAGGTGTTCTGGATGTCGCGCATGACCTTGCCGGCCTGGCGCAACACGCCGGGCAGCTTATCCGGACCGAAGAGCATGAGGGCCAGCACGCCGATCACGGCGATATCGGGGACCGAGAACATCGCGCGCCTCTTTCGGCAGGGCAGGCTTCCGGCCCCGTGCAAGTCCGCGAGTCCGCCCGTGAAGATCATCTATACCAGGGGTAATCGCACCGAGACCCTCGCCTCGCTCGCGACGCTCCGGAAGATCCTCAACCGCTTCGTCCGGCACCGAGTCTTCTACGAAGTCTCGAGCCGGAGCAAACGCGGTCACGAGTTCTTTTCCGCCAAGAACGTCTTCGTGGTCGGGTCGGTCGAGATCACCAACCGCGATTATCTGACGATCCTCATCTTCGACGCGCACAACCCGTCGCACTCGATCGAGATCCTCAACCCGCAGACGATGCGCATCTACGACGAGATGCCGGGCAAGGGCTTCGCCGTCTCCTTCATCAGCGAGAGCGAGAGCGGCGTGGAATCGCGCTGCTACATCCGCGACGAAGGCGCCGACGGGGACGGGGATCGCGAACAGACGGCGCTCGAGAAGATCACGCTGCCCGAGCTCTTCGAATATCTCGAAGAGATCACCAGCGTCGACGCCGCCGCCAAAGGGTGATCCTACGGAAGCGCTGATCAAGTCCATCGCGAAGGCGATCAAGGACGATCGCGTGACGCGACTGGCAGCCGTTCTTGCCGACCTCGACGCGGCGGGCGCCTTCGACGAGCCGGAGTTCTTCCTTCCTCAGCGGTCCGATCATTACGCGCGCCGTTTGGTGCATCTCGATCCCGATCGCCGCTTCGTCGTCGTCGCGATCACCTGGGCGCCCGGTCAGGGCAGCCCGCTGCACGATCACGCGGGGCTCTGGGGCGTCGAGATCGTCGCCCGCGGCATCATGCACGAGACCGTCTTCCGTCTGGAAGAGCGCGACGATCGCGGCCGCTATCGCTTCGCCGATCCGCGCCCGGGCGTCACGGCGCGCGGACAGATCGGCGTCCTCATCCCGCCGCTCGAGTATCACGACTTCGGCAACGGCGGAGAGGCCGTCGCCCACACGGTCCACGTCTACGGCGGGAACCTGACGCACGCGCAGGCGTTCGTGCCCGACGGCGACGGCTGGCATCGCGCGACCGCGGTCGAGCTGCACTACGATGGCTGAACGCACCGTCGTCATCGCCGGCGGCGGAGCGAGCGGCACGCTGGTAGCCACGCATCTGCTGCGCCGTTCGGATGAGGCGCGGGTCGTCGTGATCGAGCCGCGGGAACGCATCGGCCCGGGCGTCGCATATTCGACGCAATGCCCCGACCACGTGCTCAACGTGCCCGCCAAGGCCATGAGCGCGTTCGCCGGAAAGCCCGGCGATTTCGTGGACTGGCTCCGCGCCGGCGGCTACGGCGACTACGATGCGAATGCGTTCGTCCCGCGCGGGATCTACGGCGCGTATCTTTCCGCCACGGCGCGGACCGCGTTCGCGGCCGCGGGCGAGCGCTTCCGCCACGTGCGGAGCGAAGCCATCGCCGTCGATGCGACCGCGCGCGGGGTCGACGTTCGCACCTCCGACGGGAGCACGATCGCGGCCGATGCCTTCGTGCTCGCGACCGGCAACGCGGCGCCCTCCGCATGGCCGCGGATATCGGAGAGCGCGCGGGCCTCGGGACGCTACTTCGGTTCGGCCTGGGCGCACGGCGCGCTCGAGGTCGAGGATCCGGGCGAAGTCGTGCTGCTTCTCGGCAGCGGTCTGACGGCCGTCGACGCCGTGCTCGAACTCCGCCACAACGGACACCGCGGACCGATCTACATGGTCTCGCGCCGCGGCCTTCTGCCGCACGAGCATCGCCTCTTCGACGCGCCGCCCGAAGCGGATCCGGAAGCCGAGAGCATGCGCGATCTCGTCGAGACGCTGCGCGGCGGCGCGAATTGGCGCGTGGCGCTGGACGGCATGCGGCCGAAGACGAACGCCCTCTGGCAAGCGCTGACGCTCGCCGAACAGCGACGATTCGTGCGCCACGTGATGCCGTACTGGAACGTGCATCGCCATCGCATGGCGCCGCAAGTGGCCAAGACACTCGCCGAATTGATCGCCGCCGACCGGCTACGTTCGCTCGCCGGCAAGACCGGTCCGGTCGACGCCACGGCGAACGGTCTGCAGGTCGCGATCGATCTGCGCGGAGGCGAGGGAGCGTTCGTGCTCGAGGCCGGACGCGTCATCAACTGCAGCGGACCGCAACACGACTTCCGCAAGCTGCCGCAACCGCTGATCCGGCAGATGCTCGCGAGCGGAGCGATGACGCCGTACGTGCTCGACATCGGCATCGTGGTAGATGCGAACGGCGCGCTGGTCGACGCGGACGAACGGCCTTCCGACCGGTGCTTCGCGATCGGGCCGATCCGTTACGGGACGCTCATCGAGACGACGGCGATCCCCGAGATCCGCGCGCAAGCCGAGGAGCTGGCGGACCTGATCCTTACAGCCGATAGATCGCGTCGGTAACGGCGCCGGGTTCCACCCGCAGCTGCGCGAGGATCCCGTTCGACTTCACCGATTCGGCGGCCAAGCCGAACGCCAGATGTTTGGGCAGATAGGTCCCTTCGGCGCGCCGCGCGCCTTCGCCGAAGATGCCGAACGATTCGCGCGAGAGCCAGACCGTCGTGCGCCCGTCGGGCGTCTTGAAACCGAGCGTGTCGAACCGGACGATCGACGGCAGTTCGCCGTCGTCGAGCCCGCTCTCCGGCATGCGCGTCACGCCCTTGCGCAGATCGTCGGGAACCGGCAACGCGTCCAGCTTCTCGCGCGCGATGACGTGCCGCAGTTCCGGACCCGCGTGCGGTTCGTCCAGCAGCGCGAGCAGGATCGAGCGCGCCGTGATGAACGGCTCGCGCAGGCGCAGCGCGATGGCCGCGGCGTTGCGCATCATCGCCAGCAGTTCCGGCGAGAGCGGTACCTGATCTTGCTCGCTCATCGTTTCTTCCTTTGCCGGCCGAACAGCCCGCCCTCCAAGCGAGCGGCACGACGGAGTTCGCGGACCCCTTCGGCGACGCGCCCGTCGCGCTTCAAGGCGATGCCGAGGTTCTGATGCGCGACGGCGTAGTCGTCGTCGGAACGGATCGCCGCTTCGTAGTGCGCGATCGCATCGTCCATCGCGCCGTCTTCCAAGAGCACGTTGCCGAGATTGGTCAGCGCCGGCGGGTAGTCGGCCACTTCCGCGAGCGCCTCGCGGAAATCCGCCAGCGCCTCGTCGCGGCGGCCGGCGTGGAGGCGCGCGATGCCGCGCTTGTTCAGGGCGAAGGCGCGCCCGGCCGCATCGGTCGCGGCGAGCAAGGCGGTGAAGCGGGCGTCCGCATCGTCCCACGCCCCGACTTCCAGCGCGGTGAGGGCGAGGCCCCGCGGACTGCGGTCGCGGGCGAAGCGCTTCAGAAAGGTGAACATCCCGGCGGCCTATGTTCACTATCGACGTCGTTTCACTCTTCCCGGAGGTCTTCGCGCCGTTCGTCGGGCTCTCGATCGTCGGCCGCGCCATCGAGGCCAGCATCGCCGACGTCCGCTATCACCACGTCCTCGACGCGCTCGAGGGACGAGAGCGCGCCGACGACACGCCTTTCGGCGGCGGCGCCGGCATGGTGATGCGCATCGAACCGCTGGCGCGCATCCTCGACGGGATCCTGGCGGCGGCTGCGGCGGACGAACGGCGGGCGATCGTGGTGCCGACGCCTGCCGGTCGCCGCTTCCTCCAGGCCGACGCGCGCGGGTTCGCGGCCCTGGACCGCCTCATCATCATCTGCGGCCACTACGAGGGGATCGACGAGCGGCTCGGCGCTCTCTACCCCATCGAGGAACTCTCGCTCGGCGATTTCGTGCTCACCGGCGGCGAGATTCCGGCACTGGCCATCATGGACGCGACCGTCCGCCTCCTCGAAGGGGTGGTCAGGCCGGAGTCGATCGCCACCGAATCGTTCAGCGAGGCGACCTTGGACTACCCGTCCTACACCCGCCCCCCGGTCTTCCGCGGGGTCGCGGTGCCGGAGGTCTTGCTCTCGGGGGACCATGCCAAGATCGCCGCCTGGCGGCGCCAGCAGTCCCGCGATCGGACGGCCGCCCGCCGCCCCGACCTGACCGGAGATTCCGAGCCGACCTAAGCACGTTGTCAGCGTTGACCGGGCGTGGTATTATCCCGGGGTTGTGCCGGACCCGCCCGGCCGATTTTTGTTTGCGCCGCGGACCCCACTAGAAGAGAACCGCCATGAACGTCATCGATGTCCTCAACAACGAACAGCTCAAGACCGGCATCCCCGAGTTCCGCTCGGGCGACACGGTCAAGGTCTATTCCAAGGTCGTCGAAGGCGGCAAAGAACGCGTCCAGATGTTCGAAGGCGTGGTCATCGTCCACAGCGGCGGCGGCGCGAGCGAATCGATCACGGTCCGTCGCGTGGCCCACGGCGTCGGCGTCGAGAAGACGTTCCTGGTGCACAGCCCCCGCGTCGAGAAGATCGAACTGAGCAAGCGCGGCATCGTCCGCCGCAGCCGCCTGTTCTATCTCGCGGACAAGATCGGTAAGGCCGCGCGCATCAAAGAAAAGAAGACGCGCTGACCCCACTGCAGCTGCTCGGGCTCATCGGCGTCTTCGTCGTAGCCCGCCTCGCGCTCAGTATCAGACCTCTAGCGGCCGACGACGGCAAGTCGTCGGCCGTTGCCGTTGTCCGGGAGTATCTGGACGCGTTCGTCGTCGCCGGTCTGGTCGCGCTCTTCCTCATCACCTTCGTCATCCGTACGTTCTACATCCCATCCGAGTCGATGGTGCCGACGCTCAAGGTCGGCGACGTCCTGCTCGTCAGCGAGATCGACTACCGGCTCCATCCGCCGTCCTCCGGCGACATCGCCGTCTTCACTCCGCCGATCCCGGCCGAGGGCAACGCGTTCATCAAGCGGGTCGTCGGCGTCCCGGGCGATACTTTGCGCGTTCGCGACGGTATCGTGTACCGCAATGGCAAAGCCTTGGACGAGCCGTATGAGAACATGCATCCTACCTACGACCTCGACGTGAAGGACTACGGCATCTGGGTCGACGACGGCGACGGGACCGAACGCCCCCTCGATCCGCGCGCGGCCGACATCCCGCCTAAGGCGATGTGGCAGGCGCCGGATCGCATTCCCGCGGGATTCTATTTCATGATGGGCGACAACCGGAACTATTCGGACGACTCGCACGTGTGGGGCTTCGCCCAGACGGGCGGCACGTTCGCAGCCGGACCGCTCGCGAAGACCGGTGCGAAGGCCGGATTCTCGGGGCGCGCGTTCATGGTATTCTGGCCCTTCGCACGCTTGCACATCCTCCACTGACGGAAAGACGCCGATGCAACCCTGGCAGCTCCTCGTACTCGTCGCCATCATCCTCGTCGTGCGTCTCGCGATCACGCTGACGCCGGTCGCGACGACGGAGTCCCGCGCGAAACGCGAGCATCTCTCGCGCGAGTTCCTCGATCCGTTCGTCGTCGCGGGTCTTGCGGCGTGGCTGCTGATCACGTTCGTCGTGCGGACGTATTACATCCCGTCCGAGTCGATGGTGCCGACGCTGGCCGTCCACGACGTGCTGCTGGTCAACAAGTTCGAGTATCGCTTCCACGCCCCGCATCGCGGCGACATCGTCGTGTTCCCGCCGCCGCTCCCCTCCGACGACGACTTCATCAAGCGCGTCATCGGCGTCCCCGGCGACAAGCTCCGCATCCAAGGCGGCGTCGTCTACGTCAACGACGTCCCGCTCAAGGAGCCGTACATCGCGGAGCCGCCGAATTACAACCTCGTCATCAAGCAGTACGGCATCTTCGACGACCAGAACCATCCGGGCCTCATGGTGGCGCTCGACTCCACGCAGGCGAACATCCCGCCGAAATCCCAGTGGACCGCACCGGATCGCATTCCGCCGGGCTGCTACTTCATGATGGGCGACAACCGCAACGACAGCGACGACTCGCACATGTGGGGTTTCGCGCAGACCGGCGGCACGTTCGCGACCGGCCTGCAGGCAGGCAAGCCCGCGGGCTTCACCGGCCACGCGTTCTTCATCTTCTGGCCGATCAACCGCGCGCACGGCATCTAGGAGGACGCGCCGCCGGTCGGGATGACAAGGCGGCGTACCGTCGAATTGGGCTTCGTGCGCTGGAGGACGGTGGCGAGTCTGACGTTGCAGGTGGCCGTGCTCGCCGTACTCGTCGCGGCGTTTTTCGTGCGCGCGCCGCAGGTCGCGGGGCTCTCGATGGAACCGCGTATCGCTTCGGGCGAGACGGTGCTGATCTCCACGCTCGGTTTCCGCTTCCGAGCGGCGCGACGCGGCGACATCGTCGCCTTCCATCACGACGACGGCACGCCGGAGATCTACATCAAGCGGATCATCGGTCTGCCGGGCGACCGGATCCGGATCCGTAACGGCGACGTCGTGCTCGACGGCGCGGTGCTGGACGAGCCGTACGTGCGCTATCGCGACCGCCGCTCGTTTCCCGAAGTGACCGTTCCGCCGGGCTCGGTCTACGTGCTGGGCGACAATCGCGCCGTCTCCGAAGACTCGCGCTTCTGGGGTTTCGTCGCGGACGATCAGGTGATCGGGAAGGCGTTGGCCGGCATCTGGCCGATCGGCTCGATGGGCGCGCTGTGAACGAAGACCTCGAACGCGCCGTCCAGTGGTATCCGGGCCACATGGTCAAAGCCATGCGGCGCATCGGCGAATACCTCAAGCTCATCGACCTCGTCATCGAGGTCGTCGACGCGCGCGTCGCGCGCAGCGGGCGGAACCCGATGCTCGATACGATCGTCGGCGATCGCAAGCGCATGATCGTGCTCAACTTCGAGGATCTCGCGGATCCGGCCGTCACCAGACGCTGGATCGAGCATTTCGAAGCGCTCGGCCGCCCCGTCGCGGCGACCGACGGTCGCGTCCAGCCGAGCGTCCGGCGCGCCGCGGCGAAGGTCGCCGAACTCGCGTCGGGTCGCAAGGGCACGGCGCGCGCGCTCGTGGTGGGATTGCCGAACACCGGCAAGTCCGCGGTGATCAACGGCTTGATCCGCCGCTCCGCCGCGAAGACCGAGGATCGCGCCGGCGTCACCCGGCAGCTGCAGTGGTTCCGCATGAACGAAGGCGTGGAGATCATGGACACGCCCGGTATCCTCGTGCCGAAGATCCCCGATAACGACGCCCAATGGAAGCTCGCGATCACCGGCGCCGTTCCGCGCGAGCGCTACGATCCCGAAGAGATCGCCGTCTTCTTCCATCGCTGGCTGGCCGCTCGCCCGCAGGGCGCGGGCGACGTTCCGGATCTCGAAACGTTCGCGCGCTCGCGCGGCTTCATGCGCCGCGGCGGCGAGATCGACTACCACAACGCCGCGCAGTCGTACGTCGCCGCCTTCGGCGAAGGGACGTTCGGCCGCATCTCCCTCGAAAGCCCCGACGATGTCGCTCGCGGAAAAACGGCGTAAGGCCCGCAACGCGTACGAACGCGAGCGCCGCAGGCTGCACCGCCTGCACGCGTTCGAGAATGCCGCGCGCGCCAGAGGCTACGAACTGATCGGCGGGGTCGACGAAGTCGGGCGCGGTCCGCTCGCGGGCCCCGTCGTCGCCGCCTGCGTCCTGCTCGCGGAACCGCTCATGCTGACGGGGCTCAACGACTCCAAGCAGGTCCGCCGCGACGCGCGCGTCGAGCTCGATCGCGAGATCAGGGCGCGCGCGACCGCCTACGGCATCGGCGTGGCCTCGGTCGAGGAGATCGAGAGGATCAATATCTATTGGGCGAGCGTGCTCGCCATGGAGCGGGCGATCGCATCGATGCCGCTCGCGCCCCACTACCTCATCACCGACGCCGTCCGCATCAAGTCGTATGCCGGGCCGCAAGAGCCGGTCATCAAGGGGGACGCGCGGTGCGCCGTGGTCGCCGCCGCCTCGATCGTCGCCAAGGTCCACCGCGACGCTCTCCTCGACGCGCTCGATGCCGTGGACCCGCGCTACGGTTTTGCCGAACATAAGGGGTATGCCACCCCTCGCCACCTCGAGGCCCTCGCCTCGTTCGGGCCCTCGCCGTTCCACCGGGCATCTTTCTGCCGGGTCCGCGACGCGCAGATGTCCCTGGGGCTGGAGCGTGAAGGGCTGGAATCAGCATAAGGGGCGTGCGGGCGAAGACCGGGCCGCGGCATATCTGGAGGCCTGCGGGTATCGGGTGCTCGCACGGAACGTCCGCCTGCCGCATGGGGAGTTAGACCTGGTCTGTTCGGACGGGGCGACGCTGGTGTTCGTGGAAGTCAAGGCTCGGAGCGCGAAGACGTTCGGATCGGCGATCGCCGCCGTCGACGCGGCCAAGCGGCGGAAGATCCGGAGCTCCGCCGCCGACTACGCGCAGATCGTCGCGCCCGGCGCGCGATTCCGCTTCGATGTCGTGGCTTTGGATGGAGAACGCATAGCCTTGTACCGAGACGCCTTCTAATCGTGGAACTCCAAGGACGGACCCTCGGCGGACGATATACCATCGTCGAGCTGATCGGCCGGGGCGGGACCGCCGATACCTATCGCGCGATGGATACGCGATTGGGCCGCGAGGTCGCGGTCAAGGTGCTGCTGGACCGTTCCGACGACGTCACCCAGCGTCTGCTGCTCGAGGCCCAGGCGATGGCCTCGCTCAACCATCCGAAGATCGTCGCGATCTACGACGCGGGGGAAGACGAAGGCCTCGCCTATATCGTCATGGAGCTCGTCCGCGGCAAGACCCTGCGCGACCTCGAAGGCGGCGCGCTCACGTACAAACAAGCGCTGGGCTATCTGGTCGACGTGCTCGAAGCGCTCGATTACGCGCACGCGCAAGGCGTCGTGCATCGCGACGTCAAGCCGTCCAACGTGATGACCGTCCCCGACGGAGCCACGGTCAAGCTCACCGACTTCGGCCTGGCGCGGCGCTCCACCGACGTGACGCAGACGACGCGCACGGGACAGATCATCGGAACGATCGCCTACCTCGCACCGGAACGCTTCCTCTCGAAGCCGGCCGACGTGCGCAGCGATCTCTACTCGGTCGGCGTGGTGATGTACGAGATCTTCACCGGCACGGTGCCGTTCCGCAACGACCGCGACGATATCGTCGCCACCATGTTCTCGCACGTCCACGACCTGCCGACGCCGGCGCGCGAAGTCAATCGCGCGATCCCGGAACATCTCGAGCGCGTGATGATGCGCGCGATCGAGAAGGATCCGATCCGCCGCTACCAGACCGCGCGCGAGTTCATCGGCGACCTGCGCCTGCTGCAGACGCCCGCGCCCTCCGGCGCCTCGGTCGCGGAGCCGCGTCCGCCGCGTTCGGTCGTCAGGAGCGACGCGCCCTCGCACTCGTCGACCGACCCGTCGCTGCGTCAGGCCCTCGACCGCGCGCTCGCGCCGACCCGCAATCGCAGCGACGCGCTCGAAGCGGTCCTCCGCGGCATGATGGCGACGCGCCGCCGGCGCTACGACGAGGCGAAAGAGGCGTTCGATACGGCGCTGCACGAGCTGACGGCCGCGGGCAACGACATCGAGTTCGCGAAGACCGGTCTCAAGTACGGCACCATGCTGCTGCAGAAGGCCTCCGACGGCATGCGCGACCGCTCGGAATTGCGCGAGGGCGTCGCGCGCCTGAACGAAGCGATGCGGATCTTCCACGATCACGGCCTGCACGATCCGTACGCGGAAGCCGAACATCTCGTCAACGCATTGGAGCGCTCGGCCGTCGGCCTCTACTGAGCATGGCTGAGAAACAGGAGCAGCTCCGGCGCTCCGTCACGCCGTGGGGATCCTACTCGTGGGGCTATGCCGACGTCGGCGCGGACATCTTCGTCGCGCTCGGCCTCGTGTTCGGTGCGGCTGCGGGCGCCACCAACGTCGCGTTCCTCTTCGCCGGACTCGTCTACGTCTGCGTCGGGCTCGCCTATACCGAACTGGCGGCGGCCTATCCCGTGGCCGGGGGCGGCCAGTATTTCGTGATGCGCGGGCTCGGCGATCTTCCGGGCTTTCTCGCAGGCTGGGCGGTACTGCTCGACTTCACGATCGACATCACGCTCTTCGCCTGGGGCTGCGTCGGATACTTGAGCCACCTGCCGATGCTCTCGGGGCTCGATGCGGGCAACCACCCGTTCCTGCACTTCTGGGTCATCTTCGCGCTGATCGCCGGACTCGCGATCCTCAATATCCGCGGCGTGCGCGAGAGCACGGCGTTCAACGGCGCGATCTCCGCCTTCGACGTCGTGAGCGAACTCTCGATCGTCTTCTTCGGCTTCCTCTTCGCCTTCCGTCCCGAACTGCTCGTGCACGCGATGCAGACCGGATGGCCGACCTCGTTCGCCTTCATGAACGGCATTTCGCTCGCCATCATCTCGTTCGTCGGCCTCGAATCCATCTCGCATGCGGCCGAAGAGACGAGCCGGCCGGCCTCGATCGTGCCGCGCACGTCGGTCGCGCTGATCCTGACGATCCTCATCTTCGCGCTGGCCTATTCCAATCTCGCGCTGGGGATGCAGCCGGCCAACCCGGTACCGCTCGATGCAGCCGGCCACGCCCAGCAGTTCTGGCAGTTCCTCGGAGCCGTGCAGAACCAGGACAAAGCGGTCGCGGTGCTCGCTTCGAACATCCCCCTCTTCGGATCGCTGGCCGCGCTCTACGTGCCGATCCTCGGCGCGACGCTGCTGCTCATCTCCTCCAACTCCGGCGTCTTCGGCAGTTCGCGCATCGCCTACTCGATGAGCCAGTTCCGCCTGCTGCCCAGCCTCTTCGAGAAGGTCCACAAGAAGTTCAAGACGCCGGTCATCTCCATCGTCACCTTCTGCGGCCTCGCCGTGATCGAGCTGATCTTCGCGGCCGCGCAGGGCGACAAGGGATACGAGTTCCTCGGCGATCTCTATGCGTTCGGCGCCGCGGCGAGCTACACGCTCGTCTTCATCGCGCTGATCGCGCTGCGTCTGCGCGATCCCCTCACGCCGCGATCGTTCAAGATCCCCGGCAACATCAAGGTACGCTACAACGGTGAGGATTGCGAGATCCCGCTGCTCGGCATCGTCGGCTTCGTCGGCATCTTCATGATCCTGATCTTCGTGCTCCTCACGCATCAGATCGGCCGCATCGCGGGACCGTCGTGGCTCGTCATCGGCTTCCTCATCTACGTCGTCTACCGCCGGCGTAAGGGTCTGCCGGTCTTCGGATCGCAGAAGCGCGATTGGAGTTCCGATCAGATCAAGATCCTGCGCGCCGCCGGCGAACTCGAACTGATGGACGAACTGACCGAGAAGCTCAAGGCGCGCGGAAAGACGCCGGCGGGGCCGTCGTGACGCCGTTCGTCCGCTCCGAAGGCTACGCGCGCAGCAAACTCGTCACCGGCGTGCTCTTCGCCGTCCTCGGCGTGACGATTCTCGTGCGGCTCGCGACGACCGTCGGCTTGCGCTTCGAAGGCATCCCCGGGTACGTGCTCGGCATCGCCCTCGTCGGTCTCTGCGTCGCGCGTTTCCGGGCGTTCGCGAAGCGGAGCGGCCCGTGAGCGTCGCCGGATACGCGATATCGCCGTGGGGAGCGCTCTGGGCGTTCGCGACCCTCTTCGCGACGGTCGCGGTGCTCTATTGGATGCTCCATCCGCCCCGGAGCAAGGCGGACATCGCAGCGCGCGCCGCCGAGACGCAGCTCAGTCGCGGCATGGCCACGACCATCGTCGTCTTCTCGACCGAGATCAAATCCGAACACATGATGGTGCTCGCGGCGCGACTGGCGCGCGGTTCGAAGAGCGAACTTATGGCCGTCTACGTCATCGAGGTCCCGTTCACGCTGCCGACGCAGGCGCCGATGGAGGAGGAAGACCGCATCGCGCTCGACACGCTCGCAGCGGCGGAGGCGATCGCCAAGAATCACGGCGTCGAGCTGCGGACCGAGATCCTGCACCACCGCTTTACGACCGAGGCCGTGATCGGACTGGCGAAGCGCGAGAAGGCCGACCTCATCGTCATCGGCTCGTATCGCGAGGGCGGCTACAGCGGCGCGCCGCTCGGGCGCACCATCGAGGCGATCGCCGCGAGCGCGCAGTGCGACGTCATCATCGGCGTCGAGGGCAAGCACGGCTCGCTCCTGGGCGAGGAGGCCGCGCAGGCCGCGGACGATGGGAACGCCGAACCCGCAGACGACGTTACTACGCGTGGAGGACCCAATGACGCTTAAACGCCTCGCCCTCGCGACCGCCGTCGCGCTGTTCGCATCGGTCGCGGTCTCCGGTCTGGCGAGCGCCGCCTCGACGCCCGCGATCGCTGCGTTCGAGAACGCGTTCGGTTCGATCAACGACTACACGATGGACCTGCGCTCGCACGAGCAGAAGGGCGGCGCGTCGCAGAGCCGCGTCTACGCCTACTCGTTCATGAAGCCGCACTTCGCCAAGACCCTCATCGCGTCGGGCGACGGCAGCGGTTCCGGCGGCGTCTGGACCGGCGGCGATCAGGTCAGCGGGCACCAAGGCGGCATCCTCTCCGGATTCCATCTCAAGGTGGGCCTCCACGATGGACGCGCGGTCTCCCTGATGGGCTACACGATCCCCGACGGCTTGATGCAGAACATCGTCGCCATCTACTCGGGCACGCCCGGGCGGCTCTCGCAGCATCCGGGCGGACAGCTCGCGGGCGTCTCGACCACGATGGTGGAGCTGATCCCGAACAACCCGCTGCCCGTGAGCGGCGCGGATCGCGCGACGATCTACTTCTCCAACGCGACGCATCTGCCGGTGCGCAACATCTTCTATCTCGGCGGACGCATCATCCTCGACCAATCGTTCGATAACGTGCGGACGAACGTCGGCCTCACGCAGGGCGATTTCCCCTTCTAAGAAGACGCGGCGGGCGGCGGACTACGCGCGCGCGAGCAATCGCCGGCGCAGTTCGTCGCCGACGACGGCCAGCGCTATGACCGCGCCGAGCACGACCTTCTGCAGGTACGAATCCACGCCGAGCAGGTTCATCGCGTTGTAGAGCACGCCGATCAAGAGCGCGCCGAGGAACGTGCCGAGGATGCTCCCGCGTCCGCCGGCGAGGCTGGTGCCGCCGACCACGACCGCCGCGATCGACTCGAGGAGTTCGTCTCCCGTGGACGTCTGCGGCGAACCCGATTGGAAGCGGGCCATGTAGAGAAAGCCGACGATCGCCGCGCAGACGCCGCTGATCATATAGACGAGCGTCTTGACCCGGCCGACGTTCACGCCCGCCAGACGCGCGGCTTCCTCGTTGCCGCCGATCGCGAAGACGTAGCGCCCGAAGCGCGTGCGGTTGAGCAGTACGGAACAGCCGACGATGAGCGCGGCCATCCACAGGACGGGGATCGGGATCGGGCCGAGATAGCCGGTGCCGATGCCCGCGAACGCGTCCGACTGCAGTTCGACCGGCCTCCCGTGCGCGATGATGAACGAGAGCCCGAGCGCGACCTGCAGCATCGCGAGCGTCGTGATGAACGGCGGGATGTTCAGCTTGACGACCGGCAGGGCGTTGACCCAGCCGATGAGACCGCCGGCCGCGACGCCGACGAGCAGCGTCACCAGCACGAGCGGCACGCCGGAGAGGTGCAGGGCGTTGGCGACCGTCGCCATCACGACGCCGGTCATGGCGACGACCGAGCCGAGCGAGAGGTCGATGCCGGCGGTGACGATGACGAACGTCTGCCCGAGCGCCAAGATGCAGTTGTACGTGATCTGCTGCAGGACGTTGAGCAGGTTCTTCGGCTGCAGGAAGTTGCCGTGCGCGGCGACGTTGAGGACGACGATCACGACGACGAGGCCGACCGCGATGCCGCCGTAGCGTAGCCACTTCGAATCGATCTTCATGCGGCCGCTCCCGTCGCCGCCGCGACCACGTTGTCCGGCGTCGCCTCGTCGCGCGCGAACGTCGCGGCGATCGCGCCGTCGCGGATGACGAGGAGGCGGTGCGACATCCCGATGACTTCGGGAAGCTCGCTCGATACCATCACGATGGCGGCTCCGTTCTTGAGTAGTTCGATCATGAGGGCGTAGATCTCGGCCTTCGCCGCGACGTCGATGCCGCGCGTCGGTTCGTCGAAGAGGAAGACCCGCGCCTTTCCGACGAGCCACTTGGCGAGCACGACCTTCTGCTGCGTGCCGCCCGAGAGGTTCGCCGCCAACTGCTCCGTCGACGGCGTGCGGATGTTAAGGTCGTCGATGAACTTCTGCGTCGTCGAGACCTCCGCGCGGCGGTCGACGAGATGCCATCGGTCCACGAATTGCAGCAGGTGCGCGAGCGTCGTATTCTCGCGCACGCTCATGCCGAGCACGAGCCCCTGGCCCTTGCGATCCTCGGTGATGAACGCGATGCCCGCGTCGATCGCGACGGCCGGCCCCGTCACGCGCACGACGGATCCGTCGATGGCGACCGTTCCGGACTGCGGTACGTCGGCGCCGGCGATCGCGCGCAGGATCTCGGTGCGTCCGGCGCCGACCAGACCGGCGATGCCCAGGATCTCGCCCGCGCGGACGTGCAGCGAGATGCCGGGCACGCGCGGGGGACGGGTGAGGTCCTTCACGTCGAGGACGATAGGCGCATCGGCGGCGACCGGCGGCAGCACGGGGAAGTGCGAATCGAGCTTGCGTCCCACCATGGCGCGGACGATCTCGTCCGGCGGAAAGTCGGCGACGGCGCGCGTCTCGATCGACTTGCCGTCGCGCAGCACCGTGATGCGATCGGCGATCTGCGGGAGTTCTTCCATCCGGTGCGAGATGTACACGATGCCCGCACCCGCCGCTTTGAGCGCGCGGACGATCGCGAAGAGACGGTCGATCTCGCGTCCGGTCAGGGCGGCGCTCGGCTCGTCCATCACGATGATGCGCGCCTTGCGCGAGAGGACTTTCGCGATCTCGATCAATTGCTGCTGCGCGACCGAGAGCGTGCGGGCCGGAGCGCGGAGCGGGAAGTCCAGGCCGAGTTCTTTGAAGACGGCGCGCGCGCGCGCTTCCGCAGCGGCCTCGTCGAGCAGACCGCCCCGGACCGGTTCGCCGCCCAGCGCGATGTTGCGCACCGCGTCGAACTGCGGCACGAGGTTGAACTCCTGATAGATCATGCCGATGCCCAGATCCTCGGCCGACCGCGGACCGGCGATGCGCACCTGCGCCCCGTCGATGAGGATCTCGCCGGCATCGGCCTGATAGGCGCCGGCGAGGATCTTCATCAACGTCGATTTCCCGGCACCGTTCTCGCCGACCAGCGCGAGCACTTCGCCCGCGTTCAAGGTCAGGTCGACGCCGTCGAGCGCGCGGACGCCGGGAAAGGTCTTCCCGATGCCGCGCATCTCGAGCAGAGGTTGCGCTATGGCGCTTTCACCTTCGCATCCGCCTTGGTGAACTGGCCGACCTTGACGTGCACGACCGGTGCCGGCTTCCCGCCGGTCAGCGAGGTGTGGATCGCGTCGATCGTCATCGCGCCGATCTGGTCGGGATACTGGATCGCATCGCCGTACATCGTGCCCGCGGCGATCGCCGCTCGCGCTTCCGGCGTCGCATCGTAACCGACGATCGCGATCTTACCGGTGAGGCCGGCCGCCTTCACCGCCGTCACCGCGCCGAGCGCGGAGTCGTCGTTGATGCCGAAGATGCCTTTGAGATCTTTGTGCGCTTGCAGGACGTCGCCGGTATCGCTGTCCGCTTTGTCGCGCGTTCCGCCGGCGTCCACGTCGGCGACGACCTTGACGCCGGGACAGCCCGACGCGAGCGCGGCCTTGAAGCCCTTGACGCGATCCTGCACCGAGGTCACCTCGGGTTCGTCGACGATGGCGACCGAGCCGGACTTGCCGACCGCCGTGCACATCAGTTGCCCCGCCTGCGCGCCGCCCTGGACGTTGTCCGAAGCGACGTGCGAGACGACGGTGCCGAGCTTGCTCGTCGAAGCGATGTCGGCCGTGAAGACCGGGATGCCGGCCTTGTTCGCCTCCGCGATCGCCGAACCGATCGCCTGCGAATCGTACGGCGTGAGCACGATGGCGTCGACCTTCTGCGAGATGAAGTCCTCGACTTGCGACTGCTGTTTGGCGTTGTCTCGATTCGCATCGACGACGTCGACCGTGTAGCCGTATTTGGCCGCCTCGGTCTTCATGCCGTTCTCCATGTCCTGGTAGAACTGCGCCTCGCGGTTCTGGATGGAGACGCCGATGACTTTCCCGCCGGACGGCGAGTTCGAGCAAGCGGCCAAGGCGAGAGCGGCGATCGCGGCCGGCGCGAGCAGACGGAGGTGGTTCAAAGGGTCTCTCCTATGAAGGCGGGCTTGGTTTTGGAGTTTACCGGGTGGGCGCGGAGCCCTTCTGCGCGCGCAGTTCCAAGACGAGCGCCGCGACGAGCGCCATAGCGACGACGCCGCAGAAGATGGTCGCGGCGCGTTCCAGTCCGGCGAAATCCGCGACCAGCCCCACGCCCACCACCGGCAGCGCGAGGCCGATATAGATGAGGACGAAGTAGGTCGATCCCGTCTCGCCGCGCGCGTGCGTGAGACGCGCGTTGATCTCCGACAGTCCCGCGCCGATGCCCAGGCCCTGCCCGAAGCCCTCCACGATGCACGCGACGAAGAGCAGCGCCTCGCTATGCGCGATCAGACCGAGCGCGAGGATGCCGATGCCCACCAGCAGCAGGACGGTCGCCGCGACCAGGGCGCGCGACCGGTCGAAACGCGGCACGGCGATCTGCCCGAGCGCGGTCATGCCCATCAGCGCGAAGATCAGCAACCCGGCGTGCGCGTGGTCGGTCTGTCCGAGCACGCGCGCGAGGTAGGCGGGAGCGACGGCGCTCACCACCCCGGCCACGGCGAAACTGCAGATGCCGGCGATCGCGGCCGGGACGAAGACGGCCCGGACTTCTTCCGGCACGCGCAGCGGCTGCAGACGGAGCCGGAACGTGCCGGTCGCGGCGACCGTCTCAGGCGCGAGCGAGAGCGCGACGAGCGCGAGCAGTACGAACGCGCCGTCGACGGCGTAGGCGAGATGCAGCGGCCACGGCGCGTACTGCGCGAGGAATCCCGAGAGCAGCGTTCCGATGCCGAGCCCGCCGATGTTCGCGGCGACCGCGATCGTCGCCGCGCGGATGCGATCGGTCGCCGGCGCCAGTTCGACCATGTACGCCGTGCCCGATCCGGTGAAGATGCCGGCCGAAAGTCCGGAGAGCAGCCGCCCGACGTAGATCTCCGGCAGCCCGCGGGCCAGTACGAACGCGATCGCGCTTGCGAGCGAGAGCAGCAGCGCCGCGCGGAGCACGCCCTTGCGACCGATCGCATCGGAGAGGTGCCCGAACGTCATCAACCCGACGACCGTCGCGAGCGCGTACGCGGCGAAGATGGTCGTCACCGCGAGCGGATCGAGGCCGAACGCGCGCTGATAGAGCGGATAGAGCGGCGACGGAAGCGTCGTCCCCATCATGTTCGCGGAAAACGCGAAGGCGGCGAACCAGAAGGAGCGTGGCACCCGCCGTGCATTCGCGACGACCCCCGGAATCTCTCCGCCGAGCGGTCGCGGTACTTGCGATCGGGGGCCGCGCGCGCAGTAGACGGACGAGATGGTTTCGCTCGCATTCACCGCCGCGATGCTGGGCATCGAAGGTTACGTCGTCCGCGTCGAGGCCGACAGTTCGCCCGGCACGCCGGGCGTCGCGGTCATCGGTCTGCCCGACCGCGCGCTGACCGAAGCGCGGGAGCGGGTCAAGTCCGCGATCTTCAATAGCGGGTTCCAATACCCGGCGGGCCGTCTGGTCGTCAACCTGTCGCCGGCGGATATCCGCAAAGAGGGTCCGGCGTTCGACCTGCCCATCGCCCTCGCACTGCTCGCGATCGACGAGCAGATCGACCGGCTCGCGCTTCAGGAGCACATCGCGCTCGGCGAACTCGCGCTCGACGGCACGATACGGCCGATCACCGGGATATTGCCCATGGTGCTCGGCGCGCGCAATGCGGGCTTTACCAAGATCGTCGTACCGACGCCGAACGCGGAGGAAGCGGCGCTGGTCGACGGCATCGAGCTCTACGTCTGCGAGACGCTCCGCGACGCCGTCTCGACGGTGCTCGGCCACGGCGCGCGGTTCCGCCGCCGTACGAGACTGCCCGACGTAGCCCCCGCGGACGAGCGCGTGCACGGCGACATGTCCGACGTGCGCGGGCAGTACGCCGCCAAACGCGCGCTCGAGATCGCCGCGGCCGGAGGTCACAACCTGCTCTTCGTCGGGCCGCCGGGCTGCGGCAAGACCATGCTCGCGCGGCGCTTGCCGACGATCCTTCCACCGATGACGCCCGCGGAAGCGCTCGACGTCACCAAGATCTACAGCGTCGCCGGGTTGCTCGGCGCCGAACCGGGCGTCGTCCGCGCGCGCCCGTTCCGCTTCCCGCACCATACGATCTCGCAGGTCGCGCTCGTCGGCGGCGGCGCCGCGATCAAGCCCGGAGAGATATCCCTCGCCCATAACGGCGTGCTCTTCTTGGACGAATTACCGGAGTTCGGACGGAGCAGCATCGAGGTGATGCGCCAGCCGCTCGAAGAGGGCTCCGTGACCATCGCGCGCGCGGCGGGGACGTTCTGCTATCCGGCGCGGTTCCAACTCGTCGCATCGATGAATCCGTGCCCGTGCGGCTACCGCGGCACGCGGACGAACGAATGCCGTTGCGACGACGCCGCGGTCGCGAAATACGTCGGGAAACTTTCCGGACCGCTGCTCGACCGCATCGACGTGCAGATCGAGATCGGGCGCGTCCCCTTCGACGATATGGTCCGCATCGAAGGCGCGGAACGCTCGGCTTCCGTGCGCGCCCGCGTCGTCGCGGCGCGCGAACGTCAGCGCGCGCGGTTCGCCGAGAACGCCATCGCCTGCAACGCGGAGATCCCCGCGAGCCTCATGCGCGCCTACTGCGCGCTCGACGACGATGCCATGCGCATCCTCGCCCACGCGAGCGCGAAGCGGCAGTTCTCCGCCCGCGCGCTCGACCGCATCGTCCGCGTCGCGCGCACGATCGCGGATCTCGCCGGCGCCGGCGAGATCGCGAGCGAACACGTGGCCGAAGCCATCCAGTATCGCAGCCTCGAGCGGATCGGCCGCGCCGCCTAGCGAGCCGCTCCGACGTCTCGTCCCGTCACGAGCCCCGCCATGCCGGCTCGGAACGCCGTTCGTAATCGGCAAAGGCCTTCGACAGACCCCCGAGCGCTTCGGCGGAGACTTCGAAGAGCGCCCTCGCCTGCGGGTCTTCTAGACTCGGGATATCGGCGCGCAATCGTTCGATCAGGTCGTCGATCTTGCCGCGCGCGATTTCCGAACGTCTGCGGCCGCCCTCGGAAGAGGAGTGTTCCATGATCCACCTGCTTTCTCAATTCGATCGCTTCGGCCGCGCCGCTTAGCGCGGCTTGGCGCAGACCGTGCCCTTGCGGCCCGGCATACAGAGCGTAGACGTCGCCGCCGCGCGCATCGCCTCCGAGCGCCCCAGCCGCGCTTGGGTCGATGCGTGAACCGAGGGGATGCCCGTCCGGGCGAGCCGGACCTTCATCAGCGCCGCCGTCGTGCAGCCGACCGTGACACCCGCTCCCGAGATGCCGCGATAGCCCGCGCGCTGCACCGACATCCGGTACGCGCCGGCCGGAAGGCGCAGCAGTGTCGCCGCACCATCGGTACCGGTCGCGACCGTCGCGTCGAACGGTCCGACGAGGCGCACGACTGCGCCGGCGACGGCACGACCGTCGTCGCCGGTCGCGCGGACGATCAACTGGCCGTCGCTACCGCAATTCGTCGAGGCGAACGCCGATGCTACAAGACCGGAGCCGGGTTCGAGCAAGATGCCGTCGACCGGCGTCATCGTTCCGCAGCATCCGCGGACGGGCAACCCCGTCGGTGGACCGGAGCCCGGTGGACCGGAGCCCGGTGGACCGGAGCCCGGCGGACCGGAAGCCGGAGGGCCGGAACCTCCTCCGCCTCCACCCGGACCGGTAGGACCTCCCGGGCCGCCGATGGGGAAGCGCTGTCCGGCCGAGGACGCGCAGTGCGCGTCGAGCGTGATGCATCCGGAAACGGTGCTCGTGGATCCGAGCGATCCGCTCGTGGTCGCGACCAAGTGCGATCCATCGAGCGGCTGCAGGAGCACCGGTGCGTTGACGGCGATGCCGGCCACCGACCCGACGAGCAGCGCTTGCGAGCCTCCGGGAAGCGTCACGCGCGTGCTTCCGCCGCCCGTCGCGACGACGTTACCCGCTATCGCGCGGCAGCCGCTGTTGATGGTGACGCATGCGGTCGCATCGATGCCGTCGACGGCGCGCGCGCCGACAATGACGCGAGCGTGTTCGCCATCGATCGGCTGCACGGAGACCGGCGAGCCGACGCTCGCGCCGAGGCTCGCGACCGCGCCGACGAACGTGCGCAGGTCGCCGTTGGGCAGACGCACGGAGATGGACGTCGGCAGTACGGATGCGGCGCGACCGCGCATGCGCGCCCCGCACGAAGCGTTGACCGTTACGCACAAGCCGGCATCCGCCAACCGAGCGGCACGTGCGCCGACGACGACCCGCACGTGCGTGCGGTCGAGCGGCGCGAGATGCGTCGTCACGCCCGCGCGCGCCCGCAAGGCTTCGACCGGACCGGTCAGCGTGCGCAGGTCGCCGTTGGGCAACTGTACGCTAAGCCGATTCGCGGCGACGGCCACGACGGTCGCCACGGGTGCGGTGCCGGCCTTCGGCCGGTGCAGCAGCGCAGAGATCACCGGCGTCGAGAGCAGGGCGACGGCGTGCGCGCCGTCGGGCACGTCGAGCGCGACGACTCTGCCGACGCGCGACCGGAGCGCGTTCGCGATCGTGGCATCGGTTCCGAACGTTTGGAGGCGCCTGCCGATCGCAAGCGTGGCCGTGCCGTTCGTCACGGAGGCGACGCGGCCGACGTAGGTATCGGCCAGTGTCGAATCGGCGGGGATCCCCAGCGCGACGAGTTGCATGGTCGTCCCGAAATCCGAGGATACCGCAGCGACCGCATCGCCTACATGCAAGCGGGCGGCGTCGCGCGTGGCGAGCACGCCGACGGTCGCGATGCCATCTCGCGAGACGATCCCGACGTAGCCGTCGTCGATGCCGATCACCGTTCCGCGGACGACGTCGTCGCGTCCGATCAGTTCGGCCACGTGCGAGCCATCGACCGAGCGCAGGGCGACGTTTTTGCCGACGTACGCCCGAAGCGCGACCGCCAGCCGAGGCGAAATCGAAAGCGTCCGAGCGGCGCCGCGCGGCGCGGCGATGCGCACCGTGCGATCCGTAACGCCCAGCACCCGTCCCGAGATACGCTGCCTCCACGCGGCGACCAGCGTCGCGCGCATTCCCGCAGAGATACGAGGAAGCGCAGGTTCTGGCGCTTCGCCGAAAGCGCTCGACGCGGATGCTGCGGCGACGCCGAAGGAGTTCCCGCCGGCCGGCGTCATGCCGCCGATCGTGCCCGAAGGTCCGCTTAGCGTCATCCCGCCGGTCGCCGGCAACGCACTTGCGGCCACGCCGCCGACGGTGTGGGTCAGCCCCCCAAGAACGCCGCTAACCAATCCCGCGCGGGCCGGAGATGCCGAACTTAAGGCAACGAGGACTCCGAGCGCCGCACCCGCGACGCGAGACCGTGGGTTCTGGAGCATACGTATTCTCTCAAATGAGCCTCCATGAGAAAAGTGATCGTTTCGGATCGCATCGGGCTAGGCGCGGCTCGACGCCGCCATAGCCTCGTCGCGGAAGCGTTCCATGTCGCTCCCGATCTCGTCCAGCTGCGCGTCGTCGAACTTCTCGCGCGCGAGCGTGAAGATCGTCGACTCTTCTTCCTTCACGTGGTGCTTGACGTTCTCGCCGAGCACTTGAAGTTCGGCCTTGAACGCTTCGTCGCGTCGGCCTTCGCGTTGCAGCAGCGCGATCAGATGCTTGAGCACGTCGTGTTCGGTGTACGCTTCGAAGACGTCGGTCTTCTCTTCGCCTTTACCGGCGGCGTCGCGAAGTTTCGGATAGAACAACTGCTCTTCCATCTTCGCGTGGACGGTAAGCGCCTGCTCGATCGATTTCGCCAATGCGTCCAGCCGTTCGTCTCCCGCCTCGCATGCTTGTACGTCGTCCAACAGAGCGCCGACCGCGGCGTGTTCTTTCTTCAGCAGATCTAATGCGTTCATTGCAGCCCCTCGCAGAATGTGTGTTCGAGTTTCGTGCCCGCCGCTAGAGACCGCCAAACGCGCGTTTATGCACGGCGCGCCCAGGGTAGGCGGATATCCATGGCACGGAAGACGACGACGCGCAAGAAGACCACGCGCAAGAAGACCACGCGCAAGAAGACCACGCGCAAGAAAGCGACCCACAAGAAGGCCACGCGCAAGAAGACGACCCGCAAGAAGGCCACGCGCAAGAAGACGACCCGCAAGAAATCCAAGCGCAAGTACGGCAAAGCTGCGGGCAAGAAGGTCAAGAAGGCGATGGAGGAGCGCAAGGCCGGCAAGTTGCGCTCGGGCCGTTCGGGCAAGAAGGTCACGAGCCGCAAGCAGGCCATCGCGATCGGACTGAGCGAGGCGCGCAAGCGCGGGGCGAAGGTCCCCAAGAAGAAGTCCTAGCTCTTCCCCCAGAACGCGAAGATGCCGATGGCGGCGGCCGTCATAGACGCGAAGGTCGCCCAGCCCCAGGCGCGCGCGACCGGCGAACTGACCCACGTCCCCATGACGTCCTTGCGCGAGGAGAGCAGCACGACGACCGCGATCAACGGCACCGAGACGATGCCGTTGATGACGGCCGCCCAGAAGAGCGCGCCGATCGGATCGACGTGCAGGACGCCCATCAGCGCGCCGATCGCGGTTCCGACGGCGAGCACCGCATAGAAGATAGGCGCCTGAGAAACGCGGCGATTGAGGCCCACGCGCAGATCGAAGACCTCGCCGAAGACGAACGCGGAGGAGCCGACGAGCGCCGGGATCGCGAGCAGTCCGGTGCCCACCATGCCGCAGGCGAAGACGAGCGACGCGAACCGCCCGGCCAGCGGCGTCAGCGCGCGCGCCGCATCTTCCGCCGTGCCGATGTGATGGATGCCGTGCGCGCCGAGCGTCGAGGCGGTCGTCACGATGATGAAGACCATGACCACGTTCGAAAAGACCATGCCGGCGTTCGCATCGAGATGCAGGTCGGCGATCTGACGTTTGGTCGCGCCGCGTCGCGATCGCTCCGACGTCTTGCCCGCGTCGACGTCTTCTTCCACCGTGAGCGACGATTCCCAGAAGAACAGATACGGCGTGATGGTCGTACCGAGCACCGCCATCAGCGTCGTCAGGAAGGCGGCGGTGAGCTCCAGATGGGGGACGACGAGATGGAGGAGCACCGTCGTCCAATCCGGCCGCGCGACGAAGGCGGTGATCACGTAGGCGAGCAGCGCGAACGTGAGATATTTGAGCACGTTGGCGATGGACCGGTACGAGAACGCGAGCTGCAGGACGATCAGCAGGACGGCGAAGCCGATCACGTAGGCGACCACCGGCAGACCGACGACGAGATGCGCGGAGGCCGCCATCCCTTCCAGATCGGCGCCGGCGTTGATCGTGTTGGCCGCGATGACCGCGAAGAGCAGCGGGAGCAGCAGCCATCGCGACAAGTGCCGCTTCATGTTCTGCGCGAGTCCCACGCCGGTGACCAGACCGATCCGCCCGCACATGCCCTGGACGACCGCCATCATCGGCGTCGTCAGCAGCGCGAGCCACAACATGTTCAGGCCGAAGGCGGCACCGGCGACCGAATAGGTCGAGACGCCCGAAGGATCGTCGTCGGACGCGCCCGTGATGATGCCCGGTCCGACGACCGTCAGCAGCCTGTGGAATCCCGTGGCGGGCGATTTCGCGCCGCCGGAACTCCTAGTAGACAATCGTAGAACCGCTCCGCGTGGCGACGTCCTCGTGATCGAAGTAGCGCACGACCGCCGGCGCCTTCGCCGGGGCGACGGCGGAATAGATCCGGCACGTCGCGCCGATGCGGTAAGCCGACGCGCCGCCGGCGATCTTGGTCAGCGCCTCCAAGTCGCGATCGAGCGTGGCCTCCGGACAGGGCGTCACGTCGAGCGAGACCATCGTCGCCGCTGCGACGTGCGCGTCTCCCGGCACGAGCAGGGCCGGACGGACCTCCACGAACGCGCCCTCCTGTCTCAGCATGGTCTTGATGTCGCGCGCGAAGGCGCTTGCGACCGCGACCGCTCGCGACGTCGGAACCCGGACCTGCACGTTCTCGTTGTCGTCGAACATGAAGCGGCCCTTGGGATCGATCCACGCGCCGCGCTCCCGGTGTTTGACGATCGGACCGTCCCCATCCAGCGTGGAGTAGAGCTTCGAAAGCGTCGTCACGGAATAGGGCTTTCCCCAATTGTCCGCGAGTTGAACGTGAAAGGTGAGCGTCGACATGGCCGGCGCGGAGCCGAGCAGCGCGACCGAAGCGACGGTCGCGAGGAGTACGTTCCGAAGTGACGTCATGGCGATGGAAGCTCCGATCTCAACAAGCCGTAGGGGATGAGGTCCGCATAGGAACCGTCGTCGTTGCGATAGCCGCCGCGATAGCAGCCCTCCTGCACGAAGCCGAATCGCTCGTAAAGCGCACGCGCTCCGGCGTTCGCGGCGACGACTTCCAGGAAGATACGGTCCGCCCCGGCCTCGAAGGCTCGCGAGATCGCGTGGCGCATCGCGAACGCTCCTATGCCGCGACGCGGATGTTTCGCGACCAGTTGGCGGACCTCCCAAAGCCAGTCGCCCGCTCCGAGGAGCGCGAAGCCGACGATCTCGCCGCCGGACTCGTAGATCCACGTCTCGTAGCCGCGCGTATCGAGCGCGCCGCGCACGTCTTCGACGGAGGGCGCGTGGACGAACGACCTCGCATGCGGCAGCGCGAAGAGCGCGACGACGGCCTCGGCATCGCCCGCGCTCGCGGGCCTCGCGACGATGCTGCCGTTCAGGATGGAGCCGTAAGCGTGGGGACGGCTCGGCCGTCGAGGTAGATCGAAAGCTGCGCGGCGTCGAACTGCAGGCCGCTCCAGAACTCGCCGAACTCGCCGTAGCGCGCGCTGGCTTCGTCGAAGCGCATCTCGTAGACGAGGCGCTTGAAGACCAGCGGATCGTCGGCGTAGAGATCCACGCCCCACTCGTAGTCGTCGAAACCGATCGAGCCCGATATCACCTGGTTGACCTGGCCGTGATAGGTGCGTCCGACCTTGCCGTGCGCGACCATCAGCTTCGCACGCTCGGCATACGGCAGCGAAAACCAATTATCGCCGCCGTCGCGCTTCTTGTTCATCGGATAGAAACAGCTGTAGCGGCGGCGCGGGATCTTCGCATACAGGCGCGGGGCGACGTACGGGCTCTCCGCCTGCTCTTGCAGCAAGGCATCGAAGGCCGCGATCCAGTCCGGGCGGTTGGGTTCCAGGCCGCGCGCCGCCAATTCCGCGTGGATCTTCGCCGTCGCATCGTAGAGGCCGACCTCGAGCACCGAAGCGTAGGACGCCATCGGCAAGAGGAAGTCGTAGAGATCGAGCTTGTCGACCAGCGTCTGCGCGTACGCCAGGCCGTCGTACGCGCGCGCGTAATGCGTGAGCAGCAGATCGCCCTTGTGACCGAGCAGCTGCGCGACGCCGGCATCGCCGTCCGCATCGGCCTGGAGCGCTTCGAGCAGTTCGGTCGCCTGACGCGCGATCTTCGCGCGCTTCTTCTCCGACTGCGCGTCCCAGCCGCGGCGGTCGAACGCGAACATGCGATGGAGGATCCACCAGCCTTCGACCGATTCGGGTACGTTCGGATCCCTCACGATGCGTGCTTTCTCGCGCCGGTCAGCGCGTCGGGATTGTTGCGATAGCGTTCGCGCAGCTGCGGGTCGTGCGCGATCGCTTCGAGCGTCGCCGCGAAGAGCGCGTTGGCGGGCGTCGGCACGCCGAGGCGGGCGCCGGCTGCGGCGACCGCTCCGTTCAAATAGGCGACTTCGGACCGCCGGTTTCCTGCGCGCACGTCGAGCAGCAGCGACGGCGGCTTCTCGCCGCGGCCGCGCGCGATCCGCCCGGCCAAGACGCGGCGGCCGATCGCCGGCGGCAGCGCCGCGATCGCGAAGAGCGCGCGCACGGGATAGCGCGGCAGGTCGATCGGCTTCACGGCCATCGCGCGCATCACCGCGCGCGTCTCGCGGATGGCCGCGATCTCGAGCGCGAAGACCTCGGGCATGCCGACCACCCGGCCCGGCAGCACGTCGAGGATCGCGCAGGACGCGTTCGCGACGATGTTGAGCGCGAGCTTGCTCCATTTGAGCGCGCGGTAGTCGTCGACGACGCCGACGGCGATGCCGCTCGATGCGAACGTCGCGACCAGCCAGTTGAACGCGCTCTCCCCGACCGGCGCGAACGCGAGACCGCCCTCGTTGGCGGCGGTGCCGCGCCCGTCCGCATCGACGCCGACCGGAACGGTGAGCGCCGCCGCGACGACGTTCCTCGCGCCGAACGCGGCCGCCAGCGCTTCTTCGTTGCCGATGCCGTTCTGCGGCGTCACGAAGACGCAGGTCTCGGGCGCGCGCAGCGCGCGATGCAGCGTCTCGATCGCGCCCTGCGTATCGTACGCCTTGGTCGCGACGATCGCGACGTCGGCTTCGACGGGCTCGACGGCGCCGAGTTCGCGCGGCGCGTAGGCCACGTCCACGCCGATCGAAGCCAGCCGGTCGCCGAGGAACGTGCCGACCGCTCCGCGCCCGACGACGTAGGCCTTCACGCGTGCCCCGTGCTGCCGAATCCGCCTTCGCCGCGCGTCGTATCGGGAAGCGCCTCGACCTCGTCGAAAGCCGCGCGCGCGACGGGCGCTACGACCAGCTGCGCGATGCGATCGCCGCGGCGGATCGCGAACGGTTCGTGGCCGAGATTCGCGAGGATCACGCCGACCGGGCCGCGATAATCCGCATCGATCGTCCCCGGCGTGTTCAGACACGTCACGCCGTGCTTGAGCGCGAGTCCGCTGCGCGGACGGATCTGCGCCTCGAATCCAGCGGGGAGCGCGATCGAGAATCCGGTCGGCACGAGCGCGCGCGCGCCGGGCGCCAGGATGAGATCGGCGCGCACCGCGGCGCAGAGATCTGCGCCCGCCGCGAGCGCCGACATATACGACGGCAGCGGCAGACCTTCGCCTTCGGGCAGACGCAGGATGGCGACGCGCACGCCGGTGGTGACCACGCCGCGTTACTTAAGCAAGGAAGAGAGTTCTTCCCGGAACGACTCGACGTCCCGGAAACTGCGATAGACGCTCGCGAAGCGCACGTATGCGACCGGGTCGAGCGAACGCAGCGCCTCCATCAGCTTCTCGCCGACGAGTTTCGAATTGACTTCGCTCTCGCCGCGGGCGAAGAGTTCGCGTTCGAGCGATGCGACCGTCGCCTCGATCTGCGCTTCCGAGATGTCGCGCTTGCGGCACGCGGCGCGCACGCCCTCCAGGACCTTCTCGCGGTTGTACTGCTCGCGCCGGCCGTCTTTCTTGACCACGTAGAGGCGCGGAGCTTCCATGCGCTCGTACGTCGTGAAGCGATGCTTGCACGACGGGTCGAGGCATTCGCGGCGGCGCCTGACCACGGTCTCGTCGTCGCGGGAATCGACGACCCGGGTCTCGGTCTTGCGGCAGGTCGGGCAGATCAGCGGCGGTCACCTCGTAGTGTCTGCCCACATATTGTGGGTGGCCCGATTATACACCACAAGCGGTCGGGGACGCAAAGAAAGGCACTCCGGGCATAGTGCCCGGAGTGCCGGCGGTCGCGTCCCGAAGGGGAGCGAGGCTACTTAGCGGCGCCGATCTTGAACATCTTGGTGCCGCACACCGGGCACTTGCCCTCGGTCGCCGGGCGACCGTTTTTCATCGTGATTTGAACTGCATCCGAGATCTCTCGCTTCGTCTTGCACTTTACACAATACGCTTCAGCTGCCACGTGCGAATCCTCCAAAAACTTCAGAAAGCCACCCACCCGCCATCGCTCCGAAGCGACCAGGGCGGGGGAAACTCCGGCCGCGTATTCCCTGGGCCACGAGGGATTCCCCCTGGAAAGCGAGCGGGGGTTGCCGAGGCGCCGCCCTCGTGGGATGGGAGCCACGGTGGAACATCCGGACTTCTTACCGCTTGCCCGTTACGGGGCGCTGCGCGATCCGCGTCCGGTCGAAGGGCCCTGGGAGGGGCTCTGGGCTTCGGGCACGCTCGACGGTCTCCAGGGTCCCACGGTCGCCATCGTGGGGACCCGCGCCGCCACGCCCTACGGCGCCGGCCTCGCGACGGCGTTCGGCCGCGAACTCGGACGCGCCGGCTGCTGCATCCTCTCGGGCCTGGCCCTGGGGATCGATGCCGCCGCCCATCGCGGCGCGCTCGCGGCCGGGGCCGCCACGATCGGCGTGCTGGGCGGCGGGCACCGGCGCTTCTTCCCGCGGCGCAACGAGCGCCTCGCCCGCGAGATGATCGGGGCCGGCGGCGCCGTGCTCTCGCCGTTCGCTCCCGATACGGATTGCTATCCCGCCAACTTCCTCGAGCGCAACGGGGTGGTGGCCGCGCTCTCCGATGCCGTGGTCGTCGTCGAAGCGCCCAGCCGGTCGGGCGCGCTCAACACGGCGGGCTGGGCGGCGGGGCGCGTCCCCGTGCTCGCCGTTCCCGGCGACGTCGATCGTCCGCACGTCCAGGGCTGCCTCGCGCTGATCCGCGACGGCGCCATCCTGGCGCGGTCGCCCGACGACGTCTTGGAAGTGCTCGGCATCGCCGGCTGCGGCCGTAAGGCCCGACGCCGCCCGCCGCGCGATCCGCTCGCGCGCGCCCTCCTCGCGCGGCTCGCCGAAGGCGATGCGAGTCTCGACGCGCTCGTGGCCGCGACCGGCGCCGCCGCCGGCGAGATCTTCGCGGCGCTCTCGCTGCTCGAGATCGACGGACGGATCGCGTCGCTTCCGGGCGGCGCATATGCTACAGTCGAGCGACCGTGAACCTGCGACTCATCTACGTCGGGAAGACGCGTACGCCGTACATCGCGAGCGCCTGCGCCGATTTCGGCAAGCGCCTCGCGCCGTATTTCCCGCTCGAAGAGATCGAGGTGCGCGCCGCCGACGGTTCCGCTCCGGCCTCCGCGATGCGCGAAGAGGCCGAACGGATCGCGCGCCACTTGCGGCCGGACGACGGCGTCTGGCTGCTGGATCGCACCGGCGTCGAACTCTCGAGCCCGGAACTCTCGACGCGCATCGGCGACGTCGCGAACTCCGGCGCGACGCGGCTCACGCTCGTCGTCGCGGGCACGTACGGCGCCGAAGCGAGCCTGCTCGCGCGCGCCACGTTCCGCTGGTCCCTCTCGAAGCTGACGTTCCTGCACGAGTGGGCGCGCGCGCTCGTGCTGGAACAGCTCTATCGCGCGGCGAAGATAGCGCGGAATGAGCCCTACCACCACTAGCCCCGAAGGCGCGCTGCGACTGCTCGCGGACGCCATCCGCTCGGCGGCGCCCGCGCTCTATGCGGACGCGCCGGCGATCGACGTCGCCTTCGAGGCGCCGCGCAACGCCGGCTTCGGCGATGCGGCGACGAACGTCGCATTCGGGCTCGCGCGGGTGGCGCGCAAGAAGCCGCAGGACATCGCGACCGAGATCGTCGCCAAGGCGCGCGAGATCGAACCGCGGCTCGACGGCGTCTTCACGACGATCGAACCGGTCGCGGGCTTCATCAACGCGCGCATCGCGCCCGCGTGCTGGCACGTCCTGCTCGCGACGATCCTGCGCGACGGCGATCGTTTCGGTGCGTTCCCGAAGAACGGCAAGCGCGTTTCGCTCGAGTTCGGCAGCGCGAATCCGACGGGTCCGCTGGTGGTGGTGCAGGGCCGCACGCTCTCGATCGGCCAGACGCTCGCCAACGCCATGCGGTTCTGCGGTTACGACGTCTTCACCGAATGGATCATCAACGATGCCGGCAGTCAGATGGATACGCTCGGCCGTTCGCTCTACGCGCGCTACCGCCAGCGGTTCGATGCGGCCTTCCCGTTCCCGGAAGAGGGTTACCCGGGCGACTATCTGCTTCCGCTCGCGGCGCGCATCGCCGATGCCGACGGGCGGAAGTGGGTCGATGCGGACGAAGCCGCGTGGCTGCCCTATTTCGCCGCGTTCGGCCGCGACGCGCTGGTCGCCGACCAGCAACAGGTCGCGGCCCGTTTCGGCGTGCGTTACGATCTGTGGCAGAGCGAACGCGCGCTGCACGAAGACGGCAGCGTCGACCGCGGGCTGGCGCGCCTGCGCGAACTCGGCTACACCTACGAGCGCGACGGCGCGACGTACTTCGCGTCGACGAAGTTCGGCGACGACAAGGACCGCGTGCTCGTCCGCACCGACGGCCGGCCGACGTACATCCTGCCCGACGTGGCCTATCACAACGAGAAGCTGCTGCGCGCCGATCGCGTCGTCGATATCCTCGGCCCCGACCACCACGGCTACATCGACCGGCTCAAAGGCATCGCCGCGGCGCTGGGCTTCGAAGGCAAGCTCGACGTGCTCATCGCCCAGCAGATCACGCTCATGCGCGGCGGCGAAGAGGTCAGCATGTCCAAACGCGCGGGCCACATCGTCACGCTGGCCGACATCATCGACGAGGTCGGCGTCGACGCGGCGCGCTTCTTCTTCGTGATGCTGGCGATGGATTCGCCACTCACGTTCGATCTGGCGCTGGCCAAAGAGAAGAGCCTCGAGAACCCCGTCTACTACGTGCAGTACGGGCACACGCGCATCGCCTCGCTGCTCGCGAAGGCCGATCCGGACGACGTCGTCGCCGCGCGCGCGGGCGAAGGGCTCGACGCGCTCGTCCATCCTGCGGAACTGGCGCTCGCGCGCCGGCTCTCCGAACTGCCCGGCGTCGTCGCCGGCGTCGCCGAACACGAGACGCCGCACCGTCTGGCGCGCTACGCGCGCGACGTCGCGTCGGACTTCCATCCGTTCTACACGGAGTGCCGCATCCTCGGCGAAGCGACCGCGGTCCGCCGCGGCCGTCTCGCGCTCTGCATCGCGACCAAGACCGTGCTCGCGAGCGTTCTCGCCCTCCTCGGCGTCGGCGCGCCGGAACGGATGTAGGGCGCCGCTACTCCGAGATGGTGTAGAGCCACCAGCGCGGCGCGTTGGGTTTTGCGTGGCGATCCATGTATATTGTCGCGGTGCGGCCGCCGGCGAGTGTGACGTCGTAGTAGTGCTTCTGCAGGTATTTCTCGCCGCGGTCTTCTTTGAGGCCCCGGCGCGTCGCCGCGATCGACGTCACCTCGAGCGTCTCGCCGCGCCACCGGAACGACGACGGGACGGCCGGCTCGCCCGACGCGGTCCCGTCGGCCGCGAACGCGCCCAGCGGTTCGATCGCCTCGCCGACGAACCGCACTAGGCGTTGACGTCGTCCATCTGACGGTGCAGCCATGGCGTGACGAAGTAGCGCCACAGGATCTTGATGAGCGCGGCCGCAGGGATGCCGAGGATCAATCCCGGCAGACCGAAGAGCTCGCCCCCCGCGAAGACCGCGAACATCACGCCGATCGGCGAGACGCCGACCGAGTCGCCCATGATCTTCGGCACGAGGACGTTGTCGCTGATGCGCGCCATGCCGAACATGATGACCTGCACCCAGATCACGCAGGCCGCGCCTTGCGGCGCGCAGAGCACGAGCGCGACGATCTGCGCGACGAGCATGCCGAAGATCGGGATCGCGTAGGCTACGGCGGTGATGATGCCGAGCAGCAGCGCGAACTTGAAGCCGACGATGGCGCTGCCCGCCGCGACGACGATGCCGGTGATCGCGCTGACGATGACCTGGCCGGAGATGTACGACCCGAACAGTTCGGCGATCTCGGCGGAGAGCTTGCGCGCCGTACCGCGCTTGCTCTCGGGGAACATCGAGCAGAAGCTGTCGCTGACCTGTTTGTCGTTCGCCAGGAAGAAGAACGAGAGCATCAGCGCCGAGAACCCGACGAAGAACGCCGTGAACGTGTTGAGGACGATCGCGCTCAGCGAGGAGATGGTGCTGGTGGCGAAGGCGCTCATGTGCGATCCGGTCAGCTGTCCGATGTCGAAGTTGTTCGTCGGGATCGCCACGCTGGGGAACCGGTCGCGCACCCACTGCTCGGCGCTGCCGAGCCAGGTCTGCGTCTGCGCGACGTACGACGGCGCGTTGGTGACGAGCGCCTGCGTCTGGGCGATGGCCAGCGGCACGACGAGCGTCAGGCCGATGGCGATGATCAGCAGCAGGCCGGCGAAGACGATGGCGATCGCGAGCGAGCGCGGGATCTTGCGTTTCTGCAGGCGCACGACCAGCGGCTGGACGCCGAACGCGATGAACGCGCCGATCAGGAAGACGGCGATCGTGCGCGGGATGTGCTCGGCGAAGAGGAACGCCAGGACGACCAGCGCCAGGATGCCCGCGCCGATGGCGACGCGGCGCCAGTCGATCCCGGCTACAGTTCTTTGCACAGCAGTCGTCGCTCCGTTCGATACCCGGCGTCCTCGTAGAGCGCGCGCGCGGCGGCGTTCTCCTCGGTGACCATGAGGGCCATATACGGCAGCGACCGGCGTTTGGCCTCATCTTCGGCCGCGGCCAGCAGCGCGCGGGCGACGCCGGAGCGGCGCGCCTCCGGTTCGACCGCCATGTAGGCGACGAAGCCTTGCGGCAGCGAGGTCACCTCGTCCGGCAGCTGGTCCAACATCAAGAGGAAGCCGATCCGGACGCCGCCCTCTTCGGCGACGAGGCCCACGTGCGATTGGCCGAACACGAGATCGAGCAGCCGTTCGTAACTGACCCGGACCATCGGTTCGGGAGCGGATCGCGACGTGGCGACGCTCGCGCCGAGCGTCCGCGCGCCGAGATCCTCGAAGAACGCGCGGTCCGCCGGAACGGCCGCGCGGACGGTCACGCTTCTCGCCACTGCGGCAGCAGGTCTTCGATCGCGTCGACGAGCGTGCGGTTCTCCGACTCGGTCCCGACGGTGACGCGCAAGTATCCGGGCAGATGGAGCGCGTCGCCCGAACGCACGATGATCCCCCGCTGCAGCAGGTCCTCGTACGCGCGCGTCGCGCCGCAGGGCGTCTCGAGCGCGTAGAAGTTGGCCTGCGTCGGCACCATCCGCAGCCCCAGGCGCGCGAACTCCGCGCCCAAGAACGCCTTGCCGGCTTCGTTGGTCGCGATGCTCCGCGCCACGAACGCGTCGTCGTCGAGCGCGCCCGCCGCGCCGAGCGCCGCCGGCCGCGAGACGTTGAACGGAAGGCGGACGCGATTCATCCAGCCGATCGTCTCGGCGTCGGCGTAGCCGTATCCGAAGCGCAACGAAGCCAGGCCGTAGATCTTCGACATCGTCCGCAGCACCAGCGTATTCGTCCGTCGTGCCGCCAGCGGCGCGGCGTCGAAGCCCGACGCGTCCATATATTCGCGATACGCCTGATCGACGACGAGCGTCACTCGCGCCGGCAGGCGCGACAGGAAGCGCGCCCACGCATCCCGCGCGATCGCGGTGCCGGTCGGGTTGTTCGGATCGCAGATGAAGATCAGCCTGGTGCGCTCGGTGATCGCATCGAGCATCGCATCCAGATCGTGCGCGTGATCGCGCAGCGGCACTTCGACGGGCGTCGCGCCCTGCAGGGAGACGACGAGCCTGTAGAGCGAGAACGAAGGGCCGGGAATCACCGCTTCGTCGCCCGCTTCGAGCAGCATCTCGGCCGCGATGTTGACCAGTTCGTTGCTGCCGTGGCCGAGCACGACGTGCTCCGCGGAAAGGCCGTACCGGGAGCCGAGCCGTTCGCGCAGCTCCGCATGCGAATCGTCGAAATAGAGGTGCAGACGATCGAGGTGTCCGAGCGCGGCGATCGCCTTGGGCGAACTCCCGAGCGGATTCTCGTTGGAGGCGAGCTTCACGATGCGGTCCAGCCCCATCTTGCGCCGCACCTCTTCGATGGACGTGCCGGGGACGTAGGGCGCGATCTTGTGAAGGGCCGGTCTGCTCACGAACGTCGCGAGCCGGGGTCGTCGATGGGGATGCCGCTCTTGCAGAGCGGACAATCCGCGGCGTCGTACGAGACGATGGGCAGATCGAGCATCGCGGTGAACGGCACGCCGAAGTCGGCATTGCCGCGGACGACGATCGCTCCCACGCCGACGATGCGCGCGTTCGCCGCGCGGACCACGGCGAGCACTTCGCGCACCGACCCGCCGGTGGTGATGACGTCCTCGACGATGAGCACGCGATCCTTCGGCGAAACGGCGAAGCCGCGGCGCAGCGTCGGAACGCCGCTCTCCTTCTCCACGAAGATGCCCTTGACGCCGAGCGCGCGGGCGACTTCGTAGCTCAGGATGATCCCGCCCACGGCCGCGCTGACGACGACCGTCGGATCGGATGCGCGGAAATGTTCGGCGAGGGCGCGCGCGATCGGTTCGACCAGGCGCGGCTCCTCGAGGATGCGGAACTTCTGGATGAAGCGATCGCTGTGACGTCCGCTGGAGAGCCGGAAATGGCCGTCGAGCAAGGCGCCGCGATCCGCGAGCGTCCGTTCCAAACTATGCTGATCGATCATGCCTTCATCTCTTCGAGAATGCCCTTCGCCGCCTCGAGCGGATTTGCCGCGGCGGTGATGGGGCGTCCTACGACGAGGTAGTCCGAGCCTGCCGCGACCGCTTCTGCGGGGGTCATCACCCGTTTCTGGTCGCCGTGCGCGCTGCCGGCCGGCCGGATGCCCGGCGTGAGCGCGAGGAAGTCGTGCCCGAAGAACGTCTTGAGATCGCGCGCCTCGTGCGCGCTGCAGACGACGCCCGTGCAGCCGGCGTCGCGCGCCAGCGCCGCCAGGCGGATCGCGTTCTCGCCGGGACCGCCGGAGAGGCCGAGTTCGCGCAGATCCTCCGCGCCGACGCTGGTCAGGATGGTCACGGCGAAGACGTGCGGCGGCGTCGTCCCCAACTCGTCGGCCCGCTCGCGGGCGGCTTCGACCGCAGCGCGCATCATCTCGTCGCCGCCGAGCGCGTGCACGTTGACGATGTGGGCTCCGGGGCGGACCAGCTGCCGCATCGCGCGCGCGACCGTATTCGGGATGTCGTGCAGTTTCGCGTCGACGAAATAACGCACGTCGCGCGCCGCGAAATATGCGAAGAGCCGGTCGCCGTAGCCGTAGAGCGCTTCGAGACCGATCTTGAAGATCGGATCGAGTTCGTAGAGCTCGTCGACGAGGCGTTCGGCCTCCTCGGGACCGGAGACGTCGAGCGCGACGACCAATCGTGCCATCTAGTCGCGCACCTTTCCGACGATGTCGCGCAGGGATGAAAGTCCGCGTTCGGTCAGATACGCGGCGAGTCCGTCGACGATCCGTTCCGGGATCGTCGGATCGGTGAAGTTCGCCGTGCCGATCGAGACGGCGCTCGCGCCGGCCAGGAAGAACTCGACGGCGTCGCCGACCGTCTCGATACCGCCCTGCCCGACGATCGGGATCGCGACCGCCTTCGCCACTTCGTAGACGGCGAGCAGGGCGATGGGACGGATCGCCGGGCCGGAGAGTCCGCCGGTGGTATTGCCCAGGCGCGGCTTCCAGGTGGCCGTATCAATGGCCATGCCGCGCACCGTGTTCACCACGGCGAGCGCGTCGGCTCCGGCCGCCTCCGCCTCGCGCGCGATGCTCGCGATATCGGTGACGTTCGGCGAGAGCTTCGCGATCAGCGGTTTGCCGGTCGTCGCGCGCGCCGCGCGGACGACGGCGCCCGTGAGGCGCGGATCGCAGGCGAACGTCTCGCTCTCGTGCGCGACGTTCGGACAGGAGATGTTCAGTTCGATCGCCGCGATCTCGGGCCGCGCGGCCAGCCGCTCCGTGACGTATGCGTAGTCGTCGACGGAGAACGCCGCCACGCTGCCGATCATCGCGCACGGCCGCCGCGCGAACTTCGCGACGTCGTTGGCCAGATACCAGTCGATGCCCGGATTCTGCAGGCCGATCGCGTTGAGCATCCCGGAAGGCGTGTGCACGAGTCGCGGCGTCGGATTGCCCAGACGCGGCGAGCGCGTGACCGATTTCAATACGACCGCGCCGATCCGCGCGAGATCGGCGAAGGGCGCGAACTCTTCGCCGGAACCGTAACATCCGGAACCCATCAAGGTCGGATACGGCAGCGCGAGCGACCCCAAGCGGACGGAGAGATCCACGCCGCTCACCATCGCAGCTCGTGCGCCCAGAAGACCGGGCCCTCCCTGCAGACGCGCGCGTTGACGACGTCGCTTCCACCGGCGGAGGCGGGCGGGAAGTCCGGCGCCTGCGCCGAGTCGCGCGCGAGCGGGACGACGCATCCCCAGCATCCGCCGACGCCGCACGCGAACGTCTCCTCCAGCGAGAGTTGCGCGCGTACGCCGCGCGCGTTCGCGAGCGCGCCGACGGCGCGCAGCATCGGCGACGGTCCGCAGGCCAGCAGCAGCGCCGGAAGATCCTCGCACAAGAGATCGGTGACGCGTCCGCGCGCGCCGGCGCTCCCGTCGTCGGTTGCGATCGCGAGTTCGCAGCCTTCGTCGCGGAAGCGATCCGCTTCGACGAGGTGGTGCGAGGAACGCGCGCCGTAGTAGAGGCGCACGCGCGCGCCGGCCCGGCGCAGCGCGACGGCCGGAAGCAGGACGGATGCGATGCCGACGCCGCCCGCGACGATGCCGACGTCGCGCGGATCGCCGCTCAGGTCGAAGCCGTTGCCGAGCGGACCGATCAGCGCGAGTTCTTCGCCCGCGCGCGCCTTGGCGATGTCCGACGTCCGCGATCCGGTGACGAAGAACAGCAGCGAGATGCCGGCCGCGTCGGCGTCGTAGACGCCCAGCGCCACGGCGGCGCGCTCTCCGCCGGGCGGCGTCACCATGACGAACTGTCCGGGCTGCGTCACGCGCCCGAGTTCCGGAGCGTCTAACGATAGCAGGACGACGCCGGGCGCGCATTCGCGCCGGCTCGCAACGGTCGCACGATACGCGCGTGCCGGCGTCGAGAGCGTTTCCATCCGCCGCGGCGTATTCGCCGAAATTTTAACAAAATCCGTGGTAAATGCTGTGAACCTTCTTGCGACAAAAGCCGTTATAGAGTATAGACAAGGAAATGTCGGAAAGGAGGATCCGGAAATGGCAGGTCTCATGGTCTTCAAATCCCTGGCCGACGCGCTAAGAGCGGGCTATCAGGTTTACGACCGTACTTCGGACGGATATCTCGTCCGCACGAGAACTGCGGCCGGATGGGCGATGGCTCTCGTCACGAGCAAGTAAGCTCGCCAAAAGAGCCGATCACGGCAGCTAAAGCAAGAACCGCCGGGCCAAGGCCCGGCGGTTCTTTTTCTTGCCGCTAGCGCTGGTCGGGCGGCGAGGCCGGCTTCTCGATGCCGGGCATCGAGCCGGGGCGCCAGCCGCCGTACTGATCGGGGGTCGGCGGCGAGGGGGGCGGCCCCGAGACCGTCTGCCCGAAGCCGGACGGCGGCGCTTGACCGGGTGAGGGACCGAAGCTCGTATGCCCGGCGGCCACGCCCTGCGGCAGGGTGATCTGCGCGCCGGCCAGCACCGCGGTGATGACCTGGGCGATGCCAACGAACATCGGGATCAGGCCGCCGAGCATCCACGGGCCTCGCCCGAGGCCGAGCGTCAGTCCGATCAGGATCGCCAGCCCGACGAAGCCGGTGACCAGGCCGCGGTGGAGTTGACGCTGGGCGTAGTATGCGTTGTAGTCGTTATAGGCGGCCGAGGGGGGCATGGGCGCCGCCTGCGGCGGAGCTCCCCAGACGCCGGCCGGCGGCGGGGTGACGTTCGGCGGGGGACCCCACGCGCCGCGAGCGGCGCGTCGCGACATCCGCGGATCCGGCGGAGTGATCCCGTTGCGGATCATCGCCATATATTCCGCATGCGCCAGCGAGCGGTGGATGATCCAGGCGGCGACGGGGCCGCCGAAGAGCATCAGGACCGCAAGGGCAGCGATCGAATCGCCGTTCATCGTTGGGCTCCGTTCGTGAAGATCGAGATGGTTCCGTCATTGGTGGCCAATGCGATGCGTCCGGCTCCGGAACCGAGGGTGAAGGTCTGCTCGTTCGCATCGCCGTCGCCCGCGTTGAGCTTGGTGCCGTCGCGGAGGATGCTGCCGTCGTCGGTCCGCGCGACGACCACCGCATCGGTCCCCGTCGGAAGCGTCGCGATGATGCGCCCGTCGGAGGTCGTAGCGTCGATCTTCGAGGCGGCCACGCCATCGAGGATGATGCGCCCGTCGGAAGAACGCGCGGTGAAGGTCGGGCCGGTCAGCCGCTTCGCTTCGATCCGCCCGTCGTCGTCGCGGACGTCGACCGGACCGCCGACGTCGCTCAAGAGGATGCTCCCGTCGACCGAATGCGCGGTCACGCCGCCCTGAACGCCTGCGATCTCCGCTCCGCCGCATTGCTCGAAGGCGAGGACGGCGTCGGCCGGGACTTGGATATCGAGACGCTGGCCCGACGTGACGCCGATCACGTCGCCGGAAGTGGCGCGCGAGATCGCGACGCCGTCGGCGGTCCGCACGACCTTGAGCGGCGCCATCTGCGATGCGCCCCAGATCATGCCGTGGATGCTGCGACGATCGACGATGTGGACGAAGCGATCGCTGCTGACGGTGACGTAGATGCGATCGGTCGCATCGTCGAGCGTGATGCGCGGCGCGTTGCCGACCGCGATCGGAGCGACCGGCGCTCCATCGTAATCTATCCGGTGCAATCCGGGGCCGGCGGCGAAGATGTCGCCGTGTCCGACGCCGCTGAACGCGTAGAGCGCGATCCCGACGATCGCGATCTCCATCGCGATCAGCATGCCGAGGACCGGAATGCGATTGCTGCCCATCAGATGGTCGGCCCCCAACCGCCGAAGGTAGGCCGCGCCGGCTGGGCGCAAGTAGTCTCCTCACCGGCGGGTACGGACGCCGCCCGGTTGAGTGTCTTGAGAGTTGTGGGGATGACCAGCATCGTTTCGTGCCTCCGGTCCATGTACGGCGGGGCGGGCCCCATGTTTCGCCTCCCCGGAATCGCCGGCCCGGACCGAAACCCCGGGGCAGGTCCCTCCGTATATGGGGCATGTCCGCTGCGGTGTTGGAGGCTCCGGTCATCGATCTTCTAGCCGGCCCGTCCGACTCGGACCTGGTCGCGTCGACCCTCGGTGGCACCACCGAGTCCTTCGCCGTCCTCGTCGAGCGGTACGACCGGGCGGTCTACCACCTCGCCTACCGCACCCTGCGGGACGTCGAGGAGGCCCGCGACGCGACGCAGGAAGCGTTCTTCAAGGCCTACCGGTCGCTCCGCACGTTCAAACCCGGCGCGAAGTTCTCCACCTGGATCTTCGCGATCGTCTACCACGCCTGCTGCGACAGACTGAACCGACGCAAACGTTATAGTAATGAGGAACTCCCCGAGCGGGCCGACCCGGGACCCGGGCCGGAACGCGAGGCGATCGCCGCGGACGAAGCCAAGCGCCTGCGGGCGGCGATCGACGCGCTCCCGGAGAAATACCGGGCGGTGATCACCCTCTACCACCTGCAGGGCAGGCAGTACGAGGAGATCGCCGAGGTGCTGGGGATTCCGCTGGGTACGGTGAAAACGCATCTCTTCCGCGCAAAAGAGCATCTACGGAAGCTCTTGAGCGACGAAACGCTCTCGGAGGCACGAGAATGAAGCACTACAGCGACGAGGACCTGGAACGCGCCCTGTTCTCGCTCGATCTCGAGGAGCCGCCCGCCGAATTGCGCGGCAGCATCCTCGCCGCGACGTGCTATCGTACGCCTGCCGTCCTCAAACCGTGGGAGACCGTAGCGGTCGGCGCGGCGCTCGCCGTCGTCGCTTGGATCGCGTGGTCGCTCGTCACCGGCGGGTTGCCGTCGCTGGCCGCCCAGTTGCAGGGCGCGCTCGACTTCATCGCCGGCAGCCTGCGCGACGGCGCGACCCTGATGTGGATCGCGGTCGGCGGGTCGGTCGCCGTCTGGCTCTCACTATGGGCTAATCCGCCGCAGTTCGTCTTGGGAAAGATTGCGCGTCGCTGACTCCGTAACACGGAGTCATGGAGAGATCCGCCCGCCCCTTCACGGTCCTGGTCGTCGAAGACGACGTCGCGATCGCGCGCGTGCTCAAGCTCGAACTGGAACACGAAGGCTACGCGGTCGAGACCGCGAGCGACGGCCTCGCGGGCTTGGAGAAGGCCCTCAAGGAACCCGACCTCGTCATCCTCGACCTCATGCTCCCGCGCATGGACGGCCTCGAGGTCTGCAAGCGCCTGCGCGCCAAGAGCCGCGTGCCCGTCATCATGCTGACCGCGAAGGATCGCATCCCGGATAAGATCGCGGGCCTGGACCTGGGCGCCGACGACTACATGACGAAGCCGTTCGCCACCGACGAACTGCTCGCGCGCGTGCGCGCCCGCCTCCGCGAGAAGTCGCCGCAATCCAACATCCTCACCTATCGCGACCTGACGATGGATCGCGACCGGCACGAGGTCGAGCGCGGCGGGAAGGCGATCGAACTGACGGCCAAAGAGTACGCGCTGTTGGAATATCTGCTGCTGCACCGCAATAAGGTGCACACGCGCGACGAGCTCTTCAACGGCGTCTGGGGCAGCGACTTCCTGGGCGACTCCAACCTCATCGACGTCTACATCCGCTACCTGCGCGGGAAGATCGACGAAGGATTCGACCGGAAGCTCATCACCACGGTCCGCGGCGTCGGCTACGCGATAAAAGACTAGCGATGTTCGCATCGCTGAAGTGGCGGATCGCCGCCGCCTACGCGCTGCTCCTCGCCCTCGCGATCGCGGCCGCCGGCGTCGTGATCGTCCTGCGCTTCGAGGCGATCCTCTACGCGAACGCGCAGACGCGCGTCGATCAGACGATGCGCGAGATCGCGCGCGCCGCCCTGCCGCCGACCAATCCGCTGCTCCAGGCGGGCGATCGCGGGTACGACACGGTCGTGAACTCGCAGAACATCGCGCGCTGGGAATCGCCGACGACGTTCGTGCAGATCGACGCGGGCGACGGGGCCCTGCTCAATCGCAGCTCCAACTTCGGCGGCGAACGTTTCCCGCGCAATCCGCAGCTCTCGGCGGCGCACCCCGGCCCGCTCTATCGCACCGTCCGCCTCGCTCGCGGCGACTATCTCGTCGAGGACCGGTATCTCCCGCTCGCGCCGGTGCCGGTCGTCGCGCACGTCGGCGAACCGCTCGACGCGCTTCAGCGCACCTTCGCCGAGACGCGCAGCGCGATCGTGCTCATCGTCCTCGGAGCGATCGTCGCGCTCGTCCTGCTCTCGATCCTGCTGGCCGCGCAGATCACCGAGCCGATCAATCAGCTGGCGACGGCGATGCGGCGCACGGGGACGGATTTCGCCCGCCGCCCGGGCCGCCGATCGTCGCGGCGCGACGAGATCGGGCAGCTCTCCGCTTCGTTCGACGACTTGCTCGACCGTCTCGGCGAAGCCTTCGCACGCGAACGGCAATTCATCTCCGACGCCTCGCACGAGTTGAAGACGCCGCTCACCTCGATCGACGCCAACGCGCAGATGCTCTTGCGCTGGGGCGATCGCGACGAGGCGATCCGCACCGAATCGCTCGAGACGATCGTGCGCGAGAGCGGTTCGCTCGCCGGCATGGTCGACGGGATGCTCACCCTGGCCAAAGCCGATCGCGGCGACGCCCTCCCCAAAGAACGCATCGCGCTCGCGGGCATCGCAGAGGAAGCGGTGCGCTCGGCGATGCGCCGCGCGAAAGAGAAGGGCCTCGCGCTTCGCTTCGAGCGCGAGGACGACGGGTTCGTCGACGGCGAGCCGCATCTGCTGCGCCAGCTCGCCGGGAACCTCATCGACAACGCGGTGAAATTCACCGACGCGGGCGAGGTCGTCGCGACCGTCGCTCGCGACGGATCCGACGTGGTCCTGCGCGTGCGCGATACGGGACCGGGCGTTCCGGAGGGCGAGCGCGCGCAGATCTTCGAGCGCTTCTATCGCGCCGATCCGGCACGGTCGCGCGTCGTACCCGGCACCGGTCTGGGCCTCGCGATCGTCCGATCGATCGCACGCGTGCACGGCGCCGCGGTGACGTTCGAGGAGGCGCCCGGCGGCGGCTCGCTCTTCGTCGCGCGCTTTCCCGCGGCCCCGCTCACGGAATCCCAATGACGTTCGCGCGCGGGAGCGCGTACAATTCCCACGTGCGCCGCGCCTTGCTCTTCGCGATGATGGTCGTCGCCGGCGCCGCCCGGGCGTCGGCCGACCCCGTCGTGCTCCAGACCGGCAGCGCGCCGGTCGTCAACGTCGTCCTGCGCAGCGGCGACGTCGCTTTCAAGACGTGGAACCGCAACGCCGTGCAGGTCGAAGGCGCCGGCGCGCAGGCGAACTATCTCCCCGACCGGTTCCTCGCAGGCCGCATTCCCGAATCGATACCCGCCTGGTCGCAGACGGTGCAGACCGTTCGCGGCGAGGCGACCCTGCCGGCCGAGACGTGGGTACTCCCGCAGCTGACCGCAGGCTCGCACGACGGCGTAGCGGTCCGCGGCGACGGCGATACCACGGTCACCGTCCCCGTCGGAACGGCGCTGATCATCGCCCGCGTCAACGGCAGGAGCGGCATCGCGCTTCAGGACTACCGCGGGACGTTCTTCTTCATCGCGCGCGCCGGTCGGATCGATCTGCGCGGCGCGGGAGGCACCGCGTTCCTGCAGACCGTGCGCGGAGCGATCTCCGTCGCGGACTCCTCGTTCGATCGCGTGCGCGCGCGCAACGCGATCGGGCCGATCGTTTTCTCGCAGTGCACCGCCGGGCAGATCGAGGTGAGCAGCGTCTTCGGAAATGTCGTCTACGACGACGGCAAGTTCTCGCCGGGACTCGCGCGATTCGAATCCGATCGCGGGGACGTGGCCGTCGGTGTGAGCGGCGGCGCGCAGATCGGCGCGCACAGTTCGGGCGGCCACATAGCCACGGAGTTCGCGGGACGTGCGTCCGTCAGTTCCCGCGGCGTGGACACGCGCGCCGTCGTCGGCGCGGGCGGACCGGTGGTCTCCGCGAGCAGCGGAACGGGGAACGTCCTGCTCTACGACGGATCGCTTCGCGCCCACGCCGCCCTCGGGCGACGCTCGCCCGCGCTGCGCCGCCTCTTCGAGCGCGGCGCGCCGCTCAGAGCAGGAACAGGCGCAAGACGGCCACGTCGAGTTTGAACGTGTGTTGCGGGAGCACCGCTTCTTCTTTGTAGCCGCACGCCTCGAAGAAGGCCTGCGCCGCGCCGCGGTGCGGCACCATCGTCGTCATCTTGTGGCAGTTGTAGTAGTTCGCCATGTCGGCCGCATCGGCGAGCAGGGCGCGGCCGATGCCGCGGCGGCGATGCTCCGGCGCCACGATCGCCCGCTCGACGTGTCCGAGCGAGGCCGCGATCCGCAGGCGGAGGGCTCCGGCGATCGCGCCGTCCTCCATCACCGCGACGTCGTGCGTCTGCTCGTGCCAGATGACGGAGAACGCGTAGAACGTCTTGAGCGCTTCGCGTTCGTGCGACGCGAAGAAGGCGTCGGCCTCGCCCGGCCGCAGGCGCGCCAGTTCACGCGGCAAACGCGGCCAGCTCCGTCGTCAGGTCGAGCAGCAAGCCGTCGTGCGCGGCGATCCCGCGGATGCCGTTGCGATCTTCGAACTCCTGCGCGAGCCGGACCGGATCGGCTTCGAGCATCTTCGTCCCGAAGTGCTGGAACACGGCGACCTTCGGTCGCACCGCCTCGACGATTCGGCACGCATCGGCCCATACAAGATGATCGACGTCCATCGGGTCGGCGTAGCGGAGCACGTTGACGATCATCGCGTCGGGCGCGTGCCTCGCGTAATCTTCCGCGAGCCCGTCGAAATAGCGGCCGCACGGCAGATACGAGAGCGTCGTGCCCTCGTGCGTGAAGTGCAGGCCGTACGTCTCGACCGCATGGACGTGCCGTATCGACGTGCGCACGTCCACGTCGCCGATCCGATACGGGCCGGAGGACGGCTCGGCGACGAGCACCTTCTCCGGAAAGCGCTGCGCGTACGGGAGCACCACATACTCGTCTTCGAAGGCGTCGCGCGGCGCGAGCAGGGTTCCGCGCGGGCGGAAGCCGCCGGCGGTCATCGCTTCGATGAGCGCGTTCACGTCGCCGGAGTGGTCGAGATGTTTGTGCGAGAGGACGATCCCGTCCAACTCGCGCGGATTGCACGGCGGGACGTGCCCGAGGGCGCGGACCAAGGCTCCGGGGCCCGGATCCACGTGGATCTGCGTCTGCCCGAAGCGCATCCACATACCGCCGGACGCGCGGATCTGGCGCGCGACGACGAATCGCGCACCGCCGGTGCCGAGAAAAAGCGTCGAGATCATCGTGTTCTGGGTCGGTTAGGCGCGATAAAGATCGAAGAATGCGTCGAGATTGGACCGGTATTGTTCCAGCGCCGTGCCCCAGAGGCCGAGCGCCCCGCTACCGTCGGCCGTGAGCGTGTAGACGCGCCGGGCCGGGCCTTGCTCTTTCGGATCCCACCAGGATGAGATGTATCCCTCGCGCTCGAGCTGGCGGAGCGCCCGATAGACCGTCCCCGGATCGGAGATGACTTCGAACCGCTCTTTGAGGGCCTTCATGATCTCGTAGCCGTGGAGGTTGCGCTCTTTGAGCATCACCAGCAGCCACGCCATCAAGTAATTCTTCGGCGTCCCCTTTGGGGGAAGCCCCGCTTCTTTGAGCGGAACGACGTTCCCGTACGCCGACGGCTCGGCGAACTGTTTCAAGAGATCTCCATGAAAACGGCTACTACTCCGATTCTCTTGGGCCGTTCGGACTATGGCAGCAACTCCACGACCGGTTCCCCGGCAGTTATTCTCCGCCCAAAGTCTGACCTGCGAGAAAAGTCCCCGTTTGAGAATTTCCTGAGAGCGTGCCGGATAGGGCTCGCTTGCCCCTTAACCGAGCACGCTCAGGGTCGGGAAGGCACCGCTCAGGATCTTTTGCGAGGGGCGTCCGAGCCATTTCTCGAGCACGGTCGCATAGACGGAGCGGAAGTCCGTGGAGTAGGCGACGTTGCCGATGCTCGTCCTGGCCAGGTCCGGCGCCGTGCCGTAGAGGCCGCCTTTGACGCCTCCACCGATGAGGAAGAGCGGGCTCGCCTCGCCGTGGTCGGTCCCGCGGCTGCCGTTCTCCTCGATCCGGCGGCCGAACTCGGAGAACGTCATCGTCAGGACGCCGCCGTCGTTGCCGTGCGCGGCCAGGTCGCCGTAGAACGCCGCGATCGCATCGGAGAACTCCGCGAGCAGGCGGTTCTGGGTCTGCAGTTGGGAGACGTGCGTGTCGAAGGACCCGTGCTGGACGTAGATGACCTTCGTCCCGAGCTTGCTGCCGACGATCTGCGCCGCGAGCGATAGGCTGCGGCCCAGCGGCGTCGCCGGATAGGCGCCCGCCGGTTTGTAGCCGGCGATCAGCTTCGGCAGCTCTTCGGAACCGCGCTGCGAGTGATCGGCGATCTCCATCACGTGCGAGAGATACGGCGACTTGAACGGCAGGCGGCCGTCGCGCACGACCCGGGTGTAGGCGCCTTTCGTCTGCGCGTCGCGATCGGAGACGAGCCCGTACCCGCGTTCCTGCGGGATCGCGGGGACGTCGACGGTCGTGCCGATCATCGCTTCCGGCAGCACCTGCGAGATCGCGACGCCGTTGAAGAGGTTATCCGCGGGCAGTCCCGCCTCGTCCATGTAGCGTCCGAGCCATCCGGTGTGCAGGTACTTGTCGGGGGCGGCCGTCTGCCAGATCTCGGTCGAACGGAAGTGCGAGTGGTCCGGGTCGGGATAGCCGACGCCCTGGACGACCGCGACCTGTCCCTTGTCGTAGAGCGCTTTGAGCGCGCGCATGTTCGGGTTGAACCCCATCTGCGCGTCGATCGCGAGCACCTCGCTCCGCGCGATCGCGAGCTGCGGCCGGACGCGGTAGTAGGCGGCGTTGCCGTGCGGCACGACGCAGTTGAGCCCGTCGTTCCCGCCCTGCAGGTTCACGAGCACGAGCGTGCGGTTCTCGGCGCCGGGGAGCCCCGAGAGCGGTGCCGCCGCGAGCGCGCGCGCGAAGAGATGGTCGGCGTTGGCGACGACGGCGATCCCGCTGAAGGCGCCGAGTAAGAACGAACCGCGTTGCATCGACATCGACGTCTCCTATGCGAGTTGGAAGGCGGGCATCGCCATCGTCAGGTAGGCGGCGCCGCGCACGCGTTCGTCGCGGTTCTCGCCCGAGAGCATTCCGAGCGCCGACTCGCCTTCGCCGTTGAGGTAGGCGACGAGCTGCGCGGTGGCCAGCGGCGATGCGTCGCCCTGGAGGATGGCGGCGACGAGATCGTTCGCGGCGGTCCGCGCCTGCAGCGGCAGGGCGTTCATCCACGTCGAGTCCGCCATCGCTTGCGACGTGACGAGGCCGGCGACGAAGTTCTGCCGCGCGAGCATCATCTGCGACGTGATCCAGTTCTGTCCGCCGGGCCAGCCCGCGACGTTGGGCGGATAGAAGAGCACCTGCCCCATCGCCGCGAGCGCGCGGCGCGCCGAATCGTCGATCTGCGCGAGGCCGAGCGCCTTGTGCGTTCCGACGACGAACTCGACCGGACTCTTGACCAGCGCGCGATAGGCGCGATCGCTGTAGAACACGTCGCTGCGCAAGAGGGTCGAGACGACCGGCGCGAGTTCGAAGTCGTTCTTACGGACGAGCGCGGCGACGGCGTCGACGAGTTCCGGCTCCGGATCGTTGTAGACGAAGAAGTTCAGCAGGCTGCCCGCGAAGAACGTCGCCGCCTGCGGCTGATCGAAGATGATGTCGACGATGTCGTCGCCCGTCCATGCGCCCGTCCGTCCGAGGAAGGTCTTGGTCCCGCCATCGTGCCGGCCGGGGACGAACCGTGCCACGCCGTCGCGGCGGAGGACCTGCCAGCCCGACCAGGCCCGCGCCGATTCGCGCACGTCCTGCTCCGTATAGTGATCGACGCCGAGCGTGAACAGTTCCATCAACTCGCGCGCGTAGTTCTCGTTCGGATGCGACGCGACGTTGAGCGAGTTGTCCAGGTAGAGCAGCATCGCCGGATCTTTGGAGACCTTGCGGGTCAGTTCGCGCAGATTGCCGAGCGCGTTGTCGCGGAAGAGCTGGTTCTGCGCCAGCACCATCGGCGGCGAGACGCCTTTCTGGACCGCGGCGGTCGTGAAGTGCCCGTGGAAATAGAGCGTCATCTTCTCTTGCAGCGGCGCGGGCGAGACCAGCATGCGGTCGAGCCACCACGACTGCAGCGAGAGCACCGACGCGCGCTCTTCCTTGCGCACCATCTTGCCCAGTCTGCGCTTGTCGTCGTCGCCCAGCATGCCGGGGGCGCGCCCGCCGAGCATCTGCCGGACGTGCCCGATCGGATCGTAGACGTTCGCGGGCGGGGGCAGCGACGACGTCGAGGGGAAGTCGACGAGCGAACCGACGGCGGCGGAGACGCCGCCCGACGCGAGACGCTTCACGTCCGCCGGCGATCCGCCGAATCCGGCGCGACGCAAGAGATGCGCGGCGCGCCGTTCGTCCCACGGACCCTTATAGGGTCGCAGTGCGGTCGCCGCATCGAGTCGGCCATCGGGCCGGTGGATACCGGCGACGTCCACGTTTGCCATGACGGTAGTGTACCGCCAAACCCGCCCGCTAAGGTGCCCTCTCCCGAAGGTCTAACCGCGCGCTAACGCAAAGCGCGGATTTCGATGGCCGTTATCGCTTCTCGTATCGAGACACGTTCCGACGCGTATGCCGGGAACGCGCGCCGCATGCGCGACCTGGTCGCGGAGCTGCGCGATCGCCTGACCGCGGCGCGCGCGGGCGGGGGCGAGGAAGCGACCGCCAAGCATCGCAAGCGCGGCAAACTGCCCGCGCGCGAGCGCATCGAGCGGCTCGTCGACCCGGGAAGCGACTTCCTCGAGTTCTCGGCGCTCGCGGCCAACGGCATGTACGGCGACGACTCGCCCGCCGCCGGCGTGGTCACCGGCATCGGCATCGTCGAAGGACGGCACTGCGTCGTCGTCGCCAACGACGCGACCGTCAAGGGCGGCACGTACTATCCGATGACGGTCAAGAAACATCTGCGCGCGCAAGAGGTCGCCGAGCAGAACCATCTGCCGTGCATCTATCTGGTCGATTCGGGCGGCGCGTTCTTGCCTCTGCAGGCCGACGTGTTCCCCGATCGCGAGCACTTCGGACGCATCTTCTACAACCAGGCGCGCATGTCGGGCAAACGCATCCCGCAGATCGCCGCGGTGATGGGCTCGTGCACGGCCGGCGGCGCGTACGTCCCGGCGATGAGCGACGAGACGGTCATCGTCAAAGGCAACGGCACGATCTTCCTGGGCGGGCCGCCGCTGGTCAAAGCGGCGACCGGCGAGATCGTCACCGCGGAAGAACTCGGAGGAGCGGACGTGCACACGCGCGTCTCGGGCGTCGCCGACCATCTCGCCGAAGACGACGAACACGCGCTCGGCATCGTGCGCGAGATCGTGCGCAACCTTCACCGCGACCTGCCGCACCAGTGGGACGTCGCGACGCCCGAGCCGCCGCACTATCCGCCCGAGGAGATCTACGGCATCGTCCCGAGCGACGCGCGCATCGGCTACGACGTGCGCGAGATCGTCGCGCGGCTCGTCGACGCCTCGGAGTTCCACGAGTTCAAGGCGCGCTACGGGACGACGCTCGTCTGCGGATTCGCCGCGATCGAAGGGCACCCGGTCGGCATCATCGCCAACAACGGCATCCTGTTCAGCGAATCGGCGCTCAAGGGCGCGCACTTCATCGAACTCTGCACCCAGCGGGGCACGCCGCTCGTCTTCCTGCAGAACATCACGGGATTCATGGTCGGCAAGGAGTACGAGAACGGCGGCATCGCCAAGGACGGCGCGAAGCTGGTGATGGCGGTCGCCTGCGCCGAGGTCCCGAAGTTCACCGTCGTCATCGGCGGCAGTTTCGGGGCCGGCAACTACGGCATGTGCGGACGCGCGTACTCGCCGCGCCAGTTGTGGATGTGGCCGAACGCGCGCATCAGCGTGATGGGAGGCCCGCAGGCGGCGAGCGTCCTCTCCACCGTCAAAGGCGAGATGAGCGCGGAGGCCAAGGCCGCCTTCGAAGCGCCGATCCTGGAGAAGTACGAGACCGAAGGCAGCCCCTATTTCTCGACCGCGCGGATGTGGGACGACGGCGTGATCGATCCCCTCGACACGCGCCGGGTCCTCGCCATCGGTCTGGAAGCCGCCGCCAACGCACCGCAGCCGCCGACGACGTTCGGCATCTTCCGGATGTAGCGCGCGTGACCGCGGAATGGGTCGGCGCCCTCGCCAACGTCGCGACGTTGGCCGTGATCCTCGTCTCCGCGATCGCCGCGTTCGTGCAGCTGCGCCACATGCGCAGCAGCAACCAGATCACGGCGATGAACGAAGCGCGGGAGACCTTGGAGTCGCCGGCCTTCCGCGCCGCGCAATTGTTCATCCTCAACGAACTGCCCAAACGTCTCGCGGACCCCGAGGAGCGGCCGAACGCGCTCCACCTCCCGCCGCTCGGCGACTACCAAGCGATCTCGCAGGTCGGGAACGTGCTCGAAGGGTTAGGCCTGTTCGTGAAGTCGGGGATCCTCGAGGCCGATCTCGTCTGCGATTATTGGTCGCTCCTGGTCATCCGCAACTGGACGAACGTCGCGCCGCTCATCTTCAGGGCGCGCCACGTCCTCGACACGGACGCCCTCTTCGAGAACTTCGAGTACCTCGCGGTGGTGTGCGAGGACTACCGCAGGCGCAATCCTCGGAGCTACCCGACGGGCATGCGGCGCATGCCCGTCGATACGTCGCTCTACGACGCGTAGAGGGCGCTAGTACTTCCGGTTCAGATCGTAGTAAGCCGGCGACTCGACCCACTTGCCGTTGACGACGCGCAGCATCGCGCTCGCCTTCGGCTTGGTGGGACAGCACATCGGCGCGGTCTTGTCGTAGTACGGACCGGAGAGCCGGAGGGAGTCCAACGCGCCGCTCTTCCCGCGCACGATCGTCGCGGTCAGGCTGCAGCCGTTATCGGCGCGCACGGCCTGCACGACCTTGTTCTTCTTGAAGTCGTAGCCGAACACGGTCACCGTCGCCGCGCCGCAATCGGCGCCCGTCTGATGGCTCGCGACCACGAGCTGGTCGACGCTGGCCATCGAGAACTGGCCGGCCCCGACGATCGTGAGGTCTTGCAGCGGGTACCACATCCCGCCGCCGTGCGCCTTCGTCACTTTTTCGAGCGGCGCGCCGTTCGTCGGCGACCGGTAGCGCAGGGTGTAGGTGGTGTCGTCGATCTGGTAGATCGAGAGGTACCACTGATAGAACTTCGTGCCCGAGTCCGTACCGACGAGCTTCTTGCTCGCGACGGCGCGCCATTGCGAATGCATCGCCTGTCCCGCCATGTAGAGCAGGACGTTCTGCGTCACCGTTCCCGGCGGCGCCGGACTGAACGTGTAGTGGGGCGGTTCCTCCGCGCGCAGCCCGATCGGCAGCACGACCGCAAGGGCGAGGGCCAGGGAGAGCAAGGACCTGGTGACGCGCATGAACACCTCCGAGAAAGCACGGTTGCTATATCCCAGCATACCACTCGTATCCTTGGTCTTCCCAATACCCGCCCTGACCTTGACCGATGGCGGCGAAGGTGGAGACGACTTCGATACGGCGCACCCATTTGGCGGATTTGTAACCGAGTTGGGTCGGAACGCGCAGCCGGACGGGCGCGCCGTGATCGGGATCGAGCGGCTTGCCGTTGAGACGGAGCGCGAGCAGCGCCTGCGGGTGCGCGGCCTGGTGCAGATCGAGGCTTTCGTAATATGGATTGCCGTCGGGGTCCATGTCCATGCAGTGGAAGACGACGTAGCGCGCGCCGGTCTTCGGTCGCGCCAGTGCCAGCGCATCGGCCAGACGCACGCCCTGCCACTTCCCGATCGCGCTCCAGCCCTCGACGCAATCGTGGCGCGTGATCTGGGTCTGCTGCATCATCTTCTGCAATTGCGGCAGCGAGAGGGCGAGCTTGCGATCGACGTCGCCGTCGACGACCAGCCGGTAGGGCCGGAAACCTTGGCTCACGTAGGACGCGTACGTCGCATCGCCGGGCGTATCGAGCCCGTTGACGCGGAACTGCGCGTCCACGTCAGCATCGCGATACTCCTTCGCCATGCCGCGCGTGCCGATGACGAGGTGGTCGAGCGATTCCGCCGACTTCAGGACGCCGCCGAAACCGAAATGGTCCTGCAGCGTGGTTCCGATGGGAGAGCAGGCCGCAAGCGCGGCCGAGATGGAACTCGCGACGAAGAGCCTGCGCTTCATGCCGTCCCGCCTTCGTGTTCGCCCGGACGATACCAGCCGGTGATCATCGAGCGCATCTGATTGAAGAACCCTTGCGTCGCCACTTGGAAGATGTGGATGCAGAAGAAGCCGATCAGCAGCAGCATGCCGGCGAAGTGCCAGAGCCGCGCGAACTGGCGGCCCCCGAAGAGCGCCGTGAGCGGCTGCGCCATCGCGTCGATGCCCGGCGAGAGCGCGAGTCCGGTGAGCACGACGAGCGGCGCGATGACCAGGCCGATCGCCGTGTAAGCCGCCTTCTGCAGCGGATTGTACGTGTCGTACGGCGGCGGCGTCTTGCGCAGTTTCAGATAGTACGACTGCATCGCGAGGCAATCGCGCAGATCGCGCGGGCGCAGCAGCATCTTCTGCAGCGTGCCTTTGAGCGCCGCGGAGATCAGCCATGCGACCCAGCAGATCGACGCCACCCATCCGAAGAACAGGTGCCAGCGCCGGCCGCTCGCGAGATCCTGATAGGCCGGGATGGTGATCCAACCGGGAAACGCGCGCGCTCCCTTGCCGCCCATGCCGTCGTCCGTCCAGCCGAGCCAGCCGGTCGTTCCGATCGTGCGCCCGAAGATGGTGGTCGTGCCCTTGCCGTCCTGCGGCGAGTCCACCGAAAGCACGCGCCGGGCGGGATCGCTCTTGTCCGACGCGTCGAGCTGCGGCGAGGCGTTGAAGATCTGCAGACCCGAGGAGACCAGCGCGAAGAACGCGAGGACCCAGACCCAGTGGGCCAGCCGGGTGGCGAGGCTGTAGCGGTGGACGGCGGGGCGCATCTTCGCCCATCATAACGCAGCCCAGGCGCCTGCGGATGAAATTGCGAAACCGGGTTCTCGCCTATGCCGAACAGTCTGCTATCCGTCCGCCGGGAGGGCGGGGTCGCTCGGGTGACCTTGAGCCGCCCCGACGTCCGCAATGCTTTCAACGCCGAACTCATCGCCGAACTCCGGTCGTCCTTCGAAAGCCTCGGGGCCGACGACGGCGTGGTCGCGATCGTGCTCGCGGGCGAAGGCAAGGTCTTCTGCGGCGGCGCCGACATCAATTGGATGCGGGCCTCGCTCGATCTGACGCGCGAACAGAACGTCGCCGACGCGCAGGCGATGAGCGACATGTTCCGCACCATCGACCGCTGCCCCAAGCCGACCATCGCGCGCGTGCACGGCGCCGCGTTAGGCGGCGGCGCAGGCTTGGCGGCCGTCTGCGACGTCGTCGTCGCTTCGGACGACACCGTCTTCGGGTTCACCGAGACGAAGCTCGGCATCATCCCCGCCGTCATCTCCCCGTTCGTGCTCGCCAAGATCGGCGCGTCGAACGCGCGCGCGCTCTTCCTCACCGGCGAACGCTTCGACGCCCGCCGCGCGCTCGCGATCGGCCTCGCGCACGAAGTCGTCGCCGCGAGCGCGCTCGACGCATCGGTCGATCGCGTCCTGGCCGAGGTACGCACCGCCGGACCGGGCGCGGCCGCGGCCGCCAAGCGTCTCGTCGCCGACGTGCGCGCCCTCGGCTACGACGAAACGCGCGACCACACCGCGCACGCGATCGCGGATCGGCGCACGACCGCCGAAGGCCAAGAGGGTCTTCGCGCGTTCCTGGAGCGCCGCAGCGCGGAATGGCACGCGTGATCCGTCGCCTGCTGATCGCCAATCGCGGCGAGATCGCGGTGCGCGTCGCGCGCGGCGCGAGCGAGCGCGGCATCGTTCCGCTGGGCATCTATTCGGAAGCCGACGCGAACGCCTACCACCTCCGCTTCATGGCGGAATCGGTCTGCGTCGGACCCGCGCCCGCGACGCTTTCCTATCTCGATATCGACGCCGTGATCGGCGCGGCCAACACGTTGCGCGCCGACGCCATCCATCCCGGCTACGGTTTCCTCTCCGAACGTCCGGCGTTCGCGCGCGCGGTCCGCGACGCCGGCATCACCTTCGTCGGTCCGTCGCCGGAAGCGATGGAAGCGATGGGCAGCAAGATCGAAGCGAAGCGCCGCGTGCGCACGTTCGACGTGCCGGTCGTGCCCGGCTACGACGGCGACGATCAATCGCCCGACCGCCTGCGCGCCGAAGCGGAGCGCGCCGGCTTTCCGCTGCTGGTGAAGGCCAGCGCCGGCGGCGGCGGCCGCGGCATGCGGGTCGTCGAGTCGCTCGCGCATTTCGACGAGGCGCTCGCCGCCGCGAAGCGCGAGGCGCTCGCCGCGTTCGGTAGCGACGCCGTCCTGCTGGAACGTTATCTGCGCGATCCGCGGCACATCGAGTTCCAGATCCTCGCCGATGCCTACGGCAATACCATCCATTTGGGCGAGCGCGAGTGCTCCATCCAGCGCCGGCACCAGAAGGTCGTCGAAGAGGCCCCGTCCGTGGCGCTGACCGCGGATCTGCGCGAGCGCATGGGCGCCGCCGCCGTGCGCGCGGCGCAATCGGTCGGCTACACCAACGCGGGCACCGCGGAGTTCATGCTCGAGCCGGACGGCTCGTTCTACTTCTTGGAGATGAACGCGCGCCTGCAGGTCGAGCATCCGGTCACGGAACTCGTGCACGGCGTCGATCTGGTCGCATGGCAGTTGCGGATCGCCGACGGCGAACATCTCACCCTCGCCCAACCCGACGTCGCGGCGCGCGGCTGGGCGATCGAAGCGCGCATCTACGCCGAAGACCCGAGCAACGACATGTTGCCGTCGACCGGCATCATCTCGACCTGGGATCCGCCCGAAGGCCCGGGTATCCGCCTCGACGAGGGCGTCGCCACCGGCAGCGAGGTCACCGTCTACTACGATCCGATGCTGGCCAAACTCATCACCTTCGGCAGCGACCGCGCGCAGGCCATCGAGCGCCTGCGCATCGCGCTCGCCGACTTCCGCATCGCCGGCATCCGCTCGAACCTTCCGCTGCTCCGGTGGATCGCGCGCGAGCCGCACTTCGCCGCCGGCGAGACGACCACGCAGTTCTTGCCGCGCCATCTCGACGAAGCGATCTTCAAGCGCGAGGCGACGCCGGACGTCATCGCGAGCGCGGCCGGCGGCCTCATCGCGAACGGCTGGATCCCGTGGCGCATCGCGGGCGTGGGCGTCCCGCTGCGCCTGCAGTTCGCCGACGAGACCGTCGCGATCGACGCGACCCGTCGGGACGACGGACGCTGGCGCCTGACGCGTACCGGGACGCCGCTGGATCGCACCGTCGACGTCGGCGCTCTCGCGCGAGCGGTGGAGCGCGAAGGCGACGGATACGTGCTGCTCGACGGCGGCGTGCCGGTAGCGTTCCGCCTCGCGCCGCCTCCCTCGGCCGATGCCGGCGCTTCCGGACCGGCCGGCGGCGGCAGCGGCCGCATCGCGGCGCCGATGCCCGGCAAGATCGTGAAGGTCGCCGTCGCCGAAGGCGACGAGGTCGCATCGCGCGCGCTGCTGCTGGTGTTGGAGGCGATGAAGATGGAACACCGCATCGAGGCGAGCGAACCCGCGACCGTCAAACGCATCCTCGTGCGCGAGGGCGACATCGTCGCGAGCGGCGCCGCGCTGGTCGAACTCGGATGAACCTGCCGCAGCGGGTCAAACTCGTCGAGATGGGGCCGCGCGACGGCCTGCAGAACGAACGAGAGACGATCGCCGCCGCCGACAAGATCGCCTACATCGATCTTCTCTCGCAGACCGGGCTGCGCTGGATCGAGGTGACGTCGTTCGTCAGTCCCAAGGCGATCCCGCAGCTCGCGGACGCAAGCGACGTCTTCGCCGGCATCCGCAAGGCTCCGGGCGTGCGCTACCCGGTGCTCGTGCCGAACCTCAAAGGGTATTCCCGCGCGCGCGAGGCCGGCGCCGACGCGATCGCCGTCTTCACCGCCGCCTCGAGCGTCTTCACCCAGCGCAACATCAACATGACGATCGCGGAATCGATCGAGACGTTCCGCGACGTCGTGAACGCGGCGAAGCGCGACGGCGTCTGGGTGCGCGGGTACGTCTCCACCGCCTTCGGCTCGCCGTTCGGCGATCCGGTGACGCCGCAGGACGTCGCCGGCGTCTGCGCTTCGCTCGTCGAGATGGGCTGCGACGAGCTCTCGATCGGCGACACGATCGGCGTCGGCGTGCCGAGCCAGGTCGAAGCGCTCGTCCCGCTGCTCGCGGCCACCATCCCGATCGAGCGGATCGCGATGCACTTCCACGACACGCGCGGCACGGCGCTGGCGAATCTCTACGCCGCCCTGCAGTGCGGGATATCGATCTTCGATTGCAGCGCCGGCGGTCTCGGCGGCTGTCCGTACGCGCCCGGAGCGACCGGCAACGTGGGTACGGAAGACGTCCTCTATCTGCTCGACGGGCTCGGCATCGAGACCGGGGTCGATATCGACAAGGTCCGGATCGCATCGCGCTTCATCGCGGGCAGACTCGGCCACGCGCTCACCAGCAAAGCGTTCCAGGCGATGGAGGCGTCGGCACGTCGATGATCGTCCGCGCGGGAGTCCTCTACGACGGCACGCTCGACGCGCCGCGACGCGACGTCGACGTCGTCGTCGAAGGCGAGCGCATCGCCGCGATCCGGCCCGCCGGCGGCGCCGCGGACCGCGAAGCCGCGTGCGTGACGCCGGGCCTGGTCAACGCGCACGTGCATCTCGAGATGAGCGGCGAGCCCGATACGATGGCCTTCTGCGCGACCTCCACGCAGAATCAGCGGCTCCTGCGCGCCGTCGAGAACGCGCGCAAGTCGCTCGAAGCGGGCGTCACCACGGTGCGCGACGTCGGTTCTTCGCACGCGATCGCGCAGGACGTGCGCGACGCCGTCGATGCCGGACGGATCCCGGGGCCGCGCATCCGCGCGGCGGGCTACGTGCTGTGCATGACCGGCGGCCATGGCTGGTTCCTCGGCCGACAAGTCGATGGTCCGTGGGACGCACGCAAGGCGGTCCGGGAGAACCTGCGCGACGGCGCCGATTGCATCAAGACGATAGCGACCGGCGGCGTGCTCACGCGCGGCGCCGTTCCCGGCAACGCGCAGCTGACGTTCGACGAGCTCGAGGCCGCCGTCGACGAAGCGCACCGGCACGGTCTGAAGGTCGCCTCGCACGCGATCGGCACCGAAGGCATCAAGAACGCGCTGCGCGCCGGCGTCGATTCGATCGAACACGGGCACATGCTCGACGACGAAGCGCTCGCGCTCTTCGCGCAGACCGGCGCCTACGTCGTGCCGACGCTGACCGCGCCGACCTGCATCCTCGAACACCTCGCCGACGGCGGCCAGCCGCAGTTCGTCATCGACAAGGCGCGCCACGTCGGCGAGAAGATGCTCGTATCCATCCGACGAGCCTTCGAGAGCGGCGTGAAGATCGCGGGCGGATCGGATGCCGGCACGCCGTTCAATCCGCACGAAGGCTACGCCTACGAAGTGGAACTCATGCAGAACCTGCTCGGCATGAGCGGACGGCAGGCGCTCCACGCGGCCACCGCCGTCGCGGCCGAACTCATCGGCCTGCATCGCGGCATCCTCGCGGAAGGCGAACCGGCCGATCTGCTCTTGCTCGATGCGGACATCGCGACCGACATCCGCACGCTGCGCGAGCCGCGCGCCGTCATCAAAGCGGGCGCCGTCGTCGCGTCTCGAGGTCCGCGAGCCTGATCTCCGCCGCGAGGCATACCAGTTTCTGTTCCTTGCGCCAGGGCCGTCCGACGCCGGCGAGTGGGTCCATCCAGCCCGGCGAGCATCGCGGCCAGCCCGAGCCGACCGGCCCCTTCACGACGCGATTCCGGAGGCCCGCACGCTCTTGACACGCGCGTGCGACTTTTCTAAAATTATCGGTGCCTGAGACCTCTTCATGGCTTTGAAAGGAGTAGAAACCAACATGTCGACCTCTCTCGCACGCTCGAACGGCCGCCTGCCGCAGATCGAAGGCCGGCCGGTCACTTGGGCCCCATTCAACGACCTCCTAGGGTTCGACCCGTTCCAAGTCCTGCGCTCGAACTACGGCTTCGATTACGACGTCACGCGGACCGAGTCGGGCTACGACGTCGACGTTCCGGTGCCGGGTTACAAGTCCGATCAGATCGACATCACGTTCAAAGACGGCATCCTCACCGTCGTGGGCAAGAGCGAACGGCGCACGTTCTCGCGCTCGTTCACCGTCCCCGAGGACGTCGATCAGGAGAGGATCTCGGCGCGCGTCGAGGACGGCATGCTCCGTCTCACGCTGGACCGCCGGCCCGAAGCGCAGCCCCGCCGCATCTCGGTGAACTGATCGTGGACGGGCGCAAGCGCGTGCCGGCCGCGATCGAGGAATGGCTCAAGCGCTACCTCTTCCCGACGCCGGCCTGGAACTAAGCCGAAGGCGAACGCCGGACGACGTCACGTCCATCCCAGCTTCGCGTGCGCGGCGCGCGCGCGAGCGATGGCGGCGTCGTCCGGCGTTCCGTCGACCAGCATGGTGAAGTGCCCCATCTTGCGCCGCGGGACCGCATGGCGCTTGCCGTAGAAGTGCAGCACCACGTTCGGATCCGTGAGCAGTTCCTTCGCGCCGGAGAGCAGATTGCCGGTCCCCGCACCCAGCACGTTCATCATCACCGCGCCGCTATGCAGGCGCTGCTCCTCGAGCGGAAGGTCGCAGATCGCGCGGATGTGCTGTTCGTATTGCGAACTGACGGCGGCGTCGATCGTGTAGTGCCCGCTGTTGTGCGGCCGCGGAGCGATCTCGTTGACGAGCAGCGTCCCGTCGGGCAGCGCGAACAGCTCCACGGCGAACGTCCCGACGATGCCGAGGCCCGCGCCGATCTTCCGCGCGATCTCCCGCGCGCGCTCGGCCACTTCGGGCGCGACGCGCGCGGGCGCGACGGTCATGGCCAGGATGCCGGCATCGTGCACGTTCTCGCCCGGCGGATAGGCGACGACCGTGCCGTCCCGCCCGCGCGTCGCGACGACCGAGAGTTCGCGCTCGAACGGGATCGTGCGCTCCCAGATCAGCGTCGCGTCGCCCGCTTCCTCGCGGGCCCGCGCCGCCGACGCATCGTCGGTCACGCGCCACTGTCCCTTGCCGTCGTAGCCGCCGCGCGTCGTCTTGGCGATGGCGGGATAGCCGATGCTCTCCTCGCCGAAGTCGGCGGTCGCGATGCCGAGCGAACGCACGAACCGCTTCTCCAGCAGCCGGTCCTGCGTGATGCGCAGCACCGCGCTCGAAGGCGTGACGGAATATCCCGCGCGTTCGAGCCGCTCGACCGACTCGATCGCGATGTTCTCGAACTCGTACGTGACGATGTCGGTGCGCCGCCCGAGTTCTTCGATGGCGTCGAAGTCGTCGTAGGACGCGACGATCTGCTCGTCCGCGACCTGCCCGCAGGGCGAACGGTCGACCGGATCGAGCACGATCACGTCGTAGCCCATCCGCTTCGCGTCGAGCGCCATCATCCGGCCGAGCTGGCCGCCGCCGATGATCCCGATGACCTGCATGGCTATCCGGGAGAACTCGCCGCGGCGGCGTCGCGCATCTTGCGGCGGTAGTCGTCGAGCCGGCCCGCGAGCGCCGGATCGTGCAGAGCGACGATGCGCGCGGCGAGCAGGGCGGCGTTGGTCGCGTTGCCGATCGCTACCGTCGCGACGGGTACGCCCTTGGGCATCTGCGCGATCGAGAGCAGCGCGTCGAGCCCGTCGAGCGCCTGCGTGCGGATCGGCACGCCGATCACCGGGAGCACGGTCTTGGCCGCGACCATCCCCGGCAAGTGCGCCGCACCGCCGGCACCGGCGATGATCGCCTGCAGGCCGCGATCGCGCGCCGTTTCCGCGTACTCGAACATCTCGTCGGGCATGCGATGCGCGGAGACGACCTTGAACTCGCAGGGGACGCCGAGTTCGTCGAGCGTCTCGCGCGCGGCCGCCATCGTTTCGGCGTCGCTCGCGGAGCCCATGATGATCCCGACCAGCGGCAAAGTCATGGCGGCGCCTTTCGCGAAGAAGCCGCAAATGCCATCCGAAACGGCCCTGCCCGTCCTCATCGTGACCGGCGCCAGTTCCGGCATCGGCCGCGCCCTCGCGGTGGCCGCCGCCCGCAAGGACTATGCGGTCGTCCTCTGCGCGCGCCGCGCCGACAAGTTGGATGCGGTCGCCGCCGAGATCCGCGGGGAAGGCGGCACCTGCGTGCCCGTCGTCGCGGACGTGCGCGATGCGACCACGCCGCAGCGCCTGCTCGACGCGGCGCGCGAGCTCGGCGGCCGGATCGACGCCGTCGCGAACATCGCGGGCATGGGCGCTCCCGGCACCCTGCTCGAGCAGAGCGACGCCGCGATCGCCGCGCAGTGGGACGTGCACGTCGCCGCGCCGCTGCGGATCGCGCGCGCCGCCCTCCCGGCGCTGATCGCGACGCGCGGTCAACTGCTCTTCGTCGGCAGCGGACTCGCGCGCGTGCCCGCGCCCGGCTTCGGCGCCTACGCGCCGGCGAAGGCCGCGATCCGCGCGGCGGCGCAGCAATTGCGACGCGAACTGCGCGCCGACGGCGTGAGCGTGACCTACGTCGACCCCGGCGCGGTCGATACGGGTTTCAGCGAAGCGGCCGGCATGCAGCGCAACGCGAGCGCAGCGATGCTCGCAAGCGCCGAAGCCGTCGCGCGCCGCATCCTCCAGGGGCTCACCCGCCGCACCGCGCGCGTCAACGCCGTTCCGTGGCAGACCGCCAGCGTCGTCCTCGGCGAATGGTTCCCCGGTCTAGCCGACGCCGCCATGAGCCGCATCGTCGACACGCCGGCCCCGGCAACCGCAAGCGCCGCTCCAACCCAATCCCCGTTGTCATCCCGAGCGGAGCGCAGCGAAGTCGAGGGACCGCCGACAACTCTGGCCGCCGCCTTAGGCCCCGTCGCGCGCCGCATGGAGCGGGTCAAACTCACGCAGGCCTTCATCGAGTCGATCCTCGTCCCGGGCGCGACGCTGCAGCTCGGCGATATCGCCATGCGCTGGGCCGGCATGCCGAACAAGAACGAACGCGCGGCGCTGCACGAAGTGCTGACGGCTCTCGCCGACGCGGGCTTTATCGAGCCGCTAGCGGACGAGACCTGGCGAGTACTGCGCGCAGCCACTTGATGCCGAGCGTCACGAAGAACAGCGCGGTGGCGAGCAGCACGATCGTCGCGCCGGACGAGGAGCGCAAGTAGTAGGAGAGATACAAGCCGCCGACCGTGCAGAACGCCCCGAACGCCGCCGAGAGCCACATCATCGGCGCGAAGCGGGACGTCAGCTGGTAGGCCGCTGCCGCGGGCGTCACCAGCAGTGCGGCGACGAGGATGATCCCCACCGACTGCAGCGAGACGATGATGGTCAGCGCGAGCATCACCAGCAGCGCATACTCCACCACGCCGGCGCGGATGCCGCTCGCCTGCGCGACCACCGGATCGAACGACGTGTAGAGCAGCGGCCGGAACAGCACGATCACGGCAAGCGCGATCGCCACGCTCAGCCCGAGCACCAGCCACAGATCGCCGCGCTGGACCGACAAGATGTCGCCGAAGAGGAAGCTCTGCAGATCGACCGCGTAACTGCGCTGACGGCTCATAAGGAAGACGCCAAGTGCGAACGTCCCGGTGAACAATACGCCGATCGTCGTGTCGAGCGAGATCTTTCCGCGCCGGTGCACGAAGCCGATGCCGACCGCCGTCACCACCGCGACGATCGCCGCGCCGACGTAGTAGTCGATCCCGCGCAGATAGGCGATGACGATGCCGGCGAACGACGCGTGCGCGATGCCATCGCCGATGAACGAGAGTTTGCGCAGGATGACGTACGTGCCCATCGCCGAGCAGAGGAGTCCCACGCACAGCGCGGCGACGAACGCGCGTTGCATGAAATCGTAGTGGAACGGCGCGAAGAGCGCGTCGAGATTCATCGGTCGTGCCTCATGTGGCCGTGGACGTGCGTGTGTTCGCGGATCGAGGCGTACGCGCCGGATTCCGCCACGTCGTGCGGCGTGCCGAGCGCGAGCACTCTGCGGTCGAGCACCAGCAGGCGGTCGAACCAGGCGTCCACCCGATCGAGATCGTGCGTCGTCATCAGCACCGGCAAGCCGCCCGCGACGAGGCTGCGCACGACGGTGCGGAGCGCTTCTTCCGTCGCGTGATCGACGCCGGTGGTCGGTTCGTCGAGCAGCAACAGGCGCGGCTGTTGCGCGATCGCGCGGGCGACGAAGGCCCGCTGCTGCTGACCGCCCGAGAGATTGGCGATGTGCCGATCCGCGAGCGCGTCCATATGCACCGCTTCGAGCGCGGCCTGCACCGCCGCGCGATCGCTCTTGCCGAAGACCTGCCATGGCGACAGACGCGGGAAGCGCCCCATCGAGACGACGTCGCGCACGGTCGCGGGAAACGACCAGTCGACCGCCTCGACCTGCGGGACGTAGGCGATCGAACCGGGAGCGAGCGCGCGCGGGCCTTGTCCGAAGACCGCGACTGCGCCGTCCGCAGGCACGAGCAGTCCCGCGATGGTCTTGAGCAGCGTCGACTTCCCCGACCCGTTCGGACCGACGATGCCGATCGCTTCGCCTTCGCGCAGATCGAACGACACGTCGTCCAGCGCCGTGAAGTCGTCGTACCGGACCACGACGTCGCGAACCTCGACCGCGTTCATCGCAAGGCCGCCACGATGGTCGCGGTGTCGTACCGGATCATCGAGAGGTAATCGCCGACCTTCGGATTCGTCCCTATCGAATCGTCGTAGAGGTCGCCGACCACGGCGATGCCGGCCGAGCGCGCCAGCGATTGCGCGAGCTTGGGACTGTATTCGGGCTCGGCGAAGACCGCGCGCACGTCGTAGCGCTTGGCCAGATCGACGAGCGAGGCGATCTGCTGGGGATTCGGGTCCTGACCCGGGTTCGTCTCGATCACGCCCACGGTGTCGATGCCGAACCGCGCGTTGTAATACTCCCACGCGTTGTGGAAGACGATCATCGTGCGCCGCTTCGCCGGGATCGTGGCGATCTGCGAGCGCACGTAGGCGGTAAGCGCGTCGAGCTTCGCATCGTATGCGACCGCGTTCGCGCGATATTCCGCAGCATGCGCGGAGTCGACGGCGATCAGCCCGTCGCGGATCTTCGCCACATACTGCTTCGCGTAGACCGGATCCATCCAGAGGTGCGGATTCCCGGTGCGGACGGGCAGCCCGTCGGTGCAGACGATCGTGTGCAGGGCCGCGTTCTGCGCGTTGGAGAGCGTCTTGCCCAGCCACGACTCGATGCCGGCGCCGTTGACGACGAGCATCTGCGCGTTCGAGAGCGTCGCGACGTCCTGCGGGGTCGGCTCGTAGTTCTCCGGCGAGGCGCCGACGGGTACGAGGTTATGCACGCTCACTCGGCTGCCGCCCACGCCCTCGACGAACGAGTTCAGCGTCGAGAACGACGTGACGACCGAGATCTTGCCGCCCGCCGGCGCGGTCGACGCCGTGGGCGAACACGCGCAAAGCAGCGCGACGAAGCCGAGGGCGATCAGCCGCACGATTTGCACCGCCCGAAGAACTCGACCGCATGGTCTTCGAGCGAAAACCCATGCGCCGCGCGCAGCGCATCGCCGATCGCATCGAGCGCTTCACAATCGACGTCTTCGACCTTTCCGCAGACCCGGCAGATCGCATGATGGTGGTGCGGCCCGGCGCACGAGACGTAGGTCGTCTCGCCGTCCGCCGTCGCCCGGGCGCTGACCGCGCCCTTGGCCAGCAGATGCTCGAGCGTCCGGTAGACCGTAGAGAGAGCGACCTTGGCCCGCTCACCCTCGAGCCGCGCGAAGATATCGCCCGCCGAGAGATACCGGCGCTCGTCGCTCAATATCCGAGAGATCAACTCCCGAGCCCGCGTAACATAATCCGTTCCCACGCCGCCCTTATTTGCAAGTCACTCGCAAATCCCTGCCCGTGTCACCCCTGACAAGGCCGCAGGCCGTCTCGAAGGGTTCCGACCCAAGCCCTTTACAGGAGCGTCGCCCCGCTCATATAATCATCCGCGTTGCCCTTACCGCCCGCCGATCGGCGAGCGTCCAGAATGCACCGTGGGGATGTAGCTCAGTTGGTAGAGCACTTGCTTCGCATGTAAGGGGTCAGGAGTTCGAGTCTCCTCATCTCCACCAATACGAGGATGACCGCTAGAAATGGCGGTCATTCTTTGTTTTTGGCCCGGTTGGACCGCTTCGCCCGAGTTCCCATGCCTTTCAAGTAAGAGGTCATGGAAAGTGAAAAGTAAGGGGTCAGAAAACGGCCTGGATTCCGCTGTAAAAATGTTCATTTTGGACCGTCGAATCGCAGGCTGTACGACTGCCACAATAGAGGCGTATAAGTCACAACTCACGCCGCTCGTTCGGTGGGTTGAAGGCCGTAAACTCGCGCTCGTTAGCCTGAGAGAAGAGCACGTTCGAGAGTTTCTTCTATTCCGTCAGCAGGTGTCACAGGCGACACTCCACGCCGCTACCGTCAGGTTAAAGACGTTCTTCAAGTGGTGTGCTGAACAGGGACTCTGTCACGACCTTGCGGCTCGCATACGAAAACCCAAACAGGAAACGAAAGTTATCAATGCCCTGTCAATCGAGGAAGTGCGTTCAATGCTCGCGCTCTGCAAGTCCAACGGCTATGTTGGACGACGTGATGAGGCTTTCGTGCGATTCTTGCTTGACACCGGATTGCGAGTGTCGGAGGCACTTGACCTCACGACAGACCGTCTCCACTTGGACGCAGGCCGTGCATTAGTGAATGGCAAGGGTCAAAAGCAACGCTATGTATTCTTTGGGCCGAAAACGACTCGCGCTCTGCTTCGATACTTCGCCGCTCGGGATAAGAAGCGATTATGTTCTTCCGTAGTCTTCGTGAACCATGACGGGACACCGATGAATCGGCGCCACGCATGTCAGACAATAACGCGCCTGGGGAGACGCGCAAACATTCGGGACAAACGATGTTCGCCTCACACATTGCGCCATTCTAGCGCGCTTCTGTTCTTGCGACGCGGGGGCGATTCACTCAGTCTTCAACGGCTCTTAGGCCATACGACGCTTTCAATGACGAATCGTTACTTAGGAAGTGTGTCCCTTGACGACTTGGAAAACGAACACCGCAAGGCAAGCCCTGGAGATGCAGTGTAGCGGACAGGGGAAAAGCCCCGGATGATGACCGGGGCTTTCTCTTGCGATGCTACGGTCGGACTGCTAGAACGGCAAATCGAGGTCTCCGTCCATCTCGGAAACGATTTGAGCCGTCGCTAAATCACGAACGGCGTCGATAAGTTCTGACGGGATTTCTTCCGTCTTGTCCATACGAAGCAAGCGAACGTAGCCGCCCAAGTCGGGCGTGCTAAGCGCATGTGGATTGTGGCGGTCGAAGTCGTACTCTGGCCAGCCCGTTTGAATGGGCAGGTCTTTGCGAATAGCCGTCATGAGGAGCGCCGTCGGCTTCGCTACAGGTCTACCCGTGCGCTCGAACTCGAACGCGATGCGTCGTGGTAGCCACTGAGCGTGAAACCAGATGCGTTCAGAGTCGAACTTATCCAACGCGCCCGGATTAGGTGACTCACCTCCCACAAGCGCAAGAATCTCTCGCACGTCTTGCTCGGGGTCTGTAGCAGAGTCGAATGAATGGCCTTCGGGTGCCAGTCTAAGACTCTGTACTGTAGAGCGGCCAAGACGGGTCGTTGACGCCGTCTTCTCAATATGTGCAGTAGCCGCGCCCACAGGCGCGTTTTCAACCATTCCACCAGCACGAGCGTCGGAGCCGCTTGTCGGCGGAGATGCGGGCTTGGCTTGGCACCCACCAATGCTAGGAGCCGAAGCGACAGCGAAGGCTCGGTCACCACTTTGGCCCGGCACTGCAGGTACAGACTTAACATCCGAAACCCCGAGCGACGGCGAAGCCGGAGCGGAGTTCAAATGGTTGTTTATCACTGTATCTGTATAGTGAGTCGATTCGACACAAGCATCAAGGTCGTTTTGAAACTCAGATGAGTGTCGCACGGGTACTTTGGCTCGTTGTGTCTTCGTGATACTGCGGATGCGGTGCTTGCCGCATTGGCACTTCGAGGCGCCTCCGTCTTCACTAGGTTGGCGCAGTTCGCTCACGTTGTAGTGCATGCGCTTCTGCGCGGCTCCGGGACGACATTTCCAGTAACTTTTCAGACCAAACCGGCGCAGTTCGTTGACCGCGTGGTTCACGGTCTTGCGGCCCATGCCCGTTTCTCTCGCAATGGTCTGCTGTGAAGGCCAGCACTCGCCGTCGTCGTCTGCATACCTCAGGAGCGAAAGCGCAACAAGCCTCCCGTTCGCGGAGAGGTCGCGGCACCCAAACAAGTGGTTCGGCCACTTCGTGTAGTCGCTTCTAACTACGCTGGGCATTGTCGCCTCGCGCTTCACTGCGACGAGCATTCGAAGGGTGATTGATAGTATGGCCGGCACGCTTTAATGCCGAGCGGCGACGGCGCACCGTTTCGCTACGGACGTTAAGCGTCTTACCGATTTCGCCGGAACCCCGGCCTTCGAGAATAGCGGCATCCAGAGCCGCGAGGAACATTTCGTTAGTCATGTTCACCTCCGGGAGGTGAAGCGTGTCATTCTCCGCTCGCGCTTTTCCGTGGTTGCTATCTCCACGTCGCAACGAACTTCATCGAACATTCCGACCTGTACTTAGGTCGGTAAACAGCACTCCGTTAGAGTGTTTAGCCGTAGGCCAAGAGCAGATGTTAGCGCATGCGCGACCAGTGGTCAAGATTGACAGGCGATAAAGAATAGTGGCACGGGTGTACACCCGAAAATCCGCATGTAGTTTAGATGCGTGACTCGGTGACGTGCTGTCGCTACGTGGCGAGATGGGACCCGCCACTGCAACCCATCCCCCTACTAAAACGGGGTAGACTTGCGGCTGAATCGCACTTTCCCAGGTCGAGGCCTAGGGAATATCGTCATGTACGATGCGCATGTCTTTTCGCGCATCCTGAAACGCCACAAGGAGCCCTTTCGCCTCCGCCAAGATGGATTGGAACGTTGGATTGACCTCAAGCGTCTTCGCATCGACCCACTGGGGCAACGTCTGATTAAAGGCGTCGAAATGCGCCGCAAAATCCCTAAGTTGGCCAATAACGTTCTCGTGCGTGCCGAGCCGCGCAAGTCCGTCGTCAAGTAGCCACTCCAACGAATAGTCGCTGAAGAACTCGCTCACGCTCTCCTCGTAGAACTCTCCTGGGCCGGTTCCGTTTTGCCATACGCGTACTCGATAGTCCGGGTCAGTCACGCATTTGAGCCAATCGATGATGTTCCCAAACTGACGCTGTGCGACCACGTCATAGTAATGCTCATCGTATTCGGTTGTCATTGCGCGCTCAACCCTCCTAAATGCGGCACTATCCGTTCGGTTCGACACTTAAATGGCACGGGACCCGCCGCTCTCGCACCCCCTCCTAGCCAGCCACGAACTCCTGAGCCGCCTTCGACGTAAGCACTTGGTGTAGCGTGTTCACGAACCATTTCGATGAACCACGCGGCGTCTTAACGCCGTTTTCGTTTAGCCATGCGACTATGCGGCGCAGGCTTTGGCCCTCAGCACGCATTTCGCGAATCCCTTTGGGCTCGGTCCTGAATCGGGAGCCAAGGATAACTGTGGATTTCCGGCCTACACGGCCATAAGGAGGTCCACCTATGCGGAAGAGCCGCTTTACCGAGTCTCAGATCGTCG